>SAMEA104315420__coassemble_73_pt1 | contig 221962 bp, 212 predicted proteins | sample SAMEA104315420__metabat2_low_PE_001 | metagenome-assembled genome bin SAMEA104315420 (sample SAMEA104315420) | gut metagenome | biome: Monkey gut; feature: monkey-associated habitat; material: faeces | place: China | collected 2013
CAAACTTACTGCTGATTTTCGTAGATTATATATAATCCGGTATCGTCCGCTTGAGATTAAATCTGAGCGAGGCAAACCCGAATTTGCCTGACTTTTAGCGGAGATGTGTGGTATATCCTTGCGCATCCAAAAGTTCTTTTGCTTTGGAGCGTGATCGTTCATCGGCAAAGGAGATGTGAAGAATACCTTCTTCGAATTCACGGTTATTTACGATGCCGATATTCTTGATGCTGATTCCGGCATCAGCAAGAATCCGGCTGACTTTAGCGATACCACCGGTTTCGTCCGGAAGATCAACAAAGAGCTCGTAATAGGTGGACTCTGTCTTGATACTTGGTAAGGACAGGGAGTCGCGATAATCCTTGGCGGATTGGAAGAAGTCAAGGAGTGCCGGTTCGTCCGATGCTTCGATATAATTGCGAAGCCTGGAGAGTAGTGCGGTATATTTATCCATGAGAACAAGAATCTGCTCCCGGTTGGAGGCACAGATATTCTGCCACATGACAGGGGATGAGGATGCGATTCTGGTGATATCCTTAAAACCTCCGGCTGCGATGGATTTCATGGTTTCGTTGTCATCATCGATCTGCTGCACAAGATTGACGAGTGAGTAGGCAATCATATGCGGAAGATGACTGATCGCAGCGGTGGAATAATCGTGTGTCTTGTAATCGAGGATGAGTGGAATGGAACCGAGTGAACGGACAAATTCACGGAAATCCTCGACATCCGACTGCGGAGTTATTGCAGTTGGTGTAATGATATAGTATGCATTTTCCAGTAAAGTTTTATCGGCGGCAAGTATGCCGGTCTTTTCAGAACCGGTCATCGGATGTCCGCCGATAAAGTTGGCTTCCAAACCGAGGCGGATAACTTCCTCGTGAATTTCTGTTTTTGTGCTTCCGACATCTGTGATATAGCAGTCCTTTTGAATGATATCTTTTAATTCCGATAAATAATCGAGGTTGCGCTGTACCGGAGCACACAGGAAGATGATATCACAATCATGGAAGGCAGTAAGCGGAAGGAGCGTATCATTGTCAATCAGTCCCTCACGATAGGCTTCTTTGACGGTTTCTTCGTGGTGTGCGGTCGCATATATATGAATATCCGGATGATCTGCTTTCATTTTCTTGGCAATCGAACCGCCGATGAGGCCGAGTCCGATAAATCCGACTTTGTTAAACTTCATGTTTAAAAATCCCTTCTGAAATAAATCTAATCTTATTTTACTATATTCTCGTGCTTCGTCAATGTAAATCTTTAAAGAAATGACGTGCATGAAAATCCTCGAACGTTTATTTCAATCAATGGCTGTTTCGCAATTAAATTTTTCGTTTTTCAAATTGAAAGATTTGTGTGGTATAATGAAGCCAGCTGATGGTGGCGTAGGTCATCATGCTAACGCATGGTGACATGGTATAATGTACGCGCAGGCAAAAGTGAGCATAAAATAAATCAGGACATACATGCTGGTATGTGATGGAATGATTTGTTTAAAGTTCGCATACAATATTAGATTGGGAGATTACGATATATGAATTTACTTACCGTGGATCATGTTACCAAGGTGTTTACACAGAGAAAAATATTTGAGGATGCTTCGTTTTATCTGCAGGAGCAGGAAAAGGTTGGGGTTATCGGAATTAACGGAACCGGTAAGTCAACACTTCTTAAAATGATTGCAGGAATAGAGGAACCGGACAGCGGCGAGGTCATTTATGCAAATCAGATTGTTGTACACTATCTGCCGCAGATGCCGGAATTTGATCCGGATGCGACAGTGTTAGAGAGCGTGTTGTCCTATGCAAGTGTTGGAAGTGTGCATAAAGAGTCCAATAAGGATGAGCATGAAATGTGGAATCTGGAGAGCTCGGCAAAGTCGATGATGACGAAGCTTGGCATCTATGATTTTGATGAGAAAACGGGGCATTTATCCGGAGGACAGAAGAAGAGACTTGCTTTGGTTGCGGTTCTTCTGACGCCGTGCGATGTTCTGCTTCTCGATGAGCCGACCAACCATCTGGACGCTGAGATGGCGGAGTGGCTTGAAAATTATTTGAAGAATTATCGTGGCGCGATGATCATGGTGACACATGACCGGTATTTCCTTGACAGCGTGTGCAACCGTATTGTGGAGATTGATCAGGGGAAAATCTACAGTTATGAGACAAACTATTCCGGATATCTTGAGGCACGTGCGCAAAGAATCGAGTCCATGGAAGTCTCGGAGCGTAAGCGCCAGGCTTTTTTGAAAAAAGAGATTGAGTGGATCAGGAGAGGCGCAAAGGCGCGAACAACAAAGCAGAAGGCTCGTATTGAACGATATGAAACACTTCGCGATCAGAAGGCGATGCAGACGGATAAGCAGGTGGAAATGAGCTCGATTTCATCCCGAATGGGTAGAACGACGGTGGAACTGTCTCATATTCACAAAGAATATGAGAACAGAGTTCTTATAGATGATTTCTCTTATATTTTTCTAAAACAGGATCGCATCGGATTTGTTGGAGCAAACGGCTGCGGAAAGACAACGCTGATGAAGATGATCGATAAAAGGATTGAGCCGGATTCCGGGGAAGTGATCATCGGACAGACAATCAAGATCGGATATTATACGCAGGAGATCGAGCAGGATCCGTCAGCGGGAATTGCTTATATGGATCCGAAACTTCGGGTGATCGATTATATTAAAAATACGGCAGAGTTTGTCCGGACACAGGATGGACTGATCTCTGCTTCTGCAATGTTAGATAAATTTTTGTTTCCACCGGAAGAACAGTATGGACTGATCGAAAAACTCTCTGGTGGGGAGAAGAGGAGACTGAATCTGCTTCGAGTTCTGATGGAGGCACCAAATGTATTGATTCTTGATGAGCCGACGAATGATCTGGATATTACGACGCTTGCAATCCTTGAAGATTATCTGGACAATTATGAGGGAATTGTCATTACGGTTTCGCATGACCGGTATTTTCTGGATCGTGTGGTACGACGTATTTTTGCATTTGAGGAAGGCGGACAGTTGCGCCAGTATGAGGGCGGTTATACGGATTACCGTAATAAGGCAATTGCGGAAGGCAGACTGACCGGTTCTTCTGATAATACACAGACGAAGCCGGAAGTGCGGGAAGCGTCTGGCGAAAAAACGGACGCGAAATCTACCTGGACACATGAGAAAAAACTGAAATTTACATACAAAGAACAAAAAGAATACGAGACGATTGAAGATGACATCGCGGCAATGGAGGAGCGCATGGAGTCGATTGACGATGAAATGGTCAAAAATGCGCATGATTTTGTGAAACTGAATGAACTGACAAAGGAAAAAAGTGCTTTGGAAACTTCTATTGAGGAGAAGATGGAGCGATGGGCTTATCTGGAGGAACTGGCTGCGAAGATCGCGGCACAGTAATTTTGTGAATTTTCAGACATTTGCGAAGAATGTTTGCGGATTTTGCATAAAACTATTGTAAAACAACTGAAAAATTAGTACAATATAACTATATTTTTGTGGGTGTCAGAAATCCTATGGGGAAATGATGGATTTCTGGAAATGTAGTTTGTGTTTTATGAAATTAATATGCGATATATGGGAGATGTATTGCAGGAATTAGGAGGGTTTTTCTATGAATGTTTTCACAACTGACAAGATTCGTAACGTTGTCCTCTTGGGACATGGTGGATGTGGTAAGACTTCTCTTGCTGAGGCGATGGCGTATCTGGCAGGTCTGACAAACCGGATGGGAACGGTTGATGATGGCAATACGATCAGTGACTACGACAAGGAGGAGACGAAGCGGCATTTCTCCATTCATACATCGTTAATCCCGATTCCATGGGGTGATGTGAAGATCAATCTCTTAGATACACCGGGATATTTTGATTTCGTGGGAGAAGTGGAGGAGGCTGTATCTGCAGCGGATGCGGCAATCATTGTTGTATCCGGTAAAGCCGGCATTGAGACCGGTACGAAACGTGCGTGGAATCTGTGTGAGAAGTATAAGCTTCCACGTATGATCTTCGTAACGGATATGGATATTGACAATGCAAGCTACCGTCAGGTCGTTGAAGACCTGCAGGCGCTGTACGGCAAGAAGATTGCTCCGTTCCATCTCCCAATTCGTGAGAATACACAGTTTGTCGGATATGTCAATGTTGTCCAGCAGAAGGCAAAACGCTGGAATGATAAGGGCAGCGTAGATAAATTTGAAGTCCCGGATTATTCTAAGGAGAATTTAGGTATCTGTAGAGAGGCGCTTCTTGAGGCGGTTGCGGAGACCAGTGAAGATTTTATGGAACGCTACTTTAACGGAGAGGAGTTCTCGGAGGATGAAATCCGCCAGGCTCTGCGTGTGAACGTGATTGACGGATCCGTTGTACCGGTACTTATGGGATCGAATATTCTGGCACGCGGTATGTACACGCTGATGGCAGATATTGTAAAATATTTCCCAAGCCCGGATCGTAGAGAATGTGCAGGAATCAATACGAAGACGAATGAGGTATATCAGGCGGATTATGATTTCGCAAAGCCAAAGAGTGCGTATATTTTTAAGACGATCGTAGATCCTTATATCGGAAAGTATTCTCTGATCAAAGTGAATTCCGGTGTGTTAAAGACGGATGATCTTCTGTATAATTATCACAGAGACTGTGATGAGAAGATCGGAAGACTCTATGTACTGCGTGGCAATAAAACGGAGGAAGTGAGTGAACTTCATGCCGGAGATATCGGAGCACTTGCGAAGCTTACGAAATCTCTGACAACCGATACGCTTTCTACCAGAAATAATCCGGTTGCCTACTTGCGAACCAATATCTCCAAGCCTTATGTATCGATGCGCTATAAGGCAAAGAACAAAGGGGATGAGGATAAGATTTCCCAGGCGCTGCAGAAACTCCTAGCCGAGGATCTGACCCTGCAGAGTGTGAATGATTCGGAAAATCATCAGACGCTTCTCTATGGAATGGGTGAACAGCATCTTGAGATTGTTGCAAGTATGTTACTTGAGAAGTACAAGGTCGCAATAGAACTGATGCGTCCGAAGGTTGCATTCCGTGAGACCATCCGTAAGAAATCTGATGTCGAATATAAATATAAGAAACAGTCTGGCGGACACGGACAGTATGGTCATGTAAAGATGACATTTGAACCGTCCGGTGATCTGGATCAGCCATATGAATTTGACCAATGTGTTGTCGGAGGCGCGGTTCCGAAGAACTTCTTCCCGGCAGTGGAGAAAGGCATTGCAGAAGCCGTTAAATCCGGTCCGCTTGCCGCTTATCCGGTTATTGGTGTGAAGGCTACCTTGTATGATGGATCCTATCATCCGGTTGATTCATCGGAGATGGCATTTAAGGTTGCTGCCGCACAGGCTTTTAAGAAGGGATTTATGGAGGCTTCTCCGGTACTCCTCGAGCCGATTGCAACTCTTACCGTTGTTGCACCGGACGAATACACCGGAGATATCATGGGCGATCTCAACAAGAGAAGAGGTCGCGTTATGAACATGAATGCAGAGAACGGATATCAGGAGATTACAGCCGATATCCCGTATCTGGAGCTGTATGGATACAATACGCAGCTTCGCTCAATTACGAGCGGCAGCGGAACATTCTCTTATGCATTTGCCCGTTATGAGCAGGCTCCGGACGATGTTGCCGCAAAACAGATCGAAGAGAGGGCAAGCAAGCTTGTTAACGTGGAAGAGTAATGTAAGGCTTTTGATTACATTATCAGTTTTGGTTTTTAATTTTATGATCTTATCCCGTGTGGATGCAAAGGGACTCGAAGGGGCACAGTTTGCCTCTTCGGGTTCTTATTATGCCACAAATGAATCGGATTCCGCGGAAGAAGATCGTATTCATGTATGTTTTGTTACCTTTGGCGGAATTCAAAATGAGCGGAATGTGGCAGAATATAAGACCGGTGATGTGGATATCACTCTGTATGCGCCCTATCGCTATGGATACCAGTTTGACGGCTGGTATACAGACCGGGCGATGCGAAAGAATGTGACACATCTGCCTGCATCAGAGAAAAAGGATTATGTTTTGTATGCCAAGTGGAATCTTAAGATCAACAATCGTGCAAATGTACAAAATTATGCATACCATTCGAAGGGACGGAGCAAGGATAAAAAGACAAAGCTTCTAAAGAGTCTGGATTACAGTTTCTATGATGCGATTGCAATCCCGGGAATGCCCTCTACGCGTGAAAATGATTTCCTGAATCAGTATATTTTCAGCGAATCCCAGGCCCCGCAGGGAATCTGTCTGACGGATGAGTTTGTATTGATCACTTCCTATTCCACAGAAGATGACTGTATGGGAGAACTGATGGTGATGGATAAAGAGAGTGGGGAATACATGATTACACTCGGAATGGATGAGAACAGCCATCTCGGTGGAATCGCTTTTGATGGAGAGAATGTCTGGGTATGTAATTCACATGAGGGTACGATCGAGCGTATTTCCTATGATTTTATTCAGCAGATGGCATACCAGAATAAGGGGGAAGTAGTGGATGCAAGAGAGGTGGTTGACGAATACCCGGTTAAAAATACACCGTCCTGTATCACCTACTACGGAGGTCGTCTTTGGGTCGCAACGCATACGCTGGTAGTGACTTCCAAGATGTATGCTTACTATTTCGACCATTCGAGTGATAAACTGGTCGCACTCAGCAGCTATAAGATCCCGTCCAAGGTGCAGGGCGTTGCGTTTGATGCATCCGGTGGCGTGCATTTGAGCAGCTCATACGGTCGCAGCAATTCTTCTTATTTATATAATTATACATCAATCACTTCACTTGCAACGAGTCCGAACCGACCGACACTCAAAGTGGAGATGCCGCCTTGTTCCGAAGAAATTGACTGCTACAACGACACACTCTATGTAATGTTTGAGTCAGCAGGTGAGAAATATCTCGAAGGAACGGACGGGAAAGGCACGAGCCTTTCCCCGATAGATAAGATTTTAGAGATTCCGGTGGACGAACTGAATTAGCGCATTGCAAAAAGCGCCATAAGTTTCTGGACGCGTGCACGTTCGGCTTCCGGAAGATCTTTGGAGAGCATTTCACAGATTAACTGTACCTCCGGCTTGGTGAAATCAAGATTCTGCGCTTTTGCCTGCTTCATATTGGCAAGGAGAAAAGGCATGATATCTTTGCTGTTTGTCGGTTTGCTTTTGCCTGCGAAAGACAGTAAGAATTGCATTTTCTCCTGACTCATATTTGCAAATGCCGGATTCTGAAAGAGATTTGAATCCATAAGAACCTCCTATAGACTATTCAGCATATCATAGTTGTCCATAACGCAGAACAGGTTCATCAGTGTGTCGATGGTTTCCTGTTCCTTCGGCGTGCAATACTGGCGGATCGCCCCAAGGATTGCACTTCGTCTGTCAATGCCATCACCGAGAGAACACGCAGCAAGCGAATTGTCCGGCCTTGAGAAAGTGCGGTAGGCGTTCTGCATCTCCATGTACTGGATCAGCATCGCTGCCGGACGCTGGGATCTCACATCAAGAAACGGAACGATGGACTTTAGAATCTGTACATTTTTGGTCTGCACAACATCATCATATGTAACATTCGTTGTATCTTCCATATGCCAAATTTCATATTCTTTTTTTACATCCTATGAGAATCTATGCCTGCTTATGCATATATTAAAGCAAAAAGATTATGGGCAAATTGATTGTTGACGGAAAAAGTGTTTACGAAGTGGATGAAGCGTGCTTAAAAAAGCGAAAAGTGCCGCCGGAGTGTGAAATTGAAGCAATACTCCGTAAGGAAAAAGAGACGAAAGATAATTCTCTTGAGGCGAAAAGATAACGCTTTTTCAAAATATAAATGGGTGAGAATGAAGGGTGCTAAGAGTATGAGGCGGGTGAAGCAGCTGGTACATGCACAGAAAGTGTATGAAAAGGGATACAGTGGACGCGGGGTATGTGCGGTTATTCTGGATACGGGAGCGTATCTGCACAAGGATCTGCGCAGGCAGATCAGGGGATTTAAGGATTTTACTTCAGAAAGGCAGGCATGTTATGACGATAACGGGCACGGCACGCATGTGGCTGGTATTTTTTGTGCTGGTGGCAGTCTGCAGGGAATGGCACCGGGAGCGCGTGCGATTATTTTAAAGGTCCTGGATCGACAAGGGAACGGAAACACAACGCGCGTGCTGGATGCGCTCGATTGGGTGGATAAAAATAAGGCAATCTATAATATCAGGATTCTGAATTTTTCGGTTGGATTTCTTCCAGGGGCGCAGGATGAGGATCAAAAGGGAATTGTCGAAAAACTGGAGCATTTATGGGATGAAAATGTGGTTGTAGTCGCAGCCGCCGGTAATAATGGACCGGCTGAGGGAAGTGTTACGGTTCCTGGAATATCAAGGAAAATCATAACGGTGGGGGCGAGCGATGATCACAGTCCGGGGCGAAATATGCCGCGCGGGTACAGCGGAATGGGACCGACTGGCTGCTGCATCGTAAAGCCGGAGATTGTTGCTCCTGGAACCAATATACTTAGCCTGGATTACCGGGGCAATTATTACGTGAAGAAAAGCGGTACTTCGATGGCAACTCCGGTTGTATGTGGTGCGTTGGCGCTTGCCTTGCAGAAAAAGCCTGCGCTCAGACCGGAGGAACTGAAGCTTGGATTATATCTCTCCGCAAGACGGGATCCGCAGGCAAAAGCGGCATGGGGAATCCTGGATGTTGATAATCTTATTGATTTGATATAAAATGAATACTATCTGTTTTGTGAAGGAGGAGTTGCATGAAACGGTTTGCCAGTAAATTATTTTCCAAATTAACCATCGGCGCAACCATTATCATCTTACAGTTTGGCTGGTTTGTATATCTGATCTACAGTGCAAAGCGGTCAAACTCAGCGGCGAATATGGCGCTCGAGGTGTGTGCAGTTGCACTTGCGCTGTATATATCGAATAAAGACATGCGGACTTCATTTAAAATGTCCTGGATCTTTCTGGTTTTGTTCCTGCCTATGTTCGGTATTCCGGCTTATTTCCTTTTCGGCCGATCCGAGATCACGAAGCGTACAAGACGTAAGATGGAAGCAGTTGCGGACAAAGTGATCCAATACCGCATTGAAGATAAGAATGTGATTGAAGAACTGAAAGAGAACGATTTCTATGCATACCAGCAATCACATTATATATCAGCGAAGGCGGGGTATCCGATCTATAAGGAAGAAGACTCCACTTATTATTCCTGTGGTGAGAAGTTATATCCACAGCTTTTGGAAGATTTAAAGAGTGCCAGACATTTTATTTTCCTGGAATACTTTATTATTGAACAGGGCAAAATGTTTGATCCGATCGTAGATATTCTGGAACAGAAGGCAAAGGAAGGCGTTCTGGTGCGCCTGATCTACGATGATGTCGGATGCATCCAGACACTGCCACCGAAGTTTTATCTTATGCTTCAGGCAAAAGGTATTCATTGTGCATGTTTTAATCCTTTCCGCCCATTCCTGTCTGTGATCATGAACAACAGGGATCACCGCAAGATTACGGTAATTGATGGACAGATCGCATACACCGGAGGTTTTAATCTTGCAGACGAATATATTAATGAAAAGATGAAATTCGGTTATTGGAAGGATGCGGGAATCCGTCTCACTGGAGACTGCGTGTGGAATTTTACAAGTATGTTTCTGGAAATGTGGGATTATATCACAAAGTCAGAAGATGATTATGCTTTTTATCGGAATGCATCGATTCCGCAGCTGGGAAATGCAACGAGAAACCAGTGGATCGCAACGGAAGGAAATACAGAGGTGGATGGGGAAAATCCTGCCGCTACGAAAAGAATGGCACAAAGGAGAGTGGAAGAACCGCATCTTACCGGAGCTGGATTTGTACAGCCTTACTGTGATTCCCCTCTGGATCATGAGGACGTGGGGGAGAATGTCTATCTGAATCTGATTGAGCATGCAAAGCGGTATGTATATATTTTTACGCCGTATCTGATCATTGGATCGGAGATGGCGACGGCTCTCATCAATGCGGCAAAATGCGGTGTCGACGTACGAATCGTTGTGCCGGGAGTACCGGACAAGAAACTGGTCTATCTCCTGACACAGGGAAATTTTGCACACCTGATCAAGGGTGGTGTCAAAATCTATAAATATACGCCTGGATTCATCCATTCCAAGTGCTTTGTAGTGGATGATGTCTACGCTGCGGTGGGAACCATCAATCTGGATTATCGCAGTCTGTATCTGCATTTTGAGTGCGGAACATTTATGTATCGGACTAAGGCGGTCATGCAGGTGAAGGAAGATGCACTTGCTACTATTGATCAGAGTCTTCTTGTAACATTGGCGGAATGCCAGAGTAAGAAGCTGATCGTGCGTATGTTTATGGGGGCATTGAAGCTTTTTGCACCACTTCTGTAGAAAGTTGTTTTGAAAACAGAATGTGTGTTCTAAATATGGTATGGCATATTTGATAAAATACTAAATATTGTAATTTGCTCTTGAAATTTACACAATATCAAGTTAGAATAGGTTGTGTTGATGAAAGGGTAAATTATGGATATGACTGTAAAATTACAGGTGTTTGAGGGACCTTTGGATCTGCTTTTACACCTGCTTGAGAAGAATAAAGTAAATATTTACGATATACCGATTGTTGAGATTACGGCGCAATATATGGAATATATCGCGGAAATGAAGCGTCAGGATCTTGATGTGCTCAGTGAGTTCCTTGTGATGGCGGCAACGCTGATCGATATTAAGTCGAGAATGCTGCTTCCGTCGGATCCGAATAGCGAGGAAGAAGAGGAAGACCCACGTGCGGAACTGGTTCAGCAGTTGCTTGAGTACAAGATGTACAAATGTATGGCATATGAACTCAAGGATCGCCAGATGGATGCGCAGCGTGTCATGTTCAAGGAACCGACGATCCCGGATGAGGTACTTGCATATGAGGAACCTTTGGATATCGAGGAATTGGTATCGGATGTGACTCTTGCAAAACTTAACGATATCTTTAAGAATATTATGAAGAAGCAGAAGGATAAGATCGATCCGCTTCGTTCGAAATTCGGCAAGATTGAAAAAGAAGAGGTCTCACTTGAGGATAAGATGGCTTATCTGGAAGAGTATGCAAAGACACATGCGCATTTCAGCTTCCGTGGCCTTTTGGAGGCACAGTCGAGCAAAGTGGAGATCATTGTGACGTTTCTTGCAATCTTAGAATTGATGAAGATGGGCACAATCTTTATTTCGCAGGAACATATCTTTGACGATATTAAGATTGATTCTAAGATCGCTGCATAACAATGTTTGAGGGATGTATGGACGATAAGAAATATAAAGCAATCATAGAGGCAATCCTTTTTACCATGGGAGAATCTGTGGAACTGGAAAAGATTGCGGATGCGATCGAACTGGATAAAAAGAAAACAAAGAAACTGATCAATGAGATGATGCAGGAGTGGAATGATGAAGGGCGCGGCGTTGCAATCATGGAGCTTGATGGGGCGTATCAGATGTGTACGAGAACCGAGATGTATGAATACCTGATCCGTATCGCCAAGCAGCCGAAACGGAGAGTGCTTACGGATGTCCTTCTTGAGACGCTTTCCATTATCGCATACAAGCAGCCGGTCACCAAGATGGAGATTGAGAAGATCCGTGGCGTTTCCTCGGATCATGCAGTAAGCAAGCTGGTGGAATACAATCTGGTCTGTGAGCTTGGAAGACTTGATGCACCGGGAAGACCGCTTCTGTTCGGAACGACAGAAGAGTTTCTTCGAAGCTTCGGTGTGCATTCCATTGAAGAACTACCGGTGCTCAGCCCGGTACAGGTGGAAGAATTCAAGCAGGAAGCCGAAGAAGAAATGAATGTTCAACTGGATATTTAAAATGAGATAATCATATACATTATGTAACGATAGTGTATATGGTTATTTTTTATGTGGAAAAAAGCAGTTTTTATTTTGTTGGCATTGCTTATGTTTGCTCAGTTGTTCAGTTTTTGTATGGTAAATGCGTATGCCGAAGAAAAAGAGGAGTTAAAAGATAATGCACTTTATTCGAAATCCTGTGCGCTTACGGACGGGGAGAGTGACCGGATCCTGTACGGAAAAGAAGAGTCACTGCCGCTTGCAAATGCGAGCACCACGAAGATTATGACATGCATTCTTGCTTTGGAAAACGCTGATCCGGATGACGTTGTGACGGTAAGCGCAGCGGCTGCGGGACAGCCCAAGGTACATCTTGGAATGCAGGAAAACGAACAGTTTTATCTGCGGGATCTGCTGTATGGGTTGATGCTGGAATCGTACAATGATTGTGCTTACGCGATTGCGGAGCATCTGGACGGGTCGGTGGAGGCTTTTGCAATGCGTATGAATGAGAAAGCGAAGGAACTCGGCTGCATAGACACGCATTTTGTGACACCGAACGGACTGGATATGGAAGATGAGAACGGAAGCCATCACACGACTGCAGCGGATCTGTGCAGAATTATGAGCTACTGTACCTGGAAATCGCCCAAAAGCGAGGAGTTTGTAGCACTGACAAGAACAAGAGAGCATGCATTTACCGATCTGGAAGGCAAAAGCTTTGCGGTAGCCAATAAGAATGCGTTTTTGGATATGATGGAATGTGCGGTCACTGGAAAAACCGGATTTACAGGGAAGGCGGGATACTGTTATGTGGCAGCGGCAGAGGAAGATGGCCGAAAGTTTTGTATTGCCCTGCTCGCGTGCGGCTGGCCGAACAACAAGAACTATAAATGGGCGGATGCGAAGACGTTGTTTGGATACGGACTCGATCATTATCAACTGTACAAAGGCACGGAAGAAAAAACAAAGATTCCGGCGGTGGAGATTGCCGGTGCATACCATGATGTTTCACTTGCGGAGTGGGGAAAAAGAATAAAAGTACCTTTATATGTGAATGGGCAGAGTGAAAATATGACGTTTCTGAAGGCGGACTGGGAGGAAGCGACAGTTGTCCGCTCGCTTGATGAGACCATCTGTGCACCTGTGAAAAAAGGCGATAAATGCGGTACAGTGTCATATTGCATCGGTGGACAGGAGCGGTATCAATATGATATCTGCGCAAAGGAAAGTGTGGAACGGTGGAATTTTACAGCGTTTTTACGTGCATTATGGAAGGAGATTACATGATTGTTGCAATGCAAAAAAAGTACAATTTAATTAGTGAAAAATTTAACAATTACTGTTGAAATGAGTTGGGAAATGTTATACAATCACACTAGCGGAATTTTTTATTTTTTATAGATGGAGGGCATAAGATGAGTAGTAACAATGAAAACTTGGCAATGCAGCGTATTGCTAAGTTGGTCGATGAGAACAGCTTTATGGAAATTGGTTCTCTCGTAACAGCACGTAGCACAGACTTTAACCTGACAGCTGCGAAGGCTCCTTCCGATGGTGTTATCATTGGTCATGGACTGATCGATGGTAATCTGGTATTTATTTACAGCCAGGATGCTTCCGTATTAAACGGAACAATCGGAGAGATGCACGCAAAGAAGATCGCTTCTGTGTATGATATGGCAATGAAGATGGGAGCGCCTGTAATCGGTTTTATCGATTGCGGAGGAATCAGACTTCAGGAGTCTGTTGATGCATTAGATGGTTTCGGAACAATTTATGCGAAGGAAGTTGCCGCTTCCGGCGTGATTCCACAGATCTGCGGAGTATTTGGCAATTGTGGTGGTGGACTTTCCGTTGTCCCTGCACTTTGCGACTTTACTTTTGTTGAAGAGACCAAGGGTCGTATGTTCGTAAATTCTCCGGATGCGATTGAGGGCAATCGCAGCGAGAAGTGTGATACAGCAAGCGCAGCATTCCAGAGTGAAAACAGTGGATGCGTTGATTTCGTTGGATCCGAGGATGAAATCATGGCTCAGATCCGCCAGCTGGTATGCATGCTTCCTGGCAACAATGACGGAGACGTATACACAGATGCATGTGAGGATGATCTGAACCGTGCATGTGAGAGCATGGATGCTATGAAGGGTGATCCAAGATATCTCTTATCTGAGATTTCTGATGATCATGTATTCTTCGAGACAAAAGCTGACTATGCGAAGAATATGGTAACCGGACTGTTCAAGCTGAATGGTATGACTGTTGGTGCAGTTGCTAACTGCAGTGAAGTATATGATGAGGAAGGCAAGAAGACAGAAGAATTCGAACTTTCCCTGACTGCTAAGGGATGCAATAAAGCAGCTGAATTCGTTCAGTTCTGTGATGCATTCTCAATCCCGGTTCTTTCCATTACCAATGTGAATGGATTCAAGAACTGCATGTGTTCTGAGAAGAACCTTGCAAGAGCGCTTGCAAGAATGACATATGCATTTGCCAATGCAACATGTGCAAAGGTAAATATGATTACCGGTGAGGCTTATGGAAGCCCATATGTACTTATGAATTCTAAGTCAATCGGTGCAGATTTAGTATATGCATGGACCGATGCCAAGGTTGGTGCGATGGATTCTTCACTGGCTGCCAAGATCCTTTATCCGGAAGCAGGAGCAGAGGAGCTTAAGCAGAAAGCAGATGATTATGAGAAGCTTCAGTCTTCGGTTGCAGCTGCTGCAGCAAGAGGATATGTTGATCGCATTATCGATCCGGCAGATTCAAGAAAGTATCTTGTGGCTGCATTTGAGATGCTCTACACAAAATACGTAAATGAGCCGGAAAAGAAACACGGTACAAAGTAGAAAGGTGAAGTTTTATGAAGAAGAGAATTGCTTTGGCACTCAGCATGATCCTTATGATCCTTATGCTTGGTGCCTGCGGAACAGATCCGACTACCGTGGATTACAACGGAAGTTCTTATGAAGATCTTCAGAATGACAGTAACACCAATATTACAATGGTACAGCAGCTTGCTTCTTTGTTCAGCCAGAATGACCTGACGGTTGATACTTTGGACAAAGATATTGCTGATTCGTTAAAGACGAATTACGGTGTTACCGAGGCACAGCTTGAGGCATCCGAAAAGTGGATGGACGTAGAGGATGAGTTCGGAAGTTATGTAGAGACAGAAGCGGATACCTTTTCTGTTGCAAAGTCCGGAAAGACTCTTACAAGTGATGTTACACTGAAGTTCGAAAAGAAAGATGTCGATTTCCAGGTAGTTTACGATTATTACTCAATGGAGATTACGGGCCTGACAGTAGAGCCAATCTACTCATTAGGTCATAAGTTACAGAATGCAGCGTTAAATACACTTATTTCTATGAGCGTTGTATTTGCAGTATTGATTCTGATCAGCCTACTGATCACATGCTTTAAGATCTTCCCGTATCTTGAGAAGAAGAAAGCACAGAAGGCTGCTGCAGAAGCTGCGGGACAGACCGAGACACAGGATCAGGTTGTATCCCAGATTTCACAGAGAGAAGAACAGCAGCTTACGGATGATACGGAACTTGTTGCTGTCATTGCGGCTGCGATTGCTGCGAGCACCGGAACTTCTACAAGTGATTTTGTAGTACGTTCTATTAATAGAAGATAATTTAGGAGGACTGAATTCATGAAGAATTATACAATTACGGTTAATGGTAACGTATACGACGTTACAGTAGAAGAGACTGGAAGCACACCTAGCGTTGCAGCACCGAAGCGTGCAGCATCCGCAGCACCGGCACCAGCTGCTAAGTCAGCTGCAGCTGCAGGCGCAGGAAGCATCAAGGTTGAGGCAGGAGCTGCCGGAAAAGTATTTAAGGTAAGCAAGAATGTCGGCGATGCTGTAAAGAAGGGTGACGAGATCCTTGTTCTTGAGATTATGAAGATGGAGACACCTGTTGTTGCTCCTGAAGACGGAACAGTTGCCAGCATTAACGTAGCAGTTGGCGATGCTGTTGAAGCAGGCGCTTTACTTGCAACTTTAAACTAGTCTAAGGAGGAATTCACTGTGAGTTATGTAGGCGAAACATTAATGAACCTCCTACATCAGACAGCCTTTTTCAACCTGACATGGGGCAATTACGTCATGATCGCTGTGGCTTTATTGTTCCTGTATCTTGCAATTAAGAAAGGCTTTGAGCCGTTACTGTTAGTACCGATCGCGTTTGGTATGCTCTTGGTAAACATTTACCCGGATATTATCGCAAGCCCGGAACAGACAAGCAATGGCGTGGGCGGTTTACTTTATTACTTTTATACATTGGATGAGTGGTCAATCCTTCCATCCCTGATCTTCATGGGTGTTGGTGCGATGACGGATTTCGGTCCGCTGATCGCAAACCCGATCAGTTTCCTGATGGGAGCTGCTGCACAGTTCGGTATCTTTAGTGCGTACTTCCTTGCAATCCTTCTTGGATTCAACGACAAGGCTGCCGCTGCAGTATCCATCATCGGTGGTGCGGATGGTCCGACTTCGATCTTCCTTGCAGGAAAGCTTGGACAGACTGGTCTGATGGGACCAATCGCTGTGGCTGCTTATTCTTATATGGCTTTGGTGCCGATTATCCAGCCACCAATTATGAAACTTTTCACAACGAAGAAGGAACGTGCGATCAAGATGCAGAACCTTCGTCCGGTCAGCAAGCTGGAGAAGATCTTATTCCCGATCGTCGTTACCGTTGTTGTCTGCGTACTTCTTCCAACAACAGCACCTCTTGTTGGTATGCTGATGCTTGGTAACCTCTTCCGTGAGTCCGGCGTTGTACGTCAGTTACAGGAGACTGCAAGTAACGCACTTATGTACATTGTAGTTATCTTACTTGGTACTTCTGTTGGTGCGACAACAAGTGCTGAGGCATTCTTGAATGTCAGCACAATCAAGATCGTTATCTTAGGTCTTGTAGCATTCATGGTTGGTACTGCTGCCGGAGTTCTCTTCGGAAAGTTACTTTGCTGGATTACCAGGGGCAAGATCAATCCTCTGATCGGTTCCGCCGGTGTATCTGCGGTTCCTATGGCTGCCCGTGTATCCCAGAAGGTTGGTGCAGAGGAAGATCCTACCAACTTCTTACTTATGCATGCAATGGGTCCGAACGTTGCCGGAGTTATCGGTACTGCAGTCGCTGCAGGATGCTTTATGGCAATCTTTGGAATTTAGTTTGAATTAATTTAGGAGGATTATCATGTCAGAAATAAAGGCAAAGCCGGTAAAGATTACCGAGACAATCTTACGTGATGCGCATCAGTCTATGATCGCAACCCGTATGACGACGGAGCAGATGCTTCCGATCGTTGACAAGATGGATAAGGTTGGCTACCACGCAGTTGAGTGCTGGGGAGGAGCTACCTTCGATGCATCTCTTCGTTTCCTGAAGGAAGATCCATGGGATCGTCTTCGTAAATTAAGAGATGGATTCAAGAATACAAAGCTTCAGATGTTATTCCGTGGACAGAATATCTTAGGATATCGTCCATATGCGGATGATGTTGTAGAGTATTTCGTTCAGAAGTCAATCGCAAACGGAATTGATATTATCCGTATTTTTGACTGCCTGAATGATCTTCGTAACCTTCAGACTGCAGTTACCGCTGCAAACAAAGAGAAGGGACATGCTCAGGTTGCATTATCTTATACATTAGGTGATGCTTATACCTTAGAGTATTGGACAGATATGGCTAAGAAGGTTGAAGACATGGGTGCAAACTCATTATGTATCAAGGATATGGCCGGACTCTTGGTTCCATACAAGGCGGATGAGCTTGTTAAGGCATTAAAGGAAGTTGTTGATATTCCAATCGAACTTCATACACATTATACTTCCGGTGTTGCTTCCATGACTTACCTTAAGGGTGTTGAGGCAGGATGTGATATCATCGATACTGCAATGTCTCCATTCGCACTTGGTACCAGCCAGCCTGCAACAGAAGTTATGGTTGAGACCTTTAAGGGAACTCCATATGATACAGGACTTGATCAGAATCTCCTCTCTGAGATTGCTGATTACTTCCGTCCGATGCGTGATGAGGCTCTTGAGAGCGGACTTCTTAATCCGAAGGTTCTTGGTGTTAATATCAACACATTACGTTATCAGGTACCGGGTGGTATGTTATCCAACATGATCTCCCAGCTCAAGGAGCAGGGCGCTGAAGATAAGTATGAGGAAGTTCTTAAGGAAGTTCCAAGAGTACGTAAAGATCTTGGTGAGCCACCGCTTGTTACACCGTCATCACAGATCGTTGGTACACAGGCTGTATTTAACGTATTAATGGGTGAGAGATATAAAGTTGCTACACAGGAAACCAAGGGAATTCTCGAAGGAAAGTATGGTCAGACAGTTAAGCCGTTTAACCAGGAGGTTGTAGATAAGGTTCTTACTGCGGATGAGAAAGCTTCTGCAATTACCTGCCGTCCGGCTGATCTGATCGAGCCAGAACTTGGAAAGATCGAGGAGGAGATGAAGCAGTACAAGCAACAGGATGAAGATGTATTAACCTATGCATTATTCCCACAGGTTGCAACTGATTTCTTTAAGTACCGTGAGGCTCAGCAGACCGGCGTTGATGCGAAGGTTGCTGATACCAAGAACGGAGCTTATCCTGTTTAGGATTCCTTGTAAAAAAGTTCGCTGTCATTTGACAGCGGACTTTTTTTGTTGTACAAGTGTACACTTTTATTACTTGCATTTATCTGCCAAAGTGTTACAATCAAATGCAGTGACGTTTGTCAAAAACATGTTAGGAGAGGGTTTGGTTATGTCAAATACCAATGATCTGTTAAACCGGATCAATAATCATTACAGTTCTATGAGCAAGGGGCAGAAATTACTTGCTACTTATATTACGGATAACTATGATAAGGCGGTTTTCCTTACGGCAGCCAAGATGGGAGAGACGGTTGGCGTCAGTGAATCCACAGTTGTTCGTTTTGCCACATTTCTCGGATATAAGGGATATCCGGAATTCCAGAAAGCCTTAGAAGAACTGGTGCGAAACAAACTGAATTCTATTCAGCGAATGGAAGTTACCTATGGAAGAATCAGCCAGTCGAAGATCTTAGAGACGGTTCTGCAGTCCGATGCAGACAAGATCAAGACGACACTTGAGAAAATCGATCATAATGCTTTTGAACTTGCGGTATCAACCATACTAGAGGCTAAGAATATATATATTGTCGGGATTCGAAGCTGTGCGCCGCTTGCAAGCTTTCTGGCTTTTTATCTGACACTGATGTTTGACAATGTGCATCTGCTCACGACGAACAGTTCCAGCGAATTGTTTGAACAGATGGTGCGAATCGGACAGGAGGATGTCATTGTCGGAATCAGTTTTCCACGATATTCTATGCGTACGCTGAAGGCTTTGGAGTTTGCAAATAATCGAAGTGCTAAGGTGATCACAATTACAGACAGCGTGCATTCTCCGATGAATCTGTATTCGTCCTGCAATCTGATTGCAGACAGCGATATGGCATCGATCGTGGACTCATTGGTTGCACCCCTCAGTGTCATCAATGCACTTGTTGTGGCATTGTGTATGAAGAAACAGAAGGAAGTTGCAGGAACGCTGACAATGCTTGAGGATATCTGGAATGAGTATCAGGTATACGAGAACGATGAGATTAATTATATTGACGATTCCATCAAGGTACATTATGCAAAATTAGAGGATGTTGATGAATGAGTAAAGTGATTGTAATCGGAGGCGGACCGGCGGGAATGATGGCTGCGTATGCAGCTGCGTGTCAGGGGCATCATGTGACACTGCTGGAGCAGAATGAGAAGCTTGGCAAGAAGCTTTTTATTACCGGAAAGGGGCGCTGCAACATTACGAATGCGTCAGATATGGATCATCTGTTCGCAAATGTTATGAGTAACCGGAAGTTTTTGTATAGTGCATTCTACACGTTTGACAATGAACAGGTGATCGCTTTCTTTGAGGAGCAGGGGCTGCGTACGAAAGTGGAGAGGGGAAACCGTGTTTTCCCGGTATCGGATCATTCTTCAGATGTCATTGCAGCACTCAGCCGGGCACTTAGGGCAAAGCATGTTGAAATCCTGTTACATACAAGAGTGGAAAAGCTGCTTGTTCAGGATGCGTGCGCCTATGGTGTAATACTTTCTGGCGGAAAAAGAATCGAAGCGGATGCTGTCATTGTGGCGACAGGTGGTATTTCTTATCCTTCGACAGGTGCGACAGGAGATGGATACCGTATGGCGCTTGAGAGTGGACATCATCTGGTGGAAAGCACACCGTCACTGGTTCCTTTTGAGACGAAGGAAGCGTGGGTGAAGGAGTTACAGGGATTATCGCTTCGCAACGTGACAGTTTCTATATATAACGGAAAAAAGAAGCTGTATGAGGATTTCGGTGAGATGCTTTTTACACATTTTGGCGTAAGCGGACCTTTGATTTTGTCTGCAAGCGGAATGATCAAGGCTTCTTTGTTTTCACAGGAACTGAGTCTGTACATCGACCTGAAACCTGCTCTTGACAGGGAACAGCTTGACAAGCGGATCCTGCGTGAATTTGATGCTGCGATGAACAAGCAGTTCAAGAATGTGATCGGCGCACTTCTTCCAACGAAGATGATTCCGGTAGTGATTGAACTGTCCGGCATTGATCCGGATAAGAAAGTGAATGAAGTATCCCGCGAGGAACGTCAGCATCTGGTACAATTGTTAAAGCAACTTCCTTTGACGGTTACCGGGCTGCGTGGCTGGAATGAGGCAATCATTACGAAGGGCGGTGTCTCGGTGAAGGATGTGAACCCATCGACGATGGAATCAAAACTGGTATCGCATCTGTATTTCTGCGGAGAAGTATTGGATCTTGACGCTTTGACCGGAGGCTATAACTTACAGATTGCATGGTCGACCGGATATCTTGCAGGAATGTCGGTAGAGACAGGTGATTAAAATTACTGGAAAAGGATGCATGATGAACGTGGATTCCATGAATCCTATATAGGCAGAATCGATTTGAAATCAGAATCATAATGAAGGAGAGAATTATGGCTTACAATATTGCAATTGACGGACCGGCAGGTGCCGGCAAAAGCACGATCGCCAAGAAACTGGCGGCAGATCTTGGATATGTATATGTGGATACCGGTGCGATGTACCGTGCGATGGCATATTATTTTTTGCAGAATGGAATTGATGCAAAGGACGAGAAAGCGATTGCGGATGCATGTCCGAATGTTGACGTGACGATCCAGTATGTAAACGGAGAGCAACAGGTGATTTTGAACGGAGAGAATGTCAATGGTGTGATCCGCAAGGAAGAGGTCGGTAATATGGCAAGCGCTACGAGTGTGTATCCGGTTGTCCGTACGAAGCTGGTTGAATTGCAGAGACAGCTTGCATCTAAGGAAAATGTCATCATGGACGGAAGAGACATCGGAACGGTCGTACTTCCAAATGCAAATGTCAAGATTTATCTGACAGCAAGTTCTGCTGTGCGTGCGAAGAGACGTTTTGACGAACTTACTGCAAAAGGCGTAGAATGCGATATCAATGCAATCGAGAAGGATATCATTGATCGTGATTACCGCGACATGCACCGTGAGACATCGCCGCTTCGTCAGGCTGAGGATGCGGTACTTCTGGATTCTTCCAATCTGGATATTGACGGTGTGGTTGCTGAAATGAAGAAGATTATTGAGGGCGCACAGAGATAGATAGTTTGAACGAGGCCAGACAAGGCGGAACGGAGGAATATGAAAAACGTTACGGTTGCTGAGACGGCAGGATTCTGTTTTGGCGTAAAGCGTGCAGTCAATATGGTATATGGGGAAGCGGAATCTTCCGATGTGCCGGTGTACACATACGGACCGATCATTCATAATGAGGAAGTTGTGCATGATCTTGAAGATAAGGGAGTAAGGGTTATCCGTTCTCTGGACGAACTGAATCAGCTGCCAAAGGGAAAGATTATTATCCGTTCTCATGGAATCAGTAAGGCGGAGCATGATAAAATGCAGTCATCCGGATTCGAAGTGTTGGATGCAACCTGTCCGTTTGTGCTTAAGATCCACCGGCTTGTCGGGGAATACAGCCGAAAGGGGTATACGATCGTGATTGCAGGAAACCATGAGCACCCAGAGGTGGAAGGCATCATGGGATGGGTGGAAGACCAGTCTGTTTATACGGTTCAAAATGTCTGTGATATGGAAAAATTACCGCTTTCGCCGGATGAAAAAGTATGTTTTGTGGCACAGACGACATTTAACTACAATAAATTTCAAGAATTAGTTGAAATTATAACGAAAAAAGGTTATGATATAATTGTTTTAGATACAATTTGCAATGCGACGGAAGAAAGACAGGCAGAAGCACGAATGATTGCCGGTCGATCGGAAGCGATGATCGTGATTGGGGACAAGCATAGCTCCAATACACAGAAGCTATATGAGATATCTAAAAAAGAATGTGCAAATACTTACTATATACAAACGAGTAAAGATATGGATTATCGTCAGATACAATCCATCAATAACGTAGGTATTACCGCAGGGGCTTCAACCCCAAACTATATCATCGAGGAGGTTTCAAAGAATGTCAGAAATGAGCTTTGAACAAATGTTGGAAGAATCTTTAAAAACAATAAGAAATGGAGAAGTGGTAGAGGGTACCGTTATTGATGTAAAGCCTGATGAGATCATCTTAAATATCGGCTATAAGTCAGATGGAATCATTACACGTAATGAATATACAAATGAGCCAAATGTTGACCTTACTACAGTTGTCAAAGTTGGCGACACTTTAGAAGCCAAAGTTGTTAAGGTAAACGATGGTGAGGGACAGGTTCTCCTTTCTTACAAGCGTCTTGCTGCTGAGAAGGGAAGCAAGAGATTAGAGGAAGCTTTCGAGAATCAGGAGATTCTTAAGGCTAAGGTAAGCCAGGTGCTTGCTGGTGGTGTATGTGTGATCGTAGACGAGACAAGAGTATTTATTCCTGCAAGTCTTGTATCTGACACATATGAGAAGGATCTTACAAAGTTTAAGGATCAGGAGATCGAGTTTATCATCACTGAGTTTGATCCAAGAAAGAGAAGAATTATCGGTAACCGTAAGACGCTTCTTGTTGCTAAGAAGGCTGAGTTACAGAAAGAATTATTCGCTAAGATCAAAGTTGGCGATGTAATCGAAGGAACTGTTAAGAATGTTACAGATTTCGGTGCATTCATCGATTTAGGTGGTGTAGACGGATTACTTCATATTTCAGAGATGTCATGGGGCAGAGTTGAGAACCCTAAGAAAGTATTTACTGTTGGACAGCAGGTACGTGTATTTATCAAGAGCATCAATGATACCAAGATTGCACTCAGCATGAAGTTTGATGATGAGAATCCTTGGAATGGTGCAGCTGAGAAGTACGCAGTTGGCAACGTCGTTAAGGGTAAGGTTGCTCGTATGACAGATTTCGGAGCATTCGTTGAGCTTGCTCCTGGTGTTGACGCACTTCTTCATGTTTCACAGATTTCTCACGAGCATGTTGAGAAGCCAGCCGATGTACTTAAGATCGGTCAGGAAGTAGAAGCTAAGATCGTTGACTTCAATGAAGATGACAAGAAGATCAGCTTAAGCATTAAAGCTTTAACTGCTCCTGCAGAGGATGCAGCTGAGGACGCTTCTGAGTCAGAAGAGTAATTGATTGCATGATAGGAAAGAAGTTGTCAGTTTTTGGCAACTTCTTTTTTTACGCGAGCGATGAGTTGAAATCTGTGCCCGGGAGAAGCGAGGAGAGGGATTATGTTTGAGGATTATGAACGTTTTAAAAAGGATGTCTATCTCCTTACCAAGATAGACTTGAATTATTACAAAGAGAAGCAGATGCGCCGTCGTATCAATGCGATTGCGACCAAGAACGGATGCGATGATTATCCGGAGTATACGCGTATGTTAAAAAGCGATCCGGAGAAGTTTGAACAGTTTGTCAATTTCCTTACGATCAATGTATCAGAGTTTTACCGCAATACGGATCAATGGGATTTTCTTGACAAAACAGTGATTCCCAAACTCTTAAAGGAGCAGGGAAGAACTCTGAAAATCTGGAGTGCGGCATGTTCAACCGGGGATGAACCATATTCCCTTGCGATGGCTTTCTCAAAACACATTCCGTTGTCGAATATCCATATTACGGCTACAGACATTGACAAACAGGTGATCGCAAAGGCACAGGTTGGTTTATATAATGAGAAGAGTATTTCTGGCGTCCCGGAAGATTTGAAACGCAAGTATTTTACCAAGGTTGGAAATTCTTATCAGATTTCCGATGAGATCAAGAAATGTGTCACTTTTAAGGAGCATAATCTGCTGAAAGACCCGTATCCACATGGGTTTGACCTTATTCTGTGCCGCAATGTGGTTATTTATTTTACAGAAGAAGCCAAGAATATGATCTATGAGAACTTCCAGAAAGCCTTAAAGCCGCATGGCGTTCTCTTTATCGGTAGTACGGAACAGATTACGAATTACAGAGAACTTGGATTTGAACGTCTGAGCAGTTTCTATTTTGAGAAGAGGGAATAGTTTGCTTTTGGATCAACTGAATATAGAATTTTTAGAATAAGAAGTGTGAAAGACTCTCCTTTATTGAAGATTTTCAATGAGGGAGAGTCTTTTTACGCAAGTAAATATGCACAAAATTAGGAAACTAAAATTAGTAAAATAGTTTCTTGAACAAAAATTGTAATCTGTTACAATAACAATAAGGAAACTGAAAACAATAAAATAGTTTCCACGTAAGAGGAGGAGCGGTTGTGAAAAGCGAGAACAACGATAAGATTTTAGAAGCTACGATCAAGGTGTTTAACCAAAAGGGCTTGAAATTCACGATGGACGATATTGCAGCGGAACTCGGAATGAGTAAGAAGACCATCTATGCAACGTTTCGGGATAAGGAATCGATGTTCCTTGGAATGGTTGATTATTGCTTTGACAGAATTAAGATACAGAAACAATTGGTATTGGAAGATGAAACGCTTTCGACAGTGGAGAAAATCCGTAAAGTGCTTGGTGTTATGCCGGAGGGATATAAAGAAATCGATTTTGGAAAACTATATGTGCTTAAGGACAAGTATCCAAAGATCTATCTTCAGGTGGAGGAACGATTAGAGACCGGCTGGGAAGGTGTTATGAGTCTGATTGAGCAGGGGATTGCAGAAGGTTCGATTCGTCCGGTCAATACCTGTATTCTTAAGACAATGATGGAAGCAACATTGGAACAGTTTTTCCAGAGAGATGTACTTGTAATGAATAAAATCAGCTATCATGATGCACTGCAGCAAGTTGTGGATATCCTGGTAGATGGAATTATCGCATAACGCGGTGTGGACAGAACGGTGAAAGGTTAAGAAGATGCCTCAGGTATGGAAGTTGATTCACAGGAACAGATTAAAATGGAGGTAGAAAATAAGATGGAACGCTCAAAAGAAATATTCGGAAATAAAATGAGTGATTCGGTGTACCGCAAGGCGGTAAAATCCAAGAATCGTTATTACAAAAAGTTTGGTGATGATCACGATACGGATTACCCAGTGAAGATTACAAAGAATGCTTATATCGGGGATTCCCTTGGTGTTAACAATATTCTGGTCGGTGATCTGAAACAGAATGCACATTATGAGGAAGAACGTGATAAAGAGTTCCTCTCGTTTGATCAGGAAAATGGAATTATTGTCGGAAATATCCGTATGGGATTTGGTCATTATCGCATCTCGATGGCGATGGCATCAGCGGCACATGCGATGGGACTTACGCCGTATTGGATGGATTTGAATTCTTATGGACAGACAAGCTGTACCAAGGTAATTGATGCACAGAATCAACTCTATTCCCTGGGTTCCCGCATGTCGAAAAATCCTCTTTTTAACAAGCTGGTATGGGAACCGATGAATTATGAGGGCTTCCGCAGCTTATCCTATAATGCTTCGGATCAGAAGAATGCAGAGATTATGGCGACCGTATTTAAAAATATTCCAAAGGATATTCCGGTAATTGGAACGCATGTGTGGCCGGCGCAGGCGGCAGTCCATGCAGGCATGAAATATGTTGTCAATGCGATTCCGGACAACTGGCCGATGGCACTTCATCTCGCAGAGGGAAGTATCCACACGATACAGTGCCACAATTCGTATATGGGATACCGCATCTTAAACGGAATGAACAAAAAGAAAGTGAATCAGCCGATGCCGGCGGGCAATCTGCTTTATACGGGACATTACATTGATCATGAACTGGTTTCCAATATTGAGACAGATTGTAATGCGAGAATCGAGCGCCAAAAGCAGAACAAACCGATTCGCTTTCTGCTTACAATCGGAGGCGCAGGAGCACAGAAAGAGATTTTTGCAGCGATCATAAAGTACCTGCTTCCATATATCTGCAAGGGAAAAGCGGTATTGTATGTAAATGTAGGAGATTACCGCAATGTATGGGATGCATTGCTTGAAGAAATTCCACAGATGAAGGAAGTAAGTGCTGAGCATTTTGATAAATGGAAGGATACGGAAGACTTTGCCAAGAACGCTTTGAACGATTCTTATGAGGTTGCCGGTATTCATGGATTCTGGCATAAAAATATCTTTGAAGCTGTCTATTGTACCAATCTTTTGATGCGAAGCTGCGATGTGCTCGTAACAAAGCCGAGTGAGCTGGCGTTCTACCCGGTTCCGAAGCTTTTTATCAGGAGAGTCGGAAAGCATGAGATGTGGGGAGCTATCCATTCGGCGGAAGTGGGAGATGGAACGCTGGAATGCAGAGATATTCCACATACCCTGCAGATGATCGATCTGTTTATGAAAGAGGATGACCTGCTTGTCTCTATGTGTGAGAATATCATGAAAAACAAACAGATTGGTCTGTATGACGGCGCCTATAAAGTGGTGGAAGCCGCTATGAACCAGAAGAAACAGGATCAATAATTTGTCAGTCGAACAGGTTTGGACAAAGGCAAAAGAGGAGGGTTATATCATGAAACTAAAAACAGGACAGAAGGCAGCTTTTGGGTTCGGTGCATTCGGAAAAGACGTTGTGTATATGCTGATCTCATCCTATCTGCTGTATTATTACAACGTAGTGCTTGGAATAAGCAGTGTTTTTATCGGTACGGTAATGATGGCGGCACGTGTGTTTGACGCCTTTAATGATCCGATCATGGGAATTATTGTTGCCAAAACGAAGACGAGATGGGGACGATTCCGTCCGTGGATTCTTGCTGGAACAGTGCTGAATGCAGTAACAATCTATGCTTTATATGCGACACCGGAATCGATGGGCGATTCTGCACAGAGAATCTGGCTGATTGTCTTTTACTTCGCATGGGGCATTACTTATACACTCATGGATATTCCATTCTGGTCCATGATTCCGGCAATCACAGAGCCGGGAGAGGATCGTGAGGCTTTGACTTCACTTGCAAGAACGTGTTCCGGAATCGGTGATGCAATCCCGACAGTTCTTACAATGACAATTGTTCCAATCCTAAGTGCAAGTTCAGCGATTGCGGATTATCGGATCGGATTCCGCTGGTGGGCATTGATCGTAGCGGTTGTCTTTGTTATCTCGGAACTGATCTGTGTATTAAAAGTTCCGGAGAAGCCAATTGAGACGACGGCACCGACATCAAGTGTCGGACAGATGTTTCGTACGCTTTTTGCCAATGATCAGGCAATGACGGTTGTTGTATCGATTATTCTTGTGTATACTTCAGTGAATATCTGCGGAAATCTGGTGCTTTATTTCTTCCAGTTTGATGTCGGAAATGAGGGCGCATATTCCATTTTTGCCGCAGTTGCGTTCGCTGCACAGGTGCTTGTCATGATGATCGTGCCGGCGCTCCGTAAGAAATTTACCAAGGCGCAGCTGTTCGTGTTTGGATTCCTGATTCAGATTGCTGGTTTTCTTGTGATCCTTGCGATGGCATTCGGCGGCGTATACACACCTGAGAACTGGTACATCTTATGTATCCCGGGAATTATGATCTATCTGGGGTACGGAATGCTAAATGTGATTATGACGATCTTCTTATCGGATTCGGTGGATTACGGCGAAGTGAAGAATCACACGAGAGAAGAATCCGTTATCTTTTCGATGCAGACCTTTACGGTTAAGCTTGCATCAGGACTTGCAGTGTTTCTTGCCGGTATCGTGGTTGATCTGATCCATCTTGAGACGGATGCTGCCGTACAGTCTGCCAGCACTCTGACGCAGCTTCGTATGTGGATGACGATTCCGTCGGTTCTGCTTCTGATCGTTGGTATCATTGTGTTCAAGAAATGCTATAAGCTTGATGATGCGAAGATGGATGAAATTAAGAAAACACTTGAGGAGAGAAAATGATTCAGGTTTGGAATAAAACATTCGTATTCGATACAAAGAATACAACCTATTGCTTCCGCGTTCTTGAAACGGGACAGCTGGAGCATCTGTATTATGGCAGAAAGCTTGTGATCACAGAGGAGGAGGATACGGCATCCCTTGCCGAGAAACATGCGTTTGCACCGGGAAATACAGTCCTTTATGATAACGAACATACACAGTATTCGCTGGAGGACATGCGCCTTGAGATGTCTTCCCTTGGAAAAGGCGATATCAGAGAACCATTTGTAGAAATTGTGTATCATGATGGCGGCCGCACAAGCGATTTTGTCTATGAATCTTATGAGATTTTAGACAACAGGAAGCCGCTTGAAACGCTGCCGGATGCATACGAAGAGACGTTACCGGTTCCGGAACTGATCGTGAAAATGCGTGACCGCAATTACGGTCTGACGCTTGAACTGCATTATTGTGTGTTTGAGGAAAGAGACGTGATTACACGATATGCAAAGCTTATCAATACCAGTGAGCAACCGGTAGAACTGAAGCGCCTGATGAGCATGCAGCTTGATGAGATTGCAGAAGATTATGTATTCACGACCTTTAACGGAAATTGGGCAAATGAGATGAATCGCAATGATCATAATGTGGTCTGCGGAAAGATTGTCAATGCATCGGTTACCGGAACTTCGTCGAACCGTGCGAATCCTTTTGTGATGCTGGCACCGGCTGAGACAACCGAGGATGCGGGGAAGTGTTTCGGTTTTAATCTGATCTATAGTGGAAATCATTATGAAGCCTGTGAATACAATGCGTTTGGAAAACTGCGTCTGGTGAGTGGAATCAATCCGATGGGATTCTCTTATCAGATTGGCGTGGGTGAGAGCTTTGAGAGTCCGGAAGCGGTCATGACTTATTCACCGGATGGCTATAACGGAATGAGTCAGAACATGCATGCATTTGTCAGGGAATGTATTGTAAGTGGTACATGGAAGAAAAAAGAACGTCCGGTACTTCTCAACAGTTGGGAAGCTGCGTATTTTGACATCAACGAAAGAAAACTGTTAAAGCTTGCCAAAGCCGCAAGAGATGTCGGCATCGAATTGTTTGTGATGGATGACGGCTGGTTTGGAGAGAGAAATGATGATAAGACATCCCTTGGAGACTGGTATGTCAATCCGAAAAAACTTCCGGACGGTGTGAGTGGATTGTGCAAAAAAATCAATGATCTTGGACTTTCGTTTGGAATCTGGGTTGAGCCGGAGATGATTAATGTGGAGAGCAATCTTTATAAAGAACATCCGGACTGGACGATGGACATTCCGGGTAAGAATCATGCAGAAGGCAGAAATCAGAGAATGCTCGATCTTGCAAATCCGGAAGTTGTGGACTACATGATTGCATCGATGAGCAATCTCTTCGCAAGTGCAAATATTGCTTATGTAAAGTGGGATATGAACCGCATTGTTTCGGATTGCTATTCGAAGTATCTGCCTGCGAAGAGACAGGGGGAGACCATGCATCGGTATGTGCTTGGACTGTACCGGATGATGGATGAACTGACGAAACGCTTTCCGGAAATCCTTTTTGAAGGATGTGCATCCGGTGGAAATCGTTTTGATCTTGGAATCCTATGCTTTTTCCCGCAGATCTGGGCGAGTGATAATACGGATGCCGTATATCGTGTGAATGGAATGAACGGTTACAGTTACGGCTATCCAATGTCCGTTATGGGTGCACATGTCTCCTCGTGTCCAAACCATCAGACACTTCGCACCACGCCGCTAGAGACAAGATTTGCAGTTGCCGCGTTTGGCGTGCTTGGATATGAGTGTAACCTCTGTGATATGAAGAAGGAAGATTTAGAGGAAATTCGTAAGCAGATTGCGTTATATAAAGAATGGCGAAACGTACTTCAATATGGAATATTTTATCGTGGCAGAAATGCAAAAATACATGAGTGGACCTGTGTCAGTGAGGACAAGCGCCAGGCTGTCGGTATGATCATGCAGGAACTCACGCAGCCGAATCATCCGACCGGGCAGTACTTCCCGAAGGGACTTGACGCACCTAAGCGCTACGAGTTTACGAACCGCAGCATGCGCTACAATATTCTCGGTTTCGGGGATCTGGTCAATACCGTATCGCCGGTTCATATCAAGCAGGATTCCCTTGTACATCAGGTACTTGCCAAATGCGTTACCATGCCGGGCGAGACCGAAAGCTACCGTGCATCCGGTTCGGTTCTTATGGCAGGCGTAAAGCTAACGCAGGGATTTGCTGCTACCGGCTACAGTGAAGAGACGCGTTACTTCCCTGATTTCGCCTCTCGGATGTACTTTATGCAACAAATTTAGAGTATTTTTTATATTCAACGGATTTGGAACGATACCGACCAAATCCTGTTGACTGAAAAATCTTATCGACGCACAGATACCGGAGACATACTTATTTTTGAAGAACAAATTGGCAACTGCTTCGCCGTTCCATTGACTTGGATAATAGCGTATATCTCAGCCAATGATCCAAAATCGCTGGCGAAGTTGACTTGCCAATTTTTCTGAACAAAATAAAGTATGCTCCGGTATCGTCCGCCTTAAGTAAACTATATCTATTTCTTTGTTGTAACCATATATTTGAGAATATGATCCACATATCTGCGCAACATCACATCCGAAGCACAGAAATCATCCGTCAATTCAAAATAACTGATTTTATCCTTGTATTCTTTGCGGAATTCCGGCTGCATAACACTTTCGCTCTGCGGAAGAAAAGCGCCGGATTTTCTGCTGTAACAGTTGGATGCGCGTGCATTCTCCCGGAAATCCTTATCGACATAAGATGCAACACTCTTGTGGATTGCCATATCCTCCTGCGGAAGGTAGTAGTAATCCTTATAATTTGGATAGAAGTAATGCAGTTCACCCTCGTAGATCGGAACACGGATCGAAGTGCGCGTCTTGGAAATCATAAGGTAGAAATTGGCAAGCTTATGTGAAATCCGCTTCGGAACCGGATAATCGTTCTGCATCGTAATGATCAGTTCCTGACCGCTTGTGCCGTCAAACGCATGGTAGGTATCGATACGTGTGGAAAGAAGCGTATACTGTCCGTTAAAAATTTCAAGATATGAGAGTACCGGAAGAAGATCGATCATTCCGATGACATCTTCATAATTGTGGAGATACAACAGATGATAAGCTTCCTCACTCGGATGCTTTACATAATCATGATATACGTTGATTAATTCGCCGCCGGTCTGCTTGTCGTCCCGGGCAAGACCGAGAAATGTCTCGATCGTTTTCTGCTTATAGTTTGGTAATTTGAGCAGAAATTTAAGTTCTGATACGGACTTGAAGATATCCAGATAGTTGAACTCCTTAAAATGCTCCGGAATGTCGTACCGGTCGCATTTTGCCTTGAGGAAAGGCACATCAAATCCGATACCGTTAAAGGAGATGATCGTATCATACTGGTTTAAAATTTCAAGAAACGCATTTAAAACCAGACATTCTTCTTCTGTTTTTTCCGCAAAAAACTGATCGATACAGATGTACTTTCCGTTTTTCCTGGCGCAGCCGATCATGTAGAGCGTCGAAGAGGCAGGAGAAAAGCCGGTCGTCTCGATATCAAAGAAGATCGAATGATCGTCAAAAATGAGATCCGTAAGTGGATCCTGCTTAATATAAAGTTCTTCTTTATGTGTACTTTTCATAGAGATCTCCTTTGCATTTTCTAGTTATTATTCTAACATATTTCCTGTTTTTCGTCATCTTTTCTTGTATTAAAAAGAATACACAATATTGAGAAAAAATAGTAAATTTGCGTTTCAAATTAGTGAGAAAGTGCTATAATCTATTTGTTAATGTGTCAGAAACTATAACGTTTCGACAAATAATTATAGGAAAGAGGGCACAAAGATGGGTTTGAAAACATTTAAAGGCGGCGTTCATCCGTATGAAGGCAAAGAACTTGCCAAGGATGCGCCAATCAAAGAAGTTCTACCCAAGGGAGAATTGGTATTCCCGTTGTCTCAGCACATCGGAGCACCAGCTACCCCGGTTGTCGCTGTAGGTGATACAGTGCTTAAGGGTCAGAAGATTGCAGAAGCGGGCGGCTTCGTATCTTCTCCGATCTATTCATCTGTATCCGGTACAGTTACAAAAATTGAGCCGCGGCGTGTTGCTGTGGGCGATATGGTCAATTCTATTGTCATTGAGAGTGATGATGAATTTAAGGAAGTTGACTATCAGGCAGTGGATGATGTGACGGCATTATCGAAGGAAGAGGTTATTAACAGAGTCAAAGAAGCCGGAGTTGTCGGAATGGGCGGCGCAGGTTTCCCTACACATGTTAAGCTTTCTCCAAAGGAGCCGGAAAAGATTGAGTACATTATTGCCAACTGCGCGGAGTGTGAGCCATATCTGACCGCAGATTACCGCAGAATGATGGAGAATCCAGAAGAACTGGTTGCCGGAATGAAGATCATTCTTCAGTTATTCGACAACGCAAAGGGAGTATTCGGCGTAGAGAACAATAAGCCGGATTGTATTGCCAAGTTAAAAGAGTTGGTAAAAGACGAGCCACGTATGGAAGTATGTGAGCTTATGACAAAGTATCCACAGGGTGGTGAGCGTCAGCTCATCTACGCAGTTACCGGAAGAGCTATCAATTCCAAGATGCTTCCGGCTGATGCGGGATGTATTGTGGACAACGTAGAAACAATGATTGCAGTCTATAATGCAGTCAAAAACGGAATTCCTGTGATGAAGCGTGTTGCAACCATTACCGGTGATGCAATCACGAATCCATCCAATTTCCTTTACAGTATGGGAACACCTTATGCGCAGCTTGTGGAAGCAGCCGGCGGATTTAAGGTACAGCCGGAGAAGATTATATCCGGTGGTCCGATGATGGGATTTGCCATGTTTGGACTTGATGTTCCTACAACAAAGACTTCTTCGTCACTTCTTTGTCTCGGCAAAGATGCAGTTGCAGAGAATGAGCCTCTTGCATGCATTAATTGTGGACGTTGTGTAGAAGCTTGTCCGGAAAATCTGATTCCTTCACGCCTCGCTAAGTTTGGCAACAACGGACAGATGGCAGAATTTGAGAAGTGGCACGGACTTGAGTGTATCGAGTGCGGAAGCTGTACTTATGTATGCCCATCCAGAAGACAGGTTGCACAGTCTGTTAAGACTATGAAGAAGTTAGTACTGGCAGAGAAGAGAAAGAAAAAGTAAGAAAGAGGTGGATTGTTGTGAGTGAAAAATATCAGGTTTCATCTGCACCACATGTCCGTGCCAAGGATTCCACAAGCAGAGTGATGCTGTATGTGATTATTGCATTGCTTCCGGCCAGCCTGTTTGGTATCTGGAATTTTGGTTATAAGGCATTGGTTTTAATTTTAGTAACTATCGCAAGCTGTCTTGCGTCAGAATGGATCTTTGACAAGATCGTACATAAGAAGAATAGTTTGCCGGACCTTAGTGCTGTTGTAACAGGACTTCTTCTTGCATTAAACCTTCCGGCAGGTCTTCCTTGGTGGGAGGCAGTGATCGGATCTGTATTTGCAATCGTTATCGTTAAGATGCTTTTCGGAGGACTTGGACAGAACTTCATGAATCCGGCACTTGGCGGACGTTGCTTCCTTCTGATCGCTTTTGCTGCAGATATGACCAATTTCAGCAGCGCAAAATTTGAGGCATATTCCGGAGCTACGCCTCTTGGAATGATCCGTAATCAGGGACTTGATTCCGTGAATATTATGGATATGCTGACAGGTAAGATTCCTGGAACCATCGGTGAGACATCTGTGATCGCCATCCTGATCGGAGCAATTTTCCTGATACTGATGGGTGTCATTGATCTTAAGATTCCGGCATCTTATATTGTTACATTTGCAATCTTTATGTTTATCTTCGGTGCGCAGCGCTTTGACATGAATTATGTTGTTGCAGAACTCTGCGGAGGCGGACTGATGCTGGGTGCTTTCTTTATGGCAACCGACTATGTAACTTCGCCGATTACGCCGATGGGACAGATTTTGTTTGGTATCTGCTGCGGTCTTCTGACCGGTATCTTCCGTTGCTTCGGTGCGAATGCAGAGGGCGTATCTTTTGCAATCATCTTAAGCAACCTTCTTGTTCCACTGATTGAGAAGATTACAGTGCCGAACGCATTTGGTGTTGTAAAGGAGGCAAAGAAGAATGAATAAACAGATCGTACATGACGCTTTGGTTTTGACTGCCTTTACACTTGTGATCGGTGTGATCCTTGGTGCTGTATACGGTATTACGAAGGCTCCGATCGACAAAGCCAATGAGGAAGCCAAGAAAGAAGCTTATCAGGCTGTATTTGCAGATGCAGATGCATTTAACCAGAAGGATTACGATGCAGACGAGGCCAACAAGATGGTTTCTGATGCAGGATATGATGACACAATCAATGATGTTGAGGAAGCAGTTGATGCATCCGGTAACGTACTTGGATATGTCATCACAGTTACCGCCAAAGACGGAAGCCAGGGAAGCATCACATTCTCTGTTGGTATCCAGAATGACGGTACGGTAAACGGATATTCCATTACCGATATCTCTGAGACTCCGGGTCTTGGTATGAAGGCACAGGAAGAGGAGTTCTACGGACAGTTTGAGAATAAGAAAGTAGATTCCTTTACGGTTGTAAAACAGACACCTTCTTCGGATGATCAGATTGAGGCAATCACCGGATCCACCATTACTTCAAAAGCAATGGCAAACGGTTGTAACGCTGCAATTCTTTACTTCCAGAATGCGTTAGGAGGTGCTCAGTAATGAACAAATATGTTGAACGTTTATACAATGGTGTGATCAAGGAGAACCCGACCTTCGTCCTGATGCTTGGTATGTGTCCGACACTTGCGGTAACATCTTCTGCAGTCAACGGTCTTGGTATGGGTCTTTCCACATTGGTTGTACTCGTATTTTCAAACCTTTTGATCTCTTTATTCCGTAAGGCGATTCCAAACGGAGTGCGTATGCCGGCTTATATCGTGATCGTTGCATCACTCGTAACCGTAGTACAGTTTCTGATGCAGGCTTATTTACCGAGTCTGTCAAACGCATTGGGTGTATACATTCCTCTGATCGTTGTAAACTGTATTATTCTTGGCCGTGCAGAAAGTTATGCATCGAAGAATGGTCCGATCGAGTCAATCTTCGATGGAATCGGTATGGGACTTGGATTTACTATGGGACTTACGATTATTGGTCTCATCCGTGAGATCCTTGGAGCCGGAACATTCTTCGGACTTCCGTTCCTTTCCGCAATCAAGGGCTTTACACCAATCACCATCTTTATTATGGCACCTGGTGCATTCCTTGTACTTGCATTCCTTGTAGCCGGAATGAATATCATTCGTAAGAAGATGGAAGCAAAAGGCAAGCCGCTTGCAGAGCCTTCCGGATGTCTGTCAGGCGACTGTGCACATTGTGGTCAGTCTGCACTGTGCACCGGCAAGAGTGCTGCTTCCTCAGACAATAAAGAGGCATAGGGAGGGAGAAGACGATGAGTACATTAGCTGAATTAGTTTTGATCGCAGTTGGTTCTGCAATCGTAAACAACGTAGTATTGAGTCAGTTCCTCGGTATCTGTCCGTTCCTTGGTGTATCCAAGAAGACAGAGACTGCTGCCGGTATGGGTGGAGCCGTAATCTTCGTTATTACAATTTCCTCCTTTATCACAGGACTGATCTATAAATTTATTCTGGCCAATCCGTTCCTCGTATCAAAAGGAATCGATCTGACCTACTTAAAGACAATCGTATTTATTCTTGTTATCGCGGCATTGGTACAGTTCGTAGAGATGTTCTTAAAGAAGAGCATACCTTCACTGTATCAGTCCCTTGGTGTGTATCTTCCACTGATCACAACAAACTGTGCGGTACTTGGTGTTGCACTCAACTGTGTAACTTATGAATACAATCTGTTAGAGTCTGTTGTATACGGATTCTCAACAGCAGTCGGATTCTTTATCGCAATCGTACTGATGGCAGGAATCCGTGAGAAAATTGAATATAATGACATCCCTAAGACATTCAGAGGTACAGCAATCGTATTGATTACCGCATGTCTGATGTCAATCGCATTTATGGGATTCTCAGGAATGATTTAGGAGGAAAAGAATATGCTTACTGGAATTATTGTCGCAGCCATCGTAGTTGGCTGTGTTGGAATTATTCTTGGATTTTTCCTCGGAATCTCCGGAGAAAAATTCAAGGTTGAAGTAGACCCGAGAGAGGAAGCAATCCTTGAGGTTCTTCCTGGTAACAACTGTGGTGGCTGCGGTTACGCAGGCTGTTCCGGTCTTGCCGCTGCAATCGCCAAGGGTGAGGCTCCGGTCGGACAGTGTCCGGTCGGTGGTGATCCGGTTGCTGCGAAAGTCGGCGAGATCATGGGTGTATCTGCAGGTGCTTCGGTAAAGAAGGTTGCATTTGTGAAATGTGCAGGAACCTGCGAGAAAGCAAAACAGGATTACGATTACACCGGAATCGAAGATTGTGCTGCTATGGCATTTGTTCCAAACGGTGGACCTAAGACTTGTAACTATGGATGTCTTGGATTCGGAAGCTGTGTAAAGGCTTGTCCGTTTGATGCAATTCATGTTGTTGACGGTATTGCAAAGGTTGATGAGAAGGTATGTAAGGCCTGCGGTAAATGTGTTGCTGCATGTCCGAAGCATCTGATCGAACTTGTTCCTTATGAGGCAATGCACCTTGTACAGTGCAGTTCCAAGGATAAGGGTAAAGATGTAATGAATGCCTGCTCCGTAGGATGTATTGGATGTCATCTCTGTGAGAAGAATTGTCCTTCTGATGCAATCCATGTGGTTGACAATATCGCATACATTGATCAGGAGAAATGTACAGGCTGCGGAATCTGTGCAGAGAAGTGCCCGAAGAAGATCATCTTATAGTATGTAAGTGATTGTTTTGTAAGAATACGGACTTTTGTCAGAATTTTATTTTTACAAAAGCAGAGAAAAATATAACGAAACCCGTTCGGAAATGAATCTGAGCGGGTTTCGTTTTGCTTATAAATAAGATATGTTGTTGGTTTGTTGTAAAAATTTTAATTCTCTTCAAAGATTACTGTGTTTCCGATTCCGGAACTGCAATGGGGGTTGCCATCATTTGTGACGAAGATGGCTTCCGTATCTTTTGTATTTTCAATCAGATTCATTCCCTCTTCAAGTCCAAGTGCAAAGCAGGTGGTGCTTAAAGCATCACCGTCCATCGAACTTTTGCTGATGATCGTGACCTGGTAGAGATCGTTCTCAATCGGATATCCGGTTGTAGTATCTAGTATATGATGATAGATTTTATCACCGATACGATAGTAGCGCTCGTAGATGCCGGAGGATACAACAGACGCATCCTTTACTTTGATGACTCCGAGACTGGTCCCACTTGCTGCAAAAGGTTTCTGGATACCGATGGAATAATTGTCGCCGCTTGCTTTCTCGCCGAGTGTCAGCACGTTGCCACCGAGACTGATCACACCTTCTGTGATTCCCTGATCGCGCAGATAGGAGCGCATCTGATCTGCAATGTAGCCTTTGGCAATGCCACCGAGATCAAGTTTTACACCGGGATCGCTCAGGCGAACCTGATTACCTTTGATCTCAATCGAACGATAGTCTATGTGTGCTAAAGCATTCCTGATATCGTCATTGGACGGGAGAACAGAAGTATCCACTTCGTTGTTGGAAGAGTCTGCATTTTCTGCAATCTCGGAAATGTTCCACAGATCAGAGAGTGTGCCAATCGCAATGTCAAATTTTCCGTCACTTTCTTTTCCATAGTTTATTCCATCTTGTATCAGTTCTAATGTGTCATCACTTACTGTGACAAAGTTTCCATCTGCATCATTAATCTGCGAAATTTCACTGTCCTTGATCGTGTTGGAAAATTTGTTTTCATATTCTTTCGCAAGGGAGAAACAGTCATTGATGTATTTCTCGTCATCGGTTCCATATAGTGTAATGGTAATGATCGTATCAAAATAAAATCCTTCCTTAGAGACTTTTTTGGTCTCAGAGGAGCAGCCAGACAATAGACTACAAAGAAGTGCGATGAGCAGGAATATTCCAATCATACGGTTTGTGAAGTTGTTTCTATGTTTCTTTATTTTAAATCTTAATGGTTCCATTTGTTTATCCTTTACTATCTTAATATTATGTTCGTATACTGGCAGAATCTATGGATGCATTTATGATTGCATATAACATAGAATCTGAAATTTACTATAACGCAAATTTCATTATGCGACAAGACTTGCTTTTTCTTGTACCGATAGGCTTTTTCATTAAGAATATCGTGCAAAACATATCGATTTATATTATAATCATGTAAGAGTGCTTATATGACATATGGAATGATGGCATACGGGCAAATATACAAAGGATTGAAGAAATGAGTAAACTTTATTTTATCGTCAATACGAACGCAAGAACCGGTAAGGCAGGATTTGTGTGGCACAGAATCTGTAACATGCTTGAGGAGCGGAAGATCGCGTATGAAGCATACGAGACAAAATACGAGGGACATGCAACGGAACTTGCGCGGGAAATCTCACAGAAGGATAAGGATAAAATTTATTTGATCGTAGTCGGTGGAGACGGCACAATGAATGAAGTGTTAAATGGTATTACCGATTTCGACAAGGTGCGGTTCGGCATGATCCCAAGCGGATCCGGAAATGATTTCGCGAGAGGACTTATGATTGACAAGAATCCAAATATCGCGCTGCATCAGATCTTAAAGGCAATCTCGAGGGAAAAGAATGGAATTCCGGTGTCGAGAGTGGACATAGGACAGGTTCGCTGGGGCGAGACGGAGGAAGAAAGCCGGATTTTCGGGATCAGTTCCGGGATCGGTCTGGATGCGATCGTCTGTAAGAAGGCGTTACATTCGAAATTAAAGAAAGTTTTGAACAAAATCCATCTTGGAAAACTCACGTATCTTTTACTTACGGTTTCTTCGCTTTTTTCAATGAAGACGGCGGAAGTGACACTTGAATGTGGAGATAACCATTGTGTACATAAAATGAATCAGATGATTTTCGCAGCGGCGATGAATCTGCGTGCGGAAGGCGGCGGTGTGCCGATGGCACCGAAAGCATCTCCGACAGACGGAATGTTATCACTGAGTATGGCACACGGCATTCCGAAGCTTCTTACATTCTTCTGTCTGCCACTTCTGGTTGCGGCGAAGCATGAGAGAATCCGTGGATTTACTGTGATTGATGCACCGGTACTCAGGCTGCACGCGGATCAGCCTCTCGTGCTGCACGCGGACGGAGAATACTGTGGCGATGTGACAGATGTGGAGTTCGTCTGTCTTACTGGTAAATTGAAGCTTTTGCGGTAAAGTCTTGATGATGTCGGGCACTCGTTTGGATAAGAGGATGAGAGGCGCTGATTACCAGACGAATGGTTTTGTATTTTTGCGGAAGATATGATAGAGTATAATGTAATCACTTCTTGGGAAGTGATTATGCAGCGTCCGGCCTTCACCGAAGGTGAATTCTCATGGCTGGATGTTCAATGCGAGGCAATAAGAATCGAGGATAAGTTTAGAATGAAAAGTGAAACAGGCTACAAGCGTGTCGTAGTGAAAATTGGTTCCTCATCCCTGACGCATGAGGAGACCGGTAAATTAGATCTTGGCAAGATGGAGCAGCTGGTGCGTCAGCTCAGCGATCTACGTAATCGTGGAATGGATGTGTGTCTGGTCAGCTCTGGTGCAATCGCTGTCGGGCGATCGGCGATGGGCATTCATGAGAGACCGACGGATATCTCGATGAAGCAGGCATGTGCGGCGGTCGGTCAGGCAAAGCTGATGATGGTCTATCAGAAGCTTTTTGCAGAGTATAATGAGACAGCAGGACAGGTGCTTCTGACGAAAAACACGATGATCAATCCGGTATCGAGAGAAAATGCGAAAAATACGTTTGAGGAATTGTTTCAGCTTGGTGTAATTCCGATTGTAAATGAGAATGATACAACGAGTACTTATGAGATGCAGTTCGGTGACAATGATACACTGTCTGCTTTGGTTTCTTCGATGGTCGGGGCAGATCTGTTGATCCTTCTGTCGGACATCGATGGACTGTATACCGATGATCCGCATACGAATCCGGATGCGAAGCTGGTTCAGGTAGTGGAGAATCTGGACGAAGAGATTCTTGGTATGGCAAAGGGAACGACCGGCAGCAATGTCGGAACCGGTGGTATGACAACGAAACTTACCGCCGCAAGGATTGCAACATTGTCCGGCACCGATATGATTATTGCAAACGGCGCTGATGTGAAGATTCTTGCGCAGATTTTTGAGGATGCATATACCGGAACGCTTTTTAAGTCCAATAAGAATGCAAACTTTAATCTGGCAACATATGTTATGGAGACGATAGGATAATGACACAGGAAAAAATTGATCGTATTAATGCGTTATATCGCAAATCACAGGCGGAAGGTCTGACGGAAGAGGAGAAGAAGGAGCAGGCTTTGCTTCGCAAAGAATTTGTAGCTTCCGTCAAAAGTAATCTGCGCAGCCAGCTCAACAATATTGACATGGTCAATGAAGATGGCAGTGTAGAAAATCTTGGTGAAAAATATGGAAAGCAAAGCCCAACTTCGTAAGCGGATCAAAGGGATAAGAAATTCACTCACAGAAAACGAACGTATTACTTACAGTCGTCAGATTTCGAAGCAATTGCTAAGTCAGCCCTGGTATGAAAGCAGCGAAGAGATTTTCGTTTATTCCGCAATACAAAGTGAGGTGGATCTGTCTGTATTCTGTAAACAGGCGTGGCTTGATGGCAAAATGCTTTATTTTCCAAAGGTGTTTGGAGATCATATGGTGTTTTTTCTCGTCAGGGATGAACAACAATTATGTTCGGGGGCATTTGGCGTGATGGAGCCGGATGTAGAGCACGTTTCGCTGCCACTGTATCTGCCGTCCGGGAATGTTGTGCCGATGCTTGTGCCGGGAGTCGCTTTTTCGAAGAAAGGCGATCGGATCGGATATGGCAAGGGTTATTATGATCGCTATATAGTAAGACACCCGGAAGTGAATACGGTGGGTATTTGTTTTACGTGTCAGCTTTTGGATGATATTCCAGCGGAATCGCAGGACATTGCTATGCATCAGATTGTAACAGAGGAACAGATATATTTGCTTTAGAAAAACGTAACCGATACATGGGCTAAAATATGAGAAACCAGTCAGGAGGATCTTGGAATGGATTTGGAAGAATTATGTAAGAGATCGCATGATGTCCGGATTAAGGCAGGCATGCTTGATACAAAGGTGAAAAATGAAACCTTAAATAAGGCTGCAGATGCACTTCTTGCGCATGAGACAGACATCCTTGCGGCAAATGCGATCGATGTAAAAAACGGACAGGAACGCAATATGCCAACAGGTCTTCTTGATCGTCTGACATTAAATCATGATCGTATTGCCGGTATGGCAGACGGGCTCAGACAGATTGCAAAGCTGGATGATCCGATCGGGGAAGTGTTATCCATGAAGAAGCGGCCGAATGGATTGATGATCGGCAAGAAACGTGTGCCGATCGGTGTTATCGGTATCATTTTTGAAGCCCGTCCGAATGTGACTTCCGATGCGTTCGGTCTGTGCTTTAAATCCGGAAACTGTGCGATTCTTAAGGGCGGAAGTGATGCGATTCATTCGAACATTGCAATTGTTTCAGCAATGCAGGAGGCCTTACGAGAGATGAATATTCCGGATGGTGTGCTCAGCCTGATTGAAGCGACGGATCATGAGACAACGAACTGCTTTATGAAGATGAAGCAGTATGTGGATCTTCTGATTCCAAGAGGTGGAAGAGGTCTGATCCAGACCGTTGTCAATGAGGCGACAATCCCGGTCATTGAGACCGGAACCGGAAACTGCCACGTATATGTGGATGATTCTGCTGATTTTGACATGGCAGTCAACATTATAAGAAATGCAAAGACGCAGCGCATCGGTGTCTGCAATGCCTGCGAATCGATTGTTGTGAATCGTGCGATCGCGAAGGAATTTCTTCCTAGATTGTATGCTTCTCTCAAAGAGTATGACGTGCAGATGCGCGGAGACGATACGGCAGTCGAATGTTTAGGTGCAGATCAGCCACTCGTCATTCCTGCAACGGAAGAGGATTGGGGAACGGAGTATTTAGACTATATTATGTCTGTTAAAGTGGTCGATACGATTGATGAGGCGATTGAACATATTAACCGCTATAATACGTCCCATTCTGAGACAATTGTTACGCAAAATTATGATCATGCGCAACAATTCCTAAATGAGATTGATTCTGCCTGCGTTTACGTCAATGCATCAACACGTTTTTCAGATGGAAATGAATTTGGATTTGGCGCAGAGATTGGAATCAGTACACAGAAGCTGCATGCGCGTGGACCGATGGGATTAGAAGCGCTTACCAGCTACAAATATATTATTTACGGTAATGGACAGATCCGTCCGTAAATTGGATTTTTATAGAAATAATAACGATTACAAGAGGTAAATATGAGAGACTTAGAAGCAAATGTGCTGACCGGAGCGGAAGAGACAAAGCTCCAGTATGATTATATAGAGAAGGCGAAGACTTACGTACAGGAGAAGGAAGCAGAACTTGGCCGCAAGCTGACCTGCTGTGTTAAGACCTTCGGATGTCAGATGAATGCCAGAGATTCTGAGAAGCTTGTCGGAATTCTGACGGATATTGGATATATCGAGACGGAAGACGAGCATGCGGATTTCGTGATCTATAATACCTGTACCGTTCGTGAGAATGCGAACAATAAGGTATATGGACGATTGGGGTATTTGTCCAATTATAAGAAGAAAAATCCGCATATGATGATCGCTTTGTGCGGTTGCATGATGCAGGAGCCGACCGTTGTGGAGAAGATCCGCAAGTCGTATCGTTTTGTCAATCTGATTTTTGGAACGCATAATATCTATAAATTTGCAGAACTTTTATGCCGCAGCATGGAGTCGGATTCTATGATCGTTGATATCTGGAAAGATACGGACAAGATTGTAGAAGATCTTCCGATTAAGCGTAAATTCTCCTTTAAGTCGGGCGTTAACATTATGTTCGGCTGTAATAATTTCTGCAGCTACTGTATTGTACCGTATGTAAGAGGCCGCGAGAGAAGCCGTGAGCCGAAGGATATCATCCGTGAGATCGAGGGACTGGTTGCTGATGGTGTGTGTGAAGTTATGCTGCTTGGTCAGAATGTCAATTCTTACGGAAAGAACCTGGAGAATCCGGTCACGTTTGCGGAACTGCTGCGTGAAGTCAATAAGATTGAGGGACTTAAGAGAATCCGTTTTATGACATCCCATCCGAAGGATCTGTCAGATGATCTGATCCTTGCGATGAAGGAATGTGACAAGGTATGTAAGCATATGCATCTTCCGCTGCAGTCCGGAAGTTCAAGAATCTTGAAGATCATGAATCGTCATTACGACAAGGAACAGTATCTTGAGATTGTTAGAAAGCTTCGTGATGCGATTCCGGATATCGCTTTGACTACGGATATTATTGTGGGATTCCCGGGGGAGACAGAAGAAGATTTTATGGAGACAATGGATGTAGTGAAGCAGGTGGAGTATGACAGTGCTTTCACATTTATCTATTCCAAAAGAACCGGTACACCGGCGGCTTCCATGGAGAATCAGTGTGATCCGGATGAGGTAAAGCGGCATTTTGATATGCTTTTGAAGGAAGTACAGCAGATCAGTACAAGGAAAGCAATGGAGCTTGAGGGTAAGGTGGTGGAAGTGCTTGCGGAGGAACCGAATGAGCAGGATGCTTCCCTGATTACAGGTCGTCTTGCCAACAATGCGGTTGTACATTTCCCGGGAGATGCAGGTATGATCGGAAAGCTTTATCAGGTGAAGCTGACAGAGTGTAAGGGCTTTTATTATCTTGGAGAAGTTGTAGCAAATGAATAAACGAATCGGAAAAAATGATTTGCTTTTATTGGGAGTGCTGCTATGCGTTTGCATTGCAGTGCTCTTAGTCTTTTCTTTTGATAAAGGAAAAGCCGGGGCAACTGTGGTTGTCACGGTTGATGGAAAAGAATATGGCAGATACGATCTTGCAAAGGAACAGAAAGTCTCGATCTATAATGATCAGGGAAAAGTGACGAATACGCTTCTGATCAGGGATCACAAGGCGGATATGATCGATGCAGACTGCAGGGATCTATTGTGCGTAAAACAGAAAGCAATTGATCGAAGCGGTGAGACGATCGTGTGTCTTCCGAACCGTGTGGTGGTGTCGGTGGAGAATGCCGGTCAGGATGCTTTGGATGGATTTGCACAGTAGTTTAAGAAACTATGCAGGATGAAGGTGACAGAAGTGAAGGATAATTATGTGAAAAGAATTGCATATCTGGGGGTGTGTATTGCGGTAGCGATGATCTGCAGTTATATCGAAACACTCATTCCGTTTTTCTTTGGAGTCCCAGGTATGAAGTTAGGCTTAACCAATTTTGTGATTCTTTTTGTCTTGTACACGGTCGGAATGCGGGATGCTTTTTTGGTTTCCGTTATCCGTGTTTTTCTGGTCGGTGTATTGTTTGGAAATGCATTCAGTATTCTCTACTCCCTGGTCGGCGGAATACTTAGTCTGCTTGTTATGTGGATGCTTAAGAGAATTGGAAGGTTTAAGATGATTTCCGTGAGTGCGGCAGGAGGAATCGCACATAATCTCGGTCAGATTATCGTTGCGACGATCATCGTGAAAAATTATAATGTGATGTATTATTTCCCATTTCTAATGATATGTGGATTACTTACCGGTGTGCTGATCGGTGTGATTGCGCAGGAGATGGTCATTCGTATTCCGGAATCCTTATGGAAAAGCAGATAATACTTGAAACAAGAACAAATGTTTGGTACAATCGTAGATATTGATAGAAGAACAGGAGTTATGAAGGAACGTGTACGCATATATTAAGGGTGAATTGACAGAGATTGATATCGATTATATCGTGATAGAGACCGGGGGAATCGGATACCGGATTTTTATTCCGGCGAAGACGTTTGAATATCTTCCGCCTGTCGGGGAGGAACTTAAGGTGTATACTTATCTGCATCTGCGTGAGGATGTGATGGTGCTTTACGGTTTCCTGACGAAGGATGATCTGGAATTGTTTAAGCAATTGATCACGGTAAGCGGAATTGGACCGAAGGGAGGGCTTGCTATCCTCTCGACACTGGATGCGGATGATCTGCGTTTCGCCGTATTATCCGGCGATGCGAAGGCAATCTCCAAGGCTCCGGGAATTGGTGCGAAGACGGCACAGAGAGTGATTTTAGAACTCAAGGATAAGATGTCACTGGAAGACGCCTTTGAGAAGAAGACGATGCATGTGGAAGAGAGAGCACAGTCTGCGGGTGGCGCTTCTGTCAAGAATGATGCCGTTATGGCATTGACTGCACTTGGATATTCCAGCACGGAGAGCCTGAAGGCAGTTTCCAAAGTTACCATTACCGAAGACATGGATGTTGAAGATGTGCTGAAAGCAGCACTTAAATTTCTGCTGTAATTAAGTTTGGACGATCGCGACTCTTTTATTGTGGTAATCGTCGATGGAATTTAGATCAATACAAGGAGAATCCACAGATGGAAAAGCGTGTAATTTCTACGCAGCTGCAGGAGGAGGATTACAAGATTGAATCGAGTCTGCGTCCGCAGCGCCTGGAGGATTATATCGGACAGGAAAAGATTAAAGATAATATGAAAGTCTATATCGAGGCGGCGAAGGAGCGAGGAGAGGCACTTGATCATGTTCTCTTTTACGGACCGCCCGGACTTGGTAAGACGACACTGGCCGGGATTATCGCCAATGAGATGGGTACGCACCTTAAGGTGACTTCAGGACCTGCGATTGCAAAGCCGGGAGAGATGGCTGCAATTCTCAATAATCTCGCGGAGGGAGATATCCTCTTTGTCGATGAGATCCACCGATTGAATCGACAGGTGGAGGAGGTTTTATATCCGGCGATGGAGGACTATGCAATCGATGTGATGATCGGCAAAGGAGAATCGGCAAGATCGATTCGCCTGAATCTCCCTAAATTTACACTGGTCGGTGCAACAACGCGTGCCGGAATGCTTTCTGCGCCGCTGCGTGACCGTTTTGGTGTGGTCAGTCATATGGAATATTATACGGTGGATGAACTGAAGTCGATCATTTTGCAGTCTGCTCATGTGCTTGATGTGGCGATTGATGACAAGGGGGCATTTGAACTTGCGCGCCGTTCGAGAGGAACACCTAGACTTGCCAATCGTCTGCTCAAGCGGGTAAGAGATTTTGCACAGGTGAAATATGACGGCAGGATTACGTATGAAGTTGCTGCATTTGCGCTTGATCTTCTTGAAGTGGATAAGATGGGGCTGGATCAGAATGACCGCAATATCATTCTGACGATTATTGATAAATTCGCTGGTGGTCCGGTCGGCCTTGATACGCTTGCAGCCGCAATTGGTGAGGATTCCGGAACGATTGAGGATGTCTATGAACCTTATCTTGTGAAGAATGGATTTATCAATCGTACACCGAAGGGGCGTGTGGCAACGGATTTCGCTTATGAGCATTTTGAGAGGGAACGTGTATAACTTTTATGCCGGATTGCTTCGATGATGGAATTTCCTATCCGGGGGATCAATTATTTCGTAAGTAGCAGTTGCTTTTGCGCCCCATTGCGATTATAATACAAGATATAGTGCGTAAGAGAACTGGAGGATACGATATGTCAGCCAAAACAAGTGCCGAAGTGGTAATTGATGGAAAAGTATATACATTGAGCGGTTATGAGGGAGAGGAATATCTTCAGAAGGTTGCTGCTTATATCAATAATAAGATCAACGAATTCGAAGCAATCGAGGATTATCGTCATATTCCTCTTAATATGAAGAATACATTGATTCAGCTTAATATTGCAGATGATTATTTTAAAGCGAAGGCGCAGGTTGAAAAGCTTGAGCGGGATATCGAGAATAAGGACAAGGAACTCTATGATCTGAAGCATGATCTGATTTCGAACCAGATTAAGACAGAGAGTGCGGAGTCTTCCTTGAAGGAACTTGAGCAGGAGAACAAGGAATTGCTTTTGAATAAAGCAAGACTGGAAGCTGCACTTGAGGATAAGCTTCTTGATGGTAAGCCTGTTTCATCTGCTTCCAATACAAATACGAAGAAAAAATAATCAGGATGCTGTCGCATTAAGCGGCAGCATTTTTATCATAGGAATTTGATCGGAGAAACATGAATATAGAGATGACAAGAGACGTAATTACAAAGAAACAGAATACGAGAGAGCGCGGATTTGAACTATTGGCACCGGCAGGTTCCTTTGAAATCTTTAAGGCGGTGATTGCTGCCGGAGCGGATGCAGTCTATGTTGGAGGAGATCTGTTCGGAGCCCGTGCGTATGCCAATAATTTTTCGACGGAGGAACTTCTTGCGGCGATTGATTATGCACATCTTCATGGAGCGAAGGTTTATCTGACGGTCAATACGCTTCTTAAGAATACGGAATTGACGCGCAAACTTTATGACTATCTTCTTCCTTTCTATGAGCAGGGGCTGGATGCAGTGCTGGTGCAGGATATGGGAGTTTTTTCGTTTGTTCGGAAGAATTTCCCGGATCTTCCAATTCATACCAGTACGCAGATGACGGTGACAGGCGTAGAGGGTGCAAAAATGATGCAACGGCTCGGCGCGGAGCGTGTTGTGATGGCACGAGAGGTGTCGCTGACCGAGATGAAACGGATCTATGATGAGACCGGTGTAGAATTGGAAGCATTTGTGCACGGTGCATTGTGTTATTGCTATTCCGGACAATGTCTGCTCAGCAGCATGCTCGGCGGTCGAAGCGGTAATAGAGGACGTTGCGCGCAGCCTTGCCGTCTTGCGTATTCCGTACTTGATGAGAATCACAAAACTTATGAGAAAGACAGTTATGTATTGAGTCTTAAGGATATGTGTGGGATTGAGGATCTGGAGCAGCTTTACGAGGCTGGTGTCTATTCCCTCAAGATTGAGGGAAGAATGAGGCAGGCGCCGTATGCTGCCGGGGTGGTTTCTTATTACCGGAAATATATTGATCAGTTTCTCGAACATAAGAAGCAGAAAAATCTCAGCAAATCCGATATGCAGGATATCTTAGATCTTGGTAACCGCTGTGGATTTACAGACGGATATTATCATAAGCAAAACGGTGCGGATATGGTGACGTTTGTGAAGCCAAGTTATGCGAAAACAAATGAGGCTTTGCAGAATGCGATAATCGATCGTTATGTGAATCATGAGAGGAAGATTCCGGCAAGAGGACATTTAACATTGCATCTTGGACAGACTGCAACCTATGAAATTACTGCTGAAAATGATACGGTCTGTGTGAGCGGAATGGAAGTTATGTCTGCACAAAAGAAGCCGTTAAGCGTTGAGGATCTGAAAACCCGTATGACAAAGACCGGTGACACTCCATTTGAGATGGAAACGATCACAGTTGATATGGATGAGAATATTTTCCTTCCGGTTGGTGCCCTGAATCAGCTTCGTCGAGAGGCTGTAGATCAGCTTATAGAATCGATTCTTGCATCTTATCGCAGAAGCAGGAATTCTTTCGCTTTACAGAATGAAGTCGCAGAAAATTACGAAGCGAAACAAGATAAAAACGGATTGCAGGGCTCCTTAGATTGCGAGTCTGATTCTCATGTATCAGATGCAAAGGCGGTAGTCAAGGAACCTCGTTGCAGTTGTCTGATTGAGAACAGAGATGTCTTGTCTGAAATCCTGAAAAAAGAATGGATCAGGCGTATCTATCTTGATTTTAGCGCATATCGTTGGAGCACTTTCCCGAAAGAACTTAGGGAAGATATTCTTTGCATAAAAGAGAAGCAAAAGGAAGTATATTTTGCATTGCCACGCATTTTCAGGGCACGGATGTCGGATCTGTTCTTTGAATATCAGGATGAATTGCAGGCATTATCGTTGGATGGCATTATGGTAAGAAATTATGAGGAACTGGCTTTGGCAGAAGAATTATTCCATATGGATCAGGTTGTGATTGATCATAATCTTTATACCTATAATGACCGCGCAATACAGATGTTTCATTCGCTTATGGTCTGTGAAAATACGGTTCCACTCGAGTTGAATCGCAAAGAAATTTTACATCGGGACAATACAAATAGTGCGATGGTTGTCTATGGTTATTATCCACTTATGACAACAGCTCCATGTGTGCATGCAAACACTTGCGGATGTGATAAGAAACCGGGACTTTGTTATCTGAAGGATCGTTATCGCATGGAATTTCCGGTTAAGAATTATTGCGATGCCTGTTACAATGTTGTGTATAATTCGCTTCCGGTTATGCTTTTTGCCAATATGAAGGAACTGAAAAAAAGCGGAATGCAGGAGTTTCGTGTTGACTTCACAGTCGAAACAGGGAGTGAGACAAAAGCGGTTCTTGATCTGATGGAAGCGTTTGTGACAGGACGGAGAGAGGGATATCCGTCTGAGTGGAAGGATCGTTACACGAACGGTCATTATAAAAGAGGAGTCGAATAAATTATGGTGCATCTTATTGTACAGGCATCGAAATATTTGATGATCATTTTATTTATGATCTACACCTTTGAGTGTTTTCATGTGTTCAAATATGAAGGGGATGTCGAAGAACAAAAGCATATTTATGGAGTGCAGAGAGGAATATTATTTGTCATCCATTTTGATGCATTTCTTGTGTTGTATTTATCGACCGGAAATGTGCAGATGATCGGCTTTTATCTGATGCAGCTGGTGCTTCTTGTTATGATGATCGGCTCTTATCATCTGTTGTATCAGCAGGCCTCCGAGCTTGTCCTTAACAATATGTGTATGCTGCTTGCCATCGGATTTATCATTTTGACCCGGTTGTCTTTTGAGAAAGCATTTCGCCAGTTTATTTTCGTATGTGCCGGAATGTTTATCGGACTGTTGATTCCGTTAGTGCTTCGCAATATGTCACTTTTTCGAAAACTGACATGGATCTATGCGGTACTTGGAATCGGCGCGCTCGCGGTCGTAGCGGTAGCGGGACAGACGAGTTATGGTGCAAAATTGTCAATCTCTATCGGGGGAATTTCGATTCAGCCGTCTGAGTTTGTGAAAATCATATTCGTGATGTTTATCGCTTCGATGCTTTACCGCAGGCAGGATTTTCATCAGCTTGTCGTGACAAGTGTTGTATCTGCAGTATTTGTGCTTGCACTGGTGGCTTCGAAGGACTTAGGTGGTGCTTTACTATATTTCTTTACCTATCTGGTTATGATCTATGTGGCAACAAGAAAGTTCGCGTATTTCGGGGCAGGACTTGGACTTATGACGGTGGCTGCACTTGTCGGATATAAGATTTTCTCGCATGTGCAGACGCGAGTGCTCGCCTGGTCGGATCCGCTTGCGGTCATTGACAATGCGGGCTATCAGATCTGCCAGTCGCTTTTTGCGATCGGAACCGGTGGATGGTTTGGGCTTGGACTGAATCAGGGAATGCCGAACAAGATTCCGGTTGTATCGAAGGATTTTGTCTTTGCGGCAATCTCGGAGGAGATGGGCGGTGTGTTTGCGCTCTGTCTGATCATGGTATGCGTAAGCTGTTTCTTTATGATCATGAATGTTGCAATGCTGCTTAAGGATAATTTTTACCGCCTGACTGCGGTGGGACTCGGAACGCTCTATGCATTGCAGGTGTTTCTCACAATCGGAGGAGTGATCAAATTCATTCCATCCACCGGTGTGACACTGCCACTGGTAAGTTACGGTGGAAGCTCGCTTCTCTCTACGATGATCGTCTTTGGAATGATCCAGGGACTTTATATTGCGAATGCAACAAAGGAAACAGAGAATATTGGAAATCGTAAGAAACGAAAACAAAAAGACAACAATACAGGGAGAAAACGGACATGAAATTGAGTGACGGATGTTGGTTATGGAAAGAGGGCGTATCCTAACAAACACAAGTGTAAGTTATGTGGAGGCGAATCACGTGGTTAGAAATAAAAAGAAAAACAAAAGTAGACCAAAAGTAGCGAGAAACAAAGAATTTCTTGTGATCATGTATCTGTTTTTGGCGCTTTTTCTCGGCTTGATGGCGTATTTTGTATATTTTCAGGTATATAAAAGTGAGGCATTTATCAATAGCCCGTACAATTCTCTGCAGGATCTCTTCTCGGAGCGGGTGGTCAGGGGGGATATTCTCTCTTCGGACGGACAGGTGCTTGCTACAACGAAGGTGAGTAAAGATAAGACGGAAACCAGAGAATATCCGTATGGCCGGATGTTCGCGCATGCAATCGGATATTCTGTGAATGGCAAAGCAGGAATCGAGAATCAGGAGAACTTTGAACTTCTCCGCTCGCATGAATTCTTCTTAAAGCAGATGGGAGCGGATCTTGCGGGAAACAAGACGCAGGGTGATACGGTGGTAACAACCTTTGATGCGGATGTCCAGAAGGCTGCTTATGAGGCACTTGGCAGTTTTGACGGCGCAGTGATTGCGATGGAACCGGAGACGGGTAAGATTATCACAATGGTTTCGAAACCGGACTTTGATCCGAATACGATTAAAAAAGACTGGGAGACTGTGAACAGTGGTTCTAGTACGGCGCTCTATAACCGTGCGACGCAGGGAAAATATGCGCCAGGATCCGTGTTTAAGATTTTTACAGCGCTTGAATATTATAGAGAGAATACAAAAGGATACGAGGTTTACCGTTATGACTGTAACGGTTCCATCACAGTGGACGGCAAGACAATTCACTGTGCCGGTAATCATCGACACGGAACACAGGATCTGGAAGCCTCCTTTGCCAATTCCTGCAATTCCTCGTTTGCAAACATTGCATTGACTTTAAATAGAAATAAATTCAAGGAATTATGTGATTCTATGCTTTTTAACAAGAGTCTTCCAATCGCATTTGACTCTTCCAAAAGCAGTTTTTCATTGTCGAAATCCGATACAACAGGAATGGTGATGGAGACCGGAATCGGTCAGGGAAAGACCCTTGTGTCTCCGCTTCATATGATGCTTGTTGCCAGTGCAATTGATAATGACGGAACACTCATGATGCCTTATATGGTGGATCATACCCAGAATGCCGCCGGCGTTACCGTGAAGACGAATGAGGCGAAGGAATACGGAGCACTCATGACGGAAAAGGAGGCGCAGCTTCTGCAGAAATATATGCGTTCTGTTGTGACTTACGGTACGGGAGGTAAGCTTGCCGGACAGTCTTATGAAGCAAGCGGCAAGACAGGAACGGCGCAGGTGTCGGATTCCTCGGATCAGACGAATGCGTGGTTTGTGGGCTTTGCAAAGAAGGAAGGTTATAAGGATCTTGCAATCGCAGTCGTTGTAGAGAACAGTGGAGCTGGAAGCACTTATGCGGTGCCGATCGCCAAGAAGGTATTTGACGTATATTTTAACAAATGATATACTTTTGACAGAAGTTTTGTAACACGGCACAGGAGGTTTAGCAATGATCGAAGCGACGAGCTGTGGCGGTGTGGTAATTTTTCGTGGAAAGATTTTACTTCTGTACAAGAACTACAGAAATAAATATGAAGGCTGGGTTCTCCCCAAAGGCACTGTAGAAAGGGGAGAAGAATACAAGGATACTGCAATCCGTGAGGTAAAAGAAGAGACCGGAGCTGCAGCGACCATTATTCAGTATGTTGGCAAGAGTCATTATACATTTTCAGTTCCGGAGGATACCGTAGAGAAGGATGTGCACTGGTATCTGATGATGGGCGAAAGTTATTATAGTAAGCCACAAAAGGAAGAATATTTCGTGGATTCCGGATATTATAAGTATCATGAGGCGTATCATCTGCTCAAGTTTGCAAATGAAAAGCAGATTCTTGAGAAAGCGTACAATGAGTATCTGGATTTAAAGAAGAGTAATCTGTGGGGAACCCACAAGTATTATTGAGTATCACAAGACCAAAGGAGTTTGCGGATGAAGTGGTATCGTAAGCTTTACGTCAGCGAATCGATCGGGGATAAAGCCGGTCACATCAAATGGAAAATCAACCATAATGCAGGCACGGTATCTGTGTATGTGATCGCTTTTGCAAGCAATCCGGACAACCTGTTAGATATTATTCCGGCGTGGCAGCTTATGCAGAAAAGTTATCCGAAGAAGAATCTGAAGATCATCGGTCTGGCGAAGGGATATGATGATGCGATCGAACTTACGCAGCAGATCATCGAAGAGACTTATCAGCATACCGGTGATGTTGATGTATGGTCGTATCTGAAAGAGGAGCGGAGGAGACGTGCATGAGTGTTTTGCTTTTGATACTTAAGATCATTGGCATCGTTCTGCTTGTTGTGCTTGCTCTGCTGGTGCTTATCATTATCGCTTTATTGTTTGTTCCGTTTGCGTATCGCGTGAAGGGCAGTTATCACGGAAAACTGGATCTTACAGCAAGTATCTATGGACTATGTTATCTGGCTGGCGGCGGAATCATGGTTTCCGATTCCGGAAAGAAGATTTATCTTCGTATCTTTGGAATCCGTAAATTCTTATCAAATGGTAATAAACCGGACAAATCCGGTAATACTGACCAATATGATGAAACTATGCAGGATTGTGAAAAGACGGACGATTCCAATGAGCAGATTCCAGCGAAGAAAGCCCTGGATGAGAGCAAAAATGTGATGGACATTCAGGCGGATCCGAATGATAGTGAAGAGACGCAGAATGTTGGATACGCGCAGGATGCTTTACCTGAGGTTACTGTGCAGGAGGATACAGATGAAACCGTGGGAGAGAACAAACGCTTCCGCGGAGTGCGTGCTATAAAAGGCAAATTCAGATGTTGTATCCATGCAGTGCGTGGCTGGATCATCAAAGTGAAAGAAGTGTGGAGGACGTTTGTGCAGGCGGCTTTAAACATCGGGCAGACGATGCGGCGTTTGCAGCGCCTTATGCAAAGCGAGCGGACGAAGAGAGCGTTCACAAAGCTTAAGGCATCCTTGTGGAAATTACTTCATATTCTGATGCCGCGTCGACTAAAGCTGGATCTGGAATTTTCAACCGGTTCACCGGATACGACAGCGCAGCTTCTTGGAATCCTGGCCATGTTTCCGGTCGGCTATCAGAACCGGTGGAATGTTCATCCGGATTTTACGGCAGATAATGCGTATGCAGATGCGGAATTTGATGTGAAGGGACGGATACTCGGCTTTTCGCTTTTGAAATTGATTTTGGGATTGGTTCTTGATAAGGACTGCCAAAAATTATATAATTACTTTAGAAATATGAAGGCGTAGATTGGGACAGGAGGATTACAAGATGGCAGATAACAGCTTTAATAATACAGTGGAATCTTTGTTTAAGGGAATGGACAGTTTTATCACAACGAAGACGGTAGTCGGGGATGCGGTGCATATTGGTGATACGATCATTCTTCCGCTTGTGGATGTGTCGTTCGGTGTCGCAGCCGGCGCATTTTCGCAGGAGAAGAAGAATAACGGAGCCGGCGGTATGGGGGGTAAGATCAATCCGAGCGCTGTCCTTGTGATCCAAAACGGTGTGACCAAGCTTGTTAATATTAAGAATCAGGACAGTATGACCAAGATTCTTGATATGGTGCCGGATTTCGTCAACAAGTTTACATCCGGCAAAGGCAAGGATGATGAAGAGCTTACATTTGAAGATGTTGATTTTGAGAAAGCGGATGATGATTCCAATAAGGAAGTCTAAACAGATAATAATTGGATAGTTTTATGACGGAAAGCATATATTAGTAACATAATATATGCTTTTTTGGTGGGAAAATGCGTAGAATCTGGGGATATACATTATTCTGGTTTGCGATGGGGATGCTCCTTATGTATATCGTGGGTGGGGGAGTGATTGGAATCCTGTTGATACTTGGCGCGCTTTTGGTGTCTTATCTGTTGTATTCGTGTAGGTAAAAAAAGAACCATCGCATTGCGATGGTTCTTAAAATACTATGCTCTCTCAACTTTTCCAGATCTAAGGCAGGAAGCACAAACATATAATTTCTGTGGTACTCCGTTTACTTTACAGCTCACACGTTTGATGTTTGATTTCCATACACGATTGGATCTTCTATGAGAATGGCTGACATTATTTCCATAATGTACACCTTTTTCACAAATTGCACACTTTGCCATGATTTTGCACCTCCTTGCATTTCACTAAGTTTGCCTTATATACAAACTCACAACAAATGTATTCTATCAGATTCATTTTTCAATTGCAAGGAAAAATTATAAAAAATTGAAATATATTTACAAGTTTAAGAAAAATGGTTATAATACGAATAGTTATAGAATGAGTGTAAGTATGTCAACTCGCTTATTGAACAGATAAAATTGGAGGTCTGAGTATGAAGGGACAGATGGATACCCAGTATGGTAAGATTTTAATCGATGAAGATGTCATCGCTACTTATGCCGGATCGGTTGCAGTAGAGTGCTTCGGAATCGTCGGTATGGCCGCCGTTAATATGAAGGATGGTCTTGTTAAACTTTTAAAGAAAGATTATCTGACACACGGAATCAGTGTTGTTGTTGAAGAAGATAATCAGATTACAATCGATTTTCATGTCATTATTGCTTATGGTGTGAGCATTACTACGGTTTCTGATAACCTGATCGAAACAGTAAAGTATAAGGTAGAGTCATTTACCGGCATGAAGATCAACAAAATTAACATCTACGTCGAAGGCGTACGTGTCATTGACTAGGGAGGATTAAGAAATTGGAAATCACAAGTATTAATACAGAGGTACTGTCTAAGATGTTCCTCGCCGGTGCGAAGAATCTGGACGCGAAAAAAGAGTGGATTAATGAACTGAACGTATTTCCGGTTCCTGATGGAGATACCGGTACAAATATGTCGATGACAATCATGTCAGCGGCAAGAGAGGTATCTGCGCTCGAGAATCCAACGATGGCTCAGCTTTCCAAGGCAATCTCATCCGGTTCTCTGCGTGGCGCGCGCGGTAATTCCGGCGTTATTTTGTCGCAGTTGTTCCGTGGATTCTGTAAAGTGATCGCTTCTTATGATGAAGTGACTGTTTCGGTACTTTCCGATGCATTCCAGAAGGCCGTTGAGACCGCTTATAAGGCAGTTATGAAACCAAAGGAGGGAACCATTCTTACGGTTGCCAAGGGCGCGGCAGATAAAGCATTAGAGATGGTCGATGAGACCGAAGATCTTGTTGTATTCTGTGACGAAGTAATCAAGCATGCAGATTATGTATTAAGTCAGACACCGGAGATGCTTCCTGTATTAAAACAGGCGGGTGTGGTAGATTCCGGCGGACAGGGACTTATGCAGGTGTTAAAAGGCGCTTATGACAGCCTTCTTGGTAAAGAAATCGACTATGAGATTGAGGATGCTTCCAAAGGATCCGGCGTTGTCAAGATTTCAGCAGAGACAGAGAAAGAGATCAAATTCGGTTACTGTACCGAGTTTATCATTGTTTTGAACAAACCTCTCACAGAGGCAGAGGAGCATGAATACAAAGCATTCCTTGAATCCATCGGAGATTCGATCGTTGTGGTAGCGGACGATGAGATCGTTAAGACTCACGTACATACCAATGATCCGGGTCTTGCTATTCAGAAAGCCTTAACACATGGTTCATTAAGCAAGATCAAGATCGACAATATGCGTGAGGAGCATCAGGAGAAACTGATCAAGGATGCAGAAAAGCTTGCTGCCCAGCAGAAGGCCGAGGAAGAGGAAGCTAAGGCTGACGAGCCGAGAAAAGATATGGGATTTATCTCTGTATCGATCGGTGAGGGAATGAATGAGATCTTCAAGGGACTTGGCGTTGACTACATTATCGAGGGTGGTCAAACGATGAATCCTAGCACGGAAGACATGCTTTCTGCAATTGATCATGTGAATGCGGATCATATTTTTATTCTTCCAAACAATAAGAATATTATTATGGCTGCCAACCAGGCGGCAACACTGGTAGAGGACAAAGATATCATAGTTCTTCCTACCAAGACGATCCCGCAGGGTATTGTTGCAATGGTCAATTATATTCCGGATTATTCACCGGAAGAGAATAAGGAGACAATGCTTGCAGAAATCGGCAATGTAAAGACCGGACAGGTGACTTATGCAGTCCGCGATACGGAGATTGATGGCAAGACGATCAAGCAGGATGATTATATGGGAATCGGAGATTCCTCTATTCTTTCTGTCGGACAGGATCTGAAAGCAACGACGCTTGAGATGGTAGATGCAATGGTAGATGAGGATTCTGCAATCGTAAGCATTTATTATGGAACGGATGCAACCGAAGAAGCTGCAGAGGAGATTGGAGCAGTCATTGAGGAGAAGTATCCGGATGTAGAGGTTGAGATCAATGCTGGCGGACAGCCAATCTATTACTACGTAATTTCCGTAGAATAGGGCGCACCTTCTGCTATTCAGTCACAAGCAAAACAGGAAATAGATTATGAATGAGACATCTTCAATTACGAGTTTAAAAGGAATTGGGGAGAAAACAAAAGAATTGTTTGCAAAAATGGGAGTATACACCGTTGGTGATATACTCCTTCATTTTCCCCGGACATATATCAGGTATCCGAAGATGGAACCGATCGATGAGATTTCTTCCCTCACGGAAGAAAATCATGCGATTGTAGCACAGGTGAGAACATCTCCGGTTGTCAAAAGTACGAGGCGTATGCAGTTGACACTGCTTACCATTGGTTCTGTCGGACATAAGATGCAGCTGATCTGGTATCGGCAGCCATATATCAGAAATAATCTGAAAGCCAATCAGTATTATGTCTTCTATGGAAAAGTCACGATCAAAGAAGGTAAATATGTGATGGAGCAACCGGTCATCTATGAGCCGCAGGCTTATACACAGATGGAAGATATGCTTTTCCCAGTGTATTCTCTGACCGGAGGCGTATCGAACAATCTTATGATCAAGACGATACGTCAGGCGCTTGCGGAAAAAGATATGCTTTACGATTATCTGCCGACGGATGTGCGAGAGAAGTATGCACTTTGTGAATATAATTATGCAATCAAACAGATTCATTTTCCAGATTCCTTTGATACACTGATCGAGGCGCGCAAACGCCTTGTTTTTGATGAATTCTTTTTGTTTATTCTTGGAATGCAGTACCAGAAGGAACAAAAGAAGCGGGAAAGTAACGCATTTTCGTTTCGAGAACCGGAGATAATAGAGGCGTGTATCGGAAAACTTCCGTATGAATTAACTGGTGCACAGAAGCGAGCACTTGACGATGTAATACGTGATATGCAAAGTCCATATGTGATGCAACGGCTGATACAGGGAGATGTTGGATCAGGAAAGACGATCGTGGCATTCCTTGCGATGGCGTGGACGGCGGCAAGCGGCTATCAGTCTGCCATTATGGCTCCGACGGAAGTACTTGCAAGGCAGCATTATGAATCATACTGCCAGATGAGTGAACAATTTGGTCTGCATTTTCCGATTGTACTTTTGACGGGATCCATGACAGCGAAAGAAAAGAGGCTTGCCTACCAGACTCTGGACGAAGAAAAGGATGCGATGGTGATCGGTACGCATGCCTTGATCCAGGAGAAAGCGATCTATTCGAATCTTGCGCTGGTGATCACGGATGAGCAGCACCGGTTCGGAGTCCGCCAGAGAGAGACTTTTGCGGAAAAAGGCAGACGACCACACATTCTGGTTATGAGTGCAACCCCGATTCCCAGAACGCTTGCAATCATTCTTTACGGAGATCTGGATATCTCGGTAATCGATGAAGTTCCTGCAAGGCGGCTTCCGATAAAAAACTGTGTGGTAAATACCGGATACCGGCCGAAAGCATACACTTTCATCGAGGAACAGGTGCGAGCCGGTCATCAGGCCTATATTATCTGTCCTCTGGTAGAAGGCAGCGAGAATATGGAAGGCGAAAATGTGACGGACTATGCCGGAAAGGTAAAATCCGAACTGCCTTCTGATATCGAAGTCGGTGTTTTGCACGGCAAGATGAAAAACGATAAGAAAAATGAGATTATGAATCTGTTTGCGCAAAATAAAGTGCAGGTGCTTGTATCAACCACTGTCGTAGAAGTTGGTGTCAATGTACCAAATGCGACGGTTATGATGATCGAAAATGCTGACCGTTTCGGTCTTGCGCAGCTGCATCAGCTCAGAGGGCGTGTCGGACGAGGGGACGCACAGTCGTACTGTATCATGATCAACACTTCACAGTCGAAAAATGCGAAAAAACGTCTTGAAATTTTAAATCAGTCAAATGATGGATTTAAGATTGCGAGTGAAGATCTGCGTCTGCGTGGTCCGGGAGATTTCTTTGGCATCAGACAAAGTGGTGATCTTGCTTTCCAGCTTGCGGATATCTATCAGGATGCACCGGTGCTTCAGCAGGCGTCCGAAGCGGTCGCTTTGATCCTTGACGAAGATCCGGATCTTGCGATGGAGTCGCATACGATATTGCAGCGCAAGATGGACCAGTTCCTGGAGGATAAAATTGATCGTATGAATTTGTAATGATACAAGGAGCAATTCGTGTATCATACAAATATTTGCCAGCATATGAGTTCCCTCACTGCATATACTATGATTGTACCAAAAGTACACACCGCAAAGGAGGAAAACATCATGGCAAACAGAAATACGAAGAAATCATTAGAGCGTTTCAAGTATGAGGTCGCAGACGAGCTTGGTGTTCCGCTCGGCGACGGATACAATGGTAATCTTACCGCGAAGCAGAATGGATCTGTCGGCGGCTATATGGTCAAGAAGATGATCGAGGCACAGGAGAAGCAGATGGCAGGACGTTCCGCCGATATGCAGTAGCGTACAAAAGAAAATTCTATAGTGATTCCTAAAGATGAAGGCAGGTTCTCGATTTGAGAACCTGCTTGATTTGTAGTTAAATTTATGAAACGGATAAAACTATATTTCGCCAGTTTTATATTTCAAAAATATCAAGCTAAATTTTTAGAATTTGCCAAGTGACAGGTTGTGGAAGTCATACATCTTTTTGAAGAACAAATTGGCAACTGCTTCGCCGTTCCATTGTTATAGATAATAGCACATATCTCAGCCAACTATCTGAAATCGTTGGCGAAGTTAACTTGTCAATTTTTCTGAAAAAAGATAGTATGCTTTCACAATCGTCCCTTAGGCACAAATTTAATCAATGAGTTTCAAATTTGAGATATCCGGATGTATTGTCATAGAGAAATTTGTGTAGTAAACGACAAATCCCGGAGCACTGCCAGCTGGTTTCTTGACATTCTTCTTCTGGAGATAATCAATCTCGATTTTGTCGGATTCACGCCCCTTGGAGTAGTAACCTGCGAGCATCGCAGCTTCCTCGTATACGCGATCCGGCATTTCTTCACCCTTACTTTTAACAACTACGTGTGAACCCGGAATCTTCTTGGCATGGAACCACCAGTCGTTTCCGGTTGCAAATTTGAAGGTAAGCTCGTCGTTCTGGTAGTTGTTCTTGCCGACGTACATATCATAACCATCGGAAGAAATATAGTGGAACGGTTTGCTTTTCACTTTCTCCTTCTTGCCTGTTCTATGTTTCTTGATAAACCCGTATTCCATCAATTCCTGCTTGATCTGGACAAGATCATCGGCGGAGAGTGCGATATCTAAGGAATTCTGGATGGATTCAAGATGATCGATCTCAGCTTTTGTTTCTGCGAGGAGCGTGTCGAGCGCCTCTGCGGTACGCTTTAATTTGCCGTAGCGGTCAAAGTATTTCTGTGAATTTTCTCTCGCAGTCTTAGTAGGATCGAGAGGAATCTTGATTTCCTTGTTATCATCATAGAAATTTGGCGCGATCAGTTCCTTTGCACCTTCCTCAAGATTGTATCCGTATACATTGATCAGTTCGCCGTAAAGCTTGTATTTTTCGCGCTTTTCAGCATCTTTCTGCTGCTTGAGCTGAATCTGGTACTTTTTCTGGTTACGCTCTAATGCAGTGTTGACAATGCGGCGCAGATCTGCCGATTTCTGGTGGATGCGGCTATATACATTTTTCTCTGCATAGTAGACTTCAAGTACCTGTGAGATACTGTCGTAGGATTCCACTTCATAATCATGGTACATGGTCAGATCCACAGCAGAAAATTCCAGCGGTTGTCTGCCTTTTCTTACAATTACCGGATGGTACTTATCAGCACGGATATCATCAAAAAACCATGCTATGTGGTTGCTAAGGTGCAAAAGCTGTTCCTTGGAGTAAGATGCCAGTGGCTGATCTCCGTCAAGTCCGGCACGATATGCAATCTCCGATGCGATCAACGGACTGACACCGGTGAAAGTTGTATAGATCGCCTTTGCAACGGTCAGCGGCTTACTTGCGATGATTTCATGGATCTGATCCGCCGGGGTTGTAAGAGGGTTGTACTTATCCTCCTGTGTCGCAGGAATGAAATAGTCTTTACCGGGAAGAACCTCACGCAGGGAACTTACTGCGGAAGATACATGCTTGATACTGTCGATGATCATGCCTTTGTCATCGCAGAAGATGATGTTGGAATGTTTGCCCATCAGCTCGATGATCAGTGTCTTATGACAAAGATCACCCATTTCGTTCAGGTGCTCGATCTCCATATTGATGATTCGCTCCATATGCGGCTGGTAAATGCGTGTGATGCGCCCGTTTGCAATATGCTTGCGCAGCACCATACAGAAAGTCGGAGCGGTCAGTGGACTCGGTTTATTCTCGTCTGTCAGATATAAAAATGGAAGAGAAGCGCTTGCAGAGATCGCCACACGAAATTGTCCGTTGCTTCCCTTACATGTAAGCAGGAGCTCATCGTTCTCCGGCTGTGCAATCTTGCTGATTTTACTATTTAAAACAGTCTGGTTTAATTCGTGGACCAGACTTGCGATTACGATTCCGTCAAATGCCATAGTTGCCTCCTAAGTGTTCAATATTTTATTATTATAATATGAAAACAGAAAAAAACCAAGGCATGATATATTGCAAACAAAATATGAAACTGTTACTATTTTTGTAAAGAGAAGAAACAAAAGGAGAAAACAGTTGTTTAAAAAATACAGAATGATTTTACGTATCTGCGCTTTTATGTTGAGTGCATCCCTGCTTTTATTCGGAATTGGTACAGACACATATGCAAAAACAAACGCAAAGAAGGAAAACAAATCCGATCAAAGCACGGAATGCCCATATAAAAACAAAGAAAAGATTTATCTGGATAAAAATTGGAAGTATGCAGATCATGCTAAGATTACATCCGGATATGCTGTTTTTTACAAGGCGAAAAAGAACCGGAAGAATATTATTGTTGGTATTAATGCGGGGCACGGCACGAGTAATGTCGGCTCGAAGAAAACACTTTGTCATCCGGATGGATCCAAGAAAGTGACCGGAGGTACGACAAAAGCCGGTTCTACCGAGGCAATCGCGGTCTCTGGCGGTATGACATTCCAAGACGGAACCAAGGAGAGCACCGTCACGCTCAAGATGGCGAAAATTCTCAGGAAAAAGCTGCTTGCAGAAGGATATGATGTGCTGATGATCAGAACTGGAAAAGATGTTCAGCTGGATAACGTGGCGCGAACGGTTATCTGTAACAATGTGGCAGATATACATATTGCCCTGCATTGGGATGGAGACGGCCTTAAGTACGACAAAGGCTGCTTTTATATCGGCGTTCCTGACAAATTAAAAACGATGAAGCCGGTCAAAAATCACTGGGAACAGCATGAAGCGCTTGGAAATGCATTGATCAAAGGTTTAAAGAAGCATAAAGTTAAGATCAATGGCAAGGGGCGTATGGCAATCGACCTCACGCAGACATCCTACAGCACCATTCCGTCCGTTGACATGGAACTTGGCAACCAGGCATCGGATCACAGTGATGAGGCTTTGGAAAAACTTGCCGATGGATTGACTGCAGGAGTGAAAAAATTCGCAAAAAAGTATTTGTAAACCATGCATTTTTTGCAAAGCAACATTTGACGAATTCATCAAATAGCATTATAATACATCTATCTATGCATAGACTATGCATTTTGACAGGAGACAAGTGGCATGATTAAAAGTATGACAGGATTCGGACGGTGTGAGGTCGCGGATGAGAAGCGCAAATTTACCGTCGAACTTAAGTCTGTAAATCATCGGTATCTGGATGTCAACATTAAGATGCCGAAGAAACTGAATTTCTTTGAGAGTGCGATCCGCAATCTTCTTAAGGAATACATTGAGCGTGGTAAAGTTGATGTCTATATCACATACGAAGATTATACAGAAGATAATTACTCTCTTCGATATAATGCGGCATTGGCCGGTGAGTATCTGGGATATCTGAATGCTATGGCAGAAGAGTTCCATCTCGAGAATGATATCCGTGTCAGCACACTTTCCCGTTATCCGGACGTATTCGTGATGGAAGAACAGGATATTGATGAGAAGGAGTTGTGGAGCGGACTGGAGAAAGCTTTGCGCGGTGCATGTGAGCAGTTTGTTGACAGCCGGGTCAAGGAAGGCGAAGCGTTAAAGGCAGATCTGTTAGATAAGCTGGATGCGATGCTTTCTGATGTTGATTTTATCGAGGAACGCTCTCCACAGATTATGAAGGAATACAGAACCCGTCTTGAGGAGAAGATACAGGAAATCTTAGGCGACAGACAGATTGATGACGCACGTATCGCAACGGAGGTTACAATCTATGCGGATAAGGTCTGTGTTGACGAGGAGACGGTGCGACTGAGAAGTCATATTATGACAACAAAGGATACACTTCTTGCCGGTGGTTCAATCGGACGTAAGCTTGATTTTATCGCGCAGGAGATGAATCGTGAAGCGAATACGATTCTTTCGAAGGCGAATAATATTGAGATCTCGGATATCGGAATTGATCTTAAGACCGGTATTGAGAAGGTTCGCGAACAGATTCAAAACATTGAGTAAGAGGAATTGATACAATGAGTGAGAAAGGCAGACTTGTAGTGGTTTCCGGTTTCTCAGGAGCCGGTAAAGGAACTTTGATGAAGGCATTGATGGAGCAGTACGGCAATGATTATGCATTGTCGGTATCAGCGACAACGAGGAATCCAAGACCCGGAGAGCGGGACGGAATTGATTATTTCTTTGTTACGACAGAAAAGTTCGAACAGATGATAGAAGCGGACGAATTGATCGAATATGCGCAGTACGTAAATAATTATTACGGAACACCGAAAGCATATGTACAGCAGCAGCTTGATCTTGGCAAGAATGTGATCCTTGAGATTGAGATACAGGGTGCACTTAAGATCAAGGAACAATTCCCGGATACGATCCTTATGTTTGTTACGGCTCCGGATGCGTGCACGCTCCGCGATCGTCTTGTCGGACGAGGAACCGAGACGAAGGACGTGATCCATGCAAGGCTTGCGCGCGCCTGTGAAGAGTCACAGGGAATTGAAAACTATGATTATATAGTGGTAAACGATACGGTAGAACACGGTGTGGAAGTGATCCATCAGCTGATCAATGATGAGAGAAACGGACAACCGGAACAGAATGCATCGTATCGCGTATCAGCTAATATAGATTTTATCAATAAAACAAGAGAAGAGCTTACAGGCTTTTCGAAAGGAGAATAATACTATGATACATCCATCCTATGTAGAATTAATGAAAGTTGTTAATGACGGTGTTGAGTTCGGTGAGGAACCGGTTGTAAACAGCCGTTATTCCATCGTACTTGCTACCGCTAAGCGTGCAAGACAGATTATCGCCGGTGCAGAACCGATGATCGAGAATCCGAAATGCAACAAGCCTCTTTCCATCGCTGTTGAAGAGTTATACCGTGGCGATGTCAAGATTGTTTCGGATGAGGAAGATAATAATTAATAACAGAAGGAGGAGTGACATCTGTCATTCCTTTTTTTGAGTGAGAGGAATTATGAAATTACTATTTATTTCACTGGGCTGCGATAAGAATCTTGTCGATTCGGAATATATGATCGGCATGCTGACCAGCCACGGAATTACACTTACCGATGATGAAACCGAAGCCGATATCATCATCGTCAACAGTTGCTGTTTTATTGGAGATGCGAAGGAAGAAAGTATCAATACGATCCTTGAGATGGCGGAGCAGAAGAAGACAGGTGTATGCAAGTCGCTGATCGTAACCGGTTGTCTGACGCAGCGTTATCAGGATGAAGTGAAGAAAGAGATCCCAGAAGTGGATGCGATTCTTGGAACCAATTCCTATGATGCAATCTGGGAAGCGGTACAAAGTACACTGGATCATAAATTTTATGAGAACTTCCATACACTGACCGGACTTCCGACACATACGACAAAGCGTACAGTTACAACAGGCGGACATTTTGCTTATCTGAAGATTGCAGAAGGATGTAATAAGAACTGCACATATTGTGTGATCCCATCTGTCCGAGGAAGATACCGGAGCGTTCCGATGGAAGAACTGGTTGCTTCCGCAAGGGAACTGGTTGCAGGCGGCGTGAAGGAACTGATCCTTGTTGCGCAGGAGACAACGCTTTATGGTGTTGATCTGTATGGAGAGAAAAGTCTTCACAAGCTTCTTGATGCATTAAACGAGATTTCTGGTCTGTTCTGGATTCGTATTATGTATTGCTATCCGGAAGAAATTTATGAGGAACTGATCGATGCGATGATCCGGGATAAAAAGGTATGCCATTATCTGGATATGCCGATCCAGCACTGCAATGATGAAATCTTACGACGCATGGGTCGTAAGACAAATAAGGCGGAACTGATCGAGAGGATTGCGCATCTGCGCAAGCGGGTTCCTGATATTACACTTCGAACGACACTGATCTGTGGTTTCCCGGGTGAGACACAGGAGATGCATGAAGAATTGATGCAGTTTGTCAATGATATGGAATTTGACCGTCTCGGTGCATTTACGTATTCAGCAGAGGAGGGAACGCCTGCCGCTGAGATGCCGGATCAGATTGATGAGGAAGTCAAGAAAGACTGGCAGGCCGATGTTATGGAACTGCAGGAAGAAGTAATCTTTGATAAGAATGATTCCATGAAAGGCACAGAATTATATGCATTTATCGAAGGCAAAGTCGCAGATGAGAATGCATATGTCGGTAGAACTTACCGGGATGCTCCGAATGTGGATGGCTATATTTTTGTTAATACTGAAGAAGAACTGATGACTGGCGATATTGCAAAAGTAAAGGTTACCGGTGCTTATGAATATGATCTGATAGGAGAATTACTATGAATTTACCAAACAAATTAACACTTTTTCGCGTGATTTTAATTCCTTTTTTTGTTTTCTTTTTACTCGCTCCGTATTTTGAAGGATACGGCAATTACATTGCAGTCGCAATCTTTATTGTCGCAAGTATCACTGATTTCCTTGATGGAAAGATTGCAAGGAAATATCATCTTGTAACAAATTTCGGAAAATTTATGGATCCGCTTGCGGATAAGCTGCTTGTCAGCTCAGCATTGATCTGCCTGGTTGCTTTAAACAAGATTCCAGCATGGATTGTGATTGTGATTATTGCACGTGAATTCATTATCAGTGGGTTCCGCCTTGTTGCAGCGGATAATGGAGTGGTGATTGCAGCAAGCTATTGGGGAAAGTTTAAGACTGCATTCCAGATGGTTACGGTAATTGTTCTGATCTTAAACATTCCAGGTGAAGTGTTTGCCGTCATTGGCACCGTATTGATCTATATTTCCCTTGTGCTTACAGTAATCTCATTAATTGATTACATTGCAAAGAACAAGGATGTGTTAAAAGACCAGAAATAATCACCCTCATGGAGGTAATGAAATGAGAATTATAGCAGGAACTGCGCGCAGCCTTCCGCTGAAGACGATTGATGGAATGGACACGCGTCCGACAACGGATAAGACCAAGGAAACGCTTTTTAACGTGCTGCAGATGGATGTGCCGGGATCGTATTTTTTAGATCTGTTTGCAGGAAGTGGACAGATTGGCTTAGAAGCTTTAAGCAGAGGCGGTGCATATGCGGTATTCATTGAAAATAATCGTAAAGCTGCCAAGTGCATTGAGGAGAACATTGCTTTTACAAAGTTCGATAAACAGTCCATGCTTCTTACGATGGATGTGATCAGTGGACTTCATTCACTGGAAGGAAAGTATACGTTCGATCTGATCTTTATGGATCCACCTTATCGGCATGGATTGGAGGAAGAAGTGCTTCGTTTTCTCTCACATTCTTCCATTTTGAAACCGGATACAAGAATTGTAGTTGAGGCTTCGCTTGACACAGATTTTGATTATCTGGACGAACTTGGATTTGAGATTGACAAATTCAAGAAGTACAAAACGAACATGCATGTATTTATACGAAAGAAATAGGAGATAGATAAATTATGAAGAGGGCAATCTATCCGGGAAGCTTTGATCCGGTTACTTTCGGACACATGGATATTATTACCAGATCCGCACAGATTGTAGATGAACTTGTTGTCGGAGTGCTCAATAACAGCGCAAAAAACTCGTTGTTTTCTTTAGAAGAACGTGTTAGTATGATTAAAGAGATGACGAAGGATATGCCGAATGTTTCGGTCGCATCTTTTGATGGTTTACTTGTTGATTTCATGAATGAAATTGATGCAACAATCATCGTGCGTGGACTTCGCGCAGTGACGGATTTTGAGTACGAACTTCAGATTGCGCAGGCGAATCATGTACAGGATTCGAAGATAGAGACGATTTTTCTGACGACTGATCTTAAATATTCTTATTTGAGTTCGACGATCGTTAAGGAATTTGCCTCCTATGGAGGAGATATCTCTAATTTTGTGCCGGAATGTTTTATTGATCAAATTTATGCGAAATACCAGAAATAAAGATCTGACAGGTAAGGAGAATCGAAGATTATGAGCAGTAAGATGGAACAGATTATTGAAGAAATTGAAGAATATATTGAAGGCTGTAAATATCAGCCGCTTTCAAACACCAAGATTATTGTTAATAAGGAAGAATTAGAAGAGTTGATCGCTGAGCTTCGTTCCAAAACTCCGGAGGAGATCAAGCGTTATCAGAAGATTATCAGTAATAAAGAAGCAATCTTGGCGGATGCACAGGCGAAGGCAGATCAGATCATCGCCCAGGCACAGGTTCAGACGACGGAGCTTGTCAGTGAACATCAGATCATGCAACAGGCTTATGCGCAGGCGAATGAGGTTGTTATGATTGCAACCAAGCAGGCGCAGGAGATTTTGGATAATGCGACAAGTGAAGCCAACAGTATCCGTATGGGGGCAGTCGGTTATGTGGATGACCAGCTTCGCGGTATTGAGGATATTCTTTCCAATTCGATTGAGACTTCCCGCGCGAGATCCGAAAGTCTTGTTCAGTCTTTGCAGGGATTCTTAGATGTTGTTTCTGCAAACCGTGCGCAGCTTTTTCCTGCTGAGCCGGAGGAAGAGACTGTTCCAGCTCAGGAAAAGGAACAAGTTGAAAATAATCAGCCGGAGGTTACTAATATTTCGGTTTCAACAGAGTTTTCGGAAGAAGAATAAACCTATACCACCGGTCAGTACAAGCAGAACGATGATCAGTTTGTGCTTACAGTAGCTTCTCATGGAGAGTTTGGTTTGACTTAAGATGGAAGCGGTCTGACAGAGTCCACTGATTCCGTTAAATGACAGCATAAAGAGGGCAAGTATGTATTTGCAACTGCCGGTAATGTCGGATTGCCCCAGTGTTGCAACGCCTGTTGTAACTTCAAGACAGCCACTGAGCAACACAGGCATGATTGTATGATTCCATGGAACAGACAAAAGCATTTGTGTGAGAATCGAGAACATCATAATATAACCACATATTTTTATTAATGTTTCGAATCCGTTTATAATACCGGCATCAACGATTTGCATAGTTATTTGGAATCTTGATGCCGTGTTTTTTTGTTTATTAGTGTTCTTCGATGAATTGCACAGAAGCAAAACGATTCCATAGAGGAACGGAGTCCCGTACAAAAGCAGATAAAACGGAAGATCCGGTTTTATAGAGATTATTTCCTGCATGGCAGCGGTTACAAAGACAGGACTGAGATTGTTTGTAAATACGCAAAGAATTTGTGCTCTGTCATAAGAAATCCGCTTTTCCCGGTATAAATCCGCAGTCAGTTTGCTTCCGATTGGAAAACCGAACAGAAATCCGCAGAGAATTACATACCATTCTTCTGTAGAAATTCTGCTTTGTCTGCTAGTACCTAGTATTGAGAAAAGATTAGAACGCAGGACTACATATGAGAGGATGGAGAACGGAAGCAGAGCCGGCAAAATCTGCCTGTACCACAGAAGCAGTCCCTGTCTGGATGCATTCAGTACATTCTGGGGAAAACAAATAAAATATATAAGTAAGAAAACAATAATTAGAAAATAAACGATTTTTTTCATATTATAATATATGTGAACAAGGAGGAGACTATGATAACAGAACATTTATACCCACAGAGAGTATTTTATTATTTTGAACAGATTGCAGCGATTCCTCACGGATCCAGAAATACGAAGGCAATCAGTGATTATCTTGTCGATTTTGCAAAGGAGCATCAGCTTGTCTGGTATCAGGATGAAAGCAACAATGTTGTGATCGTCAAGGAGGCAACAAAGGGATACGAATCTGCAGAACCGATTATTATTCAGGGACATATGGATATGGTCTGTGAGAAAGAGAAAGGCGTTACCATCGATTTTAAGAAGGATGGATTAAAACTGTATGTCGATGGAGACTTCTTGAAAGCGGAGGGAACAACACTTGGCGGTGATGATGGTATTGCGGTTGCATATGCACTTGCACTGCTTGAATCGTCAGAGATTGCACATCCGAAGCTTGAAGTTGTGATCACCGTCGATGAGGAGATTGGAATGCTTGGAGCGGATGCCATCGATTTATCGATGCTGACCGGACATACAATGCTCAACATTGACAGTGATGTAGAGGGAAGTTTCCTGACCGGATGTGCTGGTGGTATGGCGGTCAATGTTACGCTTCCGGTGAAACGAGTAACCCAACACGGACAGAAATTGTCACTTACGGTGACCGGCCTTGAAGGAGGTCATTCCGGAAGTGAGATTGATAAGGAGCATGGCAACGCCAATATCCTGATGGGACGTGTGCTTCGCAATTTGTTTGATGAGACTCCGTTTGGAATTATTTCACTTGCAGGTGGACTCAAAGACAATGCGATTCCTAGAGAATGCGTGGCAGAAATTCTTCTTCCGGAAGAGAATGTTAACCTTGTAAAAGAAATTGCTGATAATTTAAGTGACGAATTTAAGAAAGAATTTAGTGTGTCTGATCCTGACGTTGGTGTGGAAGTTCATGATCTTGGTGCCTCGGAAGCAGATATTCTGGATTTTGGTTCCGTCAGCCGCGTAATCTTTTATCTCAGAAGTGTACCAAACGGTGTGCAGAATATGAGTCAGGTGAACCGAAGATTAGTGGAGACATCCTTAAACCTTGGAATCATGGAATTGCAAGAGGATGCTTTATATACGGTAACTTCTATCCGAAGCAGTGTTGGAACCAGGAAGGCAGATCTGTTAGATCGTGTGACAGCAATCGTTGAACTGCTCGGCGGTGAAGCCGAGGTGGAGGGCGATTATCCTGCATGGGAATATAAGCAGGATTCTCTGCTTCGTCCACAGGTTGCGAAAGTCTACGAGAAACTTTACGGTAAAGAGCCGGTATTTGAGACGATTCATGCAGGCCTGGAATGTGGTCTGCTGTCGGAGAAAATTAAGGATCTTGACTGTGTATCGTTTGGACCGGATAATTTTGACATCCACACGCCGAAGGAGCGCCTTAGCATTTCCTCCACCGGTCGCGTATGGGATTTTATTGTAGAATTTTTAAAGCAGGCAAAATAACGGAGCGTATATGATTCGATTGGACAAGTTTCTTGCAGATGCAGGTTATGGGACAAGGTCTGAAGTAAAGAAACAATTAAAAAGCGGCATTGTGTCGGTGAATGGTGCGGTATGCAAGAAGCCGGAGGAAAAGATTGATCCTGCCTGTGATGTTGTGACTGTCTCAGGAAAAGAAGTGGTGTATGAGGCTTTTTCCTATTATTTATTTTATAAACCGGCGGGATGTGTGACGGCGAAAACAGATGCACTTCATAAGACGGTTATGGATTATTTTCCGGAAACAGTGAGAAAGAATTGTTCGCCGGTCGGCAGGCTCGATAAGGATACCGAAGGAGTGTTACTCATTACCGACGACGGTGGACTCAATCACCACCTGATGAGTCCCGCACATCATGTCAAGAAAACATATTATGCAGTACTTGATAGAGAAGTTCCAGTTTCTGCGATACATCAATTTGCAGAGGGTGTGGACATCGGGGATGAGAAGAAGACGCTTCCCGCGGAGCTTGAAATCCTTCCAAAACAGATGCAGGATACAACGAATCCGGTTTATCATGCCAACCTTACCATATCAGAGGGGCGATTTCATCAGGTAAAGCGCATGTTTGAGACGGTCGGTTGCCATGTGGTATATTTGAAACGTTTGTCGCTTGGGAATCTGTCACTTGGAGAATTAAACCCCGGTGAATACCGCAGATTAAGCGAGGCGGAGGTTACTGATCTGCGCAAATAATTGCAATTCTATCGGGGATGAAATATAAAGGAGTTATCAATGTACGAAGGTTATCTTCCAATTTCAAAACAGGATATGATCGATCGGGGAATCGAGCAGCTTGATTTCGTCTATGTGTGTGGCGATGCTTATGTCGATCATCCGTCATTCGGTCATGCAATTATTGCACGAATCCTTGAATCGCACGGATATACGGTTGGAATTATTTCGCAGCCGGACTGGAAGGATGATGCATCCATTTCAATTCTCGGGACACCGCGACTTGCGTTTATTGTTTCGGCTGGAAATATGGATTCTATGGTGAATCATTATTCGGTTTCTAAGAAGCGCAGAGCGATGGATTCTTATACACCAGGCGGTGTGATGGGCAAACGCCCGGACTATGCTACGGTCGTTTATTGCAATCTGATCCGTCATACGTATAAGACCACTCCAATCGTAATCGGTGGCATCGAGGCCAGTCTCAGACGAATGGCACACTATGATTACTGGTCCAATAAGGTAAAACGCTCGATTCTTCTTGATTCGGGTGCGGATCTGATATCATACGGAATGGGAGAACGGAGCATCGTTGAGATTGCGGATGCATTGAATGCAGGGATTGCGGTCAAAGATATTACTTTTATTGAAGGAACTGTTTTTAAGACAAAGCAGCGTGACATCATCTATGATGCAATTGAACTTCCGGATTATGATGAGATCAAAGAAGATAAGAGAAAATTTGCGTCAAGCTTCTATACACAGTATTGCAATACGGATCCGTTTTCCGGAAAGCGCTTGTTTGAGCCTTACGGCGGCACTACTTTTGTTGTGCAGAATCCACCGGCAAAGCCACTGAGTCAGGAGGAGATGGATGCGGTCTATGCGCTTCCATATATGAGAAATTATCATCCGTCCTATGAAGCGGCTGGCGGTGTTCCTGCAATCCGCGAGATCAAATTCTCACTGATCAGCAACAGAGGCTGTTTTGGTGGCTGCAGCTTTTGTGCGCTTACTTTCCATCAGGGACGAATCATTCAGACACGAAGTCATGAATCGATCATAGAAGAGGCAAAACTGATCACACAGGATCCGGAATTCAAAGGATATATTCATGATGTCGGAGGTCCGACAGCCAACTTCCGTGCACCTGCCTGCAGTAAGCAGATGACGAAGGGGGCGTGCCCGAAGAAGCAATGCCTTTTTCCAACACCGTGCAAGAATCTTGAAGTGGATCATAAGGATTATATTGCTTTGCTACGCAAATTGCGTGAACTTCCTAAAGTTAAGAAAGTATTCATCCGTTCGGGAATCCGTTTCGATTATCTGATGTATGATAAGGATCACACTTTCCTTCGCGAATTGTGTGAGCATCATGTGAGTGGACAGCTGAAGGTAGCACCGGAACACATCAGTAATGCAGTATTGCAGAAACTTGGTAAACCGAGCGTAGAAGTCTACAATAGTTTCGTGAAGGCATATAAAGACATGAACAGGAAGCTCGGTAAGGAGCAGTATCTTGTACCTTATCTGATGTCTTCTCATCCGGGATCGACCTTAAAGGAAGCGATTGAGCTTGCAGAATATCTGCGTGATCTTGGATATATGCCGGAGCAGGTACAGGATTTCTATCCGACACCGTCGACAATCTCGACCTGTATGTATTACACAGGACTTGATCCAAGAACGATGGAGCCTGTTTATGTTGCGACCAACCCGCACGAGAAAGCGATGCAGCGTGCCTTGATCCAGTACCGCAATCCGAAAAATTATGATCTGGTGCATGAGGCTTTGGTGAAGGCTGGACGTGAGGATCTGATCGGATTTGATAAGAAGTGTCTGATCCGTCCTCGAAAGTTCCATTCTTCAAATGGATATGGTTCCGGCAGAAATGCAAGTGTCGATTCCACAGGCAAGAACGGGAAAAGAGGCGGAAATGTTAAATTTGCAGCGGCTAAATCAGGCAATGCCAAGAATCGTAGCGTAAACACAAGTAATCTGAAAAACAATACAGGAAAGAAGAAAAAAACAATCCGTAACGTTCATAAAAAGAAATAAGAATCAGCGAATAACATGAGAGAATTTATCATTGGACCGAATGAGGCGGGGCAGCGCCTCGATAAATATTTAAAGAAGATTCTGCCGAACGCTTCAAGTGGGTTCTTGTATAAGATGCTCCGCAAGAAAAATATCACATGTAATAAAGCAAAGATGACCGGCAGGGAACAAGTAAAAAAAGGCGATAAGATACAGGTGTTCTTCAGTGAGGAGACTTTGCAGAAGTTCATGCAGGATCCTGAAGTGCTTCAAGCAGAATATGAACTTCTTAAGGGTCTTCCGATGAAGGGAATTCAGGTTGTGTATGAGGATGAAGATATTTTACTTGCGGATAAGCCTTATAACATGCTTTCGCAGAAGGCAAAGGAGAACGATTTTTCCGCGAACGAGTATCTGCTTGGCTATCTGATTCGCTCGGGAAGCCTTGAACTTGAAGACTTTACAAGTTTTCGACCGTCGGTGTGCAACCGTCTTGACCGAAATACAACCGGACTTCTTCTCATGGGCAAAAGCCTAAAAGGATCACAGATGCTTTCACAGGCTCTGAAGGAGCGAACAATCCGTAAGTTTTACCGCGCACTCGTTATCGGTGAAGTGAAAGAGAGTGCACATCTGTCCGGTTATCTGCGCAAGGATGAGCGTACCAACAAGGTGAAGATCCTTAGTATCGATACAGGAATGGCATCTGATGATTTGCAGGAGGGAGAACGAGCGGCTTTACATCAGAAGCTGGAAGATGCTTCCTATATTGAGACGGCTTATGAGCCGGTAGCATACAGGAATGGAGTGACGGAACTGGAAATCCATCTGATCACAGGACGAACCCATCAGATCCGTGCACATCTCGCATCCATCGGGCATCCGATCATCGGAGATATGAAATATGGGGATGAAAAAGTGAATCATGATTATTATGAAGCGTATCATGTGACACATCAGCTGCTTCATGCATTCCGGCTGGAATTTCCTGATGGAAGAGCGTTTATGGCACCTCTTCCGAAATTGTTTGATTTCATCATGAAGGGATAGGAATCGTTATGCCAACATGGAATTCAAGAGGTCTTCGAGGTTCAACACTCGAAGATATGCTGAATCGTACAAATGAAAAATATTTAGCGAATGGACTGGCGCTGATCCAGAAAATCCCGACTCCGATTACACCAATCAATATTGATAAGGAATCCCGTCATATTACACTTGCCTATTTTGATCAGAAGAGTACGGTTGATTATATTGGTGCCGTGCAGGGGATTCCGGTTTGTTTTGATGCGAAGGAATGCAATACGGACACTTTTCCACTTGCCAATATACATGAACATCAGGTTCGTTTTATGGAACAGTTTGAGAAGCAGGACGGAATTGCTTTTATTTTGATTGCCTACACGCATCGGGATCAGTTTTATTACTTAAGATTTGCGGAACTGAAGCGTTTTTGGAATCGTGCTGAAAACGGGGGACGTAAAAGTTTCCGGATCGAGGAACTGGAAGAAGATTATTTTCTTCCGGAAGTATCCGGTGTGCTGGTACCTTACCTGAACCTGTTACAGAAGGATCTTGCATCGAGGGATTGACAATTCACGCATTTTCCAATATAATAGCGTTGTTTTTATATGCTACCAAATTATCACGGTAGCACTTTACCATAATAAAGCAAGAGAGGTTTACTTATGAAGGATCAGATGTTACATACACCGGATGGAGTCCGGGATATTTATAATAGGGAATGTAAACAGAAGCTTTTGCTGCAGGACAGACTTCATGAAGTGTTGGAGCGGTATGGATACCGTGACATCCAGACTCCTACGTTTGAGTTTTTTAATATTTTTGGAAAAGAAATCGGAACAACACCTTCACGCGATCTGTACAAGTTTTTTGACAAGGATGGAGAAACATTGGTTCTTCGTCCGGACTTTACGCCGTCCATCGCAAGAAGTGCGGTCAAATATTTCAGCGAGGATGATATTCCGGTAAAACTCTGCTATATGGGCAATACCTTTATTAATTCTTCGTCTTATCAGGGAAGATTAAAGGAGACAACCCAGTGTGGTGTCGAGCTGATCGGAGACGGAAGCGTAGCGGCCGATGCGGAAATCCTTGCTATGGTTGTTGATTCTCTGAAAGCGAGCGGACTCAAAGAATTTCAGATTTCGGTCGGTCATGCAAGCTTCTTTCAGGGATTAGTACAGTCCGCAGGACTTGGCGAGGAAGAAACACAGGAACTTCGTGAACTTTTGAATAATAAGAATTTCTTCGGGGTGGAGGAATTCATCGAGACTTTGGATCTAGAGGAAAATTTAAAGAATCTGTTCGGTCTTCTTGGAAGTTTTGAGACTAAGGAGGAGGAAATCGCAGAGGCGAAAAAACTTGCAGCCTCTTATCCGGTTATTTTATCTGCAATCACGGATCTTGAGACATTAGGCGAATATTTAAAGTTGTACGGTATCGAGAAATATATTTCCTTTGAGCTTGGAATTATCAGCAATTATCAATATTATACCGGAATTATCTTTTATGGCTATACATTCGGAACCGGTGAGCCGGTTGTCAAAGGTGGCCGGTATGACAGTCTGTTGGCTTCCTTTGGCAAAGACGCACCGTCAATCGGATTTGCAATCGTTGTGGATCAGCTTCTTGCAGCTATCCAGAGACAGAAGATCACACTTGCTTCTCCTGACTATAATGTTCTTCTTGTATTCGCAGAGAACAAGATCAGTGAGGCTGTAAAAAAGGCAGGAGAACTTCGAGGACAGGGACTGAACGTTGCAATGATTCCAATGAATCCGGCACACGATAAGGCATACTATACGAATTATGCCGAGCAGAACCGTTTCGCAAAAGTAGAATGGATGGATGGTGAATAAGCATGGAAGAGAAGAGATATCTGACCTTTGCCCTTGGCAAGGGACGTCTGGCTAAGAAGACGCTTGAATTATTTGAAAAGATTGGAATTACCTGTGAGGAGATCAAGGAGCCGGATACCAGAAAGCTGATTTTTGTGAATGAGGAATTAAAGCTTCGCTTTTTCCTTGCGAAGGGACCGGATGTACCGACGTATGTGGAGTACGGTGCGGCGGATATCGGAATTGTCGGCAAGGATACGATCCTGGAAGAGGCGCGCAATATATACGAGGTTCTCGACCTTGGATTTGGAAAATGCAGAATGTGTATCTGTGGTCCGGAGAGTGCAAGAAGCCTTCTGCAGCATCATGAGCAGATCCGCGTTGCCACAAAGTATCCGCGTATTGCAAGAGATTATTTCTATAACAAGAAGCATCAGACGGTGGAGATTATTAAACTGAATGGTTCCATTGAACTTGCTCCGATTGTTGGACTTTCTGAGGTGATTTGTGATATTGTAGAGACAGGCACAACGTTAAAGGAGAACGGACTTACCGTTTTGGAAGAGGTTTGTCCACTGTCTGCCCGTGTGGTTGTCAATCAGGTCAGCATGAAGATGGAGAATGAACGCATTACGAAGCTGATCCGTGATCTTAAGACGGTGATTCAGTAGATGGACATTTTTACAAATATTGTTGAAATAAAAGCGTAAGCGTGAGGCATGAAGGAGGAAGACAATGAGAATTCTGAAACTTACAGAAGACACACAGAAAGATATATTGGAGAATCTGTTAAAAAGAAGCCCGAATAATTACGGAGAATTTGAAGGACGTGTGAATGCAATTATCGAGGAAGTCCGCACAAAGCGTGACGAAGCGATCTTTGCTTATACGAAACAGTTCGATGGAGCTGACATTAATGCAGATAATATTCTGGTAACGGAAGACGAAATTAAGGAAGCTTATGAGCAGGTGGATGAAACTTTACTTTCTGTCATTCGCAAATCCTTAGTCAATATTAAGAAATATCACGAAAAGCAGCTTCCGAATTCCTGGTTTACGACAGAGGATGGTGTAATTCTTGGTCAGAAGGTGACAGCACTTGAGACTGCCGGTGTGTATGTTCCAGGCGGTAAAGCCGTCTATCCTTCCTCCGTACTTATGAATGTTCTTCCGGCTAAGGTTGCCGGAGTTGACCGTATTGTAATGTGTACCCCTCCGGGCAAAGATGGCAAAGTATATCCATCAACATTGGTTGCGGCAAAAGAGGCCGGAGTTGATGAAATCTATAAGGTCGGTGGAGCGCAGGCAATTGCAGCGATGGCATTTGGAACCGAGAGTGTTCCGAAAGTTGACAAGATTGTTGGACCGGGTAACATTTATGTCGCTTTGGCAAAGAAAGCGGTATTCGGATATGTAAGTATTGATTCGATCGCCGGACCGAGTGAAATCCTTGTTCTTGCCGATGAGACTGCAAATCCTCGTTACGTTGCTGCAGATCTTCTGTCACAGGCAGAGCATGATGAGATGGCTTCTGCAATCCTGATCACAACGAGTCAGGAACTTGCTGAGAAGGTTTCTACAGAGGTAGATGGATTTGTTGCCGAACTTTCCAGAAAAGAAATCATTCAGAAATCACTGGATAATTACGGATATATTTTAGTTGCTGATACGATGGATGAAGCAATCGCAACCGTAAATGAGATTGCTTCCGAACATATGGAAATTGTGACTAAGGATCCGTTCCATGTTATGACGAAGATCCGTAACGCCGGAGCAATCTTTATCGGAGAGTATTCTTCTGAACCGCTCGGTGATTATTTTGCCGGACCAAACCATGTGCTTCCGACAAACGGAACCGCGAAGTTCTTCTCCGCGCTTTCTGTTGATGATTTTATTAAGAAATCAAGTATTATTTCATATTCACGTGAAGCACTTCAGAAGGTACATAAAGACATTGAACAGTTTGCAGAATGCGAAAAATTGACTGCACATGCCAATTCCATCCGTGTTCGTTTTGAGGATGAAGAATAGGAATAGTAAAGGGGGCTTTTTATGCCAGAGAGAATTGCTCAGATACAACGGAAAACGAAAGAGACCGATATCCAGGTGAAACTGAATCTGGACGGATCCGGTAATTCTGTGATTAACACAGGGATTGGTTTTTTTAATCATATGCTGGAGGGATTTTCCAAGCACGGATTTTTTGATTTGAATTTAAACTGTGAGGGAGACCTTGCAGTGGATTGTCATCATACAATTGAGGACTGCGGCATCGTTCTTGGTAATGCAATTCGTGAGGCGCTCGGAGACAAAAGCGGTATTAAGCGTTTCGGTAGCTGCATTCTGCCGATGGATGAATCACTTGTGCTTTGTGCAATTGACTTGTCCGGACGTCCGTATCTTGTGTTTGACGGTGAATTCACAACTGAGAAGATTGGTTATATGGATACGGAGATGGTGAAAGAATTTTTCTATGCAATCTCGTATTCGGCCGGAATGAATCTTCATATCAAGGTTCTCACTCCGGGAAATAACCATCATATGGCAGAGGCAATGTTTAAGGCTTTTGCGCGTGCACTTGATGAAGCTGTGTCACGCGACCCTAGAGTTCAGGGAATTCTATCGACGAAAGGAAGTCTGTAATGGAGCATAAGAATATTGTTGCAACAATTTATTTAAAGGATGGTCAGGCTGTTGCCTCGATGAAGGATTTCACTCCGGTCGAGGATGTATATAAGCTTTGCCAGCTTTACAATGACAGCGGAATTGACAAGATCATTATTTTTGATCTGTCAACGAGCGACGAAGAACATGAGAAAAATATTCATACAATTGAAAATATAAACCGAAACATTGAAATTAAGGTATGTGCTGGCGGCAACATTAATCGTCTCGAAGATGTTAAGAAATTACTTTATGCCGGTTGCCTTCAAGTTATTTTTAATGCCTCGAAGCCTTCAAGTGTTGGTCTGGCAGGAGAAGCGAGTGCCCGATTTGGCAAGGATCGTATTCTTGTTTCGGTCAATAATGTTGATTTTTTATTTAAAAATCAACAGATCATCGAGGATACATTCCATGAAGTATTGGTGTTAAATCCTTCCATTCTTGATGCACTCGAGAATCTTACGAATATTCCGTATGTCGTGAATCTGCCGGAATATAACTATGAAGAAATTGTGAGCATTCTGAAAAGAGAGAAGATTCGCGGTATTGCGGGTCCGTTTATCAATATGATCAACACAGACATCATGAAATTAAAGTCTGAGTTGTCACAGGAAGGCATCAAGATGGACAATTTCGCGCCGGATCTTCACTGGTCGGATCTAAAGCTGAATTCAGACGGTATGGTTCCGGTTATTGTACAGGATTACCGCACGGATGAAGTATTGATGCTGGCGTACATGAATGAGGAGGCCTTCAATACAACGATCAATATCGGTAAGATGACTTATTACAGCAGAAGCAGACAGGAGTTATGGACGAAGGGACTGACTTCCGGTCATATTCAGTATGTAAAGTCCTTGACGGCTGACTGTGATTTTGATACGATTCTTGCGAAAGTCTCTCAGGTAGGCGTTGCGTGTCACACCGGAAACCGTTCCTGCTTCTTTAACAATATCGTTCGCAAGGAGTATGTTGAGAAGAATCCACTCAAGGTTCTGGAGAGCGTTTATGACGTGATCAAGGAACGTAAGGAGCACCCGAAGGATGGTTCTTATACGAATGATCTCCTTGATAAGGGAATCGATAATATCCTTAAGAAGCTTGGTGAAGAATGCACAGAGATTGTGATTGCAGCGAAGAATCCGGAAGCAGAACAGATTAAGTATGAGATTTCGGATTTCCTGTACCACTGTATGATCCTTATGGTAGAAAAAGGCGTTACCTGGGAAGAGATCGCCAATGAACTTGCGCAAAGATAATTTTTATATGCTTTGCCAATATATTTACGAGGTATATCATGAGAAAACTAGCTTTAAGCGATGAAATTTTAATGCAGATTGAGAAGCCGGCACGATATATCGGTAATGAATTGAATTCCGTTGTAAAAGAAAACACATCGCAGATTCGTTTTGCGATGTGTTTTCCTGACGTTTATGAGATTGGTATGTCACACCTTGGAATTCAGATCCTTTACGATATGTTCAACCGCCGAGAGGATACCTGGTGCGAACGTGTGTATTCGCCGTGGCCGGATCTTCATAAAGTGATGAAGGAACAGAACATTCCTCTTTTTGGACTTGAATCGCAGGAACCAATCAAGAATTTTGATTTTATCGGAATCACACTTCAGTATGAGATGTGTTATACCAATATTTTGCAGATTTTGGATCTTGCACAGATTCCACTCCGGGCAAAGGATCGCAAGGAAGAAGATCCAATCGTATTGGGGGGAGGTCCGTGTACGTATAATCCGGAGCCGATTGCCGACTTCTTTGATTGCTTTTATATTGGAGAAGGTGAGACGCAGTATGACACTTTTCTGAATTTATATAAGCAGATGAAAGAGGATGGCAGTTATACAAGACAGGCATTCCTGCATGAAGCATCCAAATTAGAGGGAATCTATGTGCCGCAGCTTTACGAAGTGCAGTACAAAGAGGACGGAACCATTGCAGGGTTTACACCAATCTATGAGGATGTGCCGGCTACCGTTAAGAAACAGGTGGATATGGATCTGACCGGATCTGTTTATCCGGAGAAACCGGTTGTTCCGTTTATTAAGGCAACGCAGGATCGTGTTGTGCTTGAAATCCAGCGAGGCTGCATCCGTGGATGCCGTTTCTGCCAGGCGGGAATGATCTACCGGCCAAACCGTGAGAAGGATGTGGAACGCCTCAAAGAACTTGCACGCACTATGATTGCTTCGACCGGTCATGAGGAAATCTCTCTAAGTTCCTTAAGTTCTTCTGACTATTCGCAGCTGGAAGAGTTGATCGACTTCCTGATCGATGAGTGTGGGAAAAAGAAAATTAATATTTCCCTGCCGTCTCTGCGAATTGACGCTTTTTCGCTTGATATTATGCAGAAAGTTCAGGATATTAAGAAAAGCAGCCTGACTTTTGCCCCGGAGGCAGGTTCGCAGAGGCTTCGAAATGTTATCAATAAGGGGCTTACCATTGACAATATCTTAGATGGATCAAAACAGGCTTTTGAAGGTGGCTGGAATAAGGTAAAGCTTTACTTTATGCTTGGACTTCCAACCGAGACGGAAGAAGATATGCGTGCAATTCCGGAACTTGCCAATGAGATCGCTGCATTGTATTACGACACAGTACCAAAGGAGAAGCGTAACGGCAAATGCCAGATTACAATCAGTACATCCTTCTTCGTTCCGAAGCCTTTTACGCCGTTTCAGTGGGCTACGATGCTTGATCCGGGTGATTATCTTGGACGCGCCAAGATTGTGAATGACCATGTGAAGGAACAGCTTAATCATAAGAGTATCCGATATAACTGGCATGAGGCAGATGTTACCGTATTAGAGGGAGTCCTCGCACGTGGGGATCGCAAGCTTTCCGATGCAATTGAATATGTGTATCAACACGGAGGCCTTTTTGATGCCTGGTCAGATTTCTTCAACTATGATCTGTGGCTTGAGGCATTTGCAGCCTGTGACATTGATATCGATTTCTATACAAAGCGTGTGCGCAGTGATGATGAGATTTTCCCATGGGATTTCATTGATGTCGGTGTATCCCGTGCATTTTTACTTCGAGAATGGAAGACTGCTTTGACAGAGACGGTTACACCGAACTGCCGCATGCGTTGTTCTGGATGTGGTGCAAAACAGTACGGAGGAGGTGTCTGCTTTGAAAATAAGAATTAAATTCCGCAAGTGGGGTGTTATGAAATTCATCGGACATCTTGATATGATGCGCTATTTCCAGAAGGCAGTGCGTCGTGCGAATATTGATATCAAATATTCGGAAGGTTATTCGCCGCACCAGATCATGTCGTTTGCAGCGCCTCTTGGTGTTGGAATCACAAGTGATGGAGAATATTTTGATATTGAAGTGGAATCCACACGTTCTTCAAAGGAAAGTATTGAAGCATTTAATGCAACTATGGTGGATGGTGTTGAGGTAATCTCTTATGTGAAACTGCCGGATCATGCGAAGACTGCAATGTCAATTGTAGCTGCAGCGGATTATCAGTTATCCTATAAAGAAGGTTATGAGATTCCATATAATACCGCCAAGTGGCGCGAAGTGATCATGCGCGAATTTGTAGAGGCAGAAAGCTTTAACATCATAAAGAAGACAAAGAAAAGCGAGCGGGAAGTTGACCTTAAGCCGCTTGTCTATGAAATTCGTGTTGATGAAGTTGATGGTGCGCCTGTGTTCTTTTTGAAAGTATCGACGGGAAGTGTTGATAACATTAAACCGGAACTGGTGCTTGCTTCTCTGTATGAGAGATGCCATCTTACTTACAATGAGAATGCAATTCAGATTCATCGCTGCGAGGTATATGCAAGAGATGAGCAGGAACAGTTGATTCCACTCGATGCGATGGGAGAGGAAATAGTATAACGATGAACCGTCTGATCATTACAGAGATCGAACATAATCATAAAAATTACTGTGCCTATCTTGTGATGGACGAACATCGTAGACTGCTTGATGTGCAGCTTTTTGAGCCACAGGATGAAACGCTTTTGGATCATATTTATGTCGGCTTCGTCGAAAAAATTGTGCCAAACATTCAGGCTGCTTTTGTCCGAATTGCAGGCGGACAGAAGTGCTATCTGCCGCTTGGCGATCTGAAAAGCCCGATTTATGCAAAAAAACAATCTGAGACAAAGCCTTTGTGTGAAGGTGACGAGATTCTTGTACAAGTAACAAGGGATGCGGTTAAAACGAAGGATCCGGTTGTCAGCACAAAACTTACGATCCATGGGCATTATTGTTTTCTTACAACGACAAACACGACGCTTGGTACATCGAAAAAAATTACCGGTACACGGGCAGACGAGCTTCTTACAATTGCTGAAAGTTGTTGCACGGATCATGAAGATACTGGATATGGTCTTGTGTTTCGAACAAATGCGGCTTCTATAGAAGAGCCGGCTTTGCGTGAAGATATCATTCGCGTACAAACGGTATTTAAACACTTAATGCAAACCGGAGTTCATGAGAAGGCAGGATCGCTTCTTTACCGCAATATTCCGGGATATCTGGCAAGACTAAAGGCACAGGATATGGCGTCGATTGAGCGGATCTATACGGATTGTCCGGCAATCTATAAGGAAATCAATGACTATATGCCAAAACTTTGTCAGGACGGCTTGCTTAAATTCTATAAAGATGATGCGTTAAGCCTGTCGACACTTTATCATATTCGCGGGAATATGGATGAACTGTTAAATTCCAAGGTCTGGCTTCCTTCCGGGGCAAATATTATAATTGAGACTCTCGAGACTCTGACGGTAATTGATGTGAATAGTGGTAAGAATCAGTCGCGTAAAGAAGATACCATTTTAAGAATTAACCTTGAGGCTGCAAGAGAAATTGCACGTCAGCTTAAGCTACGCAATATTTCCGGCATGATCATTGTTGATTTTATTAACTTAAAATCTCAGGAACAGAAGGAAGAACTGATACGCTGTATCAGACAGGAATTAAAAAAGGATACTGTTCCGGCTCAGTTTATTGATATTACAAGACTTGGACTGGTAGAATTAACGCGAAAAAAAGTATATAAATCGTTGCGGGAAATTTTACAATAAATTTTAGATAAAAGTATTGACGATAAAGGACGAGTATGCTACTATACTCTAGTATGCCGCACAGTGAGGTAGAAGTTCTGTCTACTATATGCATTTTGCAGGGAAGCAGAACACCGTAACTGGCGAGTAATGATAAATAGGAGGTGCCATATGTACGCAATTATAGCAACAGGTGGTAAACAGTACAAAGTATCCGAAGGCGATATCATTACCATTGAAAAGCTTGGAGTTGAGGCTGGTGAGAAGGTTACTTTTGATCAGGTATTAGCAGTTTCTGGCGACGAGATGAAGGTTGGAAATCCAACTGTAGCCGGAGCAACTGTTGAAGCTTCTGTCGTTAAAGAGGGCAGAGGTAAGAAAGTAATCGTTTACAAGTACAAGAGAAAAACCGGTTATCACAAGAAGAACGGTCATAGACAGGCGTTCACCCAGGTTAAGATTGAAAAGATTAATGGATAATCGATAGGAATTGTTATATGATTACTATAACGATTTATCAGAATCATGAGGATGTGACGGGGTTTCGTTGCATCGGTCATTCGGGATATGCAGAGAGTGGAAGTGATATTATCTGTGCAGGAGTTTCGGCTCTTGTGATCAATACGATCAATTCCATTGACTCGCTTACAAATTCTTCGTTTCATCTTGAGACAGAAGAGGAATCCGGTTTGATTGATTTTACATTTGAAGAGAGTGCAGATCATGATGCGCAGCTTCTTGTAGAATCCATGATTTTGGGCTTACAAGGAATACAAAATGACTATGGGAATGAATTTATCATTCTTAATTTCAAGGAGGTGTAAGACATGTTAAATATGAACCTTCAGTTTTTCGCTCATAAAAAGGGAGTTGGTTCTACAAAGAACGGCCGTGATTCCGAGTCCAAGAGATTAGGAGCTAAGAGAGCAGACGGACAGTTCGTAAAGGCTGGAAACATTCTTTACAGACAGCGCGGTACCAAGATTCGTCCAGGTGTGAATGTAGGTATCGGCGGAGATGATACATTATTCGCTTTAGTAGATGGTGTATTAAGATTCGAGAGAGTTGGAAAAGACAAGAAGCAGGCTTCTGTATATCCAGTAGATAACCAGTAGTAAAAACCCCCGACTGATTTAGCCGGGGGATTTTTGTAATCATGGCGAGGAAGAACATTTATGTTTGCAGATCGTGCAAAAATTATTATTAAATCAGGAAGAGGCGGCGATGGACATGTTTCCTTCCGCCGCGAAAAATATGTTCCGGACGGTGGTCCGGATGGCGGAGACGGTGGCAAGGGTGGAGACGTTATTTTCCTTGTTGACGAGGGTTTGAATACACTTACCGATTATCGTCATCGTCGTAAATTTGCTGCAGAACCTGGACAGGAAGGCGGAAAGAAAAACTGTCACGGTAAAAACGGTGCAGATCTGATTCTTAAAGTTCCGGAAGGAACCGTCATTAAGGATGCAGAATCCGGTAAGGTGATTGCAGATATGTCTGGTGAGAACAGACGTCAGGTTGTTCTTAAGGGTGGACGTGGAGGTCTTGGAAATCAGCATTTCGCGACATCTACCATGCAGGCTCCGAAATATGCGCAGCCGGGTCAGGATGCAATCGAGATTGAAGTTCAGCTCGAACTGAAAGTGATCGCCGATGTTGGTTTGGTAGGCTTTCCGAATGTTGGTAAATCAACGTTCCTTTCGCGTGTAACGAACGCGCAGCCAAAGATCGCCAACTATCATTTCACAACATTGCAGCCAAATCTCGGTGTCGTTGATATGGAAGACGGCAATGGATTTGTGATTGCGGATATTCCCGGACTGATCGAAGGTGCCTCTGACGGAGTCGGACTCGGGCATGAGTTCTTACGTCACATCGAAAGAACAAAAGTGATCATCCATATCGTTGACGCAGCTGGAACCGAAGGTCGCGATCCAATCGCAGATATTAAAGCGATTGACAAAGAACTGGAAGCATATAATCCGGAACTTCTCAAGAAGCCGCAGGTCATCGCAGCCAATAAAATTGATGCGATCTATGGAGATGAGAATGAAATTATTACAAGTCTTCGAGATGAATTTGAAAAAGATGGCATTAAAGTCTATCCGATTTCTGCGGTCAGTGGACAGGGTGTACGTGAACTATTGTTCCATGTACGTGAGTTACTTTCCAAGTGTCCGAAGGAAACCGTTGTATATGAACAGGAATTTGATCCGGCACTTCATTTCTTCAAGGATGAACCTTATACGATCGAACGCGCGGATGACGGCGCTTTTGTCGTTGAGGGACCAAAGATTGAAAAGATGCTCGGTTATACAAATCTTGATTCGGAGAAGGGATATCTTTTCTTCCAGAAGTTCTTAAAGGAGCAGGGAATCCTGCGTGAACTTGAGGAGATGGGCATTGAGGACGGAGATACCGTTCGCATGTATTATAACGAATTTGATTATTATAAGTAGGAGGACGATACTATGAACAGCAAGCAGCGCGCTTATCTTAGCAGTCTTGCAAGTACGATAGATCCGATTTTTCAGATCGGAAAGGCTTCACTGACCCCGGAAATCATTGAAGCGCTTGATGCAGCAATTGAGAAGCGGGAACTGATCAAAGTATCGGTTCTCAAGAATTGTATTGATGATCCTAAGGAGATTGCCAATGTGATTGCGGAACGCACACATAGTACGGTTGTCAAAGTCATCGGTAAAAAGATGATTTTCTATCGTCAGGCAAAGAAGAATCCTAAGATTAAATTACCGGAATAAAGTATTATGAAAATTGGAATTTTAGGCGGATCATTTGATCCAATCCATAACGGACATATTCATATGGCTCTAGCTGCATGTGATAAGTTTGCTTTGGATCAGCTTTGGCTGATTCCTGCCGGTCATTCACCGAACAAAGACGAAAGATTTATGACAGATGCAATCCATCGCTATCAAATGTGTGAACTTGCAGCAAAGACGGACAAACGTCTTAGAGTTTCGCGTGTGGAGATTGACTCAGAGGAACGGAGCTATACTTATCGTACACTTCAGAAAATAACAGAGGAACACCCGGAGAATCGCTTTTATTTTATTATGGGGGGAGATTCTTTGGATTATTTTGATCATTGGGTTTATCCTGAGATTATTACAAAGCTTTGTACCATTTTAGTGATGCCGCGTAAACCTTATAGTGGAAGTTCTTTAGCGAAGAAAATCCAGAAGCTGAACGAACTGTATTCTGCGGACATCCGGATGATAGAATGTGAGGAATATCCTGTTTCTTCAACGGAGATCCGGACAAGATTGCTGAATCATAACCCGGATGAAAAGAATTTCCCGAATGGAGTGCTTGATTATATTCATGAGCACAATTTATATAATGGTTAAAGAACTGACAGCGATGTACGGAGCAAAATGAATGATGGAACAGAATGAAATTCGTAAAAAATTAAAGAAAACCCTGGATAAGGAGCGTTATGAGCACACCAAAGGCGTTATGTATACTGCGGGCTGTCTGGCTATGGCGAATCGCTATCCGATAGAGAAAGCGATGCTTGCCGGACTTTTACATGACTGTGCAAAGTGTTTGTCAACGGCTGAGAAAATCCGACTGTGTGAAGATCATCATATTCTGATGACAGCAGTGGAGTTGGAGAATCCGGGGCTGCTTCACGCTAAGGCCGGTATGGCTTTGGCTGAGGAACAATATGGAGTTACCGATCCGGATATTCTCCATGCGATTAAGGTGCACACAACCGGTGAGCCGGACATGAGTATCCTTGACAAAATTATTTATATTGCTGATTATATTGAACCGATGCGGAAAGAAGCACCGCACCTTGAAGAAATTCGTGAGATTGCATTTCATGATCTGAATCAGGGGGTAGCGGAAATACTCTACGACACACTTCATTATCTTAACAACCGCAAAGGCTCGATTGACCCGGCAACACAGTTAACTTATGAGTTTTATAAGCAGTTTGGAAAGGAGCAACCATGGAAACATTAGATATTGTAAAGGCAGCGGTTGCTGCGCTGGAAGATAAGAAAGCGGAAGATGTAACCGTAATTGATATTGCGGGAGTTTCTTCGATTGCTGATTATTTCATTATTGCAAATGGTAGCAACCAGAATCAGTTGACAGCAATGCAGGATGCGGTCGATGAAGCTTTATATAAAGCGGGACTGCATGCAAAGCAGATTGAAGGAAACAGTCAGTCAACCTGGATTTTGATGGATTATCAGGATATCATTGTTCATCTGTTCTCAAAAGAGGATCGTTTATTCTATGATTTGGAAAGAATCTGGAGAGATGGAAAAATTGTAGAATTATAATTTTATATTTTTAAAGAAAAGACAGTCAGAAAATTTTCTGACTGTCTTTTTATAAGTGAAATTATCTCATTGTATTTGATTTATGGAAATAAGCGAAATACGCCAAATACTTTACCAAGAATTTTACAATCCGGAACAATGATAGGATCCATAAAATCATTCTCTGGCTGCAGACGTATATGATCCCCTTCTTTGTAAAAAGTTTTAACCGTAGCGGAATCATCCACAAGCGCTACGACCATTTCTCCGTTATGTGCAGTATCACATTTCTCTACCAGAATATTATCTCCGTCAAATATACCAGCATTGATCATACTTTCTCCCTGCACACGAAGCATAAACGATTCCACATTTGGCATAAACTCAGCAGGAATCGGGAAATAAGATTCAATATTCTCGACTGCGAGAATCGGCTGGCCTGCAGCGACTCGTCCGATCATAGGGACATTAACAACTTCACGCCTTGTTAAATTAAAATTATCATCCACGATTTCGATTGCACGAGGCTTTGTCGGATCTCTTCGGATATAACCATTTTTTTCCAATGTCTCAAGGTGAGAGTGAACGGAAGACGTGGATTTCAGCTTGACCGCCTCACATATATCGCGAACCGTTGGCGGATATCCCTTGTTTAAAATCTCTGTTTTAATATAATCTAATATTTCTCTTTGCTTATCTGAAATCTTGCCATATGCCATAAAAATAACTCCTCCAAAATAGATTTATATTTGCATAATTACAACCATCGACAGGTTGTTAAATAAAGTGTAACATATGTTCGGTTTAAAAGCAAACATATATTCTCGAAAATTTGTTCGATTTTTATTGACAAACAAACGTTCGTGTATTATATTATGCTTACAGCAAACAAATGTTCGCAAACATTTATTCTTTTATTGAACTTTTTATAGGACAGTGTTTCGAATAAGATAGGGATAAATCAAAATACATACATTTACAGATGTACAAGGAGGATAAATTTATGAGACGTGTTTATAATGAAAAAATTTCCCGGAAAGCGAATGACAGTTTGAATCAGAGAGCACGTAAAGTGATGATTCAGAAGCGCGTGATTGCTATTGCAGGTATTTTAATTGTATCCCTGTTAATTTTACTTGGAAGCAGTATTCGCACATTTGCAAGTTCACGTGACAATAAGCCACTTCACAAATATTATACAAGCATTCAGATTGAGAAAGGTGACAGTTTGTGGACCCTTTCTGATAAATATATAGTAGATGGTGTTTATTCTAAAGATGATTTTATCAAAGAGACCAGTGAATTAAATCATCTTACAAATCAGGACGAGCTTCATGCAGGAGATTACCTTACGATTGCTTATTATTCTACAGAAATAAAGTAGAGACGGATGTATTCGAATTGATGAATCTCATCAAGGACAAGATTGAAAAAAATGATGGAATGCTTTATAATGCATGGGTAGGAGAATTGAAATATGTTTAAATTATTTTATGTAATATTCATGAATCTTCATCGTGCACCATATATTATTCCACTTATGCGCAATCGTGCGATGCATCCGGAACGTTATACGGATGAGCAACGTTATGCATTAGTACATCATGTTATATATCTTATGAATAAAACCGGTAAGATTTCAACGAAAGCATTTGGTGTAGAAAACCTGCCGAAAGAAGGCGGGTATATGATGTATCCGAACCACCAGGGAAAATACGATGTGCTCGGTATTATGTACACACATGAGAAACCGTGTTCCTTTGTGATGGACAAGTTTAAATCACACACAATTCTTGTAAGAGAGTTTTGTGATCTTGTTCAGGCAAAGCGTTTGGAGAAAGACAATCCAAGACAGGGAATTACTATTATTAATCAGGTGACCAAGGAAGTCGAGGCTGGAAGACGCTATATTTTATTTCCAGAAGGTGGATATAAATTCAATAACCGTAATAAGGTTTGTGATTTTAAGGCTGGAAGTTTTAAAATCGCATTAAAATCAAAGGCTCCAATTGTTCCGATTGCTTTAATTGATTCTTATAAGGTATTTAACAGTTTTCACTGTGGTCCGATTACAACCTATGTGTACTATCTGGATCCGATTTATTATGATGAATATAAGAATATGAAGACGCATGAGATTGCTGCATTGGTTAAGCAGAGAATTGAAGAAAAAGTAAATGAAGTAACAGATAAATAAACAAAAGTACCGTTGGCCAAGTTGGTGACCAGCGGTACTTTTTCTTGGCTAATCTTCCATAGATGAACGAATTCTGCCATAAAAACTGATGATGTATAATCCGCTTAAACCTACAAGTGCATAAATGATCCTGGTGAGCCATGTTCCGTCTCCAAACAAAAAGGAAACAAGGTTAAACTGGAAGAATCCGATTAATCCCCATACAATGCATCCAATGATAGCAAGTGTCAGCAGGCAGTTATCTAACCATTTCATTATTCTTTTTACCTCCGTTTTTGATATTCTTTACATAGTTTGTTCCAAATGAATTAAAATATACATGATTATCAACGATTGTATTCAAGGTATGAAAATGGTAATATAAGAGTATCAAATTATGAGGTGAAATTCGTTGGCAAACAAAGACAAAGTGATCAAGATGCATCGGTTTCCAAGTCTTAATGTCGGTATCGTTGTGTTTTTAATCATTATCATTTATATGGCATTTAATTTAATTTCATATCTGACATCCAGTCCGGTTGCAGAATATGAAGTCGGACAGGGAACAATCGCAACCAATCATGTATATAGAGGATTGATTTTACGAGATGAAACCGTAGTTTATGCCGGACAAAGCGGATACATTAATTATTATATTAAAAATGGGCAGAAAGTATCTGTGAATGATATTGTTTATTCGATTGATACGCAAGGTGATCTTTCAAAAAAAATCACATCCGCTGCCAAAGATGGAACAAGTCTTACTTCTCAGTCTCTTTCTGAAATATCGGATAAAATTGATTTGTTTCATAACTCATACGATTCCAATTCGTATTCTTCCGTATATACATTGAAAGAAGATTTGGATTCACAATTAACAAAGACATTGAGTGTAAATGCTTTAAACAAGCTTTCCGATGCGATTGATTCTGCGGAAGCTAATAATACATTCTATAAGAAAAAATCTGAGAAACCGGGAGTTGTGGTATATTACACGGATGGATATGAAAGTGTTACAACAGATAATTTTACGGTAGATAATCTCAGCTCTACAAGTTATAAGCAGACATCTTTAGAGAACAATACGCAGGTTTCAGGACAGGATGTTGCTTATAAAAGAATTAACAATGAAACATGGAATATTATTCTTCCGATATCGGATGATGTGGCGAAGCAGCTTGCAGAAAACGAATATGTAAAGATTCGCTTTTGTAAAGATGATTTTACGATAACGGTTCCGTTTACGCTTACGAAAAAAGATGGAAATTATTATATGGAATTAACACTCCGTACCGCGATGATCCGATATGTCAATGATCGTTTTGTTGATGTTGAATTGGTATTGTCTGAAGAAACAGGACTTAAGATTCCTAATTCTGCAATTACCAGCAAAGAATTCTATACGGTACCTAAGAAATATTTTACACAGGGCGGCGATTCTTCTGCACCAGGATTATTAATTCAAACCAAGGAGAAAAAGAAGGAATCAGTTTCTTTGGTTCAACCGACGATTTATTATGAGACGAAGAAGGCATATTACATTGACGATGAATCGGTAAATGCCGGAGATGTTGTTATCCAAAGCGATTCCTCATCAACCTATACGATTGGCGATGATGTTGGTTCACTTACCGGAGTCTATAATATTAATAAGGGTTATGCTGTATTTAAGCAAATAAGTATTTTGTCACAAAATGATAACTATTCGATTGTTGATCCGAAAACTGATTATGGAATTGCATTATATGACCATATTGCACTGGACGGATCCAAAGTGAAAGAAAATCAGTTAGTGATTCAATAAATGAATGGGAGAGATGTAAAATGGAAACAATGTTATGTGAAAATTTAAAAAAAGTTGAAGATAATGTAGACGCTGCGTGCAGGAAAGCTGGAAGAAGCAGAGCTGAGGTAACACTTATTGCGGTCAGCAAGACAAAACCTGTAGAAATGCTTTCTACGATTTACAATCAGGGAATCCGGGATTTTGGTGAAAATAAGGTTCAGGAAATGTGTGATAAAATGGAGCAATTACCATCTGATATTCGCTGGCATATGATTGGACATCTTCAAACCAACAAAGTAAAATACATTGTCGGTCATACGACATTGATTCATTCCGTAGATAGCTTACATCTTGCAAAAGAAATTGAAAAGCAGGCTGAGAAAAAAGATGTAACCGTTGACATTCTTGTCGAGGTTAATATTGCCGAAGAAGAAAGTAAATTTGGTATCCATAAAGAAGAAACCTACGAATTGGTTCGCCAGATAGCAGCACTTCCACATGTACATATCTGTGGGCTTATGACGATTGCACCGTATGTAGAGAATCCTGAGGACAACCGTATGTATTTCCGTGGAATCCGCCAATTATCGGTTGACATCGCTGAGCAAAACATAGATAATGTAGATATGGATGTCTTGTCCATGGGTATGACCGGAGATTACATGGTCGCAATTGAAGAAGGTGCTACGATGGTTCGTGTCGGAACGGGCATTTTCGGAGAGAGAAACTATAATATATAATAAGGCAGGTAATGAAACAAATGGGTTTTATGGATAAATTACTCGATGTTATGCGATTGAACGAAGATGATTATGAGTTCGATAACGATGAGTATGAATTTGAAGATGATTATGAAGAAGAGGAAGTAAAAGAAAAGAAGCCGTCCCGTAAGGAACGGAAAGAAGAGCAGCAAGCGAAGCGTAATGAAACAAATTTTGATATGTCAGAGAGACGTCAGAAGAACGTTAACAAGATTACGCCGATCACAAAGAATAAGAAACAGGGGCAGCAAGGCATGGAAGTATGTGTAATTAAACCAAATGCGATTGAGGATGAATTGGAGATTACCGAGACATTATTAAATGGTCGTACAGTTGTGATCAATATGGAGGGGTTAAATGTTGAGATTGCGCAGCGTATTATCGATTTTACCTCTGGAGCAACCTTTGCTATGCACGGAAATCTTCAGAAGATCTCTAATTATATTTTCCTTGCGACACCAAACGGAGTTGATATTTCCGGAGATATCCAGAATTTGATGGATTCATTTGATCTCCCGGGATTTACTGTATAATACAATATGAACGAACAGGAATTATGTAAAAAGCGCCTTGTTGATTTATCAAGACAGGCAGATCAGAAAGGAATCGTTCTCTTTAGCGATTTTTTAAATTTAAATGAACAAAATATTTATCATACCGCATCGAAAGAGTTTTATACGAAGAACCAACTCTTTGGCGGATATGATGGTTCGGAGCGTCAGATGGTTGCATTTATCCCTGATGCTCTTTGTTATGAATGGGATTATCCGATCGTTTGCTTAAAATTAATTCCGCAGTATCCCAAGTATGCGGAAAAATTAACACATCGAGATCTGCTTGGAGCATTAATGAATCTTGGAATTGAACGGAGTCGGGTTGGTGATCTGCTTTGTCGTGACAAGGAATATTTTGTCTTTTGTGAGGATACGATTTATCCATTTATTTTGGATAATCTCAAGCAGATCCGTCATACCGCTGTATCAATCACGGTATTTGATCAGGTTCGTGAACTACAGGTTCAGCCGTCTTTTCGTGATGTTCATGAAATAATTGCATCCAACCGAATTGATTGTATTATTGCCAAGGCATATCATATGTCAAGATCGGAAGCATCAGAGTGTCTTGCTTCTGAAAAAGTATTTATTAATGGAAAAAGCATTACAAATTGCAATCAGTCATGTGAAAATGAGGCAATTGTTTCTGTTCGTGGACAGGGACGTTTTGTTTTTGAAACCAATAACTCGTTAAGTAAAAAGGGAAAACTTCGCGTATGTTTTCATCTTTATATTTGAAGGTTATATAAATAAGGAAAATGGAGAATACTACTTATGGAACAAAAAAAGAATAAGTCAATTATGTTAAAAAGTGCAGTAGTTTCGATTCTGTTGATTCTGTTTGATCAGATTACGAAGTTTATGGCAGCAACCGGACTTAAGAACAAACCAAGCTTTGTAATTATTGACGGTGTTTTTGAATTAAAATATCTGGAGAATCAGAGTGCGGCTTTTAGCTTTGATCCTATTTCATTCATTCATAAGATCTTTCACATTACATATTTTGATACACATCCACAGACTTTTTTGAATTGTAAGATGGCTTTTTTCATCGTACTTACCATTATTGTTCTGATCCTGATTGCAATTTTGTATCAAAGAATTCCGTGGAATCGTCACTTTCTACCGCTTAATGTTATTTTGATGGGATTCTTTGCTGGGGCAGTCGGAAATTTGATTGATCGAATGATTCATCATTATGTAATTGATTTCTTTTATTTTAGTCTGATTAATTTCCCGATTTTTAATGTTGCAGATATCTATGTTACATTATCCGCAATTGCACTGATTCTTGTAATTTTCTTTTACTACAAAGAAGAAGATTATGCCGTATTTTTTTCTTCTAAGAAATCAAAGGAGTAAAAATTTATGAAAATGGAATCATTTGAAGTAGAAGCGGAGCAGGAGGGAGAGCGTCTGGATAAATTTTTAAGTATTATTTATCCAGAGTTTTCAAGAGCTTTTTTCCAGAAACTGATCAAAAGCAAGCAGGTTTCCGTTAACGAGATACCTCAGAAAGCAAGCTATTGCGTAAAAATAGATGACATTGTGACTGTTGAAATTCCAGATGCGGTTGAGACAACAATTGAACCGGAAAATATTCCGCTTGACATACTCTATGAAGATGATGATGTATTAATTGTAAATAAACCGAAAGGAATGGTCGTACATCCTTCTGCCGGACATTACTCCGGAACTCTTGTTAATGCGATCATGTATCATTGTAAGGATACTTTAAGTGGGATTAATGGTGAAATTCGACCAGGAATCGTACATCGTATTGACATGGATACCACCGGTTCTCTTATTGTTTGTAAAAATGATGAAGCGCATGTAAACATTGCGCAGCAAATTAAGGAACATTCTGTCAATCGTATCTATGTTGGAATTGTGTGTGGTAATGTCAAGGAAGATTCAGGTACTGTTGAAGGCGCTATAGGCAGACATCCGATTGAACGTAAAAAGATGGCTATCAACGAGAAAAATGGGAAGCCGGCAATCACGCATTATAAGGTCTTAGAACGTTTCAAAAATTACACCTATATGCAATTTAAGCTTGAAACAGGAAGAACACACCAAATTCGTGTTCATATGGCAAGCATCGGACACCCGCTTCTTGGAGATACTTTGTATTCCAGCGGCCGCTCACCATTTAAGCATCTGCAGGGACAATGTCTGCATGCAAAAACGATTGGTTTTATTCATCCAAAAACCGGTGAATATATGGAATATTCTGCACCATTGCCTGAATATTTTGAAAAATTGCTTTGTTTATTGAAATCGAATCCATAATTGATGTATAATAAATATATCAATTCAATGGATTGGAGGATTTTAATATGGGCAATAAAATTTACACGATTGGAAGAGAATTTGGAAGTGCAGGCTATGAAGTAGGAAAGCTTCTCGCCGATCGTCTTCAGATAAAACTCTACGACAAGGAACTACTGGCACAGGCTGCGAAAGATTCTGGATTTTGTGAAGATATATTTGTAAATCATGATGAGAAACCGACCAGCAGTTTCTTATATTCATTAGTAATGGATACATATTCCGGAGGTAATTATTCTTCGGCACCATTTCTTGATATGCCGCTGAACCACAAAGTTTTTTTAGCTCAATTTGACACGATTAAAAAGATTGCAGAGAATGAATCCTGTGTTATTGTGGGTCGATGTGCTGACTATGCACTTGCTTCAAATCCAGATTGTTTGAATATTTTTGTACACGCTGAACTTGAGGATCGCATCAAATGGGTAAGCAAACGCAATGATATCACGGAAAATAAAGCAAAAGATCTGATACAGAAAACGGATAAGCAGCGTGCAAGCTATTATAATTACTACACGTGCAAGAAATGGGGAGATTCTCGCAGTTACGATCTGACATTAAATACAAGTAAGATTTCACCGGAACAATGTGTAGATATAATTCTTGATTTCAGACAGAAAATGGATGAAAATAAGCATAAATAAAATTTAAAATAATTAGTTAATTAAAGAGAAATAGACACCCTGGATATGTTTTTTCATTCCAGGGTGTTTTGTGTTATTTATTTCGTTCAAAGGCGTTATACGCCGTAAGTCTGTTATCGAATTGATATAACTATTCGTAAAACTTGTGTTTTGCGAATAGTTTCAAGTAAGGAGCCACTACATGTTCTCCGCGTACGTCTCGAAGAATTACTCCACTACAACAGAGAATTTCAGGCAAGATCTTCCGAATCTAATATGATTGTAAACGGTCCATCATTGGTTAGTGAAATTTTCATGTCCGCTCCAAAGATTCCAGTCTGGACATTTGTAATCTGTTTGCGGCATTCTGTAATAATATATTCATACAGACGATTGGCAAGTTCAGGATTACCGGCATCGGTAAAGGACGGACGATTTCCTTTACGACAGTTTGCATATAGTGTAAATTGTGATATCAAAAGTAAAGAACCATTTACATCCTTTAATGCAAGGTTTGTTTTTCCTGATTCATCAGCAAAAATGCGCATCCCAAGTAATTTACGGATCATTTTATCTGCAATTGCTTCTGTATCCGTTTCTGCAACCCCGATCAGTACACAAAAACCAAGACCAATCTGTCCAGTGATCTTCTGGTCAATTTCGCATTTGGCTTCTGTCACGCGTTGTATTACAAATTTCATTTTAGTACTCTTCCTTTTATATTATAATTATAGTATGTTCTGATTTATTTTCAGGCTAACTTTTGCTTTCGCGTATATTATACACTGTCACCACCATGCGTTAGCATGATGATCTACGTCAGCATCAGCTGACTTCATTATACCATAAAATTGTCAATGCTGGATTACTTATAAAATTTATTGTATAATACAAATGCGTTAAGAAATAAATCATTTATTATACTTAACAAAAATTATTTACCGGAGGAGCAAATGAAATTACAGCAGTTATACAGCCGGGTGCGTCGTGCCTTGGACGATTATAACATGATTGCGGATGGGGACAAGATTGCAATAGGAATATCCGGTGGCAAGGATTCTCTCACACTGCTCTACGCTCTTGCCGGTTTGCGTAAATTTTATCCGAAGAAATATGATCTTGTCGCGATTTCGGTTGATTTAGGTATTGCAGAGATCAATATGAGCGATGTACAGAAACTTTGCGAGAAATTGGAAGTCCCATTAACGTTAATTTCAACACAGATTGGTCCAATCATATTTGAAGAACGTAAAGAAAGTTCTCCGTGTTCGTTATGTGCCAAGATGCGCAAAGGCGCTCTGAATGAGGCTGCTATCCATCTTGGCTGCAACAAAGTTGCATATGCACATCATATGGATGATATTATAGAAACGATGTTTTTATCTATGATCTATGAGGGAAAATTTTATACGTTTCCTCCAGTTACAAAACTTGATAAAACCAATTTGAAGGTGATTCGTCCTCTCATGTATGTGCTTGAGGCTGATGTAATTGGATTTAAAAACAAATATGAACTTCCTGTTGTGAAGAATCCATGTCCCGCAGACGGATACACAAGACGCGAATACACCAAGCAGTTGATCCGCCAGATCAATCAGGAAAATCCTGGCGTGAAAAAGCGCTTCTTCCACGCAATCGAAACAGGAAATATAGAAGGATGGCATAAATATGAATGACACAAATAAATTGGCCTATTATGAAAAAGTAAATGTTCAGAATGAATTGAAGCTTAGGGAACAGCTTACTATTCTCCCTCCTTACTGCAAGCAGTTTTTTATTGGAATTGAGGCAGAGACCGCTTCGAGAACAAGACTTGCCTATGCTTATGATCTGCATTGCTTTTTTGATTATCTGCACGATAATAACCCTGTATGTAAGAAAATGACCATTCGTGAGATTCCGCTTACACTCCTGGATGAGTTAAAGCCAATGGATATTGAAGAATATCTCTATTACTTGAAGGTGTATGAAAAAGACGGAGTCGCACATACCAATGATGAACGTGGATTAAAGCGTAAACTTGCTTCTCTCCGTTCCTTTTATAATTACTTCTTTAAGAATGAGTTGATCAATAATAATCCTGCAGTTAAAGTAAATATGCCGAAGATCCATGATAAGAACATTATCCGACTTGATGTTGATGAGGTCGCTATGCTGCTTGATGAGGTCGAATCTGGAGAAAGTTTATCCAAGAGACAACAAATGTACCATGAACGTACAAAAACGCGTGATTTGGCACTCCTGACGCTTATGCTGGGCACAGGGATCCGAGTATCCGAATGTGTCGGACTCGATATCGACGATGTAGATTTGAAAAACAACGGAATCAAAATCCACCGCAAAGGCGGTGCTGAAGTAATCGTCTATTTTAGCGAGGAAGTTGCCGAAGCCGTTTGCAAGTATCTGGAAGAAAGAAAGGGAATTACTGCAGTTGCAGGTCATGAGAACGCTCTCTTCCTGTCTATACAGAATCGACGGATTACTGTACGTGCGGTTGAGAATCTTGTTAAAAAGTATTCGAAGCTCGTAACCAATCTTAAGAATATTACACCTCATAAGCTGAGAAGTACGTATGGTACGTCTCTATATCGCGAAACTGGAGACATCTACCTGGTTGCCGATGTATTAGGACATAAGGATGTCAATACAACAAGAAAGCATTATGCTGCTATCGAGGATGACAGACGACGAAAAGCTGCCAAATACGTACATTTGCGAGAGGATTAAAATAGGCTGCCAAAATGGCAGCCTTTATTTACATATTCCTATTATAGTGATTACAGTGAAACTACGACCTTGGCTTTCGCACATTCCGGCAAAGCACTCTTGTCTCTTGAAACACTGAGGATGAAACGAACCTTGTATTTTTCGCTGATAATATCAAGCTTCTCGATGGCTTTCAAGATATCTTCATCGGACTCGATGAATGCAATCGTAAGAAAGCTGTCAAGATACATTTCTTCAAGGTCATGATCCTGAGAAACAATTCCACAAATAAAACCTAAAAATTCGTCACAATTTGAAATCGGATAATCCGCAACATTGATCAGACGCGCCTTATTGTTCAATTCATACATATGTTTCTGACTTTTGTCAAGATATACGACATTGCCAGCTACTGTTGCAATAGAATTATTTACCCGTCCTAAAAGTTCCTTGGTCTTTCCTTTTCCCTTTTCACCGCATATAATCTCGATCATGGCACTTCCTCCTAAACACTATAATATTGTAATAATACATAAAAAATGTATAACTCTTGAATTAATTATAGTATACTTGCACAGAAAATACAATCACTAATTCGCAAAGGTCGATAAAATCTGATTCATCAGAAGATACATGTTCGAACGTCCGTCACTCTTGTATACAATACTGATAATATCCTCTCCTTTTTTATTGTTTGAATAAAGGACAAGACAATATCCGGCCGCATTCGTAGTACCAGTTTTGCCACCGATCACTGTGATACCTTCCGGCGCATCTGTTTCTCCAGTCAGATAATGATTTGTGTTATTCCAAGTCTTGTTGACATCATTTCCATTTGCATCCTGATAGGTGACATCAATGCTTTTGGTCTTGATAATATCAACAAATGCCTGTGATTTTACTGCTTCCTGAAAAATCAGATACATATCATAAACCGTTGTATAATGATCATCATCAGGAAGTCCGTTCGCATTTACAAAATGACTGTTGGTTGCACCAAGAGCAAGCGCTTCTTCATTCATTACCCTGGCGAATTCTTCGACTGATCCAGAATAATACTCAGCTAAAGCATTGGCTGCATCGTTTCCACTGACAAGCATTAGTCCGTATAACAGATCCTTTACAGAAATCTGGTCTCCAGCATTAATTCCGCACACAGAGGAACCTGCCATATTGGCAACCGCATCGGAACTTATCGTAACCATATCATTCAGGTCACAATGCTTGATAATAATGTATGCTGTCAGAATCTTTGTGGTACTTGCCGGATATAGCTTTCCAAATAAATTCTGGCTATATAAGACTTCTTTCGTATCAAGATTAAATACACCGGCACCTTCTGCAAGATTGGAAGAAACCTTGTCTGTACCATAATCAATATTATCTGTTACACATAGATTCTGTGCAAAAAACTGATTAGAAATCGAACTTGATGAATCGGAATACAGTGTGTATGGATTCTCAATTTCCGTTTTCTGAAACGAACATCCGTTCATAAAAAGAGCTGCTATGCATAAAACACATAGCAGTTTTATCTTGTAATTCTTATTTGTACATCTCACGCCAGTCTAAATCTCCTCTATCCAATGATTTAATCAAAAGCTCAGCAGTTGCCAGATTTGTGGCAAGCGGAATGTTGTGTTCATCACAAAGGCGAACGATGCTGTTGACATCCGGTTCATGTGACTTCGGCTTAAGCGGATCACGCAGGAAGATAACCAGATCGATCTCATTGTGTTCGATCTGTGCACCAAGCTGCTGCGAACCACCGAGGTGTCCGGCAAGGTATTTGTGAATCTGAAGGTTCGTAACTTCCTCAATGAGACGTCCGGTTGTTCCGGTTGCAAAAAGCTCATTCTTTGCTAATATTCCGCGATACGCAATACAGAAGTTCTGCATCAGTTTTTTCTTTGAATCATGTGCCACAAGTCCTATATTCATGAAAAAGTCCCCCTCTTATTAATATTTTTTCGGTTGTAATCCTACATTCAATACAAACCCAATTCCCATATAAAGTGTCAGCAGAGATGTAAGTCCATAACTGACAAAAGGAAGTGGAATACCAGTATTTGGCATCAGTCCGGTTGCTACAAATATATTAAAAATACTTTGGAAACCGATTAAAGCTGCCATACCGCAACAGATCAGTCTGCCGGACAGATCCTTGGCTTTTCTTCCGATCAGAATACAATCAATGACAATAAAGAGAAGTAATACGATAATTGTAACTGTTCCGACAAATCCAAGCTCCTCTCCTGCTACAGAAAAGATAAAGTCGGTCTGCGGTTCAATAATATAATTCGCATTCTTCATGGATGTCGCAACGGAATTATTAAGTCCTTTTCCCCATAACTGTCCGGATCCGATCGCCATAATTGAATTCTGCTGCTGGGTAGCTACCTGAGACCATTTCGGATCTGTCGGATATAGCCAGGCCATAATACGACCAAAATGGAAATCACTTGATGTCTCGGCTGCTCGGATTATATAAGTAAATCCTGCGATACCAACAGGAATACTAATTCCAAGAACTGTTAATATTATTTTATAACTTAATCCTGCAATAAACAAGAGGCTAACAAAAATTAATGCAACTGCAATTGAAGTTGACAGGTCCGGCTGGGTACAAATCAGCAAGAAAGGAATAGCAAGCAGCAAGAATGAACCAAACAGAACCGGAATTGTATTTACCTTTTCATGATACTTTGCAAAGAAATAAGCAAAGAATAATATAAGAACAATTTTGGCAAGCTCGGACGGCTGAAATCGAATGCCGGCAATCTCAATCCAACGGGTTGCTCCTTTGGAAGAATCACCAAAGAGACGAACTGCCAGAAGCAAACCGATGATGCCCACATAATATACCCATGTAAAACGTAATAAAAACGTATAATCCATAAGTGATATAATAAGCATGGCGACAAGTCCCATTGCAAATCCCAGAATCTGGGTCTTTTGAACCGAATGCTTTGCACTACCGATCAGAAGAATTCCTATTACATTCAATATGATAATACTTATAATTAATTCAAAATGATAATTCTTAAGTTTGTATTGTTTTAACATCTTATGCTCTCTTCTTATTTTGCTTTAAAATCACTTTTATCTCGTAGTTTTCCGGAGACACTTCATAATATCTTGCAATGATATCTGCAATCTCTTTTTTCATTCGTGTGATCACAACCGGAGAATGATCCATCGATTCAGACTCCACCATTAGTTTCAGGCGTTCCTTGGCAATGCTTCCGGTCGCCTCTGCTCGATTATGCCTCATAACCACATTCCTTTCCGTTAAAACAGATTCGCTCCTGCTTTTCGCAAGAATTATCGTTGTTGAAATCAACCGGCATAATTCTCGGACTGTTAACGATTCGTGCAACATTCATAAATGCGCGCGAAGATTTTGCATGCATGGAAATAACCGGAACTCCTTTATTCTGGCTTACGATCACTTTGTCATCCCGCGGAATCAAGCCAATGCTCCGGATTCCCAATACTTCTTCGATGTCTTTCTGGGAAAGCATATCATGTTTTCGTACCATCTTGGCGTGATAGGAATTAATCAGCAGATCAATCTGAGAAATACGCATGCTTTCCAACAGATAAATCACCCTTCCAGCATCACGAACTGCAGAAATATGAGGCGTTGTTACTACAATCGCGCGATCCGCCGCGGATACCGCGAAACGGAAACCATCCTCAATTCCTGCCGGACAATCGATCAGTATGTAATCAAATTCCTGCTTCAATTGTGTTATGAGTGTATAAAGTTTTCCTTCATAATCCCGAACTTTTCTGCAACGCAATGCCGCCGGAATCATGAAGAGATTGGGATAACGCTTATCCCTGATCAACGCCTGCTTCAGCCTGCATTGATTTTCAAGAAGGTCGATCAGATTATATTGAATCTGATCTTCTATTCCCATTACAACGTCCAAATTTCGAAGTCCCATGTCTGTGTCCAGCATGATGACTTTTTTATCCAATCGTGAAAGTCCTGCTCCGATATTGGCAATCGTTGTGGTTTTGCCAACACCGCCTTTTCCTGAAGTGAAAACAATTGCTTCACCCATGAAACAAACCTCCGATTTGATTTTGATTTATTTATGTCTTAATCGGTCACAGAATTGCTTGAGGAACCGTTGACACCAGATGCTTTTGTTTTCTGCAGATCATCAATTGTCTGCTCTCCATAATAGTAGGAGATAATATTGCGCGCAGCAAAGGCTGCATTATGAGAACTGTAACCGTAGGCAATCCTCGTAGCAATCGTCATCTCAGGATTGTCGTACGGCGCATAGCCGACAAAAAGTCCATGGTTTGGATGATCTTCCTGCTGAGCGGTACCAGTCTTGCCCGCAACCGGGATATCAAATCCTTTAAAACTGTCAAGATCTTCTCCAACCATACGCATTCCTGAATGAATTGCATCCCACTGACTGGCAGTAAGATTGCCGGATATATCTTCATACTGTGGTTTGTATTCCTCTACGGTCTTTCCGTCTGCATCTACGATCTTGCTCATTAACTGATAAGAGTAAAGCTTTCCGGATGTAACCGCTGTCACATATCGTGACAAAGCCGCAGTTGTAATATTGTTATTACTCTGTCCAATCGCCGCCATAACCGGATAAGATGTTGCAATCTCAGACTTATTCTCCTCAATTTCAAGGCCGGTCTTCTCATCTAGTCCATACATATGGGCATATTTCTGAATATAGTTAATACCATTTGCATCGTTATATGCTCCGGTATCTTTCTGCGCAAGTCGGTAACCTACTGTATAGAAGAATACGTTACATGAATCACGGATTGCTTCCGATACGTTATCAAGTCCATGGCCGCCCGGTGAAATCCAACATTTTGGCTGGTTACTGATCTCAGTAAATTTACCGTTACAACGAATCTGATCCGAAGTCGAGATGACTCCCGAAGCCAGACCTGCAGTTGCTGTAACCATCTTAAATGTAGAACCAGGTGCAGTTCGTTCCTGTGTTGCATAATTCCACTGCGGATTGGACTTGTCTTTACGTAAAGACTCATAATAATCCGCATCAACACCATTTGCGAGCCGGTTATTATCATATCCCGGATAACTGACAAGAGCCCGGATTTCACCCGTTTTGACATCCGTGACAATCGTCGAACCAGTACAAGGTTCCAAAGCAAGCTGTGCCGGTGTAATTTCAACATTGTTGATCTTGTCCATAATAAAATCGTATGGGGCAAGTGTACCGTTCTTTAATTTATTTACCGTTGCATCATCATAATCAAGGACACCCTGCTCGAATAATACGATACAGAGTTTGCGTGGTGAAATATCACCGCGGGAAATCATATATTCATAAATAATCGTATCAAAGTCAGAATCATCTTTCAGCTGATCAAGAATATAATTGCATAAAGCGTCATATACTTCAGAAGAATCTGCATATTTTTCATCAACCGAAAGTTTACTGATATCAATCCATTGCTTAGAAACACAATAATTTAAATACTCCTTCGGACTGATCTTCTGATTCTTCCATTTCTGATAAGTTTCATCATTCGTATCAATCTCAGAAGAAAGAAGAACTCCGTCATCCTTAAGCATCTGGATAATATGCGTAAACTCATCCAATAGTTCGTCCGACATCTGATCTAAAGCCTGTGGTGAAGTCGTGAGCTCCTGTTTGATCTTCTTTCGTACGTTTTTTTTCATACTCTTAAATGATGCATATAACTCCTGTTCTGTCGTAGAAGCATCCGATTCTGTAAAATGCGATATATCAATCACATGGTTTCCAATCAGGTTTTTATATACATCAATAATCGGAATGTTACCTGCCTTAATGTTCGAGTAAACAATTCCAGCAATCTCACGTTCCAAAGCGATATAGGTTGCTTTCTGCAGATCAGCATCAATGCTTAAATACAGATCATCTCCTGCCACAGAATCTGTTGTACTGATTACTTCTGAAATTCGACCAACCGTATCAATGTAAAATTTCCGTTCTCCGTTCTGTCCGCGGAGATACTGTTCATAATACTGTTCAAGTCCCGCTTTACCGATCACATCATTTTCCGTATAGCTATCATCTTCAGCAAATAACTTTTTATATTCCGAATCGGAAATCTTTCCGGTATAACCAATAATCGAAGAAAAATATTCACTGTAATTATATTTACGGATCATATCTTCATCTACCGATACACCTGAGAGTGAATCCATATGTTCATTTACATATGCAACGACTTCGTCCGATACATCCTGCGCAATCTTTGTTGATTTATAACGCGCATAGAAATTGCCTTTGATGGCATAGCGAAGCACAACGATTTCATATGCAATCTTTTGATCATATGCAGATACATCAACACCAAAATTATCCTTATCCATCAGATAGGTCATAATCTGTTCAGCCGTTGCATTTGCCTCGTCAAAGTCAAAATTTTTGTTATATTCAAGCTTGTCCACCGATGATTTTCCAAAGATATCTGCACGAAAACGATCAAGTGCGGCACCGGTAACATTAAAGCTATATGTACCATCTTTGTTCAAATCAATTTTGAAATCATTCACCGGTGACTGATTATTCTTCTCCAAAACCTCAAGAATCTCTGCAAGTTCTCCGTTTAATGTCTCGTTTTTTTCCGCATCTGTCGCGTATTTGGAATTATCAATGATGGAAATGGAATACGCAAGCTCATTGTAGGCAAGCAGTTTGCCGTTTTTATCATAGATATTGCCACGTGCAGCATTTACTGCCTGTGTCTGCTGAATTTTCAGGGAAAAATTCTCCTGATAGGATTTACCGTTAACAATCTGTAATACAAAAACACGTAAAATGATAACTGTAAAAAAGGCAATAAAAACTGCTGACAATACAAACAGTCTTGAACTGAAAAATTTTTTCAGAAATTCTTTAATATCATAACTCAAATTTCGTTGCTCTCCTTTTCTCGTATGCTTCTAAACGCTGATTAATCTTTAGAAGTATAAAATAAAGAAAAATGGTAATGACCATCGTATAGACAAATTCCGGCAGAATGACGGAAGTCAGATAATATCCGAAATGGAATCGTCTTCGCATCAGAAACATGAAACAATAAATTACCAGATTATATACAAGATCGCTCGCCCCGATCATAACCATCGGAAGACGCAATTCGTCCGGATAGAATCGTTTCTGAAACATTCCGTTGATATAACCGATGTACATATAAAGTAAAGCATACACACCGAGATAAAAACCAAAAAATATGTCGATAAGCAGTCCACAAAAAAAGCCGATAATAAGACCTTCTTTTTTGCCACGCATGAGACCGAACGCCGAGACAACAATGATCAGAAGATTCGGTGCGATATTGGCAAAGGTAATTGCCTGAAATACAGTTGTCTGCAACAGAAAGCAGATTGTAATAATGAAAAAAAGTACAATTTTTCTACGCATGACATACTCCTGTTAATTCTGAGTACTATTTTCAGATTCAGTGGAAGAAGTCTTTGAAGAAGATATATCTTCCTTGCCGGTATTCTTGATTTCTGTGATAACAAGAACATCCTGCAAATGCTGGAAATCAACAACCGGCGTAATGTAGCCGGACTTTGTCAGATTGTTGGCATTGTCTTCCACGCTGTAGATATATCCAATCAGAAGTCCCTGCTGGTATTGATCCGAAACATAAGAAGTAACAACAGGATCTCCCTGCTGTACCTTATCATTCTCATCGCGAAGTTCGGAAAACGGTAATACCTTATCCTTGTTCATATTCATCAGACTACCGGATACATTAAAATTATCCTTCGTTGTGAGTACCATTGCACTGACATTGCTGGAGTCATCGATGATGCTGCGAACCTTAGAATAGTTCGGTCCAACATCCGTAACAATGCCGACCAGACCGCTTCCGGCGATCACGTTCATGCCTTTGGCAATTCCCTGCTTACTTCCTTTATCAATGGTAAACGTGGAAAACCAGTTGGTTCCGTCCATTGCGATCACATGTGCTGCAATCTTATCGAAGTCCGCATACTGATTATCCAATTCAAGAAGCTCACGGTAATTGTCAAGCTCATATTGTTCCAGTTTTGTTTTATTGATCTGTGAAGTCAGATCATCAATCTGCGACTTTAATTCTTTGTTCTCCGCAAGAACTTCTCCGAGAGTCTTGAAGTCGTTGGCTTTGGCAGAAAACCAGGATCCGACATTGTTGATTCCTTCCTGCATAGGCACAAAAACATATCCAGCGACCGCATTTAATGGGCCGCCGGAAATATTAAGAACAAGACTTGTAAAAATCGTCACAATACATACCCCGGAAAGAATCATCAGAAGGTATTTACTTGATAAACGTTTCTTTTTATTACGAAAATTTCGAAATTTCTTCATAAATCACAGATTCCTCTATTTTAAATTATTTGTCTTAATCGAAAATGGTAATCTCTTGTATTTGGAATCCGTTGCAATCTTGGACAGACCACGTACTGCAGTCTCCTCAGGATTATCGCAGGTATTTACCTTGATATTGGTAATCTCGGTAAACAACTGATCCAGATTCTGAATCTTAGATCCGCCTCCAGTAATATAGATTCCTGCATGGATAATATCCTTGGCAAGTTCAGGCGGAGTCTTCTCCAAAATCATCTTGATGGAAGTACAGATGGATTCCAGATTTGCTTTCGTTGCTTCATATACGATTTCAGCGCTGATCTCACGTTCTACCGGAAGTCCGCTTACAACATCAAGACCGACAACAACCATGGTCTCGTTTCTTCCCGGAAGTCCGCTTCCAAGCTGCTCCTTTAAAGCCATCGCAGTCTTTTTGCCGATTACAAGGTTGAACTCTCTGCGAATGTAGCTGATAATGGACTCATCCAGTCGGTTAGAACCGAAATGCATCAGGTCACTGAGCACAAGTCCACCAAGTGAAATAACGGAGATTTCAATCGTATCCGCTCCCATATCCACGATCATGACACCGGTAGGTTCATTTACGTCAAGCCCGAGACCAACTGCATCTGCAAGAGGTTTCTCACAAAGCATGACATTCTTTGGACGCGATTTACTTTTGTAAAAAAGTTCAAAGAAAGCACGCTTCTCAACATCTGTAATATCCGTAGGAACTGCAACAAGGAATTCCGCATTCTTTGTCTTCCCCTTCATTCGCTTCTCGATAAATTCAAAGATCATGGTCTGCAGAAAATTATAGTCTGCGATCACACCGGATGCCAGCGGAAAGACAACATTGATGGATTCCGGAGCCTTCTCATACATAGCATATGCTTCATCGCCATATGCATACATCTGATTCTTATTAATGAGTGCAATTGTATTCTTCTCGGTGACAAACTTCCCGCTCGCTTTACTGAAAACTTTGAAATTACATGTTCCAAAATCAATACCGTAAATATTGTTGTTCATTGTTCTCTCCCTTTTCTTATGTTTCCAATCTATGATTTTCCCTAAAACTGTAATACCGGTTATCTCCGATCACAATATGATCGGCAAGCGTAATTCCAAGCAGCTGTGCCCCTCGTGCAATCTGCTGCGTGAGTTCCAAATCCTCTCTGCTTGGTGTCGGATCACCGCTCGGATGATTGTGAAGAATCACGATCATGACCGCATTCTTAAGAAGCGCTTTCCGGAACAATTCCGCCGGTGACACATAGGCAAAGGAAAGACTCCCCTTTGCAACGGTCTCCGAACCGATAAAATTACATTTTGCATCGAAAAAAGCACCCTTGAACACTTCAACTCTGTGATGGCGCATATCTTCCATAAAATAATCAGCAATCGTCTTTGGATTATTCATCTGTAACTGATAGCCTCTGTTTGTTCTGGCAATGCGTCTGGATAATTCTGCAACGGCTTTGAGCTGGATTGCCTTAACTGGACCGATTCCCTTCTGCTCAAGCAGGTCTTCATACGTCAGTTCATACAGATTCAACAGATTTCCCTGACAGCTTGACAAAAGCGAACGTGCCAGTTCAAGCGATGTCATATCTTTGGTTCCTGTCTTTAAAATGATTGCAAGCAGCTCCGCATCCGACAGACTTTCTGCTCCAAGCGCACGAAAACGCTCATACGGTCGCTCCGATTCCGGTAAATTTTTCAGGTTTATGTGGCTCATGATTTAATTTTCCTTTCACTCTCCCGGAGTTTTAAGAAAATCCACATATCTGCAAGAAAACACAGTCTTCTAAACAGTTATAATATTTTAGCACACCTGGTCGATATTAACAAGATTGCGCTCATAAAGTTTTTGTAAAGACATAAGAATACCAAGCTTTGCGTGATACCAGGTAAGCCCACCCTGAAAATACACGGCGTATGGTGGTTTTACCGGTCCGTCTGCCGACAATTCGATCGAAGATCCCTGTACAAATGCGCCTGCAGCCATAATAACATCACTGTCATATCCCGGCATTGCCCACGGTTCCGGAGTTACATAACTGTCAACCGGAGCTGCCGCCTGGATGCCCTCGCAGAAAGAGATCATCGCATCCTTATTGCCAAATTCGACCGCCTGAATAATATCATGACGGCTTTCTGTTCCGTTCGGAATCACTTTAAAGCCAAGTTTCTCATAAATATTGGCAGCAAAGATCGCGCCTTTTAATGCTCCACTGACAACTGTCGGGGCAAGAAACAGTCCCTGATAGAATGACTGGATGACACCGAGCGAAGCTCCGACTTCCTTTCCAAGTCCCGGAGAGGTCAGACGATACGCCGCATTTTCTACGCACTCTTTCTTACCGACAATATAGCCGCCGATCGGCGCAAGTCCGCCGCCCGGATTCTTGATCAGAGATCCAACGATCATATCCGCGCCTACCTGAAGCGGCTCTCTCTCCTCAACAAATTCACCATAACAATTGTCGACCATGCAGATCACATCCGGTTTTATGTTCTTGACAAAAGCGATCAGTTCACCGATTCGCTCAACAGAAAGAGTCGGGCGTGTCGCATATCCCTTCGAACGCTGGATGGTAACCAGTTTCGTGCGCTCGTTGATTGCTTCCCTGATGCCATCGTAATCAAAGCTTCCGTCCTCTAACAGGTCAACCTGTGCATAAGTAACCCCGTATTCTGCAAGTGATCCTTTCGATGGACGGATTCCGATCACCTCTTCTAAGGTATCATATGGCTTTCCAACTGGGGATAGCAGTTCATCTCCCGGACGCAGATTAGACATCAGCGCGAGCGCCAAGGCGTGTGTTCCGCAAGTAATCTGTGGACGAACCAATGCATCCTCTCCGCCGAAACAGTCCGCATAAACCTTCTCCAAAGTATCTCTTCCCATGTCATTGTAGCCGTATCCGCTTGAAATGTTAAAACATTCCGCACTTACGCGATTCTTCTGCATCGCTGCGATCACTTTCATCTGGTTGAGTTCGGCTCTGGCATCAATCTCTTCAAATCGTTCCTTCAGTCCAGCCTCAATTTTCTCTCCAAATGCATAAACCTTCGGGTCAATGCCAAGTTCCTTATATTTATTCTCCAATAACTGATTCATTACAGATTCCTTTCTCTTTCAGACACTTGATCATGTCTGCTAAAATTTGTTCATCATTGTATTTGTTAGCCGCTTTGTCAAGCCAGATCACATCCCGCTCCCTCCTAAACCAGGTGAGCTGTCGCTTGGCAAAATGCCTTGTTTCCCTCTTGATAATATAGACAGCTTCATCGAGTGTACATTCGCCATCCAGATAACTTAACAGTTCTTTGTAACCAAGTCCCTGCATCGAAACCATATCCTTATGATAGCCCATGTCATAAAGCTTTTTTACTTCGTCAACCAGGCCTTTTTCCATCATAAGATCCACTCGGCGGTCAATCCGCTCATACAGGTGTGCACGATCATCCGTCAGCACAAAATAAGCAAAATTATACGGAGACTCTTTCTTATGTTCCTGCTCATTGTGAGCAGAAATCGGCTGACCGGTCAGATAATAATATTCCAAAGCACGGATCACACGCTTCGTATTGTTCGCATGGATCGTCTCGTAGGAAACGGGATCAATTTCCTTCAGTTTCTCATGAAGCGCCTCGGCACCATGTTCTGCCGCAAAATCTGCCATCTTTTTGCGAAAGGCTTCATCACTGTCCTGATGTGTAAAGTCAATATCATAAAGCAGCGCCTGAATATAAAATCCGGTTCCGCCTGCAACAATCGGAATCTGTCCATTCGCATAGATTTCATTCAAGGCTTCCTTTGCCATCTGTTGAAAACGCACAATATTAAATTCATCGGAAGGATCAAGTTCATCGATCAGATAATGCTTTACGCCCTCCATCTCCTCCGGCATGACCTTCGCCGAACCAATGTCCATGTATTTGTATACCTGCATCGAATCGGCAGAAATGATCGCACCGCCGATTCGCTTCGCAAGTTGAATTGAAAGATCCGTCTTGCCGACAGCCGTTGGTCCCGCCAGGATTACAAGTGGTTTCATTACACAATCCTCTTAAATTTCTTCTCTATTTCATATTTTGACATTGCGATAATCGTTGGTCTGCCGTGCGGGCAGTTAAACGGATTATCGAGTGTCAGTAACTCTTCGATCAATGCATCAATCTCCGGAAGGCTTAACACATCATTTCCCTTGACCGCCGCTTTACAGGACATCGATGCAACCTTTTCCATGATCAGATCCGGCGTTTCTCTTCCGGTCAGATTGGAGAAATCATCGAGCATCTCAATAAACAGATCTTTCATATCGATGGAAAACAGATTATCCGGCACTGCAGAGATCATATATTCTCTTCCACCAAAATTCTCAATCTCATATCCAAGAAGTTCAATATTCTTTCGGTAGCGCTCCAACATCTCCTGCTCCTTCGCATCAAGGCTTAACACGATCGGAGGGCTGATTGCCTGCGAAGTGTATTCCTTCTCATGAAGCCGCGCCATCGTGCGCTCATAGAGAACTTTCTCATGAGCCGCATGCTGATCAATGATATACAGCTTGTCCTCATATTCGATCAGCCAATATGTTTTGAAAAGCTGACCGATGATGCGATGCTTCTTCTTGGCATCACGCGTCAGAAAATCCGGTGACATCGATTCAAGTGTCATCTGTTCTGTATTTTCAAGCGGAGAATCAATCTGCGGCTGAGAAATCGACTCACTTGCAGCCTCTCGGGGCGTCTTCTCTGATTCGTTTTCTGACGATACTTGATGGTGTTCAGCATCCACAAATGATGTTGGTTTTATAGAATCATCGATTGGATTCTGCGGTGAATCCTCACTCTTCAGCGCTGGTGCCTGTGATATTGCGCATTCTGTGTCTGGAAGAACTGTAGATGAAGCCGACTCCGATTTCGGGAATGTGTTAAATCCCATAACCGGTGTCTCGCCTACAGGAATAATTTTCACTCCCCCAGAAGTCACCTGCCCGGTCTTCCCCTGTGCATGCACTTCCTCGTTTTTTCTTTCAACATGATTCTGGTTCTTTCCATCAGAGAAACTCGTATTCTCACGCGCGATTGACGGAGCCGGAGTAACCGGCTTATAAACATGCTCCACCCTCGGTGCAGCCTTATTTTGAATCTCGTTGATTCTTCGTTTTTCAAACGGTTCCGGAATCGATTCCTTGTAGATTCTCTTCGCTGTGTTTTCTGCCTTTTTCTCATCGACCGGCACATCCGGGATCAGTTCACGATGGGAAAGAACTCCGTAGAGTGCATCACATAACTGTCTATAGATTTCTTTATTGTTATCAAAACGTAATTCCATCTTGGTCGGATGAACATTGACATCCAATGTCTCACCCGGAAATGTAAAGTAAAGCACGGTAAATGGATACTGATGCTGCATCAGAAAACTCTTGTATGCTTCCTCGATCGCTTTCGAGAGGATCGAGCTTTTGATATAGCGTCCGTTAATGAAATAGTTTTCATAGTTGCGGTTGCCACGGTTGATCAGAGGCTTTCCGATAAATCCACTCACGGAAAAAAGCTCACTCTCATAATTTACTTCCAGAAGCGAAGATGCAATATCTCTTCCGTAAATATGATAGATCAGATCCTTGCGGTTGCCGTTGCCGGACGTGTGTAGTCTCGTCTGGTTATTGTTGATATACTTAAACGAGATATCCGGATGCGACAATGCTAATTTTTCCAGCATATCGCTGATATAAGTTCCTTCCGTCTGCGGAGTTTTCAAGAACTTGCGCCTTGCAGGAGTATTAAAGAAGAGATCCTTTACCAGAAATGTTGTGCCGTCCGGCGCACCAATCTCTTCCATCGCCACTTCTTTTGATCCCTCGATCAGATATCTCGTACCGGTCAAAGCATCAAACGTTTTTGTGATCAGCTCCACACGTGCGATCGCTGCAATACTCGATAATGCCTCGCCTCGGAAACCAAGGGAATGCACACACATGAGATCTTCCGCACTCTTGATCTTGCTCGTTGAATGGCGCAGGAACGCAAGTGGTACTTCATCATGCTCAATTCCACATCCATTGTCCGTGATACGGATGAACGAGATTCCCCCTTCTTTGATCTCTACTGTGATCGCGCTTGCACCGGCATCGATCGCATTTTCGACCAATTCCTTTACAACGGAACTCGGTCGTTCGATCACCTCACCGGCCGCAATCTTATCAATTGTTTCCTGATTTAACAGTGCAATTTTACTCATAGGTCACCTTTACCAACGATTCTTCACCTTGTTCTGTAACTCATATAATTTATTCATCGCATCCAGCGGCGTCATGTGGCTGATATCCACTTCACGCAGTTCCTGAATGATATCGTCATCTTTTACCGTATCAAAAAGCGACATCTGTGTCAGATCCACTTCATCGAGATGTGGCTCCTTTTTCTTCTTGTTTGACGAAGCTGTCTCAACGGAAATATTCTTCACTGTCTCTGTAATATCGTTTGCAGAAAGCTGGTTAACAATTTCCTTTGCACGATCCACCACCATCTCCGGCAGTCCTGCAAGCTTCGCGACCTGAATTCCGTAACTCTTGTCCGCACCGCCTTTGACAATCTTGCGCAGGAATACGATGTCGTCGCCTTTTTCCTTGACTGCAATACAATAGTTATTGACATTGCCAAGTTTGCCCTCAAGCTCTGTCAGTTCATGATAATGCGTTGCAAAAAGCGTTTTTGCTCCAAGAAGCTTCGGGTTACTGATATATTCCACAACCGCCCACGCAATGCTGAGTCCATCGAACGTACTCGTTCCGCGGCCGATCTCATCGAGGATCAGAAGCGAGTTGGATGTTGCGTTGCGCAGGATGTTGGCAACTTCATTCATCTCGACCATAAACGTACTCTGACCACTTGCCAGATCATCCGACGCGCCGACACGGGTAAAGATGCGATCAACAATACCGATATTGGCAGAGGTTGCAGGAACATAGCTTCCGATCTGTGCCATCAGAACGATCAGTGCCGTCTGTCGCATATAGGTCGATTTACCAGCCATATTCGGTCCGGTAATGATCGAGATGCGGTTGTGATGATTATCAAGATACGTATCATTATCGATAAACATATCGTTGACGATCATTTTCTCAACAACCGGATGTCGTCCGCCTTTGATATCGATCGTTCCGTTCTCATTGATTTTCGGACAGCAGTAATTATTCTGACTTGCGACCAAAGCGAGCGAAACGAAGACATCGATCTTCGCGATTGCTTTAGCAGTCTTTTGGATTCTGGCTACGTTTGCAGCAACCTGATCACGGATTTCTCGGAACAGATCGTATTCGAGATTCACAAGCCGGTCCTCCGCTCCAAGAATGGTATCCTCCAGTTCCTTGAGTTCCGGCGTAATGTATCGCTCCGCATTCGTCAGTGTTTGCTTTCTTACATAATAATCCGGCACCAGATCCTTAAAGGAGTTTGTCACTTCCAGATAATACCCGAATACTTTGTTATATTTGATACGGAGATTCTTGATTCCGGTCTTCTCTTTTTCTGTCGCCTCGAGATCTGCCAGCCACTTCTTACCGTCTGTTGATGCATGGCGAAGACGATCCACTTCCTCGTGATAGCCCTCCTTGATGATATCGCCATCACGCACAGAGATCGGCGGCTCCTCGTTGATCGATGCAAGAAGCAGATCATACAGATCCGTCAGACAGTCAAATTCATCGCGGATCTCCGCAGCCAGTTCACAGTCGATATCCTTAAGCAGCGTTGCAATCGGCGGCAGCATCTGAATCGAGTTACGAAAAGCAATCATATCCCTTGGATTCGCGGTCTGGTATGTAATTCGTGTGATCAGACGCTCAAGATCATAGATTGGATTCAAGTACTCACGCAGCTCCTCGCGCGTAATCTCCTGCTCATTCAGCTTTGCGATCAGCTGTTGTCTTTTTAAGATTTCTTCCTTGTCGATCAGTGGCTGCTCCACATAAGAACGCAGAAGTCTTGCGCCCATTGCCGTCTTCGTTTTATCAAGCACCCACAGGAGAGATCCTCTTTTCTGCTTTTCGCGAAGCGTCTCGACAAGCTCTAAGTTTCTGCGCGAAGAGCTGTCAATGATCATATATTTACCGATCGAATACGGATGGATCTCTAAGATATTGGCAAGTGAGTTTTTCTGCGTCTCATATAAGTATTTTAACAATGCGCCCGCAGCGATCACACCGCAATCATAGTCTTCCAGTCCAAGTCCTAAGAGACTTTGGATATGGAAATGCATACGGATTGTCTCACGCGCCGTCTCATCCCCGAAATACCAGGAGTCAAGCGAAGATACCGCAATATTCATCCGGTTCTTCATATCTTCAATGTCAATTCCGCTCATGTAAAACGGTTCATTGCAGATAATCTCGGACGGTGCAAAGCGGTTCAGTTCATCGAGAAGCTTTCTCTCGCTGTCCACTTCCGTCACAAAGAAATCTCCTGTTGTCACATCGGTCGTTGCAATTCCATATTTGTCCACAAGATAGACGATACACATCAGATAATTGTTCTTCGCCTCATCGAGAGACTGCATATCAATATTGGTTCCTGGTGTCACTACACGGATGACCTCACGCTTGACAATGCCTTTTGCCAGTTTCGGATCCTCCACCTGCTCACAGATGGCAACCTTGTAGCCTTTCTTAACGAGTCGGTTGATATAGCCATCTGCCGCATGAAAAGGCACACCACACATCGGTGCACGCTCCTCGAGTCCACAGCTTTTACCGGTTAAGGTCAGTTCCAGTTCTCTTGATACCGTCTTGGCATCATCGAAAAACATCTCATAGAAATCGCCGAGGCGATAAAACAAAATACAGTCTTTATATTCTTCCTTTGTCTGCAGATAATGCTGCATCATTGGTGTAACTTCTTGCATGTTTACTCCCTTTCTTACGCCTCTGCCGGGCAGAAACGCTCCATGATCGCCGAAGCGACCTTCAGGCCGTCGATCGCCGCGGACATAATCCCGCCTGCGTATCCGGCACCTTCGCCACACGGATATAACCCCGGTAGCGCACTCTCACAATTTTCATTTCGAAGAATCCGGACCGGTGAGGACGTTCTTGTCTCCATTCCTGAGAGGATTGCATCCGCACGGTCAAAATTCTTAATCTTTGTGCTAAAATGCGTCATTCCATCAATAAAGGAACGCTCCATATCTTCCGACATCAGACCTCTTAAATTCGTAAGCACGGTCTGTCCCTTTGTCTGCGAAGCAAAAGCACCATAATCCGAGCTTTTGACATTCTGCACATAATCACCGAAAAGCTGCTGCGGAATTCTGCCGCCGCCAAGCTTATAATTTTCTTCTTCCAGATGTCTCTGGAAACGCATTCCGGCGAGCGGATCATCCGCACCGAAATCCTGTGGTGTCACGGATACAATAATTGCCGAATTCGCATTCTTTCCACTACGACCGGAATAACTCATACCGTTGACGCAGGTCCTTCCCTTTTCCGACGACGCATTCACCACATATCCTCCCGGACACATGCAGAACGAATAGACGCCGCGCCCATTCGGAAAATTAGATGTCACCTTATAAGGCGATGCCGGAAGCCTGCTTCCTCTATAATTGCCATACATGATCTCATCGATCATTGTCTGTGGATGTTCCACCCGGAAACCTACTGCAAAATTCTTGACTTCCATCGGAATCTCAGGTTTTGCTGCAAGCATCTCAAACGTATCTCTCGCACTGTGCCCCAATGCGAGAATGACTGCTGATGCCTTGTATGTTTTCTCATCCGTAACAACCGATACAACCCTGCCGCCTTCGATATTAAGGTTGCTCACACAGCTCTCAAAATGAAATTCAGCGCCTTTCCTTTCTAAGTCTTTTCTCATGTTTTCGATAACACACGCAAGCACATCGGTTCCGATATGCGGCTTATTTTCATAAAGGATTGCATCCGGTGCTCCGTATCGGACAAATGTCTCGAGTACGAACTGATTTCTGCCGGATGGATCCTTAACCACCGTATTTAATTTTCCATCCGAAAAGGTTCCGGCTCCGCCTTCTCCAAACTGTACATTGGATGCCGGGTCAAGCACACCTGTCTCCCAGAAATGTTCCACATCTTCCTTACGCTTCTCCACAGAGCGGCCACGTTCAAGAACGATCGGTGCATAGCCTGCTTCCGTAAGCTGTAATGCGGCAAAAAGTCCCGCCGGACCGGCTCCGACAATGACCGGACGTGCCCTCATTTTTTCGCTTCCACGCTCAGGAAACTGATAACGCACTTCCTTTGCTTTACTTATGGAAGGTGTATGAAGTTTCTTTAATATCTTATCTTCATCTTTGATCTCGACAGTAACCGAATATACTTCGTAGATCTCCGGTTTCTTCCTTGCATCGAAAGATTTGCGAACAATTTTATAAGAAAAAGCCTCTCCCCTGGAAAGTCGAAGCGTTTTGCGTATCTTCTGTTCCAATTCCTCCGGCGCATGACCAACCGGTAATTTAATCTGATTTATTTTAAGCATATATATCTTCTATTCCTAATATCCTGTTAATGTTGTTGTGCCATATGGATCATACACACCTGTTTCCTGTCAAAAAGTTCACAAATAATTTATACATTCGTTCCTGCAACAAATCCGCTTGACCACGCCCACTGTAAGTTGTAGCCGCCACAGATGCCATCCACATCAAGAATCTCGCCAGCAAAATACAGTCCCGGCACCAATTTTGATTCCAGTGTCTTCGTATCAATCTCCTCCGTTCGGATTCCACCTGCACAAACCTGTGCGAATTCAAAATCACGAACCTTATCCAGTATGACCGGATAATTTTTGATGACATCGACCAGTTTTTGTAACTGTTTCTCATCGATACGGTCCGCCGGTGTATGTGCTGAAATTCCCGCCTTCTTTACCAATACCGGGATCAGCTTCTGATTAAGAAGTCCACACAATACCTGTTCAAGAGTCACTGCCTCATGCAAATTTTCCGCACGTTCCACTCTGCGCTGCAATTCGCTCTCCAACTCGCCACCAACAATCTCCGGAAGGAAATCGATCCGCATGGCAACCGCTTTCTTCTCCTTTAATGCCTTTGCCGCCGGACTGCTCAACTGAAACACCGGAATTCCGGACACCCCGTAATCGGTAAGCTGCAACTCCCCGCGCTCTTTTTGAATGTTTTTTGCATCCGCATCTGACGTAATCTTGCGGTTTTCTGCATTTTTTCTGTCAGTGTATGACGTTTTTGCATGATTTATGTCAATTTCAAGTGTCAGTTCCGCTTCACACCGCACTCCCGACACTTTCTTGAAATCCATACCCGAAGCATAGAATCCGCATAAAGCCGGAACAATCGGTACAAACCGATGTCCGAGTTCCTTGAGAAGCGGGATCATCGAGCCGTCACTTCCAAGTTTTGATGCCGCCAGAAGACCGCAGGCAACGATCACTTTGCGAGCCTTGTATACACCGGTACTTGTCGATACAGCAAATCCAAGATAATTCTCCGACAACTCCTGCACCTGACAACCGCACACGATCGTAATATTCAGTCGCTCAAGTTCCATCTGCAACGCTTCCACAACCGATGCTGCCTGTCCGGAATTTGGATAATAATATCCGTTTTTTGCCTTCGGCCAGATGCCAATCTCCTTGAAAAACGCAATTGCATCAGCTCTTCCAAACTGCGTCATCACATCCTGACGCAATATATGATCACCATGATAACACTCATCTGCCATATATTCATTTGTATAATTGCACTTGCCATTGCCGGTCGCAAGAATTTTCTTACCGACTTTATCCATATGCTCAAGGATAAGAACCGACTTGCCACATCTGGCAGCTGTAATCGCCGCCATCATACCAGAAGCGCCTGCTCCGATCACAATAACATCCTTGATCTGTGACTGTTTTTTACCCATAATCCACCATTTTCAACCTATTAAACCAATTAGATATTTTACCATACCGATCAAAATTCTTCAACTCTGACAAATCCGTTATAAAGTGTAAAAATATCTCAAAAAACCCGACAACACAATCGTTGCCGGGTACTCTCATATTCTTTATGCACTTTCCATCATTGCTTTACGCACTTTTTCGATATGCTCAGCTTCCGCATTGTAAAAGATAGCTCTACGCTGTACCGTTCTTCGGTAAATTGCCAATTCTTCCGGATAATAATCTGTAAATGATACATTCAAACTAAGCGGTTTAACGGCAACATAGGCATCGAGCTGATCCAAAAAAATCTCCAACAAACTATGCGGCACCTCACATTGATTCAAATATTCATCAAGGAAATCGCATATTTGAAATGTTAGATTCGTGTCTCTGGAATAGATAGCCAAATCTAAATCCGACCTGAGTGGGTCATAATCTGTTCGCAGGAAACTGCCGAAAATAAAAATATTATATGTGTCTGTTTGTGGAAATTTATCCACAACTGCCCACTTTATATGTTCTAAGAAATCTACTCTCTGATCCCATGTGTTAAATATCATAATTTTCGAATTTTAACCTCCATCAGATTATTTTGTTACCTCGTTATCATTTCAAAATTGAAAACTTCTAAAATGTATTTTATCATTTCGCTTCCATATATTCAATGAGTTTGTATTATCTTCTAATCGACAGCATGATACTTACCATCTTGCGTATGCACATACTGAACCTGTGTAAAATAATGCCCCGGTGGAGAATCATCAACAAGTATAATAATTGTTACTGATTGCTCCTTGATCTCAACATTAAAGTTACCCGTGTTTGCATCCAAGCATGTATGTTCCGCCAGACTTCTTATACACAAGAGTCTTGACCGGTAATGTTGCTGTATAATACGCCTTAATAGTTACAGTACCACGCACTTCCGGAATAATAAAATGAGTCATATTAAAGGTATCTTGCTGCCAGTCTGAAGTCAAAGATCTCAGTTGCAGTGGAATGGCATCTTTGATTCGTACATAACGCTGCATGTATGGTGCGTATGTTGTGTAAGATCTGTCCTTGCTTTTACTCTTAATGATCTTACCATTTGAAGCTTTGATACCGCCCCAGATCTGCTCACCTGTGAATGTTGTCCACTCTGAATCATGACTTGTTTGAATAACAACTTTGTACAAGTAATTGTTACTTGCTAAAGCGTTGCCATCTTTTGCAGTCCGATGCAAAACTAATGGAATGTACGATGGCGCAATACCATTCGTCTCATTCTTCTTTTCGATCAGATCATCTGCTGTAAAATCACACGTTGGCTTCTTATTCTTAAAAGCTGTTTTCTTCTTGGACTTTGTGATGGTCTTACCCGATTTAAAAGAGCCGGACATTGACTTTGGCGATGTTGTGCCATCCTTAAGCTTGTACGCCTTCTCCGCAGTCTGCTGAACCTTGTAACTTACCCAAGGCGAGCCCTCCTGTACAGTCGCAAGCTGCTTGGTGTGAACCTTCTGTAACTTTTCAGTGCTAGTATGCTTGTACTCAAGATCACGGCTGTCATCTACGGAAGGATTCTCAATTGTCTTAATATTCTCGTTCTCGGAAGTGAAATACTGCTCAAGAACAACCTGTGATTCTTCATCGCTGACTGGTGCATAATACCACTGCACATAAATTTTGGCTACAGTATCTCCATCTTCATGACGGATACCCCAATCATTTGCATTACACCAGTTAAGAACCTTGCTGATCTCATTCTCCCACTTTGAAACCGTAATCTCCTTGCCTTTTAAAGAAGATGAATTTGACTTGCACACGCCGCTTTTTGTCGACTTGTAACTGTTGTAGCGTTTTACTGTGACATGGCGGTCAGTAATTTCTGCAGGAAGTGAGATGGTATTGTCAGTGGAATCCGTCGTTGCAGAGGCATCCCCTGCCACATCTGTCTTGGTTGTCGTTCCGTCCTTCTCTTCGACAAAGTATGGAACATACTCGCCTGTGGATCCCTTGTGTAGCTCAATCATTGTGGATGCTAAAACAATCTGCTCGCCGCCGCTGTCTTTGTCCATCTCCTTTGACAGACGATAACCAACGCACATGTACTTTCTGGTCTGGCCCGTCTTCTCGTCCGTCTTTGTGAAAAATACACTCTCCGGATTCTTAACCGTGTAGGACTTCTTTGTAAAAGGATGATACGTGACTTTCTTTAATTCTTTGCCCTTGCTATTCGTTAAAATATCACCGTCCGGTCCCCAAATGTAATCGGAAGTTAAAACCTCACGAACATAACGACGGCTATTGGTTTCAGCACTTTTCTTTGTCTGAATCTGCAGTGAGTTACCGTCTTTCTTCTGCTTACCGATATCGTAGCATGCTGAAGTCACCTCGACCTGCGGTGGTTTAAAGCGGACTTCCTGATCGTAGTGATCCGTGTAATGAGATTTTGTCCTATCTGCCCATGGAAACCTATACCAATCATCGCAAGTGTAATATTTCACACCATTAGAATTATTAAGGATGACTGGGCTGATATAAAATGAAATGTACTCCTTATCTGCATTCTTCTCTTTATAAGCATTAAGCGCATCGCCAGTCGGTGTACCATCATCAATACAGAAATAATGCAATGTTCCGATTTTACCGTTGCCCACGTAGGTCATCTTGGACTCTTTAAGATGTCTCTTATAATATTTAAAGTTCTTCTGTCCTGTGCCAGTTGCAGGCTTTGTGTTTTTTGTTGCTAATGCTTGATAATCGAAAAGATATCCTGATTTACTTTTGTAATTAGATACATTTCCCTTCCATTTTGTAGTATGCCAAATGTTCTTGTAGGTAGACCAAGTAGCGCCGCCACTATTCTCTTTATCAATCTTGTAATATGCAATGTAATTACTTGTAGCATTTAGTGTGGACTTATTATGCTTTGAAAGGTCAAACATTGCATTAAGATTCTCACCCGTTGTCTCTGTAATCTCATAATCTCCAATGGTAACAAAATCCTCCATCTTCTCATCAAGCGTATTTGTATCAGAAGATGCAGCTTTCACCTGTGTAGAGAACTGCAATGATGTGGCTCCCATTACCGCAAGTAAAGAAAGCACTACCACACTTTGAAAGAATTGCTTGAATTTTCCTTCCACTTTAGGTTTAAAAATCATTTATTAAAACCTCCTTCTTGAAATCCATTTAAGAGTTAAGACTAGTAGAAAAACCCACTAGCAAAAGAACTAAGAAGCTTTTGCACTTCAAAGTCCTGAGATTTACATCAGTAATAAAAATTAAGAATCAAAAGTAAAAATTTAAACACTATACCTAGATGCAAAAAAGGACTACCGATTTTTCACGGTAGTCCTTTTGAACATTGATAAAGCCTCTAGCAATCTTATAGACTACTAGAGATTAAAACTTATTTTGTCTTGGTAATTGTTACATCAAAACCGGTGAAGTTGTAAGCTTCATCCTCGTCATATCTTGCGTGACTAGATCTACCGGTAAAATTTACAAACTGACCCTTCTTAAGTTTGATTGAACCAGATACTTTAGTCATCTTAGATGATGTATCATTACTCCAATCTGATAAAATAGTAGAACCTTTAGTGGCAATTGCAACATGTTTTGGATTATCCGTTACAATCACATGTGCACTGCTTTTATGAGTTTTAGACCCAACTTTGTAATTAACCTTAAAACTCATAATTTGTGCTCCTGTTGAAGGATGCTGCTCCAGGAAGATCTGCTCGCCAGCGACATTGTCCTTTGTAGTGAATGTGAACTTGTAAGTACCTGTCTTTGGTGCTACGAATTTAAAAGTACCCTCGTCCTTCTTCGCTGTCTTACCGCCAACGATAATGGAGTAGCTTCCGGTCTTCTTAAAGGTTTTCTTGGAACCATTAAGAATTGTGTAGATCTTGTTGCCATTCTCCTGATAGCATCCGTCAAGAGACTTGATTGACTTGGATAAGTATGCGTAATCAGACTCTTCTGTTTCCTCATCATAACTATCAATAAAGAACTGATCAACCTGATCGCGGGTTACAACTTTCTTCTCAGCTGCGGAAGCTGTTACTGGTGTTAATGCCATTACAGCTGCCATTGTCATTGTGATAACTCTTGTTAAGAAATTCTTTTTCATATCGTTAGTCCTCCTCTTCTCAGACTTTTATTTTATTTTCTTTTACACTCTTTTATATTTTGAGGATTCTCTCCCTCCGGTTTTGAAAGTTGCCGAAAGAAGGTGATTCTAGCTTTATTTTAGTATAGCAGAAAAATAATATAGCATCAAGAATTGTGCACAAGTTCAGATGATGCAGCTTTCACCTGTGTAGAGAACTGCAGTGACGTGATTCCCATCACTGTCAACATTGAAAGCACTACTGCACTTTGAAAGAATTGCTTGAATTTTCCTTTCACTTTAGGCTTAAAAATCATTTATTAAAACCTCCTTTTAAAAATCATACTGAAAGTTAGAACTTGTAAATTGTAAATCTACAAGTGAAAGACTCAAGAAGCTTTTACACTTAATAAGCCTGAAAACTGGTACAGTGCTGAAAAGTGAGAATTAGAAGTTAAATTTTAAGCACTGCACCCTAGATGCAAAAAAGGACTACCGTTTTTCACGATAGTCCTCCTAATAATGTCATCAAATCTCTATTTTACCTGGCTGTGTATCTTGCACTACAGTAATGTCATCAATATCCTCTACAATCGCATGGGCATGTAATCCATCTTTTATTCGATCAAGGATGAGATCAAGATTCTGCTGGCTACGAACCTTATATTTTTCGTCAAGTAAATTACAAAGCTCGTCAACCTGCATCTGAACGCAGCTTTATCACGATAATTTGTATGGAGCAATGCTTTGCGGAATCACGGTAAACCAAGATTTTGTACGACCCGCCAGTTGAAATGCAGCAACGTCTGTAAACTGATACTTCTTGACAATTCCTGAAATCTTGTTGTCTGGCACTGCGAATAATGTACTGTTCTCTTCTTTGAAGTCTGGAGCTTTTAGCATATCCTGATAAAGTGATTCAAAAGTGCAGTCAAGTCTTCCGCTAAACAAAGCTGCAGGCTGTAGCTTCTGCTTACTTATAATCAAATTATCAAATTTAAGATCACACTTAATTCCAAGTTCTTCTTGCAACTCTCTTTGTGCACACGAAAGAAACGGATTGTCATTCGCTAAATCTCTATCATCTACACTACCAGCGCATGCAGTTGCAAAATTTCCTGAAGAAATAGCAACTTTATTTCCACGCTTGACAACAAGAATACGACCAGTAGAATCTTGAAGTAAAACACTCACCGTTACAATATTTGCTAATTCTCTAATAGCAAGCACATCATCAAACGTCTTTTTCGATTGACCTAATACAGCTGCCTTTACGCGATGCTCAAGCTTTGAGGCATAGCGTATCTGATCACTAAAAATAGCTGCATACAAATTTGAAAATGCCGATTTCTTTGTTCTACTATTTGGTTTAACAACCAAATTTGTTGTCATAAAATCGAAGAATCCAACTTCTGACAATACAGCTTCTCCATCAATTAAGCTGTCCAATCTGACTGCTTTACCATTAAACAGATTCTTTCCTTTTGCATCTTGCTCTAAAATAATCTTTTGCTCCTGTTCATTCAGCAGCGGAACAAATGCTGATTTTTCAGACACACTAAATGTGTGTGGCAGCTCTTCACTGCAAAGAATCCTTTTAGCAGGAGTCTTAAATCTTCTAATATCTTTCATAAATTTACTTCGTTGCATTTCAAAGTACAAGGCATATACCATTGCAACAAGCAATGATGTTACTATTACAGTTAAAACACCTGACATTGTACTAGTTAAGATTTCTCTCAAAAGATCTGCTATCATTATCATACCTCATTTAATAATAGCATACTCCTTAAATTAATTTTCTGCAACGTCCTTCCAAATTCTGATTTATTGTATGATTTCTATCCGGCAATTCTAGATGCAAAAAGGACTACCGTTTTCACGATAGTCCTCCTATTTATGAAAGTTTTATATCTTTCAGTGAATGCACGGTTTCATGTGCAATCTCATTAAATTTTGGTTCCTGCTCATAACTTCCATTGTAAATACCAGTAGTAACAAAATATCGCAAAGGTATTTTGGCATTCTCAGCCGTTATAATATCTGACATTTTGTCACCTACCATAACACTTGCACTAAGATCCAAATTAAAGTGTTCCCTGGCCCGCGCAATCATTCCAGTATTTGGCTTCCTACACTTGCATTCAGCATCTTTCGTATGTGGGCAAAAATAGATGGCATCTACATATCTAAGTTTGCGACGCAATTTATTGTTGAACAGATGCATCCGCATAATGCTATAGTACCCCTTACCAATGCCACTTTGATTAGTTACAATAATGACTTTGTAGCCCTTCTTGTGTGCATCTTTTATCAACTGCTTTGCGCCCGGAAGTAGTTTTAAATCTCTTCTACGATGCGTCATTACTTTGTCCACGTGCAAAGTTCCGTCCCGATCAAGAAACAATGCCTTGTTTACGTCATCAGTAAGCCACTTCTTACTCTCATAATCGCAAAAAGCTAATTTATTCTCGCCTGTGTACTCCGGATGAAATTTTTGCAACCACAAGTAAAGTACTGACCCAATGAACATAATAATGCAATAAATAATGAACACGATTTTATACTTTGTTTCAAGGAAATAATAGATTACACCTGTAATAATTGGCATTAAGCATAACACTATATGAAAGAAGGTCTTTCTACCTCCAATACTTTGATCTCCTTCCAACTTTCGTACAGATTTACAATACCCCTCCCAAAAGATAATGTTGGATTGTAGCTGTTCCTCTATCTTAGGTTCGATTTCTGTGTTGATGTATTCCACCAATCTTGCATGTACTCTATAACTAGAATCAATTAAGATCGTATAAAACAATGTAACAATAGGCAACAAAGCAAGTGTTACTATACTAATTGCACCAGTGGATTTTTCAGAACAGGCAAGCGTTAATAATGAACTCGCAATAACAATAAACTGCACAGCAAAACTATCTCTCTGCGCAATTCTTTGTTTTAATTCATTTCTAGCATCATCTCTAGCATTTAAAAGTGCATTCAAATCACTATCCATGTTGGTTCTATTTACCCCTTTTGCTTTTTTAGGAATAGTATACAACACCATAGAAATCAAGTAAAGGAATAATAATATTTCTCCAAACTGCATCGCACCCTCCAATGGTAATTTCAATTCTAAGTGTAAAAAAGGACTACCGTTTTCACGATAGTCCTTTACACATTTTTATAGGCTCAGAAGGCATAGTTATTGCCCTCGTACTTATCTTATTAGGCATTAACTAATAAGAATAGATGGTAAAACCTGTTACTGCAGCAATTGCACATTATAGATATCCGGCTAGACCACAACTACGCTACTGAGCATTTTAATACACCAGTATTGCTTCTTGTAAGTAATTGTCGTACAATTACTTTGTAAAATATTTTACACCATGCTTTAGAAAGGAGTTGATCTCAATGATCATACATTTTTTCGAAGCAATTTTTCATTTGTGTCCGGGTTTAGCACTCACACAGCCGACATACAGGCTAAAAGTGTCATCCGGTAAAATCCGTTCTCTAAACCCCAACTGAAGATCTCTGCGCAAAGACCTAGAGTTGGATAAGCAACCTCTTACTCTTATCATAAGCATCAATCTGTAATCATGATAAGTAAAAGCTCCTCTGTGACGATTGCTCGCTGTGAAGGATTACGTTGGGGCATAATGAAACAAAGGGGAGATATGTCTTCGCTATCTCCCCTTTACACTGATGCATTAAAACGCCCAGCAGCTGTTACACTACTGGGTGTTGAAAACTTATTTTGTCTTGGTGATTGTTACATCAAAACCGGTGAAGTTGTAAGCTTCATTTTCATCATAGTCAGCAGCACAAGATCTTGCAACATACTGAACATACTGACCTTTCTTAAGTTTAACAGTACCAGAAACTTTTGTCATCTTAGATGCCTTATCATTTTGCATAGAAGATAAAACATTTCCTCCCTTGCAAGCACTTGCTAAATGTTTTGCATTATCTGTAACAAGTACATCAGCATCTTTTGTAATCTTTAAAGAACCAGCTTTATATCTAACCTTGTAAGGAACAACCTGACCGCCATCCCAATCAATAAAGATCTGCTCACCGGCTACATTGTCCTTAGTAGTGAATGTGAACTTGTAAGTACCTGTCTTTGGTGCTACGAACTTAAATTTACCCTCATCTTTTTTCGCTGTCTTACCGCCAACGATGATGGAGTAACTTCCGGTTTTCTTAAAGGTTTTCTTGGAACCGTTAAGAATTGTGTAGATCTTGTTGCCGTTCTCCTGATAACATCCGTCAAGAGACTTGATTGACTTGTAATACTTAGTCAAATCGACTCCGTTTGGATCGTCTTCATCAAAAACTGCAGCATCCCAATAACCACTAACTTCTGCTTTTGTTACAACTTTCTTCTCAGCTGCTGAAGCTGTTACTGGTGTTAATGCCATTACAACTGCCATTGTCATTGTGATAACTCTTGTTAAGAAATTCTTTTTCATATCATTAGTCCTCCTCTTCTCAGACTTTTGTTTTATTTTCTTTTACACTCTTTTATATTTTGCGGATTCTCTTCCTACGGTTTTGAAAGTTGCCAAACGGAGGTGATTCTAGCTTTTTAACTAGTGAAATGTGGAAGTTAGAATTTCATTATGGTTGGACTTCCCTTAAGCTTATGGCATCGACTTGTCACTCCAGCCCATTGTTCATCCGTAATACAATCTGGTTTCAGCATAGAAAGCACTGCTCCAACATCTACCGATGTTTCAGACATTCCTTTTCGTGCGGCCTCTTCAAGCGAAAGTTCGCCATCAAATGGCTGACAGATCAAATTCTCATTACTGAATGCATGATCATGATCCATAAGCGGCATAAACTGCGCAATCTCCCCTGTCTCGTTATCAATAAGAAATCCCCAGTTACCTTCATGTCTATCGGAATTTCCAAGAATATAATCCGCTACATTCATCTGATGCACCTGCTTCATCCAAGGCTTAAGTGCGTCAAACTCATCGATATCATGATATGCCTGATATACTCTAAAATCTTCCCATGTACATAATGAGATATTTTCGTTTGTCAGACATTTACACTTTACCACCTTTTCGTTCTTATCAGCAATCTTATTCATTCTGGAAATATCCGTAACACTGAGCAGTTCATTTCTTGATACCTCCTCATACCGTACATGATCGATACCAAGTGCATCCAATATCATGCTTGCTGCCAGTTCTCTCTTAGCCACTTTATACAGATACAGCGTATCACTTTCCCAAATCCATGCCTTTGCTGCCATTCCTAATGTTGAAATTTCTGGCGACAACAATTTCTGCTGAAAAAGCATCTGTCCACCGCTTAAAGCGACAGATGATACATCAGAGTCAAATGGATTTCGAAATAAAGAGACATCTTTCCATGTGACATCTTCATTCGCATCTTTTATCCAGAAACAATCTGTGAGTGTTGCAAAATGCAGTTTCTTGGCTATAGCATATTTGTTGCTTTGTGAAAGTCCATAACCCGCCAGAATGTTCTTGGCATTTGTTTTAGAAATATTTAAAACACGTGTCTCTGTCCAGCCATGGTAGATATCGTCATAAGTAACGTCTGCTGTTCGAAGTGGATATGGTGTATGATTGTAGTCCAGAACACGACACACATATTCATCTATTTCTATTACAGGTTGATCCTTGTACATTATAAACTCATGCATAGTCATCTTCCTTTACTTTTCTATTACTTTTTCATCCCAATTTTAACATTTTATATTCATATATTCAATGAAATGCGTTTTCGGGGTATCTGAAATCAATTTTGCACACAGTTTTTTTCGGGTAAAAGCATCACCACGCACATTTTGCTGCAAACTCGGTATCCTGTGCAAACTGTGCTGTATTGTAGAGAATCAGCACATCTGTCGGTCGGAATGACTGTAAAATTGCCTGACAGCCGACATTGAGCTGTCTTAGATCGACAACAACCACATTTTCATAATCCTCGACAAGAAACGGAACCATACAGTTTGCAAACGAGTCTTTCATAACAAGAAGTGTCTTACCGTTCTTCTCTCCTCCACTGATCTGTATGATTGCCTGATTTCCACCGGTAAAGTAGCTGTACTCATCGTCTGTTCCAAGAAAGGAAGGATCATAGAGTGTTGTTAGATCCGTCTCTCCGAGATTATAGACAATATCAAGTTTGGTATCCGGGTCATATGCTTCGATCGTGTCCCTGCGCGAAGCCTGATGCACTTTCGCATACGATGTTCCAAGGAAATCCGTGCTGACCGTTACAAATTCATGTTTTACATCTGCTTTTGATTCATCCTCTCCGCAGGCACTTAAGAATGTCCGATATCCGTACCATGCGCCTAGCGTAGTCCAGTGATGATCGTTGCGATAATAAATTTCCTCTTCGCGATGCGCTTCCAGCGTCTGTGCGACCGGAATCATGACAGAATCTGCAAGATCCCCCATCGTTTCTGCAACAAAATCATACATCTTTTGTTCATCATAGGTTGGTGCGCTAAATGGAAGCTTCTGCTGTAACGTCCATGTCTTTGTCGGAACAAGCATCACATGCACGTTATAGTCATCCGCGATCTCGTTCACAAGGTTTGCGAGTGCCTTTACATTCTTTTTCACACGCTTTGTCTCGTAATCTGAATCGGTATACTGTTCGAGTAGATAATCGTCTTTGCCAAAATAGACACCGTTGCTGATTGTTTTGCCCATCAGACGTGAAGCATCGGTCTGCACCTGCACCCAGGTATCTCTGCCAGGGAACTGATCACTCAGATAGGTCTCATATTTTTCCTGGAATGTACCTTTTTTAATTGCCTTTACACGAATCTTTGGCATCGTCTGTAATTCCCGCTTTTCGATTGTGGAATAGGTTTTCTCCTCTGCTATCATCCCCCTAGCGCCAAGACCGAAGAGGATCAATGAAAAGACCGCGACCGGTAATATGTATTTGAATGATTTCATTCATTTTCACCCTAACCTTCTACGTGTAGTTTTCGTAAAACAAATTTTCATTATCGGATGTTGTTTGCGATCTGTACAACGCTCCGTTTTTTAGAAACGGAAATAAAGGAACGGATTGTACGTTCCGTTGACCAGATAAGCAATCGAAAGAAGCAGGATTGCCACTACATAAACACTCATACAGACAGCAGTCCATATTCCATCCTTTTTCGTAATCCTTGCCACAAGTTTCTTTGGAAGGGACGTGCAGCCAATCGCCATAACAACAAGAAGCATCGCATTACTTACCAAAAGATACACGCTCTCTCTGCTGATAATTCCAGCACCGCTCATTCCAATCATTGCTTTCAGATAGCCCCGGTGTCCTTTGATATCTTCCCATGCAAAAAGCATCCATCCGAAATAGATTACAATCAGTGCATAAATATGGGAAAACACACGCGGAATCTTCTCTAAGAATTTCAGCAGCCAGGTCTTTTCCATGATTAGGAAAAAGCAAAAATACAGTCCCCACAATGTAAAATTGATGGTCGCCCCATGCCATAATCCGGTCAGAAACCACACAACAAAGATATTGAGGAACGTACGCACACTTCCCTTTTGGCTTCCGCCAAGCGGTATGTAGACATATTCTTTAAACCATGTTCCAAGCGAGATATGCCAGCGTCTCCAGAACTCGGTAATACTCTTCGATTCATAAGGATGACGGAAATTTTCCGGAATCTCAAACCCAAAGATTGCCATCAGTCCGATCGCCATATCCGAATATCCAGAGAAATCAAAGTATATCTGGAACATAAACGCAAGGATTCCAAGCCAGGCAGACAAAGTTGTCATCTGCGCCGCTTTATAATTTGCGATCGTCTGGAAGATTTCTCCTGCCTGATTGGCGATCAGGACTTTCTTTCCCAAACCACACACAAAGCGAACAACTCCGTAACGGATGCGCTTTAAATCAGGCTTTCTGTCACGTAGCTGCGTTGCAATATCCGAGAATCGTACGATTGGTCCTGCAATCAGCTGTGGAAACAGCGATATGTATGCTCCAAAATTGATCGGATTCTTCTCTGCCTTTGCCTTGCCGCGGTATACATCGATCGTGTAGGACATCGACTGAAACGTATAGAAGGAGATTCCAATCGGGAGCGCGAATTTACCCGTATACTTAAATAACGCAAGAAGCGACAGATTGATGACAACCGATAAGATCACAAAAATTCTCGCTGTATTCCGTTTGCCTCGTTCAATAAAATATCCCGCCAGACCTCCGTTAACATAATCGACTACCGTTGAAAAAAGCATCAACCATATATAGACCGGTTCGCCCCACGCATAAAATGCCAGGCTGAACACGAAAAGAACAAGGTTTCGCCATGTGTTCTTCATGCAACCCGGCACCAGAAAATATACGATCAAAACCAGTGGCAGAAAGCGGGTAAGAAACAACAGACTGCTAAATACCATACTTCACCTCTTGTGTCATCTTATTTATAGAGTTTCTTGATCGCGTTAACCGCTTTCTCATTCTGCTTCTTGTATGCAGCAAGTGCCTTCGCTTCTCCCTGCTCCTCTGTTTTGTTATCAATGGTACCAAGAATAAAGAAGCATACGTAGTTGCCTTTGACATATACTTTAGAAGCCTGGATCTTTACCTGATTTGCCGGATATTGATGCGCATCTTCTTTTAAATATTTCTGATAACTTGTTAATGCAGCTTTAATCTTCTTTTTCGAAGAAGCGTTTTTTGCCTTCACAATGACAAGTTCATCCGCATGGACACTCATCATCGGAACTTCCGCAATCGCTCCGGAATACCAGCTGCTTTTGATCCCGTATGTGTTCTTGATATCATCGCCAGACACTTTCACACTTGGAGTATAACTATCTCCATACGCCTTCTTTACCGCCTTATACACTTTGTTCAGTGACGGCGCTTTCTTCTTCGTCTGTTTCGTACCAGCCTTTGTTGCAGCCATAACGGTAACCGGTTCAGCAATCGGTACTACAACGGATGTTGCCTCCGCTACACATAAACATGCGATTAATATTGCTGTTAATTTCTTTTTCATCATTTCAATTCTCCTTTGTTTTCATTTATTTTCTATTTTCTTAAGTATCCAGACTGGATCATTTTGTTTCATTTTAATCAAATGTTTTTACTAACTCGAGTAACTTTCCAGAAAGTCAAACATTCCTGCTTCATTCTGAAATCCGATACCAGACTGCGCCTGCTCCCTGATATACGCAGACAGTGTATTTGCCTTAATATCGGTCTCCAGATATACGGTCTTACCATCGGACTCAAAGATCACAATACGCTCGTCCACAATCCTTGCAATATATTGATAATTGACTATAGGATTGGAATTTGCAATAACAGCAGGTTCTGTTTCTATCTGTGTTACCTGCGTTTGTGTTTCCGGCAGAGGCGTTCCGCGATCCTTACCTGCCATCTCCAAAATTACAATGATCAAAATAATTAAAATTAAAACGAAAATACAGATACTTACTTTACGATTCATATTCATCACCCCAAATAAGTATCTGCATTTTGGGCTGGAATATTCAGCCAATTCTTTTTATTTTGTCATTCGGTCATAAACCGCAACATTTCTATTTCAGAAGATGCAGTTTCTTCGCAATCCGAACCAGAAGTGCGCCTTTCGGGAACCTGAGAATCTCCTCCTCTGTCAATCCCTTGCAAAGCAGCAATATCACTGCATAGACAACCATCGCGATCAGGATTGAAAGAACTGTTGCGATTGCATTGCTCTTGATCACAAAGTAGATTCCCTTATACGCAAAGAACGCAATAACGCCCATGATCAGTGAAGCAATTGCAGGAATCACAAATGTTTTGACAATTTCCTGCTTATAACCACTGTATTTACGGATCGCGCGTGAGTTCAATATGCACATTGCAAAGGCAAAGAACATATTCGAGATCACGACAGCGTAAATATTCAGTCGCAGGAACAGCATCAGAATGATCAGCACAATAATATGTGTGACCAATGCAATCGCCGCATTAACAACCGGAACCTTAAGCCGGTTGATTCCCTGTAATAAACCATTTGAAAGCGTCGACATCGCATAGAATACAACTGCCATCGCTCCGACCCACATCATCGTTGCCGCCATATCTGCTGTTGCAACAGTTCCCGGAAACAAAAGCGTGAAGATCGGTTTGCCGAGTGCTGCCAGACCGATTGCACACGGGAACGCGATCACCATAACAAAGCGGTTCGCTGCATTAATCTGTGTCCTGACACTTTCCATATCATCCGCTGCAAACGAAGCCGTCAGTGTCGGCACGGAAGAAGCAGCCATTGCCGAAGCAATCGAGATCGGCACATTGATCAAAAGCTTATATTTACCAGTGAATACGCCCCACCAGAGATCAATCTGATGATCGCTGTATCCCTGTAACAATGCAACATTCTTAAAGATACCCTGATCGATGATTCCACTGATATTGTACACAGTTGTACTGAGAAGTACGGGAATAATCGTGATGATCAGGACTTTCAATGTATACGAGAACGGATCCACCTTAACGTTACGTTCCCTCTTCATCTGTCGCTTAAACACATGCATGTAAGCAAAGAAGATAAACAGAACAAAAAGGAGTGCTGCGACGGATCCAAGATTAGTTCCAAGCGTTCCACCAGCCGCTCCGTATGCTGCACCGTAATGGTCGGGATCCCCAAGCACTGCTCCGATCTTCCTTCCGTATCCGGTCAGAACATATGCTGCCCACACACTGATGATCGCATTGACAATCTGTTCAATAATCTGTGAGATAGCGGATGGCATCATGGTACCAAGCCCCTGGAAAAAGCCTCTGAGTACACCGAGCACCGCAACAACGATCAGTGCAGGTCCAAGTATCTTTAACGCAAAAACACTATATGGTGTCTTTAAAAGTGTTCCGGTAAAGAACTCCGCTCCGAAATATACGACAAGAGAAGCGATCGTTCCGACAACAAGTGCGAAGATCAGAGATCCTTTTAACACCTGATAGGAAGCTTTGTACTGCCCCTTTGCTACCTTTGCTGAAACAGTCTTCGATACCGCAAGCGGCAGACTGTACGACGAAATAATCAATATGACATTGTAGACATCAAATGCACAGCTGTAATATCCATTACCGACATCACCGAGTATGGCGTTCATAGGAATACGATACACAAGTCCGATGATTCGGCTGATAATAGAAGCTACTGCAAGGATCGAACCCTGAACAAGGAAATTCGTTCCTCCTCTTTTTGATTTACCCATAAACTAACCTCAACGCCCGCTTCGCGGCGGGTGCCTTACTATTTTTGAAATTCTTCTTTTGTGCTATAAATGATATTGTTGCCGGAACGGCTGTTCTCAGAAATTTCTACCCAGGTCTTGCCCGGATTCAAAACAATCTCTTTGCCATCCATATCATAATATCTGGTCTTGTCTGTAGATGATGCACGGCTCCAGGTAATATCGATAGCCTTACCATTCGTAATGTACTTTCCGGTACCGCCGGACAAATAATCAATATCAAGCGTTCCGTTGTTTGCATTCTTTAACGAACTGTAACAGTTCTGAATAATAATATTCTTGACTGCAAGCTGATTTCCGGTCTCACCATCTATCTGTTTCTCGCCAAATTCGTAGCGATAGTACAGACCATCTTCTTCATTGTATAGAAACCAAGGCTTCGCGTCAACATAATACATCTTTACGGCTGCCGCGTCCACCCCATTTTCAAGAAGATTCGGTGCATCCTCCGTCGTAAACTGATAATGTGGCTCATAATCCTGCGAAAGTGTATTCTCATATCCGTATTTTTCAATGGCTGAAACAAGATTGGCGCCTGTTGTATACAGATTGTGTGGCGCTTTACGACTGTTGTCACGGTAATAGAATGCTCCGCCTTTTCCGGTAATTCCATCTACATTATCGATGAACGAACTGTTTAAGACATCCAAGGCATATTTGCTCTCTCCCGCATGAAAATAGACAGCTCCAAATTCTTTTGCAAAATAGACATAGTAAAGACGGCAGCTTCGCACATTGCCGACTTTCTCTAAATCTGCAAAGTCCTGGTAGATTGTCATCAGTCTTGTGATTCCGCCCTCTACCGGACATTCATAGATGACATCCGCATGGGACAGACCATACTGTGGCAATGTAACATGCGTATTTTCCGTCATGACTGCCACTGGTCGATGATAGCCAAGCTTCTCATCAATCCACTCTCCCGTATAGAAGCTTCGCATCTCGCCCTCATGTGTTTCGATCTGTGTCTCGGTCTCCGGTTCCTCCATGACAATTTCTGTCTGTGTCTCAGTCGGAATCTCCTGAACTTCTTCCTTCTTCTTGCATCCGGTAAGTGCTGCAAGCAGGCACATTAACATTCCAAAATAGAAAACATGTTTTTTCATAAAATCCCCCTACGCATTTTCACGCAAAATGTTTAACTCCTCAAGAATCAGCTTCTGCTTCGGTTCCATGATTGCCGCATCCTCGGGCTCAATATGATCATATCCGAAGAGATGAAGCATGCTGTGTACAATCAGGAAAGCAAATTCCCGCTTTTCACTGTGTCCAAATTCCGCAGCCTGCTCTCTGACCTTGTCCACCGAGATGATAATATCGCCGAGCATCGCCTCTCCGGTATCCGGATTGAAATCATCGTCACTCTCCTCATCTAAAAACGCAAAATCTCCCGCTTTCTCGTAGGAAAGCATCGGAAACGACAATACATCTGTCGGGCGATCAATCTGCCGATACTCCCGGTTGATCGCATGGATTCCTTCATTATCCGTAAGTGTAAGATTTACTTCTGCCTCATACGGAAAGCCTTCATGCTCGATACAGAAAGAAATGACATCCTCTGCCAGCTTTGCATAATCAAAATCAAACGTAACCGGACACTCCTCTTCCAGATAAAAACTCATTGCAATACTCCTTTCTTCGCAAGAAACTCACGAACGTTTAAGAAACGATTCATGCTCATTCCTGATTCATCATAGATACCGCTCGATGAAAATTCATTCAAAGTCTGGTAGATGAACATCTCACGATTCCACTGGCTCCGATTCACATCAAGTTCCATCGCTTCCAGCTTGATCAAGAGCGCATCCACCATATGTACGAGCGCCGATTCCGGCGTGGACGGCTTATGTTCCTGCCCATAATATTCCGATAAAATTACAATTAATGGTTCCGGAAAGCAAAGGGTCTTTGCCTTTTGCACTGCATTCTCAATGTACGGTTTGCCAATCCAGCGTCCCATCCGGTAATAAAGCCCCGCAGCCATGCATAGACCTTCATCAAGGCCAACTTCTTTCGCACACGCATACGCGACATCCGATACCTTTTTCGAATGGCGGTATTCGATCATCGAGAAATTCTTAAGTGCCTTTACCTCTGAGAAATCCTCCGATACGATGTCAAAATAGCGGTTCTCTTTTTCGGATTCTGTAGACCTGGCTAACCATCCGAACACAAAGTATGCAACCACTGCCGTAACAACGCCATTTACTGCACCGTAGATAAACACCTCTCTTACGACTTCTTTATAAGCAAGGTAATACAGCGCTCCGGGAACGATCAGACTGATAAAAAAGTACAAGAACGAAATCCATATCCGGTATTCCTTTCTCCTAAGCCCCTGCGCCAGCACCGCCCCAAGTGTTGTCATAACAACGAAGCATGCCAGAGCATAAAAGCTGTCCCCTGTCGATAGTGTGAGCAGTATGTCCCAAAAAATTCCTGCCGATACCGCAATCGTAACATTCGATACAGCACAGATCAGAATAACAATCAGCATCACCGGGCGGAAAAACTCCGGTAAAAATGTCATTCCTGCAATCAGAAAGCTGCATACAACATAAATGACCGCAAGACGCACAAAACTTGTCTGCGTATTATCGGAAAGCTTGCGGTTCTTTCTCTCATATTCAAGTTCAAACACATAGATCAGCACAAAAAGCATGTCCAAAAACAAAAGACATAACGATTCATCCAGATATAATCTGCTTCTTGCACATAAGAAAAAAGTAACCCCGATACTATCCAGCGTAATCGCAACCAGGGATAGCATGCGATAAAGATTTACGGGTTCTTTTGCCTTTATCTGTTCCTTCATGATTTCTCCTGTGTATTCTTTCGTGATGCTAAGCTTTTCCGCGTGGTAGAATTTGCACGCTTATTGCTCTTCTTATTCTCATAATCGTCGTATGCCTGTACAATTTTCTGTACCAGAGGATGACGTACAACATCCTTGCTGGTTAATTCACAGATACCAATCTCATTAATATTCTTAAGTACGCGGAGCGCAACATCCAGTCCGGACTTGCTTCCCGGTGCAAGGTCCTTCTGCGTCGCATCACCGGTGATGACCGCCTTAGATCCAAAACCGATACGTGTAAGGAACATCTTCATCTGCGCCGGAGTCGTATTCTGCGCCTCATCGAGAATAATAAATGCATTATCCAATGTACGACCTCTCATGTAAGCAAGAGGAGCAACCTCGATCAGGCCTTTCTCCATATTCTTCTGAAAACTCTCTGCACCCATAATCTGGTATAAGGCATCATACAATGGTCGCAGATACGGATCGACCTTACTCTGCAGATCTCCCGGCAGGAAACCAAGCTTCTCTCCCGCTTCGATCGCCGGTCTTGTCAGGATGATACGGCTGACTTCTTCATTCTTGAAAGCAGTAATCGCCATCGCCATCGCAAGATAGGTCTTACCGGTTCCGGCCGGTCCCATACCGAATACGATCATTTTCTTCCGGATATTGTCCACATAGCTTTTCTGCCCGAGTGTCTTCGGTTTCACCGGCTTACCCGCGATCGTGTGGCAGATGATATCACGGTCGATTGCGACCATTTCATCTCCTTTGTGTTCTTCCAGAAGTGCCAATGCATAATTCACATTCTGCTCCGTAATCACATTGCCCCTCTCCGCAAGACGCGCAAGCTGTCCAAACACTTCGGCGGCTCCGTAAATTGCCGCTTCATTTCCAATGATCTTAAGCTGGTCCTCTCTTGCAATCACAGTTACGCCGAGCGCACGCTCGATTTTCTTTATATTGGCATCAAACTGCCCGAATACGTTTGCCATCTGTTCGGATGGAATTCTAAGCGATACTTCATTTAAACTCATGTATTTTCCTTCCCTGATCCACTCATATATAAACGGATCATTCCTCCTGCATATCCCGTGTCGATTCAACAACAGGATCCGGCAGGACTTCGGTCGGTTGCTGCTTTGTAATAGATTCTTCTGCAGTCACCTTCCCATAAATATGATATTTTAAATCTATCTTTTCAATCATAACATTTTTATCGATAATTGAAACCCCATTTTGTTCCAAATTTGTAAGAAAATGTTCCAAATGCTGGATCCCACTGCTTTTTGCCTCGGCAAAATCAAGCGTATGCTCCGTTTTTATCTGTTCATATTCCGTTATTGTCCCGAAATATACCGGAAGATAAAAACTGTCCATCAGGCAAAGTTGTCTGTTTTCTTCCATTGTTACAGAATGATCATATTCTGCATGGAGTGCCGGTGTCGTAAACTGATGCGCGCCAACCCGGACAAAAAACCTTACATGTTTTTCTCCAGTCTGCGTTGTTTCAACGACCTGGCTATCGATCCAGTCCTCATAATCATAGACAACCCGACCGATGATATCTGCATCCGCTGTCTCGTAATAATATTCCTTTACTTCACCATTGTCATCTAAAATTTCCTGTCCTCCGCTTACAAGGACATCGCCTTTTTTTACAGAGTCACCGGCTTTGACTACCGAAATTCCTTTCCGCGTGATTACGGATTGGACTTTGGCATCTTTCGATGCGACAAGATCCACCGGTGTAGTTTCATCAATGGATGCACTCCGGTCTGATGCAATCTTCTCCTGGATACACACAACAAGCTTCGTTCCCTTTTCGTAAACACTTGCCCATATGACCGGATCAAAATCCTGCCTTAGAGACAATTCCAAAGCATCGTTATCAATATTGCCTTTGCTCGTGCCATATACAATTTTGTGTTCCTCCAGATAATCAAGCAGCGTCTCCTCACTCAAAGATTGATTTCCGACAAATTCAATCCGCCAGACGCGTGTTGAAAGTATGCACGTCCCGATGACTACAAGCAATAAAATTCCTGCAAAAATTTTGCGCTTTCGATAGCGATGCAAAACAAATGGGAGTCCGTTTTTTCGTAAAATGCGAAAACACACATGTGTCTTTCTGAGTCCGGGACGAAGTCTTTTTACATCGTTCAGATAAATGCAGGTTTCCACTCCCCCATTTTTTGATTTCTGTACCTTCCACAAGTGAATTCCCTGTCTTGTACATAAATTCAGGAAACGTGATACCTGCTCTCCGTAAAATTCAACATTAAGCCAGCCTGCAATAAACCGATAGATAGAAAGAATCATGACAGAAAAACAATCCCTTCCAGATATCCCCTGATTTCCACAACATCACCGGTAAACTCAGGAATGTTAAGTTCCCTGCCGGTAATCTGAATACTTCCGCTACGTGTTGCAACAATGATCTTGTCATTCTTATAACACACGAGCCCTCTATGATTCATGATGCACATGGAGCGATTGCCCTCCATCGATATAAGTGGCAGTCCCATCAAAAGATCCTTGGGCAGCTCCAGCGTGTCAATCACAGAGTGATTCGCTTCGTCACGATTATGCTTTTTTACATTCTGCTTCGAATTGATTGCATGGCTTTTCATACTTAACTATATGAAAAACCGTCTCGTCCTATGCGCTACTTGTGATAGGGTTCATGATTGATAATGCGGTAGGAACGGTAAATCTGTTCCAAAAGGATGACACGCATAAGCTGATGCGGAAATGTCATGCGCGAAAAGCTGAGTTTGTAATCTGCGCGCTTCATAACAGCATCCGATAAGCCGAGAGAACCACCAATCACAAAATACACATTACTTTTACCGCTTAATCCAAGTTTATCAATTTTTTCGGATAATTCGACGGAATCAAGATTCTTCCCATCGATTGCAAGCGCAATCACATATCCATCATCGCGGATCGATTTCAAGATTCGCTCCCCCTCACGATCCTTGATGATCGCACATTCTGTCTCAGATGCCTGCTCCTTGGTTTTCTCGTCTGCTACTTCCGTAATCGTCAGACTGCAGTACCGGCTCAGACGCTTTGTGTATTCTGCCAATGCATCCCTGTAAAATTTTTCTTTGATTTTTCCTACACATACAATTGTAATTTTCATACTGTAATTTTACTATAGGCATGCGTTACACTCAACCCATTTTTCCAAATCTGATTTTCACAGGATAAATCTTTTTGAAAAAATAATCTGACAAGTATATAAATTTAGCTTCGACAATGATATAATAACTTAAACAGGTAACACCTGCTCAATACAAAAATTTGCGAGGTAAGAAATTTTGAAAGAACTACAGGAACGTATCAAAAAAGACGGTATTGCAATTAATGAAGACATTTTAAAAGTTGACAGCTTTATCAATCACCAGGTTGATCCTGAACTGATGGCTCACATTGGAGCTGAATTTGCAGATCATTTTAAGAATCGCGGAATCACAAAAGTTGCAACAATAGAGAGCTCCGGCATTGCTCCGGCGCTTATGGCAGCACAGGCAATGGGACTTCCGTTAATCATCCTTAAAAAGCAGCCTTCTAAAGTATTGAATGATAACCTGTTCCAGACAGAAGTCACATCATTCACAAAAGGAACCAGCTACGAGCTGACTCTTTCCTCTAAATTTATCGGTGAAAACGATCACGTTCTGATCATCGATGATTTTCTTGCCAATGGCGAAGCTGCAACCGGTGCAATCCGACTGCTCCGCAAAGCACATGCAACAGTCGGCGGTATCGGCATTCTCATTGAGAAAGCTTTCCAGCCGGGACATGATAAGCTTGTATCACAGGGATTTGATGTATATTCACTTGCAAGAATCGGACATATGAGTGCTGATCATATTGAGTTCATCGAGTAATACAATACATAAAACGTAACAGAACCGGTACTATTCTGTACCGGTTCTTCTTATTTTAAAATTCCTTTTGAAAAGTAAATTTATTACTCTTCCACCGCGGCATCTGCCGCATCTGCACTATAATCTTCCGAATAATATATAAAATTTCCACGGAATGTATCCGAATACAGTCCTGTCGTATTGTCGATGATAATGACCGATAACACATTGTTTCCTTCCGGAACTGTGATTGGCTGCGTATAACGGCTGCTTGTCACATTCGGCGTGCTTCCATCCCAGGTATAGTAAGCGCTGCAACCATCCGGAACTGTTACGGTAACTTTCGTCTCTACGCCAAAATCTCCACCGTCCGGTGTTACGATCGGCATATCCGGAGCAGGAATATTGATCGTATACTCATTGGTCACAACATCACTGTATACTTCCTTTTCGTTTCTACATACCGCCTTGATCATATAAGTCTTATTGTTCTCACTTAGCTCAATCGGGCCGGAATAAATGATGCCTCTCTCGATTGGATCCGATCCATCAGTCGTATAGTAGATATTATAATTTCCGCTCGTCGACAGTTCTACACTCTGTCTGGCTTCATACTCACCACCGGCAATCGAAAATTCCGGCGGAGTCACCATATAATCCGAGAACAAGTCCTTCAGACTGTCATCGACCGCATCAGCAAGTGCAAGAATTGCATCTGTATTCTTCTGTTCCTCATAGATGGCAATCAGATTCTCACAGGCGGTCTGATTCTTGTTATCCTTCTGGATCACTTCCTGATACAGCACGAGTGCCGAATCATAGTCCTTTTTCTCCATATAGATTTCTGCAAGTGTCAGACGTACATCGATGTTCTCTTTGTCCAAGGAGAGCGCTTTCTCATAATAAGAGATTGCTTCGTCAATATTGCCGGAATGATACGCTTTCTCTGCCATCTCAACCTGATAATCAAAGGAATTATCATGACTTTTCCGAATACTTGTGCCAACCAGTACCAGAACAATGACAAGTACTGCTACAACTGCAATGACACTTGCGATAATAATCTTAAGCTTTCTCTTCTGTTCGACTTTCTTTTTCGGGTCTTCTGGACCCTTTACGCTGTTACCATTAGAAGAAGTTCTACCGGAAGTAGTCTGCTTCGGAGAATTTCCATTCTTAAGCGGAACATTCTCTTCCCCATTCTCAGTAAGTAAAGCCTTCAAATAGTCATCGTCGTAAATGTTATAATCGGGTACAATCTGTACCTCTTTCCCGCAATGGGAACAGAACAGGCTCCCCTCTTTCAATTCACTGCCGCAGTAAATGCATTTCATGGTCTAATCCCCTCTATTTTAAGAATACAGCTTCATTGCTTCAACACAGTTATGCATGAGCATTGCAATCGTCATCGGTCCGACTCCGCCCGGAACCGGTGTGATATAGGATGCAACAGGTTCAACTTCATCATATTTCACATCGCCGCAAAGCTTATTGTTCTCATCACGATGAATACCGACATCGATAACGACCGCACCATCCTTCACATATTCCTTGCCAATAAACTGTGGTTTCCCGATTGCCACAATAAGAATATCGGCTTCCTTACAGATTTCTTTCAGATTCTTTGTGTGCGAATGACAGATGGTAACAGTTGCATTCTCACGAAGCATCAGAAGGGACATCGGTTTGCCGACGATATTACTCCGACCGACAACAACACAGTGTTTGCCATCCATTTCAATATTGCTGCGCTTCAAAAGCTGAATGATTCCGGCCGGTGTACAGGAAACAAAGCCTTTCTCACCAATCACAAGCGCACCGACATTCTGCGGATGAAATCCGTCCACATCCTTCTTCGGAGAAATTGCCTTAATCACATGATCCTCATTGATATGCTTCGGCAAAGGAAGCTGGCAGAGAATGCCATGTACATCCGCATCCTTATTCAGCTTGTCAATAATTGTAAGCAGTTCCTCTTCCGTTGTCTCCTCCGGAAGTTCATAAGCAAGTGACTCAATGCCAACATATGCACAGGCTTTCTTCTTATTGCCAACATACACAGAAGAAGCCGGATCATTTCCAACCTGAATGACTGCCAGACAGCATTTTCTTCCCTGGGCAGCAAGAGAAGCCACTTCGGCCTTTAATTCTTCCTTGATATCTTTTGAAATCTGTTTTCCATCAATTATATTTGCCATAATGTCTCCTTAAAAAAGTCCTGTGATCACACCGTTATCATCGACATCAATCTGATAAGCAGCCGGCTTCTTCGGAAGTCCAGGCATCGTCATGATGGATCCGTTGATTGCAACGACAAAGCCAGCTCCTGCCGATACATATACTTCGCGGACATTGATCGTAAATCCACTTGGGCGTCCAAGTTTCTTGGCATCGTCCGACAGAGAATACTGTGTCTTTGCCATACATACCGGGAATTTATCCATTCCAAGATCGGTGATTCTCTTCAATTCTTTCTCTGCCGCAGCGGAATAAGTCACACCGTCTGCGCCATAAATTTCTCTTGCTACAGTCTCAATCTTCTCCTTGAGCGACAGATCATCGTCATAGAGAAGCTTAAAGTTGCTTTCTTTTGTTTCAAGAGTCTCAAGCACCTTATTTGCCAAAGCGATACCGCCTTCGCCGCCTTTCTCCCAAACTTCTGAGAGTGCGAACTCACAGCCTCTCTCTTTACAGAACTGCTCAACAAAATCCGTCTCTGCTTTTGTATCTGTAATAAAGGAATTCAACGTCACAACGACAGGAACACCATATTTCTGTAAGTTTTCGATATGCTTTTCGAGGTTTACAATACCCTTCTTTAACGCGTCAAGATTCTCCTCAGATAACTGATCCTTCGGCACGCCTCCGTTATATTTGAGTGCACGGATCGTAGCGACAAGAACAACCGCATCCGGATGAAGTCCTGCCTTACGACACTTGATATCAAAGAACTTCTCTGCACCAAGATCTGCACCGAAACCAGCCTCTGTGATGACGTAATCTGCAAGCTTTAACGCAGTCTTCGTCGCACGCACACTGTTACATCCATGGGCAATATTGGCAAACGGACCACCGTGTACGATCGCCGGTGTATGCTCCAGAGTCTGGATCAGATTCGGCTTTAAGGCATCCTTAAGAAGCGCAGCCATTGAACCAACAGCCTGTAAGTCTTCTGCCGTAACCGGCTTTCCGTCAAATGTATATGCAACAATGATTCTTCCGAGTCTTCTCTTAAGATCATTCATATCATCTGCAAGACAGAGAATTGCCATAATCTCAGATGCAACCGTGATTACGAAATGATCCTCTCGTACCATACCATCCATCTTGCTTCCAAGTCCGACAACCACATTACGAAGAACACGGTCGTTCATATCAAGACAACGCTTCCAGACAATCTGTCTTGGATCGATGCCGAGTTCGTTTCCTTGCTGAATATGGTTATCCAATAAAGCAGCGAGCAGATTGTTTGCGGAAGTGATTGCATGAAAATCACCGGTAAAGTGAAGATTTAAGTCTTCCATCGGAACAACCTGTGCATATCCGCCACCGGCAGCTCCGCCCTTGATTCCGAAACATGGACCCAAAGAAGGCTCTCTGAGTGCGATGAGTGCTTTCTTACCAAGCTTTCCGAAGGCCTGTCCGAGTCCGACACTGGTTGTCGTCTTGCCTTCTCCTGCCGGAGTCGGATTAATTGCAGTAACAAGGATCAATTTACCATCCGGATTGTTCTTGGATTTCTCAATCAATTCATCCGAAATCTTAGCTTTGTACTTTCCATATAATTCCAGATCACCCTCCTCGATTCCGATGGATGCTGCAACCTCCTTGATTGGAAGCATAGTTGCCTCTTGTGCAATTTGAATATCGCTCTTCATAACTTTAAGTTCCTCCTTTGCATTGTTCATTCATTACTATGATTACACTTTTATCAATTTGCGTCAATATACGCTTCAAATTGTTCCTTGTTCATCAGAACCGTACGTGGTTTGGTTCCCTCCTCCGGTCCGACAATTCCTGCTTCTTCCAGCTGATCCATAATGCGTGCTGCACGGTTGAATCCAACCTTCAGATAACGCTGCAACATACCAATGGATGCTTTCTCCTTGTCCACAATAATCTTGGCAGCCTCCATGAAATATGCGTCCTTGCCATCATCCGACGTATCTGAATCCGAAATAGAGACTGTATTGCCCCCGGATGACTGAAGGGATTCCATCTTCTGCTGGACGGAGTCGTTATACTGCGCATCTCCGTTGTGTTCCTTGATATATTCCACAACATCCGACACTTCCTCGTCGGAGACAAATGCCCCCTGTACACGGATCGGTTTCGGTGCGCCCTGTGGGCTGAAAAGCATATCACCTTTGCCAAGCAGCTTCTCCGCGCCATTCATGTCAAGGATTGTTCTTGAATCCACACCGGACGTTACCGCAAAAGCGATTCGGCTCGGCATATTAGCCTTGATCAGACCGGTGATGACATTAACCGACGGTCTCTGCGTTGCGATCACCAGATGGATTCCGGCTGCACGTGCTAACTGAGCCAACCTGCAGATTGCCTCTTCAACATCATTGGATGCAACCATCATAAGATCTGCCAGCTCGTCTACAATAATTACGATCTGTGGCATCTTCTGCGGACGTTCCTGACCTTCCGGAACTTCAATCGAATCCACTTTCGCATTATAACCATTGATTTCTCTTACATTTGCCTGTGCAAATTTCTCGTAGCGGTCTGTCATCTCCGCAACGGCCCAGTGAAGAGCTCCGGAAGCCTTCTTCGGATCCGTGACAACCGGTATCATCAGATGTGGGATTCCATTGTAAACACTAAGTTCTACCACCTTCGGGTCGATCATAAGAAGCTTGACCTCATTCGGATCCGCCTTGTACAAAATACTCATAATGATCGTATTGATACAGACAGATTTACCGGACCCGGTCGCACCGGCGATCAGAAGATGCGGCATCTTCGCAATATCCGTCACCTTCGTTCTTCCCGATATGTCTTTACCGACTGCAAAGCTGATCTTCGACTTGGATTCTTTAAATTCTTTTGATTCGATCAGATCCCGGAATGCAACTGTTACATTTTCCTTGTTCGGAACTTCAATTCCGACTGCAGCTTTGCCTGGAATCGGCGCCTCAATACGGATATCCGCAGCTGCAAGATTCAGTTTGATATCATCCGCAAGACCGACAATCTTGCTTACCTTAACGCCCATCTCCGGCTGAATCTCATATCTTGTTACTGCCGGACCGCAACTGATATTCGTAACCGTCACATTGACGCCGAATGTCTTTAATGTCTGTTGCAGCTTATTCGCCGTCTCTCTCAGCTGGCTCTCTGTATTCGCAGATTTCTTACCGCTACCGGCTTTCAACAGATTTACCGGAGGAAATACATACTTCTTATCCGGTTGTGCCATAGCCGGAGCCATCTCCTGTGCAACGCTTGCAACCTCTTTTTCGATTTCTTCCTCCGAAGAACGTGTCTTTCGCTTCGTGTGCTCCGCTACCGGTGGTTCTTCTACCGGAACCGCCTTTTCATCTGACTTCACCGGTTCTTCTGGCACAACATTCTCCGCAGCAGGAGCCTCATGCATAAAATCTCCGGAAATCACTGGTTCCGGTGCCGTAATCTCACCGGATAAGATTGGTTGCACGGTTGCCTTCTCAGGCTCAAAAAGAGGCTGAGGAACTTCCCCGGAAGCTAAACGTACCTTACTCTCCTGACTCACATCCGGCATCGCAATCTCCGGTTCTGCATGCAGTTCTCCAATCTCATCGGACAACTCCGGTGCCGCCTCACTCTTCTCATCAATCTTCGTATCAATGGAGACGCCGGAGACTTTGTGATCCATTCTCCGCTTGCGGCGCTCCTCGTTTTTGTATTCGCGATATTCCTTATAACGTTCATTGCTTTCCTTTGCGGATTCATAAACCTTCTGTCCGCCTCGCTGCATGCCTTTTAACGCAGAACGTTCCGTGATCAGTACCAGACAGATGATCAGCACGATAAAATCAATAATATATGAACCGATCATTCCGAATGCCTTCACCATCACACATGCGAGCGAACCACCGATGATTCCACCACCAGCGCGTTCTGTAGAACTGTATGTATAGGCTTTCAAAGGCTCATAATATTCCGTTCCGCTACCCGCCAAGGACAGGAACAGACAGAAAAAAGCAACAAATATAATTCCTGCAACCAATTTCACTGATGCATGAAAATTGCCCTTGTTGGAAGCAGCAAAAAAGCTTGCCACAAGAAGTAATATCGGTAATACATAAGCAATCAGTCCAAATATACCAAATAAAACACCGCTTACCGCCTGACCGACGACACCGCCAAACCCAAGATTGCTGACAAAAAGAAGAAGTGACACTGCAACAATGATCCACAAGATCACTTCTATGCGAAAGGCCTCTGCCTTCGCCATCTCTTCCATGCGTTCTTTCTTGGTCATACGCCTGCCTGTTGATTTCCGATTTGTTGAACGATTATTTGAAGATCCGCCAGATGACCGGCTGCCGGATCTGGTTTTACTATTCGAAGATTTACGGTTTCCCGTAGCCATGAAATACACTCCCTTAATTCTCAATAATAAAATTCATTTTATCATATTTTAAGAAAGATGTCATCCCATAGCTTCGAAAATCCGTTTTAGCATCCGTCAGGATTTGTATTTTTCAATCAGATGATATAACCTGGCAAAAGCATCAGAAATTCCACCAACCGCATCGATAATTCCTTCTTTTACCGCCTCTTTACCAACCAGGATCGTTCCAAGATCTTTGGTAAGCATCTGCGTATTCATCATCATTTCTTCCACACGCTGCTCCTTTGCCTTACAATGTGAGGTAATAAATCCGATGATACGATCCTGCATCTGTTTGAAGTAATCGTACGTCTGGCTTGCACCGATCACAGTACCGCTCATTCGGACAGGATGAATAACCATCGTTCCGCTCGGCACAATAAAAGAATAATCTGTTGCCACCGCAAGTGGTACCCCAATCGAATGACTTCCACCAAGTACAAGAGATACCGTCGGCTTACTCATAGATGCAATCATCTCTGCAATTGCGAGTCCACTCTCCACATCTCCTCCCATTGTATTCAATATCAGAAGGACACCGTCCACACTGCTGTCATCTTCGATTGCTGCAAGCTTCGGAAGTACATGTTCATACTTTGTTGTCTTTGCGTTTGATGGAAGACACTCATGCCCTTCAATCTCTCCGATAATTGAAAGAAGATAGATTACACGGTCATTTCGGTTCGCATGTAAGATTGCTTGTCCAAAATCCCTGATTTCCTCATTTTTCTTTTCTTCAACTTCTTGATTGTCTTCCTGTTTCTTATCTGTCTCTTTTCGTTCTTCCACACATTCTTTTTCTTCCACCTGATTTTCTTCTCCGTAAAATACTTCTTTCTTCATCGCTTCTCCCCTGTCATTCTCACAAAAAAATAAGAACGAACACAAATGTATTCGTTCTTATTATGTAAAATCCGTTCTATTTTATTCTCCGAGCAGATAATTGTATAATCCCTCATATCTGAATCTTGAAGCGTTCCATGAGAAATCATTTGCCATACCGCGATCTACCATCTGATTCCACTGACGCTTGCGGTCATAGTAAATATGCTTCGAGTAATTGATCACATGAAGCATCTCATCCGCATTGTAGTTTGAAAATGAAAAACCATCACCGATATTCTCATATTCATTGTATGCCTGAACCGTATCCTTAAGTCCTCCGGTCTCACGTACAATCGGAACTGTTCCGTAACGGAAGGAAATCAACTGTGTCAATCCACAAGGTTCGAAGCGTGACGGCATCAGGAATGCATCCGCAGCCGCATAAAGCTTGTGTGCCAGATCATCGGAGTAGCATATATTTGCAGATACCCGATCCGGATACTTCCATGCATAATGACGGAACATATTCTCATACTGCGGCTCACCGGTACCAATCACAACCAACTGTGTGTAATCATCAACCAGCCCATCCATAACCGCATTGATAAGGTCAAGTCCCTTCTGATCGGTCAGACGGGAAATCAGACCAATCATATATTTCTTCTTATCAACTGCAAGTCCTAATTCTTCCTGCAGCTTCTCTTTGTTGATTGCCTTTCTCTTACGGAAATTCTCGGCATTGTAATTTGCATAAATCTTACTGTCTGTATCCGGATTGTACACATCGTAATCAATTCCATTTACTATACCCTGCATATCCATATGACGTGCAGAAAGCAGTCCGTTCAATCCCTCGCCATAGAAATCTGTCTGGATTTCCTGTGCGTAACTGTCGCTGACAGTTGTAATGTAATCCGCATAGACAAGTCCGCCTTTTAACATATTGGCATCTTTGTTGAACTCTAACTTATCCGGTGTAAAGAGATCTGCTGCAAAGCCGGTCAGTCCCTTGAGTGTCTTCACATCCCAGATTCCCTGAAAACGTAAGTTATGGATCGTCATAATTGACTTAATGCCCCAGAAAAATGAATCCGCCTGAAACTCATTCTTAAGGTATACCGGGATCAGTCCTGCCTGCCAATCATGACAGTGGATGATATCTGGTCTGAAACCGATCTGTGGAAGCATCGAGAGAACTGCTTTGTCAAAGAAACAGAATTTCTCGATATCGTAGCGCATGTCACCATACGGAACAAAACAGTTAAAATATTCCTGATTGTCAATAAAGTAATATGTAATTCCATCCAGCTTGTACTGTAATACGCCGACGTATTTATTCTGGATATAAGAACCCGCACTCATATAGAAATGCGTTACATACTCAAACTGATTGCGGTACTGTTCTGGAATACAGCTGTAATTCGGAATTACCACACGTACATCCCAATACTCTTTATCAAACGCTTTCGGAAGTGCTCCACACACATCTGCAAGACCACCAGTCTTAATAAACGGAACACACTCTGATGCAGCAAACAAGATTTTCTTCATACCTGCCTCCTCAATCTCTTGGTTTCATAGAAACGTCCTACCTACAATCCCCTGTATTAAATTGTATTATTCTTCCCAGTTGTGATATACTTCCTGAACATCATCATCGTCATCGAGAAGATCTAAGATTCTTCCGATGTTGGTAATGTCAGCTTCGTCAGTCAGTGTCACATAAGTCTGAGGGATCATGCTTACTTCTGCGGAAGCCATAACGATTCCCTGCTCCTCAAGAGCCTTATGTACCGCGTCGAAATCTGCCGGAGCAGTCGTAATCTCAAAGCTGTCTTCCTCTTCTGCAAAGTCTTCAGCTCCTGCATCCAAAGCAACCATCATAAGATCGTCCGCATCCATATCGCAGTCTTCCTTTGCAATAATGATCTGTCCCTTCTCATCGAACATATAGGATACACATCCCTGTGTACCGATGCTTCCCTGTCCCTTGGTAAAAGCATTACGGACATTGGCAGCGGTACGGTTCTTATTGTCCGTCAGACACTTAACGATAATTGCAGTACCACTTGGACCGTAACCTTCATAAGTAGCTGTCTCGTAATTGACACTGTTGCCATCTCCGGCTGCCTTCTTAATTCCACGGTCGATCGTATCGTTCGGCATATTGTTTGCCTTAGCCTTAGCGATCACCTGTGCGAGCTTAAAGTTATTGGCCGGATCCGGTCCGCCCTCCTTAACTGCTACTGCGATCTCTCGTCCGATCATGGTAAAGACCTTACCCTTAGCAGCGTCGTTTTTCTCCTTTTTATGCTTGATATTCGCAAATTTGGAATGTCCTGACATAATATAAAATCCTCTTTTCTAAATTGTATTCTCTGTTTCTAATTTTAGCATTGTTTATGCAATCATGCAAGTCATGTCCTCAAGATGCCGCCTGCGACTTTCGCACAAGCACTTCTCGGATCATCTTATCCTCAACTTTTAATACATTGAAATCATATCCATACATGTTAATCTGTGCCGTCTCACCATCGTTTGGAATCTTCTCAAGAAGGGAAACCAAAAATCCGTTGAGTGTTTCAAACGCATCCTCATCCACGGGAAGCCCAAGCAGTTCGATCACCTCCGGCATACTTGCCAGACCATTCATCAGATAGCTTCCGTCCGGATTCTGGCGGATCAACGTCTCTTCCTCGTCATGTTCGTCCTCAATATTACCGACGATCTCCTCTAAGATATCCTCCATCGCAACTGCACCGGAAGTCTGTCCGTATTCATCCACCACAATGACCATATGGCTTTTTTTCGCCTGCATCATTTTAAAAAGCGTATGAATATTAAGTGTCTCAGGGACAAAATCAACCTCACGTATCAGATTCGGAATATCCTTGATTGAAGTACGGAACACTTCATTCTTCTGTGCAAAAGCAAATGCATCTTTGATATGTAAGACACCGATAATATTATCGATGTCATCCAGATAGACCGGGTAGCGTGACTTACTGTTCTCAATAATAAAGGAAACTGCGTCATTGTAAGACAGATTTCCATCAATCACGATCAGATTCTTGCGATGTGTCATAATATCTTTGGCTTCTTTATCACCAAATTCAAAGATATTATTGATCATCTCCGCTTCTGAAGCCAGCAGAACTCCCTGCTCATGCCCCTCATTGACCATAGATTTAATTTCTTCTTCCGTCACATCGTCATCATGCACCGACGGATTCTTTACAAAATGCATGAATTTCTTAATAAAATTTGTCCGGTTGGGACTCGCGCCCTCATCCATATAAGACTCTCCTTTTGTTCAATTGGGAATTATTCTCAATACCCAAAACTATAGTAAATCTTCAAAATCATACCATGTGTACCGCATTACGTCAAGTTATGTAAACAGTTCCAGGCTGATTTCCAGGGCTTTATCAATCTTTACAAGGATCTGGTTGTCAAGATGACACACTTTATCCTTAAGCCTTTTTTTGTCAATGGTACGAAGCTGTTCCAACAGAACAACCGAATCCTTTGCAAGATCATATTTGTCGCAGTTTAACTCTACATGTGTCGGCAGCTTCGCCTTATGCATCTGTGACGTGATTGCCGCACAGATTACCGTAGGACTGTGACGGTTACCGACATTGTTCTGAATAATAAGAACCGGTCGTACCCCTCCCTGTTCCGAGCCGACGACCGGTCTCAAATCTGCGTAATAGACATCTCCTCTTTGAATCACCATATTTTTCACTCCATAAATTGTTATACAAAAAGTATTTCCAAATTTATCGAGCGTATACAACCGAATTATTTTTTCGACTGGCTTCTATAGTAGACTCTTGGCACACGCGGAGTAATCAAACAGGCAAATTCATAATTAAATCTGCCAGACAACTCGCCAAGTTCTTCAAGTGTAATGCATACATCGTGATCGCGGCCGACAAGTGTGACGCGATCCCCCTCCTTTGCCTCTGGAATGTCCGTGACATCAACCATGAACTGGTCCATGCAGACTCTTCCACAGATTGGTGCTTTTTTCCCGTGGATCAGCACATAGCCCTTATTCGAAAGGCTTCTTGCATATCCATCACCGTATCCAACCGGAATCGTTGCAATTCTGCGCTTCTTGTCTGTCACATAAATGCCACCGTAGCTGATCTGTCTACCAGCTTCCAGCTCCTTGATGAACACAATATGACTCTTCAATGACATAACCGGATGAATATCAATAATATCCTTTCGGACTTCCTCAGACGGCCACAGACCATACATCGTAATTCCCGCACGCACAAGATTCATGTTGGCTTCCGGAATTTCCACAATTCCTGCACTGTTTGAGCAATGGTGAAGTGGAATCTTCACACCTCTCTCCTCAAGCATATCGATCATCTCCTGAAAAAGAGCCATCTGCGCATAAGCAGGCTCCTTGGAAAGTTCATCCGCACGTGCAAAATGAGTAAAGATACCTTCTATATTGATATTCGGCAAAGCCGCGATCTGTGCAATAATATCTGCACTTTCCTCGGTAACCTGAAATCCAATGCGGCTCATACCGGTATCTACTGCAATATGGATCGAACACATCTTTTCTTTGCTGACTGCAACCTCAGATAATGCCTTTGCAGCTGCAAATTCAGAGATTGCAGGACGGATTTCTTCATCGACGATCGCCTCAAATTTGTCTGGGAAAGTAATTCCGAGAATCAAAATCGGTTTTGTTCTTCCATCCGCGATCAGTTCCTCTGCCTCATCAACCGTTGCCACTGCATATCCCCACAAATATGGAAGATCTTCTACCTCACGGGAAATACGCATCGCACCATGTCCGTATCCGTTTGTTTTGACCACGGCGATCATCTTGGTATCCTTATTAATATTTTTATGCATTGATTCCATATTATATCGCACAGCATCTAAGTCAATGCCTGCATATACACGATATTTTTCCATAAATCTGCTCCTATGCTTTCTTTTATTTTAATTTAAAATCTTTCACTGTCTGCATCTGCTCTGTCATAAACCCTTGATAATCCATCAATCAGATCCGACGAAAACATTGCTCTCTTTCCAGTTATTTCTGCTGCTTCATCCCCGGCAAGTCCATGGACATATACCCCAAGAGGTGCCGCAACATCCGCGGTCAGCCCCTGTGCAAGGAAAGCTCCGATTACACCGGATAACACATCGCCGCTTCCACCAGTCGCCATACCATGATTGCCGCTTAGATTCAGATATCCAAGTGCATACGGGATTGCCGTCACTGTATGAAAATCCTTGAGCACACATACCACGTTGTAGGTCTGTGCAAATGTAAAAGCCGACTCTACCAGCCTCGTCTGGATCAGTGACACGGTATCCCCCGTCAGTCTTGCCATCTCGCCAAGATGAGGCGTTACTACCATCTCCGTGTGTGGTCTGAGAAGTAACTCTGTCTCTTTGGCAATCACATTGAGTGCATCCGCGTCCAGAAGAAGAGGAACCGCACAATTCTTAAGAACCAGTGATACCAGCTTCTGCGCATTTCGTTCTGTACCGATTCCAGGTCCTAATACGACGGCATCCGCCCATTTTAATTCTTCAACCACCTGCATTTCATCCAGTTTCGTTCCATAAGTTGACAGGATTGCCTCCGGCACCGCCGACTGGATAATGACACGATTTTCTTCCGCTGTCAGTATTTTAACAAGGCCGCAGCCACTCCGATAAGCAGCGCGCGCGCTCATAATCGCCGCCCCTGCCATATTGACAGATCCTGCGATCACAAGCAGCTTTCCGTAACTTCCTTTGTTGGAATGATCCATCCGCTTCGGAAGAAGTCTGCTGACATCCTGCGTCTCAAGCGCGGCAAGATGTGGTTTTCGCTCCAGCCAGCTTGCCTCTGTTATGCCCATCGGAACAACTGACACTCTGCCGGATGCTTCATTTCCAGGCCATAAAAACTGTCCCATCTTACCAAACGAAAAGGTAATTGTATCATCTGCGAGGAAAGAAACATTTAATACCGCTCCATTATCCGCATGAACACCAGAACTGATATCGACCGCGACTTTCCATCCACGCATCTCATTCACCTGCCGGATCACCTCAGCCAATTCTCCTTCAATATTCCGTGAAAGACCGATTCCAAATAATGCGTCGATCACAAGATCAAATTTTTCTTCCGGAATCTGTTCTTCCATACGGATCTGATACGCCTGACAGATTGCCTTCTGCGTCTGATAAGACTCGGTCGTCTTATGTCCGGCAGCCTCACCGCACAGACAGACACAACTCGTAAGCCCCTCCTGCATCAGAAGCCTCGCAATCGCAAGACCATCCGCTCCATTATTGCCGCTTCCGCACAAAATCAGTGCATTCGAGATTTCTTTATGATATTCTTTTTGCAGAAAGAAAAGCCTTCGGACAAAAGTCATCGCTGCCTGTTCCATTAATACCAGTTCCGGCACATGGAACTTTGATGATGTATTCTGATCCAAAAGCTTCATTTCTTTTCCGGACACTAGATATTGCAAGGCAATCCTCCTAACTTTCTTTATCCGAAGCTTCCATCTCGACATCAAACAGATCCAGCACCTGCGGTCCGCAGATATCATGCAGATATGCATAGATCTCACGATTATTGATGTCGCGATTCTGTTTCTTGATAATATTCTTCTTTAGATCAATGCGCACCTGATTGATCCACTCCTCAATCTCTTTGGACTCCTGCGTATTGATCTTAATCTTGGCATAGAAATATTCCATGCTCAGAATCATCAGGTTCTCATTCACCTGTTTCATTTTCTGCGGCAGTTCTAAAAGTTCCGCCTCCGCCGCATCAATTCTCTCATTGAGTTCATCGATCATACGCTTATCCTTGTCGCGAACCTTCTCCTTGTCCGAAGCATTACCGTCAGAGCCTTCCATATTCTGAACGATTTCGTCCATCAGCTGATTCTTCACCTTTTTGTAATCTTTCAGATCAGAATTCAGCTTTCCCTGCCGCGCAAGCAAATTATTCAGTTCCGTCTCCGCATTTCGGATTTCATCCGTCTTACCGTGGATTGCAAAAAGCCTGTGCCATTTCTGATCCAGAACTAGAAGTGGCAGTTTCTTATGTTCTAACGCTTTACGAAATTCATCTGTATTCTTCATTTACACTACCTCTGACAACTTCGTCGATTATAAATCATCTTATATCCATCCGCAGTGTTAAAAAGTCTCATCACAATTTTGAATCGTTACGAATTCTTTACAATATTATATGACAGTTGCATTAAGGAATCCGACAAATGAACGTTCTCAACCACCACCTGATTATCACTCAGATCAAGATCGACATGTGCAAAATTCCAGATTGCATGGACGCCAAGCTGGACTAAATGTTGAGCCGTCTCATCCGCTTTCTCCTTCGGAAGCGTGAGTGCCGCAATATCAACCGGATGATCCTTGCAATACTGATCCAGTTCATCCATCAGATAGATTGGAATTCCACGTACCGTCTGTCCCTTGAGCTTTGGATTTACATCAAAAAGCGCTGTAATAATAAAACCAAATTTTTCAAATTTCACATAATTTGTGATCGCCTGACCCAGATTTCCGGCTCCAATCACAATAATATGATGTGTCTCATTTAATCCTAGGATCTTACCAATCTCATCATACAAAAATTGTACATTATAGCCATATCCCTGCTGCCCGAATCCACCAAAATTGTTGAGATCCTGACGTATTTGTGACGCAGTCACACGCATTCTGCGGCTAAGATCGTTAGAAGAAATACGCTCCACACCTTCCTCTAACAGCTCCCCCAAATAACGATAATATCTTGGCATTCGACGTATGACAGCCTGCGATATTTCTTTTTCCAAAATCTAACCCTCCAATTCCCGGTTAAGTTAAAACAAAAACCCTAAGTTAATTATAGGATTTTCACACAAAACTGTCAATGTGTGAAAAATTTAACATACGCTAAACTTTCCCAAATCAACTCAGGGTAATCTTGTTATCATTCAAAGAAGTTCACTGTTGAAAAAATTTTGATTACAGTGTTTTCTCTAAATTGGCACGGATTGCCTTGATAAAGTTCTCACTGTTAAGAACCGTAGGATTTTCGATTGTTGTGATTAAAGCAAGATCCTTTGTCATAGAACCTGACTCAATCGTATCAAGACACGCTTTCTCAAGCTTGTCTGCGAATGCACAAAGCTCCGGAATCTGATCAAGCTCTCCTCTCTTTCTAAGCGCTCCGGTCCACGCAAAGATCGTTGCGACAGAGTTTGTAGAAGTTTCCTCGCCTTTCAGGTGCTTGTAATAATGTCTCTGAACGGTTCCGTGAGCGGCCTCATACTCATAATATCCGTGAGGAGATACCAATACGGAAGTCATCATAGCAAGAGAACCAAAAGCAGAACTGATCATATCACTCATAACATCGCCGTCGTAGTTCTTGCATGCCCAGATAAATCCGCCCTTTGCTTTCATAACACGGGCAACCGCATCATCAATGAGTGTATAGAAATACTCAATGCCGGCTTTCTCAAATGCTTCCTTATAATCATTGTCATACACTTCCTGGAAAATATCCTTGAAGGTATGGTCATATTTCTTGGAGATCGTATCCTTGGTTGCAAACCACAGATCCTGCTTCGTATCCAAAGCATACTTAAAGCAGCTATGCGCAAAGCTTGTGATGGACTCATTTAAGTTGTGCTGTCCCTGGATCACACCAGCGCCCTTGAACTCATGGATCAATTCTCGTGTAACTGTTCCATCCTCGGCAGTAAAAACGAGCTCGGCTTTTCCAGGTCCAGGAATCTTCATCTCACTTGCCTTATAGACATCACCATATGCATGTCTTGCAATCGTGATTGGCTTCTCCCATGTCTTAACATTTGGCTCGATACCTTTCACAACGATCGGCGCACGGAATACCGTTCCATCAAGCATCGCACGAATTGTTCCGTTCGGACTCTTCCACATCTCTTTTAAGTTATATTCTGTCATTCTGGCAGCGTTTGGAGTGATGGTTGCGCATTTTACTGCAACACCATACTTCTTTGTTGCATTGGCAGAGTCAATGGTAACTTGATCGTTTGTGCGGTTACGCTCCTCAAGGCCAAGGTCATAATACTCTGTTTTTAAGTCAATGAACGGAAGAAGCAGTTCATCTTTGATCATCTTCCAGAGGATTCTGGTCATTTCATCTCCATCCATCTCGACCAAAGGGGTCGTCATCTTAATTTTGTCCATGTTCGTCTCCTTTTCTATTTCATTAGGTTCTCCCACCCATATTTATCCATGTTAGCCATTGTGTTGCGGATATGCTCTCTTGCATATTTTTCTGCGGTCTTAGCGTCTCTCGCCTTCAATGCCTCAGCAATTCTGCGGTGCTCATCCATAGAAGCACGCGCACGTGTTTTCTGCTCAAGTGTAATCTTGCGGATACGCTGCAGATAATGATGGTAATCACGAAGAACATGCGTCAGTTCCTTGCTTCCGCAGGCCTCATAGACTAATTCATGAAACCGGTTGTCAAGTTCCACCATCTGATCCCAATTTTCCTTTGAGAAATGGAAATCCGAAAGAAAAACATTCTCTTCCAGTTCCTCAATCTGCTCCTGCGTAATGTTTTCTGCCGCCCAACGTGCGCATAACCCCTCAAGCAGAGCTCGAATCTCGTAGATATCCTTGACATCCTTTAATGTAATTCCCTCTACGAAGGCGCCTTTGTTCGGAATAATATGCACCAGTCCCTCAAGCTCCAACTGGCGGAGTGCCTCTCGCACCGGGGTCCGGCTGACGCCAAGTTCCTCGCCGATGGATTTCTCCTTGAGTTCCTCGTTTGCCTGATATTTACCATTTAATATATCTTCCCGAATCGCGTGAAATACTCTCGCGCTTAACGAAGAATGATCTTCTGACATAATTAACACCTTATTATAATATCGAATTTCGCGTTATAATACAATACCAAGATCCTTACAGACATCGGTAATTGTTACAACAAGTTCCTGATCTGTGATGACTGTCACACGACCGTCATCATACTGCGCATCTACCCACTCCTTGACACGCTTGACAAGTGCAGAATTCTTATCCACCTTACGATCATCCGGCAGATGATAGTAATTGTTGATCCAATGCGCGATTCCGGCAAGCCCTGAAGTATTTGATACCGCAACAAGAGGCGGACGATTCAAGAATTTACCGGTATCAAAAATATTGTAAATTTCCTCGTTCTTAAGCAGTCCATCTGCATGAATGCCGGCTCTGGTCACATTAAAGTTGCTTCCGACAAAAGGCGTTCTGCTCGGTTGTTTATATCCAAGCTCCTTCTCAAAATATTCGGAAAGTTCCGTAATCACGGTTGTATCCATGCCATCTAATGTTCCCTTCAGCTGTGCATACTCAAAGATCATAGCTTCCAGCGGTGTGTTTCCGGTTCTCTCACCAATTCCAAACAATGAACAGTTAACGCCGCTTGCACCGTATAACCATGCAGTTGTCGAATTATTGACCGCTTTATAGAAATCATTATGTCCATGCCATTCAATCTGTGAAGATGGCACACCTGCATGTGTAGTCAGACCATAGATGATGCCCGGCACGCTTCGCGGAATTACAGCACCCGGGAAATTGACTCCGTATCCCATTGTGTCACAGGCGCGAACCTTGATTGGAATCTTGTATTCATCCTGCAGCTTCATTAACTCTACACAGAACGGAATTACAAATCCGTAGATGTCAGAACGGGTGATATCTTCCAGATGACATCTTGGGCTGATTCCGGTCTCTAAGCAATCACGAATCACGCTTAAGTACAGGTTCATAACCTCACGTCTTGTCATCTTCATCTTATAAAAGATATGATAATCCGAACAGCTTACAAGAATTCCGGTCTCTCTGAGGCCGATGTCTTTAACGAGCTGGAAATCCTGCTTACTTGCACGGATCCAGGAAGTTACTTCCGGGAATTTATATCCTCTCTCCAGACATTTATATACGGCATCTCTATCCTTCTTGCTGTATAAGAAGAATTCACTCTGACGGATTTTACCCTTAGGACCGCCTAATTTATGTAAATAGTCGTAGATGGTGACAATCTGTTCTGTTGTGTACGGCGCACGTGACTGCTGACCATCACGGAACGTTGTATCGGTAATCCAGATATCTTCCGGCATATTATGGGGAACGATACGATCGTTGAATGCGATCTTCGGGATCTCTTCATATGGGAACAAATTACGAAAGGTATTTGGCTCATCTACATCAACCAGCTGATAGAAATGCTCCTCCAACTGCAGCAGATTCGTCTTGTCATTCATCACTACATCTCTCATCGGTTTTACCACTCCTTTGTCATGCATGAATAATTGTATACAATTATTATGTTTGCATACATTTTAGCAACTTAGCACGTTAAAGTCAATATATATTTTCAAAAAGCAGGAACCTCTTTGCAAAACCTACATATCTTACTATTGTAAATATATTTATTGGAGGTCACTTATGAGTGATTTAGCTGCTACAAACTGTGGATGTTCATCTGAGGGCGGATGCAATTCCATTATCTGGATCATCCTTCTTCTCTGCTGCTGCGGTGGCAACGGTTCTTTCTTAAACAATAACGGATGCGGTGGCGGAAATGATTGCTGCTGGATTATCATTCTCCTGTTACTGTGCGGTAACTGTGGTGGTGGATGCGGAAGCATTTGCTAATCTGTTTCACGAAAAAGGGAAGCCGTTTTCTTTGGCTTCCCTTTTTTCATATATAATAATTGTGATTTCTCCGTTCTTTGCTTGACGGAATTATTTTATCACGATGTTGACAAGTCTTCCAGGAACATAGATTTCTTTTACAATGTTACCTGTCAGCTTATCAGCGATCGCCGCTTTGGCCTTGGCGATAACTTCATCCTTCGGATCATCTTTGTTGATGCCTAAGGTAGCCTTTACCTTGCCATTGATCTGTACCGCAATCTCTACAGAAGTCTCTACAGTCTTAGCCTCGTCGAATTCCGGCCATGTCTGCTGGTATACTCTTCCCTCGCAGCCAATTGTCTGCCACATCTCCTCTGTAATATGTGGAGCTACCGGATTTAAAAGAATAATCAGAGTCTTAAGCTCGCCTTTTGTGATAGATCCCTTCTTGTAGAAATCATTCAAAAGTGCCATCATTGCGGCGATCGCAGTATTATACTTCAGATTCTCAAAGTCATTGGATACCTTCTTGATGGTCTGATGCATCTTGGTTTCAAGATCCTTGGAATATCCTTCCTCATCCGTCATGATATCCTGTAATTTCCATACACGATCGAGGAATCTGCGGCATCCCTTAACACCATCCTCAGACCATGATGCAGCAAGATCAAACGCACCGATGAACATCTCATAAGTACGGAGTGTATCAGCACCATACTCGTTGACAATATCATCCGGGTTAACAACATTTCCTCTGGACTTGGACATCTTCTCACCGTTCTCACCAAGAATCATACCGTGTGAAGTACGCTTCTGGTATGGTTCCGGACATGGAACAACCTTCTCATCGTAGAGGAATTTGTGCCAGAATCTGGAGTACAGAAGATGCAGCGTTGTATGCTCCATTCCACCATTATACCAGTCAACCGGCATCCAGTATTTTAATGCCTCCGGGCTTGCTAAAGCTTCGTCATTGTTCGGATCGGTATAACGTAAGAAATACCAGGAAGAACCAGCCCACTGAGGCATCGTATCAGTCTCTCTCTTAGCCGGTCCGCCGCAGCATGGACAGGTTGTATTTACCCAGTCCGTCATAGCAGCAAGCGGTGACTCACCATTGTCGGTCGGCATATAACTGTCAACTTCCGGAAGTAATAACGGAAGTTCACTCTCATCAAGTGGAACATATCCACACTTGTCACAGTGAACGATCGGGATCGGCTCGCCCCAGTAACGCTGACGTGAGAATACCCAGTCTCTCAATTTATAATTTGTCTTTGCCTCTCCGATGCCTTTCTCCTGTAAGAAAGCGATCATCTTCTCCTTGGCAGCCTTTACTTCAAGACCATTTAAGAAATCCGAGTTGATCAGAACTCCGGTTGCAACGTCAGTAAATGCAGCTTCATTGACGTCAACCTCTTCACCATCTTTTGCAACAACCTGGATGATTGGAAGATTGAACTTCTTAGCAAACTCCCAGTCTCTCTCATCATGTGCAGGAACGGCCATGATTGCTCCGGTTCCGTAACTCATCAGTACATAATCAGATACCCAGATCGGCACTTCCTTACCATTTACCGGGTTGATTGCAGTAAGTCCATCGATTGCGACACCGGTCTTATCCTTGGCAAGCTCAGCACGCTCAAAATCAGACTTTCTGGAAGCCTGCTCACGGTATGCAAGGATCTCCTCCCAGTTCTTGATCTGATCCTTGTATTTATCAAGATATGGATGCTCCGGAGAGACAACCATATAAGTAACACCGAATAATGTATCACATCTTGTTGTATAGATACGAAGCTTATCCTCGGTATCCTTGATCTGGAAATCAACCTCTGCACCTGTAGAACGTCCGATCCAGTTCTTCTGGGAAACCTTGACACGCTCGATATAATCAACATCATTTAATCCCTCGATCAGTTTGTCGGCATACTCCGTAATCTTGAGCATCCACTCACTTTTCACCTTACGGACAACCGGAGAACCACAACGCTCACATACACCGTTGACTACTTCCTCGTTTGCAAGACCGACCTTGCAGGAAGTACACCAGTTGATCGGCATCTCCTTCTTGTATGCAAGACCTGCCTTAAATAATTTCAGAAAGATCCACTGTGTCCATTTATAGTAATTCGGATCTGTTGTATTGATCTCACGATCCCAGTCGAAAGAATAACCGAGTGAATGTAACTGATTCTTAAAATGCTTTACATTGTTCTCGGTAACGATCTTCGGATGGATCTTGTTCTTGATCGCATAGTTCTCTGTAGGAAGACCAAACGCATCCCATCCCATCGGATAAAGTACGTTGTATCCCTGCATTCTTCTCTTACGGGCAACAATATCAAGAGCTGTGTAAGGTCTTGGATGACCTACGTGAAGTCCCTGTCCTGATGGATAAGGGAACTCGACTAAAGCATAATATTTCGGTTTTGTGTAATCATTGGTTGCAGCGAAAGCCTTCTCATCATCCCAGACTTTCTGCCACTTCTTCTCGACCACTTTGTGGTTGTAAACTTCTGACATAATATCCTCCTTCTATACTCAAAGCATTGTGGGAACCAAACGCAGCAACTGCATTTAAAAATCCAAAACAATTTTCCTCATACAGTAAAAAAACTTCGTCTCTATACATAGAGACGAAGTCATAACTCCGTGATACCACTCTGCTTCGCATTTCATAAATGCGCACTCATAATCAAATATCGATGATTAACCGTCCGAACCTACGCAATTACTCTTCAGCCCGGCTGCTCCAAGGTGAGTTCAAATTCAAATCCTACTGTCTCGCACCATCCGGCAGTTCTCTGCAAAGTCTTATGAATCCTACTATTCCTCTTCAAAGCATTCTCTTCATAAATTGATTCAAATAACAGATACATTCTATCATAGTTCCCGTTTTTGTCAACTCATTTAAAGAATTTTGACTTCAATTTTAACTTCAGTAACCTCATTATATCCAACAATTTGCGTAAAAAAGGCTCCGGCAAATGCCGAAGCCTTAATATGTATCTGATTAGTTGTTGATGAGCTTGTCACTCTCATTGTTCCAGCTGTAAAGCTTACGGATCTCAGCACCAACCTTCTCTGAAGGATGCTCAGAAGCAAGCTTTCTCATAGCCTTGAAGTGAACCTGACGTCCTGCTGGAGACATATCAAGTAAGAACTCTTTTGCAAATGTTCCATCCTGAATATCAGTAAGGATCTTCTTCATAGCCTTCTTTGTATCCTCAGTAACAATCTTCGGTCCGGTAATGTAATCACCGTACTCAGCTGTATTAGAGATAGAGTATCTCATTCCTGCGAAACCTGACTGGTAGATCAGATCTACGATCAGCTTCATCTCATGGATACACTCAAAGTATGCATTTCTTGGATCATAACCAGCCTCGCAAAGAGTTTCGAAACCAGCCTGCATAAGAGCACATACACCACCACAAAGTACAGCCTGCTCACCGAAGAGGTCTGTCTCTGTCTCTGTACGGAAAGTTGTCTCAAGGACACCGGCTCTTGCTCCACCGATACCTAATGCATATGCAAGTGCAAGGTCAAGTGCCTTACCAGTTGCATCCTGCTCAACAGCTACAAGACAAGGAGTTCCCTTGCCAGCCTGGTACTCAGAACGAACAGTATGACCTGGTGCCTTAGGTGCGATCATTGTTACATCGACATCCTTTGGTGGCTTGATGCATCCAAAATGAATATTGAAACCATGAGCGAACATTAACATGTTACCAGGCTCAAGGTTTGGCTCGATATCTTTCTTGTACATATCAGCCTGTAACTCATCATTGATAAGAATCATGATGATATCAGCTCTCTTAGCTGCCTCTGCAGCAACATATACTTTAAAGCCCTGCTCCTCGGCTCTCTTCCAGGACTTGCTTCCCTCGTAGAGACCGATGATGACATCACAGCCTGACTCCTTTAAGTTCAAAGCGTGTGCATGTCCCTGGCTACCATAACCAATGATTGCGATTGTCTTTCCCTCTAATAAAGAAAGATTACAATCTTCCTGATAGAAAATTCTTGCTTCTGACATATTATTGTCCTCCTAATATATATACTTTAAATAAATTAAGTAGCTTAATCAAAAAACTTAACATCATCTGAACCTCGTGTTAAGCCTGTAATGCCGGTTCTGGCAAGTTCCAGGATTTCATATCCCTCAAGCAGATCCAGGAAAGCATCCAGCTTATCCTGATGTCCCACCAACTCGATTACCATCGAATCGTGCGTGACGTCCACAATCTTACCATGGAAAATCTCAGTGACATTCATAATCGGCTGACGCTGCGTATCCTTTGCACGGATCTTGACCAGAATCAACTCTCTCGTCACTGAGGAACCCGGTTCCAATTTTTTGATATCCAAAACATCTTCCAGTTTCTCAAGCTGCTTCTCGATCTGTTCCAAGATCTGTTCCTCTCCGCTTGCCACAATCGTAATTCTTGTGTATTTTGGATCCGCGGTCACGCCGGACGAAAAACTGTCGATATTGTAGCCTCTGCGACTGAACAATCCGGAAATGCGGCTTGTAACGCCTGGATTGTTTTCAACTAAAAGAGATAATGCTTGTCTTCTCATTTTGAAAACCTTCTACTTTCTTTGCGTTTATTAGATAATAATACTATAATCTACATTTGTCAAGCAGTATATTTATTATAACTTTAGGTTATGTAACAAATAACTCTAATCTATTATTTTCAATGATACAAAATGCCTTCCAGCTATGGAAAGTTCTTGATTGCTCCATTATAATACTGCATGATCAACAGCGCATCTACAAGGTCAACAGTACCGTTTCTATTTACATCTGCGGCAGTCTTCTGATCATCCGTAAAATACCGTACCTTGTTATAATACTGTACAACATATAAAGCATCTACCAAATCAATTTTCTTATTGCCATTAATATCTCCAAGCATTGGCGTCTCAAGCTTTACTGTAACTTTGGAAGAAGCTCCAGTCGTAACAAAAGCACTCTCATTTTGATCCTTAACATTTGTAACAGACAACTTCACCGTATCCGTAATCGTTGTGGTCCCTGCACTGTTTCCACTTGTTGAATTATTTCCTGTCGTATTATTTGTTTTCACCGGTGTAAAATTAACATTAAAAAAATTACCGATATTCTTGACTTCCTGCGATGCCTTTATTTTGACAATCACTTTATTACCGCCAGACTCTGTTGAATAGGACTCAACAGAGACATAATTTTTGATTGCATTCTCCACGGAAACCGACTGATACGAAAGCTTCGTCTTATCAAATTCCACAACAAGATCAAGACTCACGAATCCTTCGTTTGTTGAACAAGAAACAGGCACTGCGACATTATTGCCAGTAGCATTCACATCCTTTGTTGTCAATGCAAGCTTTTTTGTCTTATTATTCTTAAGTATAATCTCAAGACCTGACGGATAACTGACCGAATCCGTACTCTCATTCGATTTATTCACTTTTGCATAATTTAGATTAATCTTTGTTGTCTCTGTCGATTTCTTAACTACGAATTTAATGGTAAGCACGACTCCCTTAGTCTCATCCGGAAGGGTTACCGGCTTAGCACCTCTCCAACGCACCTCAAGATTCTTATCAGTAGGAGAATATGAAGCAATCCAGCTCCCCTGATTCTCCTCATCCTCCGGGATATAACTGCTGGGAACAATTTCTCCAGCTTCCAAGGTTTCGAACACATCAGTATCATACTCAAGAAATCCCGAAAATCCAAATGTCTGTGTATTATGAATCGAGAACTTGACTAATACCTCATCTCCCTTGTTAAGTGTTGTAGAATCGCTGCTCATTTCCAGAATCTTATCCTCTGTTACTGCAGATTTTTTCTCTACATCTGCCGCATAAGACACGTCGGGAATCATAACGAATGCAAGCAAGCTTACCGCTAATATATATGTAATTATTTTACGCATTCTCTCCCAACATTTTCTCATATGCTCATCTTTCTCCTTGTCTAATACATTCAGTTGTTCTGTCATTCTGCAGAACTATAAAGTAATCATCAATGTGGCGCCCCACTGCATCTTATGCTCTCATCGCTACCTTCTGACAGAATACGATTCAGACAGATCTCACACAGATCACCATTCTTATCCGGTATACGAATAACATGAGTTGAAACCCATTGATACTTATCGCCTCTTCCTTTCTGATAAAGTCTGACATAAACCTCGTTCTGTCCCTGCAACAGCTTCTTGGTTAGATTTTCCCGTGAAAAATTGGCAAGAAATGCATTCTGATAATTCGGATGAATGTAAAGTACACCATGATCAATCAGATCATCAAATTTCCCAGTTGCAGGCATATTCGTTGCCAGAAATCCCTCATCTTTGATCATTGTATAAGTATTCTTCGTCAAGTTTGCCGATACAATAAGCGGAAAAGCATCCGATACCGCTTCAAATACAGAAAGCACGTCGTCCAGACGGATTCCGTTTAACTTTTCGAATTCTTCAAATGTGTTTGCAGCCTTCATCTTAAGTCCCCCATTCAAGCATCCTGATCTGTTCTGATTGTTTCCATATCATAATTCCATTACTATGTATATTATAGTTGAAGTTGCATTGTTTTACAATAATTTGTTGTGTAAGCCTTATGCATCCCCTTCTCCATTCCTGTCTTAGGAAAACCACCTGATGCTGTACGTAAACTATTAATTTAATCATATCACAAGCTATGTGCTTTATCATGAAATATTTGGTTCTACTGGATTTCATCTCCTATTGCAGAATTATTACAGACTTGTTACAATCCATCTGTACTTAGCTAATACAAATACTTTTCAGGAGGATATTACGATGTGTTTCAAAATTTTTAATAATTGTGATCTGCTCACTTTTATCCGTAACTGCTTCGGATGCTAATCGGATAAATCTTTGAGTTGTACAGACTTTATGGTCACAGGAGGACAATATTTTCCTCCTGTGACAAAATCTCGTAAGACTCAGCAGAAAAGTATTTTTTGTAGAGGTCTTCCTTATAGATTCATATGTCATTCTCCTTCAATTTTTATCACTTTTCTGTCGCATGATTTTGTGAAATATCTGCATATTTCCATACGTCTTTGGCATCGGCGAAACCTGTACCTTTCTTGAAGGACAGGAAAAGTTCTTACAATTTGCGCAGGTATTACATAATTGTTTTACGTTCGTATGTTGATGGGCATCAAGCTGAAGAACAAGTGTTGCCGTCTTAAGCGGTTTTAGCATATTCCCCTCCGTGAGGGAAATATCATCCGGTGCCAGCCGTTCATAGATTTGTGGCAATAGTTCTAACGAATACTGATCTCCCAGAAAAGATAATTCTGTAAGATACAGGCCACATTGCTCCTCTATCACATGTGCAAATTCCTCGTATGCTTTCGACAAAAGCATCAGACTTATACAGTCAATCATGTAAGCTTCCTGTATCTGTTCATGACTCAGGTATAACTCTGCCATCTCATCCATTCCGGTACCAAGAGTTACCATTCCATATGCATAACGAGGAAGCGTAATCTCCTCCAGATTCTGTTCCAGCGAATAAAACGCATAAGCGTCGATCAGTGGAAACATCGCCATATAGATAGCCTTGATATACGGCACATCAGTCATCGGAAAATGGAAGCGTTCACAAAACTCATTCCAATCACTAGCGGATAGCCTTGGATTCAATTTACACTTCATGAGATCCATCCCCCTTGTCTGAAGCAGCCATCACCGTTACAATTTCCTGAAACCGGTTTGTGATCTTGTCATAGTTCTTACGCTGATGTGGGAATCCACAATTCATGCAGGATTTCACACCATTTTCTAAGAATTCACAGTTTCCACCACAGTTTTTTCCGAGCGTGTAAAGCGGACAATAACAGAACAGACAATTAAAGTCCTCTTCCGGTATTCCTTTATGGCACGGGAAATATTCACATTTATTATTTTGAAAAAATTTATAATTTTCACTCATAGCATTTTATTTCGTTATATATTCCATAAATTCATTTTCAGGCATTGGTCTTGCGTACTAAACGGAAGCCGATTAATACTGATCACAATCATAGTCATCGATCACCGTCTCTGCTGCTATCGAAGCATAATCACATATTGTGGAAATCGGCAGGCTTTTATCTACATCTTCATACAATCCATACTCCGTAAATATTCTTATGCAGTTTAAAATGAAAACCTCTTCTCTTGTATAATTAAAAAATCCTTTGTCTATTGCGTCAGCATCGCAGTCTTCATTTTTATATATAAAAAACATATTAAGGATATCACAGTATCGGTATTTTGTCGAATCGTTTTCCATCCCCTATACGCCTTCAACAGTAACAAACACAAAAAGAGAACAAACCATACCTTTTAAAGGAATGATTTATCCTCTTTCGCATATCATTTATTTTCTTGATATTTTAATATCGTCCGATTTCGATTTTACTCAGATCCAAGATATCGTTGATCAACCCAAGCAAAAAATGACAGGATGTATCGATTTTATTGAGGTATTCGTGAATAAATAAAACAGGCTTCTGCTCAGTGATGAGCAAAAGCCTGCAATCCTTATAATATCAAAGTTTTTCTTTAGAATTTACCAGCGTTAGCAGCTTCCTCAACAGATACTGCAACAGCAACAGTAGCTCCAACCATTGGGTTATTACCCATTCCGATCAGTCCCATCATTTCTACATGGGCTGGTACAGATGAGGATCCAGCGAACTGTGCATCAGAATGCATACGTCCCATAGTATCTGTCATACCATAAGAAGCTGGTCCTGCAGCCATGTTATCTGGATGGAGTGTACGTCCTGTACCACCGCCTGATGCTACGGAGAAGTACTTCTTACCCTGCTCGATACACTCTTTCTTGTATGTACCTGCAACCGGATGCTGGAAACGTGTTGGGTTTGTAGAGTTACCAGTGATGGAAACACCTACGTTCTCATGATGCATGATTGCAACACCTTCCTGAACATCATCAGCACCGTAACATTTAACCGTTGCGCGAAGTCCGTTAGAGTATGCTTTCTCATATACAATGTTAAGCTTTGCAGCCTTGTAATCATACTGAGTCTCAACAAATGTAAATCCGTTGATACGTGAGATGATCTGTGCAGCGTCTTTTCCAAGACCATTTAAGATAACACGAAGAGGTTTCTTACGAACCTTGTTAGCCTTCTCTGCGATACCGATAGCACCCTCAGCAGCTGCGAATGACTCATGTCCTGCTAAGAAACAGAAGCACTCTGTCTCCTCCTCGAGGAGCATCTTACCAAGGTTACCATGTCCAAGACCTACTTTACGGTGATCAGCTACAGATCCAGGAATACAGAATGCCTGAAGTCCCTCTCCGATTGCTGCAGCAGCGTCAGCAGCTCTCTTGCAGCCCTTCTTGATTGCGATTGCAGCACCTACAGTGTAAGCCCAGCAAGCGTTCTCGAAACAAATTGGCTGGATCTTCTTAACCTGATCGTAAACGTTCAGTCCAGCGTCCTTTGTAATTTTCTCAGCTTCTTCGATAGAGCTGATACCATAGCTGTTTAATACAGCATTAATCTGGTCAATTCTTCTTTCATATCCTTCAAATAATGATGCCATTATCTCGTTCTCCTTTCCAATTATTCCTGACGTGGATCGATGATCTTAACAGCATCATCCACACGACCGTACTGACCCTTAGCTTTCTCCCAAGCTGTGTTAGGATCATCACCCTTCTTGATGAAGTCAGTCATCTTTCCAAGAGAAACGAACTGGTAACCAATTACTTCGTTATCAGCATCAAGTGCGATACCTGTAACATATCCCTCAGCCATCTCAAGATAACGAACACCCTTCTCCTTTGTTGCGTACATTGTACCAACCTGAGAACGAAGTCCCTTTCCTAAATCTTCAAGACCGGCACCAACTGCAAGTCCGTCATCAGAGAATGCAGACTGTGTACGTCCGTAAACGATCTGTAAGAAAAGCTCTCTCATAGCTGTGTTGATAGCGTCACATACTAAATCTGTATTTAAAGCTTCGAGAATTGTTTTTCCCTGTAATACTTCTGCAGCCATAGCAGCTGAGTGAGTCATACCAGAGCATCCGATTGTCTCTACTAAAGCTTCCTCAATGACACCATTCTTTACATTAAGGGAAAGCTTGCAGGCACCCTGCTGTGGTGCACACCAGCCTACACCGTGTGTAAATCCTGAAATGTCCTCAATTTTCTTGGAATGAACCCATTTTCCTTCTTCTGGAATAGGAGCTGGCTCATGTTTTGCGCCCTTTGCTACAGGACACATGTTTTCAACTTCCTTTGTGTAAATCATTATAAGACTCCTTTCGCATGTTAATTGTATATGATAAACTCTGTTACCATTCTGACATACCTTAAGTATTTTGGCATATTTTTTTTGATAAGTCTAGTACTAATTGGCACTTTTTTTCGTACATCCGCGATTTTCCTGTATTATTTTGCCTCTTTTTTGACCACATGCTGCGCGTCTTTAAAAATATGTTCTGCCGGAATTACCCCTCGCACGGACGAAAGCGGGTAAACATTACAATCTCTTCCGATAACGGTTCCCGGATTCAATACCGAATTGCATCCGACTTCTACATGATCACCAAGCATCGCGCCGAACTTCTTTCTTCCTGTCTCAATCTCTTCTCCGGAATCGAATTTATCCTTGACAACAACAAGAGTCTTATCCGACTTCACATTTGATGTGATCGATCCGGCTCCCATATGTGATTTATAACCAAGGATCGAATCCCCTACGTAATTATAATGAGGAACCTGCACCGAGTTAAAGATAATTACATTTTTCAGTTCTGTCGAATTGCCGACAACCGATCCTTTACCGACAATCGCGCTGCCACGAATGAAAGCACACTGACGTACTTCAACATCTTCATCAATAATTAAAGGCCCATTTAAACTTGCAGTCGGAGCAATTGTTGCACTCTTGGCAACCCAGATATCTTCTCCTCTCTTCTCATATACCTCCGGATCAAGCTTAGGTCCGATCTCACGGATAAAATCCGAAATTCCGCCCAATGCCTCCCACGGATAAGTAAACTGTGCCAGATATTCTCCGGCAATTGTCTGTGTCAAATCATATAAATTGACGATCTTTGCGTTTTCCATTGTGTTACTCCTCTCTAAAACTAATTTATACCGATTCAGATGACTCATTTTGTATCTTAGATGTCATCTCCGTCGTCTCTGATTGTGTGCCTTTTCCCAGTTCAGCTTCCGCCCGATCGTTTCCATTCACATCAGCCTGCACTTCATCAGCATTGTCCGGCTCTCCCGGATTATCAAAATCGAAAGAAATCTGCTCGTTCTCGTATTTCAAACAGGTATCAAATACATTTCCGGCCTTGGAGGTAAAACCTGTAATCTTATGCTTTGTTTTTCCGGTTGTCAGCAGTTCCTTCATAACTTCTTCAGAAAGCTCCACCTTGGCAACTGTATGCCAGATCTTAAATCCACATTCACATTCGTAGCGCCACTGCGATTTCATCAGCATCTTGCCACATCTCGGACACGCCACCTTCGTCTCAACCGGTTTCGGTTTCTCCGGGAAATCAAAAGCGATATCTCCCTCCTCCGTCAGTTTCAGCGGAGCATCGAATTTCATACCGGTTTTGGCAACAAAGCCTTCAATGACATCCGTTTTCTTACGGATCAGAAGTTCCTTAAGCTGGGATTCCTTAATCTTCACACTTGCGATCTTACCAACCATAAAGTTACAGCTGGAAGGATCATCTCTCTTGTTATTTTCGCACACAAAGCCAAATGGTGCAACCGTGATTGCACCACCACACTTCGGGCAGACAACATCTTTAACCTTCTTGGCTTCTACATTATCAAAATCAAATTTAAGTCCTGTCACTTTACCGCTTTCGTCTTTGTTCAAAGCCACACGTGCGTCGAAGCGTTTTCCTGACTTGGATTTAAATCCACGCATCGTCTCTGTTATGCCATCTGTCAGAAGCTGCTTGACCTGTGTCTCCGTAAAGGCTTTCTCTGCCATCTTTCCGATAGAAAAACGACAGCTGTTCTCAACTTTTGGATCATAATTGGCACATCCGTATCCAAATGAAGTAACCACGATATCTCCACCACACAGCGGACACTTCACATCCTTAAGCACCTTCTGTTCTACATGATCAAAGTCAAACTGAATAATGTTTTTGCCATCCTCTCCTTTTTGCAGAAGCAGGCAGGCGTCAAACTTCTTTCCGGATTTCGATTTGAATCCGCGGATGGTATCGGTCTTCTTTTCTGCTAGGAGCTGCTTGACCGCAGATACCGGAAGTGACTTTCCTGCGATCGTGCCGATTGCAAACCGGCAGCTCTCCTCATTCGACGGATCATAATTGACGCATCCGTAACCAAATGCCGTCTTTCGTATCGCACCACCACAATCCGGGCAGACCACATCCGGCACAATTTCCGGTTCTACCTCTGAGAAGTCAAACCCTACCGAAACCTTCCCCGTTTCCGCCTCTTTGTTCAACACAAGGCATGCATCAAATCTCTTTCCCGCCTTCGATTTAAAGCCACGGATTGTTCCGGTCTTTCCCTTTTCAATCAATTCCTTGACCTGTTCCTCCGACGGAACCATTCCGGCAATCTCCCCTATATTAAAATTACATCCTGATTTATCATTTTTGTAATTTGCACATCCATAACCAAACGGAGTTGTAACAAGTTCACCTCCACACATTGGACATTTCACACCGATCTTACGTCTTGCGCCTGCACCACGCGCATTCTTTCCAGCGAAATCACTGATGCGTTCTGCAAGAGGTGTACGGATGTTCTGGTCGATCATCTTAAGCGTTTCTGTCCGGATAAACTCCTCCAGCTTATGCCGGTAATCCCAGAAATCAACGGTTCCCCTCGTAATTCCATCCAGTCCCTTTTCCCAGGATGCTGTCATCTTAGGATTTAGGAGCGCAGGAACTGTCATATTTACAACTTCATAGACCATCTCTCCAAGATTCTCCGGCGTCAGAACCTGTGTCTTCTTGTTCAGATTCAGATAACCGATGCGCACCAGTTTCTTAATGATCTCCGCACGCGTTGCGGAAGTTCCGATTCCGGATCCTTTGATTTGTTCACGCAGTTCTTCATCCTCGATCAGCTGTCCTGCATTCTCCATCGCAAGCACCATTGAACCGGATGTATAACGCTTTGGTGGAGAAGTCTTACCTTCTTTGATACCATAACCGTTTACCTCTACTGTATCACCATTTTGAATGCGATCGGCAAGTCCCAGAAGTACTTTCGGATCTGCTGTCTCCTCGTTCTCACCATCTTCTCCATTCTCCTGTCTGGAGAACTCGCCACCAGTCACGCGATCGAGTCCTCTGTTCGGATTATCTGGATCATTTTTATCTTTCTTCTTCGGGATTCCTGCAATCTCAAGATACCCTGGCAATTTCAACACTTTTGCCGACGCAAAAAAGGATTCTGTATGATTTTCTGTATCAACACCAACAACTAACTTAACATTCTGATATTCCGCAGGAGGATAAAATACACTTAAGAATCTCCGAACGATAAGTTCAAAGACCGCTTTCTGCAGAGAATTCAAAGAATTCAATTCTGTCAACTGACCGGTCGGAATAATTGCATAATGATCTGTCACTTTGCTGTCATCTGTATACTGTGTCTTCGCGACATTGCGATACAACTGCTGTTGCATGATTTTTTCCGCAAATGCGCTCGTCGGTTCATATCCGCGCAATCGGCTGATATTCTTTTGAATTTCTTTGGCTACCGCTGAAGATAAAACTCTGGCATCCGTTCTCGGATATGTTGTCAGCTTCTTTTCATACAGATCCTGTGCCACCTGAAGTGTCTCATCCGGGCTGATCTTAAAACGCTTCGCACATTCTGCCTGTAACTCTGCAAGGTTAAACAGAAGTGGCGCGCGCTTCTTACTGATTCCTTTCTCGATGGAAAGCACTTTTGCAGTCTGTCCATTCAATTGATTGATCAGTTTCTGTGCGTCCTCCTCTTTTTTGAATCCATTCTCCTTATATAAAAGAGGCGAATCCAGATACTCGGACTTCTCTGTTGTCTTCCATTCCCCTTCAATCCCGGCGTCTGTAAAGCGACCGATCACACGATAAAACGGAGTCTCCTTAAAGTTTCGGATCTCACGCTCGCGGATAACCACCATTCCAAGTACACAGGTCATAACACGTCCGACCGCAATAGCTGTATAGGAACGTGTTCCGGCTGCATCATTTAACAGGCTTCCATACTTAACCGACATAACACGTGAGAAGTTGATGCCCATCGCATAATCTTCAATGGTTCGCATAATTCCGGAGTTTCCGAGGTTTGCATACTCAGACATCGGCTTTGCCTCGTGGATTCCTCGCATAATCTCCTCCTCCGTCTGCGAGTCGATCCATACACGAAGTTCCTCCATGCCTGATCTCACGCCACCGAAATTGCGGATATTCTCTTCGATCGTCTGTCCTTCTTTTCCGGCATCACCTGCCCAGTAGACACGGTCGATATCTTCACGCATCAGCATTCCATGCACAATATCATATTGATGATGTACATCAGAGATCACATCATATTTATAATCTTTTGGAAGAAATGGAAGGTCTTCCATCTTCCACTTCTTGTATTTCATATCATAACTCTCCGGATATACAAGACCAACCAGATGACCAACACACCAGGTGATCACATACTCCGAATTCTCTATGTAACCGTCTTTACGTCCGTTGACCTTGAGCACCTTGGCAAACTCCTGTGCCACGGACGGTTTCTCGGTAATGATTAAAGATTTTCCCATAACTTACCCAATTTTACAATTCATTCATGTCAATCAATTCGTATCTGGTATCTGTCTTGGCAAGTTCCACCAGTTCTGGATCAAACGCCTTGGCAGAGAATAGATACAAATGATTCGACTGTACTCTTGCCTTCTTCATGGACTCTTGTAATTTTCCACACATTTCCATCGTCAGATAAGGCTTTTCCCAATTACACAGACCTACAATGTTCCGCCGGTCGCTGCTTTGTGCAATAATATCAATTGTTCCTGTCTTACCGATCCATGTTCCCATCTTATGGATCGCAAACGGAACACGTCCAATCTGATTCAGAAGTTGCAGATATTCCATGCACACATCACAGAAATAACGATTCATATAAGAATCCAGATCCTGTTCAATATGTTTCTCATAAAATTCTTCTGCGTTCAAACGATACAGATCTGACATATGCGGGAACACAAATTTAAACCAGAAATTAACAAATGTATCCTTAATTCGATAGATACCTTTCTTCGCATTGTCCCATCCACCGGTCTCAAACGAAACCACTTTCTCAACAATATCAAAATGGCTCAGATTTTTCATATATACACTGATCTTCGCACGAGAATATCCCGTTGCAAGAAACAGATCATTTAACTTATTATGTCCCTGCGCGATTGCGGAAAGAATCGTATTATACACAGAAAGCTCTCTCAGTTCCGATGCAATCACCCGCTGTGCCATATCGAATAAGTATCCGCCCTCTGTCAGAACAAGTCTGCAGATGTTCTCCTTAAATGACTGTTTTTCGTCCCAATGTTCCATATATCCCGGCACACCGCCGATTGCTCCGTAAATCTTAATACACTCACTTACCGGAAGCGAAGGAAATGTACGAACCAGTTCAAGAAATGTAAAATCTTCCAGCTTTACTCTGGCATCAATACGCTTTACTTCCTCTCCAAACGAAGCATCAAGATCCTGTTCTGCCCACACGATCGAAGAAGATGCCAGTATGATCAGTACCGGTCCCGGATACAGACGTTTTGCCTTTAATTTTAAAACACTATTTAAGAATTCCGGATCGCGTTTCATAATGTACTGCACTTCATCAATGATCACAACAAGCTTCGTTGCATCACCGCTCTTCACGCGATTGAAATATTCGTCATACGAGTGTTTTGTGAGGCGCACCTGATACTGTGCTTCGATTTCCTCGCCCATCATTCGCTTCTGCTCCTCCGAAGACGCCTGTCTGCAACGATAGTAAAAGCACTTCTTATCCTGTACAAACTCACGAAGAAGTTCTTCCTTCCTGCAATCCTTTCTTCCATATAATACGATCAGTTGATTTCCGTTCTTTGCATAGATCTGTTCCAGTTCTTTAAAATCTGCCTGTTTCCGATTCATCTTGATCCTCCGTATTCATCTTGTCCGTTCTTAAGTATCTGATATGTGTATTTACTATAATCTTTTCTATACATAGTTTTCACACCACAATACAAAAATTATATCACATTATAACTTCACAGACAACGTTCTTTTGAATCTGCTATTCAATTAAAATTCTATGGAATCAATGTATTTCAAAAATGTATTTACGAATGACTATAACCGATAATTATAAGAATGATAGATTACGAAGCTGCAATTCTATCGATTGCAGCTTCGTATATAACTTGGAATCATTTTAAAATCAATTTATTTCTTTGTGATGTATCCCTGAGCTTTCAACAACTCTGCACACAGAACCGCTCCACCAGCAGCACCACGAACTGTGTTATGAGATAATCCAACAAATTTCCAATCATATACGGTATCCTCTCTCAGACGACCAACAGAGATTCCCATACCATTTTCAAAGTTGACATCCATACTAACCTGTGGACGATTATCCTCTTCAAGATACTGGATGAACTGCTTCGGAGCGCTTGGAAGCTGTAATTCCTGTGGTACTCCGCTGTAATTTACAAGAGCTTCAATCAACTGTTCCTTGGTTGGCTTCTTCTTAAACTTAACAAATACCGCAGCGGTATGTCCATTTAACACCGGAACACGGATACACTGGCAGGTGATCACCGGTGAAGTTGCAGGAACGATCTGCTTCTTCTCATCATCGACATAGCCCCAGATACGAAGTGGCTCCTTCTCGGACTTTTCTTCTTCACCACCGATGTAAGGAATAATATTTCCTACCATCTCCGGCCAATCTTTAAATGTCTTACCTGCGCCTGAGATTGCCTGATAAGTAGTTGCAACAACCTCGTATGGCTCAAACTCTTTCCATGCAGTAAGAACTGGTGCATAACTCTGAATAGAGCAGTTTGGCTTAACCGCTACGAATCCACGTTTTGTACCAAGTCTTTCCTTCTGATACTTGATTACTTCCATATGCTGAGGATTGATCTCCGGAACTACCATAGGAACATCCGGTGTCCAACGGTGTGCGCTGTTGTTCGATACAACCGGTGTCTCTGTCTTTGCGTAATCCTCTTCGATCTTCTTAATCTCTTCCTTTGTCATATCTACAGCAGAGAATACGAAATCAACTTCAGAAGCAACCTTCTCTACCTCATTGACATTCATAACAACAATATTCTTAACAGCTTCCGGCATCGGAGTATCCATTTTCCAACGGTCTCCAACCGCTTCCTGATATGTCTTTCCTGCGCTTCTTGGGCTGGCTGCAATTGTTGTAACCTCAAACCAAGGATGGTTCTCTAATAATGAAATAAATCTCTGACCTACCATTCCTGTTCCACCAAGAATACCAACTTTTAATTTTTCGCTCATTTTCTCTTAAATCTCCTTACGTTTTCTCGTATACACGGACACTTGTCTTCACACAGAACACTTTCCTTTGTTTTGTCCGTATGTCGCGTACATGTGTCTTTATAGGAAATATATTACTTGAATCAACCACAAAAAACAAGGAATAAATTGTCTTAAATATATAAAAAATATCTCCCATTTATGGGTATTATGCACAACTATTCCTGAACATCCTGCGGAATCGTAATCTCATCCTGCCAGTCCGTTGCCAGATATGCATCATTTTCTGCAATAACCTTCTTCATAGCCTCTTCGCCCGGCGCGCCAACTGTGAGTCTCTTATTGACACACGTCTCCATAGAGATTGCATCATAGATGTCCTCCTCAAATACCGGCGAGAATGTTTTCAGTTCCTCCAATGACATATCATCGATTGGAATCTGTTTATCCAGACAATACAATACAATTCTTCCGATAATTCCATGTGCATCTCTAAACGGAACGCCATGATTTACCAGATAATCTGCAGCATCTGTCGCATTGGTAAAGCCATGATTTGCGCTTTTGCGCATCACATCCTTATTAAACTTTAAGGTATCAAGCATACCGGTAAACAATGCAATGCAGCCCTTCGTTGTGTCCATTGCATCGAAAGAAAGTTCCTTATCCTCCTGCATATCCTTATTATATGCAAGCGGAATTCCCTTCATCGTAGTAAGAAGCGACATCAAAGCGCCATACACACGTCCGGTCTTACCTCGGACAAGCTCGGCAATATCCGGATTCTTTTTCTGTGGCATAATACTGCTTCCGGTACTGTACGCATCATCAATCTCCACAAACTTATATTCATTGGAATTCCAGATAATAATTTCTTCTGAAAAACGGCTTAAGTGCATCATGATCGTTGCCATTGCAGAGAGATACTCGATCAGATAATCACGATCCGACACGCCATCCATACTGTTTAACGTCGGTCCGTAGAATCCGAGAAGTTCGGCTGAATACTCGCGGTCAAGCGGATACGTCGTCCCTGCGAGAGCGCCAGATCCGAGCGGACAGTAATTCATACGCTCATAAATATCATGCATACGGCTTCTGTCACGCTTAAACATCTCAAAATAAGCCCCCATGTGATGTGCAAGCGTAATCGGCTGCGCCTTCTGTAAATGCGTAAATCCCGGCATGATCGTCTGGGTATTTTCTTTCATGATGCGGTGAAGAACCTGCAAGAGTTCTTTCAAAAGCTGATCGGTCTCGAGCACCTGTTGTCTGGTGTAAAGGCGCATATCAAGCGCAACCTGATCATTTCTGCTTCGACCGGTATGTAATTTCTTACCGGTATCGCCAAGACGGTCGATCAGATTTGCCTCCACAAAGCTGTGAATATCTTCGTATTCCGATGTAATCTCAAGCTTACCATTCTCAACATCCTCCTGAATTTCTTTCAGGCAGGCAATAATTTTCTTTGATTCATCCCTAGTCAGGATTCCCTGCTTTCCAAGCATTGCAACATGAGCCATAGATCCTAAAATATCCTGCTTGTAGAACTTCTGATCAAATGAAATTGATGCATTAAAATTATAAACAAGCTGATCGGTCTCCTTGGTGAATCTTCCACCCCACAACTGAGCCATAACTATTCCTCTCTTTCCTTTATCTCTTCCATATTTATTGCATGATTTCTATCATGATCTGCCGCAATCTGTCTGTCCCTGTCTCTTTTGGAAAAAACACATCCGCAGTAATACTGACGATACATCTCGTATTCCTTCGATATCTCCGTCGATTTCTTATAGCCTTCCTTTTTCTTAAAATCGGAAAAAAGATAATTTACCTGATATTCTTCGGCAAGCTTTGCCCCGATTTCATTTAATTTCTGCGCATTTTTCAGCGGGCTGATCGACAGAGTTGTCGTAAAGAAATCAAATCCATGCTCTGTTGCATATTCCGCGCTTTTGCGCAGCCGCATCTCGTAACAGGCAAAGCAACGGGCTCCTCCTTCCGGAAGTTCCTCCATCCCCTCTGCCATCTCATAAAAAAGCTCCGTTTCATAAGGAGCCTCCACATAACTCACCGGATATCTGGTCGGATACTGTTCAATAAAGCGCCTCTGTTCCTGCGCCCGCATCCGGTATTCCTCCGGCGGATAAATATTGGGATTGTAATAAAACACAGTAACATCGAAATGTTCTGCCAGACACGATATACAATACGAACTGCAGGGAGCGCAACAACTGTGCAAAAGCAGCTTGGGCACACGACCCTCCCCGCAATTCTCCCTTATCAGTTCTTCCATCACTTTCTGATAATTGATCGCATTCACTCTATTTTCCTCTGTAATTACGGTTCTTCGCCATCCCAGAACATCTCCCGGAAAATCTTTCTTCCTGTCTGTGTCCTGAAAATGTTTTCATAGGCTTTCATAACTGCACCGCGGTTGGCATCATCCTCATACAGATTCACAAGAAAATCTGCCTCGATCAAAACCTGATAATCCAGTCCATCCACATTCGTATACGTGTGATGATGACCGATCAGATAACAGATTCTCTCTATCAGATAATTTTCAAAACCAAGTTCTGAGAGCATCTTCTGGGCAACGATCGGACCTTCCTGTTCCTGAAGCTTTCCGTCACATTGACCATACTTTTCTTCCGCAGGTTTGATTCCGATATCATGCGTATAAGCAGCCGCTTCCAGAATAAAAAGCGACCCCTCATCCATCTGTTCACCGACTGCAATAATCCGTGCAAAACTATGTACCTTCACAAAATGCTGGATTCTCTTCGGATCACCGCCATAATAGGCAATCATCTTCAAGAAGAGATCATCTAATTGTTTTCTACTGTAACTATTGTAACTATCGTCCATCTGCTTCCTCTCTCTTATCAAGCATCTGTAAAAAAACGGTTGCTGCAACATAAACTACTGCACAAAGAATAATAAGCACTGCCTTACCAATGGCAATTCCCACGATTACTTCCGCAAGAACAAGGACTCCGTGCAGCCACAATTCCGCATGGTGAAGCATTACAGCAATCCCGGCTTCCAATATAATAAGAACACACATTGCCACTGCCGGAACTTTAAGTGCCATAATACCGATCACGATCATTGCAAGTGTAACTAGTGCGAACGCAGCCACTGCAAGCACCATCTTATTTTTCGTTAATTTTTCTGTCATATCCTGATTCATCTTTTAACCCCTTTGTATGAATTGATAGCTGATGCTATTATAGCAATTCTCATTCCAAAGAACAACTGCATAAAATCAATTTTTACACAAAAAAACCGCCTATTCCAAAAGAATAAGCGGATAAAAGCCAATAAGGGGATTCGAACCCCTGACCTACGCATTACGAGTGCGTCGCTCTACCGACTGAGCCATATTGGCATGCCTTACAAGCACTCAAATATATTATCAAATCTTTTTTATAAAATCAACTATTTTTTTCAAAAGGTATCATTTATTTTGCGAAGCTCTCTCTTTACAAAAATTATATATAGATTTTTCGGTAAATCTATTGACATTCTATATCAATTAGATAGAATAGATTTGTTTGGTTTATTTTCAGTAAACAAAAAATCTATTATTAGGATTGTAGCACGATAAATAAACTTTTTATTCATTATTAAGGTGTTGCATATCCGTAGGAAAAATGAAGGAGGCTTTGTCGTGGATATCGGACATCGCATGAAGGAACTTCGCATACAATATGGTCTGACGCAGCAGGAACTGGCGGATCGTGCGGAACTCACCAAGGGTTTTATCTCCCAGCTTGAGCGAAACCAGAACTCCCCTTCCATCGGAACACTGCTCGATATCATCCAGTGTCTCGGCACTACACCGGCAGAATTTTTTGCAGACGAAGAACCGGAACAGATCGTTTTTAAGACAGACGATTATTTTGAAAAAATTGATGAGGAAAAAAATTGCCAGATTGAGTGGATAGTCCCCAATGCGCAGAAAAATGCAATGGAACCCGTTCGCATGACCTTACATTCCGGCGGACGCTCAGAAGTCTATCTTCCACATGAAGGGGAAGACTTCGGTTATGTGATCAAAGGAACTATCCGTATCAGCTTCGGAGGCAAGACGCAAACCGTCCGTGCAGGAGAATCGTTCTATTTTAAGGCAGGCAAGAAACATTACCTTGAGAACACAACCAGCCGCGACGCGGTACTGATCTGGGTCACTACCCCGCCGAACTTTTAAATTGATTGAACAGGATTTGAAAATAATAAACATAAACATATAAGATAAGGAAATAAAAACATGAGTAAACATTTAATTGATTTTATTGATATTTCAAAATCATATGACAACACACTTGTTCTCGACGAATTAAACTTATACATCCGCGAGAACGAATTCTTAACGCTTCTCGGACCATCCGGCTGCGGAAAGACAACAACACTCCGTATTCTGGGAGGATTCGAGAAACCGGACAAGGGACAGGTTCTTTTCGATGGTCAGGATATCACAAATCTTCCGGCCAACGAGAGAAAACTGAATACCGTATTCCAGAAATATTCACTTTTCCCGCATATGTCAATCGCAGAAAATATTGCATTCGGTCTCAAGATCAGTAAGAAAAGTAAGGAATATATCAACGATAAAATTAAATATGCATTAAAGCTTGTTAATCTCGATGGATTTGAGAACCGTTCCGTCGATTCCTTATCCGGTGGTCAGCAGCAGCGTATCGCGATCGCACGTGCGATCGTAAATGAACCGAAGGTGCTTCTGCTTGATGAGCCGCTCGGTGCTCTTGATTTAAAACTCCGCCAGAGCATGCAGTACGAACTGATCCGTTTGAAAGAAGAACTCGGCATCACCTTCGTATATGTTACACATGATCAGGAAGAAGCACTGACCATGTCTGACACAATCGTCGTCATGAATCAGGGATACATTCAGCAGATCGGAACACCGGAGAACATCTACAACGAACCGGAAAACGCTTTCGTTGCTGATTTTATTGGTCACAGTAACATCATCGACGGAACCATGATCGAGGATCGTCTGGTTGAAATTCTTGGAGTAAAGATGCCCTGTGTCGATGAGGGTTTTGGCAAGAATAAGCCGGTCGATGTTGTCATCCGTCCTGAGGACGTGGAACTCGTCGATCCATCCGAAGGTTACCTTGAAGGCGAAGTTACTTCTCTGATCTTCAAGGGTGTTCACTATGAGCTTGATGTTATGGCAAACGGATACGAATGGATGGTTCACACTACAAAATATGTTCCGGTCGGCACCCGCGTCGGAATCAAAGTAATTCCATTCAACATCCAGATCATGCACAAGCCGGAATCTTCCGATGAAAAGGCGGTGGAAATCGATGAGTAAATTTAAACAACAGTTTTTGGCCGGTCCATATCTCATATGGATTATCGGATTCATCATTCTTCCGATGGTCATGATTCTTTATTATGCTTTTACGAACAGCGATGGAGCCTTTACCGTCGAATATATTGCTGCGATTGCCACGGAAACCAATCGCAAAGCGATCTTCTTATCGCTCAAACTCGGCGTCATCTGCACACTCGTGTGCCTGGTGCTCTCCTATCCGCTTGCAATGATCTTAAATAATATGCAGATTAAAAATCAGGGGCTTGTTGTGTTTATTTTCATGCTCCCGATGTGGATGAACTTTATGCTCCGTATTCTAGCATGGAAACTTCTGCTATCCAAAAACGGTGTGATCAACAGTGTGCTGACAAGCCTCGGATTATCGCGCATCAATATTATCAATACATCCGGAGCAGTTATTCTCGGTATGGTATATGACTTCCTTCCGTTTATGCTATTGCCGATCTATAACTCACTGACCCGTATCCGCAAAGACTGGATCGAGGCAGCACGTGACCTTGGTGCCAACAATGTAACGATCTTCTTTAAGATCATTCTTCCGCTCAGTGTCTCCGGCATCATCAGCGGAATCGTAATGGTATTCGTACCATCTCTTACAAGTTTCGCCATCTCACAGGTACTCGGCGGCGGACATGTCCTGCTGATCGGTAATGTGATCGAGCAGGATTTCATGCAGGGTATGCAGTGGAACGCAGGAAGCGGACTTTCATTTGTACTGATGATCTTCGTCATTGTCAGTATGGCACTTGTTAATCAGTTTGATAAAGAAGGGGAGGGAACAGCGATATGGTAAAGAAATGTGCTTCACGAATTTATATGTTTCTGATTTTTGCTTTCCTTTATCTTCCGATCATTGTATTAATTGCATTGTCATTTAATAATTCGAAGACAAAGGTTGTCTGGGGCGGTTTCACACTTCGCTGGTACACAAGCTGCTTCCATGATGAGAAGATCATGTCTGCATTTGTCACTACGCTGCAGATTACGTTTCTCTCTGCGATCATTGCAACCTTAATCGGCACACTTGCCGCTTTGGGAATTAACGCAATGCGCAAGCGCAATCAGACAATTTATCTTGGTGCGACGAATATTCCACTTCTGAATGCAGATATCGTTACCGGTATTTCGATGATGTTATTATTTGTAAAATTCATGGATCTTGGATTTGTAACCGTGCTGATTGCACATATTACATTCAGTATTCCTTATGTCATCTTAAATGTAATGCCAAAGCTCAGACAGGTCAACCGAAACACCTATGAAGCAGCGTTAGATCTCGGAGCGACACCAATGTACGCCTTTTACAAGGTAACCTGGCCGGAAATCCGTTCCGGTGTGTTTAGTGGATTTATGATGGCTGTCACGATGTCGCTCGATGATTTCAGCATTACGTATTTCACGAAGGGAGCCGGTGTCAATACCCTCTCCACCATGCTTTACACAGAGCTTCGTAAAGGAATCAAACCTGAATTGTATGCTCTGTCCACGATTCTGTTCTTTGCGGTTCTGATCATTCTTCTGCTCGGAAATGTACATCCTGGCAAGAAAGCCATAACCGACAAAAATTAAAAACATATTATACAACTGTATCTAATTTGAAAGGAGTTTATAAATGAAAAAAAGATTATTAAGTATGACACTCGTTCTTGCCCTTGCTGCCGGATGTCTCGCAGGCTGCGGAGGAAGTTCCGACAGCGCCGGAAGCGGCGAAACTATCACCGTATTAAATTATGGAAAATACATTGATGAAGACGCCGTAAAACAGTTTGAGAAAGAAACCGGAATCAACGTAAAATACGAGGAATACGAAAGTCCTGAGGAAATGTACACAAAGTATAAAGCAGGTTCTATTGATTATGATGTCATCTGCTCTTCTGAATATATGGTTGAGAAGCTGATCAAAGAAGGCGAAGTATTAGAGATGGATTATGCCGGAATGGAGAATTACAAAAATCTCGATTCCACAATCGTTGATATGACATCTTCTTACGATAAGGATCACACCTACTCTCTCCCATATTTCTACGGAACACTCGGTCTTCTTTATAACAAAACCGAAGTAGATCCTTCAGTTGTAAAAAGCTGGGATTGCTTATGGGATCCGACCTATGAGGATGAAATCATCATGGAGAATTCCGTGCGTGATACCTTCGCGCCTGCACTTATTGACCTTGGTTATTCTTTAAATGAGACGGATGAAAGTCATCTTCGCGAAGCTCTTGATGTATTAAAGAAACAGAAAGACGATAAAATCGTATACGGCTACTATGTCGACGAGACTGCTGATGCCATGATTGGCGAGGAGGCATTGATTGCACTCTGCTATTCCGGAGAAGCCGCACTTGCCATAAATGAGAACGAAAATCTGGATTATTCCGTACCGGAAGAAGGCTCCAACCTCTGGATTGATTCCTGGTTTGTACCTAAAACCTGTAAGAACCAGGATGCTGCAATGCAGTTCTTAAACTTCATCTGCGGCGATGATATTGCAGAGGCAAACTTTGAATATGTTCAGTATGCTTCTCCTATTACTTCTGTTGTTGAGAATCAGGATGCCGACATCAAGGCAAACGAGGCAATCAATCCAAGCAGTGAATCGATCAAGCGCTGCGAAATCTACACCGCTTTGGACGATGAATCCACCAAACTTTACAGTAACTTATGGCAGGAATTATTATCCAACTAATTTTAGCGAAAAGTATTGCTTTTTGAAATAAATCATGCTAAAGTAAGACCACGATATTCACCGTATCGTGGTCTTTATTCTATGTACAATTCGTACAGATTTCCCCGACATAGTTACGATTCACCAGAAGGAGAATTATGAACTATCAGGAATTTATATCCTCAATGAGGACGGAACTGTCTGATCGCATTACCCCAGGTGCAACATTAAAGATTCAGACGATCACCAAGAACAACGGCACGCACTATGATGGACTTATCATATTACAACCGGGTTCTAACATAGCCCCGACCATCTATTTAACCCCATATTATCATCGCTATCTTGAAGGGGTTCCGATGGAAGATATCTATAACGATATTCTGGCAACTTATAAGAAACACCTCCCGGAATCTGATTTTGATATTGAAATGTTCACCGACTTTAAACGTGCGCGCTCCCACATTGTTATGCGCCTTGTCAGCAAAGAATACAATAAAAATCTGCTATCCGACATTCCTTATATCGATTACTGTGATCTTGCAGTCATCTTCTATTGCCTGGTCTATGCTGATTCGGATAATCAGGGAAGTATTCTTATTCACAATTCGCATATGCGTATGTGGAACACTTCCGTTGAAGAGCTTCATTTGCTCGCCAAACAGAATACGCCCAGTCTTCTTCCTTACAAACTGATTCCGATGGCAGATCTCCTCAAATCACACCCATTGGTGCATGCGCTCGACCTCGAAGAAGTTCCGATGTATATTCTCACAAACAAATATAAGACCAATGGTGCCACCGTGCTTCTATATGAAGGCATGATTGAAGCACTTGCCGAATATTTTCATATGGATCTGATTATTCTTCCAAGCAGTATCCATGAATTAATTCTTATGCCAGTAGAAAACTTTGATCCAGAGGAATTACAATATTATACTCAGGTTGTCCAGGAAGTAAACGAAAACCAGGTTGCAGATGACGAAGTACTGTCAGATCATGCATACTTCTACAATCGCAAGACTCACCAATTTATCAGCAACACCTAAAAAAGATCCGGTGCCGTAAAAAGCACCGGATCTTCACTATTTCATATCACACAAAGAATCGTACAGTTTCTCATATTCTCCTGCCGATTTATTCCAGGAGAAATCCTGTGCCATCGCACGCTGCATCATATCTTCCCATGCTTTCCTCTCATCACGGAAGACATGATATGCATACTCAACAACATACTTCATATCATCTGCGTTAAAATTGCAGAACGAGAAACCAGTTCCTGTATTTTCATATTCATTATAGGCTTGTACCGTATCCTTAAGTCCCCCCGTCTCACGCACGATTGGAATCGTTCCGTATCGCATAGACATCATCTGGCTGAGTCCGCATGGCTCAAATAGAGATGGCATTAAGAAAGCGTCTGCAGATGCATAGATCTTGTGTGCTTTCTCTTCCGAATAACCAATGTATGCGGATACCTTGTCCGGATACTGCGAATGAAAATGATGAAACACATTCTCAAACTTACTCTCACCAGTTCCTAAGATCACAATCTGTACATCCAGCTGGCTTACCAGGTCATCCATAATATAAGAAACAAGGTCAAAACCTTTCTGTTCTGTCAACCTTGAGACAATTCCAATGACAAACGCGCTCTCACGCACCGGAAGTCCCAGTTCCTTCTGCAAAGCCGCTTTATTCGCTTTCTTCCCGCTTAAAACCGACTTGCTTGAAAAATTCGACTCAATATACGGATCCGTCTGTGGATTAAACTCGTCATAATCAATACCGTTTAAGATACCATAGAGTACGTTTCTTCTGGCATTCATCAGTCCGTGAAGACCTTCGCCGCCCTCCTGTGTCGTAATCTCATTCGCATAGCTCGGGCTGACAGTTGTGACAGCATCCGCATAGACAACTCCACCCTTTAAATAGTTTGCTTCACCATAGGATTCCAGTTCTTTGTCATTGAATATCTGTTCCGGCAATCCGGTAATATCAATAACCTCACGTATGCGCCAGCGTCCCTGAAATTTCAAATTATGAATCGAAAATACTGTCTTGATGCCGGCATAGAAATTATCATCGCCAAACGACGTATGAAGATATACCGGAACCAGACCTGTCTGCCAGTCGTGACAATGAATCACATCCGGAGCGTAGTCGATATATGGCAGAGATGCAAGTACCGCCTTAGAAAAATATGCAAATTTCTCTACGTCCTCATATATATTATTATATGGAGATGATCCTGCAAAATAAAATTCATTATCAACAAAATAATAATGAATACCCCGGTATTCAGATTCTAAGATACCAACATACTGTTTGCGCCAGTTCAAATTCACATAGAAGTGGCAGACGAAACGAAGATTCGGCAGAAAGGCCGCGTCCATGCACGCATACTTCGGAAGCATGACACGCACATCATATTCATTCCGGTCAAAATATTTCGGCAACGAGCCAACAACATCTGCAAGTCCTCCGGTCTTAATATAAGGCACTGCCTCAGATGAAACAAACAGAATCTTCTTCATTAAAAACCACCTCCATAATGAGAAAGAACCCTTCTCTTCTCCCCTATCGGTTCTTCATTTGTAATCGTATCTTATCTGTAATTAGCGCGATAAACTCGGAATTGGTCGGCTTCCCCTTACCATTGCTGATCGTATACCCAAACAATTCATCCAATGTATCCATTTTGCCTCTGCTCCACGCGACCTCGATTGCATGACGGATTGCCCGTTCCACACGGCTTGGTGTCGTCTGGTATTTCTTGGCAATTCCCGGATATAACACTTTGGTAACCGAATTGAGCATATCCATATTATGTACCGACATAATGATTGCCTCGCGGAGATACTGATATCCCTTGATATGAGCCGGAACGCCAACCTCATGGATCATCTCCGTCACGTCCTCCTCTAAGGATTGATTCGGATACTGCTGATTATGATTCTCCAATGATGTGTTATTTCTTACATCCTTTACATTTCTACGATTGCGCACCGACTTAATTCGATCGAGGATCTGCGTATAATCAAAAGGCTTCATAATATAATAGTCGGCGCCTTTTGCAAATGCATCCTCCGTAATACATTCATTACCAACCGCACTGATCATCAGAAATGTCGGTCGGTTCTTCATCGTCCCGTCGGAGCGGATTTTCTCAAGTACTCCGAGTCCGTCCAATTTCGGCATGACAATATCCAGCAAAACAACATCCGGTTCTTTTTCCTTTATCAAATGGTACGCTTCTTCTCCATCTTTTGCAGTTCCAATTACCTGAAGTTCGTTGTCGCTAGACACAATATCACCTAATAGTTCAAGTGTCATCTGATTGTCATCCGCAATTGCGACATTAAGTTTTCCCATAATGGCCTCCTATTCGAAGGTCAAATTCAGTCATATATACTATACGCGCAATTCAAGTACATTTTTGTCAAATTTTGCAAATAGTATATAAAATAATATATTACAATGCGATTTTTTTTACAATAAAATATGCGTAATTTATTAAGAAAATTATCATAATCACACATATTATATACGGCAAAGAAGCCAGCATCAGCTGGCTTCCTCAAATTGTGAATTATATAATTCTGCATAAAATCCATTTTGTTTTAGTAATGCATCATGGGTTCCCTGTTCAATGATATCTCCATCCTTCATGACAAGAATTAAATCAGCGTCACGAATCGTTGACAAACGGTGGGCGATTACGAAACTGGTTCTTCCCTTCATCAGATTATCCATTGCTTTCTGAATCTCAATCTCAGTTCTGGTATCAACAGACGAAGTTGCTTCATCCAGAATCAGGATTTTGTTGTCTGCAAGAATCGCTCTTGCAATCGTAAGGAGCTGCTTTTGTCCCTGTGATACATTGCTGGCGTCCTCGTTTAGCTCCATCTGATAGCCACCAGGAAGCGTCTGGATAAAGTGATGGGCTCTCGCAGCCTTCGCGGCCGCAATTACTTCCTCATCCGTTGCATCCAGTCGTCCATACCGGATATTCTCCATAATGGTTCCCTTGAAAAGCCAGGTGTCCTGTAACACCATTCCGAACGCATCCCGCAGTTCTCTACGGTTAAAGTCTTTGATGTTACTGTCATCTAAAAGGATCTCTCCGCTGTTCACATCATAGAAACGCATTAAAAGCTTAACCATCGTTGTCTTACCGGCTCCGGTCGGTCCGACAATTGCAATCTTTTGTCCCGGCTTCACATGCGCACTGAAATCATTGATGATCGTCTGGTTTTCATCATATCCAAAATGAACATGAGCAAAGGTAACCTCTCCGGTGATTTTGGCAATGTCTGCTGGATTCTCTACGATCTGCACTTCTTCCTCTTCATCAAGAAATTCAAATACTCTCTCGGAAGCTGCAGACATTGACTGTACCATATTGATGACCTGTGCGATCTGCTGGATCGGCTGTGTAAAATTCTTTACGTACTGAATGAACGCCTGAATATCTCCGATCGTGATAATACTGCGGATTGCAAGAAGTCCTCCCGTTAATGCAACCGACGCATATCCAAGATTTCCTACAAACATCATAATCGGCTGCATCATACCGGATAAAAACTGTGATTTCCAGGCAGAATCATAAAGGATCTTATTCGTACGATCAAATTCCTCAATCGTATCTTTCTCACGGTTGAATGCCTTAATAACAAGATGACCACCGTACACCTCTTCCACCTGACCATTGATATGACCTAAGTATTCCTGCTGTGCACGGAAGAACTTCTGTGATTTCTTCGTTACCAGTCCGATCAAAGCCATCGAGATTGGAAGGATCACTAATGCGATCAACGTCATGAGTGGAGAAATACTGAGCATCATGATAAGTACACCGATCAGCGTAGCGACAGATGTAATAATCGTTGTTATACTCTGATTTAATCCCTGTCCCAGTGTATCGACATCATTTGTAATACGAGAAAGTACTTCACCATAGGTACGACTCTCAAAATACTTCATCGGCATACGGTTGATCTTCTCCGAAATCTCCTTACGGAGCTGGTAACACACCTTCTGCGTAATACCGGTCATGATCCATCCCTGCATAAATGAAAAGACTGCACTGAGCAGATACAATCCTAAAACAAATAAGAGAATGCTTCCGATTCTGCCAAAATCAATGCTTCCGGTTCCCTGAATCTTCGCCATCAGGCCTTCGGTCAACGCAGTCGTTGCTTTACCGAGAATTTTTGGTCCGATTACAGTAAAGACCGTCGAGCAGGCTGCAAAAAGCATAACTGCGAAGATTCCCACCTTATATTTTGCTATATACTGAATTAATTTCTTGATTGACTTCTTGAAATTCTTAGGTTTCTCACCTGGTTGCATACGACCATGCCCCATCGGTCCTCTTCTTCTTTGAGGCGTACGTTTCAATTCCTGATCACTCATTGGATGCCACCTCACTTTCCTCAAGTCCAAGTTCTTTTGCAGACAACTGTGATTTTGCAATCTGCTGGTATACTTCACAGGACTTCATCAGTTCCTCATGCGTTCCCTTTCCGACGATTCTTCCGTCATCCAGCACCAGAATCTGATCTGCATGAAGAATCGTGCTGATACGCTGCGCAACAATGATCACTGTACAATCCTTTACGTTATCAGACAGTGCTTTACGCAATGCGGCATCTGTCTTAAGGTCCAATGCCGAGAAGCTGTCATCAAAAATAAATATCTTTGGATTCTTGGCAATCGCCCGGGCAATCGACAGACGCTGCTTCTGTCCACCGGATACGTTGCTTCCCCCCTGTGCGATCGCACTATCATATTTATCATCCTTAGCATCAATAAATTCGCTCGCCTGCGCAATCTCTGCCGCAAGACGAATCTCTTCATCCGTTGCATCGTCTCTGCCGAATCTCAGATTGGATGCGATCGTTCCTGAGAAAAGCACGCCTTTTTGCGGAACAAATCCAATTTCTTCACGCAGATCCGACATGCGGATTTTGCGGATATCCTGACCGTCAAGTGTAATGCTTCCTTCCGAAACATCATACAGACGCGGAATCAGATTCACCAGTGTCGACTTACCGCATCCCGTACTTCCAATGATCGCGGTTGTCTTTCCCGGTTCTGCCACAAAATCGATGTCGTGAAGCACATCCTCCTCAGCCCCAGGATACTTGAAATTCACATGATCAAATCGGACAACACCATCGTGTACAGCCAGATTTTGGGGATTCTCATCGTCACGGATAGATGACTGCGTATGAATCACTTCATCGATACGATCTGCTGCTACCGCAGCTCGTGGAAGCATAATCGACATCATCGTCAACATTAAAAATGACATAACAATCATCATCGCATAAGTAATAAATGCCGTCATCGCACCAACCTGCATCGTTCCCGCATCAATCTTATGCGCTCCAACCCAGACGATTCCAACCGTCAGCACATTCATGATCATCATCATACCAGGCATCATAAAGGTCATAATACGGTTGGTAAAAAGCATCGTCTTCGTCAGATCCTTATTGGCATCATCGAAGCGCTCCTCTTCCTTCTTCTCACGCCCGAAAGCACGAATGACAGAAAGACCTGTCAAAATCTCACGCGATACAAGGTTCACGTTATCCACAAGTTTCTGCATCAGCTTAAACTTCGGCATTGTCACAGACATAAGAACCATAACATAGCCTAAGATAACAACAATTGCAAGGACAATGATCCAACCCATTCCAGCACCGGTCTGCATTACTTTTAACACACCACCGATTCCGAGGATCGGCGCATATGCGATCATTCGAAGCAGCATAACAGAAACCATCTGTATCTGCTGGATATCGTTCGTACTTCTTGTGATTAAAGAAGCGGTCGAGAACTTATCCATCTCCGCATTTGAAAATCCAACGACCTGCTTGAATACTTTTCCTCGAAGTGTCATACCGATTCCGGCACCGACTCTTGAAGCAAACAGTCCGACCAACACTGTAACTATTCCCATCAAAAATGCCATACCTACCATCTTAAGTCCGGCAGATAGCAGATAGCTTTTCTGAATATGATCCACATCAAGTCCGGCTGCCTTATCACAGGATACCGCATAGGCAACTCCCATCGCCTTCACAAGAGAACTTCCCATTGTGTCTATCGTATCTTCCATGCTGTCACGCATCGAAAGAATCGAATCTCTATCCATCATCTTGTTTTCCAGCATCGTTGCAAAAATCGGGCGTACATCCACACAGGTAGCTTCATACTTATTTCCGTCATCGTCCTCTTTTTCCTGTTGAAACGATTTCAGGTCTGTGCCGAGCATCTGACCAATCTGCTCAACGGTAAGATCTGCAAGCTCCGATTCGTCTTTGCCCATCTGTTTTGCGATAAGTCCCTTAAAGGTATCCTCCTCCATCGCACTCATCTGATAGTTCATAATCAGAGGAAGTACCATCTGTTCATCAACTTTATCCAGCTTCTTTTCGGATTTCTCAGAAAGCTCATAGATGCCGTCTTTAAGCGTGTAAAGGCTCTCCCATGTTTTACACTCATCCTCCGTCATAATAAACTGTGCCATCTTAAATTCATCTTCTGTAAGTGACTCCGGCACCACATGTTCTACACCATTATTCTGGATTCCAACATCAATAATATCCGATGTATATGCCGGAAGAGACAGATCACACCACGCCTGCACAAAAAGCAAAGCGATCACGATCACGATCGTCTTCCAATACGGAAGCATGTTTTTAAATATGCTCTTCATTCTCCTGCTCCTTTCTGCCTTTTACCTTTCTAGCCTTCAGTTCCTGATCTGCAATCTCATATATGTGATTCAAATAAGTAACCAGACGTCTGATTTCGTCTTCGTCAACCTGCTCCATGACCGCGCGTCCGTATTCGCACATCGTCTCTCTGACTTCAAGTGTAATCTTCTCACCTTCCGGTGTCAGTTCAACATAAGTATTTCTGCGATCCTTTTTGTTGACATTACGCTCAATATATCCTTTTTCTTCCAACCCTCTAAGCGTCCGCGATACTGCAGGCGGAAGTACCCCGGCCTTTGCAGCGAGCTCAGAAATCGTCATCTGTCCTTCTTTCCCTTTATCCATGATCATACTCATCGTGAAGAAATCCATCCTGCTGATCTGCGGAAACAGATCATTGAACTTTAATTTGCGAAACTGATTCATCACATGAAACAGATCTTCATATATGGTTTCCATACTTACTCATCCTCTTTTTGTCTCATTTGTTAACACTGTTATGTATTTGCATGCGTTAAATAATAACACCGGTAAATTACTGCGTCAAGTAATTTGCCGGTGTTCATTTTAATTTTATATTTACTTTATAATTTTCTGAGATTATCTTACTTTCGAAAGGAACTCCTGAAGTCTCGCATTGCTCGGATGATCAAAGAAGGTTTCAGGATCCTCATCCTCCTGAATATTCCTTTCGTCAATAAAAAGCACACGGTTCGCAACTTCTCTCGCGAATCCCATCTCATGCGTTACCACGATCATCGTCATTCCGTCTTCCGCAAGTTCTTTCATAATTTCAAGAACCTCACCGACCATCTCCGGATCAAGCGCCGATGTCGGCTCATCAAAAAGAATCACATCCGGGTTCATCGCCATCGTACGGGCGATTGCGATACGCTGCTTCTGACCTCCGGACAATGTATTCGGATAAGCCTCCGCTTTCTCAGCCAGACCGACTCTTGTAAGCAATCGAAGTGCCTCTCTCTCAGCGTCGCCTTTTGACACATTCTTAAGCTTCATCGGAGCAAGCATGATATTTTCTTTCACGGTCATATTCGGAAACAGATTAAACTGCTGGAATACCATTCCAATCTTCTGACGAACATGGTTGATATTTGTTTTCTTATCAAGAAGATCTGTTCCCTCAAAAATAATCTGTCCATGCTCCGGACGCTCCAATAAATTCAAGGAACGAAGGAATGTCGACTTACCGCATCCAGACGGACCGACAATTGCAATAACCTCGCCTCTGTAAATATTCGTGCTCAGATTTTCAAGAACAACATGATCTCCGTACGATTTGCACAAGTCCTTTACTTCTATTAATAATTCTCTATCTAGCATCTTTCTTCAGTCTCCTTTCCAGGCGTCCGACAAGAAATGTCAGGAACATAACGATCACAAGGTATACAAGTGCAACCGCAATCAGTGGCATAAACGCCTCGTAGGTATTGCTTCGGATGATATCGCCAGCTTTGGTCAAATCGATCAGTCCGATATATCCGACAATGGAACTTTCCTTTAACAAAGCGATAAATTCATTACACATTGCAGGAAGTGCATTCTTGACCGCCTGTGGCAGGATAATATGAATCATCGTCTGTCCATAGGTAAATCCAAGGCTTCGACCAGCCTCAAACTGTCCGATTTCAACTGACATAATACCGGCACGGATTGCTTCTGCCACATATGCACCGGAATTTAATCCAAACGCAAGAACCTGCTGTCATAATCGGATTCGCCTTCACCGAGGCAAAAATGACATAATACATAATAAGAAGCTGAACCATCATTGGCGTTCCACGGAATATTGTCAGATACACCTTTACGATAGCATTTAAAACCAGAATGCCAAGCTTTTTCTCATCATTTCTGTCGTTTGCGACACGAATGATTGCAAACAGGAATCCAAGAATAATACCGATCACACCTGCAAAAAACGTAATGATCAACGTATTACGAAGTCCCTTTGGAATATACTGCCATCTGTCTTTTTCAATAAATACCTGCTTGAATTTCTCAACCAGGCTCTGCTGGTTAGCACCCTCGCCGGTATTTACGATAATGACCTGCTTTGCAGTCGTATAGGCTTCCGAGAAGTTAATATTTTTCAAGCGGTCTTCCGTTACCGTCAGTCCTGCCGCACCAAAATCGGCTTTTCCGGACTGTACTGCCGCAATGATCGAATCAAACTCCATATCCGAGATCACTAAGTTCATGCCAAGCTTATCTGCGATTGCCTGCGCCATATCCGCATCGATTCCGACAATGGTTCCATTCTCATAATATTCATAAGGAGGGAACGCAGCGTTGGTAGCCATCGTAAGCGTTCCATTGTCTCTTATCACATCGTCCGAGGATACATATGGAGTCTTTCCGGCATCCACTCCAATATAATTATTGATAATTGATTCGAGTGTTCCATCCTGCTTAAGCTCATCCAATGCACCATTGATCTTGTCAAGCAGTTCATCATTTCCTTTTGCCACACAGATGGCATAATCCTCATTCGTAAATTCCTCGTCAAGAATCTTAAGTTCCGGATTCTTATCCACGAATGCCAATGCCGGCTGCTCGTCAATGATCACACAGTCAATCTTATTCTGCTTTAACGCCTGTACTGCATCTGCACCCTTGTTATAACGGGCGACTTCCGTTCCTGCGTCATCACCTTCATAATCGGATGCGTAGGTATCTCCGACCGTACCGATCTGTACACCGATCTTCGCGCCTTCGAGATCATCCACCCCGGAAATCACTTTATCCGGCGCCTGATCCGCATTCTTTTGTCCGCATGCAGTCAGTGTCAGCAGCATCAAAGCTGTAAGAAGGATCACTGCAAGGGAGCGTTTCCTTGTTTGCATTTTTCTCATAATATATTCCTTTCTGGATCATCGATTTCTTTCTGGAATCCTATAATCCGCCAAATTACTTTCTATTTTACAATATTTCATCAATTATTGAAACTATTATTATGCAAAAAATTGCATAAAAATACAACTTAAGACCGATGTTTTTCGTAATGTTAAGTTACTCCCTTGAAAGCCAGCGAAAAATCATATAAAATTAAAGCAGATTATTCAAAAAAATTGTGAGATACTTACTAAGATACACAAGAAACGAGGAAACTTCTATGAACTATGATGAGACACTATTTAAAGCCAAGGCAAACCAGAAAGCACGTCGTATCTGGCTGATCTTCGGTCTGCTTCTGACCGCAAACTACGGTGCAGATGTCAGCAACGGACTTTATCCGGTCAATGAGTATATCATTTTTATACTTCTGTGCTGGATTCCGTTTATTGCCGGAGATATTTTGTTAAAAGTCAAAGGAAAAGATACCGATCTCTATCGTCATGATCTGTTTATCGGTTATGGAATCTTTTATACCTTCCTGATTTTCACAACAGATTCACCGATCGCATTCACCTATATTCTTCCAGTGACCAGTCTTCTTGTACTATATAAGAACAGACGCTTTATGATCAATTGTGGAATCGCCAACATCATCAGTGTTCTTGCAAGTGCCCTCTATCACGGATTAGTACTCGGTCAGACAAGTGCTTCCGACATGAAGAATTATCAGTTACAGATTGCCTGCCTGATTCTCTGCTATGTATGCTACGTCATGTCCATCCGCCATCTTGTCGAATCAGACGGAGCTTTGACAGACAGTATCAAAGCGGATTTAAAACGCGTTGTCACAACCGTTGAAACGGTAAAGACTGCAAGTAACACGATCATGGACGGAATTACCGTTGTCCGCGAGATTGCAACCGAGAACAAACACGGTTCCGATGTTGTCGTACACGGAATGAATGAACTGACAGAACACAATGGTGAATTATTTGACCAGACAGAATCTTCAAAGGATATGACAACGGATATCAGTGCTCAGGTACAGCATGTGGCAGCGATGATCAATGAGATGGTGGAACTTACCGCGGAATCCGTCAAACACGCACAGACAAGTTCCGGAGATCTCGACTCCCTTGTCACAACAACCGGAACGATGGTCAAACTCTCTTCCGAGGTAGAGCAGGTACTCGTTGCATTCAAGGAGGAATTTGAAACCGTAAAGAATCAGACGAGCACAATTGAAGATATCAATGATCAGACGAACCTTCTGGCTCTCAATGCCTCCATTGAGGCAGCACGTGCAGGAGAAGCCGGCAAAGGCTTTGCAGTCGTTGCCGAGCAGATTCGCAAACTAAGCGCAGAGACGCAGTCTTCTTCCGGTCAGATTCAGGAAGCTCTCATGCGTCTTGATGAGACAACTGCCAAGATGACTTCCTCTATCGAACAGACCTTACAGTTAATTCAGCTCACACTTGAAAAAGTTACACAGACTGGTAAAAATGTCAGCAAGATCAACGAGGATTCCTCTCAGCTTGGTGAACATATTCATGTTATCGACTCCGCTATGAAAGAAGTTGAATCTTCAAATATTCAGTTAGTCAGCAATATGGAGCATGTATCCCAGATTGTAGAAACCATGACAGGCTGCATCGCTGATTCAGATGAGATCAGCCGTAGAATGCTTGGCAAATACAATGAAAGTGCTACTAACATCAATCAGATTGAGGATACGATCGCATCGCTGATGTGTGAGCTTGGAATCGGCGGCTTCATGGGACTTGAAGATATCGAAGCCGGAATGAAAGTAAAGGTAACGGTCAACAAACCTATGGGATATGATTATTTCCACGGAGAAATTGTTTCCTGCGAAGATACCGGATTTACAGTGGTTCTTCCAGAGACCTCAACAAGAGAAACGCTTTCCAATTGTGACATTCAGGCAACGGTTGGAAACGTACTCTATTGTTGGGAGAAAACAACGCTTACGCCTACCCGCGTCGGTCGTACGGATGCATTTGCAGTGCGCATTAATTCACGTCCGATCATTCGCAACCGTCGAAAATATCCGCGCCTTGATATGAGTAATCCATGTACCATTACATTAAAAGATTCCGGGCAGAAATATTCCGGACGCCTGGATAATATCAGTGCAAACGGTTTCGCCTTGATCACCTATGATTCTTCCTTCATGGATAACAAAGGAAAGGATATTACGATCCAGATTGAGAATTTTGCACTTCCGCAACATTCCACACTGGACGGACGCATCATCCGCTGTTCCAGCAATAATGGCACCTATCTGGTTGGATGCCAGCTACCGGAAGATAATTACGATATCAAAGTATATGTTGAGAATTGTCAGAAACAGGGCAAGAAAGCATTCCACTAGTATAAAAATCAGCCCTCCCATATATCAATATATGGGAGGGTTTTTAAATTTATATTTTATTTTTTGATTCCAGCATTGTCTCAATAAATATTCCGTATCCTTTCGTCGGATCATTGATCAGGACGTGTGTTACACCTCCGATCAATTTGTCATCCTGTATGATTGGCGAACCAGACAATCCCTGAATAATCCCTCCTGTCAAAGCCAGTAACCTCTCATCATCCACATGAAAACGAATTCCCTTATTGCGATCTACCGGCGAATATTCTATAGAATCAATGACAATATGGTATGCTTCTCTCTGTCCCGACACCTCAGAAATAATGTACGCATCCCCTTCTTTCACATCCTGTTTATATGCTAGCGACATCATATCATAATCTATGTTTTCACTGTTGTATTCAAAACTATAATCTTCACTTAATTTTCCATATATTCCTATCTCTGTATTTGAATTCAACTCTCCAATTAGATTTTTCTTACCATAATTTACAACGCCTTGTAGTTCTCCCGGATCTCCTCGCCTTCCCTTTTTCACACCAAGAATATGTGCCTCGTAAATGGATCCGCTTGAGAGCTTAAGCGGATTTCCTGTTTCTCCATCGCTGATTCCATGCCCCAACGCACCAAAGTTTCCTTGCAGATCTGCATATGTCATTGTCCCGATTCCGGCCATATCATCTTTCACCCAGATTCCAAGCATATATGACATTATATCCTTCTTCTGAGTACTTCTCGCTGCAACCGGCTGTACAGATACCTCAATGGTATCACCGCCTCTTGCAACAGTTAATATCAGTGGGTTTCCATCACAAAGTTGAATCTGTTCCATCAATTCTTCTTTCTCGTATATTCTCGTACCATTTACAGAAAGAATATAATCTCCTGGAAACAAAACATGCTCTGCAGGCTGGACATAACTTCCATCCTCCACCTCGATCGGACTGCTTCCCAATACAAACACACCATCAGTCTTACCATATATCCCCACAATATGACCAGAAGCAAACACTTTCGTGCTGTCTACAACCGACACACTCACCCCTTTGATTGGAAAGATGCCAAATAAATAACATAACATCTCATAGGATCCAACCCTTAAATTTTGAACTTCATGAACCGTCTTTCTCTCTCTGACCTGTGCATAGGTGCTAAGTCCCACATCTGACATTGCCTCGGTCGAAGGAGCACACAACGCAACATTCACCGGTATCTTTTTGTTCAAAGAAAGGCTTTCTCCCTCCTCCAGATAAATGTGATCAGGAATCGCATTCATTAATGTAATGTATGAAAAGCATATTAAAACGCATAAATAAATCCATATTATATTTTTCGTCAAATACTTATTAAAAAATCGCATACCATATCTCCTGTACCAATTCTAAGATATAGTATGCGATCATTTTTATTTTTTCATGTAAGCCATCTTCTTCATTTCTCTGGCATTTTCCAAAACGGTATCCGTGATTTCGACACCTCCGAGCATTCGTGCAAGCTCCTGGACACTCTCCTCTTCAGAGAGCTCATGTATACGGGAAACTGTCGTTTCATTTTCTACTGACTTTTCAATCAGGAAATGTTCATCCGCCATAGCGGCAATCTGTGGCAGATGTGTAATACAGATAATCTGATGCGAACGGCCAAGTTCATTCATCTTCTCGGAAACCATCTGTGCAGTACGACCACTTATTCCACTATCAATCTCATCGAAGATCAGTGTCTCAATATGGTCATTTTCTGCAAGCACAGTCTTGATTGCAAGCATGATTCTTGACAACTCACCACCAGAAGCAACCTTTCCCAAAGGTTTTAACGGTTCTCCAGGATTCGTAGAAATCATAAATTCTACCTCATCCGTTCCATTCTCTGTAAAATCGATATCCCGAAACTCCATGGTGAAACGAACCTCAAGAAAATTCAAATCCATGAGAGCATTCTTGATTGCATCCGTCAGTTTAACGCTCTGATCTTTTCGAATTTCCGATACCTGATCCGAAATCTCTTTCAGTTCCTTTTTCTTTTTATTAATCTTATTTAAAAGTTGATTTAAATATTCATCATAATCCTTAAGTACTGCAATTCTCTTACACTTATCTTCATAAGCCTTTAAAATATCCTCAATCGAATTACCATATTTTGATTTCAAGTGATTGATCAAATCAAGACGCTTTTCGATCTCATAATATGTCTCATCATCAAATTCTTCTTCCGAAAGATATGCCGCAGCCTCACGATTAAAGTCAGAAAGCAGATTATCGATTTCGATTAATTGCTGCTCAATTTCTTCCACACGCTTATCGTATTGTGACACACTGCCTAATTCACGAAGCGCTCTGCTCACACGTTCCGATGCACTCTCGTCATCCTCCGACGTCGCAGCATATGCTGCAGAGATTGCATCAAGAATTTTCTTTCCATTCGAATATTTGCGAAACTGTTCTTCTAACGTTTCATCTTCCCCTACAGACAGATTCGCATCCTCAATTTCATTGACTTCAAATTCAAGGAACGATAACTCTCTGGCACGTTCTTCTGTATCAGAATCCGAGTGTTCCAATTCCTCTAATAACTTTCGGTACTCCCTGAAACAAGCAGATAATTTTTCTTTATAACCGCTTAACTCTTCTCTGGCAAATAGGTCAAGGATTTCAAGATGCTTTCTTTTCGACAGAAGTGACTGATGCTCATGCTGACCGTGTATATCAATCAGAAGAGCTGCAACTTCACGCATCTTGGATGCAGAGACAGCTTCCCCATTGATTCTTCCGATTGCACGCCCTCCAGTTATCTTACGACTTAAGATAACCGTGTCATCCTCCATCTCGATTTCAAGTGCCCCTAACGCATTTCTCGTTGCTTCATCCTCTACAGAAAAAATCAATTCAACAAGCGCACTCTCGGCCGAATCCCGCAGCATCTCTTTCTGCACTTTTTCTCCGAGTGCCAGATTGATGGAGCCGATAATAATCGATTTTCCGGCACCCGTCTCTCCTGACAAAATATTAAGTCCTTCTTTAAATTCTACCTCTGTTTCCTTAATAAGAGCCAGATTCTTCACATGCAGATTTTGTAACATATATTCTCCTTCTACTCTCCCAAAGTATGTATATGTCTTTTTCCTTACTCTACAATCTTGCGAAGCTTCTTCATAGTTTTGACCGCATCATCGTTCGTTCGGATAATGCAGATCAAGGTATCATCGCCTGCAATCGAACCAACCACTTCGTTCATCTTCATCGCATCAATCGCTGCACAAACCGCACTTGCCATACCAGATACTGTCTTGATCACGAGGATATTCTGTGCGATATCCATCGATACATAACCTTCTCTGAGAACACGCGCGTATTTTTCAAGCATTCCCGTGTCTGCATCCGCAATTACAGCGTATTTCTGTCTTCCATTGTCCGTTGCAATCTTGGTCAGCTTTAATTCGCGAATATCGCGTGATACCGTTGCCTGTGTAACCTGATATCCTTCACGTTCAAGATACGCCGATAATTCCTCCTGTGTCTCCACATTATTCTGCTGGATCAATTCAAGTATTTTCGCCTGTCGTCTTGTCTTCATAATCCTTCTCCTATCTTTGCATCTTCTTGCGAAGTATCTCAAGAAAGCTTTGATTGTTCAACTTGCAGATCTGTATGACACTGTTGCCTCTCGCAACCTTAAGCCTGTCGCCAACCTTCATATGAATCGTTGTATCCCCATCAAAGCTGACACACGCTTTCTCGTCTTTCTGAAAACGTCTGCTTCCCATCTCAATTTCTACAACATCATCCGCACTCAGAACAATACTTTGTCCATTCAGATCATGTGCGTTGATCGGTGTCAGAAGAAGCATTTTGGACTTTGGATCAACGATTGGACCTCCTGCTGACAGATTATATCCGGTCGATCCCGTTGGTGTTGCAACAATAATTCCATCTGCATGATAGGTGGTCAGGAAATTACCATTAACATACACCTGAAGCTGCAGCATCGACAGATCTCCTGTCCAATGTATGACAACATCATTGAGTGCAAACTGTGTACGCGCACTTCCGTCAATCTGTGCACTCAACATAATGCGTTCTTCAATGGTAAACTGATCGGACATCAGCCGGTCAATTGCGGCAAACACACTGGTTTCTTCAAGTTCACACAGATAACCAAGTGTTCCAAGATTTACACCAATAAGAGGGATACCAAGTGATTCCACTTTTGTTGCAGCACGAATCAGTGTTCCATCTCCACCAAGCACAATAATGCACTCCGTATCATCCGGAATGTCCGTAAGAGGAAAATCCTCTGCCACAACACCTTCAATATTACTGACACTGATTCCGGCTCTGCCGCCCTTGTCCTCAATATAGGAAACAATCCGACGCGACAGATGCAGATCTTTGTCTTTAAAAGCATTCGTAATCAATCGAAAATTGCGCATCTACTTATCCAACTCCCCATGTGCTGCTTCCACAACCGCATGAACATCCACGATTGGATCCACGGAAGCGTCCTCACTTTTTTCAATATAGACAAGATATTCGATATTGCCTTCCGGTCCCTTGATTGGCGAATATTCCAGATTATGCACTGAAAATCCTGTCTCCAACGCAAATGCAATGACTTTCTCTATTACTTCTTCATGTACACTCTTGTCACGGACAACACCTTTCTTTCCGACCTTCTCACGTCCGGCCTCAAACTGAGGCTTGATCAGGCAGACCATCTGTCCATGTGCCTTCAAAAGCTGATATGCCGGTCCAAGAACCTTTGTCAAAGAGATAAATGAGACATCCACCGAAGCAAAATCAAGCGCATCATCAATATCTTCCGGCGTCACATAGCGGATATTCGTCTTCTCCATGCAGACCACACGCGGATCCTGGCGCAGCTTCCAGGCAAACTGTCCGTATCCGACATCGACCGAATATACTTTACTGGCGCCATTCTGCAGCATACAGTCTGTAAATCCACCGGTCGATGCACCGATATCCATACACACTTTTCCATCCAGTACGATTCCAAAATGCGTCATTGCCTTTTCCAGCTTAAGACCACCACGACTTACATATTTCAACGTATTTCCATGAATCTCAATCTGACAGTCATCCGGAAATGTGCTTCCAGCCTTATCCTCCCGATTATTATTCACAAATACATTGCCTTCCATGATCATCGTCTTCGCCTTCTCCCTCGAAGGTGCAAGACCACGACTTACCAACAAAACATCTAAACGTTCCTTCATAATTCCTCACAAATTCTATCGGTTATTGTCTTCTCATCGATGCCGAGCACTCTGCGAAGCGTCTCAACATCACCATGTTCTACAAAACGGTTCTCAATCGCTACCGGAAGCACCTTCACTTTCGCCTCATGCTCCTTCAGCAGAGCTGCGATATGTTCTCCGAATCCACCACTTACCACATTTTCTTCCATTGTCACGATCAAAGGATACTTTTCTGCCGCCGAAAGAATTGCTTTCTCATCGAGCGGTGCCATAAAGCGGGCATTCACAACAGTTGCCGTAATTTCTCGCTCCGCAAGTTGTTCCTTAACCTTCCATGCAGTCTCTACCATAGTTCCGATTGCAAAAAGCGCTACATCCGTGCCTTCGCACAACACCTCCGCCCTGCCTTGCACAATCGGTGCACGCATTTCCTTCCACAGATCACACGCATCGCCTCTTGGATAACGGATTGCGACCGGATAATCCGCAGCAATCGCAAATTTAAGCATATCGGAAAGCTCCCACTTATTCTTCGGCGCCATAATCGTAAGATTCGGAATCGAAGACAGATAGGACAGATCAAAGATTCCCTGATGCGTTGCACCATCCTTGCCTACAATTCCGGCACGATCAATCGCAAACACAACCGGAAGTTTCTGCAGGCAAACATCGTGCAGAATCTGATCGTACGCTCTCTGCAGGAAAGATGAATATACTGCAAACACAGGTTTTAAACCAGCCTTAGCCATACCTGCCGCAAAGGTTACCGCATGTTCCTCCGCGATTCCGACGTCAAAAAAACGCTCCGGATATAAATTATGGAATCGCTTCAATCCGGTTCCATCCTCCATCGCTGCCGTAATCGCAACCAACTTCGGTTCCCGCTCCCCCATCTTCTTCATAACAGTTGAGAACACATCCGTATAATGTGCCTTGCTCTGCTTACTGAGTGGAACTCCCGTATTAATATCAAACGGTGCTGTCCCGTGGAAACGAGCCGGATGCCGCTCCGCAGGACCGTAACCTTCCCCTTTGTGCGTGAGTACATGGACGATCACCGGGCCGCGCACACGCTTCGCCTCACCAAACATTTTACGCATCTGCTTGATATTGTTTCCGTCTACCGGGCCTAAATAGGTCAGTCCCATCTCTTCAAAAAACATTCCCGGGACAAAAAGCTGCTTGATACCCCTTTTGGCATTACGGATCTTCTTAACCATCCGCTCTCCATAAATTGGGATCTTGCTGAGTGACTGGATCACATCATCCTTCAGATCCAGATATGCATCCGCGGTACGGAAATTACTGAGATACCGGTTCATACCTCCGACATTCTCCGAAATTGACATCTGGTTATCATTCAACACAATAATAAAATTGCTCTTCAGATGTGAAGCATTGTTCAATGCCTCAAATGCCATCCCTCCGGTCAATGCTCCATCCCCGATCACAGAGATTACATGATAATTCTCACCCGTAATCTCTCTCGCCTCAGCAAGTCCAAGTCCCACGGAAATGGATGTTGAGCTATGTCCGGTATTAAAACTATCGGTATCACTTTCCCCCGTATTCGGGAAACCACTCATTCCACCATATTCCCGCAGATTCACAAATCCGCCCTTACGTCCGGTAAGAATCTTGTGTGTATAAGACTGATGTCCGACATCCCAGACAATCTTATCTACCGTCGGGTCAAAGGACAAGTGCAGTGCCATCGTAAGTTCCACAACACCCAGATTCGAGGCAAGATGTCCTCCGGTTCTTGCAATGCTTTCCACCAGAAACTGCCGGATCTCCGCACGCAAGGCTTCCAGTTCTTCTTCATTCAGTTTTTTTATGTCATTGACATCGTTTATCTGATCTAAAACCATTCCAACCTCGTAACTTTTAGCGGTCTCTATGTATCAAATACATAAATAATTCACGCAGAAACGTATGCTCTCTTTTGAATCCGTCCAATATTGCGACGGCTTCCCGTGACAGACGTTCCACCTCTGCCCCCGCCTTTTCAAGTCCCTCGAAAGCCACATAAGTAGCCTTCTCATTGCGTGCATCGCTTCCAATCGGTTTGCCCAGCACCTCAAGAGAACTTGTAACATCTAATATATCATCCTGAATCTGAAAAGCAAGTCCGAGCTTCGTTCCGGCTTCTTCCATAAGCGAGACCTCTTCCTCCGACGCCCCTGCAAGGATTGCGCCAATCATAAGTGAAGCCTCGATCAAAGCTCCTGTCTTCAACCGGTATATAAAATCAAGACAGTCTCTGTCAATCTGTTGTCCCTTCTTTTCACTCTCCACATCCACAACCTGACCGCCGATCATTCCATAGATTCCGGCTTTCTTCGTCAAAACTGCAAACGCTTTTGCGACACGCATATCACCGGCACTTCGCACCATAGCATCCGCAACCGTCTCAAATGCAAAGTTCAGAAGCGCGTCACCCGCAAGTACACCCATGGCTTCTCCATATACTGCATGTGTTGTCTTCTTACCTCTGCGATACAGATCATTATCCATCGCCGGAAGATCGTCATGCACCAGAGAATAGGTGTGAATCATCTCAATTGCAGCCATAAAAGCGTCAAGTTCTTCTCCTTCTCCGCCAAACATCTGATACGACGCTTCCATAAGCATCGGACGAAGTCGCTTGCCACCGGCAAGCACACTGTATGACATTGCATCAACAATTGTCTTCTGATATTCATACTGTTCAGGCAAAAAGCCTTTGATCCTTGTCTCAATATCCGAGGCTCTCTTTGTAATCTCCTCCGAAATATTCATCAAAACTCCTCCAACTCTCCGGATTCATTCATCACAAGCATGGCCTTCTCAATCTGATCCAAAGCCTGATTGGCAGCCTTCATCTGCTCCATGCCTTTCTTATATAATTCAAACGACTCATCGAGCGTAACATTCTCGTCTTCCATCTGATCCAGAATCAATTCGATAGCCGCGAACCGCTCCTCAAGTCCCATTTCCTTCTTATTATTTTCCTGTTCCATATTCCGTAATCCTGCTCACTTTCGCCGTAATCTCGCCATCCAGCAGATGGATTGCAACATCACTGCCTTCTGACACCTCATGAACACTCCTTAAACCTTTTCCACTCGATGCAGAAACAAATGCATAACCTCCGCTTAATTTTTTCGCAGGTGAATGTGCATCCAGACTGCCCGCAAGAAGTGTAAGCGTGTGTCGTCTCTCCCGGATCAAGTTCTGCATCTGTAGGTTCAGTTTTTCCTCATAGTCCATCGCCCTGCGTCTGTTCTCATTCAGCCGGTTCATCGGGCTTAAGTATTTCAGACGCATTTTATCGTGTTCCAGGCGTGTTCTTGTCGCAGACATCTTCCGGTCAAGTTCACGTGCAAACTGATTTCTTAGTGCATGAAGCTGTTCCTTCGTCTGTCTGAAATCATATACTGCAAGTTCTGCAGCTGCCGAAGGCGTCGGTGCACGCAGATCCGCTACATAATCAGCAATCGTCCAGTCCGTCTGATGTCCAACCGCCGAAATAACCGGAATCGGGCAATCAAAAATAGCCCTGGCAACGATTTCCTCATTAAATGCCCAAAGATCTTCGATGGATCCTCCGCCTCTTCCGACAATAATGACATCAACGCCAAGACGTTCCATAGCATGGATTCCATTGACAATGGAACTTGCTGCTCCCTCTCCCTGTACCAGTGAAGGATATAAAATTAACTGCACATACGGATTTCTTCTTCCAGCAATATTACGAATATCCTGTATCGCGGCCCCGGTCGGAGCGGTCACGATTCCAATTGTCCTTGCATACTTTGGAATCGGCTGCTTATACTCCGGTGCAAACATCCCCATATCTTCAAGTTCCTTTTTTAATGCTTCGAACTTAAGATAGAGGTTTCCAGCTCCGTCAAGTTCAATCGTTCTGGCATACACCTGGTAACGGCCATCTCGCTCATAGACCTCTACGGATCCGGTTACAACAACCTTATCGCCTTCCTTCATTGGGAAAGTAAGGCCTCTTCGATTACCGGCAAACATGATGGCATTCATGGTTCCCGTATCATCCTTGATCGTAAAGTAAATGTGTCCGCTGGAATGATACTTGCAATTCGACACCTCACCGCGAATGCTGATATGGTGAAGCATAAAATCCTGTGCAAACATATTTTTTATATAATTATTAACCTGTCCTACCGAATAAACATTCTTCGTCATGCGAACTTCGCTAACACTCCATTGACAAATGCCGGTGTTCCGTCATTGCCGTATTTCTTGGCAAGTTCTACTGCCTCATTGATGGAAACCTTGGTAGGAATGCTCTCCTCATAACGAATCTCATATACTGCAAGACGGATCAAAGTAAGATCCACCTTGCCCATACGACTCGTCTTCCAGCTTTCCGACACTTCGTTGATCGCTGCATCCAATTCTTCGACTTTTGCAAAAATATCATTGCACTTGTCTGTCAGATATGCGCGATCCTCATCACTTAATCCGGCAATCTCTTCTTCAAATAAAGTAAACTGCTCCGGAATCTCTTCTGCCTTATGAAACTCCACGCGAAATAGCATCTTAAACGTGTTTTCTCTTAATTCTCTTCTTGTCATTCTCTCTCCCAAACCACATGCTGCGCATCCCCGCGAAGTGTTTTTGAATCATAGGAAAGAATTTCCTATGATTCAAGAAAGGATGTCCACATCTGGACATCCTTTCTATCGCCGTAAGCATCGCCCACGATCATCATCGCCGCTAGTGGTATCATTATTGTTCTTTAAATACCGTTCTATTCACCATCTGCCATATCTACGCTGGCGATACGAACATTGACAACGGCAACCGTTAATCCTGTCATATTCTCAATTGCTGACTTAACCTTGTCCTGTACCTTGGCAGACACATCCGGAATACTATAGCCATATGCAATATTGATAGCGACATCTACTTTGACTTCGTTCTCCATTACCTCAACAAGGATTCCCTTGGAAAGATTCTTCATTCCAAGCTTGCTGACGATCTCATTCGTAATGTTGCCCGCCATAGAGCTGACACCTTCTACTTCTGTTGTGGCAAGACCGGCAATAATAGCAACGACTTCATCTGCAACACGCACATCGCCAACCTGGTCTGATTTTATCTTAAACGTTTTTCTGTTATCAGCCATCTTACAATGCCTCCTCAGTAATTTTCTCAATATATTATAACAGACTCTATACTATTTGCAAAGTCATAAATTTTATTTACCGGATAGCATCTGCTGATTAAACGGTCTGTCCTTTTGCGACAAATACCTGGAAAGAGTCATTACCGGTCAGGGATTTTCCCTCCGTGATCGTTACATCCTTATCCGTGATCACATACTCTACGCTGGCGTTGTCCTCAACAACGGTATCCTGCATCAGGACACAGTTCTTAACCTTCGCGCCTTTGCCGATGTGAACGCCACGGAATAAAATACTGTTCTCAACTTCTCCCTCGATGACACAACCATCCGCAACCATCACGTTCTTGGCCTTGGAACCGTTGATGTAGCGTGTCGGGTTATCGTCACGAATCTTGGTATAGATCTGATTTCCGGAGAACAAAGCATTCAGGTTTTCTTCTTCCAGAAGCTTCATATTCTCCTCAAAATAGCTCTTCATATCATGAATCTCTGCCACATATCCATCGTAACAGTAACCTCTGACATCAAGATGCTCGATCTGTCTCTCTAAAATATCACGGACAAAGCTTGTATATCCATGTACAAAAGCGTCATCGATCATGCGGATCAGAAGCTCACGCTCCACAACATAGATATTCAGGCAGAAGTTCATCTCGCCCTTCTCCGTCGGATTGATATAAATTTTGCTGACATGATCCCCATTCACGCCCAAAGCGTAATACAGATCAAGAGCCTCCGTACTCTGTTTAATGAGTGGCTTAGGAATCTCCTGCTTACGATATACAACCGTTGCATCCGCTCCGCTCTCAATGTGTGCGTGCAAGAGATCATTAAAATCAAAGTTGACAGCAATATTGGAATCTGTCATGATGACATATTTCTCTGTCTGCTTCTTTAAATATCCGCGGATACTCTCCAAAGCCTCGATGCGTCCCTCATACACCTTAACCTGCTTCTGTGCATAAGGAGGAACAATATTAAGTCCTCCGTTCTTTCTTGTCAGATCCCACTCACGGCCGCTTCCAAGATGATCCATAAGTGAATGATAATTCTTGCGTACAAGAATGGAAATATTGTCGATACCACAATGCACCATGCTTGAGATCATAAAATCACACATACGATATCTGCTTGCAAACGGAATAGAAGCCATCAGTCGCTCTGTTACCAACTCCGGTACAAGTGAATCATAGCTGTTCGGGAAAATGATTCCCAATGCCTCTGCTTTTGAATTAATCATTGTTCCTCATCCTCCTTCTCCTCGATGGTAAAGACATCCTCGTAGATCATCGCATTCGCCGGAATTATCACGCCTTCTCCAATCGTTACATTTGATGCGATCGTTGCGACATCACCGACGCCGCCCTTCTTAGGCTTCTCGCCTACCACTGCACCTTCTTTGATCACGACATTCTCAGCAATGATACAATGGCGGACTACCGCACCTGCACAGATCTTTGTATGTCCCATTACTACCGCATCTTCAACAATCGCACCTTTCTCCACCGTAACACCGGAGAATAATACAGAGTGTTTTACTGTACCCTGAATATTACATCCATCTGTGATCATAGACTCTTCCACAGTTGCTTCCGATCCGATACGGTGTCCGGTCAGACCACTGTTCCGGCTAAAGATTTTCCAGTTTTCATCAAAGAGGTTGATTCCACTGTGTTCCGGATCAAGGACCTCCATATTCGCTTCCCACAGAGCCGGAATTGTTCCAACATCCTTCCAGTATCCATTAAAATGATAAGCGTACATCTTACGATCATCGCGAAGCAGATTCGGAATGATATTCTTACCGAAATCGTTCTCTGACTTCGGATCCTCCTCATCCTCGATGAGATATTTCTTCAAGATATTCCAGTTAAAAATATAAATTCCCATAGATGCAAGGTTCGACTTCGGATTCTTCGGCTTCTCCTGGAACTCCGTAATACGGTCATCTTCATCTGCAACCATCAGTCCAAATCTGGAAGCATCCTCCCATGGCACTTCCATAACTGCAACCGAGAATTCCGCCCCCTTCTTCTTATGGAATTCAAGGAAATCACTGTAATCCTGCTTGCAGATCTGATCTCCAGATAAAATGATCACATACTGTGGATCATAACGCTCGATAAACGCAATATTCTGATAGATTGCATTCGCGGTACCCTTATACCAATCGGATCCCGATGCCTTCTGATAAGGAGGTAATACATGGACTCCTCCGTATAAACGGTCAAGATCCCAAGGCTGACCGTTTCCAATGTATTCGTTCAACACGAATGGCTGATACTGCGTCAGAATACCAACCGTGTCAATGCCGGAATTCACACAATTTGATAAAGGAAAATCAATAATTCGATACTTTCCGCCAAACGGAACCGCAGGCTTCGCAAGCTTCTGTGTCAAAGCATAAAGTCTGGAGCCCTGACCCCCGGCAAGTAGCATCGCTACAAGTTCTTTTGCCATATTTTTGTCCCCTTTCGTACAAGTTCAATCTTTACTTCTATCCTACCATATTGTTGTCTGTATTCCTAGTCTCATTCGACGAATTTTGCATCTTTTATTCAAAAAATTTACATAATACAGAAAAAAGCGCATGACATCATTCTTTGTTGAGAACAAAGCATAACATCATACGCTTTCTACGTTTAATTAAGACAATAATGCCTTATCGTTTGCAAATTCTTCTCCGCTGACTTTCTCAAACTGAGAAAGCAGATCCTGCACTGTCAGTTTCTTCTTTTCCTCACCGGCGATGTTTAAAATCACCTTACCCTCATGCATCATGATCAGTCGGTTACCATGTGCGATTGCATCACGCATATTATGTGTGACCATCATAGCCGTCAGATGATTCTCCGAGATGATCTTGTCCGAGATTTCAAGCACCTTGGCAGCTGTCTTCGGGTCAAGTGCTGCAGTATGCTCGTCCAGCAGTAAAAGCTTCGGTTTCTGGATGGACGCCATCAGAAGTGTGATTGCCTGTCTCTGTCCGCCGGACAACAGACCAACCTTGCTTGTCAGACGATCTTCCAAACCGAGGTTTAAGGTTGCAAGCATCTCGCGGTATTTTTCACGTTCTGCCTTGGTAATGCCCCAGCTTAATCCTCTTGACCTGCCTCTTCTTGCGGCAATCGCCATATTCTCCTCAATGGACATCGTTGTCGCAGTACCGGTCATCGGATCCTGGAAAACACGGCCAAGATACTGTGCCCTGCGATGTTCCGAAAGCTTCGTCACATCATCTCCACCAATGAAGATTTTGCCGGAATCGACCGGCCACACACCAGCTACTGCATTGAGTGTTGTGGATTTGCCGGCTCCGTTACCACCGATCACCGTAACGAATTCGCCCTCTTCCAATGTCAGGTTTACACCGTCCAAAGCGACTTTTTCGTTGATGGTTCCAGGATTAAATACTTTTCTGATATTATCGATTTTTAACATTTCACTCATCGTTTACAGCCCCCTTGTCGCTTTCTTCTTATCCTTCAGATACGGAATAGCAAGGAAGATTGCTACCACGATTGCTGAGAACAGTTTCAGATCGTCGGAAGGGAATTTCAGCCACAGGATAATGCTCAGTACCAAATAGTACAGAATTGCTCCTGCGATTACGGAAAACAGCGTGTATGCAAAAGCAAGCTTCTTTCCTGCACAGATTTTGCCGAACAAAACATCTCCGATGATAACAGCTGCAAGACCGATAACGATCGCACCACGTCCCATATTGACATCGGCAGCACCCTGATACTGTGCATACAAAGCGCCCGACAGACCAACGAGTCCATTGGAAAGCATCAGTGCAAGCACCTTACAGAAATTCGTATTGATTCCCTGTGCACGTGCCATCTGGGCATTACATCCGGTAGCACGGATAGCATGTCCCTGCTCCGTGCCAAAATACCAGTAAAGTAAAGCAACCACAACCACGCAGAATAAAATACAGGTTGCAAATACGCGGATTCTCGTACCTGTATCACCGGATACATAACGCAGAGAAACCGGAAGATTATAATTGTCTACGCTGACCGCCTGATTGGATTTCCCCATAATATTCAGATTGATGGAATACAGTGCAATCTGCGTTAAAATTCCCGCAAGGATTGGCGGAATACCAAGCTTTGTATGTAACAGACCCGTGATCAGTCCGGCGATCATGCCTGCAGCAAATGCAAACAATAAGGAAAGCCACGGATTCATATTGCCACGGATCAGCATAACTGCTACTGCGCCACCGGTCGCAAACGATCCGTCGACCGACAGATCCGCAAAATCAAGCAATTTATATGTAATATAGACTCCCAAAGCAAGAAGTCCCCAGATCAATCCCTGTGCGATGGAGCCCGGTATCGCACGTAACAGTGCGAGCGGACTCAGGGAAGCAAAATAAGCAGATAATAACACCTTACCCATCCCCCCTTAATTAATTCGTTTCAATTGCTGCATAATCATCCGGAATTGTAATTCCAAGCTGATCACAGATGTCTTTGTTGTACTCTTTTGTTACCTGAGGAGCAGACTCAACATTCATAGTTGAAATATCTGCACCGTTGACAAGGATGTCATAAGCCATCTCTCCTGCTTTGTATCCGATATCATAGTAGCTGATGGAAAGTGTTGCAACACCACAACCGCTACAGATTCCTTCTTCTCCGGCGATAATCGGAACACCTGCCGGAAGTGCAATATTGTTGATTGCTTCTGTATTCTGTGCCATTGTGTTATCGGTTGGAATGTAGATAACATCAGCATACTCGATTGCGCTCTGAACAACAGAACCGATATCGTTAGAATCGGATGCCGTAAACTCTTTGTAGCTGATGGAATCCTCGTCGAGATACTTCTCGAACTCAGTTGCCTGATACTTGGAGTTTGCCTCTGCAGAACAGTAAAGAATTGCGACATTCTTTGCATCCGGGAATAACTCAACAAGCATATTCTCCTGCTCATCAAGTGGAGCAAGATCACTGGTTCCGGAAATATTTCTTCCGGTAGCACCGCTCCAGTCAGACATCTCAAGAGCCGTTGCATAATCCGTTACGGATGTTCCAAGAATCGGAATATCGGTTGTTGCAGCAGCACATGCCTGTAATGCAAGCGTTGCATTGGCAAGGATGAGATCAACATTGCCAGATACGAAATTGTTTGCGATTGTAGAAGCGTTTGCCTGCTCGTTCTGTGCGTTCTGCAGATCAAACTTTACATTATCACCAAGTTTATCCTTTAATGCAGCCTCAAATCCTTCCGTAGCAGCATCCAGTGCCGGATGCTCCAGCTGCTGGCAGATTCCGATATTATATACCTTTCCGTCTGTCGATGTACTTCCTGACTGTGTTGAAGAATTGGATGAAGTAGATTCTCCTCCACAAGCTCCAAGTGCCAGTACCATTGCCGCTGACAGCGCAACAGCCATCATTTTTCTCATGTTTTTCATACTCTATATCCTCCACATATTAAGTATATGTATATAAAATTACTTCTTCATTTTAGCACACCAAAGCGTTAATATGCAAGTGTATTTTATCAGATAATGATACAGACCATTCCGCCTTTGCTGTCATTGACAATTTTGTTCATCGTATCCTGCAGTTTCATCTGGCACTCATCGTCCATCTGCATGATCTTGCTGCGGATTCCGTCCTCCATCAACTCACCCACAGATTTGCCGAAGATATTCGTCGTCCAGATTCCCTCGCCGCTCTCCTCTCCTGCCTTTATATATTCGATCAGATCATTTGCCTGCTCCTCACTGCCGACGATTGGTGCAATCTCCGTCTCGATGTTCGCCTTGATCATATGAATGGACGGTGAGAGTGCACGCATTTTGACGCCGAACTTGCCACCGTGCTGGATCAGAACCGGATTTTCCATACGGATATCGGAAAGCCCCGGCATCACCACACCATAGCCTTTCTGCTCCACTGCATCCATCGCATCCTTGACACGCTCATACTCCTTCTTCATCTGAGCCAGAGACTGCAGCATCGAGATCATCTGGTATTCCCCGTCAATCTCCACGCCTGTCATCTCACTGATATAGGAAAAATAAAATTTGTCATCAATATCCATCCGGATTTCGACAGTTCCATCCGACAGATTCATGCTTTGCAGCTGGATATCCTTGAAAAAAGCGTCATCCCCATGTGCATTCATCTGTTCCGCAAGATTCTTTTCTGCGCCAAGCGCACCGGCATCCGAAATCTTATCGATCCGTTTTAAAAAATCTCCGGCTGCATGAAGCAGTGCTGCTTTGACCGGATGTTCGATTGGCAGCATTTCCGTCCACTTTGGGATAAAATAATCAATTCTTGTAACCGGAAACTCCATCAGAATGGCACTCATAATATGTAAGATGTCCTCGCGGTGCATCTGCTGACAGTTGACCGGCACTACCCTGGTCTGATACTGCTTCTCGAGAGAGTCTTTCAGTTGCCTTGTCTCCTCGCTGTACGGACGCATCGAATTTAATACAACAACATATGGCTTTCCAATCTCTTCAAGCTTCGTGATTGTCGTCTTTTCTGCTTCTGTATATGCATCGCGTTCCAGTTCTCCGATCGAACCGTCCGTCACAACAACGATCCCGATGGTTGCATGATCACGGATCACCTTCTCTGTCCCGATGCGCGCTGCATCAACAAACGGAATCTCCTCCTCCATCCACGGTGTCTTGACCATACGGTTCTCATCGCCCTCCATATGTCCGCTTGCACCCTGCACCATAAATCCGACGCAGTCGATCAGCCGAACCTTGATCTCGCTTTGATCCGCCAGCATAATGCTTGCAGCCTCCTGCGGGATGAATTTCGGTTCCGTCGTCATAATCGTTTTGCCCGCAGCTGACTGTGGCAGTTCGTCCTCCGCACGCCTTCTTGCATTCTCGTCTTCCATATTCGGCAACACGAACAAATCCATAAATCGCTTAATAAATGTAGATTTTCCGGTACGGACCGGTCCTACAACTCCGATATAGATTTCTCCGTTCGTCCGTCCCTGGATATCTTTATATAAATCAAAGTCTCGGTTTTCTCTGCTTTCCATAAAAAAATCCCCTTTCTCATATATTCCTAAATATATGGGAAAGAGGACTCAAATATGCTTATTCGTTTTATTTTTCAGTGGATGCTTCTGCCGCTTTCTTAGCCTCAGCTTCCTTTTCGACCCTGAGTTCTTTGTTTACACGGCCATACATCTGCATGTAATGATGAAGCTTCTTTGCAATCTTCGTATCAATCTGCTCCGGTGTGGCACGCCACTTCCAGTTCTCGCCAAGTGTTGATGGTGTATTGATACGGGCTTCTGATCCAAGTCCGAGAATATCCTGCATCGGAACGATTGCCATATCTGCAACAGACGACCATGCCGCACGCATCATGCCCCAGTTGTATCCTTCCTCCTTGGTCAGATTCAGGTATTCCTTGGCATATTTAACGGATGCCTTCGGTGCTGTCTTCATCCAGCCCATAACCGTATCATTATCGTGTGTTCCTGTGTAGACAACACAATGATTGGTATAAGTATGAGGAAGATAATCGCTCTCCTCTCTGCTGTCAAATGCGAACTGGATTACCTTCATTCCCGGGAATCCGGAATCCTTGAGAAGTTTATGTACCGATGGTGTCAGGAAACCAAGATCCTCAACGATGATTGGAAGCTTTCCTAACTTCTTCTCAAGCTCAGTAAACAGATCCATACCCGGACCTTCCTTCCACTGACCGTTCTTGGCAGTGTCATCCTTGGCCGGAATCGCATAATATGAATCAAATCCACGGAAATGGTCAATACGGATGATATCATACAGTTCAGACATCGCCTTAATACGACGTGTCCACCAGGTATATCCATCCTTCTTCATCACATCCCAACGGAATAACGGGTTGCCCCACAACTGTCCATCATCGGAAAAAGCGTCAGGTGGACATCCTGCAACCTCGATTGGCTCAAGATTCTCATCCAGATAGAACTGATCCGGATTGGCCCACACATCCGCAGAATCTCCTGCGACATAGATTGGGACATCTCCGATAATCTCAATGCCTTCCTCATTGGCATAAGCCTTCAGTTCATTCCACTGCTTGTAAAACAGATACTGAAGCATCTTGTAGAAGCGGATTTCTTCCGCATATTGTTCCTTAGCTGCTTCCATCGCTTCCTTTTTGCGAAGGCGAAGATCTTTGTCCCACTTTGACCATGCCTGACCGTCATTGGCATCCTTTAACGCCATAAACAGCGCATAATCATCGAGCCATTGTTTCTCCTTCTCACAGAATTCATCGAAATCCTGTGGTTTCTTCTTCATAAAGCGCACATACGCTTTACGCAAAAGTGCATAACGTGATTCGTACATAATTCCGTAATCAACGTATTTTGGATTTGAGCCCCACTTGAAGGACTCACATTCTTTCTTCGTCAGTAATTTGTCCTTGCACAGATATTCCAGATCAATAAAATATGGATTACCGGCGAAGCTTGAGAATGACTGGTACGGAGAATCTCCGTAACTGGTTGGACATATTGGAAGAATCTGCCAATATTTCTGACCTCCCCTGACCAGAAAATCGACGAACTTCCTAGCCTGCTTTCCCATAGTTCCGATTCCGTACGGCGACGGAAGGGATGAAATAGGCATAAGTACGCCACTTGTTCTCATAAGCTATACCTCCTGCTTTGTTTGCTTCTTTAATACTATAACACTTTTTTGTCCTCTTGTAAAAAACTTTCTCGAATGATAGTATAAAAATAATAAATCACGAGGTGAAATGTTATGAATGATGTTATCAGACACAAGATCAAACACAATGCGCACCGCGCACTTGTCTCTTTAAAATGGATCATTTTTGCGATTATCGTCGGCGCGATCGTCGGTCTGTGTGGTACGGCGTTCTATTTTGCATTATCATTAGTCACCGTTTTACGCACACAGAATACCTGGCTGATCTTCCTGTTGCCGCTCGGCGGTCTTGGAATTGTTGCAATGTACCGCTTTTTGCATAACGAGAAAGACACCGGAACAAATCTTGTCATCTCTGCCATCCATTCGGACGACGAGTTACCACTTCGTATGGCGCCTCTGATCTTCGTATCAACGTTGATCACGCACCTGTTTGGTGGTTCCGCCGGACGAGAAGGCGCTGCGTTACAGATGGGGGGAAGTATTGGAAACGCTTTGGGAAAGCTGTTCCGTTTCGACGATAAGGACAAGCATGTCATGATCATGTGCGGAATGAGTGCTGCATTCTCTGCCCTATTCGGAACCCCGATGGCAGCTGCAATCCTTCCGATGGAAATGGTAAGCGTCGGTGTCATGTACTACATTGCTTTGGTTCCTTGCGTCATTAGTTCTTTGGTTGCACATGGCATTGCGTATTCGTTTGGTGTATCCAATGAGATGTTTATCATTCGTTCCATTCCGAAATTCGGAATCATGACCTCAATTGAGATTTCTGTACTTGCGATTCTCTGTGCTTTGGTAAGTATTCTGTTCTGCGTACTGCTCCATAAGAGTGAGGATCTGTATAAGCGATTTTTTACCAATCCGTATATCCGTGTGATTGCCGGTGGATGTATTATCATCGTTCTTACCCTTCTTGTCGGCAATCAGGATTACAACGGAACCGGAATCAATATCATCGAACACTGTATCAACGGAACCGTCCGGCCGGAAGCATTTCTGCTCAAGATGATCTTCACTGCATTAACCCTCGGTGCCGGATACAAAGGCGGTGAAATTGTACCATCGTTCTTTACCGGAGCGGCTTTTGGATGCCTGTTCGGAAACCTACTCGGCTTCTCGCCAACACTGTGTACCGCTGTCGGTATGACCGCAGTCTTCTGTGGCGTAACGAATTGTCCGATCACATCCCTTCTGATCAGCTTCGAACTGTTCGGATATGACGGAATGCCATACTTCCTGCTTGCGACCGCACTCAGCTATATGCTCTCCGGTTACTTCGGATTGTATCGCAGCCAGAAAATTGTATATTCCAAGTACAAAACCAACTATATCAATAAAGCGACTCACTGATTTGTAGCAAATTTATAATAAGCCCCATCTCAACCGAGATGGGGCTTTTGCTTCATTGCATATCACATTTTTGCATATCCACTATGGGAATTTACATCATTTTATTCAGTAACAATCACGAATCATCTGCAGCACTTTTGCCTCTCGCTGTATCATAATCACATTAAAATAATCGTCACTCGTATACTGCAAATTTGTTTGAATTGCCTCATCTAACGTGACATACCGAAGAACAAATCCTGCTTCCGCTTCATATGCATCTAAGTTCTGATCTCCTATCCTCCTTTTCGTCTGGCAGGTATAATAATAGTTCTCCTGTTCAAAAATCGTATGTTCACTAACATTGCTTTTCTGTCTGCGCAACACACTTCCAAATTCTTCTATTGTTTCCGGAATCACAGTCAGACCTACTTCTTCCTTCACCTCACGGATCAAAGCCGAAACCCGATCTTCATCATCATGAATTCCGCCACCAGGGAATTTATAATAATTCTCTTTCTTACTGTAAACAAGCGCAATCTTTCCCACATCGTCAAAAATGATTGCACGTGCTGATGGACGGCGAAAGACCGTATCACTTTCATCGTAATCATGTAAATCAATCTCAAATAATTGTTTCATGTCTGCCTTTTTCTCCTTTATACAATCAAACTGCAATCATTCCACAATCAATTTGAATTGGAACAATTTGCAGCATCGATTGCAATTGTAAGCATCAGTGCCATAATTTCATCTGCCGGATCAACAATGTCAATCACATACGTATCGCCCCAATGCAGCACTTCTTTCGAAATATGCACAGCCACGCTGCAACCGGAATATACATCATAATCCCATGCGAGAAAATCTCCCTCACATCGCCAGCCGTTATAATTAATGTCATACTTTGGCTTAAAGAAAGTAAATTCCTTCTGTACTGTTCCGAAATCTCTTCCGCCAATTTCAATATCAAAAACCGGAAGCAGATGAAACACCCTTTCCTTTACAGCACCAATTTCATTATGATTCATGTCATAGACATGAATCTGATGTCCAAGTGTAAAGAATTCCGCTTTTACAAAATACTTTGGATTTCCAGCTTCATCGTACACATCATACGTATCCGTCCACGAAAACACTCTCTGTTTGATCAACAGTTTCATACCATTCTCCTCCACGATCAAATTAGAAGTTACTTCCATTCCATCCCCAGTCATTCACTCCGTGATACGTCACATAAACCTTATCTCCAGGGATTCCAAGTTCTTCCTGCATGATATTACAGATTGCGCCGGTCATCTTCTCATAATCCGCAGAGGATGCACTTCCGAATAAACTTACCGATACATAAGCACCTTTCTCCAGCTTATTGCCTCCCATATATAGATCATACTCGTCATCAAAACCAACCATCAGATATGTTTCTGATTTATGCAGTAGACTTACTGCCTGTCCAAGGCGAGCCTTGATGCTCTCCTTCTTCTCATCTGTTAATTTTACTGTAATCTTTGAATCAATAAATGGCATTGCAATATCCTCCTTGTGTCACTTTTTATCAATCATACCACACCCACCCTTACAATTACATACCAAATTCGGGTTTGTCGCGCTCAGATTTGATTCAAACGGACGATACCGGATATAAAATAATCTATGAAAATTAGCAATAAATTTGTCTATAAACGACGGACTTTGAACGATTTCAATGACAAGATTTTTCAGGAGT
>SAMEA104315420__coassemble_75_pt1 | contig 183190 bp, 160 predicted proteins | sample SAMEA104315420__metabat2_low_PE_001 | metagenome-assembled genome bin SAMEA104315420 (sample SAMEA104315420) | gut metagenome | biome: Monkey gut; feature: monkey-associated habitat; material: faeces | place: China | collected 2013
CCCCGGTGAAGCTTAGAAGCGGGGACTATTCATTCAAATATTTGCTTTCTCGCCCTGGTGGAATTCAAAAGCGGGGCTTATACATTCAAATATTTGCTTTCTTGTCCTGGTACAATCTAGAAGTGGACTCAACACATTCACTGATAGACATATTCAAATACATATAAAACAAATCACGCGCAGCGAAATCCTACGTCAATATCATAAAATAACGCTGCGCGTCATATTTATCTCCTATCAATCGAATTGCCAGCACAAAAAAGTGAACACCGACAATCTATCGGCATCCACCTCTACTACTACGCAAATTTTTGACGCGAATCAGATTCAGATTTATCCAATACTCAGATACCGGATAAGAAAATAAACTCCCATTTCGGAATTGTGTACCTATAGGAAATGAACTTATGAATATACATTGCAAACAGCAGACATCTATTTTATAATCAAATATAAAAATCGGAATTTGAGGTGGTAAAAATGGAAACAAAAATGGCGTATGGTAACCCAAAATTAAACAGAGATGTTATTAAATATATAGCCATGTTGACTATGCTGCTGAATCATATTTCACAAGTCTTTATGAAATCAGGATATTTTCTGTCGGAGCTATTTCTGGACATAGGGTACTTTACAGCAATTACAATGTGTTACTTTCTTGTAGAGGGCTTTCAATATACTCATTCAAAAAAGAATTATGCTATTAGACTGCTAATATTTGCCTTGATTTCTGAAATCCCATATTGTATGGCGTTTACAACAAACGGAGAGTTAGAATTTCAAGGTTTGAATATGTTATTTACATTGCTGATATGTTTTATGATTCTGATTGTGAATGATAAAGTATCAAATAAATTTTTAAAAGATATATGTATCTTGGGATTGATAATACTTTCTTTATTCTGCGACTGGGCATTATTGGCACCAATATTTACACTGTTGTTTATATGGAGTAGAGGATTAAGAAATAAGATAAAATATACATTCATTATTTCAATGTTGTTATTTGGACTTTTTAATTTTGCAGGTGGTATTGGAAGATTTTCGCTTGGTACAAATATTGCTTATGCATTAGGAAGTATGTCAGGAATTGCTCTTGCAGGAATTGTAATTTTATATTTCTATAATGGCAAGCGAATGGAAAAGGGGAAAGTATTCTCCAAGTGGTTTTTCTATTTATTTTATCCTGTGCATCTTCTAATATTAGGTTTGATTAGAATTTATTGTTTATAAATTAACTTCCAAATTGACGGAGTAATGGATATGAATATGCAGATAAATATTCTGCTTTGCAGGTTGGAACAGGTGACAGCCCGTTGACCGTACCGTTTTATGAAAAATGCGGATTTGTCCGTTCGCACAATATTCCGAATTTCTTTACGGACAAATTATGACCACCCAATTTATGAGAGTGGTGTACAGTTAATAGATATGGTATATTTGCAAAGATGTTTATAACTTCTGGTTGAATAACCGTTAGGTAAGTTCAGATTCAATAAACCTATGTGTAAATTTTTGGTGGTTACTAATTTTGATTGCATTAACTATTGTAACGATACCAATTGTGAATAAAATTCTAGGGCTGCCTCACCTCCTAAGAGTGGTAGCCTTTCTAAAATTCAAATCTAATATATTACAAGACAACTTAAAGCAAAAATGAATAAAACATGTAGAAACAAATAAATGTACATGTTAGTTTAATCTAATAGGCAGTAGGAACACTTTTCCGAAAAGGGAGAAAATAAAAAAGAAAATTAGCAGTAATTTGTCTAATCAACAGGAAGCGGGATTTTTATGACGTATTCTTCCAACATACAACAATCCGGGACAATACTTAATTTTCAGGACAAATCGGCAACTGCTTCGAGGTTCCATTCTGTTGGCTAATAGCGTTATAGAAACGAATTGTAGCTTTCTATCTGAAATCAAGCTCGAAGTTGACTTGCTGATTTTCCTGAAAATTAATGTATGTCACGGATAGTGTCATGCTTCCAATATCTTACGTCATAGAAAATCCCACTTCCGTCGATCAAAGACAAAATTATTGCTAATTTTCATAGATTATTTTATATCCGGTATCGTCCGTTTGAATCTAATCTGAGCGCGGCAAACCCTAATTTGCGAAATCTTCGTAGTTACAGACCCCCTGCTTATACCAATTGCATTTTCTGCAGCTTTCTTCAAAAACTTCCCGTGTCAGATACTTGCGGGAATGCTCAAGCAGCTCGCTATATGTATAGCACTCTCCTTCAACCAGATGCAGAGGTTCCAGCAGCTTCCGGTCCTTGATCACAACGTGATTGTCACCATTGGTACACTGATCCTTACCGACACGGTTCGGACAGTTCGCACAGATGACATCGCCTCTGGCTACGAGTCTGACCTTCTGCTCAGGGTTTGCGCGAAGATCCGACACGATTGCTGTCATATTCGTGCAGAAATCTCCGCTGTAACCGAGTCCCCGATAAAGCTGCGTGCATAAGATGTGATGTACGCGGAATTCTTTTTCATTAGGCATTTGCTTTGTTCTTATTCTCCCAATCAAAAATGCTTGTTGACTTTAATGCCTGACGAATAGCAACTGCAACAATGTAAGCACCGATCACAGAAGCAATATCCTTAGCAAGGTATGGCACAGATCCTACGAGTGCTGCGCTTCCCCATGTCATCTTTGCAACAAATTTCAGCTGAATAATTCCAAGGATATGACAAGCAGCAAGTCCAAGTGCAGAAAATGCTACCAGCCATACAATTCCGGCAGCCCCTTTCTTCATATGTGTTCTTCCAACTCCGCATAAGAAAGTCATAAAAATAAATCCGAAAATATATCCACCGGTTGCTCCGAATAAGACACCAGGTCCTGCAGACATTCCTGCAAATACCGGGACACCGATCGTTCCAAGCAATACATAAAGGATCGTGGAAATAGTTCCGTATTTCTCACCAAGCACATAGCCGCTTAATGCAACTGCAGCGGTCTGTAATGTAAACGGTACACCCCAAGGTGTCGGAATCTGCATAATGGATAATACAGATGTTACTGCTGTAAGCATAGCAATCATACAAATAGTTCTAACGTTAAATTTCATAATGTCCTCCTTGGCATATCTTAAGTATGCGTTTTATTCCGAAGACTATCTTATGACATATTGTTCTAATTGTCAACTATTTGTGTAAACTTGGTTAACATTATTTCAACCATACATATATTTCAATGCTTGCCGTCATCCGAATCATATTCATTACTGCAAAATTCACGTTCATTATCAAAGCTGATTCTACAACATTACGCATTTGTGAGTTTTACAAGTTCTGCAAGCACTTCCGTTGCCTTTCCTGAATCAATCGTCTGTGCAGCCAAGGTGATGCCACCCTGAATCGAATCTGCCTTTCCGCCGATATAGAGTGCTGCACCAGCGTTCAAAAGCACAATTTCACGCTTTTCGCCCTGTTGCTTGCCTGAGAGGATGTCTTTTGTGATCTGTGCATTCACCGTTCCGTCTCCTCCCTGCAGTTCTTCGATTTTGCAACGGGACAAGCCGAACTGTTCCGGAGACACTTCATAAGTTGTCACCTTACCATCCTTGATTTCAGATACCGTGCTTGGTCCGGTCAAAGTGAACTCATCCATATTATCACATCCGCTGACAACAAAACCTCTCTCGACACCAAGATTCATCATGGTTCCGGCGATAACTTCTGTCAGTTTCGAAGAATAGACGCCAACGATCATTGCCTTCGCACGCGAAGGATTGGAAAGCGGTCCTAAAATATTAAACACGGTACGGATTCCCATCTCTTTGCGGACCGGTCCGACATATTTCATTGCCGGATTAAAATGCGGAGCAAACATAAAGCCGATGCCCGCTTCCTCAACACATTTCTCCACGATCTGTGGATCTGCGGAGATGTTAACGCCCAATGCCTCAAGCACATCACCCGCGCCGCTCTTGGAAGAGATGGAACGGTTTCCGTGTTTTGCGACCGGAACGCCAGCCGCAGCGACGACAAACGCTGAAGTCGTTGAAATATTAAAAGAATAGGTACAATCCCCGCCGGTTCCGACAAAATCTACATAATTATCAACCTTCGGAGCAATTGTCTGTGCCTTATCGCGCAGTACACTTGCAAGTCCAGTGATCTCATCCAGTGTCTCTCCCTTCATACGCAGTGCCGTCAGAAAACATGCAATCTGTGCTGGAGTCACCTGACCGGTTAAGATCAGTTCCTGTGCATGCATTGTCTCCTCTTTCGTCAGGTTGTTTCCATCTACTAATTTGCTGAGAATTTCTTTCATGATTGTGACCTCCATTTATCGCATACTATTTGTTTACCATTTTGAGCAACTGTTCCCCAAAACCACCACACAAATTCGCGTTTTCCTGCCGCTACGCTGCTAATTCTGCTCATATGTGGATTGATACCTTATAACTACAGCTCGTTTAGTTCCCGCTTAAATGTGCTGCAATATTCTGCCGCTTTCTCCGGATCAAAATCCGATTCACGCATCAGATTAATAAAATGTGATCCGACAATCGCTCCGTCAATAATGTCCTTCATCGGGCGTACATCTTCTGCCGTACGGATACCAAATCCCATCATAACCGGGATCTTTGACACTGCCTTCACATTGCTCAGATACCTGATGACTTCCCGATGGAAGGTTGCTGCCTGGCCGGTAACACCCATCGATGATACGCAGTAGACAAAGCCTCTTGCATGCTCAAGGATTGTCTTCGCACGTGCACCAGATACCGGAGAGACAAGTTGGATCAGAATCGTCTCATCCGCGCCATTCAATGCATTCTGCAACTCTTCCTGCTCCTCAAACGGAAGATCCGGAATGATCAGTCCATCCACTCCACTCTCATGACATTTCTTAACAAATTTCTCAACTCCACAGTGAAGCACGGTATTGTAATACATCATAAATACGATTGGTATCTCTACCTTCTCCGCACGAAGCTCCTGCATACACGTAAAGGTTTTCTCCAGATTTGCACCACCCAGGATAGCGTCATAGGAAGCCGTCTGGATCACCGGACCGTCTGCTACCGGATCGGAAAACGGGATCCCAAGCTCAATAATGTCAGTCCCTGCCTTCTCCTGCGCCTTAATGATCTCCTTTGTCTTATCATAATTCGGAAGACCTGCCGTAATATAAGTGATAAAAGCTTTCTCATTCTTTTCTTTTAAAGCAGCTAATGCCTGTTCGATTCGATTCATACTCTATGTTCTCCTTTTCCAGATTCATAAGACGAATCTCCAATCTTCTCTTGATCTTAGATTCGTTTTCATAACTTTTTACAATCTTTTCACACTAGTTCAGGTATCCTTCTCCTGCAAGATAACTTGCGATCGTGTTTACATCCTTGTCTCCGCGACCGGACAGACAGACGATCATGCATTGCTCCATGGTCATTTCTTTTGCTTTCTTAAACGCGTAAGCAACCGCATGTGCGCTCTCGATTGCCGGAATAATTCCCTCTAATTTACACAACTCCATCAAAGCGTCCATCGCTTCCACATCTGTGATTGCCACATACTGTGCGCGTCCGCTGTCACGCAGGTAAGCATGCTCCGGTCCGACGCCCGGATAGTCAAGACCTGCCGAGATAGAATGTGCCAACTGGATATTTCCGTCTGTATCCTGTAACAGATACGACTTCATACCATGTAATACGCCAGGCTCGCCGAGCGCCATCGCACTGGCATGTTTTCCGGTCTCGATTCCAAGTCCTGCGGTCTCAACACCGATCAGTTCCACATCCTTCTCATCAATGAAATCGGCAAACATTCCGATGGAATTGGAACCGCCACCAACACATGCCATAACGACATCCGGATTTCTTCCTTCCACTTCCATATGCTGGCGCTTTGCCTCGCGACTGATCACGCTTTGGAACTCCTTGACCATCTTCGGATACGGATATGGTCCGACTGCAGAACCGATGACATAGAAGGTATCCTCCGCTGTCTTCGCCCATGTGCGGATTGCCTCATTTGTTGCGTCCTTTAATGTATTGCTTCCGGATTCCACTGATACAACCTTTGCTCCCAGCATCTCCATACGCATCACATTGAGCTTCTGTCGCTCAATGTCTTCCTTGCCCATGTAAACCGTGCATTCCATGTCAAAAAGCGCTGCACCGGTTGCTGTCGCTACGCCATGCTGACCCGCACCGGTCTCTGCGATCACCTTGGTCTTCCCCATTCTCTTTGCTAATAATATCTGTCCGATCACATTGTTGATCTTGTGCGCTCCGGTGTGGTTTAAATCCTCGCGCTTGAGGTAGATCTTGGTTCCATACTTTGCTGACAATCGCTCCGCATAGTATAATGGTGTCTCTCTTCCAACATACTGTCTCAAATAATAATGATACTGCTCCATAAACTTTGGATCATGGATTGCCTCCTCAAACGCCGCATCCAGTTCCTCCAATGTGTTCATCAGTGACTCTGCCACATACTGGCCGCCAAACTGTCCGTAATATGCTTTCTTATTCATAGTCTCTTACCTTTCTTATAAATCCATTGACTTTATCCTGATCCTTACCGTCCATTCCTTCCACTCCGGAACTGACATCTACGATATCCGGTTGGAACCGTCTGATTCCTTCCGTCACATTTTCTTCATTTAATCCGCCCGCCAGAACAAATTTACGTCCTGCAAAAAACGCCCGGTCGCGAATACCCTCACTTTGTTGCCAGTCAAATGTCTTTCCGCTCCCGTAATCGGCACCATCCACAACAATGGCTTCGATCTTATCGAAAAGTACATCCGGAAGTTCTTCCAGAAACTTTATCTTTTCTGTCAACTGCACTTCGTCTGCGATATTGACTGCAAACCAGACAGGAATATGCACATGTTCCAATATCTCCCGGTCAATCAACTGATGTACCTGCAAAATATCAAATCCGGCATCTTCGATTCGCTCTACAAGTCTGCGATCCGGTGCCACCGTAACTGCCACCCTTTTGATTGGCGGATGCAATTCTGCTTGTATTGCAAGAGCTTCGTCCACCGTTACATTCCGTTTGCTTTTTGCAAAGAAAACAAATCCGGCATAATCCGCGCCTGCTTCGTTTAAATATCTGGTCTCTTGCGGCTTTGTGATCCCACAGATTTTAACTTTCATACGCCTTTCCACCTTGTTGCAATTTCTTTCGGGTTCTCCGCTTCCATAAAGGCACGCCCGATCAGAAATGCATCCATATGACACGCTTTTAAAAACTCCACATCCTCATCACTCATGATACCGCTTTCTGCTACAAACACTTTATCTTCCGGCACATACGGACGTAAACGTCTGGTCGTCTCAAGTGTGATCGTAAAGTCTTTCAGATTCCGGTTGTTGACACCGATGATTCTTGGATTGATCCGCATCGCGCGCTCAATCTCTTCCTCATCATGTGTCTCAACCAGTACACCAAGTTCCAGTTCTCTGGCAAGCTGATAGAAATCATGCATCTGTACATCATCAAGGATTGCCGTAATGAGTAACACCGCATCGGCACCGATCGCCTTTGCCTCGTAAAACTGATATTCCTCGATCATAAAATCTTTGCGCAGAATCGGAAGATCGGATTTGCTTCGAATCTGTTTTAAATACGATGCATTGCCGTGAAAATAATCCTCCTCGGTCAGGCACGAGATTGCATCAACCGATGCATTGTACTCCTCGATGCGTTCCATCAGATTCATCTTGCTCGTGATGTTTCCAAGACTCGGAGAAGCCTTCTTGAATTCTCCGATGATCGAGATACCCGGCTTCTTTAAATTCCGGTAAAAGCAATCCGCATTCCTCGTCTTTGTCTCCTCTGCAAGTCTTCGCATTGTTATCCCGTCAATTCGTTTCTTATGTTCCAGAAGCCGTACCCTCTTGGCTTCTACAATTTCATCCAATATCATTGCTTTCCTCCTATTGAACATCCACCCGTTTAAAATTGTTTTCGCAAGGATGGACGCTACATGTCAGGTTTTCTCGAAAACCTGGCACATTTTACATCGTTCCGTTTACAAAATTCTCAATAATCCGCTTTCCGTGCTCCGTATAGATGGATTCCGGATGAAACTGTAGTCCGACAACCGGATATTCCTTATGCCGGATTGCCATAATCTCACTATCCCTGGTCCGTGCAAGAACCTTTAAGCATTCCGGAAGATCCTCCTGCTTTACCGCAAGGGAATGATAACGCGCCACCTTGATTGGAGAATCAATTCTGGTAAAAATACTTGTTCCGTCATGTTCAATCACAGACTGTTTTCCATGGAACAATGCTTTCGCATATGAGACCGTTCCGCCAAGTGCTTCACCGATACACTGATGTCCAAGGCAGATACCAAGGATGGGTTTCACTCCGGTAAAGTTCTTAACTACATCCATACAGATGCCGGCCGTTTTCTTGTATACCCTTAATCTTCTCTTCATGTTTCCTACCTCCTTGCAGTTTTTATATTCTCAATTGCTTTCTTTCATGAACTCTGGCTCGTTGCTCACATAAAAAAAGTCCCTGGCATAACCGGTTTACGGTTATGCCAGGGACGAATGATCGTGGTGCCACCCTTGTTTGCTGCTCCTTGATTTATATGGATGTTACCATCTAATAAAAAAGGCAGATATTCCGAATTAGAAATATCTGCCACCAATTACGCAACCTCTGGGATACGAAGACCCTAAATAATAAATCTTTTATATCCTCACCCCTGTAACGTGGGGAAACGGCTCAGCTACTAGCGAATTGCTTCACATTCACCTCACTTCTCACGAACCCATTCCAAGACAAACTATCCTATCAGCTTCCACCACCGCTGACTCTCTGTGAAGAATCATTTGTTGTACTTACTTTCGCTCAACGAATTCACTTCATTCAATTAACTTGTTAGTATAATATCTCAACGAAGTATCATTGTCAACTACTTTTTTTAATAAGCCTCTACCTTCGACTCAATCTCTGCAAACAGCTTTGCTTTAAGATCCTTCACATATGCAAGTGCATCTGCTACCGGAATCTTCTCCTGCACAGACTTATCTCTTGTTGTGATTTCAACGACACCTTCCTTTAAGTTACGTGGGCTGACAACCACACGGATCGGAGCACCAATTAAATCCGCATCGGAGAACATTGCACCCGGACGGATATCTCGGTCATCGTAAAGAACCTCAACATCATCCTTCTGCAGATCCTGATACAGCTTGTCTGCTACCGACTTTGTCTCCTCATCATCGACACGCAGGCAGCATACTTCCACCTCCCAAGGAGCAATCGAAATCGGCCAGATCGGACCATACTCATCGTGGTGTGCCTCACAGATTGAAGCAGCCATACGTCCGACACCGATACCGTAGCAGCCCATGATCGGAGTCTGGAGTTCTCCATTCTCATCGGTGTACTGCATATGCATTGCCTTCGTATACTTGGTTCCGAGCTGGAAGATGTTACCAACCTCGATACCTCTCTTAATTGTGATGGTAGGCTTTCCACAGCACGGGCATACGCCGCCTTCCTTCACCTTTGCAATATCCACATAATTGACTTCACCAAAATCACGTTCTAAGTTCAGTCCTGTATAATGATAGCCCTCCTTGTTTGCTCCGGCTACCATGGAATCAATGCCTTTTAAGGATACATCACAGAATACGGTTACCTTGTCTGAAATCTGGTAAGGTCCGATGTAACCGGCAACGAGCGGTGAATCCTCGGTAATCTCTGCCGGGTGAATGTCCTCTCCGACCAGATTGCGAAGCTTTGTCTCATTGATCTCATAATCGCCACGAACAAATCCGACTACGAACGTATCATCTGCATTTCTCTGGTATACGACTGCCTTGCAGGAAGACTTTACATCACTCTTTAAGAAGTTGCATACATCCTCGATTGTCTTGCAGTCCGGTGTCTCGATGCACTGTAACTCTTCAAGCTTACCAGTGCTCTCATTGACGACTTTATTCTCAGCAGCTTCCATATTGGCTCTGTAATCACACTCGGTACATAAAACGATCGAATCCTCTCCAACCGGAGTCAAAAGCATATACTCATGGGATACATTTCCACCCATCATACCGGAATCCGACTTAACAGTGACAACCTCCGGAATACCTGCCTTCTGGAAAATGCGATTGTATGCATGATAACATACATCATAGTACTTCTCGAGATCTTCCTGAGACGTATGGAACGAATAAGCATCCTTCATTGTAAACTCACGCACACGGATCATTCCGGCTCTTGGTCTTGCCTCATCACGGAATTTTCTCTGAATCTGATAGATCATAAACGGATACTTATTGTAAGACTGTGCATACTCACGCACCAGCTGTACCGCAGCCTCCTCATGCGTCATTCCAAGAACCAGCTTGGAGTCATTTCTGTCTCTCAAACGGACAAGCTCACTTCCGACGCTCTCATAACGACCGGACTCTTCCCACAGATCAGCTGGCATAACAACCGGAAAAAGTACTTCTTGACCGTCAATGCGATCCATCTCCTTACGGATAATATTCTCAATCTTTGCAGTAATTCTCTTCAGTGTCGGAAACTCGGAATAGATTCCGTTACCGACATACTTCATATAGCCTCCACGAACCATCAGTGCATGACTGTCGATCACACAATCTGCTGGTGTCTCCTTAAATCTCTGTCCAACTAATTTTGATACTTTCATCTCATTTTTCCTTTCTTAAATGTGTTAACTTTTGAAAAAAGTTAACATGTAGCGTCCGGCCTTTGCGTAGCAAAAAACTTTCATGGCCGGATGTTCCTTATTTTCTTGCCAATTTTTTCTTCTGCTGGTGTCCTGCAATTGCAATATATGCAGACTGCGGAATAAATCTTCCAAGTGTTGTTGCCGCCTTAAGCGTAAATGTCGGCACAATCACCGTCTTGCGGCGCTTCATCTGGTCAACTGCATAATTTGCACAATACTCCGGCGTAATTCCAGGCAGCGCAAACTCTACATTTGCAACCGAATTAAACTCGGTATTCACCGGTCCTGGGCACAATGCTCCGACATAAACCTGCGAACCTTCTTCCCTAAGTTCTCTTGCCACGGCACGTGTCATACTTGCGACATATGCCTTCGACGCATAATAGGTTGCCATATACGGTCCCGCCGGAATCAGTCCAGCGGAGGACGCAACGTTTAACAGATATCCGCCACCCTGCGAGCGCATCTTGCGAAGTACGAGTTTCGTCAGTATATGAACTGCACGGATATTGACATCGATCATATCCAGATCCTTGTCGAGCGATGTATCAGCAAATCTGCCACAATCTCCAAATCCTGCGTTATTGATAAACACACCGATTCGTTTATCTCCCAAAGCGGACATCAAACGGAGGCATTCATCCTTTTTTGACAGATCTGCAGTCTCAATGACCACATGTGTGCCCTCCGCTTTCAGTTCATCTGCGAGCCGGTTAAGTCTTTCCTTTCTTCTTGCAACCAGCACAAGCGAATAGCCCTCCTTCGCCAGTCTCTTTGCGAAGCATTCTCCGATTCCGGAACTTGCACCAGTCACAACAGCATAACTCTTCTTCATCTGATTCCTTCTTTCCTGCTATTCTCTCATCTGCTTGTTCTCCACCGCCGAATCCCGCGGTGACACATCAATTGTAATATTCTTTGAATGTTCCTTTAATTTTTCAAGGATCGTAAGCCACAGCATATGAATCTCGTATGCAAGCATCTGATCAAGCTCTACTGCATACGGTGCTAACAGATCCACGTCGAAAAAGCGATTGCCAAGCGGCGGAACAAATGCAAGATTATACGATTTCTTCTTGTCCTCAAAGGAAGCAATCTGTTCATAGGTAATCAGCAGAAATTCCTTTCCCTTATACTCACAGTGATACGATACAAAACATTCATCAAGCAGCCAGTCTTTTCCATCTATCTGCTCGGTCGGCTTTTCCGACAGATCATTGTACTCCGTCGTCTGAAACTCAATCTTCCACTGTAATTTGTTCTCCTTCGTCTCTTTTACAAGATCAGGCAGTTTTTTTAACAATTCCGCGCTTTTTTTCATAAGGCTGCTACTCCCTTACATAGATACTGGATAAGTTATCCATGATTGCTCCTGCCACATCCGGCTTATTCATCGAATAAATATGGATATGATTAACACCATTTGCAATCAGATCAATGATCTGCTCGGTCGCATAAGCAATTCCGGCCTGCTTCATCGCTTCCGGATCATCCCCAAAACGATCGACAATGCTTAAGAATTTTGCAGGCACAAGATTACCGGTAAGAGAGATGGTTCTCTTCACCTGTGCGGCATTGGTTACCGGCATAATTCCCGGAACAACCGGAACATTGATTCCTTTCTGCAAAGCTTTATACATAAAACGATAATAAATGTTGTTATCAAAGAACATCTGTGTTGTCAGATATTCACATCCGGCATCCACTTTCTCCTTCAGATGGGTAAGATCCTCATCCATCGTTGAAGCCTCCGGATGTCCCTCCGGATAACATGCACCACCGATGCAGAAATCTCCGGCAGTCTTGATCTCATGAATCAGCTCGATTGCATGATGATACTGATCCGGAAGTGGAAAGTCCGCATTCTCCGGAATATCACCACGCAAAGCAAGAATATTCTCGATCTTACGCTCCTTCAACTGTTCGATTACAGACTGTACCTTTTCCTTCGTAGAAGAAGCACAGGTCAGATGTGCAATCGCAGGAATATGATAGGAATTGATTGTATCAGCAATCTCAACGGTATAATCACTGGTTCCGCCGGTTGCACCGTAGGTACAACTGATATAAGAAGGCTTAAGCTCAGCCATCTTGCCTACGATTGCCTTATAATTATCAAGCTGCGAACCTTTCTTTGGCGGAAACAGCTCACAGGAAATTGTCACTTTGTCTTCTTTTAAAATTTGTGAAACTTTCATAGTATCCCCTATCTTTTCTATTTTGTATTTTACACTCTTCTAAAACTTACGCAATGCATCCGATCCGTCATCCACAGTATTTTCAATCTTTCGTATCTCAACAAAGTAAGAATAACTGTCATTGACCCTGACCTCGCAGCGATCACCGACTTTATGTCCAAAGATTGCCGATCCAAGTGGCGACTCGCGGCTGATCAGATTCTTAAGCGAGTTGCTGCGGACTGTCGTCACAATCTTATACGTCTCCACAACATCGTCATCCTCAAAATACAGATCCACGGTATTATTCATACCGACTTCGTCCTCCGGCGAATCCTCCGATACGACCACTGCCGTACGGATCATCTTCTCAAGATACCGGATACGGCTCTCATTCTCATTCTTAAACTTCTTTGCCGCTTTATACTCAAAATTCTCGCTGAGATCTCCCTGTGCACGCGCTTCCTTGACATCCTCAAGCGCTTCCTTCCGGACAACAAGCTTCCGATGCTCGATCTCCGCTTCCATTTTCTCTATATCTTTCTTTGTCAATTCATCATGCATGATATCACCTCTACATATAACCGTTATTTTATCATCGAATTTTGAATCCTGCAAGGTTCAAATAGACAGATTATACGGACAATATCACAGCCGATCCGTAAGATCAAACACCTGCATCGGCTCACTCTCGTGCGCGGTACAGACTGTCATATAATATTCATCCTTAAGCTGCCTCTCCTGGTAAAAAGCATTCTCTGTCGTATCAACACTTTCAAGTCCGATCGACAGACCGATGCCCTCTCTCTTTGCATAACTTTCCTTGCGCGTCCAGATCCTCAAAAGTTCTGAGGCATTCATGCCGGATTGCTCCCAGAGTTTTCGCTCCTTATCCGTAAGAATCCTCTCTGCAATCCGCATTACCTGATTCGGATGTTCATCCAGCCTTGTCAGTGATTCCACATCCACACCGACTTCCTGATCACAGACTGCGCTAAGAGCATACTCTCCGGCATGGCTTACATTGAAGTAGATTTCACAATCTACAATATATGGCTTTCCATGTGCTCCGCGCGCAAATTCAAGCGTATCAAAGGAAAAACCTTCCTCTTCAAGCGCAATACGAAGCAGTACAGACACTGCAAGCCCTCTCAACTGTTCTTCCTCTGACTTCAAGTTCACAAGCCGCTCTCTTCGAACCTCCGGAATCAAAAGCATATTGCGCTCTCTACTTATCGCCTCACGCAAAGGCGCTATATTGGCATAGTAAACTTTAAGCATGAATGATTCCCACAATGCCGGCAAGAAGTACGATCACACCAAGAACGATACGATACCATCCGAATACTTTGAAGTCATGCTTCTTAATATATCCCATCAAGAACTGTATTACGATCAATGACACAACAAACGCTACCACCATACCAACGATCAGAATGACAGCCTCTCCCATCGTAAACGATAGTCCGAATTTGATCAGTTTTAACAGGCTGGCACCAAACATAACCGGAATCGCGAGAAAGAACGTATATTCCGCTGCAACCGTTCTTGACACACCAATTAAAAGTGCTCCGACGATTGTCGCTCCGGAACGCGAGGTTCCCGGAAAAATTGCTGCGATCAGCTGAAACAGACCAATCAACATCGCGGTATCATAACCGATATCTGCGATACTGTTGATCTTTGCCGACTTGCCCTTATGATAATTCTCAATCACAATGAATGCGATACCGAACAGGATCAGCATGATTGCAACTGTCGTGTAATTATAAAACCACTTCTCAAACAGTTCGTCGAACAGAATTCCGACAATAGCCGCCGGAACGCAGGACACCAGAATGTGAAACCACAGGATAAAGATATCTTTTTTTATCCAGGCTCCCGGACCTTTCTTACTCAGTGGTGCCACATTATTCTTCTTGCCAAAAGGCCAGATCTGGCTCCAGAAGAGAATGACAACCGCAAGAATCGCGCCAAGCTGGATCACGACTTCAAACATGCTATAAAATTCATCGCTGACATCAAGCGGCAATACCTCATTCAGAAGGATCATGTGTCCGGTACTGCTGATTGGCAGCCACTCTGTAATACCCTCAACGATACCGAAAAGCACTGCCTTTAAAATCTCAATCAATTCCATTTAATTCACTCTTTCCTTTCCCCAGAAAAATAACGCAACCGTTCCCGGTCCTGTATGACTTCCGATCGTTGTACCGATCGAGTTGATCTCAACTTTACCATCCAACTTCGGGAAACGTTTCTCAACAAGCGCTGCAACCGCCTGTGCATCCTCCATGCAGGCAGACTGGGAAATATAGCATTTTCCAGAATAATCCACGCCGCCTTCCGCCAGTTCCTCCATGCGATCCACAATCGTGTTCATCACTTTCTTCTTCGTGCGAACCTTCTGGCGCGGAATCAGTTTTCCCTCAAAGTCCACATTCAGCAGCGGACAGATATTCATCACACCACCGATAAATCCTGCCGTCTTCGACACTCTTCCACCCTTGATAAAGAATGTAAGATCACTCGTAAAGAACCAATGCTGCACTTCCTTCTTATGTGCCTCGGTCCACTCATACACCTCATCAATACTTTTACCTTCATCCCTAAGATCTGCAAGCTTATCCATAAGCAGACCGTAACCGGAGGAAGCCGCAAGTGAATCAACAATATAGATCTTACGATCCGGATACTTCTCCTGCATCATCTCCTGCGCGATCTTCGCAGAATTATATACGCCTGAAATTCCGGACGAAAGCGTCAGATGAAGAATATCTTTGCCCTCTTTAAGGAATCCCTCAAAATACTCACAGAACTCATCCGCGTTGATCTGCGAAGTCTTCGTATCTGCTCCGTCTTTCATCGCCTGATAGAACTGCTCAAACGGAATCGACTCACCCAGATCATCGCGGTAAGGCTTTCCGTCCAGTTCGAAATGAAAACATATGTAAGAAATCTCTCTTTTTTCAAAATGTTCTTTTGTTAAATCGGCTGTCGAACAACAGCTAAGAATATAATCCGACATTTCTTTCTCCTTCAAATAGATTGGTCAAAACACACACTCGTAATTTTAGTATAAAAAGCATAGAAAGGCAATACAACTTATGCTATACTATATATAATTTATTTCATATTGGAGGGATCGTATGAACGAGAAAGCATACAAAACCATGAAAAGTACCGGTGCCGGAACACTTACCATCGGTATCTGTATCCTTGTTACCGGCATTGTATCCGGCATTCTTTTGATTGTAAACGGAGCACGATTATTAAAGAACAAAGAGAGCATGACCATCTAGGCCTGCTCTCCTTTTCTTATTTATGCCTCACTATAGGATTCGAAATTGATGCAGTTCATATACATATCAGAGAAATCCGGATGCATGGACAGTTCCAGATAATGCATCTTTTTTTGTATCTCAGTAAGATGTCCACGTGCTTTGCGTGACACAGCCGCAAGGATTGCGCCCTCCCCGGCCGCATTACCTACCGTTTTCGTGACAGATAGCAGTTCTTTTGGAATCAGTCCGATTGCCGCAGCACTCTCCTTATTCAGAAAACTTCCAAATCCCCCCGCAAGAAGCACTCCTGTTATATCTTCATAAGAAAACGCCTTTTCCTTAAGCAGAACTTCGATTCCGGCTGCAATTGCAGCCTTGGCAAGCTGAAGGTTACGGATATCCTCCTGCGTCACACATACTTGCTCCGTCAGCCAGATGCATGCCTGATTTTCATAAGTACCGATGAATTTCTGCAGCTTTTCTTCTGCTTCGCCAGTCTCTGTAATCATTCCGCCCGCATCCATGAAACCATTTTCAAGGAATACTGCTAACGCATCTAAAAGTCCTGATCCGCAGATGCCCACAGCTTCTTTTCCACCAATTGTCGCAACCTCAAATCGTCCATCCGCAAACGTGACTTTTGTGATTGCACCTTCCGCTGCCGGCATTCCCATCACAATCTCTGCTCCCTCGAACGCCGGTCCCGCTGCAGTTGCACAACAGACGAAGCCATCCGACTGATTGCCGAGCAACATCTCTCCATTTGTTCCAATATCAAGAAGAAGCCACTGTCCGTCTGATTCTTCCGGCACCGCAGCAAGCACATCCGCTGTAATGTCCGATCCGACATACCCTGCCACACAGGGAAGAATTTCCACACTCCGGCAGCCAGCAATTCCGATATCCGATCCTCTATATGCGTTTCCGAAAAGTTCCTCCGGTATAAAAGGCGCCACCCCGATTTTTTCCGGCGAAATTCCGGCAAACAGATGACACATAACGGTGTTGCCCGCAACAGTCAGTCTCTCAATCTCCCCTTTTTGGTGCGCGGCTGCACATAAGTTTTCAAGCATCCGGCCGATCTGTCCTGTGATTGCCTTGTGCAGTGCATCCAATTCGCCGGCTCCCGCCCGCTCAATACGGGACACAACATCCGCTCCGTATGTCTTCTGCGCGTTCGGTACACTCTGCGTAGCAAGAAGTTCGCCGTTTTGTGCATCGATCAGATGACAGACTACCGTTGTTGTTCCGATATCACACGCCGCACACAAAGCCGCCTTACCATCCGGCTGATAATGATTATGACAGATTCCACGCTCTGCAATCCTGGTTTTAGCTTTCTTTTCAAGAACAATATGCATTCCATCTGCAACCAAAGTCTTGCATGCAAGGACCTCTCCTTGGCCTGCGATTTCCACTTTGCATTTGCCGCAGCGTCCCAATCCTCCGCACGGAGCCTCGATTTCTGTAATTTTCTGCTGCTTAAGGAAGGTCAGAATCGTCTGTCCCCGCCTCGCAGTATATTCATTTATCGTTCCGTTCCTTGTAATCGTAACTTTCATAGTATGTTTCCTAAATTATATTCTATATTTTCTTGTGAGGATCATTCCAGTTCTGTCATTCCACCGAGCAGAATTCCGACATTGTCCTGATAAATCGTATCGAATTGCTCCATTGGCAGAGGATTCACACCTTTACCCGCTTCGATTGTGTATCCCGGTCTGTCATACTGCTGTATAAACCAGTCCTTGTAACCGGCATAAGCCGACTCACCCGGTGTCTCTTCCGGTGTATAACCGCTCACACTTGCAAAATACTGTGCAATTGCATAAGCTTTCTCCGGTTCATAATCCAGATACCTCCAATAAATTACCTCTCCCTGTGTATGGTACGCAAGGATCAAAGCGAAATCATGCATTCTCGTGAACTGATACATCGCCACACTCTCCGGCTCAGACAAAGGCATCGGTCCGACATAATCACGTGGCGCAGGTTTCGTATACCCGGCCGCATATTTGATCCGCTTCGCCTCTTCCCATCCTGCCGGGAACTGCAGATTTAAATCCACACCACGGATATTCGCTTTCCAGCCCCCCGGAAATGCAATCTTCGGATAAGCTGCCGCAATCCGCATCGCACTTCTGTAAAAGCGGCCGGAATCCAAAAGCCCATTGACGAGATCCACACCATCCGGATTGACAAGCGGTACCAGATAAAGTGTAAACTCCTCGAACAAATTCAAAACATTCACACCCTCATACGGTTCTTCCGACACATACGATTTCAGCAATTGCTCCGCAAACTTTAATAGTATCGGTGTTGTAATGCTTTCGTTCGCATGGAAGGATGCATTGTACGCCACCTCCGTCGATCCGTTTCCCAACTTAATATAGTAGATACCATTCCCCATCACACTGAGTCCGATACTTCCGCTTTCCGCATATGGATACCGCGCGGTCAGTCCGTCGATCACCCACTCTGTGAGCAGGGATGTATACGGAAGTGTTTCCTCCACCAGATCAAACGCAAGTGGCACGGTAAGCATTGTGCCGATCTGCAGATTGTTATCCTCCACATCCGGATTTGCCTGCCGGATCAAAGCAACCGTCGTATCATGCATCTTTGCGATCTCATAAAGGCTGTCACCGGACTTTACGAGATGCGTCGTGAATCCCTGCAGATACGGCTTCAACAAATTCCATACCATGTCATTTACCACACAGGCCTTATTCTCTCCGACGAAGTTCTCCAAGGCACGGCATGTTTTGGGACCGAACACCCCATCTGTCGTGATATCATACCCCGCCCGCTTTAATGCAAGCTGAACATAGCTTACCAGTATTCCCTGATCTCCCGGATACAATTTTCTCATTCTTATCACACTTTATTACGCATTCTATTTATTGTATGCGTTTTCCGGTGTAAGGTACAATATATCGAAATCGTTTTTATATTTTCGCCAATTGTGTTATTATAATAGCATGTTTATAAACAATTCAATTTGTTCGTTCTTCGAACTCTCGAAATTGCATTATCATCATATATTGTAAATTCTAATTTTTCAATAGGAGGAATATAACACATGAAGAAAAAGCTAATCCTGTTGCTGTGCCTTGTTCTGCTTCTGCTCACCGGATGCGGACAGATCGGCAGCTCCATCCGCTTCGGTGCAGCAGATGTCGGCGGAATGTATTATCCGTTCGCATCTTCCTACACCGGGCTTGTCTCCAAAGACAACGCCGACTACCAGTTTGAGGTAAAGTCGACCGCAGGATCCGCGGCAAACTTAAGACTACTCTCCGGCAATTACATCGAACTTGGTATCGCACAGAACGATTTCATTGATGCAGCTTACAGCGGTACAGGTATTTTTAAAGGGAACCAGTGTCGTGGCTACAAAGCGATCGCTTCTCTCTATCCGGAAGCGTGCCAGATCATCGTCCGTGCCAATTCTGACATTGAGACACTCAATGATCTGCAGGGCAAAACCGTAAGCATCGGAGCCGAAGAATCCGGAACCGAGAACAACGCAAAGCAGATCCTTACCATGAGCGGACTGACCGACGAACTGGTCACAATGGTTCAGCTTGATTATACACAGGCAGCGGACAAGCTTGCGTCCGGAGAGATTGACGCTTTCTTCTGTACCGCCGGTATTACAACAAGCGTCATCGAAGAGCTTGCCCGTTCCTGCGGAATTCGTGTTCTGAATATTGATGACACGTGCAGCGAAAAACTTCTGAAGGCCTATCCTTTTTACAGCCGATACACCATTCCTGCCGGTACTTACACCGGACAGGATGAAGATGTCGAAACGCTTGCCATCCAATCGGTTCTTCTTGCATCCGACAAGCTTTCAACCGACACTGTCAAGGAACTGACTGCAGCACTCTTTGATCACACGAGTGACCTGCAATATGCAACATCCTTAAATCTGCAGCTGGATCCGTCGTCCGCGACACAGGGAATTACTATTCCGTTCCATCCGGGCGCGGCAGCTTATTATAAGGATCAGGGAATTACCGTTCCAACAGAGTAACAAAATGACATCTCAGTGAAATGCTTATCAGAAAGTAGAAAGGACTTACATGAAAATTCAGTTAGATATGTATCAAACGCTTGCCGTAGCAGTACTTGTTCTTATGCTCGGCAGCTTCTTAAGACGCAGGATCAGTTTTCTTGAGAAATTCTGTATCCCGGCTCCCGTCATCGGAGGACTTCTCTTCGCGATCATGACCTGTATCGGTCATGTCAGCGGAATTGCGGACTTCTCCTTTGACGACACGCTCCGCGAGGTATGTATGGTATTCTTCTTTACCTCCGTTGGCTTTCAGGCCAACCTCAAGGTATTAAAAAGTGGTGGAAAATCCATGGCTGTATTCCTCTCACTCGTTATCGTACTTATCATTACGCAGAACCTTGTCGCTGTAGGACTTTCCGAGGTGTTGCACATCAATCCTCTCATCGGTATGTGTACCGGATCGATTTCCATGGTCGGTGGACACGGTACAGCAGGAGCTTTCGGACCGGTTCTGGAAGACTTTAATGTAAGCGGTGCCACCACGATCTGTACCGCAGCAGCAACCTTCGGTCTGATTGCAGGAAGCTTGGTAGGCGGTCCGCTCGGCAAACGCCTTGTCGAGAAGAAAAATCTTCTCCCTACTGCCGTCACGGAGGATGACAGTCTTCTGGTCGAGGATGAGAAGAAACATGAGCGTCACACCAATATGTATGCAGCCGCAGTCTTCCAGCTGATCCTTGCGATCGGACTCGGAACCATCTTCTCCTGGCTTCTGACGAAGACCGGACTGACCTTCCCGATCTACATCGGTGCGATGATCGCTGCAGCACTCATTCGTAACATTGCAGAGTATACCGGACATTTTACGATCCATATGGGTGAGATCAATGACCTCGGTGGTATCTCGCTTTCCCTGTTCCTTGGTATGGCGATGATCACCTTAAAACTCTGGGAACTGTCCTCACTCGCATTACCACTGATCGTACTGCTTGCTTCACAGGTTGTACTGATCGCGCTGTTTACGTACTTTATTGAGTTTAACATTATGGGAAGAGATTACGATGCAGCAGTACTTGTTGCAGGAACCTGTGGCTTCGGTATGGGCGCCACCCCAAACGCGATGGCCAATATGCAGGCTCTGTGTGACCGCTATGTGCCGTCCGTGAAAGCCTACCTGCTCATTCCGCTCATCGGAAGTCTTTTTGCTGATTTCATCAACAGCCTTGCAATTACATTCTTTATCAATGTTTTATAACTAAGGGAGATTTTATTATGGGATTATTTATGAAATTGTTTCAGAAACGTGCCAAAGTAAATGCTGACCAAAAGCATGATTACGACTTAACCTACGACAATGTTGCCATTCCGGAGATCCACACACACAAAGTCAAGGAATCCGATGTCCACGAAGAGGACTTAAAGGATGCACATTATGACAGTGTTGCCATCCCGGAAGTACACATCAAAAACGCGAAAAAGAACTAAAACAAACCGCTACTATTCTCACGCACACCATTTCTGATATGTGCAGTGATTAAGAGTAGCGGTTATCTCTTTCTTAACTTCTCTTCTCAAACGCACTCGCCTTGCTGACAAAATTCTGCGCAAATGCCGGGTTTGACGGATAATACAGATGTGCAAAAGAAAGCCAGACATGATCATGATCGATCACACACGGATAATTTCTTCCGGTCACCGGCTTCGTTGCAACACAGTCCCTTCCGTTATCCGAGCTGTCAAAATAGTGAAACTCATGCGCGCGGATTTTCTGTCCCTCCGGCAGGAAATTACTCTGCTTCTCCTCAAGTTCAATGTACCCAAATCGCACAAGTTTATTCTTATACTCGCACCTTGCATGAATTGCGCCGACAAACGGATATTCCTCTCCATTTTGCAGCTTTATGTTCTCATGCAGATATAGAAAGCCTCCGCACTCCGCCACAACCGGCATTCCCTCATTAACAGCCTCAAGAATGCTTTGCTTCATCTCTTCATTTGCAGCGAGCGCTTCCGCATGCAACTCCGGATACCCGCCGCCGAGCAAAATCCCGCAGCATCCATCCGGAAGCCTTGTATCATGAATCGGTGAGAAATCGACAAGCTTCGCTCCACATTCCTGCAGCAGACGCAGGTTCTCCTCGTAATAAAAGCAGAAGGCCTCATCCTTTGCGACTGCAATGACCGGAGCCTTTTGTATATGCGGCTTTGCTTTCTGTTTTCGGATCATCGGTTGTCCTGCGCCATCCGCTTTCAGAGGCTCTGTCTTTTGGATATCAGTCACGTCATTTAACACTGGCGCATGCTCCGCGATCGTTACAATCTCATCTACACATACCGTCTTTGTAATTTCTTCGGTAAGACACTTTAAATCTTCTCGGATTCCGGTAATCTCCTCTGGCATTACTAGTCCTAGATGTCTGCTTTGCAGCGCAAAGTCTTTCATATCCGGCACATAACCCACAACCTTAATCGACAGTTCTTCCTCGATCATTGGTTTCATCGTAGCATAATACATTGCGGACATCCGGTTTAAGATCACACCCTTGATCAGATGTGCCTTATCATACGAGAGGAAGCCTGCAATCAATGGAATCATCGATTGCCCCATTCCTTTCACATCAACCACGAGTATGATCGGTGTCTTCGTAACCTCTGCCAGATGATAGGACGAACCCTCCTTACGAATTCCGCCGAGTCCGTCGTACAATCCCATAACGCCCTCTATGACCGCAAAATCATTCTCGCCTCGATCCTTTAAGAACAATTTTCTCGTCTGCTCCTCCCCGGTAAAAAAGGTATCCAGATTCCGGGACAAAACACCGATCACCGTACGGTGAAACATCGGATCTATATAATCCGGTCCGCACTTGTATGAAATTACAGATTCGCCACGATCCATGAGCGCCTGTAAAAGCGCGCACGTTATTGTCGTCTTACCGCTTCCACTTTTCGGTGCGGCCAGCATGATGCGTTTCATCTTCATAATGTTCATTCCTCGTTTGCTTCACGAAAATTAAATGCACAGATCCACACCGGATTCTCTGCTTTCATCAGATGATACGATCCGACTTTCGCAGATCTGCTCACCTGCATCTGCACGATTTCCTCATGCCCGGTTGGAAATTGCTCCAACACCTCTCTCATCTCGCAGATTGTCTCCATGCTGATTGCATTGATCACAACACGCATGGTCGGATTCTTCCGATACAAAAGCGACAGAATTTCCTTTAGATTACCACCGCTTCCACCAATAAAGGCATGTGTCGGCGCCGGAAGCTTCTCCATACCATCCGGAGCCTCAGCCTCCACAATCTCTATATTTTGAAGCCCCTGCTGCTGTCTGTTCTTCTCGATTAGAGCGACTGCCTCCGGCTTGCGCTCAATTGCATACACATAGACAGACGGATCTACTGCCGCCATCTCCATCGCGATCGATCCGGTTCCGCTTCCGACATCATAGACAACTGCACCTTCATGCAGATGCAGCTTACAGATACTGACTTCACGCACTTCTTCCTTCGTCATCGGCACCTTATCCCTGATAAACGAAGCATCTGACATTCCATGTGTCACCGGCATCTGTCCCGCTTGCGGATTTAAGATCAGACAAACATACAATCCCTTCTTCTCGCAGGACAAACATTCCTCCGGCGAAAGCGTTAAGATTTCTTCCTCCGGATAGGACAGCTGATAGCCTGCGATCACCGTACACGTATTAAGATCTGCTTCCACCAGCTGCCGCCCGATTCTGATCACATCCTGAACTCCCGAGACAAGCAGAAATGTTTTCTTCTCATAACGCACGGTTCTTGCCAGATTATAAAGCTTTTTGCCATGCATGCTGAGAATCTTCGCGTCCTGATAACTGATGCCAGCCTTTGCCGCCAGATAAGAGACTGACGAAATTCCAGGAAGTATCTGCACATTCGCATGTAGCACTTCCTTGTCACACGCATCCTGAAGCGCATCATACAAGGTCTGGCATCCACTGTAGAATCCACTGTCCCCGGAAAAAAGAATCACAACGTTCTTCGTTCCATACTTTACGTGCGACTGCTGCACCTCCTGCAGATATGGGATGATCTGCTCCGCCAGATAATACGGCTTCTTCTCGATCACTGGTGTATAGCCCTCAATCATGCGGCTTGCCCCCAGCAGATAATCCGCTTCTGCAATTGCCTGCTGCGCCTCGATGGTCAGAGACTTTCCATCTCCCATTCCAATACCAGCCAAAAGAATGTTCATCTGCGAATCCGGCAGGATCCTGGTAGCACAGATTTCTTCCAGTTTCCGGCACACCTCTTCAAACGAAAGCCCCACCGTCTGTTCCCCTTGTCCGACAACAAAAATAGGAATCTTTGCGTTCTGTGCCGCCTTGATTTTATCCTGATAGCCACCGTTTGCACCGCTTTGCTTCGTCACAAGACAACGAATCTGAAACTGCGTGATCAGCGCTTCATTCATCTGTACCGAAAACGGTCCCTGCATCGCGATAATCTGCTTTCCGGTAATCCCCTGCTCATGACAGAGTCTCAGACTTTCCATCCCCGGAAGGACTCGCACAAAAAGGCGCTCCTTAACAGACGGCTCCCTACAGTATACCGCAAGCTCCTTGCTTCCTGTCGTAAGAAGAATGTTCCCTCTGATCTTCTGTAAAGCCTCTTCGCAGGACGCATTATCCTCAAAGAGAACAATTCCATCTGCGATCTTATCACAACCGGTATCCCGCAACAGGCGCAGATACGTCAAGCCACATTGTCTGGCTGCCGCTTCTATATTCTGCGTCACTACCGTTGCATACGGATGCGTGGCATCCACTACAATCTCATATGCCCCCTCCTGCATGAAACGAATCATCTCACGCTCATCCATTCTTCCACAATGGATCATCGTAAAAGGGTTCTGCTGCAGTACAATTTCTCCGTATTCCGTTGCTACACATACCGTATGATAAATCTTCGCTTTTACCAGACATTCACAAAGTTCTCTACCTTCCGTTGTCCCTGCAAAAATCAGTATTCTTCTCAATTTGATAACCTCGCTTCGTAACCAGCTTCCCACCTATGATCTCTGTCCCCCGATTTCCAACAAAAACCGTTGTAAACATGTTCACTTCTGCATCCCGCAGTTCTCCGAGCGTACATGTGACCGCACGAGTTTCTTCTCGTCCGATGTTCTCCACATACCCGCACGGGCGTTCCGGCTCCAGCACCGTAAGTAAGATATCACACGCCTTTTGCAGATAATCCTTACGCTTGTGGCTCGAAGGATTGTAGATTGCGATCGCGAAATCCCCCTCCGCCGCAGCCAGCAGACGTTTCTCAATTTTCTCCCACGGTGTCAGAAGATCACTTAACGAGATCACACAGAAATCATGATTGAGCGGTGCTCCAAGCACAGCTGCTCCGCTGCTTGCCGCTGTAATTCCGGGAATAACAACCACTTCCGTATCCGGGTATTCCTTTCCGACCTCGTACATCAGTGAGGCGAGTCCATAGATTCCCGCGTCTCCGCTACAGATTAAGGAAACCTGATGCCCTTTGCCCGCTTCCTCGTAACAAAGCCTGCATCGTTCCTCCTCCTGCCGCATCGGTGTCGTAAGGAGTGTCTTATCCGAAAATCGCTCACCCAGTAGCTTAATATAGACCGTATAGCCGACAATGACATCCGACTGCTCCAACGCATGAAGCGCTTCCATCGTCATCATCTCTTCCTTTCCCGGTCCCATTCCAATCACATAAATTCTATTCTTCATCCAGTATCACACTCCAATTTCTTTCTGCAATCGCGATTGTCATTCCATCGAACGCATGCTTTTCATAGATCAATTCTCCATTTGTCCCACATCCGGCAAGTGCAGCCCGCTCACAGACATTGTCAACCCCCACCTGTGCCTTCACAAATTCGGACGAATGCACACACGCACCAACACGATTTAATTCTTCCGCTGTATAGGTAAAAAAAGGAATCCGCATCCGCTCGCTGATTGCAAGCAGTCCCGGTTCGTCTTTCTTCTTATCAATGGAGGCAAGTGCATAGACTTCTCCCGGCTCAACCATTGCTTTCTCCAGAGTCTTCATATAGAAATCGAGCAGTTCTTCGGGATCTTTATTCTTCCTGCATCCCATTCCAACCACATAACGCCTTGGGCGGAGCCAGATCAAGGCATTCTTATTATCTGGAGTCTCAGACACAACAATATCGATTTGCTGATTCTTCACATAAGGAACTAACCTGAGCGGCGGCTCTACACCGCACACTTCCCAATCATGTTTGTGCATATTGGCTTCCCGCAACAATTGATTCTCTGCTTCCGTAAAATCTTCTTCGCATACTTCACAGAACTTCGGATGACAGTACTCTATGTTTTGCGCACGAACAGCGATCGTCAGCTGCCTTCCCGCAAGAGCCCTGGCAGACACCTTCGCGATACCATCCTTGTTCATGATTTCCAGATGATTGCGCTTTGCGAACAGATCCACCGCAAATTTTTTCTGCACATCCGTTGCGGTCGTGATGACAGGACACGCATCCATAAGACCCGCGAGTTCACGCGCCAGCTCATTCGCGCCTCCGACATGTCCGGAAAGAATCGGGATCACATACCGGCCCTCCTCATCCATCACAAGCACAGGAACATCATGCAGCTTGTCCGTAAGATTCGGTGCAATTGCACGGACCGCAATCCCACAGGCTCCGATAAACAGGAGTGCATCTCCCTCCGCCATGCGCTGCGCCGTCCATACCTGAAGTGATTCTTTAACCCGCTGAACTTTCAAATCTTCTGCCGTATATCGGGAGCACTTCGTATAGAGCGTCACTTTGCGTCCGGAAAGTCTCTTTGCCACCGTCTGCGATAACTTTATTCCATTCTCTGTGAAACTGATGATTGCAAGTTTCATACCAACTTCTCCTGCCTACTCCTTCTTACCCTCGAGTGAGTTCCAACCATTTCTGCCATCCAGACAATACGATCACTGAATGCGTAATCATTCTGTCTTAATCCTTCGCCTTCCGAAACTCTGTCGAAAAATCCGGTGCATACAGTCTCGACTTCTGGTAATGCTGATGCGTAAGCACATCTCCGACCAGCACAAGCGCTGTCTTTGTGATATTGTGTGCTTCTGCCGTATCCGCAAGGCTTCCGACTGTGCAGACGTATGCCTCTTCCTCCGGCCATGTTGCCTTATATACAAGCGCTGCCGGCGTATCTTCCCTGTATCCTCCAGCGACCAGTCTCCGACTTAATTCTGTGAGCATTCCGGTGCTTAAGTAGATTGCCATAGACGCCTGATGTGCCGCAAAGTTTTCAATGCTCTCCTTTGCAGGCACCTTCGTTCTTCCTTCCATCCTCGTAATGATCAGGGACTGCGAGATATCCGGAAGTGTGTACTCCAGATTCAGCGAAGCCGCCGCACCGAAACACGCACTCACACCCGGACAGCTCTCATATGCGATTCCAAGTGCATCAAGTTCATCCATCTGCTCCCGGATGGCGCCATACACACTCGGATCTCCGGTATGCAGCCGGACGAGTTCCTGTCCCTTTGCATGTGCTTCTTTCATCACATCAATGACTTCATCCAACGTCAGCTTCGCGCTGTTGTATATTTTACAAGTTTCCTTCGCATATTCCAAAAGCTCCGGGTTTACCAGAGATCCCGCATAAATGACCACATCCGCTTTCTCAAGCAAACGCATTCCACGCACCGTGATCAGGTCTGCGGCTCCGCATCCCGCTCCAACAAAGTAAACCATCGATCTGCCTCCTTACTTTTTGCTAGTTCGCCAAACGTATTATCATACATGATACAATCGATCTGCATCCTGCCCCCGGCACGCTTATTCAGATAAAACATGATTCGCTCCATCGCGTAATCCATCACTTCCTGCTGCTTCCCCGCTTCCCGCAAAAGGCGTACCGCCTCCTCCGTCGCCACACAGTCAAGAATCTTCGCCGCTACGTCAGCGCCCGCTCCCTCGTGGATTGCAAACGCACTAAGTAATTCCATTCTGCAGTCTGCTTCCTTCGAGTGCGTGTTCATGATTCCTCCAGCCACTTTGATCAGCTTGCCGATATGCCCGGTAAGAAGCATCCTTGTGAAACCACATTCCACAGCCATGTCAATCGTTACCCCGATAAAATTGCTGCATTTCACACTTTTGTCCAAATCATATCCGTATGCCTTCTTCATAAAGTCCAATCCGTAATTTCCCGGAGCTACTGCGATATAGTCAAAGCCCTCTGCACGCCTCTGATTCAATTCCACACGAATGGTGTCAAGAAGTGCCTGATTGCTCATCGGCTCAACAATCCCGCTTGTGCCAAGGATGGAGATGCCACCGACAATCCCAAGTCGCGGATTGAAGGTCTGCTTCGCAATCGCTTCCCCCTCCGGCACAGAAATGATGACCTGTAGATTTCCTTTGTAGTCCATCAGATCACAGACCTCGAGCACTTCCTTCGCGATCATCTCACGCGGTACATGATTGATTGCCGCATTTCCAACCGGCTGGTCAAGTCCCGGCTTCGTCACACGTCCGACACCGATGCCACCATCGATATGAATGCGCGTGTCTGTTGCTTGCGTTCTCGTGTGGTCTGTCAATGACACTTCCGCGTAAATCCGCGCACCACTCGTAATATCCGGATCATCCCCACCGTCTTTTCTTACGGCACACTGCACTGCTTTCTCGCCTCGTGCAATCTCAAGAATTTCTGCCGTATAAGGAATTCCCTTCGGTGTCTCAATCGTGATCGTATTCTTTTGTCTGCCGCTTAGAAGCATGTACGCAGCCGCCTTAGCTGCCGCTGCCGCACAACTTCCTGTTGTAAAACCGTATCGCATTTTTTTCCTCACCATCAGCGATCTCACCTTGTCAATCCATATAATAAGGCGTTACAGATTGCCGCTGCAATATTGCTTCCCCCTTTGCGTCCACGATTCACAATGTAAGGCACATCAGATTCTATCATCAATTCTTTCGCTGCCTCCACATTGACGAATCCGACCGGCACACCGATCACAAACGCCGGACGCCAATTGCTCTCACGCATCATTTTATCGATCTGGATCAAAGCGGTCGGTGCATTTCCTACCGCAAAGATCACTGGCTTATCAATGCGCGCCGCCATCTCCATACTGACCGTTGCACGTGTCGTTCCCCGCTCCTTCGCAATGCGTGCCACCTCGGGATCAGCCATAAAACAATGCGCCTCCCCACCGAATGTAGCCAGCGCCTTCTTGTTGATTCCGGCAAGCGCCATATTCGTGTCCGTCACAATGTCCGCCCCTTCACAGATGAGATCCTGTGCGATGCGCACCGCATCCTTAGAATACATAAGCGTCTTGGTGTACTCAAAATCCGCACTCGTATGGATGACGCGCTTCGTGATCATCTCCTGATCCTTCGGCAGTGTAATTCCACGAGCCGCAAGTTCCTCTCCGATGATCTCAAAACTTCTTTTTTCAATTTCCTGTGGCTGCAACTGCTCAATCTGCTTCAATGCATTCACCTATCGCTTTCACTAATTTATCATTCTCTTCCCGCGTTCTTACTGCGACACGGTAGTATCCTCTTCCTAATCCCGCAAAATTCGAACAGTCACGGATCAGGATCTTCTTACCTAGCAATCGATCATACAGCGGCACATCGCTATAGATCAAAATATAATTGACTTCACTGTCGAAAACCTGAATTCCCATCTTTCTTAACTCACTCGTCAATCGAATACGTTCATCCCGGACATACGCTGCGCTTTCTCTGACATATGTTTCCTCGCCTGCCGCAGCAACCCCTGCCGCCTGTGCAAAAGTGGACAGATTCCATTCCGGAAGCTGCATCTGAATCTTGCCGCATAATTTTGAATTGCTGCACAACAGATAACCAAGCCGCACCCCCGGAATCGCATAGGTTTTCGTAAAAGCACAGACAATGACCAGATGATCGAACTCTTTCAGATATGGATAAAAAGATTTCTCCTCTCCGGCAAATTCGATAAAACACTCATCGAGCACCACCGTAATTTGCTTCTCGCGGCATCGCTGCAATAGCTGCAGTCCCAACGTCTTGTCCACACAACGCCCGGTCGGATTGTTCGGATTTGCAAGAAAAATGAGATCAATATCCTCCGTTAATTGATCAAGGAAATCATCCTGCAACCGAAAATCATTTTCTGCCTTTAAGCAATATCTTACCGTCTCACTTTCCGCCGCTTCTGCAGCATGCTCATACCCATAAAACGAAGGCACCGGAAGAAGAATCTTCTTCGGACGAAGCGCATGGACAATTGCAAGGAAAAGTTCTGATGCACCATTTCCGAAGCATAGCCACTCTTTTGGAACGCATAGGCGCTTCTCTACTGCCAAATACAGTGCCGAGGCCTTCTGGTCCGGATATTCCGTCGCATGTCGGATGGCACATTGTAATGCATCCCGCACAGAATCAGGCATTCCAAGAGGATTCGTATTGACCGAGAAATCCATATTCACTTGATTGCGGTAAATATCTCCGCCATGTCTTTGTTCCAACCTTCATGCCCCTTTCGACATATACTACTTGACTACTTTATCAAAACATATTGTATCTTTCTCTATTTGATTTGATACCGGTTACAAGATGATGCATCCATGATAACCTTTCATCCTAATATGTGAGAAATATAATTTGACACAAACAAAATCACAAGACAAAGCACTTCACTGATCACAGCCGTCACATACATTAACCGGTTCACTCGCACAATATCTTCTCTTTCCACTGCACGATGTGCATCTCCAATATACGGTTTCTTAACGACTTTTCCAAAATAACTCGCATCGCCCGCCAATTGGATACCAAGCGCACCGGCACATACCGATTCCGTCTGTGCCGAATTCGGGCTTGCATGGTTTCTTCGGTCGCGCTTATAAATGTGATACGCACGCTTTCCATCGAACGCCTTGCCTCCGATATATGCCGCTGTAATCATCAGATACGCGCTGATACGCGCCGGAATAAAATTGACCACGTCATCCAGCTTCGCCGCTGCGCGCCCGAAGTAGAGATACTTGTCATTCTTATATCCCACCATAGAATCCATCGTATTGACCGCTTTATACACAAACCCGAGAACCGGTCCTCCCAACGCGGTATACAGCATCGGCGCGATCACGCCATCCGACGTATTCTCCGCAACCGTCTCCACTGCCGCCTTTACCACCCCGGTCTCATCGAGGACATTCGTGTCTCGTCCTACAATCATGGATACCGCAACACGGCCAGCCTCAAGCCCCTGTTCATTCAGACTCTGATACACCTTCATGCTCTCATCCTTTAGGCATTTTGTCGCAAGAATCTGATACGTCATCACCGACTCAACCACAATTCCGACAGCCGGATGCAGCCAATATGCTACAATTAAAATAAATGCTATAACAGATCCCGTGCAAAGCAGCACCAGCGCAACAAGCAGGATTCCCTTATAAAATTCTTTTTTCTCATCTCGCATCTGTAGTTTCAAAAGCTTCTTTTCCAATCCTGCGATCAAAATGCCGATCAGCCGGATCGGATGCGGCAGTGCATGCGGATCTCCGAATACCAAATCCAGCACAAAACCACACACAAATGCGATCATATGATGTGTTAAAATATGTTCCATTATAGTATGTTCCTTAGCAGTAAATTAGTTCCAATATATTGAATTGCATCATCTTTCTTCTTTAAGAAAGGTTTGCATCAATATACTGAAAATACGGCTTTTTATTTACTTCTGCTTCATGTTCATCATACCACTTAGCAGCTTCTTTCAGTCCAATATCTAACGGAATTGTTTCCGGATAAATCTTTTGTTGAAGTTCAACATCCAATTCATATTCATAGTTATAAAAACTGAAATAATTTCTTTGTTCTATATCCTCATACACGCATTGAAATTCCGGGATTTTCCCATAACTGGCATAACACTTTGTAACCCAATCCCTAATCGATATTGATTCTGTATTTCCGACATTCAATACGTGTTCTGCAGGCTTATCATTAATAATTACTTCCATTAGTTTGCACAAATCTCTAACATGAAAGAATTGCAATTTCAAATCACCATTTTGGGGCAGATAAAATTTTCTATCCGCTTTTGCACAATCAAATACAAACGCTTCTCTATACACATTATTCATCGGACCATATAAATAAGGCGGACGCAAAATATATGCATCCCTTACCCGATCTAACAAAGCATTTTCTGCCTCAATCTTATCTGCTCCGTATTTTCCCCAAAACTTATTCTCCGCTTTTTGAGTCTTTTCCTTAAATGGTTGTAGCGCATACTCAGGATACACAGCACTTGAGCTAATCATAATATATTGTTCAAATTCATCAAGTGCATCATACAAATCTATGATGTCGGATGCATTATACGCTGTGATATCAACCACTACGTCAAAGCATTTGTCCTTTAACACATCCCCTAACCTGTGTCTATCCGCCTCTATTAATTGAACCCCTTGCACTTGTGGCTTGGAATTTCGATTAAGTACATATACCTCATAACCAGCCTCCACAAAATATTGTGCAGCATACTTACTTACAAATGTTGTTCCCCCTGTTATCAGCACACTCTTCATATCAATCCTCCTTAAATGTATTTTTCGACTTACAAATAGGACACCAGCATCTATTCAACAAATGATCAGCTCGCCGATTCCATTTATATCCACAAATAACACATGTCGCATCTACATTATTCTTTGCTCCAGTATAATTATTTACAACAATCGTGCCATTGCTCGCTTTTAATATTTTATCAGCATAACTATTAGATCTATTTTTTTTTCTCTCTTCCGATGCTACTATTCGCTTTCTATCAGAAACCCGTATTTTACATTTAGGGCAATCAGGAATTTTCTTCATTAAAGTAGCATATCTAATATCCCATTCATAATCACAAATCTCACATTGCAATTTAATAGGTTCTCCTGTGTTTATAAAAGAGACAAGCGATATATCCGAATTTGATAAATATTTTTCAATAGTTTCTATCCGTTCTGCCCTCTTTTCTGCCCTCTTTCCATCCATCCAGTTTTCTGATTTTGGGATTCCAATATGAACATCAACTGAAAAAATATGAAAAATCACGCGCTCTAGCAAATTAGTATTCCTATCTGTTATCCACTCCATTTTTAAATGATAGGTATCTCTTCCATTTGCTTCATAAAAAAACTGCTCTTTGTATGCTAAAGAATCAGAACAATTGGTTTTTATCTCTAAAACAGTATCTTTGCTTGAAAGATCACATAACGCTAAAATATTGTTTTTCGAATCAATTACAAGTTCTTGAGAAAGTATATGTTCATTCTTAAAAATTTCACATTTGATAAAATCAATCAGCGGACGTATACGATCCTTAAAGTTCAGCAAAGTGGCATTTACATGTTCTTCTAGTTCTTTATCTTTTTCATAACAGGCCGTAATGATTCCGTCTTCATTAAAATTCATTGGAACCATTAATGTTTCATTTGGAATTGTTCCAATAAAGTTCAACTTCATTTTATTCATTATCAAAAATGCCCATGAATCTTGTTCGTCAACCTCCAACATTGAATTTATCAAATGTTCAATTGTCAAGCCTGTGATATTAGTTGGAAACTTTTCTATCCCTTTTGCATCTATTTCAAATGACTTAATCAGATTGCTTTGGCATTCAATATATGGTCTGTTTCGAAGTAAACGCCCCAAATTAGGATGCGATGACAGCAGGCTCGCTGGTATGATATAATCTTCTGTAAGTCGAAACACATTATCCGCATTTTTACCTTCCGTTACAAGATAATAATAACCCCCCATTTTTTCAAACAACTGCCATTCAAGTTTACAATCATTTGCACTACTATGAATCGATTGAACCCCTTCGATATTAAATAGCGTGCACAAATTATCTTTTGTAATATTTCCGTTTGAGTACCTAGAAGAAATCACATTTTTCTTAAAATTATAAAATTTCAATTTTTCAAATCCGTAAATTCCATGTCTCTTCAAATACGCAGAAAGAAACTCCTTATCAAAATCTCTGCCCGAATAAATCAGTATTATACGTTTTTCCAATTCAAACTCTTTTACTATATAATCAAAATCTTTTTGAGTAAACGCAGTCGCACCAACTAAATCTTTTTCAGTAATACCATTTATATGAGTTGTCAAAATCTTACGATTCAATTCCAAAGGCAAAAACTTACTATATTCTTTTCCATCATCAGGTTTATAAAACAAAATTGAAAGTAAATCATTTTTTTCGATTTTAAACCATTGGTTTCAACGTCAAAAACTACATATTCTTTTTGATTTGTACTCATTCTATTCATATGTTATTACCTTTCAAAAACATTCAATAAACTACTCTTCTCCACACGAATACAAAACACATCCAAACCAAATAATAAATAAGTCCAAGATAAAATTTTTTCTAATTATTTATCTACAGTTTGTATTGCATAAAATTACCATTGTGAACAAACCCATACGCGGTATATAACTTCACACCCATATCAGAAGCTGTAATCTGAATCGTTCCACAACCATAATTCCTAGCTTCTTCGATAACTCTGCTTAGAAGTTCTTTCGCGATTCCTTTTCTCCTATAATTCTTGTCCGTAAACATACTGGACAAAAGCCCCATCTTTCCACTCGGGCATTCGAAATATGGCGGTTTTTCTACAAATGACATACCACTTGTGCCAATAATTTTGCCGTCGTCTAATGCAATCCACGAAATAAATGTACTGTCTTTCATATGTCTCATATAATAATCGCGCAGTGCCGGTTTCAAATCGATATCCTCTTTGGCACCTTCTTCTCTTAACTGATTGATTCTCATGTCAATGAATGTTTCCAGTTCTTTTTCACTCAATTTTCTATACTCTATTCCCAATTTGCCCATCTCCTTAATTCGCATCATTCATCTCTATCTTTTGAATAGACTGGAAGCGAATTTCCTCTCCATCCAAATTTACATTACAAATATATCCCGCACCATTGGCAACCTGATAATCAAAATACTCTCCGCCGCCAAAGGCGCTGCATAAAGCCATAATCGTTCCACCATGCACAACAAGACCTATTGTTAATAAATCGTTTTCAAACTGTACTATTTTCTCTTTCTTCGAAATAGAAACTTCAATCTGCGAAAACACTTCGCGCAATCCTTCACAACATCGCTTTATAAACTCTTCCCGGCTCTCTCCATTCGGAAATGCAATCGTTCCACCGCTGTCGATCCACGCCTGATAATCTGGATTACCATTTAACTCTTTATAGTTCTTTCCCTCGAAATTTCCAAAGTCCATCTCCCGAAGTGGATCCACCACAACTGGCTTCTGATCCGGATAGATGATTTCCGCGGTCTCTATGCAACGCTTCATCGGACTTGTAAACAACCGATCAATTCTTGGATAACAATTTGTTTCCGCCGATAGTTTCTCGTTTGCTTCCGAGCTAAGTGGCTCATCCGTGCGACCAATATACCGGTGCTCTTTATTGCCTTCCGTCGCTCCATGCCGGATCAACACCAGCTTTATTTGATTTTCTGCCCGATTCCGCATAGGACACGCACCACCTCATCCGCCTGACTTGCAAGCGTAATCAACATTCTTCCGGTTCTCTCCCGATAATCACGCTCAAACGCATCAACTGGGACAATTCCGTTGCCAATTTCATCACTGATAATCACACAATTTATATCGGTTGCTCTTTCAAGAAATGCTTTCAGTTTTTCTTCCGGATTTCTGTTCTCTTTCAGCTCTTTGTTTACCCACTTATGAAAATGGTTGACAATCAACCATTCATTCTTCCTGGTCAGATTAAAAAGTTCTCCCTCATCGGGAAACACGCCATCATAGATCTGATAATTTTCATCCGTCATGTGTTGCAAAACATAATTCAATTTTCCCTGTGCTCTTCCACCGATTATGAGTTTCATTTCTTCATCCTCAATTTCACGCTTTGACACGTTTTGCCATATCGATCCAATACTTCTGTGCAACAATTTGTTGCATTATTTTAATTCGTTATACTACAAAATCACATGTCCCGCAATTGCAGCAGCCACCACCATCGCCGTCTCACAGATTACAACAAAATACCCTGCCGTATCTCCGGTGATTCCGCCGAATTCCTTCTTGCTCCGGTACTCATAATAATAGTACGATACAAATGCAGCCACAACAACAGCGATTCCAATTTTCCATGAGATCCAAAACATACCTGCCATGCAGATGACCCCTTGCACCAAGAGCGTACCTTTTACAATGCGCCCCTGTGCATGACTTGCTGCTTCAAAAAGCATGCCATCCCCCCGCGCAGACGGAAGCGTCACCACACCGATTCCGCTCAGGCACCGTGCTAATGCAAACCCGATACAGACGATCAAAAGCGCCTTCGTATCATAAATCTCGGAGAACGCACCCACATAGATCAAACCGCAGGCAGCCAGCATAATGACTGCAAATGCACCAATATGTGAATCCTTTAAGATTTCCAGTTTCCGTTCCCTCGGCTGATACGAATGAAGCGCATCCATCGTGTCCATAAATCCGTCCACATGGAATCCTCCTGTGACAAGAATCGGAATCGCCACCGCAAACAGCACGTACGCAATCCGTCCAACCTGAAACGCCGCACAAAATCTATTCCATAAATACAGACACACGCCGATGACTGCTCCCACCCAGGGGAAAAAGCAAAGCATGTACTGCATATCTTCTTCTTTCCATTCAAACCGTGGCATCGGAATCTTCGAGTACATTGAAAATGCCACAATGCATGATTTTATAATTTGCATTCTTATATCTCTTTCTTCTTGTTTCGAATTTCAATCATTGAATAAATCATATCCGCCCAAAATTGTCATTTGCGCATAATACATTATTTTTCATTTTATGATAACCGGAATCCCAACAACGACTTCCACAACATGATCCGCCATCTCAGCAAGTCTGGTATTGATCCTCCCAAGTGCCTCGATATAACGAAGTGTTGTCTCATCATATTCGATTCCATCCTCAAATACATTGTTCGATACAATCACAAGATGTGACAACTGACTCGTAAGTGACGCGATGCCTTGTACGATTTCTTCTACCACCGTATCGACATCCGGCATCTGCTCACCGGAAAACATCTCATTCGCAACCAGGTTCGACATGCATTCCAGCAAGGCAACCGAATTTTTCCCCGTTTCTCCGTTGATACCACTCACAGCCTCCGCAATATCTGTCGGCTGCTCGATCGTTATAAATCCTTTGCCGGCACGCAGCTTCCGGTGCCGTTCTACCTTCCGCTGCCCTTCTGCATCGTAAATCTGCATCGTAGCAATATAGTATTTCGATGACTCCCCTGCCTGTGCAAGCGCATAATCTTCTGCATAGGCAGACTTGCCGCTTCCGCTACCTCCCATGATCAAAGTAATCATATCAAAACCTCTCATACTGCGCGATACTGATATCTGCAAAGGTTGTTTCCTCTCGATAAATGCAAAGCGCCGTATCCAATAAAGAAAGCATCATGACGGCTCCGGTTCCCTCGCCCAAAGCAAGGTCCGCGTCGATTACCGGATGCAGATGCAATTCCTTCGCCAGTCGTTCAACCGCAGGCTCCCTCCCCTTGTGGGAAGCGATCACATAGTCTCTTACGCCCGGAATCATCCGCTCCGCAACAAGCGCCGCGACCATACTGATCACGCCATCCAACACAATTGGTATATGACAGATGGCTCCGCCAATACACATGCCGACAAGTCCAGCGATATCAAATCCCCCAACCGTCATAAGAATGGTAAATGCATCCTGATGATACAGATCATATTTTTCAATTGCCAGATCAACAACCTCACGTTTTCTCGCAAGTCCCCTGTCGCTAAGTCCGGCACCTCTGCCAACTACAAGCGCACTCTCGCAGCCAAGTAATGCTGCCGCAACCGCGCTGCTGGTCGTTGTATTTCCGATTCCCATCTCTCCGGTAGCAAGGATCCGGTAGCCGTCTGCTTTGCATTTTGTAACGAGATCAATACCTGTTTCGATTGCATGAAGTGTTTCTGCCTCGCTCATCGCAGGTTGCAGTAAGAAGTCATGCGTTCCCCTCGCAATCTTGCGATCCAGCACTCCGTCGATATGTGCATCGCTATTGATTCCGATATCAACCGGAATCGTGTCTGCACCGATGCATGACGCCATCCGTCCGACGGAAGAATTTTTCTTTGCCATCGACTGTGCGACCGCAAACGTCACTTCCTGCCCCGACTGACTGACGCCTTCTGCAACAATTCCATTGTCCGCGCAGAAGATCAGTACCGCTTTCCGGCTCAGATCCAGCGCCTCGTCCCCTGTGACCGCACCAATCTGCGCCGTAATCTCCTCGAATCTTCCCATGCCATCCAATGGCTTAGCGATCGCATCCCAGCGCGCTTTTACAGCCTTGTACTTCGCCTCATCGGGCAGATCGATTCCAAGCTTATGGAGTATCCCTTTTGTTAAATTAGTCCAGATCTGCTTCCCGTAGCATTCCATAGATTTCCTCCATATTCAGATACGCTCTCAGCGTATCCGCCAGTTTATCGTACTCTTTCTCCTTGAACGCCTGATAATCCAGCATCCCGCCCTCTTCGAGCGCGACGCCCTTCTTCTTTGCCAAGGCGTGAAGTATTGCATCTGCTATCTTTGCCTGATCAAAGATGCCATGCACGTAGGAGCCATAGACATTCTCATAAATGTCGGATTGAATAACATTCTTTCGCACTCGCGACCGACTTTCAGCATCCTTTGATACGATTTCCGTTTTTTGATCTTGCGAATCCCTAAGCCCAATTTCCGTTTTATCTTCCGAACAATGCTTAGCATACCTCGTCTCACCCATGTGAATCTCATATCCCTGAAACTCGCATCCGCTGATTCCATGAAAAATGCCCTCTACCTTATCAACCAATCCCTCAGTTTGGCAGCGCATCTTGCTTTTTTGCAAGATGGTCTCCACCGGCAGCAGTTCCATTCCGCGGATTGCTCCGCCTTCTTCCACATTGTCCGGATCCGCAATCGACATACCAAGCATCTGATAGCCGCCACAGATTCCAAACACAGGAGTCGTCTCCGCCGCCTTCTTGATTGCAGCCTCAAACCCATTCTGCCGCATCCATTTGAGATCGCCCATCGTATTCTTGCTTCCCGGCAGGCAGATCATATCGGGATGGTGCAGCTCAGCGACCGAAGTCACGTAGCGCACCGTCACCTCCGGCATCTGCTCAAACACATTGAAATCCGTGAAATTCGAGATGCGCGGATAACGGATGACCGCAATATCAATAAGTCCTTCCGTCTTCTTGTCGAAGCGCTCCGTCAACGAATCCTCATCTTCCAAGGAAAGCTGCCTATACGGAACCACACCCACAACCGGCACGCCGCCTCGTTCCTCCAGCATCGCAATACCCGGATCAAGGATCGTCTTATCACCACGAAACTTATTAATAATCAGTCCCTTCACACGCACCTTTTCCTCATCGGTCAGAAGCATCAGCGTCCCGAGAAGCTGCGCAAACACGCCGCCCCGGTCAATGTCTCCGACCAAAAGCACCGGTGCGTTGACCATCTGTGCCATCCCCATGTTGACGATGTCATTTTCCTTCAGATTGATCTCAGCAGGACTGCCCGCACCTTCGATCACGATGATGTCTGCGTATTCCTCCAGCTTGCGAAACGCCCGCTTGATATCCGGAATCAGCTTCTTCTTGTATGCAAAATAGTCACGCGCACTCATGTTACCGAGCACTTCACCGTTCACGATCACCTGCGATCCAACATTGTTGGTCGGCTTAAGGAGGATTGGATTCATGCAGACCATCGGTGTAATGCCAGCCGCCTCCGCCTGCATCACCTGCGCTCTTCCCATCTCAAGCCCTTCACTTGTAATATAGGAATTGAGAGCCATATTCTGTGATTTAAAAGGGGCCACGCGATAACCGTCCTGTTTAAAAATTCTGCACAGACCCGCGACCAGAAAGCTCTTGCCTGCATTCGACATCGTGCCTTGCACCATGATTACTTTTGCCATATTGATATCCTCTGTTTTTCCATTGTGTTGGTTCCGCGATTTTATGCCATTCTTTGGCACAAATTTTCTCTTTTCGCCGTTTTATACCCAATCTCTGGGCACAAATTTCATCATTCACGATTTCATGCCCAATTTATGTGTCTGCTTAGCGTATTCAGCCATTTTTGCGTTCAGCTGCTCCAGACTTCCGAATGAATCTCTGCAACAGATCACGCTCTCACATCCATCCATCACTTTTTTTGCCTGCTCGAACAACTCCTCCGTCATCGGCTCAAACGCTTTCGCTACGATCACGTTCTGCGCCAGCGCTGCCGCCACCGGATAATCCAGATCATTTTCATAAAGGATTCCGGTCGCAAAAGGGATTCCTTCTCTCTGCAATCTCCGGTACACACTTCGTCCACTTCCGCCACCTGCAATCACAAACACCTTCGCTGTGCCAGCCGGTGCAGGCAATTCCAGATTTCCATTCACCTCATCGAAGCTTCCCGCCTTGATACCAAACAGACCGGACAGATAGCCGGACTTAAAAATCTCATCCGGACTTCCGTACCGATCCACCCTTGTCCCATTCAGACAGAGGATCTTGTCCGCGATACGCTGGGCAAGCTCCAGTTCATGTAGCGAGAGAATAACCGTTAATGCCTTCTTGCGGCTCATCTCCTGCAGAACTGACAGAAATTCCAGCTTATATTTGACATCCAGATACGATGTCGGCTCGTCCAGCACAATGATATCCGGTTCCTGGCACAAAGCGCGCGCAAGCATCACACGCTGCCTTTGCCCGTCGCTGATACAGCGGAAGTCACGATCACGGATCTCCGTCACGTGAACAAGCTCCATCGCCTCTTCCACAACCTTGTTGTCCTCCGGTGTCAGAATTCCAAATCTTCCGGTATACGGATAGCGTCCGGTCGCAACCACTTCCTCGCAGCTCATCAGTTCCGTCTGTAGCCGCTCCGTCAGCACAACTGCCATCTTCTGTGACAGATCCGCGCCGGACAACGCGTTCATGTCATCCTTCCCGAGGTACACCGTTCCGCCGAGAAGTGCAAGCTGCTTCGTGATACTTTTGAGTACCGTCGACTTGCCCGCGCCATTCGGTCCAATCAGCGTAAGGATCTCGCCTTTTTTCAGTTCAATCTGTATTTCTTCAATCAGCGGCTTATGGTCGTAGCCGACCGTCATCTTTTCCGCACGAAAGTAAAATTCATAGTCCATAACGCGTATCTCCAAATTGCCATTATAAAACAAATTTCGAGGTTACAAATTCGACTTCTTCCACCGCATCATCACAATGATCACAACCGGGGCTCCGAACACTGCAGTCACCGTACTGATGCTCAGTTCCGTCGGGGCAAAAAGCATTCTTGCCAGCAAGTCGCAAAACAGACAGAACACGCTTCCACCTAAGAAGCAGGCCGGTATCATAAGGATCGGTTTCGTTGTCCGCAGCAGGCTTTTCACAAGATGTGGCACTGCCACGCCCACAAAAGAGATTGGTCCGGCAAATGCCACAATACATGCCGATAGGATGCTTGATAAAATCACCAGCAAGACGCGAAACGCCGGAATATTGACGCCCATATTCTGTGCATACACTTCTCCCAGCTGATATGCACCAAGCGGCTTTGCAATCCATGTAACAAAAAGATAAGTGATCAGCACAACCCCTGTAATCACCTTAACATTGTCCCATGTCATGCCGGAGAAGCTTCCGCGCGACCAATTATGAAGGTTAACAATATCCGAATCACTTGCAAATGTTACGACCAGCTCCGTGATTGCGGAACAGATATAACCGATCATCACACCGCTGACCACAAGCATCGCCATATGATTCACTTTGCGCGATACCGCAAGCACAAATCCCATCGAAAGTAACGCTCCGACGAAAGCCGCCGCGACCAATGCTGCCGAACTCACATGAAGCGCATTGCCCATCAGAAATACCATCACAAGTGCTACCATCATCTTCGCCCCGGAAGAGATACCGAGCACGAACGGGCCGGCGATCGGGTTATGAAAGAACGTCTGCAACAGGTATCCGGCAAGTCCGAGTGCCCCACCAAGCAGAAGCGCCGCAAAAGTTCGTGGCATACGGATGTCCCAGAGGATCCGCTTGTTATCGACGCTTTTTCCGGCAATGGATTGCAGAATATCCCTAAACGGGATTTCTACCGTTCCGATACAAATATTCAAAATCACAAGCATCACGGTACTGATTCCCAATACCAGGAAAGCCAATATATATCGCATTTTCCGGTTATCCTGCATCGCGTTACTCCTTTTATTTCAGCCTTCGCAATCAATTGTCTCATGTTCATCCAATCTACAGCATAAAGCTAACGCACTTCCTATCATTCAACATGAAACAGATACGTCATCTCATCCTGATCCTTACCCTGCAACATCGCATGCATGTCATGGATCAGATACCCGATCGACATGGACTGCTGGTACATATCGTTTGTCGTGCACCAGACATTCCCCTCTTGGACCGCCTTAAAATCCTTTAAGACCGCGCATTTATCCAAAAGCTCCTGCACGGACCCTATCCCTCCGTCGATGGAACTGTTATATATAATGAAATCCGCATCCTTCGCCTGATCGTAGAAATCCTCGATCTGCATACTGACCGTGGACCGCTTCGAATCCGGATCTCCGATATTCGTAGGAATATAATTTCCGCCCGCAAGATTGATCATCTTCGGAACGTAATCCGAGCTTGACCGCACTTGGATCAGCCCGTTCGATGTCACATAGAAGAAAGCAACTGTCTTATCGGTTTTTTCCACAGATGTCACCTCATCGACAAGTCGCACTTCCTCGTTAAAAATCTTTTGTGCCAGTTCATCCTTACCGATCAATGCACCGAAAAATTTCACCCACTCCACGCGTCCGAGCGGATGGCTCTCGTAGCTCGAATACTCGATCATCGTCGGGATATCAAAATCCGCAAGCATCTCGCTTACCTCCGGCGAATGCGTGATCATCGTATTCTCGATTGCAAGCGAACAATTCTCCGACACAATCAACTCATAGTCGGGCTTACTGTATTTACCGGCATAGAGGATATCGCCTCTTGCCATCGCGTCCTTCGCATCCTGCACGTACCAGTCCTCTTCCTTCTGACTGGAAAGCCGGATCGTGTCCATCGCATCCAGCTTACTGAAGATATCCATGATCGATGAAGAGACCACATAGAGATTCTTCACCGGCTGCTTTACCACAACAACATCCTTACTGATGCCTTCCGGCACTTCTTTGTCTTCCGGCACCACAAGGATCTGTGTGCCATCCATCGTCTTCAAAATCTTGTATCCGCCCTCATAATCATCGACGGAAAAATTCTTTGCATATTGCAGTTCCATGCTGCTCTCATACGTAAGACCACCGGGCATATCTGCCGCATGATCCGCTTCCGTTCCTACACGTTCCATAGAATCGGAAGAAGGACTGCCGCAGCCGCAAAGCCCCGCCAGTCCTATCATTAACAAACAGCCTAAAATTACAATCTGTTTTCTTCCTATCATAAAATGTTCCCTATTATTCCGCATTTTTTAACGTATCCGACAAAAACGTCAGTGTGTATTCGATTTCATGCGGCTTGCTCATCGCAACCGTATCTCCGATCACAGTAATCGGCGTATCGAATGTAGAAACCGGAATCTCAAATACCGAATTTCCATCTGTATTAACCGGAAAAAGCTTCTCGCCGTCCACGATCATATAATCATAATTCGGACTGCTCCACTCCACCGTTGCCGTCATCTTACCGTCTGCTCCGACCGTAAGTGTCACCGGCGACTGGATGGAAGCTCTGCCGCTTCCACCCTCGAACTTGATCTCATCGGTGTATGTTCCCTCATCCGGGGTTCCCTCAAAGGCAACATTGCCACCAGCCTCAGTTCCATCGACTCCGGCATTCTCGGTGCCAGCGCCCTGCTCCTCGTAGCCCTCTACCGGATTTGTCACGCTGACCTTGTGGTCATACCACTTTCCCTTGGTTCCAAGAAGTGCAAGATCAAATTCCTCATCAATTGCAGGAACCGGTACATCGAATCCGTATACTTCCTCTGTTGTTCCGTCACTGTAAGTCACAGTATCCGTTGTTGGCTGCAGCAATTCTGCGCCATCTTTGGCAGCATCCTCTGCAAGACCTACATAGAGATTCACGATATGTGTGGAAGCCAGTGAGATGTGAATTGTCATCTGACCGTTTTCAACTGTCAGCTTGCCTTTTCCATCACAAGCTTCGTTGACGTGGAACATTGAGCTGTCCGTATGAAATTCTGCTGTATATACGCCATCTGCAAGTTCAGCCTGCTTCGTAGTCTCTTCCTGTGTGTCTGCCTGTGTGCTCGCCTGCTCATTGTTCGTATTGCTGCCACATCCGACAAGGGACATTGCGAGCATAAGTGTGATAGCTACTATATACGTTCTTAATTTGTTCATGATTATTTTGTTTCCTTTTATTTATTACTTTGTATCGTAGCTATTCAGACCCCCACCTCACAGATTTTCTTATTTCAAGGGGGGCTGAATAGTTACTTTATGTTTTAGATTACTGTGCAAGTACCGCTGCAGTATGTGCAACATAAAGCTGCTGGATTCCTTCGATCTCACCGAGTCCTGCAATCTGTGACTCTACACCATCGAAATTGCCTGATGCGATAAACTGGCTCTGCCAAGAATCCTCATCATCTCCTGCCATATCGTTGTTCGCATGATCACCGGCAACAACCATAAGCGGGCGAAGAACAACCTTCTTGAATCCGGCGTTCTTAACAGCTTCGATTACGTTCTCGCAGGAAGTCTCTTCCGGCTCTCCCTCTACGGTTCCGATAAATACATTGTCATATCCAAGGTCATTCATCTGTGCCTGCATCTGGCTGTAAGAAATCTTTGCTGTGTGGGAAGTACCATGTCCCATAAATACGAAGGCGGTACCATCTTCCTTCGCTGCATCTAAGCTGTCAAAGCCTGCTGTCTTAACAGCCTCAGCAGTGATAAGTTCAGCAACTGCCTTCTTATCCTCATTCACAACGCTTGCGTCATCTCCAACTTCGCCGAGAAGCGGCTCTGCAATCTTAACCGACTCAAACTTGTCACTGTAGTTGTTGACAGCTTCTACTAACTCATCATACTCTGCACCGTGCATCAGATGTGTCGGCTGAACGACCAGATTCTTAACACCGTTTGCTACTGCACGCTCCAATGCCTGATCCATGTTGTCGATCTTCTCTCCATCACGTGCCTGTACATGGTTGATAATGATCTGTGCGGTAAAAGCACGACGTACGGACCAGCTAGGATTTGCCTCCTGAATTGCATCCTCAATACCCTTGATATCAGCCACGCGGCTGTCATTGAAAGAAGTACCGAAGCTTACAACAAGAATCTCATTCTCTCCGATATCATCCTGATTACGAGGATCATCCTTAGATGCATCACCGGTATCTCTTCCGAAATAATCCGGATCTGCATTCTCGCCCTCGACCAAAGCCTTCTGTGTGTCGGTCAGCTTGTCCCATGCTGCCTTTGCAGCCTCACACTGCGCATCCGTCTCGTCTGTTCTCTCCTGTACATAGATTGCATCGATTAAATCTGCAACTTCATCTGCCATCTTCTGATCCTCATTGACCTCTTCCGTCTGTGTCTCCTGTGTGTCTGCGTTCACCTTGTTGTCTGCTGCATTCTGGTTTCCGTTACCACATCCGGTTGCACACATTACAGTAAGCACCGATGCCATCAGCAGTGTTACGATTTTCTTTTTCATTGTCTCCTCTTTCTGCAGTATTCTCTGCTTCTTATTCCAAATATGTACTACAAAAACGAGCAGACCATATCAAAATGCACACAAAAGAAAAACTCTTTTCCTAAAAATAGGTAAAGAGTCGCACTAAGTCAAAACAAACGTACAACCTTTTTACTCGTGGTCTGAAACTCATCGTTTTTTACTGTTCACACTTCGTGTGACCAGTAAACATCGTTTCTGTACAGCGCGCAGGCAGGTCTCCCGGCTTATAGATCCTTGCATCCGCCATCTTCCCAGTTTCCCAGTGATATATTGGCTTCGCTCCTTAATTACGGTGACGAGTTCGTACAGGATTTGCACCTGTTTCCCTTTTCACCGGAGCCAGACGCTTGCGCGCCTGCTCCGACACCTGATTGCTACATATTCAGTTCTTATCAACGATAGCACACTTTGTGGGAAAGCACAACTGTTTTCTGTACATCATCAACATTATCATTTACTACTCAATCACCTTATATCCTGCATTTGTAATTACACAAATTGCGTTGCTTTTTCTTTCAATATATTTGGCTCGTAGGCAAGCATTCAACGCTTCATCCCAAATAGCATATTGCCGTCTGTCCGGATATTCTTTTGCCACTACTTCGCTACCAATCTGGATATATGTACCAGATTCCCAATCAGCATCTATCAATATCTGTCCTTCTGGCACAGCTGCTACTTTTTTAAGGAGTTGCTTCATTTCTTCTGTGACTGCTATTGACGCTGGTGTAATATTATCCTGTTTTCCTAAAGCTGGATCATTTATTTCACGGATAAACTTGTCTCTTGCTTCTTCCCAAATAATATCCTCATTATCTGAAATATCAAATTCTGTTTCTAATTCCCGTCTCAACTGATTCAAACGATCTTTTACCTCTGCATGATCCCCATCCAACTTAATGGCAATGCTGTCGCTGCCAATTACACCTTTCATTCCAGGAAAATCAAATCCAGGGAGGAGAAGTGAAGTGGCATTGGATTTCAACACCCATGCAGCCCCCATCTCATTCAAACTCACTGCACTTTCATAATATTCTGGCGAATGTACGAAAATAATATGCAAATCATAGTTAAGGAATCGTTCTCTTAAAAAATCAAAGATATTAGCTCCATTTGGTATTCCATATCCCGGAAGAGAACTACAAAAAATGTCTCTGCGAGGACTTAAATTGATTGAGCGAAGTAATTCAGCAATTTTCGCAACGTGAGCTTTATTCTTAGAAGAATGACTTATGAAGATAAGCGGCTTCTTTTTCACCTCAAATGCACCTCCTTGTAACTGTGACAGCTTTGATACGTCTTTTTCTTCTGGATAGTATTTATCAATATGTTTTCTAATAGCCTGAAGTTTTCCACTAAGCTCAAGAAAATATTTTTTTTCCGTAAAACCGTCCAAACGCTTGCTACACAAATTTACAGTTTCCCACACAAAAGTATCATGAGTTCTGTCATAAATTTCCTGCAATTCTAATTTTATTTCTTGAATCCAGCTCTGAAACTCAGGTACATCACTAATTCGTTCAAAAGATGTCCCCATACCACCATTAAAAGGGTGAAACTTTTCCTCTATTTCTTTTTGTGAATCTATAAGTTCAATCAAATCTTTCTTCAATTACTCTACCCCCAATGCCTTAAACACTGCATCCTCCGCACTCTGATACGGAATCAACTGAAATGCACTCATCAAATCAGCCGGAACACTTGCGAAATCCACAAACGATGTACTCGGTATCAGAACCTTTTTTGCTCCGCTGTCCAGGCATACCTGAAGCGTACTTGCAAGCTCATCCACTTTTATCATCGTTCCGCTGATTGTAATATCACCCAGCACCGCCAGATTGCTGACGACTGGTTTTCCCAGTGCAATCGAACAAAGAGCAATCAGTGTAGGAAGTGCCAGCTTGTCCGTCATTCCGATACCCTGTAAGTCCTGATAATTGATGATATAGTCCTTGGTCGAAGTGCTGATCGAACCGCTGATCCGGTTGCCATTGGCTTTCAGGTAATTAAATGCCGTATTTACAGCTTCCTTACACTTAGAATCACTGCCCAATCCGGTACGTTCAATCTTGCCATTGCCTGGCAGCATCTGGCTTTCCAGACGGAATACACCAAGCATACCGCTTTTTCCTCTGGACACGGTATAAACCTGTCCCGGATTGCACATTCCATCCGGTATCAGCTTGCCGCCACCCTGTTCCGGTACAGAAACATAATTCTCTGACATATCATCCAGGTCGATATAGGAAAAGTTTACATCATAGAACTCCATGCCGCCCAGCTTTTTCAGCTGTTCCTTAACACGGCGACGCATTTCCAATGCAATCTGAATGACCTCTTCCAGTTCTTCTTTTGTAAATTCACCATCTGGATACATCAGCTTCAAATAACCGTCCACCATACGGCGAACTGCTATGGTATCACGCTGATTTAAGTTCTTTCCCAGACGGAAGTAGTGGTCAAGTGCATCTCCATACTGTTCCTTGCGAAGTTCCCGGATAAACTCTGCCAGATAATCACTGATAAAGCCGTAATCATTGGTAAGGTGTTCCGGTCTGAACTTCGGAATCTCCCAGCCAGGAAGATAACAGTGCATACGGTCAAGAAATGCTGTATCAGTTCCCATTTCTGTTGGAAACGGATCAAACAGGCTGGATGTTTTCAGCAGCACATCCACACTCTGATTGATATTTCCTACAAAGACCATAGAAGCAGTTGCAGCCTTTTCTTCCTTACCACGGGCAAAAGAGCCGGATGCCATATAGTCTTTCATAATCTGGATGCCGTCTTTGTCTTTGAATTTGATTCCGGCAACTTCATCAAAAGCCACGCAATCCCATAATCCAACCAGTCCGACAGTCTTGCGTCCCATATTGTAAAACAGGTTTGCAACTGTCGTCTGTCCGCCTGAAATCAGAATACTGTTCGGAGAAATCTCTTTGTAGAGATGGGACTTACCGGTACTTCTCGGTCCCAACTCACAAAGATTAAAATTATTCTCAACCAGTGGAATCATACGGGTCAAAAGCAGCCATTTCTCACGATATGTAAATTCATCCGGCTCCATACCAATGGAACGCAGAAGAATGTCCAGCCATTCGTCTTTGGTAAATGCTTTTCGTCCCTGTTTTAATTCATCAATATCAATATGCGGCATCTGGATCGGTGTCAGCTTGCGGATACTGATTGGTGAAATATCTTTCTGCTTTTTCTGTTTGGAACGAAGCGGATTCCCGTCAATATCCTCGATACCGAAGTTGTTGTCGCCTTCCACTTCATAGTCCAGCTGAACAATACACCAGATACCGCCACAAAGCAGGCGGTCAAATTTTTCCGGGTATTCATCTGCAATCGGCACATTTCCAACACCCAAATTAGAAAATTCTGCAAAGAAGCAGTCCTTTTTCATATCCAGGCGAACAGTTACCATATCAATGATTGTGTGACTGCCTTTTTTACGCAGCTGAGAGAGAATTTTCTGTGATTCATCCGGGCGTACAAAGTTATCCGCAAGAATCCTCTTTACATTCTGAACACCTTTTTCAATCACTGTCTCGTCATCTGAGCTGCAATACTGACCCAGCAGAAACTCCAACACATAAACCGGGACATTTGCCCCTTCCTTGATTTTCTTTGTCAGGTCTTTCCGAACAATCTTACCGTCAAAGTTCTGGCGGAGCTTGCTCTTTATTTCTTCACGGGTGCTTTCACCCTCTGTAAATTGCTCCATCTTTCCATCCTCCTACGGTACTTAGCTAAAGAAATCAAACTCATCCACCGCAAAAGCGATGTCGATCTGGAACGGCTCACGCTGTGGCATCTGCAATCCCTGCTCATCAGCAATAACCAGATAATAAGTAGCCGTATTGCTGTATTTCAAAGATTTCAAATTGAACTGGCAGCGGAAAGTGCGTTCTGCACCGTTGTCACTTGTCTTATCTGCAATAATCTTCTGAACATCACTGATCTGCTTACCGTTTTCATCTGTAAAGTAAACCTGATAAGTAGCCGCTTCACGATTGGCACCGACAGCATCTTTCTGATAGAAGTTCAAAGAGAAAATCATATTGCTGATTTTACGGTTTGCTGACAGCAGATTGACCGTTACCGGCTTCGTATCATATTTCTGTTTATTGCGTTTGTATTCCATAGAATCATTGCGGAGATAGTGGTACTCAATGACTGGAACAACCATTTCCTGCAAACTGATACCACCATGCACGAAGTTCATGCCGCCACCATTCATCTTGATACGAATACTTTCTCTCGGTGCAAATCCATCATATTCCGTATTGCCACCCAGGAACTTCACCGGAAGCAAATAGTTCGGTTTTGCTCCTTTTTGCATAATGGCATAGCGTCTGCCGTATTCCACATCCATTCCGTTAAAGCTGTCCTTGCCAACCTTATCATCCTCAGTCAGCGGACTGTATGTATAAAGGAATCCATGGTCAGCAGTAATCAAAATTTTCGTGCCGCCAAATTCATTAACAATAATACGGACAAGATTCTTTAATTCGGAAACAGCCTTGTCGCAGGCCGCAAAAACAGCGGTATCAGAAGTATGGCTTGCTTCATCAATGGTGTCGTGATAGATATAGACCACATCCATGCCTTTCACCAACGCACTTCGTTCTGCACGTTTCATGGCAATGATGTCATTATATTTCAAAGCGACACTTGCCGGATCTTCTGATTTCAGAACTTTATCTCGATAGCCACTTGCCGTAGACTGTCCATCTGCCAACACAGTCAGAACATCATTCCGAAGTTCTACCGTCAGTTCCTTATGCGGAAGTAATGCCGCCATACCGAACTTCGTGATAGAAGGGAAAATGCTCTGCATACTGCTGATAGAAACCTTACTCTGGGTTTCTCTGCGAAGCTGATCTGCCATGGTTGCCGCCACTTCATAACGCATGGCATCTGAGATAATCACAAACATCTTTGTATCCGAAGTCTTGATGCGGGAACGATAAAATTCTTCCTGCTGCGGCACTTCCAGAACCTTTCCATAATTCGCCAGTTCGTCTGCACACACATCTGACCAGTTATTACCCAATTCTCCTAAGAACCAGTGCGTATAAAGCCCTTCCACCTTATCTACAACGTGCTTGAACAGATCATCCAGCAGAATGTTGGAAGTTTCCAGACTCTTTTGGAAACTCAAATGGAACAAGCGGTAATAAGTGTCCATCTGATAATAGCTTTCCGTGTATTCCTTCCAGATGCCTTTTGCTTCTGCTGTATGGAATCCGGCAGAGTGTTCTTTGAAGAAGCTCTGCATATTTGCCACCTGTAAAATACCATCATAGAAGTTTTCAAACGGCTCATACCATGCACAGGTTCTGCGTTTCTCTACGGTAGAAGTAATGGTATCCACATCAATGATATGGTCACTGATTTCTGTCATCAGCTTTGTCAAAATTACTTCATTGATGCACGGGAAACACTCTGTACCAACAAGATCGTCAACTGCCAGCTTTTCAAACCGCTGATGCAAACGTGCTTCATCTTCAACGTACCTTGCCACATCATAAAGCTGTTCTTTATCTTCACTATGAAGCCATTCAGAAATAAAATCATAGCAATATGCCTGGTGTGGCATGGAAATAAAACCATCCAGTCCGGCAAGATATTCCTGCCGCATCGTGCGGGTAGCGGCGGTCAGCAGCAAATGAATTGCCAGCCGTCCAAGATCAGGTTCTTCCTCAGCAAAGCCGCATCCCTGGCGAACCATCGCCCAGAACGCACCATCTGCATGATACTTTACAAAATCCTGATAAACCGTATTGTTATTCAAATCAAGTCCCGCACGGAATACACTGCGTAATATCTGATTCGGCCGTGCAGCTTTTAATCCGCAAATTGCCGCCATCACAGCCATGTGCAGCTGTGCCGGAGTTGCAGGAACTTTATTCTGTGTGCTGACTTTCAAACGGCGGTCTTTCGCATTGAAATAAGCACGATAATTCTTGACCTGTTTTCGCATGGCCGGATTCGATGTAAGTCCCATCTCATCCATCCAAATAGAAATCAAGTCTGCTCGGAACTCCTCACTGTAAAGCTCTATATCCAAAAGCCAGTTATCATCCGGGCGATTATAGACACACGGACTATAAACCAGATAATTCGTAGTCAAATCATCTACTGTAAGCAGCTTCTTCACAGAAAACGAATTGTTTCCGGTCAGTGCAATCACCTTTGCATTTTCCAGAACTACCTCATCCAGCTTGTCCTCAAATTCTTTATCTTCATCGTACCAGAAGATAATACGACGCTGATAAAATTCCGGCAAAGGGGCAGCAAACCGCCGGTTCAAGTCTTGTATTACTTTGTCGGTATCCATCCTCTACCTTCCTTTCCTGTTTTCTTTAGAAATTATCCTCACCCAGTTCTTCATCTTCCTTTTTTTGCAAATAATAAAATCTTTTTTGGATTTCGATTTCCTCTCGAAGCTGTTCTTCCGACGGAAGACAAGTTTTGTACTTCGATGCGAAAAGCTGTTCATGACCATGAAGAACCGAATATTTTGCAATATCTTCATCCGTATCCGAACATAAAATAATGCCTAATGTAGGGTTGTCGCCCTCATTTCGTTTCATTTCATCATACATACGGATATACATATCCATCTGTCCAACATCCTGATGCGTGATTTTCGTTGTTTTCAAATCAATCAAAACAAAGCATTTCAGGATATAGTTATAGAAAACAAGGTCGATATAATAATCCTCTTTTTCTGTACGGATATGTTGCTGTCTTGCAACAAAAGCATATCCTTTTCCCATTTCCATAAGGAATTTTTGAATATGCGTAATAATTCTTTGCTCCAGTTCGCTTTCCGTGAAATCCGTATTAGAAGCCAAACCAAGAAATTCTGCTATAACCGGGTTCTTGATAAATTCCAGCTTATCTGCCTGATAAGAAGATGTCAGCTCCTTCATTTCTTTTTCAACAGTTTCTGTATTCTGAGACATCAACATCCGGTAATAATATTGAGAAGAAACATTCCGCTGTAAAGTACGAACAGACCATGCCTGTTCCTGTGCTTCCTTTGCGTACCAAGCTCTTGCTTCTGGTGATGTTTCCTGAAGCAGTATTCTATAATGCGTCCATGACAACGGACGACCAAACTTTGGACTCAGTGAGTCCAAAATTTGAGGAAATTCCTGATGGAATCTCACATACTTATATAAGCTGCTAAAATCAAAGCCTTTTCCATATTTTTCTTTTAATTCAGCAGACAATTTTTTCATTGTCTTTTTGCCATAGTCTGCTTTTCCATTCTCATCCAGACATTCCATGGCAATTCGCTTACCAAGCAACCAGTTTCTTTGAACCAAAATCGTATCAACGGCAGCATAAGCTATGCTCTGGGCACTTTCTACAATTTCACAGGTATCGGCAAATAAGTCTCCAGTTTCGTGATAAGCAATCATGCTTTTATTGAATTTTGGACTCACTGAGTCCAAAATGGTAGTTTCTTCTTTACGAATTTTTTTCGCATTTTCAGATTTTTGTTCCATTGCTTACCGCCTCCTTTACTTTATTTTAGCCAAAACATCCTGGAAAATTGCATAATTTTTCTTCACGCCGTCGTCCAGATCAATGGAGATCATCTGGTCTGCAAGGTGGTGAATCTTTTCCTCGTAGGTACGGATTTCTGCATCCTGTGCCTGCAAAGCGGTCAGCTTTTTGTTCAGCTTCACACGCTCACTGGTGGAAGCATTGGCAATACGCTGTTCCAGATCGGCAATAGCGGTGCGATAACGAGCCTGCTGTTCATGTACATAATCGGTACGGATACGGGCAATCGTGTCCGGCTGATAGCGATGCATATAAATCAGTGCCTTAAAACCATTTTTCTTGCCGCTGTCAAACACCCAGTAAATCGGGCGTTTCTGATAAATCTTGCAATGGTCGGCATAGAAATCGTTGAGGAAGTAATTGCGAATCACATCCTTCGGCTGACCTTTGCCACCCAAAGCATCGGCAATGAATTTCAAGTTTTCATCCAGCGTCTCTGCGCCGTAAACCTTTTTCACGAACTCTACGAATAGACCGATAATATCATCCTCAAAATATTCATCGTCGCAAATCGGGATGATGTTATCCTTGTCAGCAGGAAAGGTCGCATATTTGCTGGCATCCCATTCACCACCTGCATAAGCAAGTCCATCCACATCCAGAGAATAGCGACCGAACATACAGCCAACCGCATAGGAAATGAAGGAACGAATATCTCTGCCAAGGTCAGCCTTGCGGACAGTGACATCCTTATCCTCAACCTCCGGTGTCAGCTCGTCTTGCAAGCCATAAATGTCGATGAAGATACGGTTCAGTTCTTCTTCATTGGATTTCAGCTGGTTAAAGCGTTCATCACAAGCCTGCTCCCAATGACGATATGCGTCCGCAATACCATTCTCTGTGAGGTAGCCGTTAGCTTCTTCTTTGGCAACCATCTGTGGAGTAAATGCAGCATATTGCAGTAGTGGATGACGTTTAAAATCCCATGAGGTTTCAAAGGAATCCCAATCATTTTTTGATATTTCCAAATTTTTCAACACTACAGTATCGACATCACTCTCATGACTCAATATAAAAGGAATATTCGGTATATGTCCTGTACTATAATGAAGTCCCTGACATATGATATTCAAAAAAGTCTGTGCAACATTTGAATTTAAAAATCCAAGTAAATATCGTTCATTCCCCGTATAGAAACAAGTTGGACCCGCTGCATCAAACACAAAACCTTTATCAACATATCTTGCACAATATAATGCGGTTGATAAGTCATTCCAAGTAATCCCACTTTGAAAATAATATTGTCTTGATGGTAAGTGATTTCCCATTGTCAAAAGCAAATTATAGTTGGTATCATCCATTTTTATAACATACTCTCTGTTTCCAAACCATCTTCTAAATGAACCACCTTTATTGTATGGTGCAAATAACTTTTTGCTTTCAAAAAATTGTTCTTGATTCGGGATATTAAATCCAATTTTTTCGAAATCAACTTCATGCCAAAATCGTAAAAATAAATCATTATTACCTGTTGCAATTCCTTGTCGGCAATCAGCGGCACTACCAAGCAAATGAGTATTTGAAAAATGATATCCGATTTTTTCACTTATCCAATATGCAATAATGTTATCAACCATATGTAAATAATTATTTTGATGGCAATAACATATTAACTTTTCGTTATTGTAATTTTTTATTTTCTCTTGTGAATCGGCTAATCCAGTTAATTTCTCATACTTTCCGATGTAATCTGAAAAATGGGACTTTCTAATTACAAACGAAGCAGTTTGGACAACTTCTCCACCAATATCGTCAAAAGCCCTGGAACCCAAATGAAGTATATTTTCTATGGTATAATTTAATAATTGCAGCCGTAAAGATTGATAACGTGAAAGAAACATCCACGAATGCATTGTTATCATACCTAAAAAACCATTTTTTTTAGTTAATGCTATATTTTTTTGCATAAACACTGAAAATAGATCATTCTTGCTATCTGAATACTCTTTTTTTACATATTTTAATAAAACAGCACCCATATTTGAACTGCTCATATACGGCGGATTCGTCACTACCACATCATATTTCTGTGCCAGTGCTTCTGCCACCCGCACCAACGGCAACAGTTCTGCCAGTGCCACATCACGCGACATATTGATGTCCTCTGTAATCTCTGCGAAGCGGTCATACAGGGCAGACCAATCCTGCTGCGTGACTGTCAGGATAGAACCATATTCCTTTGCATCATGCAGTTCACTGAGGATGGTATCCATAGCTGCTTTCAGCTTGACATCTCCATTACAGAAATACTCCACAGCAAACTGATCTACATGATTGCTCTCCACAATAGCATACACATGGGGCTGAATACCACGACTGAAGAAACGGCGGTCATACTGACGGGCTTTCATCATTACCGCAAAGTAAGCTAACTGTGCTGCACGATCATCAATATCCAGACCATAGATATTATTCTCCACAATACTTGCCACTGCTTCACGAGTGGTATAACCGTAGGATTCATAAATCTTCATCAGCACATCAAACATATAAGCCAGGATATGACCGGAACCGGAGCAAGGGTCAATCACTTTCAGCTGGTCTGGTGTCAATGCAGCATATTCCTTGCGGATTTCTGCCAGCTGTGCCTGCACTTCTGGCTCCTGCTCAGCTTCTTCCAGATAGTAGTGCCACTTGGTATCCTCTGGATCACGGTTTCCAGCAACATAGGCAGACTGTTCTTCCTCTATCGGCAGAAGCTGATCCTTCGCATCCGGGTGTCCTTCTAGCCACAAACGACCAAGGCTGTTTTCTACCATATAGCGAACGATCCAGTCCGGTGTAAACAGCTGGGTAGCGGCAGGAATATTCTCTTTGGTAATTTTTACATTCTTTTTCAGTGCAGCGAACACATCGTCCTTTTTCTCGCTGTTGTAATACTGATATAGCCAACCGATAATCTGGACAGCATCTTTCCAGTCGTCCTCCGGTATCAGCTCGATCATCTGCTGAATCACACTGCCATCACGAAGCAGATTGTCCGGCAGAAGAAGCTCCGTGTAGTCGGCAATCTTCTGGAACATTCCCGGCAGAATTTTGTTCAGTGCATTGCACTGCACAATCAGCAGATATTTATACAGTTCTTCGGTCTTTTCAGCTTCTTTCAGCTCATAGACTTTTTCCATATCCAATCCATCCAACTCCAGATGAATGGCTTCAGTGATAATCTGTGGCTTGAAGTTGTTTTCCTCGTCCGTAAATACACGCACATGGGAAGGAAGGTAGCCGTTGACCTCCATAAAACGCAAGGCAGAGAAGCGGTTGAACCATGTGTAGGCAACCTCCTCCATAACCTGCTTATAGCCTTTATCGTTAATCTCGGCAATCAATGCCTTACGCTGTTTTTTTTCGGCATCTGTCAGGACTTTGCCGTTGATGCTGTCAGCTGCAGCATCAACGATTTCGTCCTCTGTAATGCCGTATTCCACACCTTTCAGTGAAACACGGGCGATCAGCTCTGTTCTTGCCCAGACAGCAAACTTTTTAATCGCATTTTTATCCATACATTATTCCTCCGGCTTCATAAGAACTGCTTTGCACGGATTCTCATCCGTTATCTTTGTTCCAGCTGTAACCGTTATTTCTTTCATTGGAATTGCGTAGTCAAAATCAAATTGCATATTCTCTATTACAGCTCCCATTGATGGGTTCTTTAATCCGACAGGAACTAAATAATATTTTCCTGTCTTGTTATACATATCTAAAAACTGATCTCTATTACCTGATCCATTATTTTCATCCATCCACTGATAACGTGAAACCGTTGCCAAAAGTAGTTGTTGCATTTCTATTCCGCAGTTATTAGCTCGACTAATGCTTGCATCAATATTTGCACCTATATGCAGAAAATATCCTTTCCCATAATTTCTGTCATATGATTCATATACCCAACATGACTTAGGGAACGGTGGGACAATATAATCAACCTTCAAAAAAGTATCTGCGAATGCCATATCTTTGTATTTTTTCTTCCACTCTTTGAAAATTTCTTTACCCGCTGAGTAAGTTGTAAAAAATAAACCTATGGCAGGTGCATCCCCACCCCAAAGATATACTGTTCCTCTCCACTTTGCAGCATTCCACTTTTCAAGGTTAATTGGTGAAGAAAAGAACATTGTTTTTCGTTCCTTTTCTGGCAGTGGCTTCAATTCTCCCAATGGAGGTTTTTTACTATTCGTAACACCTCTGAAACGCCAATATAGCCTGTCATACTGCTTTTCGTCCGAAAGATTATAATATGTGTATGGTTTCAACGGTGTCGGTATATACTGTTGGTCAGCATCATCAAAAAACGCCGCAATAAATTTATTTGTTTCTGCCGCTGAATCATATAACATTTGATAAACAATGTTAGCCTCCCATACAACGCCTTTTCCCTTTTTCTCTGAGTAGAGTTTTTGATGATATGTTTCTTCACATAAAACAAGAACAAACTTTGACTCCATGATTTGATGCTCCATCCACCTCGGCCATCCTTCAGGAGGTGCTTCTTCATATTGGTCTATTATCGCATCAATGCCTTCTGAACGTAGTCTATTTGCCAATTCCAACACTTTATCTTCATATGCTTGATTTTTATGGGCATATGAAATAAACACTTTTGGGTTATTTTCCATATCTGTCTCCTAATCTTTTTAATTGATTCCAATACTTCTAATATTTGACCTTATTGCAAACAATGGAACTGGTAGTATTCCTTTTGCTTTTTTCTTTTCAATACTAAATGCAGTTACTTGACATTCCTCAAAATGTTCCCTCTGACAATGCCATTCCAATGCGTCTGCTTCCTGTTCAGATAAAGTATATATGACATTATGGAACGGCAATATAATTCTATCGCTTTCTGGCATTTGACAATCTACCAATATTTTTTTCTTATAGCAAATTACGAAGTTTTCCAAAACAAAAGGCTTTTCGCCGACATTAAAGATTTCAATTCCATGTTCAGAAAAACTTTCTTTCACACGATATTCATTCTCTGTCAACTCATTTTCTGGGGTTGCTACCATTTGGAAACATAACTTCGGTCGTTCTCGAAAAATAGTAGTCAGTTCATTTAACAACCAGCCAATAATAACTCCTAAAATGCCAATAGTTGCACTAATCAGTTCCATCCTCTATTGTTCTCCAACTTTAATTCAGCTTAATCTCGTCGCAATTCTTCAGCAACTGTTTCAGCTGAGAACGAATCTTCTCTACATAATCATCAATGTCTGCATCCGTCTGCAAGGTCTTTGCTTGGAATACAACCTGACGATTATAGGCACGAACCACTTTCTTCTTTGCTGGATCTGCTTCTTTTCCCGGATGTGTCGACTGTACCTGCGGCTTCGGTGCTGGCGGAGCTAGAACGGATTCAATATTACCGACTGTATCATCCTTGTACTGACACATTGGCAGGAACATAGCATCCAGAAGGGCAAGGCTCTTTAATTCTGCGATTTTCTCCTTGCACTGGCTGAAATATTTATCTGATTTTTCAATCAGATGGGATACCTTGGAATCACCGTTTGCGGCAGTATGGGTGGCTTCCATACACTGACGAACCGTTTCCAGAACCTCGGCACGTTTTTCTTCCAGCATCTTATCATGGGCAGTGCGAACGGTATCCATCAACGGATTCAATTCCCGAATCCGATTATAATTGAACTTACTGCCTGTCTGAACCATAGTAATCAGACGAATGGTATTCAGTGCTTTATGAGCTTCTTCGTTTTCCGCAATACGGTCAAGGTCATCATGCAGCGATTTTTCAAACTGCACTGCCTGGTCGAATACCGTCACCTGTGTTTTGAAGAAGTTCTCAATGCCGTTGCTCATGGCTTCTTTATTATCAAACAAGGCATCTTCTTTTTTCAGAACACGCTCAATCAGTGCGATATTATCCTTCTTCTGAGAAAGAACATCATCCATAAGACCAATCGCTGTCTGAACCAATCCACGATCCGGGTACTTATGACCTTCATAGCGAGCATTCAGAGAAGCATAGTAGTCACGCTGTTCGCTGAATTTCTCGGTCACAAAGCGAATCAGACCATCTTCATCATCCGGCACATCCATGATGTCGAAATACTCACGGAGCATTTCTTTGACATCACGCATCATCGTAGCAGAAATGGTTTTACGCTTGCTGATGGAAGTCTTGCCGATTTCACTCTTTTTGCGAAGCATATCCGGAAGTTTCGGGTCGTCCGGCTGAATGGTATTGCCTGCATATTTGATGGTTACTTTCTGGGAATAAATCAGCTGTGCCGCAACCGCAGCAATGTCGATTTCTTTCCAGCCATACGGAATCGCACTGTATTTGCTCTGCACATCTGCCATAGAAGTCGGCAGCTTTTTCGCATCCTGCATTTCCAGATATTCTTCCATAGCAGAAGCAGCGTCACGATTCGGTTCCATACCTGGGAGCATGATAACAGTACCGGTCAGAATCGCAATAATATCTGCGTCACTGCCTGCATTTTCTGTGATTAAATCGAGCTTGCTATAAACATGAGCAACCAGATATTCCAGTGACTGGTCAATCTTAGCTTTGGCATTTCCACTCTTGATTTCCAGATGCTCACCGTCTACATAGAACTGTGCCCCTTCGATGGCATTTTGCAGTTCTGTCATGGCACTCAGCTCATATTTTCCGGCTTCATCCTGCTGGTCGCTGATAATTTTCTGCACACTCTTTGGAAGCTGGCTTACATTTCTCTGCTTCACATACTTACGAATCTTCATAGCAGATTCCAGTGATTCATAGTAAGGCGTATCAGCCAGAACTACGATTGCTTCGTTGTCTTTGGATTCTGCCATCAGACGATAATCTGTTTTTTCAATAGCATCAGTAGCAACAGTCAGGAAGCGTAAACGCATACCGCCTGTTGCCACACCAACGGTAATTCCATCTACCATCTGATCAAACGCAAAGTCATATTTTCCATAACGGAACTTCTTAGTTATGAAAATATCACCGTAAATCATCTGAGCGATACGCTCCACGATAGAAGCAGTATCCACATTTGTATCTCTGATTTCACGCTGAATATCCTGTTCTTCATCAGTCAGGAAGTTATAAGTGTCGCCCGTTCTGCCGATGTAGTTTTGGCTCATCAAACGGTCAAGGCAGCCACGGACAGCTTCACGCATGATAATCTTATCCACACGAATATCGTCTGCCATAAGGATCACGATATTGTCCAGATTAGAAGGAATATCATCAATATATCGAATCAGATACAGAAGTTTTAAAACATCTACATCCTGCTGTTCAATGCCGTCCCCATTATCAGCAGCTTTCTGACAACGCTCGATCACTCGGCGGATAGAACCGTCCAGGAAAGTATGTACGGTATCATAAAAGCGGAAGAATGGAACCAGTGCGTACTCATCCTTCTCCTGAATTTTCTGAGTAGCTTCCTGGAAACCGGAGAGCATGGAACGCTCACCACCAGAAAGATGTTTGCCGGAATTTCCATGTTTCCGAATCTCTGCAAATACCTTCTGCATGATGATAAACTGATACGGCACAAACGGGAAGTTCTCTGTAAACTCCCTCGGACCGGAATAGCCTTTAATATCCAGAATAGAGCCGCTGAAGCTGAACAGGTTACGCAGAACAGAATCATTCTGCTCATAAACAGTTTCCAGATCAACAGCTGCTTCCGGTTTCTTTTTCAGAATACGCTTCTGGATGACTTCATCCACAGAGGAAGAAGATAAACTCAGTCTTGTTTTGAAACGTGCCTGAATACGGGAGAACTCATCGGCACGGACTTTGATGATTTCATCAATCGCTTCCTGTCCGGTACAGATGACCCAGATCTTTCCTTCACATTCACTTCCGATTTTTTCTGTCAGCGACTGGAGGTTCAAAAGCATATCGGTGTCTGTGCCAACATACTGACCAACCTCGTCGATCATAAACAGCAGACGGAAATTTGCCGGTTTGGTGTCTACATAGGCTTTCATATCTTCTACAAGCTGTGCAATGGAAATTTCTGTTGCTGTTTTATCATTGAACCACGCCTTGGCATCATCCTCACTCATATCCAGCACTTCCATCAGAGTCGGGATGATAAACTTGCCATTGAACGCAAATGCACGACGCATTTCCAGCCAGGACTTGCCTTTCTTTTCCTCAAAGACTCTGCGGAACTCCTCGGTCTTTCCCTGCTGGTCAATATAACGCTCCATCATGGCAACTTTCAGATTTTCACCGTAAAATCCCAGATGGTTATAGAACATTTTTGCAAAAACACGAAGAACAGCAGTCTTGTCTTTATTGCTGAATCCTTCGATGTCGATATTAAACAGAATTGTCTCAGTCGGTCCTTTGGTAGCACGATCAATCAGCATAAAGGTTGCTGGATCATCCTCGAACTTTTTGCGGAAACGTTCTACACTGCGGATGCCCTTTACTTCTTTATTTTCCAGAAGATAGGAAAGCATTTTCAGAAAGTGAGATTTACCACTTCCAAAGAAACCAGAAATCCAAACACCCATATCGGCAGTCGGCTGGTCAAAAGCATCACCGTAATAATTGAAGAATGTAATGAAATGTTTCTTCAATTCTCTGGTAATGACATATTCATTTAATTCCTGCTCAATGACATCGTCAGCAGCCTGATCAACTTTAATAACACCATTGATTTTGCGGTTGATGTCATCCGCAAACATATCTCGAATCATCATGGCTTTATCCCCCTTAATCTATGACGTTGAATGCCCGGTAATAATCATTTGGTGTCAGACGATTGAACAGTTTTACATGACGACCATCAAACTCACCCGGATACATAACAAGAATCGGCACATCCGAAAAATACGGCTGCAAGGCTTCCAGTAATGTATGGATTCTCATAAATGGAAATACTTCACCTACACCTGTCAGCATCAGTACATCGCCTGGTTCATGCGGCTCGTACTGGATTTTATCAATGAACTCTCCATTGCCGATTGCGGAATTTAACTGTTCCAGAAGATACTCACTTCCGTCAGCTTCTTCCATATCAGGAATCGCATCTGTGATGTCCATGTCATCACAGATAGAGAGAAAAGTTTTATATAAATTACAAATCTTCAAATGGCACTCTAAGGACTGATCGGTTTCCAGTTGATTTACAAAATGCCGAACCACCATTTCATTTTCAGGTTCATAACAAAAGATTCTGATATTCACCTCATTGCTGAGTCCTTTGCCTTCCAGGAACTCCGATTCCTGAATCAATGCCCGAACTTTGTCCAGGCGTTCTTTTATGTCACTCATTGGCTACCTCCTATGAAAAGCAATTAAACGCTGGCAGTACCGCCGTGTCTCCATTGCTTCTGATGGCATTCTCCAAAACAGGATGCAGCCATACTGGATTCAAATGATCTGCCTTGAGATTGTCGAGATACTCTGTCTCCACAAGCACTCTGGCAATAATCTGTTTTAACTTTGTTATCGTGCTGTCGCTCCAGGAAGCTACGATGTCATTCTGCTCCTGCAAACGCATAAAAAATGTATTCAAATCTATCTTACCAAAGGACGTGTCCCTTAATCTGTACTTCTCGCCAATGACCGTCAACATAAACTCCCAGACCAGACGACTTTGCTTCATCATTGCATACAGACAAACCTGCTTTGCCTCGTCCGTCGGATGTAATGCAATCGCCATCACCAATGTATCATCTTCCAACGCATGGAGCCTTTTGATACAGGCTTTTGCCATTCGGGTAATCGACTTCTCCGTCGGATACTGGAAAAGATTCTGCTTCACGATTTCTTCTGCAATCGCTTCATCGGAAAGACCTTCGCTCATCAGCTTTGCAGTGGAACGCATCTCATAGAAAAGGAACGGTTCTCTAGTTAAAGACGCAATATAAGGATAAGAATGATCCATGCTGCCGTACCTCCTTACTGTTCCTCTTTTTTATCAGGAACGAACTCCATGATGTCTCCAACATCGCAATTTAATACCGTACAAATTTTTTCTATAATATCCATGCTGACATTTTCATCTTTCGACAGTTTCGACATTGTTGATGTACTCAAACCAGTCTGCAAACGTAAGTCTTTTTTTATCATGTCTTTATCAATCAACATTTTCCACAGCTTTTTGTAGCATACTGCCATATTGTCACCTCTCACCATTATTCCTGCTCAAAGCTCAGTATTCTCGTTGCTTTCTCTATCATAGCACAGAAGTGCGAGTAGTACAATTAATGTGTTTCAATTCCAAATTTTTGATTTGCGAACTCAAAGTTCAGATTCGCTGATTTTAGGAATCAATGCCGATCAGCAAAAAATCTCCATTGCCATTATGCAATAGAGATTCTTATCATCGCCTACGATTGGTCTAATTTTTTTACATTCTTAAATGTCACTAACTTTGATGCACCGACTTCCTTAAATCTTTTTAATCAGCTCCATCAATTCACTCTCCCAGTCCCTATTCTCCTGATACCATACATTTCCGTATATATCCGTAATCTTCTCATTCAGACTGGAGCATACAATAATCGGTGTCTGAATCTTCTTTACCTGCATCTTTGCGATAAACTGCTCACCTGCATCCCACTCCGCCTTGGCACCGGATTTCACAGGATAATGCATATCGGTAATGATCAGATCAAACGGTGTATGATCCATGATGGAATCTTCTACTGCCTCAATTCCATCCGCTACGTTCTTCTCCCACACAACCTCTGTCACTCCGCCACGACTCAATACACGTTGAATTGCAGCCTGTTTCATTGCATTGTCTTCCAAATGTAATACTCTCATACATGTTCCTTTCCATTACTCTTTATTATAATGTACGGTTTTCTATACATCAATAATATTATTCTATGTATATCGAATCCTCACATGTACAAAAAAGCAGACAAAAACATCATCTGACATCTTTATCTGCTCCATATGTTTGTATATTTAATGTATTAATCTTCATAATGAAATTTACATGAATATACTATCAAATTATTATTCCCATCCATGTTATATGTAAGTCTATGTTCATCTGTAATTCTTCTGCTACACATTTTTCTATACTTCAACACTTCCGGTTTTCCAATTCCATTAAGAAGACCATCACGATCAATACTCTTTAGCAAATCATTGATTCGTTTCACAACCTTTTTGTCCTCTTTTTGCCATTCAGTATATTGTGCCCAGGCTGTAGGCGTAAACACAATGTTCATCCTTCATACTTCTCCAAATCTTCCATAGTTTTGATCACAAAACCGCCTGTTTCTGCTTCCTCTAGAGATTTGTCAAGCATAGAAAGATACTCTGCATTTCTCTTTGCCTTCATTATTTCATTATATTTATTTTCCGACATCATAACTATATTTTCATTTTTGGGTCTTGAAACCACCAACGTTTCTCCATGAAAAACTTTATCACATAAAGCCTTAAAATTTTCTCTTACATCCATACTCTTAACTGCTAACATTTTACCGCCTCATTTCCGTACTGAAAAACGTATGTTTTTATATATTTATTATATGTTTCAAGTATTCCCATTGTCAACAAATTTTATAATAAACTTCAATGAACCTACATCCTCTTATTCAGCACTCTCCACGCAATCGAATACACCGCCACAAACAGGCAGATCAGACATGCCATCACTTTGCTTAAGACGGATTCATACAAGCCACCCAACAGAAATACCAGATACATGGCAACGAGCAGTACCATCGCTGCAATCCGCTGCGCATGTATACCGATTTCTACATTCCGCTCATCGGTCTGTTCTAATCTTGCTTTCTTTAATTTTGCCTCATCCTTAAGCAGACGCTTGTTGCGAATCAGTAACGCCACACCGGCACCAACCAGACCGACTCCAATGCCACAATACACACCAAGCATATAATCGTCAACGTTCATTTCACCGAAAAATTCACAATAATAAGCAACCGCTGCGGAAAAGATTCCAAGAACGATAAAAAGCCACATAAACTTATTTTTCGCCTTCAATTGTCTTCGAAATTCTTCATTATTGGTCGCCTTGGATCCACCAAATACGCAAAAAACTTTCATAAATTTTCTTCCTCCTCATCAAAAATAAAGATGTCCTCAATCGTCACTCCAAAAAACTGAGCCAGCTTATGTGCCAGTACAAGGGAAGCCTTATATCTGCCTCCCTCAAGGGATATGATCGTCTGTCTCGTCACATCCACCGCATCTGCCAGTTCACTCTGCGTGACACCACGCTCCTTGCGCAGCTCCTGAATCTTTGTTTTCATTATTTGTCCTCTCCGTTTTTTCCTTCGGATTCCTGTCTGCGAATCTGTGCAAAGAGAGCCACCGAAGCAAGAAATCCACACGCTGCCGGTGCATATGCATCCGTGTGTCCACTCACTGCCCATACTGCAAACCCGATTGCTGCAACCAATAAAACAACTGCTAATACTTTCATTCCTGACATTTTCATTTTCCTATTCTCCTCATGTATGATATTTTGTTAAGTATCCTTTACATTTCGAAGTATAGTGTACTTTACATGTGATGTCAAGTATATTTTACATTTTCTTATAACATCTTCTCCAGCTTCGCCTTCGCATCCTCATAACTTTCAAACACGATGCCGCGCATACCAAGCTTCTCTCCACCTTCAATATTCTCTGGTCTGTCATCGAGAAAAACGCATTCCTCCGGTTTCAAGTTGTAAGTAGTGAACAGACACTGATAGATATCTGCATCCGGCTTTACCATCTTGACCATACCGGAGATAATCTTGCCATCCACGATTGATGCAAAATCAAGCTGGTTGTGCGTATGCAGTTCAAAATAATTTTCCGGATAGTTGGAAAGCAGATAAACCTTATAATCTCTGCTCTGCAGCTCCTTGATCCAGTCGGTCGCATAATCGAACGCTTTCACAACCTTATCTTTTCCGTCTCGGAAGAAAAGGCGAATCTCTTCCTCATATTCCGGTGCAACCTTCACCATCTCATCGATGACCTCAGATTCCTGCATTACGCCGCGATCGAGTTCTCCCCAAATCGGATTTAAATAGGTTGCCTGCGCCATCTTCGGGATCTTGACTTCATCAATTCCAAGATCCCGCATCGCCTGATCCGGCTGAAATTTTACCAATACATTTCCTATATCGAATATAATATTTTTAATCATGCTCTAAGCTCCTTACTGTCCAAGTTCTGCGAACTTCTTTGCGCCAACCTTCTTTAACCAGAAGTACAGCAGTACATCGAGTACCACAAGTACCGCTCCGACAATCAGCAGATATCCCGCCGCCCCAATCTGATAACCAACCATCAGATACGGTGCAACCATGACAATTGTAAATGCCCATCCGCCAAGCATTGCGATCATCACATTCAGACTCTGTTTGATCGGTGCAAGTTCATTGGTCCACGTCAGATTCGGGCGCACAATGCCAAGCATCAATCCGAACATATCCATAAAAAACAGAAACAGTACCGGTACGATCACAGCAAGGATCATCTGCGCCGGATTCTTCCTAATAATGATCAGCATACAGATATCATAGATACAAAGCGGCACTGCCGTAACGCTCAGCTGCACACCAAGCTTTGCCTTGATCACATTCCATGCATCCACCGGAACGCTCTGCAGAATCCACAAACTCTTGCCCTCTAACGAGACAGACGGCACGACCATGTCGTTCATGGAAATCGTCGCACACGCTGCAACAACTAACAAAATGCAGATCATAGATCCCGATTCTGCGCCGAAAAGTTCTGTCATTGCAGGAAGGATCGCGCCACGTTTTATGAGCAGCAGTACACCGATGACCACGAAGAACAGTGAACCCAGTCCACAATTTAGCATATAGTTTGCGCTGGATGTAAACCGGCTGAATTCTTTCCCCAAAAGTGCTGCAAATTCGCCACGCTGCTTCGCCTTTTTCTCCTTATACGCAATATGCACGGACGGTCCGCTTGATGTCACGATTCCAATAAAGCTTCGTGCCAGAATATAGCAGGTAAGCACACATACGGCTCCGATACCGATTGCAAAAGAAAGCATCGCAAGTGGATCCCCCTCTCCGATTCTTCCGAAGAGATAGAATACGTATGCACTATCCTTCACCTTGTTACCATAAGCGATCGCATTTTCCATCAGATCATTGATCACGGTCTGTGCCTTGAAATAGATCCAATAGTACGCAGCCAGAAACAAAAGCGACGCAATCACAGTTGTAAAATTCTTATGTTTCAGCTTCAGGCTGATCTTCGCAACACACCATCCCAACGCACAGGAAAGGATCAAAACGATCAGAGAGATCAGCAGAACCAGAAGTAAGCCTCCGATCACATTTAGCACCGTTGCTCCTGCAAAGATCCAATACTCGATTACCGCCGGAACAATCACGATTGCCGAATACATCAGCCCCATCAGATATACCGTGATCAGCCTTGCCGCCAGAATACTGCTCACCGGAATCGGCATCGACAGGAGCAGATCGTTGTCCTTCGACAGATACAAGCCCGAGTACGTGTTAAAAATACTTCCAAATGCGCCAATCGCGATCGCGATCAATGCCATGATCAGGAAGAACAGCCATCCCATATCAACTGCAACGAAGCCTCCGCACAGACTGATGGATAGATAAGTAAAAAGTCCGCCTAAAACGCCTGCCATAAGTCCAACAAACAGCAGAATAAAGAGAACGGTTGACACTACGGATCGTGCCTTATTCTTCTTCGAGTCGTAGAAGTATCCACGGAAGATTTCATATAATTGTTTCTTAACTAAGACTTTTATCATACTTCAGCCTCCAGTTCCAGGAATACATCCTCAAGGCTGTCATCTCCCTTAACCTCTTCCATCGTTCCGCAGCGGATCAGCTTACCGCCTTTGATGATTGCAACTTTATCACACAATTTCTCTGCCACTTCCAGCACGTGCGTTGAGAAAAAGATAGCTCCGCCTTCGTCGCAGAGTTCGCGCATCATGCCTTTTAATATGTGGGCAGCCTTCGGATCCAGTCCCACAAAAGGCTCATCCATAATAATCAGCTTCGGATCGTGCAGCCACGCAGAAATGATGGCAAGCTTCTGCTTCATCCCATGCGAATACGCAGCGATCGGCTGCGCAAGATCTGCGGTAATCTCAAACAGATCCGCATATTTGCGGATTTTCTCCTGGCGCTGGTCGGCTCCGACTCCATACACATCTGCGATAAAATTCAAATACTTGATACCACTCATAAATTCATACAGATCCGGATTATCCGGAATATAGGCGATCTTCTTCTTACACGCAAGCGGCGCCGCCTGCACAGATTCTCCATCAATGTAAATCTCACCGGCATCAAACTTTAAGATGCCGACCACCGATTTCAGCGTCGTCGTCTTTCCGGCTCCGTTGTGACCGATGAAACCGTAGATCTCTCCGGATTCAATTTCAAGCGACAGATCATCGACCGCCTTCTTTTCACCATATTCTTTTGTCAGGTGCTCAATCTTCAACATTTTCATAACATTCTCCTTTAATTTATTACATCTTCAAGGTTCTTAGATATACTTTCTCTTCCGGCGAAATCCGTCTGCTCTCGATTGCCTTCTGGATCGATTTATTATGTGTCCAGGGTTCTAACACTTTGTTTTGTATATAAGGAATCGTCGCATCATACTGCTTCACGAGCGCAATACTGAAATACCACGCCACCGCCATCTTCACATAATATTCATCCGATTTCACGTCTGCCACAAGCTGCAGCATCTCCGGCCGGAAAGCCTCATCCAGATAAAAGCCAAGCAATGTCACAATACCAAACCTCACCGTATACACCAGTTCACTTTGCAGCCATATCTTCACTTTCTCATAGACATAAGGCAGATGTTTCTTAAAGATTTTCGGAGATAACATATCACAGGTTGCCCAATTGTCAACATACGGCAGAAACCGCTCCAGTTCCTCCAGGAACCGGTCTATATCCTTCGGATAAAGCAGCGATAATAATGCGCCATGTAAATTATTTTCCTCATAATAAGTATGTGGAAGTTCCCGAAGAAATGCTTCTGCCTCCGGCAGCTTCGCCACTTCCTTCGCATACTTTCGTAACACAGGTGTCCGGACACCAATAATTTTCTCAATCGGAATATTCGGTATCAGCTTCGCGTGGAACGCCCGGTAATCTTCATCTTTTAATTCTAATAATCCTTCCGTAATAATGCCAGCCATATGTTTTATCCTCGTCCTTTGTTCTCTTTCACTTATATATGATTTTGAATAATCTGTCTACCATTTGTCAAGTGAAATGCATAAATTGGCATGTAAGATGAAAATAAATACAAAAACAAAAAAGTCAGCCCCACAAACGTGGGACTGACTTTTAAATTTGCAAATAATTCTGTTTGAAAAATTATTTAGCTGCCTTCTCAGCGATTGCTGCCTGTGCTGCTGCAAGACGAGCGATCGGTACACGGAATGGAGAACATGAAACGTAATCCAGACCAATCTTGTGGCAGAACTCAACAGATGAAGGATCTCCACCGTGCTCACCACAGATACCAACGTGAAGGTTAGGGTTAACTGGCTTACCAAGCTTAATAGCTGTCTCCATTAACTTACCAACACCTGTCTGGTCAAGCTTAGCGAATGGATCATTCTCGAAGATCTTGTTGTCATAGTAAGCATTTAAGAACTTACCAGCATCATCACGAGAGAATCCAAATGTCATCTGTGTTAAATCGTTAGTACCGAAGCAGAAGAAATCAGCCTCTGTAGCGATCTCATCAGCAGTAAGAGCTGCACGAGGGATCTCGATCATAGTACCTACATGATACTTAAGATCTACACCAGCAGCAGCGATCTCAGCGTCAGCTGTCTCAACAACTGTCTTCTTAACGAACTTAAGCTCCTTAACTTCGCATACTAATGGGATCATGATTTCTGGCTCAACAGCCCAATCTGGATGAGCCTTCTTTGTATTGATAGCTGCGCGGATAACAGCCTTTGTCTGCATCTTAGCGATTTCTGGATAAGTTACAGCAAGACGGCATCCTCTGTGTCCCATCATTGGGTTGAACTCATGGAGGCTATCGATGATTGCCTTAATGTCTTCAACAGACTTGCCCTGAGCCTTTGCAAGCTTCTCAATATCAGCTTCCTCAGTAGGAACGAACTCATGAAGAGGTGGATCCAGGAAACGGATTGTTACTGGGCATCCCTCAAGAGCTTCGTATAACTTCTCGAAGTCTCCCTGCTGGTATGGAAGGATCTTGTCAAGAGCAGCTTCTCTCTCTTCTACTGTATCGGAGCAGATCATCTCACGGAAAGCAGCAATTCTGTCTTCCTCGAAGAACATATGCTCTGTACGGCAAAGACCGATACCTTCTGCACCAAGCTCACGAGCCTTCTTAGCATCAGCTGGGGTATCAGCGTTTGTACGAACCTTAAGTGTTCTGAACTCATCAGCCCAAGCCATAACACGTCCGAACTCACCAGCGATTGAAGCGTCAACTGTTGGGATAAGTCCAGCGTAGATGTTACCTGTTGTACCATCGATAGAGATCTCAGATCCCTCTGTAAATGTCTGTCCAGCGAGTGTGAACTTCTTGTTCTCCTCGTCCATGTTGATGTCGCCACATCCAGATACACAGCATGTACCCATTCCACGAGCAACTACGGCAGCGTGAGATGTCATACCACCACGTACTGTAAGGATACCCTGAGCAGCCTTCATACCTGTGATATCTTCTGGAGATGTCTCAAGACGTACAAGTACGACCTTCTCTCCTCTTTCAGCCCATGCCTCAGCATCGTCAGCTGTAAATACAACCTTACCACAAGCAGCTCCTGGAGAAGCTCCAAGACCCTTTCCAAGTGGAGTTGCAGCCTTAAGTGCAGCAGCGTCGAACTGTGGATGTAATAATGTATCAAGGTTACGAGGATCGATCATAGCAACTGCCTCTTCAGGAGTCTTATGTCCCTCGTCTACTAAATCGCAAGCGATCTTAAGTGCAGCTGGAGCTGTTCTCTTACCGTTACGGCACTGAAGCATGTATAACTTCTTGTTCTCAACAGTAAACTCCATATCCTGCATATCATGGTAGTGATTCTCAAGAGTCTCACAAACCTTAAGGAATTCAGCGTATGCTTCTGGGAACTCCTGCTCCATCTGAGCGATTGGCATTGGAGTACGAACACCGGCAACTACGTCCTCACCCTGTGCATTGATAAGGAACTCACCCATAAGCTTGTTCTCACCAGTTGCAGGATCACGAGTGAAGGCAACACCTGTACCAGACTGATCATTTAAGTTACCGAATACCATTGGCATTACGTTAACAGCGGTTCCCCAAGAATATGGGATATCGTTGTCTCTTCTATATACGTTAGCACGTGGGTTATCCCATGAACGGAATACAGCCTCGATAGCAAGCTTTAACTGCTCTACAGGATCGGAAGGGAAATCTGTTCCTAACTGATTCTTGTACTCAGCCTTGAACTGCTCAGCTAACTCCTTTAAGTCTGCAGCTGTAAGCTCTACGTCGTACTGAACACCTCTGTCAGCTTTCATCTTGTCGATGAGCTGCTCGAAGTACTTCTTACCAACTTCCATAACGACGTCAGAGAACATCTGAATGAAACGACGATATGAATCGTATACGAATCTCTCAAACTTTGGATCTGGGTTACCAGCGATCATAGCTGCTACTACATCGTCGTTAAGACCAAGGTTAAGAATGGTATCCATCATACCAGGCATTGAAGCACGTGCTCCGGAACGTACAGATACAAGAAGAGGATTCTTGAGATCTCCGAACTTCTTGCCGTTCTCTTTTTCCATCCAAGCTACACCTTCCATAGCCTGAGCCATAATTTCGTCATTGATTTTGCGTCCATCCTCATAGTACTGAGTACATGCCTCAGTTGTGATGGTGAATCCCTGTGGTACTGGAAGACCGATTTCAGTCATCTCAGCAAGGTTCGCACCCTTACCACCGAGAAGGTTACGCATGGTCATGTTACCTTCTTTGAAGGTGTATACCCACTTGTTTGCCATTTGACAATTCCTCCTAATTATCTTTTTAGTTTATAACAAAAGGCATTACTGCCTTTCGCATGCGAATTATGCCTGCAAAACGACAGAATTACTCCATCTATATCACAGACATAATTATTGTAACACAGAATTCGCAATACGCAAGACTTTTTTGTACAGATAATGAGCAAAAAAGCGTGAGTGATACCTGATGGTATCACTCACGCGAGAAAGCACTACAAGTGCATTTTTGCGAATTGGCGTTCACAAACTGCATTAATTATTTTAGAAAGCGAACTTTTCTGCAAAGTATGCATCCAGATCCTCGATCTTGATACGCTCCTGCTGCATTGTATCACGATCACGAACGGTTACTGCTCCATCTTCCTCAGAATCGAAGTCATAGGTTACACAGAACGGAGTTCCGATCTCATCCTGACGACGGTAACGCTTACCGATGGTTCCTCTGTCATCATATTCACAGTTATACTTCTTAGCAAGCTGCGCATAAACCTTCTCAGCGCCCTCGTTGAGCTTCTTAGAAAGCGGAAGCACACCGATCTTGACCGGAGCAAGTGCCGGATGGAAATGGAATACGGTTCTTACATCCGGTTTCTCCTCCGTTCCGATATTCTCCTCATCATATGCTGCGCAAAGGAAGGCAAGAACCACACGGTCCGCACCGAGTGAAGGCTCGATCACGTATGGAATGTACTTCTCTCCCTTCGTATCATCAAAGTACGTCATATCCTGTCCGGATGTATTCTGATGCTGTGTCAGATCATAATCGGTACGGTCTGCAATACCCCAAAGCTCGCCCCATCCGAATGGGAATAAGAACTCGATATCGGTTGTTCCCTTAGAATAGAAACACAGTTCCTCCGGAGAGTGGTCACGCAGACGCATCTCATCCTCCTTAATTCCAAGAGAAAGCAGCCAGTCGCGACAGAATGCTCTCCAGTACTGGAACCATTCCATATCTGTTCCAGGCTCGCAGAAGAACTCAAGCTCCATCTGTTCGAACTCTCTGGTACGGAATGTAAAGTTACCCGGTGTAATCTCGTTACGGAAAGACTTTCCGATCTGTCCGATTCCGAATGGAATCTTCTTTCTGGAAGTTCTCTGTACGTTCTTGAAGTTTACGAAAATACCCTGTGCCGTCTCAGGTCTTAAATATACCGTATTCTTTGCATCCTCAGTAACACCCTGGAAAGTCTTGAACATCAGGTTAAACTGACGGATATCGGTAAAATTGTGCTTTCCACAGGAAGGACAAGCTACATTGTGATCCTCAATAAAAGCAACCATCTGCTCATTTGTCCAGCCATCAACGGAACCATCCAGCTCAATATTGTTCTCCTGTGCAAAATCCTCGATCAGTTTATCGGCACGGAAACGCTCGTGACACTCTTTACAATCCATCAGAGGATCCGAAAATCCACCGAGATGTCCGGAAGCAACCCATGTCTGCGGGTTCATAAGAATCGCGCAGTCAACACCGACGTTGTATGGATTCTCCTGAATAAACTTCTGCCACCATGCACGCTTTACGTTGTTCTTCAGTTCAACACCGAGATTACCGTAATCCCATGTATTTGCCAGTCCACCGTAGATCTCAGATCCCGGATAAACAAATCCTCTTGCCTTTGCCACCTGCACGATTTTGTCCATTGTCTTTTCCATTATGTAGCCCTCACATTCTCTATTTTTTGACTATTCAAAACGCCTGTGCCACCTTTGTCAAAATGCGCCACAAAATCGATTTTTGAATAGCAATCTGTCTTGTTACTTGTAAATAATATAAGTATATACGGAAGAAAACTCACTTCCTGTATCCTTTGTCTCGTCACGGTCAAACGTAAATACCGGTTCTGTATCCTCCTCAGTCATATTGAGAAGATCCTCATCTGTCACCGCACCACTCGTCTCTGTTGTCTGCTCCGTCTCGGTCGTTACAACTTCTGTGCCGCTTTGTGTCTCACTTTCTGTGCTCTGCGTAGAATTCTTACCACTGTCAAGAAGTGAAGCTCCCTCTCGGATAGAAATTGTCCTGTTGTCAACATAAATGGTATTCTGGATTGATGCGAAAGCGATCGTTCCCTTCACCTGTACATTCGTATTACCTTTGATAATGACAACCTTGTAGCTTGGATCGTTTAAGAATTCACTTGAATCGCAAGCCTTTATCTCAGAATCAGACACCGATGCAAAATCCGCATCAAACGTATATCCGGCTGCCAGCGCTTCCGCAACACTTCCGGTAAAAAGCTCGATATCATTGAATTTCTGATAATCCGATGCCGATGCATATTCCAGCGTCAGAACCGCTGTCTTATCCTTCACAGTAAGATCCTTGCATTTTACAAGTTCCTTACCATTTTCCTCATTATATGTATCAATGGTCTGATCCACGTAATCCTTCAGCCCGTCCGCATCGTACGTCCCTTCGTCGAAATCTTCCACATCCGTTGATACGATACTGCCATCTTTCAGTACGAAAACCGTGCTCTCATCCGCCGCATAGGATGCGCCGCACCCGGCAAACATTCCGAGGCACATTACAGCCACAAGAGCCCATACCATGAATTTCTTCATTCTGCCACTTTCCTCCTCAAATTTACAGTCCATGATATTATACACTTTTGCAAATTTGATTTCAACCGAAAATCTGCAGTGACTTGAACTCATGATGCACGTAAAAGGACATATATTCCCGCATGATTGACTTAAGCTCCTCAAGCACCTCGTCCGAGACAGTAAAGGAATACAATTTTTCTACCGGTGTAGAAATAACAAACTGCAGCGTATAGCGGGTCGAATCAAGAATCTTTCTCCCCTGTACCTGCTTGGCACACTCCTCACAGAACATGCCGCCTCTTCTCACCGAAAAATAGCTTAGCCCCTCCGTCTTATGACAATGCATGCATTCAAACACCGATGGTCCCTCACCGTTTATCGTGATTGCCTTCAGTTCAAATACTGCTCGCACAAGTTCCTTGGGAATATGCGGGCTCTCCAGCGCACGGAGCGATTGATACAGGAGTTTTAACATCTCCACCTCATCACTGTTCTCCTGGCAGAAATACTCCGCAAATTCCATAAAGTAGAACCCGAGCGAAGCAGCATCCAGATCCGTAACCAGTTCACGGAAATAATTCTGGATGGATGCCTTCGTCAGATTATAGGAACTGCGCCCCTCGAATAGTTCAAACTCGCCGAATGCGAACGGATTCGTTGCTGCGAGAAGCTGACTTCCCGGTCTTCTCGCGCCTCTCGCAAAAGCTGTAATTTTGCCGCGTTCCTTCGTCAGAATCGTTATTCTTTTGTCGTAATCGCTAATGGGCATGGCTGTCAAAACCATTCCCGTCACAGTGATCGAGAGTCCCATGTTCTGTCAGTTCCTTTAGTGTCCTGTCTCTGTCATCCGAAGCATTCCGGTATGCCAGATAGTCTGTAACTTTTCCTGTTGTCCAAAAATCATCCCAGGTTTTCTCCATTGCAGCGTCCTCCCTTGCGGGGCAGCTTGTATCCGCCTCTTAAAGATAGAATCTGCAATGCATCGGATAACTATGCGAGAAAAAAATTGGAAAACGCCTTATTTGTCATCGTCGTGATAACCGAAATTCTTGATCAGGAAATCGCTGTCACGCCAATCCTTCTTTACCTTCACCCAAAGCTTTAAGTTCACCTTGGCATCAAGCAGGCGCTCCATCTCATACCGCGCGTTCGTTCCGATCTTCTTGAGCATCGCTCCCTGCTTTCCGATGATAATACCCTTGTGAGAATCACGTTCACACACGATCGTCGCGTCAATATCGAACATATTGCCGCCCTTGCGCTCCTTCATCTGATCGATTGCCACGGCGATTCCATGCGGGACTTCATCGTTTAATGCATGCAACGCCTTTTCCCGGATGATCTCGGCACAGATCGCACGTTCCGGCTGATCCGTGATCGTGTCCTCATCGTAGAACTGTGGGCCGTATGGCAGATACTTGAAGATAGAATCAATCACATCGTCAACGTTCTGTCCGCGCAATGCGGAGGTCGGAATAATTTCCGCGAAATCATAGATCTTGCGATAAGTATCAATGAACTCAAGCACCTTATCCTTCTCCACAGTATCCATCTTGTTGATGATCAGAATGACCGGTGTCTTTACCTTGCGAAGCTGCTCGGCGATATGCTGCTCGCCGGCGCCGATAAAGTTGCTCGGCTCAACGAGCCAGAGAACAACATCCACTTCGTTTAGCGTTTTCTCTGCCACATTGACCATATATTCACCCAGCTTGTTTTTCGCCTTATGAATGCCCGGTGTATCCAGAAAAACAATCTGTCCGCGGTTCATGTCTGTGTACACAGTCTGGATACGGTTTCTCGTTGTCTGCGGCTTGTTGGATGTGATTGCAATCTTCTGACCGATCAGGCGGTTCATAAGCGTTGACTTTCCAACATTAGGTCTTCCGATAATTGTTACAAATCCCGATTTAAAATTAGGTATCATTTGTACTCCTTCTTTAATATGTGTTAACTTTTGAAAAAGTTCACATGCAGCGTCCGGCCTTCGCAACGCGAACTTTCATGACCGGATGTTCTAATTTACAGGTTAACAAAGTGTCTGCACCGAATCAAATAATCCGCTCTCCGCACGGATGGCATTCTCGTTGCCGATCACGCATAAACTGTCATCTTCCAGTACCGATGCGATCAGATCCGCAAGGTTCCGGATATCCTCCGGTGTCGCATGCAGGATCTCATCACGTTCCCTCTGAATCTGCTCAAACGGAAGTTCCTGCAGATAGGCAGACATAGACCTGCTTCCCTTCGCCTCCGGATTCATCGGCGTATCAAGACTGCCAAACGTTCCGATCACATACTTGGTCATATCGCGTTCATCCGCGGTAAAGCTGCGCAGATAATCTGGAATATGCTCATATATATCAATCGTTTTGCCAAGATTTGGATCTCGGTACGATACGAAGTAACTCTCTCCTGTGCGCAGGAACGAACTCATACATCCGTAAGCACCGCCCTTGACGCGAATGTTGATCCACAGATACTCATAGCTCATGATCAGCTTTAATATCTTAAGGCTTCCGCGATAAGTAAATCCATGATCACAGAAATTACCGCCTCGTGCAACATACTGAATCTGCGAAGCGTCTGTAAATCCCTCATTCTTCCTGGAAAGTTCAAGCTTCGTCTGCTCGCCTGCCGCATCCCCCTGAGCGATCCGGTTCAGATAAGTCTCCATAACCGGCTTTGCATCCTCAAATGCCTTCTGATCCGCAGTAAAGCTGACCATCAGTCTCTTACGCACGAGCACCTTGTCGATCATCTCCTGCAGCTTCTTTACTACGCCTTCAGGATTGGTACGAATCTGTTCATCCATTCTCGTAATATGCTGATAATACTCGATTCCAAGTGTCGCATCCTGATAAAAAGCGTAGCGCGACTGATACGAGAGTGCACGCATCGCAGCGACGGTATGTCCGCTGCTGCTCAAGCTTACCTGCAGACGGGATTTCACCTGCGCGATCAGCTCCGTCAAACGTTTCACATCGGTGATATCCGAGGTGCGCACGATCTCGTCCACGAGCTTCATCGCCTCTTCCAGATTCTTCTCCAGCACACGGATGCGAACCTCAAATTTCACGGAAACAAGGTCTCTCTCATTGACCTTCGGATATACGCTGACACCACACGAAATTCCACCCGTATAGATATTGATTGCATTAAACAGGCCTGCATAGCTGTAATGCTTTGTATTGACATAACCAAGCACCGCACGGAGCACGCCAAGATACGCAATATCCTCCTGTGGGATATCATTACACTCAAACATCAGTGTCACATAATCGATTCCGCTTGCTGCAATATCATGATGCACAACCGGAATCTGACCGATGGTATCCTCGCGATTGTCAAAAGGCATCGCTTCCTTTCGCATATCCTCTCTCTTAAGCATCGGAATCTTCTTTAAATCCTCTTCCGGCGACGGCTCCTCCTGGTATGCATGAAGATGCTTTGTCTGTGCGATCAGATTCTCTATTTCCTCCACAGACATTGCAGCTTTTTCCTCTGCAAGTTTCTTCTCTAAAGCAGCTTCTTTGGCACTGTTTAAACCTTTTTGAGGAGCAACGACTACGACTGCCCCATGCTTATTCTCAAGCAGATATTTCCGGATCAGATCCTCAAAATATCCGGTTGAGATCTGGTTTCGCAGATATTCAAATGTATCCAGACATTCCAGATGGATAAACGGTTTCTTATCGTCAAAAAGCCAGCTCTCCATACACTGCAATCCATACAGAAGTCCCTTCGGGAACTGTCCGAAATCCGCCTCACGGAAACGGAACTCCTCACTGTTGATTCCGGCAAGAAGGGCATCCTTATTTAAACCATTCTCTACAAGATTCTGCAACGTATCTTCAATAATCCTTACAAAACGCTTCTTATCCCCTTTGTTGGCATTCTTTGCGACAATCGAGAAGAAAGGCTGCAGCATCTCATTCTCATAGGAGCCATACACATCCTGACCGATTCCCGCATCGATGAGAGCCTGACGTACCGGCGCTCCCGGCGCACTGACCAGAACATAATCAAGCACAGTAAATGCCTGATATAATGTCGGATCCAGTACATCTGCGATCACCATATTATAGGACAGATAAGTATTATTTTCTTCCGGATCATCATCCGTAATCGGGAACGTAGTCTCGACAAATTTCATCGCATCAAACGGCTTCTGCATCGGAATGTTCGAGTCGATTTCCATACTTTCGTACGCACTCAGATACGCACGATCCATCCACTCCAGACGTTCCTTCACATCCATATCTCCGTAGAGATAGATATAAGAATTGCTCGGATGATAATATTTATGGTAGAAGTCAAGATAATGTTCGTAGGTAAGCTCCGGAATATGATCCGGATCACCGCCGGAATTCTTGCTGTACGTGTTATCTGGAAAAAGCGTCTGTGCAATTGCCGTCTGCAGCACTTCATCCGGGGACGAATATGCTCCCTTCATCTCATTATAGACAACTCCATTGATCGTCAGAGGTGCATCCTCAGATTCCAGCTCATAATGCCAGCCTTCCTGCATAAAAATCTCTTGGTACTTCGTAATATTCGGATGAAATACTGCATCCAGATACACATCCATCAAATTCTTAAAGTCCTGCTCATTGTAGCTTGCGACCGGATACAATGTCTTGTCCGGATAGGTCATCGCATTCAGAAAAGTGTTGAGCGAACCCTTCACCAGTTCCACAAACGGATCCTTGACCGGGAACTTGTCGGATCCACAAAGCGTTGTATGCTCGATAATATGCGGTACACCGGTCTCATCCTCCGGCGGAGTGCGAAAACCAATAGAAAACACCTTGTTGTCATCATCGTTTGAAATCACACACACGCGCGCGCCGCTTTTCTTGTGACGCAAAATATATCCATCCGATGCGATATCCTCGATGCGCCTTTGTTCTAACACTTCATAAGCTGCTACGTTTAAATCTGCCATGTAAATCTCCTTTTTGTTTCATTTCCGCCTCTATGACTGCCGCCACAAAACGGATCAATACTTCTATCTCACTCGTCAATATCAGAATGAAGTAAAAAGACTATCACAATCTGTGATAGTCTTCTGAGTTATTATATGGAATCTATATAATTCTAAGCAAGACGTGTTACATTTGCTGCCTGAGGTCCTTTTTCACCGTCAACAACTTCAAATTCAACCTTCTCGCCATCCTTAAGTTCCTTGAATCCGTCCATGTTCAGTGCTGAAAAATGTACAAACACATCGTTTCCAGCCTCATCTGAGATAAATCCATAACCCTTTTTTGCATTAAACCATTTTACTGTTCCCTGCTGCATAACTACTTCCTCCTGATTTTCCTTAATAAATACAGCAATTATTGCCTTCTCGTGGATCGGTATCCACAATTACAAGACTAGCACATTCGTCCATTGATGTCAACCGATTAAAAAGCCTTATCTATTGGGTTTTATGGCATTCTACAGACACTACTCTTCTTTTTGCATGGCAACGGTAACATCCATCTGTGGATATGGAATCGAAATTCCATTGGCATCCAAAGCATTCTTGATATCTTCGGTCATTTTCCATCTGATTGGCCAGTAGTCTTCGGTCTTAACCCATGCGCGCACGCCCATCTGTACCGAGCTGTCCGCAAGTTCCGACACATAGACATCTACCGGTTCTCCCGGCAGGATTTTGTCCTCGCTCTTAACAACATCCAAAAGTACCTGCTTTGTCTTCGCAAGGTTAGCTTCATAAGATACTCCGATCAACAGATCGATCCTGCGTTTTTCCATATGAGTCACATTAGTAATGCTCGAATTCGACAGGGTTCCGTTCGGAATCAGGATCAGTCGGTTATCAATAGTAAGAAGCTTCGTATAGAAGATCGTGATGGAAGAAACCGTCCCTTCCTGCCCCGTTGCTCCATCGATAATATAATCGCCTACCACGAACGGTTTCAGCAGCAGAATCAGCACGCCGCCCGCAAAATTCGAAAGACTTCCCTGTAACGCAAGACCGAGTGTCAGTCCCGCAGATCCGAGTACAGCCACAACGGAGCTCGTTGTCACGCCAAACTGCGCCAGAATGATCATCGCCAGAACAAAATACAGTGAATATTTCACAAGTGAGCACAGGAAAGTCACAACACCCGCTTCCACTTTGCTCCGGTCTAGTGATTTTCTGATCAGTTTTAATAAAAATTTGATGATCCTGCTTCCGATCAAAAGAACAATAATCGCAACGACCACCTGCACCAGAAAGCTCAGAAGTGATGGCACCATTCCCTCCAGATAGGTCCGGATCGCTCCGGGATTGTCCGATATCTCCTGTAAAAGCTGTGCTTCTGTATCTAATTGTGCCTGCATAATTCCTCCACTATACTAAAAATTTCTTGATAAAATCGGTTCCAATCTGACTAAGATCTAGTCCATCCGCCATAACATCATGAATCTCTCCATGCGACTGAAACTGAATTTTGGCCATCAGCCATGTTTCAAGATCAAACTCCTTCTTAATCCGATGAACCTCACGGTTATACGCATTAACCTGTGAGTTCTGCTTGTAGTCATCATATGCCTGCAGTTTTTCTTCCGACGAAGCTTCATCCTGATCCAACACTTCCATAATCTTCTCATAATCCTGATTCAGATACTTCGCATATAGCAATTCCTGCTTTCGCTCGCTTACACTTTGATCTTTCATATCCGAAATCTTCTTGGAATTCTTATCGATCATATCTGCAGCCTTCAGCTTGTCATGAAGCGCGGCATCCTCCACTGTATCTGAATCATCCGCCTGCTTGGAATCGTCCGTTGCAACATCAAAGGATGTCTGCGACGAATCGTCATCCACCTTCTGATCCGAATCCGACTCGTTATCGGTTTCTTCCGAATCATCCTCCAGCGTTTTCTTAAGGATTTCAATCAGTTTCTTCTTCTCATCCTGTTCCTGCTGACTCGTCATCAGCTTCACATTGTCTGTCAGATCCTGTTGTTCTGACATTTCACTTTCGACTTTTTCCTGCAAATCTGCAAACAACTGCTGGCGCTGCAGGAAATTATCCTTAAGTTCCTGCAAAACATCCCCTGGCGAAAGCTTCATGTCCTTCATATCCTGCTGATGTTTCGATGCAAGATCCTTCATCCCTTCATTAAAAATGCGCTCCTGATCCTTTGTCAGCTTTCCGCCGTTTCGAACTGTATCAATAATATCGTCGATCGTAGACTCTGCCTTTTGCATCACTTCGTCCGCACTGCTGCTTTTCTCACTTTCTTTGAGCATTCTTGCCTTGTAGCGTCCCGACTTCGACAGATCAATTGTGGCTGCATTCGCATTGCCTGCCGATTTCTTCTTCACAGCACTCGTCTTTGAATTGTTCAGTCCGCTCATCTGCGCACCTGAAACTTTTCCCTTTGAGTGACCTATGTTTTGCATCCAGTTTGTCATCTTAATCTGCATACACGCTTCCCCTTATTCTAACGCAAACGTCTATTTCATAATTATATATCGACATAATAATCTTATTTTATTAGCACACAGCCATCTCAAGCACATCAAAATAATGTTCGAACGTCTTCCTGCAGCATCCCGGATCCAGGATAACAACACCAGGTGTCACAAGACCCGGTATCGCAAAAGCCATCGCTACACGATGATCCTCGAACGTTTCGATCTCGCACGCCTTCGGACTGCCCGGATGAATACAGATTGTGCCCTCATCAATTTCTTCACATACAATGCCTAGACTCGTCAGATTCGAAACAATCGCATGAAGCCGGTCACACTCCTGATAACGGATGTGTCCGATTCCCGTGATTGTCACCGGTGCATCCGCAAAGCAGCTGATCGCCGCAAGTGTGAGTGCCTGATCGGAAAAAGCCGACAGATCAAATGTTCCGCCACGCATTTTCTCCTCCGGCGGATAAAGCCTGATTCCGTCCTTCTCTTCCACACTCTTGCATCCCATCTGCTCCAGCACATGCAGGAATTCGGTATCTCCCTGCAGACTTTCCCAGTGTACATGATGTACCTTGGCAGGAACCGAAAGTACCGGACACATCGCATAGAAATACGCTGCTGCCGACACGTCCGGCTCAATCCGGTATTCACGCGCCACATAAGCCGAATCACCCGGAATACAAAAGGTTTCCTCCGACTGCTTGTTTACTTTGACACCGAACTGCTCCATCATCGCGATCGTCATCTTAACATACGCCATCCCATGATGCCCCTTCACATGGATTGTAAAATCCTCATGAAAAAGAACCGATGCGATCAACAATGCACTTAAGAACTGGCTGCTCTTGTCCACATCAATGGTCACCTCATGCCTGCCTACTCCATCGTTTCCGATTACAAACGGGAAATGATATTCTTCCTCTTTGAATGAAATCTGTGCTCCAAGATCTTCCAGTGCCATAAGCAGTTCCTGCATCGGACGCTTCTTCATCTGCTCCGAGGAATCAATATGATAACTTCCCTTCGAGAGTCCCAAATACGCAGTCAGGAAACGCGCTGCCGTACCGGCACTTCCAACGTTAATCTGTGCATCTGATTTTGGAATCATTCCACCACATCCCACAATTGTCACAACTGCATTCTCTTCATCAATCTCCACCTCAAATCCAAGATCAATGAGCGCCTGTAAGAAATGTCTGCTGTCATCCGAAAAAAGTACACCGCGCAGCACACTTTTCCCCTCTGCCAGCGCCGCGATCAGAAGTGCCCTGTTCGTAATACTCTTCGATCCAGGCACATCCACCTCAATCTTCCTACATACTGCCCTTTTTACTTCATACTTCTCTATGGTTTGCATATTTGCTGCTCCTTTTTCGAATTCTATATTTACGATTGCGAAACTCCTGTAACGGCGTGCTCCGGTGAGATGCCAGCTGCAGAGTCGGGTTCAGCCGGAGCACGCCATTCCATAAGTTTCGTCATCCCTCTAAGTGTATAAGAAAAAGGGGCTGCAAACATACAACCCCTCCGACTTTATAAATCATTGAAAATCTGATAGATATCTATCTTGAGTGCATCCGTATCTGTCATTCCGATAAATACAGCTCCGTAATGATATCCGTCTGCGGCCTCTTCGCAACGAACAATCTCGATCACGGTGTCAACGACTTCCTTGGTCCAGATCTGAATCTTCGTATTGTAGTAGGTTCCGACACTCAGCTGTGTCTTCGCATTAAAACCGATCCCACTTCGTGAAATATCTGTCACATCAACCTGAACATATTTTAAAGTGGTAACCCCCTCTTCATCCAGGCGTTCCAACTGGACATCCACATACAGATCCAGTCTCTTGTGTTTTCTCTTTTCTTCCATTATTCCGCTCCCTATACCCTTCATTCCTTGATTAAATGCTGTTAATATTGTATTACACAACCGACATTTTGACAAGTAAAATTGTCCGTTTACAAAACACGAAAATTGTGTCATCGAATAAACATAGCATCTCCAAAACTGAAGAAACGGTACTTCTCCTGTACCGCAATCTTATACGCATTCAGTACATGCTCTCTTCCTGCCAGAGCAGACACTAACATCACGAGTGTTGACTGTGGCAGATGGAAGTTCGTGATCAGTCCGTCGATCACCTTGAACTGGTATCCCGGATAGATAAAGATCTCCGTCCAGCCGCTCGTCTCATGCAGTCTTCCGTTCTCATCCGCAGCCGCCTCAAGCGTACGTGTACTTGTCGTTCCGACGGAGATAATGCGTCCTCCGTTGTCTTTCGTACGGTTGATCTTCTCCGCGGCTTCTGCCGAAACCATATAGAATTCCGAATGCATATGATGATCAAGCACATTGTCCACCTTCACCGGGCGGAATGTTCCAAGACCTACATGGAGTGTTACTTCCGCAATCTCCACGCCCATCGCTTTCACCTGTTCCAATAATTCTTTGGTAAAATGCAATCCTGCTGTCGGAGCCGCCGCAGAACCGTCATACTTGGCATAAACGGTCTGGTAACGGTTCTTATCCTTGAGTTGATGCGTGATATATGGCGGAAGCGGCATCTGTCCGAGCTGATCTAAGATTTCCTCAAAGATTCCCTCATAATGGAACTGGATCAAACGATTTCCCTCTTCCACAACATCGATGACTTCACCCGTCAGAAGTCCATCACCAAAAACGATCTTCGTGCCAGTTTTTGCCTTCTTTCCCGGCTTGACAAGTGTCTCCCAGACATCGTTTTCCTTTCTCTTTAAGAGAAGGACCTCGATCTTCGCCTGCGTATCTTCCTTGACACCGAAAAGGCGCGCCGGAATGACCTTCGTGTTGTTGATCACGAGACAATCACCCGGATGCAGATATTCAAGAATATCGGTAAAATGCCGATGTTCTACTTCCCCCGTCTTACGGTCAAGAACCATAAGGCGGGAGCTGGAACGATCCTCCAGAGGATCCTGCGCGATCAGTTCCTCCGGCAGATCGTAATCATAATCTTTTACGTTCATTCCTTCTGTCATTGTATTAGCCTCTTAACTGAATTCCCATGCTCTCTAATCCGTTTAAGATCTTCTTCATAGCACTAGTAATATCGTTCTCCTCAAGGTTCTTTTCCTTGCCTCTGAACTTAAGTGAGTAAGCTACCGACTTAAAGCCGTCCTCGATCTGCTCGCCCTCATATACATCGAACAGTTCATAGCTTTCTAAGTATTTTCCGCCTCTCTGATCGAAGATCTTCTCGATATCACCAACAAGAATATCTTTCGGAACAACCATTGATAAATCTCTGGAAGAAACAGGGAAATTTGTGATTCCCTCATATTTATAATCGAAGGATGCGCGCGCTACGATCTCAGGCATATCGATGACTGCGACATAAACACGTTCCTTAATTGCATAGTTCGCTGCAACGGTAGGATGAACCTCACCGAGATATCCGACAACCGTTCCGTCATAGACAACGCTTGCCTTGCGTCCCGGATGCAGGAAGCTAAGTTCTGCGGTCGGATCATAATGTGGCTTCTCGCGAAGTCCAAGCTGAGATAACAATTCCTCAACCACACCCTTCATCGTAAAGAAATCACCACTTCCGTACATACCGAATGTCAGCTGCATACGCTCCTCCGGAAGTTCGGTGAGCGGAATCTGCTTCGGCAGATAAATGTTGCCCATCTCATAGAGACGTACATCCTTATTTCTACGTCCAAAGTTCGTAGAAAGTGATGTCAGCATACCGTTCAAAGGCAGTGTACGCATAATGGAGTAATCCTCTCCGAGCGGATTGGAGATTACAACCGTCTCACGCAGCTTGGAATCTGCCGGGATCAGTAATTTATCAAATACCTTCGGGCTTTCGAAGGAATAAGTCATTGCCTGTGAGAATCCACAGAATTCTGCGACCTCACGCGCTTTCTCCTCCATGCGGAGCTTGAAGCTCTTGCCACCGGCTGTGGACTCGCCGCTTGGAAGTGTGACAGCGATGTTGTCGTATCCGAAGAATCTTGCAACCTCTTCCGCGATATCGGCATCACACAGAAGATCCTGTCTCCATGATGGAACAACGATTTCGTTTGCAGCCTCATCAAATCCAAGGTCAATCTTTTTAAAGTAACCGATCATGGTATCTGCATCGATGTCGGTGCCGAGAAGCTTATTGTATTTTTCAGGCTCGAATGGGATTCTGACGCCCTCTCTCTTTACCGGATATACATCGATTGCGCCGCCGACAACTTCACCAGCACCAAGCTCCTCAACCAACTGGCAGGCACGATTCATCGCTTCCATCGCAAGGTTCGGATCAAGTCCTTTTTCAAACTTTGCGGATGCATCGGTACGAAGTCCGATCTTCTTGGAAGATTTACGGATATTTGTTCCATCAAAGCATGCTGCCTCAAAAAGCATCGTGTGCACATTCTCGGTGATCATGGAATTCTCTCCACCCATGATTCCGGCGATACCGATTGCCTTGTCTGCATCACAGATCATCAGAACACTGTCATCCATTGTGCGTTCCTGTCCGTCCAGTGTTGTAAACTTCTCATCCTTAGCGGCGCGTCTTACAACGATCTCATGACCTGCAATTGTGTCAAGATCGTACGCATGCATCGGCTGTCCGTACTCTTCCATCACATAGTTGGTGATGTCGACAACATTGTTGATCGGACGGATACCGTGGGAACGAAGTCTCTCCTGCATCCACTTCGGTGAAGGCGCAAACTTGATGTTCTTTACAACTCTTGCTGTATAGCGGCTGCACAGATCAGCATCCTTAACCGTAACCTTAACGATTGAATTCACATCCTCGCTATTTCCTGTCTCTATTACAACCGGAGGAACGAACTCCTTATCGAATGTTGCAGCTGCCTCTCTTGCAATACCAAGAACCGAGAAGCAGTCCACACGGTTGGATGTAATCTCATACTCGATAATGCTGTCATCCAGGCCAAGATATGCAACTGCATCTTCGCCGACCGGAGCATCCTCATCAAAAATGTATAAGCCGTATTCCGGAGCATCCGGGAACATGTCACGGTTTGATCCGAGTTCCTCGATGGAACACATCATACCGTAAGAGTCAACTCCACGGAGCTTTCCGTTCTTGATCTCGATTCCTCCAGGAGTCTTGCTTCCGTCATGACCTCCTGCCACGCGTCCACCGTCCAATACAACCGGTACCTTTGCACCTTCTGTCACATTTGGAGCACCAGTTACAATCTGTAAAAGCGCATCTTTACCGATATCTACCTGACAGATGACAAGCTTGTCCGCATCCGGGTGACGCTCGATCTTCTTTACCTGACCGATCACAATCTTGGCAAGGTCCGCATCCATCTGCTCATATCCCTCACACTTTGATCCGGACAAAGTCATTGCGTCCATATATTCCTGTGCGCTGCAATCCAGTCCCGGAACGAGCGCTTTGATCCATTTTAATGATGTTTTCATCTAATTATCCTCCTAGAACTGTTTTAAGAAACGGTCGTCGTTCTCATAGAGAAGACGCATGTCATCGATTTCATACTTAAGAAGCGTAATTCGCTCCTGTCCGATACCAAACGCAAATCCTGAATACTCTTCCGGATCAATACCGCTCATACGAAGCACGCGCGGATGAACCATTCCACAACCAAGGATCTCGATCCAGCCCTCACCTTTACAGAAACGGCATCCCTTACCGCCACACTTAAAGCATGAGACATCCATTTCCGCAGACGGCTCCGTAAACGGAAAGTGATGCGGACGGAATTTTACCTTCGTGTCCTTGCCGAACAACTGCTGTACGAACTGTGTTAATGTTCCTTTTAAGTCAGAAAATGTAATGTTTTTATCGATAACCATTCCCTCGATCTGATGGAAGGATGGTGAATGAGTTGCATCCACTTCATCAGCACGGAATACACGTCCCGGTGCAATCATACGGATTGGAGGCTTCTTCTGCTCCATCACACGAACCTGAACCGGTGATGTCTGGGTACGGAGAAGGATCTTATCATTGATATAGAAAGTATCCTGCTCGTCCTTTGCCGGATGGTTTGCCGGAATATTTAATGCCTCAAAGTTGTAGTAATCATACTCAACCTCAGGTCCCTCAACAACTTCGTAGCCCATTCCTGTAAAAATGCGCTCAACCTCTTCGAGTACAAGTGTATTCGGATGGGAATGTCCGACACGATTCTTCTTGGCAGGAAGTGTAACGTCGATCACTTCCTTCTCAAGACGATGCTCAAGCTCAGCAGCCTCAAGCTTTGCCTTGGTTTCCTCAAGTTTTGCCTCGATTGCCTCACGAGTCTCATTGACCCACTGACCAACCTTCGGGCGATCCTCTGGAGCGACATCCTTCATACCCTTTAATACTGCGGTAAGTTCACCTTTCTTACCAAGTACAGCTACACGTACATCATTCAGTTTTGCAAGGCCATCGGAATTCTCGATTTCAGCCATTGCATGTTCTCTGATTTTCTGCAACTTTTCTTTCATGGTTTTCTCCTTTTTGATGATTATAATTTTTCGAATTGTTACGCGTAAATAAGTGTGCGCTTGCCGCACACTTTCGCGCCCGAGCGGATGCGCAGCATAAATTTCCACTCCGCGAGGTGCGCATCGTTGCAAGCTTGCTTGCATTTGCTGTATAGGAAATCCAATAGGGATTTCCTATACAACAAAAAGTCCCTTACAGTCCGAAGACTATAAGGGACGAATAAATCCGCGTTACCACCCTGATTCCTGTATCTTCTACAGGCTCTCATTCCTGCTTAACGTGCAGCTTCCGTCGCAGACTACTTACTGAATAAACTTCACCTGCGCAGCTCCTGTGCGAAAATTCGTTTCTTAACCTTACTAAGGAAGCTTACAGCCGATGACTTCCTCTCTCTTAAAGTGTTTTAAGAACTACTGAACACAATCTATGCTTTTAACACGTCTGCTATTGTAGCACAGGAATCCTTATCCTGCAAGTGTTTTTGTGATTCTTCACTTCATTTGTGCAGAGTCACCACATTTTTAATTTCCGGCTGCTTCGTTTGTTTTTACATCAAAAATATTTTGTATTTTTGCATCTTTGTAATATGCTTCCAGAATCTCCTTCCAGCTTTCCCCCTCTCTTCCCATCGCATCTGCTCCATACTGACTCATGCCGATGTCGTGTCCGAAGCCTCCGCCCGTGAGAACAAATTTTCCTTTCTTCTGACTCGTGATCTCAAAACATGCAGACGGAACTGAGGAAAGCCCGGTTCTTTTCGTTCCGTCGGCCAGTGTCAGATTGGTAAGATATGTTCCCAGAAAAAAGCGAATTTCATTCTCCTTGTCATAGATGCGTTCCCCACTCTCAAACACAGCGCGAAGCGAGAGCACGTAACCGCTCCTGCTGCGCTCCTTTACCTCAAGCTTTTTCAGATGTCCATACTTGCTGTCCATCGCCATCTGATCCGACAACTCTGCCGTCCAGCGATAATATGGTGAGTCCATATCTTTTGCTTTCACGTTTCTCATGATAAATTTATGAAAATTACGCTTTTTTGACAGGTTAACGGTCTTCTCCTTCGTATGATTTTCTGCAACTAGATAGTGTGGAGAATCCGTATTCCACACTTCAAGATCTTCGGAATATCCTGCCGAGGTTGAATAATAATAACAATTGATTAAACAATTCTCGTAAGTCAACACCATCCCTGTCGTATCGAGGACCGCCTGATCCGTAATCTCAGAACAATCCGTAGCATGATATACCTGATAAGAAGTTGTGTTATCCAGATTTGCTCCATACTTTGCATACTCTGTAGATTTCATCTGTTCATAGGCAAAGGTTCTCGCACACACCGCCTGCGCCTTTAGCGCCTCATAATCAAAGTACAGCGGCATCTCAGAGGGCAGTACATAGCGCACATAATCCTCCACCGGAAGTTCATTAACCAGAACATAACCTTTTGCTGTTTTACGGATCAGGAAAGATCCGGCATATCCGCTTCCAAGTTCTTTTCCGTCTTGGTCGCACAGATATAACATCCCCTCTCCCGGCTCGATCAACACTTCCTTCGTCTTTTTTTCTTTTAACAGTGACTTTGCGTTCACAACCGTTCCTGCAGCTACATTCGTTTCATCCGTGCGGTAAGCCTGATCACTTTTGACGTAAAGATTTGGATACGTCACACTATCCTTATTTTTGATCAGCACACGAATATGCTCCATGGCTTCTTCGCTTGTTTGGATCAAAGCACATGCCTTGTGTTCCGCTACAACAAGCCGCACCTTCGAATTGCCAACCACAAGATCATCAAGCGACTTCTGCCGCACCAAAAGCGTGCTCATCTGCTCTCCAGCAATCAGATATACCGGCAACGTTTCGTCATATGTAAGTGCTTCATACCCATTGATCTGAACCGATTGCTCAGAATAGCTGTCAAGTGTGCCTTCAATCGACTCTGCCTTGGCATAGATCTTCGTAATCTTTCCATCCGTGATCTCAACATCCGCCACACCAGTATAATCACTCGCTGCACTCTTATCCGCCACATAATATTTTCCCTCATACAGCACGATCAACTGTTTTTCCCTATCCTCATACAGATAAGCATTACAGAGTGTGCCGGAGAATGACTCCGCAAACGAAATATCTTCCTTTGCGCTGGCAGAGTGTGTCAGTTTTGCTACGATCACAAATGTGAGAACCACGGTCAGAATCGTGAGCAAAAGCAAAGTGATTGCGAGTATTTTCATACCATTTTTCTTCATAAAACCATTCGTGCTCCATTCCCTTATTTTCCATTTTAATTCTGCGTTTTGAAGTTTTCGCGATCATTTATTTTAACGCGCAGAAAGGAGCTGCCGTAATCGGCAGCCCCTCTTATCTTTCGTGCTTCACACATCTTTTGTATTTAAAAAAATCTTCGGTATCTTTATTCTTTCTCTTTAGCATAAACCCAAAATGCCGGTTCCTGCAATTTAGACTCCTAGCTAAAGCTAGGTGGGTGACCGCAGTCTGCCTTCTGCCTTCCACTGATACGAGGTGGCCTGACATCCAACAGTTCATATAGGAATCCCGTTTAAAGTAAATGTAGGTTCTAAATAGCAAGAGTTGTCGTACATCCCAGGCATGGTTTTATTATACTTTAATATGTTCAGAATTTCAACGTATAATTCGATGTACTTTTTGCCATCTGAGGAATTCTTTTCTTAATCAAAATATTTATCCTTCTGTCCGCGCAATCCGTGTGTAAAAAGTACCAGCGCTCCAAGAAAAAGCGCCAGTTCAATAAAACTCCAGATTCTTCCAAGCGATACAATTTCCAGGTCTCCGAGAATACCGATCACACCTGCGACAAGCGCCACAAGACCGAAGAAATACATATACGGAACCACACCTGCAATATATGCCTTCGTATCCTTGCACTTCTTCTGTTCTTCCTCTGCGATCACAAGACTGTTGATCTTACCGTTCTTCTTCATGAAGAAACCGGCAATTGCCAGATATAAGCCGAATCCGGCAATCACAATATCCATAAGTAAAATTGTTTTCATATGTTCCCCTTTCTGCCACGATACAAGTATTATATCATTTTATAAAACAATTCTGCAGTAGCTCACTGATTTTTAGCAGTTTTGTCGAAAATGCATTGAAGGAATTCATCATGTATAGTAAAATATACTTAAACATACAAAGGAGGCGATACTATGCACATAGAAGATGCCAAAATTCTTATTGCAGATGATTCCATTCTCGCAAGAAAACAACTAAAGGATATGATTTCCACTTTAGGAACGCCTGTTTTTCTCGAAGCCAAAGATGGTCAGGGAGCCATTGATCAATACAAGCAAAACAAACCGGATCTTGTTTTTCTGGATATTGTTATGCCAAACAAAGACGGTAATGCCGCAATCGAAGAGATTATGAGGGATGATCCCGATGCAACGATCATCATTGCATCTTCCATCGGCACACAGTCGCAGCTTAAGAAAGCAATCGAAGCAGGAGCCAAAGAATTTATCCAAAAACCTTTGGATCAGCAACAGGTCATCACCACTGTCAATCGTTTTCTGGAAGGGAGATAATCTATGTACACACAATTCTTTGGAACCTATCTGTTATCCGGTGGATACGTAACCCCGGAGCAGCTGTTCTCTGCGATGCAGCGACAGACAAAGGAACATATCAAGCTTGGAACGCTTGCCATTCACGCCGGTCACATGACGGCCGATCAGGTTGATAAAACCGTCATCGAGCAGACACATCAGGACCGCAAATTCGGTGAGCTTGCAATTGAACTTGGATATCTTACAGAAGAACAGGTATCCGAGCTGTTATCCCACCAGACACCTTCCTATCTGATGATCGGACAGGCTCTCTTAGATGACGGAATTCTTACCAATACAAGTTTCGAACAGATTTTAAATGAATATCATGACAAGAATGGTATCGAAGATCCACAGATTCCGATTGAGACAACCGGATCCGTCCGCAAATTATTTGAACATTTTTACAGCGCAGTTGAGACACCGGTCACGCACAACGGAGATATCTATATCGAACTTCTGCTCAATGACCTGATCCGTTTTATCGGTGCGGACTTCTCTCCTCTTACGATTGAGACCGTCCAGGATTTTCCAGTAAAATGCTGTGTAAAACAAAGTATTCTCGGCGCTTATTCTGCGAACACTTATATCGCAATGGATGAGCAGACAGCGATTGCTTTCGCTTCCAGATATGTCAAATATTCGTTCAATGAATATGATGAATATGTGCAGGCTTCTTTAGAGGATTTTCTCAATCTGCAAAACGGACTATTTACTGTCAATGTATCCAATGATTCCTCTACTGAACTGACGCTTGTGCCTCCAGAACAGATAACGGATGACAAACTCTCATTCAGCGTCAGCACCGGACATATTCCGATCCTGTATCCATTCGGAGAGCTTCATTTCTTTATTGAGTTGTTGCAAAGTCCGGAAGCTTAGAGACTTATATATCAAGCTAACGTCAACAGTCTCCGTTCCTTACGGACTCATTTGATAACTGATATTACACAAAGCCCCCACATTCATCCGAATGTAGGGGCTTTCCTGATCCGTCAGCAATTCAGCCAACCAAATTATTTCTTATCATAAATATTTTATACGCCAAGGAACTTCTTGACAACAGAAGGCATCTCCTCTACCTCACATACGGTATCGTGAAGAACCTGAGCATTGCGGATCTCTTCGATTGCCTGCGGTATAGCAACGTTACCAATCTTAGAGAGTTCGTCAACCAGTTCGAAATCACTCATGGAATCATACTTGCTGTCAATCGCATCCATGACACTTCTTGTGAACTTGAACGGACTTGCAGTACTAGCAATGACTGTCTTCGTCTCGGTATCTCCGGTAGCAGCCTTATATTTATCGTATACACCTGCGGCAACCGCTGTATGGGTATCGATAATATATCCGGTATCCTCGTAAAGCTTCTTGATCACTTCTGCGGTCTCAGCTTCGCTGGTATAATTTCCATAGAAATCAGAAAGCTGCGCTTTCATCTCATCGGTGATCGCGTATTTTCCATCTGCGGAGAGGCTCTCCATCAGTTTTGCATTCTTCTCGGCATCATTTCCTGCGATACGATAGATCAGTCTCTCAAGGTTGGATGAGATCAGAATATCCATAGAAGGTGAGCTTGTCAGAATAAACTCACGATTCTTATCGTAAGTTCCTGTCGTAAAGAAATCAAACAGAACCTTGTTCTCATTGGATGCGCAGATCAGTTTTGCAATCGGGAGTCCCATATTCTTCGCATAGAATGCTGCAAGAATATTACCGAAGTTACCGGTAGGAACCGTTACATTGATCTTCTCGTCTTTTGCGATCACACCATTTTTATATAATCTGGAATATGCATATACATAGTATACAACCTGCGGAACAAGACGTCCGATGTTGATGGAGTTCGCGGATGAGAACTGATAACCTGCCGCATCCATCTCTGCCTCAAGTGCAGAATCGTTGAACATCTTCTTGACACCAGTCTGTGCCTGATCAAAATTACCGTTGATTCCGACAACAAATGTATTGGCACCCTTCTGTGTCACCATCTGCTTCTCCTGAATCGGGCTGACACCGTTCTTCGGATAGAATACGATGATCTTAGTTCCCTCAACATCTGCAAAACCTGCCAAAGCAGCCTTTCCTGTATCTCCGGATGTTGCAGTCAGGATAACGATGTCATTCTTAACGTTATTCTTTCTGGCAGAAGTGATCAGAAGATGTGGTAAGATCTGAAGTGCCATATCCTTGAACGCAATTGTCGGTCCGTGGAATAACTCCAGATAATAAGCGCCGTCTGCATCAACGAGTGGAGCGATCTCCTCTGTATCGAATTTGCTGTCATAAGCTTTATCGATACAATTCTTCAGTTCTTCCTCTGTAAAATCGGTGAAGAACTTCTTCATAACCGCATAAGCGACTTCCTGATAACTCATGTTTGCAAGTTCATCCATACTGACATCCAATGAAGGAATTGTCTCCGGAACGAATAATCCGCCATCATCGGCAAGTCCCTTTAAGATTGCCTGAGATGCTGTAAATTTAAGTTGTCCGTTTCTGGTACTTGAATACATTAATTCCATTTTTTATCCTCATTTTCACATAAATTTATATTCTTGTGTGCTTCTCGTCCATTATAGGAAAAAAAGCATGTGGTGTCAACGCATTTCCTATGTTATACTAACACTGCACCACGATAAAAGTAATTGCTAACACAGTTTTAGGAGTATCATTTATGCTGGCAGGCGTCTATATTGCAACCAAAAAAGATCACCGTATATACTATCGAAGCAGTCTGACCTATCGCAGTAAGCACATCAGTCTCGGGAGCTTTGCTTCGGAAACCGAAGCGCATACTGCTTATCTTGCCGCTTTGCAGCTTTTAGAATCCGATGTTTCCGTCGATGATGCATTCCTTACCCCATCACTCCTTTCTTTTGAGAAAATCGTGATGCTGATCAATTTCCGTGACAACAACATGTACATTCCGACCCCGATCTACCTGCGTAAGAATTATTTCAGCTACTATCTTGCTACAGACCGGGAACTGAAATTTGATATTGATGATCTGTTTTATTACAGCAGTCATAAAATCTTAAAAAGACAGGGACATCTCTACGTCAATGACTACGGAATGCAGATCACGCTTTTGTCCCGCTACGGAATCAAAAGCCACGCGGTCTGTGACCGGGATTACCGCTTTGTCAACGGAGACAAAAACGATTTCCGCTATTCCAACATCGAAGTGATCAATCCATATTTCGGGGTCATGCGCTACATGAAAAACGGCATGTACCGCTACCGTGTCCGCCTTCATATTAACGGGAATCACACGATTGGAACTTACCGTGACGAGACGCGCGCCGCGATTGCCTACAATAAGTCTGTAGATCTGGCACACCAGGCCGGAATCGACAAAAAATATCCGGAAAATTATATCGAAGATCTCTCCGCCAAAGATTACGCAGAGATCTATACGAAGGTAAAAATTTCCAAAAAATACCTGGAATATCTCGACTCCCTGAAATCCGGTTCAAATTAAATCCACTTTTCGATTATCATAAAAAGCAGGGAACCTCCTGCACCATCCGGTATAGGAAGCCTCTGCTTTTTCAATTTAAATCATTATTTCTGATTGATATAATTCACAAGTCCCTCACAGTCGATGATCTTCTGCATGAACGGAGGGAATGCCTGTCCCTGGAACTTCTGTCCTGTTGTGACATCCGTGATCACGCCGGAATCAAAATCCACTTCCACCTCATCGCCTGCGGAGATCGCCTTTGCAGCCTCAGGGCACTCAATGATCGGGAGTCCGATATTGATGGAATTACGATAGAAAATGCGGGCAAATGTCTCTGCGATGACGCAGCTGACACCGGCTGCCTTAATGGAGATCGGTGCATGCTCTCTGGAAGAACCGCATCCGAAATTCTTGTTGGCAACGATGATATCACCAGCCTTCACATTCTTTACGAAATCCTTGTCAATATCCTCCATACAATGTGTTGCAAGTTCCTTCGGATCCGAAGAATTCAGATATCTTGCAGGAATAATTACGTCGGTATCAACGTTGTCACCATATTTAAAAACACTACCATGTGCTGCTTTCATATTAGCCTCCTTCTACACATCTATGCTATAAGCCAGAGCTTACATTACTTCGTCCGGTCCGGAAATCCTGCCTGTGATCGCACTTGCAGCAGCAACAGCCGGGCTTGCAAGATAAACCTCAGACTCAACATGTCCCATACGACCTACGAAGTTACGGTTGGTTGTGGATACACAGCGCTCACCCTCTGCGAGTACACCCATATATCCGCCAAGGCACGGTCCGCAGGTTGGTGTGCTGACGATTGCGCCGGCTTCGATAAATGTGCGGATCAGTCCCTCTTCCATTGCATCCAAATAAATCTGCTGGGTAGCCGGGATTACGATAACACGAAGTCCCTTGGCAACCTTCTTGCCCTCCAAAATCTTAGCGGCAATACGAAGATCATCCATACGACCATTCGTGCAGGAACCGATCACTACCTGATCGATCTTCACATCTCCGACCTCATCGATCGTCTTCGTATTCTCCGGGAGATGTGGAAATGCGACGGTTGGCTTTAAGGTACTTAAATCAATCGTGTATTCCTCATCATACTCAGCATCTGCGTCTGCCTCATACTCTACGAACGGACGCTTTGAATGCTCCTTCATATATTCTCTTGTCAGATCATCCACCGGGAAAATACCGTTCTTACCGCCGGCTTCGATTGCCATATTTGCGATTGTAAAACGGTCATCCATTGTCAGATATTTGATGCCGTCACCGACAAATTCCATGGATTTGTACAGTGCCCCGTCCACACCGATCATTCCGATAATATGTAAGATGACATCCTTACCGCTGATCCACTTTGCAGGCTTTCCGGTAATATTAAACTTGATTGCAGACGGAACCTTAAACCATGCCTTGCCTGTCGCCATACCGGCAGCCATATCCGTGCTTCCGACACCGGTCGAGAAAGCGCCAAGCGCTCCGTAAGTACAGGTATGGGAATCTGCTCCGATAATCACATCTCCTGCCACTGTCAGTCCTTTCTCCGGAAGGAGTGCATGCTCGATTCCCATCTCGCCTACATCAAAGTAATTACTGATCTCGTTCTTGCATGCAAACTCTCTGACACACTTACAGTGCTGAGCGGACTTAATATCCTTGTTTGGTGCAAAATGATCCATAACAAGTGCGATTTTATCTTTATGAAATACACCATCAACATTCATCTTCTCAATCTCGTGAATGGCAACCGGTGATGTGATATCGTTACCTAAGACCAGATCAAGATCTGCCTCAATCAGCTGCCCCGCGCTGACTGTTGATAATCCTGCATGCGCAGCCAGAATTTTCTGCGTCATTGTCATACCCATGGCTTTGTCCTCCTAATTTCAAAGCAATCCGAATGAGCGGATCACTCTCTAAATTTGATTATAGTTCTATATTTATCTGCATTCTAACATACATTGTTCCATAATTGAAATACATAATAAATATGTTTACCATAACTGCATTTCATGATATAATTATAATTATTATATATAGAATTTTCCGGGAGGTATTCATGAATCAGAATCTGTCATCCTATTGGATTTTTTATACGGTTGCCAATGCCGGCAATATTTCCAAGGCAGCCAAGGAACTTTATATCAGCCAGCCAGCGATCAGCAAGTCGATCCAGAAACTGGAAGAAAATCTGGGCTGCAAACTTTTTTCCCGAAGTTCACGAGGTGTCCTTCTCACCGATGAAGGCCAGATGCTTTACGGTCACGTGAAGGAAGCGTTTGAAACCCTCTCCCTCGGCGAAGACAAATTGAAGCGTTCCATCGAGCTTGGTGTGGGACATCTGCAGATTGGTGTGAGTTCCACACTCTGCAAGCATCTGCTCCTGCCCTACCTGAAAGAATTTATCCGGCGCAATCCGCACATCAGCATTTCGATCAGCTGTCAGTCCACAAACGAGACACTCCGTCTCCTTGACGATAACAAGATAGACATCGGTCTGATCGGCAAGCCAGAGAATCTGAAAAATATTAACTTCTTCTTTTTGGACAATATCAAAGATATCTTTGTTGCAAACCGCGATTACCTTGCAAACCTTAAGAAACGAGGTATCTCAGAGGAAGATGTGCTTAGCAATTCAACGCTTATGCTGCTTGATAAGAACAATATGACACGTCAGTATATCGATGATTACCTGCAGGAAAATCACATTACCGTTGCCGATTCCATCGATATTTCGGACATGGATCTTCTGATTGATTTTGCCAAGATCGGCGTCGGCGTGGCGTGCGTGATCAAAAGTTTTGTCAAACAGGAACTGGAGGACGGAAGCCTCGTAGAAGTGCCGCTCGGGTTCCCGATCCACGACCGCGAAGTCGGATTTGCCTACAAGGAGAACGCAAAACCTTCTCCTTCTTTACAGAACTTTATTGACTTTTACCAGACATATAAACCGGAGGAACATGCATGAAAGAACAGATTCACACTATCCCGATCTCAGACGCAATCGCCAATGCAGGCGAATGCCCATTCTGCTACATGGAACGCAAAACCGAGGAGCATATGATGGATTTCGTCCTCGGACACGGTGCTTCCTATATGGAAGCAGACATCCGTGACATGACGGATCGCGAAGGTTTCTGCCGCGCACATTTCAAGAAAATGTTCGATTATGGTAACTCACTGGGGAACGCATGGATCTTAAAAACACTCTACATGAGACATCTTGAAGAGATGGATAAGGAATTCAAGAATTTCAAGCCGGATTCGAGCGGTAAATCCTCACGCCTTTTCGGCAAAAATAAAGCAGGCAGCAACTCGATCGTTGACTGGATCAACAAACGGGAATCCACCTGCTTCATCTGCACCAGCGTAGAGAATACCTTCCTGGCATATATGAAAACGTTCTTTAAGATGTATAAGTCCGATGAAGAATTCCGCAAACAGATTGCAGATTCCAAGGGCTTTTGCATCGATCATTTCAAGGTACTCTGCGAAGGCGCCGATGAGATGCTCTCCGACAAGGAACGTGCCGATTTCTATCAGACGATGCTTCCGCTCATGCGTGAAAATATAAATCGTGTCTACGAGGATGTCGCATGGTTCGTCGAAAAGTACGACTACAAGAACCGCGATGCCGACTGGAAAAATTCAAAAGATGCGATTCAACGCGGCATGCAGAAGCTTCGCGGAAGCGATCCTTCTCTCCCACCGTATATATTAAAGAAATAAATCCAAAAAATAAAACGGAAAGTATCCTGTGTAATCCACAGATGCTTTCCGTTTTTGTTTTTTCTCTATTTTATAATTGTGCCTGCCCGCATTCGAACATGACATAAATACCCCAGATCCATCAATACGACACACAAAATCATAAGTATCGCATATCCAACCAGATATCCCGGATCGCCCATCCATCCTGCCAGCCAGACAAGCGGCGATCCGGCGGATGGTCGGTTCACAAACATATAGTTGACATTGAATCGCTTATCAAAGAAATAAATCGGAACCACAACAACGACCATAAACACAATGACTTTCCATAGTTTTTTGATGTCCGGCACAATTCCGTGGGACTGCAGCATCATACAGACATAAAGCACAATTCCCATATGAAACAGGAAGGCTTCCATCGTCAGGAAATGGATCGCCGGATAGAAATTCCAATTCGGAAAAAGCAACGCCAGAACTGCACCCGGAAGACACAGACTGTACAATACCTGTCCCAGCCACTCCCAGTGTGTCACACAATGGATCGCGCACAGAATTCCCGCCATGCTGCACAGATGAAGTGGCAGCTCGTACAGAAAATTCTCATGCAAAATCCAGATATACACAACCCTAAGCGCAATCCAAAGCACAAGCGATCCCGACACGATCACTTCCATTCTGTGCTTCCTCTTCTCTGATGATATACAATACCACCTCATAATTCCTACAATTCCAACAAAAATTATCCCAAGCCAGACAAAATGTCCGATATGAAACATTCCGAATCCGATCCCTCCTGGCAAATTTGTCTCATATGTAAAGAATTCATTCAAATGAAGATGCTGCATCTGCGTTAATTCCTCCGAAGTCGCGATCTCTATCTCATTATTTTATCCAATATGACCATCTTTATCCCAGACTTCTTCTGCAATCTCTTTCACGAGTCGAAGCTTTGCCCACTGCTGTTCCTCTGTCAGCTTATTTCCGATCTCGCAAGATGCAAATCCGCACTGTGGACTTAAATACAGACGATCAAGTGGAACATATTTTGCCGCCTCATGGATACGCTCGATGATTGCTTTCTTGCTCTCCAATACGGATGATTTTGTGGTAACCAGTCCAAGTACCACTTTCTTGTCTCCGGTTACTTTCGCAAGCGGAGCAAATCCACCGGATCTCTCATCGTCGAACTCCAGATAATAACCGGCTGCATTCTCCTCTGCAAATAATGCATCTGCCACCGCATCATAAGCGCCGCTGCTTGCATAAGTCGAGTGGAAATTACCGCGGCATACAGATCATCGATCACTTTCTTATAAGCAGTGACAAGATCATCGATCAATTGGTCATCACTGTCATAAAACTTTTCCGTTGCCTCCCGGTTAAAAGGCATTGTAAACTGTGCTAACACCTGCGCCGGTGCCGGAATCGTCTGCTTTGCAACCGTGTTCTCATCCTCGAACTGTTTTACAAAACGGAAATGCTCCACAAACGGATGCTCCTTACTTAAACCGATCTTACCTACAAGGTAAGTGTCATCGATCATTGCAGCCTCTCCGTGGAAAGGAAGTCCAGTCTTTGTTTTCACATGACCGACTCCGTCGAGTCCCCACATAAAATCCAGATGCCAGGTTGCACGTCGGAACTCACCGTCTGTGATCACATGATAACCAAGTGACTTCACTTTCGTGATCATGTCGGTGATTGCCTGATCCTCAACCTCTTTTAGCTTTGCATAATCAATCTTACCCTCATCAAATGCTCGTCTTGCCTGCTTTAAATTTTCCGGACGAAGAAAACTTCCCACATAATCATATCGAAACGGATTGTGTAAATGACTCATTTGTATGTCCTCCTTGTACGTTCTTGTTTTGACAGTCAGTTATCAAACTTTCAAGATGACTGTCTGTCTTTGTTTTGACCTGAGGACATTCTATCATCATATATTCAACAAATAAAATACATATACTTTTATGTTATCTATAGTTTTATACTATAATACATTACTTACCATTTACATGTCTGCGCAGCGCCTCCATGTAATATGTGGCATAGCGGCTTAAAAGGATATTTTTCCTTCGAATCACGCCGATTTGCATATGGCAATCCATCGCAAGCGGTCTTGCAATGATGCTCGATCCATTCAGCTTTTCATCGATCACACCGGAACTTACCGTAAATCCGTTCAGTCCAATTACCAGATTAAAAAGCGTTGCACGGTCTCTCACCTGAATATTCTTCGGGAAATCCAGTGTACTGATAAACTCCTCCGAAAAATAAAACGAATTGCGCTCTCCCTGCTCAAACACCAGATACGGATACGGCTTCAAATCATCCACCGTAATCAAAGTATGCTCCGCCAACGGATGATCCTTGCATAAGAACACATGCGGATTCGCCACAAAAAGTTCCTCGAAGACAAGTTCATTTTTCTTCAAAAGCTTCGTAATCACTTCCTCGTTGTGCTCCGACAGATACAGAATTCCGATCTCACTCTTCCCCTGCGCCACATCATCAATGATCTCTCCTTTTTAAATGCGAATCTTTAAAAAAGGACGCAGGATTTCTCCCACGCCCTTATAAGTATTATCGTTCGATTTCATGAATAAACAATCCACTTCGAAGCTTCGGCTCAAACCATGTCGACTTCGGCGGCATCAGTCTGCCTGCATCTGCCACAGCAAAAAGCTCCTGAATTGAAGTCGGATACATTGCAAATGCAACCTTACAATCCGTATGGCATCTCTTCTCAAGCTCCGTGAGACCGCGGATTCCTCCGACAAAGTCAATTCTCTTATCCGTTTTCGGATCGCCGATTCCAAGTACCGGTGCAAGAAGAAGATTCTGCAGAACCGACACATCAAGTCCCTCAACCGGATCATCCGGAATATCAGACGGCTTCATACTGCAACGATACCATTTATCATCGATAAACATTGCAAAATCCCCCTTCTTACCCGGACGCACATCACTTTCCTTAATTGAATCACCGATCATGCCGCCAATTTCCGTAACGGTAAAAAGTTCATTCATCTTCGCAAGGAACTGCTCCTTGGACATTCCGTTTAAGTCCCTGACAACACGGTTATAATCCATGATCATGAGTTCTTCATCCGGGAATAAAACCGAAAGGAAATAGTTAAACTCTTCCGTTCCATCATAATCCGGGTGTTCTTCTCTTCTCTTGAATCCAACCTTGACTGCAGAAGCTGCACGATGATGACCATCCGCAATATAGATGTCATCAATTCCTGCAAATGCATTCTGTATTGCCTCAATCTGCGTAGCATCACCAATCTTGAACACTCTGTGGCGGATTCCGTCATCTGCAACAAAATCATATAAAGCGGGTGTCTGCTTTACCGCAGCAACCACTTCACCGATGATCGGATTCGTGCGGTATGCAAGGAAAATCGGTCCAGTCTGCGCGCTGCAGGTATCCACATGATGAATACGGTCTGCTTCTTTATCGGCACGTGTATTCTCATGCTTTTTGATGATATTGTTCGCATAATCATCAATCGATGCACATGCAACGATTCCAGTCTGCACTCTGCCATCCATTGTCAATTCATAGATGTAATAGGCATTCTGTGTGTCACGGACAAAAGAACCATTGTCGATCCAATCAGAAAGCATCTCATGTGCCTTCGCATAGACACGCTCATCATAAGTATCTACTTCGTCGCCAAACTGCGTCTCAGCACGGTCAATTGCAAGAAACGACTGCGGATTCGCAGTAACGACGGCCTTCGCCTCCGCACGATTATAGACATCATACGGAAGTGCTGCGATCTTATCTACTTTATCTTCTGCCGGTCTGACACAGAGAAATGGTTTTATATTAGCCATAAATTGTTTTCTCCAAATGTACTCTTATTTTACTACACGGACACGAAGTACGCCGTCAATTGCACGAAGCTTGGCAACCACTTCATCGGTAACCGGAGAGTCAAGGTCAAGAAGTGCGTATGCATAATCGCCTTTTGCCTTATTCGTCATATCGGATACATTGATGTCAGCTTCTCCAAGAATGGTTGTATACTGTGCGATCATACCCTTGACATTCTTATGAAGGATACCGATACGTCCGGCAGTCAGGCATGCACCCATATTGCAATCCGGATAGTTTACAGAATGTGTGATGTTACCATTCTCAAGGTAATCACGGATCTCACGAACTGCCATAATCGCACAATTATCCTCTGACTCTGCAGTTGATGCTCCAAGGTGAGGGGTTACGATGCATCCCTTTGCGCCAACGGTTGTTGTGTTCGGGAAATCAGATACATATTTCTTAATCTTTCCTGCAGCGAGAGCGTCAACCATAGCTTCCTCATCAACAAGAAGATCTCTTGCGAAGTTAAGTACGATCGCTGTCGGCTTCATCATAGCGATAGCCTTGGCATCGATCATCTTTCTGGTAGAATCAAGAAGCGGAACATGGATGGTGATAAAGTCACACTCTTTGTAGATATCCTCTACATTGCTGATATGCTTAACACTTCTTGATAAGTTCCATGCTGCATTAACAGAGATATATGGATCATATCCGTATACTTCCATTCCCATATGGGTTGCCGCATTTGCTACGAGTACACCGATGGCTCCGAGTCCGATAACACCAAGCTTCTTGCCTGAGATCTCGATTCCTGCGAAGTTTTTCTTCTGCTTCTCTGCTGTCTTAGCGATGTTCTCATCGTTCTGATTATCTAAGCACCAGTTGATACCACCGACAATATCTCTTGCTGCATAGAGCATTCCGGCAAATACAAGTTCCTTAACACCGTTGGCATTGGCACCCGGTGTATTAAATACGACGATACCCTGATCTGCGCATTTATCCAGCGGAATATTGTTAACGCCAGCTCCGGCACGGGCTACTGCAAGTAAATTCTCCGGCAGCTCTAAGTCATGCATTGCTGCACTTCTGACAAGGGCTGCGTCTGCACCTGCAAGATCGTCAACCTTCTTATAATCTTCTGAAAACAGATCCAAGCCGACTCCGGCAATTGGATTTAAACAAGTATAATTAAACATTATGCATTCTCCTCTTCAAACTTCTTCATGAAAGCAACCAGCTTCTCAACACCTTCCTTAGGCATAGCATTGTAGATAGAAGCTCTCATTCCACCAACGGTACGATGTCCCTTTAAGTTTACAAATCCAGCCTCAGTTGCCTCTTTGACAAACTTTGCATCAAGATCCTTATCACCGGTTACAAATGGAACATTCATCAGAGAACGATCCTCTTTTCTTACGGTTCCCTTGAACATCTTACTCTGGTCAAGGAAATCATAAAGAATCTGTGCTTTCTCGATGTTACGTTTCTGCATCTCCTCAAGTCCGCCCATCTTCTTGAGCCACTTGAATACTTTACCGCAGATATAGATACCGTAGCAAGGCGGTGTATTGTATAAGCTGTCATTGTCTGCCTGTGTCTTCCACTTGAGCATGGTAGGTGTTCCAGGAAGGACATCATCTGTGATCAGATCCTCACGTGCGATCACGATAACCACACCAGCCGGTCCGACATTCTTCTGTACGCCACCATAGATGACACCATACTTGGTTACATCAACAGGCTCTGATAAGAAGCAGGAGGAAACATCTGCAACCAACGTCTTACCCTTCGTATTTGGAAGTGTCTTATACTTGGTCCCGTAAATCGTATTGTTCTCACAGATATATACATAATCAAGATCATCCGGGATGTCTAAATCTGAGCAGTCCGGGATATAAGAGAATGTCTCATCAGCGGATGATGCAAGCTCAATTGCCTCACCGTACATCTTAGCTTCCTGAAAAGCCTTCTTTGCCCACTGTCCGGTAACAATGTATCCGGCTTTCTTGTTCTTCATCAGGTTCATTGGAACTGCTGCGAACTGCTGCGAAGCACCACCCTGTAAGAACATTACCTTGTAGTTATCCGGAATATTCATTAACTCTCTTAAGTCTTTCTCTGCATCCTTAATGATATCGTCGAATACCTTGGATCTGTGGCTCATTTCCATAACGGACATTCCACATCCCTTATAATCCAACATTTCATCTGCCGCTTCCTTCAGTACCTCCTCCGGCAATACAGCCGGTCCTGCTGAGAAATTATAAACTCTGCTCATTTCAAACTTCCTCCTAAATCTTTATTTGTATCATATAATGTCACCATACGCCAGCATGATGACATACATCAACATCAGCCTATTTATATAAACCATTACGATTTCTCCGTTCTTCGAACTCTCGAAATCGCAACAAACATGCGCATTCCAGGCTATCGCCTTCCATGCTTATGTCTGTTTATCCGTCAAATAAATGCGCTGCTCCGTCTGCAAGCAGTCTCGCAGTGCATTTGCTTGACGGAATTATTTTCTCACATCGCTGCCATCAAAGCACTCACTGATTGGAGCTCCCGGTGCAACCATCGGCCATACCTTATCATCCGAATCAATGATCGCATCGATCACGAACGGCTTCTTACAAGCAAGCGCTTCCTTAAATGCGTCTTCAAACTCTTCTCTTGTCGTCACTCTGCGAGCCTTAGCTCCCATCGCCTCCGCAAGCTTTACATAATCAACACCATCATCAAGTACGGTTGCCGAATAATGCTTCTCGTAGAAAAGTGTCTGCCACTGACGAACCATTCCAAGAACATGATTATTTACGATCACTTCAATCAATGGAAGATTCTGTCTTGCGGCTGTCGCAAGTTCGTTCATATTCATACGGAAACATCCGTCACCGGCGATATTGATCACCTGTTTATCCGGATTCGCGGTCTGTGCACCAATTGCAGCGCCCAGTCCGTACCCCATCGTTCCGAGACCTCCGGAAGTAAGAAGTGTTCTCGGCTGCTTGTATTTAAAATACTGTGCTGCCCACATCTGGTGCTGTCCAACTTCCGTAACGATGATTGCGTCACTTGCCATCTCGTAGATTTTCTCGATCATATATGGGCCACTGAGTCCAACCGGCGGATAAGTCAGTGGATACTGCTTCTGGTAATCCGCAATATGGGAAAGCCACTCGGTATGACTCTGCTGCTCTAATTTACCATTGATACGGTCAAGAACCATCTTCACATCACCGATCACACTGTGATTTACGATAATATTTTTGTTGATCTCCGCCGGATCAATATCGATCTGTAAGATTTTCGCCTGTTTGGCGAACTTCTTTGGATTGCCGAGTACTCGATCCGAGAAACGCACACCGATTGCGATCAGGAGATCGCACTCACTGACACCGAGATTGGATGTCTTCGTTCCGTGCATTCCAAGCATTCCCGTATAACAATCCGATGTGCCGTCAAAAGCGCCTTTGCCCATCAGTGTGTCACACACCGGAGCATCCACACGCTCCACGAATGTCTTCAACTGCCTGCTTGCACCGGAAAGCACTGCGCCTCCGCCAACAAAAATATATGGCTTCTTCGCTTTGCTGATCATATGTATCGCTTTCTCGATATCATCCTCATCAAAGGTGCCTGCCTTCGGCTGCGGAATTACCGGTTCCTGCCTTGTATACTCTACTTTGTTTGCAGTCACATCCTTGGTGATATCAACAAGTACCGGGCCCGGTCTGTCCTTTCTCGCGATCGAGAAAGCGCGGCGGATCGTATCCGCAAGCTTCGTCACATCCTTGACAATAAAACTGTATTTCGTAATCGGAGTTGTAATACCTGCAATATCAATCTCCTGAAAACTGTCCTTACCGAGAAGCGATACCCCAACGTTACATGTGATTGCAACCATCGGAATCGAATCCATGTAAGCGGTCGCAATGCCCGTAACAAGGTTGGTTGCTCCCGGTCCGGAAGTTGCCATACAGACACCAACCCTGCCGGTACTTCTTGCATATCCGTCTGCCGCATGGGATGCTCCCTGCTCATGGGATGTCAACACATGCTTGATCTCCGGATGCTTATACAATTCATCGTATACATTTAAGATTGCACCGCCCGGATAACCGAATACGGTATCTACACCCTGTTCTTTCAGGCATTCAATAATAACCTGTGATCCTGTTAACTGCATTTTGTAATCCTCTAATCTATCGTTCTTATTCCTTAATCTCTAATACTGCACCGCGGTTACCGGATGTGACAAGAGAAGCATATCTCTTAAGGTATCCTGTTGTAACCTTCGGCTCTCTCGGCTGCCACTTCGCACGGCGGGCCTCCATCTCCTCATCCGACACATCAATATTCAGTGTCATTTCTGGAATGTTGATCTTAATAATGTCGCCCTCTTCTACCAAAGCGATTGGTCCGCCAACCGCTGCCTCAGGCGATACGTGTCCGATGGATGCACCTCTGGATGCGCCGGAGAAACGTCCGTCTGTAATCAAAGCAACGGAACTTCCAAGTCCCATTCCTGCGATAGCAGAAGTCGGGTTTAACATCTCTCTCATTCCAGGTCCACCCTTTGGTCCCTCATAACGGATAACAACAACGTCACCCTCTACGATCTTACCACCCTTGATTGCTGCGATCGCATCTTCCTCACAATCGAAGACTCTTGCCGGTCCCTCATGAACCATCATCTCATCTACGACAGCAGAACGCTTAACAACTGATCCATCCGGAGCAAGGTTACCCTTAAGGACTGCCAGACCACCGGTCTTGCTGTATGGATTGTCAACCGGACGAATAACTTCCGGATTACGGTTGACGGCTGTAGCAATATTCTCGCCGATCGTCTTTCCGGTTACCGTCATACAGTCCGTATTTAAAAGTCCGATATCTGCCAGTTCCTTCATTACAGCGTATACGCCGCCTGCCTCATTGAGATCCTCCATATAAGTAGGACCTGCCGGAGCAAGATGACACAGGTTTGGTGTCTTCTCACTGATCGGATTTGCGAAACTGATGTCAAAATCAAATCCAATCTCATGTGCGATTGCCGGAAGATGAAGCATGGAGTTTGTGGAACATCCAAGTGCCATATCAACGGTCAAAGCGTTTAAGATGGATTCTTTGGTAATAATATCTCTTGCACAGATATTCTTTCTGTACATATCCATAACCGCCATACCTGCATGCTTTGCAAGCTTGATTCTCTCGGAATATACAGCAGGGATCGTTCCATTTCCGCGAAGTCCCATTCCAAGAGCCTCAGTCAGACAGTTCATGGAGTTCGCGGTATACATACCGGAGCATGATCCACATGTCGGACATACCTTATTCTCAAATTCTGTAACATCTTCCTCGGTCATTGTTCCAGCGGCATAGGATCCGACTGCCTCGAACATCGAAGAAAGACTTCTCTTCTGTCCCTTCACGTGTCCTGCAAGCATCGGACCACCGGATACGAATACAGTAGGAAGATTTAATCTTGCTGCTGCCATCAGAAGTCCCGGTACATTCTTGTCACAGTTTGGAACCATAACAAGTGCATCAAACTGATGCGCGATTGCCATACACTCGGTAGAGTCTGCAATCAGATCTCTTGTAACAAGAGAATACTTCATTCCCACATGTCCCATCGCAATACCGTCACATACTGCAATTGCAGGGAATACAACCGGTACACCACCGGCCTCTGCAACACCAAGCTTGACAGCGTCTACGATTTTATCAATATTCATATGTCCCGGAACTATCTCATTATAGGAGCTTACAATTCCGACCATAGGTTTCTTTAATTCTTCTGCGGTAAATCCTAATGCATTAAAAAGGCTTCGTGCCGGAGCCTGCTGCATGCCGCTTCTTGCGTTATCACTAATCATTTTCTTATCTCCCTTACTTTTTCTATGATACACGCTCCGCAATCAGATCTCCCATCTGTGCGGTGCCGACCTGTGTAATTCCTTCCGTGCGCTCTCCTGCCTGCGGCATAATATCAATCGTGCGGTATCCTTCCGCCAATACCTTCTTGACAGCCTCTTCAATTGCATCCGCTTCCTTATCAAGATCAAAGCTGTAACGAAGCATCATGGCTGCACTAAGAATGGTTGCAATCGGATTCGCAATGCCTTTGCCGGCGATATCCGGTGCAGATCCGCCACTCGGCTCATACAGACCAAACTTGGTATCATTCAAACTTGCAGATGATAACATTCCGATGGATCCTGTCACCATAGATGCCTCATCGGATAAGATATCACCAAACATATTCTCTGTAAGAATGACATCAAACTGCTTCGGATCCTTGACAAGCTGCATTGCACAGTTGTCAACAAGCATATGCTCATAAGTTACTTCCGGATAATCCTTTGCGACTTCCTCGACCACTTTTCTCCAGAGTCTGGAAGAATCAAGAACATTTGCCTTATCGACAGATGTCACTTTCTTGCGGCGCTTCATCGCAATATCAAATCCACGCTTTGCAATTCTTCGAATCTCTTCTTCATTATATGTAAGAGTATCGGTTGCGGTCATTACCCCATCCACCTCTTCGGTCTTACGCGCGCCGAAATATAAGCCACCGGTCAATTCTCTCATGATCATCATATCAAATCCGTCTCCGATAATATCGTCGCGGAGCGGACATGCTGCCTTCAGTTCCTTATATAAATATGCAGGACGAAGGTTTGCAAATAAGTTTAAGGACTTACGAAGCTTAAGAAGTCCTGCCTCCGGGCGAAGTTCCGGAGGAAGCTTATACCACGGAGAAGTAGATGTATTACCACCGATCGATCCCATCAATACCGCATCGCTTGCGAGCGCTGTCTCAATTGCCTCATCAGTAAGCGGCACTCCGGTCGCATCGATTGAACATCCTCCCATCAGAATTTCTGTATAATTGAATTGGTGATTATATTTTTTTCCAATCTGATCCAATACCTTTTTTGCCTCTGTGACGATCTCCGGTCCGATTCCGTCACCGGAAATCACTCCAATTTGACACTGCATACGTTCTCCTCTTTTCCTTCAAAAAAATCTATTATTTACTAATATATAGCAATATGGCTTTCTTTTCAACTAAATTACTATTTTACTTTTTCATAAAATTGATAACCTGCTGTTATAGAAACATTGTTTACTATTCCTAATAGTTGTAAAAATTCTGTACGTTACCATGCAAAAGCGCCATGCTAACGAAAAAGGAGCCGCCTGTGACGACTCCCTTCGTTACTATTTGGATTCAGTAGCTTCTGTGGCTTTCTCAACCTCAGAGATTGCTGCCTTCTGCATCGGAATACGGCAGTTCTTATTGTTACCAAACTCTACGATAACGGTATCGTCAACAATGTCAATGATGGTTCCGTAGAATCCCGAGATGGTAAGAACTGTGTCGCCTACAGCGACTTCAGAAAGCATTAACTCTTTCTTCTTCTGTTCCTTCTTCTGTGGACGGATCATGATAAAATACATAATACCAAAAATAATAACCAACCATAAGATCATGCCGATCATAGAACCTGCACCGGCTCCGCTCGCTGCTTCAGCTAAAATTGAATACATCAATTTGTCCTCCTAATTAAAATACTATAGAATATAGTACACAATTTTTTTGTATTGGGCAAGCATTTTATGTTTTTTTTATTATGTTACCCTTTATCTATTCTCCCGCACTCATGCGGTCCAGCTTGTCTTTCTTATAAGAAGCGTATCTTCCATCGTCAAGCGCATCACGAATCTCTTCCATCATTGTATTATAGAAATACAGATTATGAAGCACGCAAAGACGCATTCCAAGCATTTCCTTCGCCTTCAGAAGGTGACGGATGTAGGCACGGCTATACGTGCGGCAGGCCGGACACTGGCAGCCTTCCTCGATCGGGCGCATGTCCTTCTCGTATTTCTGGTTGAACAGATTCAGTTTTCCGTGATTGGTATATACATGTCCGTGACGACCATTTCGGCTCGGATATACACAGTCAAAGAAATCGATACCACGCTCAACACCTTCTAAAATATTTGCAGGTGTTCCGACACCCATCAGATACGTTGGTTTGTTGACCGGAAGATACGGCACCGTCTCATCAAGAATATGATACATTTCCTCGTGGCTCTCTCCAACCGCAAGTCCTCCGACCGCATAACCATCCAGATCCATCTCCGCAATGCGTTTGGCATGATCAATACGGATATCCTCATAGATAGCCCCCTGATTAATACCAAACAAAAGCTGTTCTTTATTGATCGTATCCGGAAGGGAATTCAGTCTCGCCATCTCACGCTTGCATCGTTCGAGCCAGCGTGTGGTACGGTTAACAGAATTCTCCACATACGTTCGATCCGCAACACTTGACGGACATTCGTCAAAAGCCATCGCGATCGTCGATCCGAGATTCGACTGGATCTGCATACTTTCCTCCGGTCCCATAAAGATTTTGGCTCCATCAATATGGGAGCGGAAAAATACGCCCTCTTCCTTGATCTTCCTGAGTCCCGCAAGGGAAAACACCTGAAATCCGCCGGAATCCGTAAGAATCGGACGATCCCATGCCATAAACTTATGCAGACCTCCGATTTCCTTGATCAGTTTATCGCCGGTGCGCACATGCAGATGGTAAGTGTTGGATAATTCCACCTGACAATGGATCTCCTTGAGATCATCCGTGGATACCGCGCCTTTGATCGCGCCGACCGTTCCGACATTCATAAATACCGGTGTCTGGATGTCTCCGTGCACCGTGTGGAAAATTCCACGCTTTGCACGTCCTTCCTGTTTTAACAATTCATATGTAGCCATATTTGCTTCTTTCCTCTTTCTTTTCCTATTCAAATGCCCAATGCGTTCACTTCCGCATCGCTTTATGCTCCATTTCTTCGCTCAATATCATTTACAGATCCTGCGGATCAGAACGCCGTTTGACAAAAGCGTGGAATCAATATAGTGGCGTGCGAGCAGGATTTCGCCCTGTTGCTCCACCTCAATATCTTCCTCGCAGCAATTGATCAGCACCTCAACATAACAATCCGGGAAGTCCACCTTCTGGAACTGGATCACACGCTTGTGATCCTTGTAATCGTCCGGGAAATGGAAGTTACGGCTTTTGAGCAGAGGCTCCTGTCTGCGGAGACGGATCAATGTCGCGATAATCTCACTTCTCTCGGCATATTTTCCTGCTTCGATATCCGTCCAAGGCATACATCTTCTGCAATCCGGATCGTAACTTCCCTCCATTGCGATCTCCGTACCATAATAGATACACGGACTGCCCGGCATCGCAAACAGTACCGCAAGCTGCGCAAAATACTCATCCAGATTCTTCACATCCGAACGCAGCCGCTTCGTGTCATGTGAATCCAACAGATTAAAAAGTACATCGTTCGTCTGCTGCATATAGCTTGTATAGCAGCGGTTGATCGTATACTCAAAATCCTCATTCGTCAGACTCTTATCGATCCAGAAATCCTTGATGCTTTGTCCGAGCGGATAATTCATGACCGCGTCAAACTCATCACCTCTCAGCCACGGAAGTGCATTGTGCCAGATTTCACCTAAGATATAGATATCCGGATTGATGCCCTTCACGCTCTCATGCAATTCTTTACAGAAGCGGTGTGACACCTCATTCGCCACATCCAGGCGGATTCCATCGATTCCGTAATGCTCCACCCATTTTGCACAGATATCAACAAAATATTTTCTCACTTCCGGGTTATTCGTATTGATCTTCGGCATACCGTCATAGAAAGCGAACGTGTAAATCTGCTTCTTTTTCGCTGCCTGTCCATTCCGGTCAAACGGCCATTCATTGATCATAAACCAGTCATAATACTTCGACTCCGGTCCCTTCGCAAGGACATCCTGCCACGGTGCGAAGTAATAACCACAATGATTAAATACACCGTCAAGCATCACGCGGATACCGCGCTTGTGCGCTTCTTCTACCAGATGGATCAGCGTCTCTTCATCGCCAAAACGCGGATCGATCTTCGTATAATCGGTCGTGTCATACTTATGATTAGACGGCGATTCATTGATCGGTGTCAGATACAGACCGTTGATTCCAAGATTCTGCAGATAATCCAGCTTACTCGTAATTCCTACCAGATCTCCGCCGAAGCACTCATCATTCGTCACACTTCCGTGATCCCGCCAAGGCACCACATTGTCCGGATCAATGGAATGATCTCCGTTACAGAAACGATCCGGGAAGATCTGATACCAGACCGTATCATTTACCCATGCCGGGGTACGCGGCACATCACATGGATTCATCCACGGAAATACAAAGCACTGACGGCTTCTGCCCTCCAAATGCATCTGCTCGTCACTGACAAAACCATCCTCAAAGAAGAACCAGCTCTCCTCCGCAGTCTGTAACTTAAAATAATATTTTAAACGCTTGAACTCCGGGCGGACCGTTGTCGTCCACCAGATCTGATTCTTAAGCCTTTTCTTATAGATGATCGGCTCCTCGGTTCCGTCCCAGTGCTCTCCTCCGCCTAAGATACCGGCCGCAAACGGATCTCCCAAAATAATAGAGACCGCTTCCACATCGTATCCCGTCTTGATGTTGATAATTAACTCATCATTATTAAGCGGGTAACAATAATTGTCACTCGCCTGATGATATACCGCATTAAAATCCATATGTTCCCTCTTCCTCTTATTATAATTAATTATAGTTCCCTACACCATCTGTACCAGCCACACGTTACTGCGCACCATGAAATAACCAATTACCACCTTGATCAGTTCGGTCGCCTGCACCAGAAAGTATACCCCTACAATTCCGATTGCAGAATAATTTGCAAGCACAAATGCTACCGGCACAACGATCACCCATGTAAAAACAGAGTCAAACAAAAATGTAACCAATGTCTTTCCGCCTGAACGCAGGGTAAAATATGACGCATGTGAAAACGCGCAAAATGGCATAATAATCGCCGATACCGCAATAAAATCTGTGGCCAGACTCTTGATTTCATCCGTTGTGTTGTAAATATTCGGGAAAAGGCCTCCCACCAGAAGCATAATCGCAGCCATGATCGTACAGCAGAATACACTAAACACGATCATCTTATTGTCCGCATCCTTTGCTGCTTCAAGATCTCCTGCACCAAGATACTGTCCAACCACAATACTGATGCATGCACCAAGCTGTATAAATACGATGTTAAAAAGGTTTGTGATCGTCGTCGCTATATTAAGTCCTGCAATCACATCAAGTCCTCTGATGGAATAACACTGCGTAACCGTTGTCATACCGGCAGCCCACAAAACCTCATTGAGCATAAGCGGCATTCCCTTGATAAAGATTGCCTTGAATTCCTGCACAGGCATGCCAATTCCGACATAAGCACCCTCGAGGTACTTGTTCTTCTCCCGGTTCGTATGTGCCCACATAATAACGATGACAGCCTCAATATATCGTGAAATAACGGTCGCAAGGGCAGCTCCTGCCACTCCCATTCTCGGCAAAGGTCCGATTCCGAAAATAAGCAAAAAATCAAGCAGTGCATTACTTCCCACCGCCACAAAACTTGCAATCATCGGCACAAAGGTCTGTCCGGTTTCCTTGATATTCGTCGCATAAGCCTGATTCACAGCAAAAGGAACCAGTCCTACCATAACAATTTTCAAATATTCCAGACCATAACCTAACGCCTTGTCTGTCGCACCATTTCCAGCCGTATCGGTCAGATAAAGTGATATCAGATTCGATCCATTTGTGAGAAAAAGGAGCATAGCAACTCCCGTCACAAAAAGCGCTGCATACAGCTTAAACCGGAACGAATACATATGCCCCTTATGATTTCCTTTACCAAAATACTGAGCTCCAAAAATACTTGCTGCCGATACCGCGCCAAAAACGGCCAGATTATATACAAAGATCAACTGATTGACAATCGCAACTCCGGACATCTGCTCCGTTCCAAGCTGTCCTACCATAATATTATCCAGAAAGCTGACCAGATTTGTGATCGCATTCTGAATGATCATCGGAATGGCGAGCAACAGATATCTTTTATAAAATTCCCTGTTTCCTATATACTTTTGTTTAAATTTATTCATTCCTAAATTTTAGCATAAGTTTCTTGACTATTCAACGCCATGTTTCCTATAATAAAATACAGTTAAATAAATTCAGGAGGCAATTATGGCAGGCTCATCATTTGGAAATATATTTCGTATCACTACATGGGGCGAATCACATGGCAAAGGGATCGGTGTTGTCGTAGACGGATGCCCGGCAGGTCTTCCGTTATGTGAGGAAGATATCCAGAAATTCTTAGACAGACGCAAGCCCGGTCAGTCCAAATTTACCACACAGCGAAATGAAAGTGATACCGTTGAGATCGTATCCGGCATCTTTGAAGGCAAGACCACAGGAACCCCGATCTCTATGATGGTATGGAACAAAGATCAGCATTCTGCCGATTACAGCGAGATTGCATCCTATTATCGTCCGGGACATGCCGATTACTGTTTTGATAAAAAGTATGGTTTCCGTGACTATCGCGGCGGCGGACGTTCTTCCGGTCGTGAAACCATCGGACGCGTTGCAGGCGGTGCGATCGCAATCAAAATCTTAGAGCAGATGGGAATTTCCTTTCTTACCTATACCAAGTCCATCGGTCCGGTAAGCATTGATGCAGCAAACTTTAACGCTGATGAAATCAGCAATAACAAATTGTACATGCCTGATGCATATGCAGCGGCAAAGGCTTCCGACTACCTGGAAAAATGTTTAAACGAACAGAATTCTTCCGGTGGAATCGTTGAATGCATTGTAAACGGTCTTCCGGTCGGTCTTGGGGATCCGGTCTTCGAGAAACTGGATGCGAACCTTGCCAAAGCGATCGTATCGATTGGTGCTGTCAAGGGATTTGAGATTGGTGACGGCTTCGTAGCCGCAGAGGCAACCGGACTTACCAACAATGATTCTTTTGTCATGGAAAACGGACAGGTAAAGAAAGCGACGAACCACTCCGGCGGTACACTCGGTGGAATGAGTGACGGATCTCCGCTCATCTTCCGTGCGGCGATCAAGCCGACACCTTCGATTGCATCTACGCAGCAGACGGTCAATAAATCCGGTGAAACCATCGACATCAATATCAAGGGACGTCATGATCCGATCATCGTACCTCGCGCCGTCGTTGTTGTCGAAGCAATGGCAGCGATCACGATTGTGAATCTTCTTTTTTCCAATATGACTGCAAAGCTGGATCGTATCATCGACTTCTATCAACGATAAAAATCAACTTTACATAATCGCATAAAAAAAGAAAAAGGTTGTGGAATCAAATTTTATTCCACAACCTTTTCGTTATACTACATAGTTGGCACAATTGGTATCAACTACATACGGATCTCGAAACCGGAAATCATTTCATCAAGACTTTCTGCAGAAGCAGAGAGTTCCTGACTCGTAGCGGAAACCTGCTCAGATGTTGCTGAATTCTCCTGTACAACACCATTTACCTGTTCGATTGCCTGTGAAATCTGTTTTACAGATTCCGCCTGACGATCCGATACCTGACGAATCTTGGCAACTTCCATAACAACAGTATCCAGCTGTTCAATCATTTCTGCCATAAACTGCGAAGTCTGATCCGCAACACTGCTTCCGATCTCCACCTGATTCAGGCTGTTGGTCAGCATGACTCTTGTCTCTTCCGCAGACGCTGCACTCTCTTCCGCCAATTCTTTAATCTGCTCCGCAACAACGGCAAAGCCTCTTCCAGCCTCTCCTGCACGCGCAGCTTCGATCGAAGCATTTAAAGAAAGAAGATTTGTCTGGCTTGCAATACTTTCGATTTTTTCAATAACCGTCTGAATTTCATTTGTCGTGTCCGAAATATTTTTCATAGACTCGACCAATTCCTTCATTTTAGCAGTACCGCGATCTGCCTTGATTGCAACTTCCTTTGCCTGATCATGCACACGATCCGTAGACTGTGTATTTTCTTCTACATGTGAAGCAACTTCACCTACAGAAGCAGTCAGTTCTTCCAATGCTGCCGCCTGATTGGTCGCGCCTTCCGCGAGTCCCTGCGCACTCTGTGCCAGCTGATCCGCACCTGCCGAAACCTGATCAGAAGATTCCTTTACATTATAGATTGTCTGACTCAGTCCTGACTCAACCTCTCTCAGTTTGTTCAATACCTCGTTAAAATCACCGCAATAAATATCAACATTACTTGATCTTGCATCCAAATTTCCCTTTGCGAACTCTGCAAGAAGCTGATCAATATCATCGATAAACGCTTTTAAAGTTGATGAAGTTTTACGAAAACTCTGTGCGAGACTGCCAAGTTCATCCTGTGAATCATAGGACACTTCAATGTCCAGATTTCCATTTGAAATTGCTTCCGCCGCATTCTCAAGCTGCTCCAATAGTTCAAGAATATTGTCAGCAAGTGCTTTTATCATCAGCTGACCGAGCACCGGAATTGCAATCAGTCCAAGTACCGGAATGATCAAAAACACCGGATGTCCCAAAGCAACCAGTAATGCAGCAAACAAAATATTATTTACTGCCAAAACAACAAATATCACCTTGATAACCAAAGAAAGCTTATCTGCGATCTTTCTACTCTGAAAAAATTCTTTTCCTTGCATAAATTCTCCTTTGTACTTTATGTATTTCTATTATTGTTTTTCACTTCATATTACTTCTATTTTTTAATTTATGCAAGTATTTTGGAATTATCATATCGTTCATTCGTATGATTTCATTTATTTTTTATAAAGGAATTTTTCCGGCAAAGTCACCTTAAAATCCTTTGCAAGATCACGGAAATTATCCGGTGTAATTGTTTGGAGCTTATCCGGTCTCATGGATAACATTTTCACAAGAATCTCCGCAGACTTCTCTGCCGTATGCATCAATCCGAAAGTCAGGTCGAAATCAAATCCTGCTGCAAACATTCCGTGATGCGCCCAGATTGCAAGATCATATTTCTTCATCAATTCACTGGTTGCAACCGCGATCTCTCTTCCTCCCGGCACCATCCAAGGCACAACACCAACGCCGTCCGGGAACACGACCGGACACTCCGTTGCCATCTCCCACAATTCTCTTGTAAACACCTCATCTTCAAGCGGAAGGACAAATGTGAGTGCAATAATATTTGTTGTATGCGCATGATATACCACACGGTAATCCTGATTCTGAAGCTTCTTCACTTCAAGATTCATCAGATGACTTGGAAGTTCAGATGTAGGTCTTCCTCCGTTTACAAGCCCCCAGACAATGCGATAATTTTCGCCTTTTTCATCCAACTCGATCATACAGATGGAATCCTCCGGCTTAAGGATAACATTGCGGAAATACTTGCCGCTTCCGGTCACAAGGAAATACTCTCCGGCAAGATTCGGTACGCTTGTTCCGATCGGACGCCACTCTTTGGCTTTAAAATTTTCTTTTACCAATTCCACTTCTTCCGGTTTTACACGATAAGAAAGATTTCCACCGTTTCTCTCGTGCCATCCCTGCTCCCATCCGTCATTTGCCATACGGATAAATCCCTGTACAAATTCTGCATCTAAAAATTTCATTTTCATTTCCTTCTTTCTATTATCTTTTTAACGACATACAATCTCCACTGGTACATTCAGAATCTTTGCCACTTTAAGGATCGTGTCAATATGTCTTCCTACTGCTGCTGCCATATGATGTGTCGGTCCTGCCTCGCTCCATCTATTGCAGAATTCTCTCGCTCCTATAGAGAAACGCGTTCTCATGTTGGTATCTCCAAATGTAAAGATCGGTCCCTCTTCGTTCACGCCTTCCGCAACAACAAATTTGAAATTGCCATTCCTATCCTGTGTGATTCCAAGATAGGTTACATCTCCAACAGGCGGATAGAATTGTGTCAGATAGCCACCGCCCGTCTTACCATGAAATACATCTACGATTTTCATCGTTGGCTTTCTCGTCTGAGAGATATCCGCATCTCCGGAACCCGAATGACCGATAATGCAAATATCATCGTTGAAATCGATGGAATACATCTCAGATAACTGACCGGTACCAGCAATTGTCTTTAAAATACTCATTGCCATCGCCACTTTCATGTCCCCTTCAACCGCACAGGCAGTTCCCTGTTTGATCAGCATAGAAAAAGCAGGAATCAGCATACTGTCAAGCTTTCCGGCAATTCCCTGTGCAAAGCCGTCATAATGAGAAGCAATCATTCCAAGCTCTTCCTTTTTTACCCACTCTTCAAAGGCTACGACATATCTTGCCATATCCCATACGGTCTCAACGGTTGCACCACCTTCAACATCAAACGTTGCAAGAATATCTTCAGCTTTTGCTCTTATCGCGGCTTCATCATCAATATGATCCGCAATCGCCCACATTTTCTCCCAGTCAAACTGTTTCGTATAAAGCCCCATCCGGTTGTATAAGTTTGTCTCATCAATATACAGATCCATCATTCCGGGATATGGTCGTCCGATCTGCGCGATATTGGTATAACGGAATCTCCGCCGCACCTGAGCCGCCTTGCACCACTGTGCAATCTCTCTGGTAACATAATCATCTCCGCCTTCTACAACTCCCGTAACCACTGCATGTCTTTTTCCTGCCCGCTCCAGATCTGCAACCATTTCGCCAACAGCACCACAGGCATATAACTCGCCAAGCCATTTGGCTGTATCCGTATTGGCATAATCCGGTGCTTTTAATTTCTGAACGTTCACAAGAACCACCGGCACATCTAAGTCTCTGATTGCCGGAAGCATATTGTAGCTCGTCGCATAGGTCAGTAACTGTAAAATAACAAGATCTACATCTGCAGCCCTAAACTTTGCACCTGCTTCCATGGATAATTCTTTTGTTGTAACGATGCCTCCGTCAATGACTTCAACCGTGTCCGGAATTGCATTTTTAAAAGCTTTATACTGCGCTTCAAATTCCGGAACTAATGACGGGAACTGTGGAAGATATGCTCCGAGTGCAATAGAAAATACTCCCACTTTCGCCTTTGATTCTACTAACATTCCTTTTTCCCTCCATATCGATTTATCTCAAAAGACTGTGCGATGCATTGTCTTGCATCCTTCAAATCTGTAAGTTCTCCTGCCGCAATCATCTGCGCACAGATATTTCCGATTGCTGTTGCCTCACCTGGTCCTGCATAAACCGTTTTTCCGGTCGCCTTTGCTGTAAGCTTATTGAGATAATCAGCATTCGCGCCTCCACCAACAACATGAATACGCTCATAGTGTCTTCCTGTCAGTCCTTCGATTTCCTTTATCGTATCTGCATAACATTTTGCCAGACTGTTGTAGATCACACAGGCAACTTCCGCAATCCCCTGCGGTACCTGCTGTCCGCTCTCCTTACATGCCTTCTGCACCTCAACCGTCATAGAATCCGGGGCAAGGAATCTTGGATCATTGGCCTCTACAAGCGATGTGATCGTCTGTTTTGAAGCCAGTTCGCTGATTTCTCCAAATCCCAGTTCCGGGGCAAGTTCCTTGCGCACGGACTGGATCATCCAAAGTCCCATAATATTTTTCAGATAACGGAACCGGTGATCATATCCGCCTTCGTTTGTCAGATTGTGTATTCTGCTTTGTTCATCACAGGCAGCTTCTTTCAGTTCAGTTCCCATGAGTGACCAGGTTCCGGAACTGATATAAAGCGAATGTTCTTCTTTTGTCGGTACTGCCATCACTGCGGAGGCAGTATCATGCGTTGCCGGCAGGATCACTTTACAATCAAAACCTACCACTTTCTGAACGAAAGTTGTCAGATTTCCTACAACCGTTCCCGCCATAACAATGGGTTGAAACAACTCTTTGGGATAGCCCAACCGATCGATCAGATCCCAGTTCCAATCATTCGTTGTCGGATCAACAAGCTGTGTGGTGGTCGCGTTTGTGTATTCCTGCCTCTTATTGCCAGTCAAAAGGAAATGGAAATAGTCAGGAATCATAAGGAGGGTTTTCGCCTTTTTTAACTCGTTCGGAGTCTGTTGCATGATCGCCATCAACTGATAGATGGTATTAAACTTCTGCTTCTGAATTCCTGTAATTTCATACAGTTCAATTTCCGAAATCTGTTCATATACTTTTGCATCCACTCCATCCGTTCTTGCGTCCCGATATGCCACCGCATCACCGATTCTCTGATCCTGTTCATCCAGCAAAACGAAATCCACTGCCCAGGTATCAATTCCCATACTGTATGGAATCTTTCCGATTTTCCTGCATTTCTTCATACCGTTTAGAATTTCCTCATAAAGCTGATCCACATTCCATATCTTATGCCCGTTATGTTCCGACATTCCATTCGGGAAACGATAGATCTCCTCAAGGATCATTTTCCCATTCTGTCTGTGCGCCAGGATGTGTCTTCCGCTTGACGCTCCGATATCTACAGCCAGATAATATTTATTTTCCATCTCTAACCCCCTTCATCGTCTTTATCTGATAGTCAAACGATAACAAAAATAAGGACCGCTTTTTAGCCTCTGGTTAGACTAAAAAACTGTCCTTATTTTCCATTTTATCTTCTTGTATGCTTCTTCCGTTTTTCTATATACATACGTTTATCCGCAGCTTCGATCAACTGATTCAGATTTTCCACCTCATCTGCTGTATGTAAAGAACCTCCAATACTGGCAGACAATTGATAGCTTCTGTTTTCTTTTTGATTTTCTTTTTCCATCAAATCCCGGATTCTTTGTATGATCCTTCGCATTCGCTGCGCCGTCTCGCAGCTTCCAAATATAACAAACTCATCGCCTCCATATCGCATGATCAGACAGTCCTTCGGAACCGCTTTTCTTATTACTTCCGCCATCTCACATATGAATGCATCTCCAGCCTCATGTCCGATTCCGTCATTGACGCTTTTTAAGCCATCAATATCCAAAAAGATTACAAATGCTTTCTTTTTCTCCTGTTTTATCTGTTCGATCATGACATCTGCACTATAAAAGAAACCTCTTCGATTCAGCACCTGAGTGAGCATATCATACTTCCACATCCGATTGATCTTCTCATTCATCTGATTGATCCACCTCCATTTGCGTATGTTCTCAAGTGCCATACCAATATTCACCGTCCACAGATAAGAAAGTTCACTTTTTAATGCAAAGGTACTTTCCTCCGAAACACAGTATCCGTAGCAGACCTTCTGATAGTAGATTGGTGTCACTACATAGAATGTTTTCTTTGATTCTTTTCTAATTTCCGGTGGTAAAACTTCCTTTGAAGGGAATCTCTCGAACGAGGTAAACGCACCGTTATGATAGGCAATCGGAATTCGAACCGTTTTCGTATAATGATCACAGATCGGTTGTTCTCTTATGTTGGTCTTTCTATCGTCATGAAACGCAAATAATTCTTTGTCATCGCATAAACACATATAGAAATTTTTCATATCTGAACGAAGAACGTATTTTTCCAGACGCAGGCACAGTTCTTCTACACTTTCAAGACCAGTCAGATCCAGTTCCATACTCTTTAACGCGTCTAATGCTTCCTCATAGATCATGCATTTATTCTGATACTCGACGCGCAGATCTTCCTTTGTTTTTGTTGTCTGTTCTGCGCATCCGCAACTCTCCCTATACAAAATCTTTGTCGTAATCTGCGCACACGAATCCGGTTGTCTATCAAATAACAGATTGACGGCTGCCTCCCCAAGATTTTCCTGCATACGATCTACGGTTGTTAAAGAAGGCACACAAAATTCCGACAGTTCATCATTGTCAAAGCCTGTAATCAAAATATCTTCCGGTATCTTATATCCCTTTTGCCGCAAGCGCTCCATCGCACCGATTGCCATCGCGTCATTTGCAAAAACAATTGCTTCCGGCATATCATACTTTATGAAATATTCAACCGCTTTTCTTCCACTCTCACGGCTATAATTTCCGAAATAAATTTGTGAATTAGAAACAGGAATGCCATGTTCCTCCATAGCATCCCTATAAGCCTGATAACGTGCCACCCCTTCTTTTCCCTGAAGGATACCACATACATAATTAACTTTTGTCAGATGATGTTTCTCCAGTAAATGCTCTACAATCCGTTTCTGGCTGTCATAATCTGAGATTCCAACATTATGCATTCCATCTACGTTTTCATCAATGCTTACTGCTAGAATGCGACTATTTAAAATTTTCTTTATCAGCGTATCGGAAGCCTTATCATACTGAATGGAATTTTTCATAACGATCACACCATCAAAGGTATGAAAATCTGGAAGTTCCATAATGCGAAACGCACCAATCTTATTTTCTTCAGACTCGTCATAATTTACGAAACACGTAAAAATATAGACATCCAGATTCAACTCTGCCGCACGCTTTAAAACACCTGTCACAACACGATTCTGATTATCAAAACTGATCGCACCTGCAAGAAATGCAATTCTTTTTCTCATCGTTCTCATCATCCTTTGAGTACACCCTAAATTTTCTGAAAACGGTTCACCTCATTCATAAGCTGATTCGAAGAGTTCACGTTTTCCATTGCCATCTGTCTTATACATAAAATAGAATTGGCAAGGTTTGATACATTTTCCGTAGCACTGCTGACTCCCTGCGCATTTTCCTCTACGACAGTAGAAATATTGGTAATTCCATCATTTACTTCTCCCATTACGTTGTGAAGCGCAACAATATTATCATCAACAATTGCCATAACTGAATCCATATGTTCTGCTTTCTCATGGTACATGTCTGTAGCACCCTCAAATCCAACATAATCGCCCATAATTCGCTCGCTTACAAAACACATAAGATCCTGTGCATTCTCCATCAACTGATTGACTGCTGCAATGACTCCTGCGCTTATTTTCTGAATATCATTTGCTGTATTCTTACTATCTTCCGCCAATTGACGAATTTCATCCGCAACAACTGCAAAACCTTTTCCTGCTTCCCCTGCACGGGCAGCTTCTATGGACGCATTTAATGCAAGAAGATTCGTCTGGCTTGCAATATTTAAAATATCATTTGTCAAATTATTAATATTACCAATCTGCTGGCTTTCTGCAATCGAAGAATTTAATGTTACTTTCTTTTCTTCAATAATATGATAAATCTCACTCTTTTTCTTCTCGGTCTCCTCTTTTACCCCAAGCGCCAGGGCTTTAATATCCGTAGCGATCGCAACCCCTTCTGTTGCCTGATCACTCACACGATCGACTGCCTCCACAATTTCATTCGTGTTTTCTGTAAGTCCTTCTATGGAAGAAGAAATTTCCTCCATACTTGCCGTAATCTCTTCCATAGTCGCAGCAATATAATTGACATTCTCACTCGAACTGTTCACTTCAGTGTTCATCTGTCCAAGTGCATTCTGCATCACTTCTGACTGCTCACGAATCTTGTACATAACACTCTGCAGCTGCACAATAAAATTATTGATACCTTCCGATAACTGACCAATTTCATCATGCGATTTTACTGTAATGCGTTGTGTCAGATTTCCTTTTTTCTGGTTGATTCCATCGATAATATTTCCTAACTGCCGACTGGCAGTGCTCGCCGGCTTACTGACCGTTTTGATCATAATGAATAGTACAACTGCTGCTACGATCAGGAAAATGATAAACAATACTTTTGTCACATGAAGATTGGTTTCAACCGCTTTGTTATATTGTTCGGACTGATCTGAAATTCCACTCTCCAGCTGATTGGTAAGATTTTTTTCTGTCGATTCTCCCATATCAACAACCAGATTTTGAAAATCTGAACCAAGTGCAATACTTGCTTGTACAAAATCTCCTGCATCTACATATCCCTGAATTGTTTCGAATTGTATAAGAACCTGCGCAAGAAATTCCTCATATTTCCTGACAGCATCTTCCAATTGCGAATCCTTAATTTCCTTTAAATAAGCATCAATCTGCTTTTCACTCGCAGTGATGGTCGATACTTCCTCTGCCAAGGATGTCTCCAACTGTTCACGCAATTGGGCATTATCATACAAACTGATAATATTTAAATATTTCTGCCCTCTCTCCATGCTTTTTTGAATCGTAAAGATTTCGGTCTGAATTGGGATATATTTTTCTGTAATCTCAAATCCTGCCTGCCGTACACGATTCTGTGTCTGAATCGCAGCAATTGTATTTAATCCAAATATTGCTACCAATATAACAATCACTAGAACAACTTTATTTCCTATTTTCTTCATCGTAACACCTCACGGCTAACTTTTTCATTTTCTAATTAATCATAATATTTTCGAAGGAAATACGCCGGTGCACAGCTCCATGCATGACAGTAACTGTTAACGATCGTTCCACCATATGGAGATTCATCCGGATTCTTCGGATTATATAATTCCCAGAAGGTATCTGCGCCTAATTTTGCCATACCGCCCCAGTAATCTCTCATCACACGAAGTGCCTCTTCTTTTGCCCCGCAGCCGATCAAAGCCTCAATATAATAGTGATACATATACGGAGTTACCATCTCAACCGCATCCGGACAGCCTGCAAGATTATGTAAGATCTGAAGACCTTCTTTGGCATCAACCACACCACCAAGGATCAGCCATACCTGACTTGCGTAGGAGATCTGCCTGCACTCTCCACTTATAAATAACTGCTTTTCTTCGTCATAAAAATAATTTTTTGCAGCCTTCTGATACAAGGCATACGTTTCTTTTAAACAGTCTGCATCCTTGTCCTGTTTCAATTCCTCTGCAATTGCTATAGCGTTTTTTAACGCATACAATAAGACGCCCTGTGCCCCTGCCTGCTTGTTGAGTTCTAATGACCAGTCAAGGAAGCACCAGCCCATTTTGTCGCTGTCTCTCACAATGCCATCATCACCAACCGGCTTTAATGCCAAAGCAATCTGTGTTCTTGCTGTCTCCCATAAGTCCTCAAGAGCCTCTTTATCCTTCGTCTGTCTATAGTAATCCCACAGTGCAACGACAAATAGCAACGAATAATCAAACATGGAAGTATCATCAACTTCCGGTTCCGGATCTAAGAATACACAGGCACCAACCCGTCCATCCTCCATCGGTAAGGCTGCGAATAAATACAGACAGCCTTTTACCATATCATTCATCTGATAGGTCTCATAATTGGCAAGAGCCTGCAGTCTGAGATCCCCCATCCAGAGTCTTCTGTCACGCTTCGGTCCGTCCTCAAATACCTTCTGCATACAATCATGCAACGTATTACATGCAATGCGATCGATATTTCTTAATTCTTCATCTGCATTCTGATAAGTTTTTAATTTACGATCATCCGCAGAAGACAATGCAATCGCCTTGGCATCTTCTATAACCAGTTCAAATTTCGAACTGATATCCAGCACCTCAATTTTCACGTAACGAAACGAATATCTTCTTGGTAAAGAATATTCTCCCGGAACAATATCAACATGCGCCTGCTCCTGTTGTACCCATGCCGAACAGATCCAGCCCTGATAGTCCTCTACCCGTTCCTCGAATTCCTTTTTATTCTCAGCAAAGGAAAATCGAAGCCATACCGGTGCATCCGGATGGGATCCGGCATACCCAAGATTTAATTTCAGATGTCCTACCAGATGTCGCCCAAAATCGATTTCGACCGAATCCCCCTTCTTCAGAGGCTTGGCAAAAACTGACGCTTCCTTTGGTTCAACGATTGTTTCTTTTACTTCCGGCAACAGTTGTAACGCTTTATCCAATAATTTTAAATTCTTTACCATAACTTTTCTCACTCTACCATTTCAAATACTCTTTTCCACAGAACGGATCCACCGGATTCTTACCGGTAAAAGCACTTCTTCCCATCAATTTTTCGACAACACTTTCGATAACATACTCACTGTTTGAATATCCATTGATATATGTTTTGATCATCGGTACATCCACCAGATGATACGGGTTTGCAAGGCTGACAAATACCACCGGTCGCTCAGCTGCAAACCACGGAACATTGTTTCCGTTTCCCCAGAAAGTATACCAGGAGAGACGATTTGTAACCTTGTTTGATGCATTCTCGACATTTCCGATGTAAAGAACAAGATCATAGCTTTTCTTGAATGTTTCAACATCAAATTTTGCAGTCTCAAAATTCTCCTGTTCATATACCGTTACATCAAATCCTTCGTTTACCAGTTTGCTTCGGAAGCTTTCTAAAACACGCGCATTTGAAGGAAAATCTCCCAGGATCTCAAGCAGAACTTTCTTTGTCTTGCGCGGATTCAGTGGAAGTATACCTTCTGTATCTTTTACAAGTGTTACTGCCTGATCGGCACTCTCTTTTGCCCATGTGACATGTTCTTGCGTGCGCAAAACTCTAAGCGCATCCTCAGATGGTACAATCGCCTCTTTTGCTTTCTTATGCAGACCAAGAGATGCTTTCGTAGCAAGTATTCTCGTGACAGCCTCATCCAGACGCTGCTCCGAAAGAATTCCCTGCTTGTATCCATTTAACATATACTGATAATCTTCTTCCAGATCTTTATTGAAAAGGAACATATCGCATCCCGACTCAATCGCATATGGGACAGCTTTCTCTCTCTTCATCGCACAGCTGAAGCCTACCATGCAGGTGGAATCCGTAACGATCAGTCCGTTAAATCCAAGCTTCTGGCGAAGTAAACCTTTTAACAGCTCCGGCGAAAGTGTTGCAGGAACTAATTTGTCCGGAAAATCCGAATTATATGATTTCTGATATGCCGGTTGTGCAATATGTCCAACCATCACCGTCTGTGCCCCGGCTTCAATTAATCCACTATAAATTTTTCCGTATGTCGCATTCCACTCTTCACAGGAGAGATTGTTCACACTGGTAAGAATATGCTGATCCACCTCGTCACAACCATCGCCAGGGAAATGCTTGATCGCAACAAGAACATTTTCTTCTTTTGCCGCTTTCATATAGTTGAGACCACATGCCAGAACACGTTTCGGATCATCGCCATATGTCCGCACATTGGTAATCGGGTTTCTCCAGTTTCGGTCGATATCAACGACTGGTGCAAAAGCCCAGTTACATCCAACCGCCGCTCCTTCACTGCAGCTTACTTTTCCAAGACGATACGCATCTTCTACATCTCCGGTCGCTGCGATCTGCATCTGTTTGCCATACTGGGTTCCGTCCGTTGCGATTCCGCATCCGCCATCCTCCAGATTCGCCCCGATCAGAAGCGGAATCTTACTGTGTTCCTGCAGATACCGATGTGTCTCCTGCATCTCTTTTGCTTCGCCACACCGATACATGATTCCTCCAATATGATGGGAAAGCATCACATGTTCAAGGTAATCCGGATCTCCTGAATAACCGATCGGTACAAACAACTGACCGATCTTTTCTTCCAGCGTCATTTTTCTTTTGGTATTTTCCACCCATTCAATATCCTCCTGTGTGAGATTGAACGGCTTTTTTGTCAAATTGATCATGATTTTTCTTCCTCCGATTCCTATTTTCGTTTTCCTGTAAAAATACTTACCAATAAATGCTCGTTGCTTAAGTAAATCAGGAATACAACAAGAAGTAACGCATTAATGATCGCCTGCATGGAAGCATTTACCTCATTGGAGAATACCGCAAATGTCGAATTGAGCATCGACATGCATAACGCTGCAAGGAAGAAACCAATCTTCTCATTTGTAAAACGACCGATGTAAGAACCAATAAACATTGGAAGGAATGCTGTAAACATAATACTGATGGATCCGAAATTCAGCTGTCCTCCATTGATTGTCGTATTTCTGGCTGCATTTAAGAAACCGACAAGCCCCATCAAGCCTCCACAGATTACATAGCATCCGATTGCGTTTGGGATTTCCCGGATTCCGGTATTTACCGAAACCTTCTGTCCATTCTTGAGTGCATTATAATCATAACCGAATTTCGTATAATCAAAGAGTGCAATACTGACTGCCAAAACGACTACAATTATGATCGCCGCATAAATCCAGTTTCCTGTAAAAGCAGTCATAGAAGCATTCTGCACTTCTTTCATAACGTATCTGCCCTCTGTGATCGTAAAAAGAATTCCTTCATAGATCAGCGTTACTCCCAGCGAAGTAATGATTGGTGGTAAATGTAATGCAATATAAAGAAGTCCCGAGATCAGACCAAGTAACATTCCAAACACTACCGTAAGCACGAGCATCAGAAGCGCACTGTTTTTTCCTCCACTCAGAAACGAATAGGTAATCTTTGCACCAAGAACGGATGAAAGTGCTGCCATAGATCCAAGCGAAAAATCAAATCGTCCACTGTTTAAGTTGATGGATAATGCAATCGTTGTGATCATGACGATCGCTATGTAGACAACAAAGTTATCAAAGCTTGTCATATTGGTAATCATTGTTCTGCCTTTTGCCATACAGATTCCCTGTAACAGCACCGCTACCAGAACAGGTATTGCCAACGCTCCTATGATATTTTTGATGCAATGCTTATTTTTATTTTTCATGTTAATCTTCTCCTCTCATCTTTTAAGGTATGAATACCCTCTCCAAATAAGTGAACTCTTATAGATAACGTTCATTGATTTGGAGAGGACACGGCTCCGTTTCAGAAGCCGTGACCGAAAGCAGTAAAACAATTATTTTGATGCAACAAGTTCATTGATGGTATCAAATGTAACGGAATCTCCGATAATCTGATCCAGTGTTTCCTTGTTGTAGATAGGGTTGTCTCCATTATCTGTCTTAAAGAATTCGTCAAAGGAAGCCTCATCTGTCGCTACCTGATAATTCTGGCTTAAGGATACTGCATTTCCCTGTGCATCACGGATTACATTTCCATTGATTGCATTCATAACAAGTGCAAAAGCAGGTCCTACAGAAGATGAATATTTGCCGGCAAGATATACAAGTTTTCCATTTGTGATTGCTTCTCCGTTGCTTTCTGTGAAAGAATCAATATCTGAGAACTCAATACCTGCAGCATTTAACTGCTGTGTAAAGAATGTGGTAGCCATACCAACAGAGATAAATGCCTCCGGAGCTGCCTGGATTGCAGCATTGATCTCATCGGTTGTTGTATCGCCATATCCCTGAAGATAAGACACGATCTGGATATCTCCAGAAATCTTGGATAAATCAACTCCCTGATCTGCAAAGATCATACCAACCACATCAGACTCATCCGTTGCTCCTCCATAAGAGAGACCTAAGCCGGAAAGAACACCTGCAACACGATATACATGCATTGGATTCGGAATGAATGCTCCATAGATTGCTGCAGTCTTAATGCCTTTGTCTGCAAAGAACTTGCCCATCTCTACACCAGCTTCATACTCGGTATCCATGCTTGGTCCAACCTGTCCAAGGAAATACTCATTCGTCTTATATTTTTCAAACTGCTCCTGATCCAGTGTTCCTGCTGCAACTGCATAATAGATCTGATTCTCCTCACATGTTTCAATCTGTAATGCACGATCATTGCTGGACAGTGAAATAACCGCCTGATAACCCTGTGATGCAAATTTCTCGATTGCTGACTTCTCGCTTGCAGCATCTTTGAGTTCATCTGTGTAAGTAAATGTCACACCATACTGATCTGCAACATAGTTCTCATAGTATGAACGGAAACCTAACGCTTCCTCACCACTGACATCCTGAACCAGAACACCAATCTTGACATCTCCAGCCGGTTTTGTCTCCTCCTGCTGTGTTCCCGCAACACTTGTGTCATTTGTTGCTTCATTGCTGCTGCCGCAGCCAACCAGCATCGTAAGAGACATCGCTGCTGCAAGTCCAAGGCTTACCAGTTTCTTCATTGTTCGTTTCATAGAATTTTTCCTCCCTATTTTCATTTAAATTTATCTTTAACACACTATGTGTTAAATTCATTTTTATCGCGGCAGCATCTGCGAGCGATAATTTACACTTGCGACATACACGACTGCCAGGAAAAAGACTGCACTGACAATCTGTGTGATTCCATATCCGGATGTCGAGTCGATAAGCAGATCCAGAATGTTATTTAATACAATATAAGAAAATCCTCCGACCACAGCCGCATAAATTTTAGATCTTGCACCTCCTGAGATCGGCATACCACCAAACACGATGGCAACCATAATGTTCATTCCAATATCTCCAGCAGTTGTCGTTGTTACAGATGGTGTATAAACCAGTGTCATAAATGCGCCGATTCCAACGCCAATTCCTGCAAGCAGGAATCCAAGGATTGCGTATGTATTGTATTTAATTCCTGAAAGCTGTGCGCAGATTGGATTTCCACCCACAAATTTTTCTCTTCTTCCGAATTTTGTAAAATCGAAAATAAAGATACAGACGGCTACCCAGATTACCAGAACAATAATCTTGAAAACAGAATTATCAAGATGCTTTACAACTTCACTCGGGATACTGATTCCACCGACAGCGCCACCCTTCGTTGTTATAATCTGCGAAGCGATTGCCGACAGAACCGACATCATTGCTACCGTCGTGACAAACACCGGAATATGGAAGATTGATGCCAGCACAGAGTTTAATAACGAACATCCAACGCCAGCCAACATGATCACCAGTAACATCAACACAAAATTTTCGGTTGCATTGTAAGTTAATACACCAAGTGTAGCGGCAAAAAGCGTTGCAGCTCCCAAACTGATATCAAAGGATCCTAACGTATAGATAAAGATTGCACCTGTCGCAACAATCGATAACACGATTCCCTCATTGAAAATAATCTTGATATACATATCCAACCGGTATCCTTTGGAACTTACGATTCCGCAAAATACTGCAAATAGTACTATTAGTGCTACAAAAGGTAACGCACCTATCATTATTTTTTTACTTTTCGTCATCCCTTTTGGCCTCCTAAATCATATATTCGATAATCTGTGCATCGGAAAGAGTTTCGCTTCTCTCAAACTCAGCGGTAATCTCTCCGTCTTTCATGATCAGAACCCGGTCACTCATTCCGATCAGTTCCGGCAATTCCTCGCTGATCATAAGAATGGATTTGCCCTCATTTTTCAGTTTGACCATAAGCTGATACATTGCCTGTTTTACACCAATATCAACGCCTCGTGTCGGACAGTCGAGGATCAGGATCTCACTTCCACATCCAATCCATTTTCCGAATACAACCTTCTGCTTGTTTCCTCCGGACAGCTGTGATACTATCTGATCTCTTCCGGCACATTTAATGGATAATTCCTCAATCTGATGATTGACATATTTTTTCTCACGATTCTTTAGTACAAGAAAATCCTTGACCGCGAACTCGCTCATTCCCGCGATTGAAATATTGTCCTCAATACTTGCACTCAAACAGAGTGATTCCACATCTCTATCCTTGGCAACATATCCCACTCGCTTCTTCATCGCTGTTGAAGGTCTGTCAATGACGGTTCCATCTCCAACCGTAACGCTGCCTTCTTCCGGTTTCACTGCACCGAAGCAAACTTTTCCAAGTGTATGCATTCCACAATGTGCCAGACCACCGATGCCAACAATCTCGCCTTTTCTCACCTGAAAAGAGATTCCTTTCAGTCGGTCCGTATAAACCAGATTCTTTACATCGAGCGCAACTTCTTCCTGTGCGCTCGCTTTAAAATCACTGCGATAATAATCCCCCTGCAGCTCTCTTCCGATCATACTCGCACGGATTGCGCCCGGCTCAAACTCCTGCTTATCAAAAGTACGGATAATCTTTCCATCTCTGAGAACTGTTAAGGTATCACAGACTTCCATAATTTCATCCAGATCATGTGAAATGAAGATCACCGATTTATTTTCCTTGCGGAATCGGTTCATGATATCATATAAAATTTTTCTTCCATCATGAGATAATGCGGTACTCGTCTCATCAATGACAAGAATCTGCGGCTGTTTCATAACCACCTTGGCGATCTCAACAAGCTTTCTCGTCTGGAAATCCAGCTGCTGCATAAGCATGTCTCCAGTGACATCATTGACCCCGATATTCTTCATCACTTCCGTCGCATCCGCATTCATCTTCTTGCGGTTGACTAGTCCGAATTTATTTCTGTATTTCTCAGTTTCTGCCAGAAAAATGTTTTCCGCCACGGTGATTCCCTGTATCGTTCCACTCTCCTGAACAATCATACCGATTCCCCGGTGAAGTGCATCGATCATGCTAAGAGGTTTCCATTCCTGACCTTTGAAGATCATTGTGCCACTGTCACACTCCTGCATTCCTGCTACAATCGAAGTAACGGTTGACTTGCCCGATCCGTTCTCTCCAATCAGACCTCTGATTTCTCCCGGATATACGGTAAGTGATACATCGTTTAAAGCCACAGTACTTCCAAATCTCTTATTCATGTTTTCAACTTTTAAAATTGGTTCGTTCATTTTTATCACCTCGTCTTTATGGATATTATAGGTTTTCCTTAATTATCATGTGATTTTGTTTTTTATCTGTTTCTATCTAATTTTTAATATCTTTTTATCTTTTTCCACTGTTTTTTCGAAACAGTACTTCATCTCCCAAAAAACAGATTAAAAATTCGATGATTTCATTGATTTTTGTATTACATTTATGTTTTAATTATTTTAGTATCATTTTTAACGATAACGGAGGGAATTCTATGACGGAAAACTACTATCTTATTTCTGATCAGGATATGCATATGCCGATACGCTGCTCGATGCAGCGTTTTGATCACATCAGACAGCAGATGCACGACTTTTTCGAAATATCCATGATTGTATCCGGTAACTGTACCTTACAACTCGAGGATCATATGTACAGCCTCAGTGCAGATGATGTCTTTTGTGTTAACCCACTCACACTTCACGAATTACATGGGGTCAATTGTGTGATTGTAACGATATTATTCAACCAGACTCTGTTTGAGCAGAATCTTCCGGTTCCCGCCCATCCTCGTTTTTTCTGTGTCAGCACAATGACAGATCACCTCGAAGCGATTGCACAGCTTCGCTCTCTGATCGCACATGTTGTCAAAACCAATGTGGATAAAAAAGAGGGATATGAATTACGAGACTGGAGTTATATATACACGATAATGGAAATTTTATATCTTAATTTCCGCATAAAACTTTCCTCTGCCAAAGAAATGAAAAATCATAAATACGCACTGAGAATTTCTGAGATTTCTCAATTGATCCAGCAACGATACACAGAAAATATTACCTTAAAAGAAGTGGCTGACGAAGTGCATCTGTCCGTTCCATATCTTTCCAAGTTCTTTGTAGAATACTATGGAGTTAACTTCTTAAGTTATCTGAACCAGTATCGTCTCATGCATGCGGTACAGGAGCTCTCCGTCACCGATAAAAATATTGACGAGATTGCAATCGACAGTGGTTTTGCCAATAGCCACGCCTTTGTCACACTTTTTAAAAAACAATATGGTATGCTTCCCAAAGAATACCGCAAAGAACAGAAGAAAGAAAACGAACTTACTGCACAGCAGCAATTAGAACAGCATAACTATATTTCCGGATTAAAAAAATATCTGACCGACAACACCTATGCTCCGGTTGCATCACCAACCGCTCATACCAGAATCCAATTTTCCGTAAATGAAAGTTCTTACACCTTACTTCACACATGGAAAAAAATGATGACAATCGGTCGTGCAAGTGATGTGCTGATTCACGATGTTCAGGAAATGCTGGTTAAACTTCAAAAGAGTGTGGGATTTGAATATATCAAGCTCTCCGGCATATTCTCCGATGATCTGCATGTATATAGCGAAACATCATCCAATGCCCCGATTTATAGTTTTACCTATTTAGATAAAATATTTGACTTTGTGATAGAAAACCATTTAAAACCTTGGATTCAATTATCTTATATGCCCGAGAAACTTGCAAAATATCCAAACAAGCGTCTGTTTGGTGCCAATGTCAGTCAGCCAAATTCGATTCCAGCCTGGTGTCGGCTTGTAAAGGAATTTCTTGCGCATATCTGTGATCGATATGGAATGGACACTATCTGTTCCTGGAAATTCGGGCTTTGGAATCAGCCAAATACAAGCACAGACCTCTTTGGCTTTGCAAACGAAAAAGATTTCTTTGAATTTTATAAAGAGACCTATCGATGTGTGAAATCATTCTGTCCCGATCTCGAGTTCAGTCTCCCACCGACTTACTATATCGTGGCAAACGACTATGAGAACTGGTATCTTCACTTTCTAAACTGGTGTAAAAAAAATGACTGCGTGCCGGACTGCCTAAGTTTTACTTACTATGACACCAGACAGATTGCTGATCCGAACCACTCGAAAGAATCCTTTGGTTTTGTGTATGCGATGAGTTTATCAGAATCTCCGGATGGATTAAAAGATTTCGTTATGCAGGTGTTACGTGAACGCCGTGAACTTGATCTTGGTAACATGCCGATTTATTTGTCTGAATGGAATAACACCCCTAGCCAGCAGGATCTCCTCAATGACACCTGTTTTAAATCCTGTTATATTGTCAAAAATATTCTGGAAAATTATGATCGTCTGGATAGCTTTACCTATCAGGCACTCACAGACCTGATGGCAGATGCAGCCTTGCCGAACACACTCTTTTTCGGTGGATTAGGTCTGTTTACCGTAAACGGAATCCCAAAAGCAAGCTACAATGCCTACGTTCTCCTGCAACAATTGAGCAATGAATTTCTAGGACGCGGTGACGGATACTTTGTGACACGAAAGCATGACAGTTACCAGATCATGCTGTATAACTACAAACACTTTAACTATCTTTACGCGAATGGTGAACGATTTGATATGACAGAAACCGACCGCTATACGGTCTTTGCAGATTCCGAACCGATTATGATAACTTTAAGCCTTTCTGATATTCCACAAGGTCGTTATAAAATTTCTGAAACCTATGTAAACCGGACACACGGAAGTGCTTACGACCAGTGGATCTCCATGGGAGCGATCGAGCTTACTGCTCCATCGGAATTTGATCTGTTAAAGAATGCATCTGCGCCCGGATTCCATCAACGATTGGCAGATGTAACGTCTGATGAAATCCTTACGCTTGATGTTACATTGGAATTGTTAGAGATACGACTGATTGAAATTACACCGATCCGTCATCAATGAGTACTCTCCCCTTTTTCATCGCAAATAAGCCCTTTATTTGCAGATGGAAAGCAATTCATCAAATGTCAGAATCGGATATGTCACATGCGCATGTCCTGCGGCATCTCCGATTCCGGCACTTAGGAATCCTCCTGCATAAGCTGCATCGATTCCCGCAAATGCGTCCTCCACAACCAGACAGTGCTTCGGTTTCTCATCAACCATCTCCGCCGCCTTTAAAAAGACCTCTGGATCCGGTTTTGATTTTGTAATGTTCGTTCCGTCGCTTATTGCGTCGAAATACCCTTCCAATCCAATCCGCTTTAAAATCTTCTTCGTGTTTTTACTACTGGATCCGATGGCTAACTTGTATCCTCGCTGACGCAATGTACCCAATGTATCTTTGACTTCATCCGACAAATCTGACGGAGACATCTTTTCCAGCAGGCGAACATAACTTTCGTTCTTCTTTGCTGCAAGCATCTCCTTTTCTTCCTGCGTATACCCTTTGGAAGCCTTCTCAAGAATGATATTAAGGCTTTCCATGCGGCTTACGCCTCGCAGCCTTCCATTAATCTTTTCGTCAAAATAGATTCCTTCTGCATCCGCAAGTTCTTTCCACGCCTGATAATGATATTGATCGGTGAAACAAATAACGCCGTCCAGGTCAAAAATAATTGCATTTATCGTATTCATGATGATACCCCCTGTTTTTTGTTTCACCTTAACAAAAAAAAGAACAGCTTTTTAGCCTCTGATTAGACTAAAAAACTGTCCTTATTTGACTTATTCTATTTGCTATGATGCTCCAAGCGATACGTACGCGGTGTCATCCCATAACGCTTCTTAAACTGTCGGAAGAAATAACTCTGGTTCTCATACCCGACATCAAGCGCAATATCCTCAATCGGCAGACTGGTTTCCTCCAACAGTTGCACTGCCGCCTGAAATCGTCTCTGTTGCAGAAGATCCTGAAAATTTGCTCCGGTCTTCTGCTTGATCAACTTGCTTAACACAGTGACCGATTGATGTGTATCCTGTGCAATCTTGGTAAGATTCGCATTCTTGCAATCACTGTTGATATACTCAAGTACTGCCTGCACAATGGTCTCTTTGTAATCCATCGATGAATTATGACTCAGATCATCCAGATGATTGAGTAAATACAAAAATACCAATCCCATCGAGTATTGATTGACAACGTCTTCATTCGCATGTTCGTGCAACATGGACTCGATCATATTCTCCATCAGATTCTCAATCTGAGGGTTTTCTTTCAATCGAAAAAGCAGATAATGTGGAACCGGATTCTTCTGCCGAAACGCTCCGACAATGAATTCCGCCAGAACATTTTTTTCATGCAACATACTAAGCGGAACTTCAAAGAACTCCGGTAACGCAATAAAATTGATGCCGATATCTTCATATTCGGCTCTATGGATTGCATGCTCCACATACTGATTCAGCATCAGTAAATCACCCTTATGAAGTGTCAGTTCACTTCCATCGATCACATGTGTGATACTTCCCTGCACCACATACATGATCTCCACATAATTATGACGATGCATCGGAAATTCAACAAACCGACTGTGTGGTCGCACGGTAATCAGCTTTCCCCTTCGCAGAAGCTTCTGTCGATCAATCTCCTGCACCGATACCTCACTGTATAGCTTCTCTTCAATTGCAACCTGTCCGGCACGATATTTACTTTCCTCTTCTGATACCTGCATCAATTCATCAAGAAGCTGTTGTCTCATTCTCATCTGCCCTATGCCAAAAAGTAGGTAATGTCACTTGACACACCTACTCCTGGCCTATGTATTTTCATAAAGTTACATGTTTCTAAGTGTCTTGCCTACCGAAATTGTGTAGTTCGATACTACCGTCTTATTATCGGCAAGCGTCGTTTTCACCTGTACGACTACCGATTTCACATTGAGTGCATATCCTGCTGTGATTGCATAATTTCCATCCACACTGTTGCTTCCGGTCACTGTAGCCGATACGATTGATCCATTTACCCCCTGTACTTCCAGACAATTCTGTGCAAGTTCCAAAGCAGTCTTACAAGTCTTGTTTGCAGTGGTACGAACGACTTCAACCTGCGGATTTGTCTGATTATCAGTCACCTCAAGGTAGGCATTGACCGATGCATAGGAAGATGAGGAAGATCCATTCGGAATAAATTTCAGTTCAATCTTATACATTCCGGTCGGTGCTTTTGTACATACTTCCTTGTTTAAGGTTACAGTACTAAGATTTAACACCGATCCGCCACCAATATTGATTTGTGTGCCAGATCCTGCCTGTGTAAGGTCAGTACCGTAGTAACTTCCATCCTTTGTAATACTTGCAGAATAAATATATGAGTAACCATAGAACACACCGCCACGATACTCGGCAAGACGAACTGCAACGTACTTGGAATTCACAAGCTCGGTTGATGTCGCACCGGATCCGATCTGCAGATCAAGTACCGGGTGGTCCATCTCAACCTTGTAGCTGGATGCTCCGTTATAAGGTGGAGTCTGCACAACAACAACAAAGTTCTCTGATGCCTTATGACCATTCATTGTCATATTAATTGTATAACTGTACGAACCTGTCGCACGTCCGCTGGCATCAATCACAAGACGATCATTAGACGCATCATAGGTTACCATACTTGTCTTAATTGTATTATTATCTGTAATCGTTACGGTCTCATCCTTTAAAGCAATCAGATGACCATACTGATCTCTTCCCTCAACGTTGATATATCCTTTATAGCCAGACTCCGATACATTTGACATCTGGATCACACTATTGCTCAACGTCAGTGCTTTTAAATATGCCGGCTCTGCAACGGTTACTTCATACTGATATGTATACTCCATTTTTCCGTATGTAGCAGTCACAATCACATTAACCGTTCCGGTCTTGACAGCTGTAGCTGTAACGGATCCGTCACTCGCCTGATTAATGATCAAAGTATCCGGATCTGCAGACTCATACTTGACAGAATCGTACTTGATCTCTGTCTTATCCTCATCTAACGCTCTAAAATATACATAGTAATTGCTTCCGGATGCAATTGAACGTTCATCCTTATAGTTGGCAGCATCGTAATTTGGCTTAGATGCACTCTCCGTAAATGTAAAATTGGTATCATTGGAAGTACTTGCTGCCACACAGGAAACGGTTGCCTCTGCTTTAAGAACAATAGTCTTATCATCAGAAGTATACGTCATAGATATCGTTCCTGTATTTCCAATGGTAGTCATATAAATTTTATCATCATTCGTGATGTAACCATTCGTAATATTTCCTTCAAAAGCAGTCGTTCCCTTATATGCTGCTTTGACATCAATACCATCTGCATCATACAATGCATACTCGATCGGGGTCTCTTTCTTCACCGTTACCGTTGAATTTAATATTTTAGCCTGAACCGGAGTTCCAACGCGAGCAATCACGTCGTAACTTGACACACCATCTGTCACTGTATAGAAAGCACCATCCTTAAGCAGAGAACTCGTCTTTAATGTTGCTTCTTTTCCATCCGCAGAGAAAGTAACCTTTTTGATCACAATATTGGCGCCTGCCGCATTGGTAATCTTTAACTTCTTGGTATCCAATGTGTTTTTCGCATTGCTGGAATATACTGCAACCAAAGCATCTGCAGCTGTCTGCTTTGCCTCGATCATCGTATTTTGTACCTGAACCGTCATACTGTTACTCGTGATTGTCTTAGATCCGATCTTCGACGTTACGGTAATCACGTAAGTACCATCTTTCTTCGGTGTGAAAGCACCCATCTTTGTAATATAATCCACACTGTTGCCGGATGCGTCTGCTACACTCCATGTATTGGTGCTGGTTGCATTAGCAGGAGTAATCTTTGAGCGCATCTGATAAGTCTGATTGACAAAAAATGTTTTTCCATCCCAGTCGCTGGCAAGGACTTCAATCTTAGTCGGCTTTACTTTAATCTTACCTGTCTTGGATTTTAAAGTAGTCTGCAACTTTCCATTCTTGTTATAAACCTTTGCTGTCACGATCACAGTTTTATTCTTGGCAGCCACCTTCTTCTTCGTACGGATTGTCAGCTTATTGGAAGAAGTCTTTCCCGAAACGCTCGTAGTAGACTTGCTCAGTTTCGCATAACTTTTTCCGGTTCCGGAAATTGACCATTTTACCTTCTGTCCCTTGATCAGATTCTTAACCGTGTAAGTATACACACCTTTATTCGTATCATTCTCGTACAAAGAAGTATAACTCTTCTTAAAAGCCACCTTCTTTGTCGCCGCCTGTGCCTGCATCGGGACAAGCGTAAATACCATCGCCAGTGTACATATCAAAGCGATTGATTTTCTCCAAATTCTTCTCATTGTAATCCTCCTCTTGTAGATCTCTTGATGCTCATTCTGCCGTTCATAGTCAGCCTCGCTCCGTTCACTATATCCGGCACCTCACTTTACCTATAATACTAGCACACCCTCTGTCCTTTCGCAACGAAGGAACAGAGGGTGTTTTCTTAATATTATCTTAAGTTCCGTTGTAAATCTTAATCCAGTGCGATTGCCTCATCCTCGCGTCTGCGCAGGATGTCAAACTCATCGACTTCCACGCCAAGATCCACATAGAAAATCTGCTGCGGATGCGGGCAGGATTCCATTGCCTCACCTTTCTCATCCGCCATCGCGCGCACCGTAACTTCTATATTACGTCCGTCCGGCTTCATGATCTCGATTGTCTCTCCGACAGAGAACTTATTGCGCTGCTCCAAACGGTACATTCCGGACTCATTCTTCGGACCTGCAATGCCAAGATAGGTATATCCCTTCTCGTACGTGTTGTTATCATAGATCTGTGTCTCCTCAGACGGCTTTCCATAGAAAAAGCCTGTCGTAAACTGACGGTACGTGCAGCTTTTGATCTGCTCAAGATACCAAGGCATATTCTCCTGATATTTTTCCGGAGATTCTAAATAATCGTCGATTGCTTTACGGTATGTGCGGGCAACTGTTGCAACATAGAGCGCTGTCTTCATACGTCCCTCGATCTTAAAGCTGTCAATTCCCGCGTCGATCATATCCGGAATATGCTCAATCATGCACAGATCCTTGGAGTTAAAGATATAAGTTCCACGCTCATTCTCGTATACCGGCAGATACTCGCCCGGTCGCTTTTCTTCCACAACCGAATATTTCCAACGGCAAGGATGCGTACAGGCTCCCTGATTGGCGTCTCTTCCCGTAAAATAGTTGGAAAGCAGGCATCGTCCCGAATAGGAGATGCACATTGCACCGTGAATAAACGTCTCGATCTCCAGATCATCCGGAATATCCGCGCGGATCTCCTTGATCTCACGAAGCGATAGTTCACGCGCCGTAACTACACGCGTCGCGCCGAGCTTCTGCCAGAACTGAAACGTTCCGTAGTTCGTATTGTTCGCCTGTGTACTAATATGACGGTCAATATGTGGCGCAACCTCTCCGGCGATCGTAAAGACAGCCGGATCCGCGATGATCAATCCGTCCGGTCGATCCGGCTTCATGTTTTCAAGCTCCGTCAGATACTCACGCACACCATCCAGATCATAGTTATGTGCCAGAATATTGGCAGTCACATACACCTTCACCTGATGCGCATGCGCAAAAGCGATACCTTCCGCCATCTCCTCCAGCGAGAAGTTCTTGGCCTTTGCCCGAAGTCCAAACGCCTCACCTCCAATATAGACCGCATCCGCTCCATAGATAACGGCAATTCTTAACACTTCCAGGCTGCTCGCCGGAACTAATAATTCAATGTCTCTCATTCTCTTCCACCTTCGTACTGACTGTAATTCCGTCTCCGACCGGCAGCACTGCCGTCACGAGATCATCTCTGTGTGTCAGTTCATACAAATATTCCCTCATTCGCTTATAGATTGTCCGGTTACGCCTCGTCACTGCATAATGGGATTCGATGATATCGCCATCCTGCAGTACATTGTCAGATACCAGAGTACCTCCCGTCTTAAGAAGCCGCATGATCTCTGGCATAAAGTTGATGTACTGCCCCTTCGCCGCATCCATAAAGATCAGATCAAACGGTTCCGTAAGTGTTGGCAGAATTCCCGCCGCATCTCCCTCAAGAAGTGTAATCTGTTCATCCTTTCCGGCACGTTTAAAATTTTCACGCGCAATCGGAATTCTTTTTTCATAATTCTCTATGGTGACAATCTCACACGCTTCCGGTGCATACTCCGCCATCAGAATCGACGAGAATCCAACTGCCGCTCCGACCTCAAGAATCCTCTTAGGGCATGTCATTGCAAGCAGTAATTTCAAAAAGCTCTGCATCTCCTTGCGAATAATCGGCACATAGGTATCCAGAGCTTCCCGCTCGATCGTATCAAGTATCGGTGTATTTCCCTTATCCAGCGAATTGATATACGTCACCAGACGTTCATCCACGATCATATTTTATCCTCTATTTATATTACAAGCCATCAGGCATCTCATACATCATACATAGCTTACAAAATACAGTGCCTGTTATCGCTTGTCACTCAGCCTCTGTTGCAGGCGCAGCTTCTGTCCCGTTTTCCGTCGATTCCGTACTTTCCGTGGACTCTTCCGGTGCCATTGCCATCATCAGTTCTTTCGGCGTCATCGACGTATTGAGTGTGTACACTCCCGGCTGAATACTGTGACTGTACGCAGACAGTTTCAGCTGCAGATAGAAAAGCTTACTGTCACGAACTAAGCCTTTTTCCTCAAGCATCTGTGCTATCTGGCGGTTGGACATATCAGGCTTTACCTGCACGAGAACGTCTTCTCCCGGTGCCTCATCCACTGCAGTCTCCGTAAAAAGGCGATATCCGTACTCATATCCTGTCTTGCTCAGATGAATCGTCGCATAAACAATGAGCAGGAGTACCATCACTAAAAATGCAATTTTGATAAAGGAAAATAAAGCCTTATTTATGTTCATACCAGCACTCCTATCCTGCACTTTTGTTCTTATACTTCCATAATGATCGGCATGATCATCGGACGTCTCTTCGTCTCTTTCCAGACGAAATCACCCAAAGCGTCCTTAACCTCATTCTTGATCTTGCCCCAATCCGTGATATTGTGATCCATACAATATTCCATGGTACGGTCAAGTACCGTCTTTGCCTCATCCATAAGACATTCTGAATTACGAACATATACGAAACCTCGGGATACGATATCCGGTCCCGCAAGCACCTGTCCGCTTCCGGATTCCAATGTCATAACAACGATAATGATTCCATCTTCAGCCAGACGCTGACGATCACGAAGAACAATGTTGCCGACATCACCGACACCGAGTCCGTCAACCATAACGTTGCCAACCTGCACATGTCCGGTCACATCTGCACCGTTCTCATCAATTTCCAGCACATCTCCAGATGAGAGAATCTTGATGTGATCATGATCATAACCAAGTTCCTCCGCAATCTTTGCCTGTGCTACAAGGTGCTTATACTCACCATGGACAGGGATCGAATATTTCGGATTCACCAGAGAATAGATCAGCTTGATATCCTCTCTGCACGCATGTCCCGATACATGAACATCCTCAAAGATGACATCTGCACCCTTGCGCATCAGATCATTGATGACACCGGTAACCGATTTCTCGTTACCAGGAATCGGGTGAGAACTGAACACGATCGTATCGTTCGGCTTAATGGTTACCTTACGGTGTGTACCGGATGCCATACGGGATAATGCAGCCATAGACTCTCCCTGGCTTCCCGTTGTGATGATGACCGTCTGCTCATCCGGATAATTTTTCAGCTGATCCGCATCGATCAGAATATTGTCCGGCAGGGACAGATAACCAAGCTCCGAAGCGATGGAAATGATGTTGACCATACTTCTTCCCTCGATGGCAACCTTGCGGCCGAATTTGTCCGCAGAGTTGATGATCTGCTGTACACGGTCTACATTCGATGCAAATGTAGCAATGATAATTCTTGTATTTTTATGCTCGGCAAAAATATTATCGAGAGTCTTTCCTACGGATTTCTCAGACTTGGTAAAGCCCGGGCGTTCTGCATTCGTACTGTCACAAAGAAGTGCAAGCACACCTTTTTTACCGATCTCACCGAATCTCTGTAAGTCGATGGCATCACCGAATACCGGTGTATAATCCACCTTAAAATCCCCTGTATGAACCACGATACCTGCCGGTGAGTAGATGGCAAGTGCTGCCGCATCCTGGATACTGTGGTTCGTCTTGATAAATTCTACACGGAAACAACCAAGATTAATATGCTGTCCGTATTTTACGACCTTACGCTTTGTCTTCTTAAGGAGATCATGCTCCTCAAGCTTATGCTCAATGATTGCTGTCGTCAGTTTTGTCGCATAGATCGGTACATTGATCTCGCGAAGCACATAAGGGATCGCTCCGATATGATCCTCATGGGCATGTGTGATAAAAAAGCCCTTGACCTTGTCAATATTGTCCTTCAGATAAGTCACATCCGGGATGACAAGATCGACTCCGTACATATCATCCTCCGGGAATGACAGACCGCAGTCCACAACAATAATACTGTCTTCATACTCAAAGGCAGTAATATTCATACCAATCTGCTCCAGACCACCCAAAGGTATGATCTTGAGCTTGCTGCTATTAAGTTTTTCCTGTTTCTTCATATTACCTCCAAAAAATAATTCCGCTCGTATTAATATAAAAGCTCTGTTTCTTCATCCGCAAGTTCAGCAAACACTTTCGCGATAGCTGCAAACTCCGTATCGTCGTCCACCATCTCGTAAAGTACTTCCTCATCCTGTGTCTTTAATTCTTTTAAAATATATGCTTCACTGTCCCCGGTCTCATTACCGTCCGAGACAAGTAAATACTTGATTCCGTTGAGCTGAGTCTCTTCCTCAACTGCAAATTCCACCACTTCTTCAGTCTGTGGGTCTGTAAATTTAATTTTCTCCATATTCATTTCCCTACTAAGTCTCATCCGCAGACAATTCCTGTGGATGGTTCGATAAATAATCCAGATATCCCTGCAAAATGAAAATTGCAGCGATCTCATCTACATATTCCTTGCGGTTCTCACGTCTGATTCCCATCTCCATCATGGAGTTGTCGGCCGCAACCGTTGTCAGACGCTCATCCCACAAAATAACAGGAAGATTGCAACGCTTTTCAAGGAGTTCCTTGAACTCCTTCGTTTTCTCGCAGCGATCTCCTTCTGTATTGTTCATATTTTTAGGGTAGCCAAGTACGATTCTCTCCACGCCGTACTCGCCTACCAGTTCATCGATTCTAGCCAGTGTCTGTCGCAGCTTCGATGGTGATTTTCTTCTGATGATCTCCACGCCCTGTGCCGTAATCAGAAGTTCATCACTGACGGCAACACCCACTGTCTTTGAACCAAAATCCAATCCTAAAATCCGCATAATTCTCCCGTGCCGGATTAGTTCCAGGAATTATTCTTAATATAAGCCCGTAACACTTCTTCTACAAGCTCGTCCCTCTCCACTTTCATGATCAGACTTCTCGCATTATTATGACTTGTAATATAAGTCGGGTCTCCGGACATAATGTATCCGACAATCTGATTCACAGGATTGTATCCCTTCTCGCTCAATGCGCGAAATACAATCTCAAGAACATCCTTAACCTGTAACTCCGGTTCCTTTTGTACTGTAAAAAATTGTGTATTATTTAAGTTCTCCATATCTGCCGCCCCTGTTCTTGTTTTATTTTACAACAAGCCCTGTTCTATCTATTGTAAACGAAATTGCATTAAAATACAACCGTTATTACTCCATATAATAAATCTCATCGGTCAAAGCGTAATCAATCCTGCCCTTTCGCATCACATTTTCAAGGCTCTCGTCTGACTCTGTTGCGACTTTGACATATTCCTTCGTATAACCGACATACATCGTTTTTCCATTAATTTCCGCCGGCTCCTCAAAAAGCACTTCCTCTTCTCTTCCGAGATAGTAGCTTCTGAATTCATTTGACATCCGTTCGGACAATGCGATCAGCTCGGCGCTCCGCTTCGTCTTAATCTCTTCCGGCACTTGATTTCCCATGACCGCCGCACGCGTTCCCTGACGCTTCGAATACTTAAAGATGTGCATCTCATAGAAATGGATCTTCTCTAAGAATGCTTTCGTTGTCTCAAACTCTTCTTCGGTCTCTCCCGGGAAGCCCACAATCACATCCGTTGTAATCGCCGGATGCGCAAAATACTTTCGAAGCAGTCTGCATCCCTCTTCATACTGTGCCGCAGTATATTTGCGGTTCATGCGCTTTAAAGTTGCATCGCAGCCGCTCTGCAGTGACAGATGAAAATGCGGACAGATTTTCTCCAAGGAAGAAAGTTCTCTTGCGAATTCTTCTGTCACAATCTGCGGTTCCAGGGAACCCAGACGTATCCGACGGATTCCGTTGATCTTGTGAATCTCCTGGATCAGATGAAGCAGACTTTCCTCACAGTCCACGCCGTAAGAACTCAGATGGATTCCAGCCAGTGCCACTTCCTGATAGCCCATCTTCGCAAGACCTCTGATCTCTTTCAGCACACTTTCAATATTTCGGCTTCTGACCCTTCCTCTCGCATACGGGATAATACAGTAGCTGCAGAACTGATTACATCCATCCTGCACCTTCACAAATGCACGCGTGTGCTCTGCAGTCTTCGTCAGAGACATCTCCTCAAAACACTGCGGCTCATGGTTGATATCCACCACGGCCTCGACTTTGTTCTGATGATTCGTATCTGATTCTTTCTGTGCATTTTCCGCATTCGCTTCTTCACGTTCCGCAAAAAATTCGTCCAGACGGTGTACCAGCTCATTTTTCTGGTTATTGCCGATCAGAATATCGATTGCAAGATCCTGCTTTGCCTCCTCTTCCTTTGTCTGCACGTAGCATCCCGCCGCAACAACCGCGGCATCCGGGTTCATTTTCTTCGCACGATGCAGCATCTGACGAGACTTGCGATCCGCCATATTGGTAACGGAACAGGTATTGATCACATAGACATCCGCCTTCTCATGGAATGAGACGATCTCATATCCAGCCTCCTCAAGCAACTGCTGCATTGCTTCGGTCTCATATGCATTTACTTTACAGCCCAGATTGTGTAATGCTGCTTTTTTCATTTTTTCTCCTCTAATACAATTGACTTTTCCAATAAAAACCTTTACTATCAATAGTAGATAGTAATAGCTAAGTAAGGAGGTTTTCATTATGAAAACAGTACAGATTTCATTAAACTCAATTGGAAAAGTAAAGTCATTTGTTAACACGATTTCTCAGTTCGATTACGACTTTGATTTAATCTCCGGAAGATACGTTATCGATGCTAAATCTATCATGGGTATCTTCAGTCTCGATTTATCTAAGCCGATCGATCTTGCTATCCACACCGAGACAAACCTTGATGAGATCCTTGAGGTATTAAAGCCATACATCATCGGATAATCGGTATCGACAACAAATAAAAAGTTTTGAAAGTCCTGCAAGCAAGCTTGCAGGACTTTTTCTTTTTTAAGAAATCATAATTGTCTCGGTTGTCTCAATTGCAGTCTGCATCAGTTCATCAATCTTCTCGTCAAGCTTGCGCTCCGATCTCTTGATAATGTTCAGATTCGGCTTCGTTACCGGATGCTTTGCAACAAAGATCGTACAGCAATCCTCATATGGCAAGATGGATGTCTCATACGTATCAATCTTCTCTGCAATTGATACGATGTCCTGCTTATCCATCGCAATCAGCGGACGATAAACCGGCATCTCGCACACTTCGTTGGTGACTGCAAGTGACTGCATGGTCTGGCTTGCTACCTGTCCGATACTCTCACCGGTGATCATACCAAGACACTTACCCTCTTTTGCAAAATGCTCTGCAATCTTCATCATATAACGGCGCATGATGATCGTTAACTCCTCATGCGGACATTTCTCATAAATATACAACTGAATATCCGTAAAGTTAACAACTCGAAGACGGATCGGTCCGGAATACTTTGCAACCTTCTTGGCCAGATCAATAACCTTCTGCTTTGCGCGCTCACTTGTATAAGGCGGTGCATGGAAATACGTTGCTTCCAATGTGACACCACGCTTCGAGATCATGTATCCCGCTACCGGAGAATCGATTCCGCCGGATAAAAGAAGCATCGCACGTCCCGCTGTGCCGAGCGGCATACCACCCGGACCTGGGATCTCGGTCGAATAGATATTGATCATCGGGCGAATCTCCACATGGATCATCACCTGCGGATGATGTACATCTACTTTCGTCTCCGGAAATGCCTCAAGAATCTTCTCGCCGACTGCCGCATTAATCTCCATCGAAGTCATCGGATAATTCTTTCTCGCACGTCTTGCATCGACCTTAAATGTGAAATTCTTGTCCGGATAAGCAGCATCTACATGCGCGATCACGTCAGCTGCCAGCTGATCAAATCCCTGATCCTCTACTAAAACAACCGGACAGATTCCGACGATACCGAACACCCTCTGCAGTGCCTCAACCGTCTCATCATAATCGTACTCTCCATCTGTCTCCACATAGACACGTCCGTTTTCCTTGCGCACGGTAAAGTTGCCGTCCACATTTTCAAGCTGATATTCAATATTGTGTACCAGTGCATCTTCAAACAGGTAACGGTTCTTACCCTTGATCGCAATCTCTGCGTACTTGATCAAAAAAGCTTTGTACATAGTATTCTCCTTAATGTCTTGTATATTTCTGCAGCATCGGAATCATCTGTTTCATCGCTTCCAATGCATAATCAATTTCTTCTATCGTTGTGTCCACACAAAAGCTGAACCGGATCGTCGAATCCAGTAATGCAGGCTTAAGCCCAATGCTTTTTAATGTGTGACTAACGGACGGCTTGTTCGATGAGCAGGCACTTCCCGCCGACACATAGATTTCCTTGTCCTCTAATGCATGTAACAATACTTCCGCGCGCACGCCATCTACACTGACGCTGACAATATGCGGTGCATTCTCTCTCGTCAATTTTCCGTTGATACTGACACCGGATATCTGACTCGCCTGCTCGATGAAATGTTCACGAAGTGCATACATACGATCGATCTTCGCATCAAAATCCTCATAGATTTGCTCCGCCGCCACGCCAAGTCCTGCGATTGCAGGAACATTCTCCGTACCGGAACGCATGCCTTTCTGTTGTCCACCACCGTTGATCAGCGGATGCATTTTCGTCTTATCCTTGATATAGAGAAAGCCGCTTCCCTTCGGTCCGTGGATCTTATGTCCGCTGACGCTCAAGAGATCAATATGCATCTTTGATGGGAAAATGCGCATTTTTCCGTAAGCCTGTATCGCGTCCACATGAAAAAGCGTGTTAGGATTTATCTTCTTAATAAGCGCCCCGGCTTCCGCGATCGGCTCCACCGCACCAATCTCATTATTCACCATCATCAGTGATACAAGAATCGTATCCGGCCGGATCGCGTTCTGCAAATCCTCCAGCGAGATAACACCATCATGGTCAACCGGAAGATAGGTCACTTCATATCCATGTTCTTCCAGATATGCCATCGTTGCCGATACCGACGGGTGCTCAATCGATGTCGTGATCACATGCATACCGCTTCGCTTGTTCGCCTCAGCCACTCCGATGATTGCAAGATTGTTGGATTCCGTACCACCTGAGGTAAAACAGATTTCTTTCTCCTGCACTTTGAGTGTACGCGCAATCTTTCTGCGTGCATCATTCATATAGTTTTCAGCGATCACGCCCTTGTTATGCATCGACGAAGGATTACCGAAATCCTCTGTCAGTAATTTCATCATAAGATCCGCCGCATCCTGGCTGCACCTGGTTGTAGCAGAATTATCTAAATAAGCTTCCATTTTGTCCTCTTTTTGCTGATTTCTAAGTATATCATAATGCATGACGTGTCACTTTTCATTTTATGTATCGTGTTCCAAATAGTCACACGTCAAGTGTATATATTAACATAGAAAGTGTAGCAAGTCCAGCTGTCTCCGTGCGAAGGATCCTTCTTCCGAGCGAGATCCGGTGCATCGTTCCATCCACCTCTGCAATCTCCTCCGGTGAAAAACCACCCTCCGGACCGATCATCACGCCGATCGTTGCTCCATCCGGGATACCCTGCATAATTTCTCTGGTTGCCTGCAATCCGCGTTCATTCTCATATGGGACTAAGGTAATATCCAGAATCTTAGCCTGGCGCACCGCTTCCTTCCAGCTTACCGGCATCTTTACTTCCGGGATTACTGTTCGCTTGGACTGCTTCGCTGCGCTCTCTGCAATTGCCTGCCAGCGCTTCACTTTATTTGTCGCCTTCTTCTCATCCAGCTTGACCACACAGTTTTTCATGGCAACCGGAATGATTGTATTTACGCCAAGCTCTACGCTTTTTTGTATGATCAGTTCCATCTTGTCTCCCTTCGGGAGGCCCTGAAACAGATACACCTTGTGCGCAAACTCTGTGCCCTGCTCATCCACCGCATCAATTTTCATCCACACTTCATCCTGCGAGAGTTCTTCCACATGACAAAAGTAGGCGCGCTCCGCAGAGTCGCTGACACGCACCTTTTCTCCCGGCTTCATACGAAGGACATTGACGATATGGTTGACATCCTCTCCAATGACCACAATGCGATCATTCTGTACCTGATTCTCTTCTACAAAAAACTGATACATCGTTTCTCTCCGTTATCTTACTTTGTAACCTTCTGAGCGGTAATATTGACCCACTCGCCCTGATGATTGATCTCAACAACTTTCAGTCCTGCAGCTTCAATTGCTTCCTTAACCTCATTCTCCTTGAAATCAATGATTCCGGATGTAATAAAGTATCCGCCCTCTTTTAAGCGTGCCGGAATGACCGGAGCCATCGGAATAATAACATCTGCAAGAATGTTGGCAACAACGATCTCATATTCTTCTGTGCCAACCGTTTTCTGCAGATCTTCATCATCGATCAGGTTACCGACATAAAATTTACCAAGATCAGGATCCAAATGGTTTACCTGCATATTGTCTCTGGTCGAAGTCATGCAGTCTGCATCAAGATCCGTTCCAACGACCTCTCTTGCACCGAGCTTTAATGCAACGATTGAAAGAATTCCGCTTCCACATCCCACATCAAGTACCTTCGGATGCTTCTCTGCCGGTGTATAGTCCTCATTGCCACGAATGTATTTGAGGAGCTGACGGATGCAAAGCTGCGTCGTCTCATGCTTTCCGGTTCCAAAAGAGATTCCCGGATCAATTTCGATCAGGAACTTGTCCTTATCCTCTTCTTTTAATTCTTCCCAGGTTGGCTTGATCAGAATATCTTCAATTGTAAATGAAGAAAAATATTTCTTCCAGTTATTGATCCAGTCCAGATCTTCGGTCTCTGAAGAAGAAATCACTCCCGATCCGACCTCCACCATACTACGCAGATTTTCCAGTCCAACCTTCACCTGTTTTAAAATTTCAGTCTGATCACTTCCGTCCTCTTCAATATAGAAGCTGACATGACTGATTCCCTCATCCGGTGGAAGTTCCGGCAGAAAGTCAATAAACATATCTGCCTGATCCTCTTTGCTGAGCGGAATATTATCCTCAATCTCAATGCCCTCAATTCCAAGATCCATCAGCATGGAGCTCATATAATCTTCTGCTGCCGTTGTCGTCTCAATCGTATATTTCTTCCACTTCATCACTTATTCCTCCGCTTTATCATTTCACGTCGCTTTCGAATCCTCTCAAATAAATAGCCATACAGTGAAAAAGAAGGGTCTTACACCCTTCCTTCAATTAGTGGCGTTCTTTATGCAGGCGTTCAAATATTTCTTCCTCTGACATAACATGCTTCACTTCTGGTTCATTGTTCTGCATATCAAACATTTTCTGTTTCTTCACATATAGGGTATTGGTATCCCCCTTGTACTCCACATCCGAAATATCGTTTGTCGTTCTCTCCCGGTCATCACCGTCAAACGCTTTCTGCAATCCCTCTATTAATGATTGTCTGTCCATATACTCTCCTATACTTTGTACACCGCACAAAGTTTATTATACTCACTGTTGATTTCCTGAATCGTATCGGTATCCCCGTCCAGATTGTCAGGATGATAAATTTTGATCAAGTCCTTATAACGTTTCTTCAAAGACTGCTTACTTTCCACACCAGAAAAAAACATCTCGCCTTTTACAACATTGTTCTTCGGCACATTCTTTCTTGTTGCACCGGAACTAAAGAACTCAAAATCATGCACTCTCTGATAGAAGGCTTTCTGCTTCTGCACCTGTTCCTTCTCCGTTGCAAGCTTCACAAGTTCCTCTTCCAATATTTTAAACTTCATCTCAAACAGCTTCTGTTGCTGTTCCAGTCTGCGATCCTCGATCTCAACTCTCCGCGTAAACTCTCTGCGTTCCCGCTCCAGCGTGCGGCGTTGTTCTTCTAATGCTCTGCGTTCATTCTCAAGCGTCATCCGCACACTCCTCCATCTCATACCACACAGCACCATCTGTACATTACTCATCACCTATATCGTGTGTTTATTTTCTCCCGACACAAGATATAGATATAGACCTAGAACTTTCACTACTAGGCACATGATACAACATTTGATGGTATAAAGTAAATAGTGAATTTGCATAAATGTAGATCCGAGAAACGAAAAATGAACCTGCTGAAATTAATCCCAACAGGTTCCTCCTTCTATAGATCATCGAGTGATTCTTTGATTTTATCCATAAAGCCTTTTTTCTTCTCTTTACCTGCGGTCGCTGCACCGCCCTCTTTCGTAAGAGAGCCTCCCGTCAGTTCGTCAAAGCGCTTGAGTGCATCCTTCGCCTCTTTGCTGAGTCCCGTCGGCGTATTCACGATCAACGTTACATAATGATCACCTCGTACCGCCTTATTTCTCAATGAAGGAACACCCTTGCCCTTCAGACGGATTCTCGTTCCACTCTGCGTTCCAGGTGCTACGGTATAGATAATATCGCCGTCAACGGTCTTAATGCGAACATCTCCGCCGAGCGCTGCAATACCGAAACTGATCGAGGCATTCGAGAAAATATTCATATCCTGACGCTCGAAAGCCGGATTTCTCGCTACGATTACCTCTACCAACAGATCGCCTCGCGGTCCTCCGTTAACTCCCGGTTCACCGTAATCACGGACACGGACGCACTGTCCGTTGTCAATACCCGCTGGAATCTCAACGGTCTTCTTAACTTTCTTTGCAATATAACCGGTTCCACGACAGTTCGTACATTTTTCTTTAACGACCTTACCGCTTCCCTGGCAGTCCGGACAAGTCTGCACATTCTGCATCATACCAAACAGGGACTGCTGCGAATATACCACCTTTCCTTTACCGCCACACTTTGAACAGGTCTCCGGCGATGTACCCGGCTTTGCACCGGTTCCGTGGCAGGTAGAACACTCTTCCTTATAGGAAAATTCCAATTCCTTGGAGCATCCAAAGACAGCTTCCTCAAACGTAATTCGAACGCTCAGGCGCACATTGGCTCCCTTTGCCGGTCCGTTGCTCGGTCCTCTTCTGGATCCGCCTCCGAAGAAATCTCCAAAGATATCTCCGAAGATATCTCCCATATCCATTCCTGAGAAATCGAATCCACCAGCACCTCCTGCACTTCCATCAAAAGCGGCGTGACCGAACTGATCATACTGACGTCTCTTGTCCGGATCGCTGAGCACCGCATAAGCTTCCTGCGCTTCCTTGAACTTTTCCTCGCACTCCTTATCACCCGGGTGCATATCCGGATGGTACTTCTTGGCGGTTGTACGGAATGCTTTCTTAATCTCAGCTTCCGTTGCGGTCTTAGGAATTCCTAATACCTCATAATAATCTCTTTTCTCTGCCATAATCTTAAACCCTTATATCCGCACATAGGGTTTTCGGCAAAACCGAAAACCCCATACACTTGTTATTTCATGTCACCAATCGAAGCCTGACGACCTACGCCTGCATCAACCGGCTTTCTGATTTCATGCCGTCTCTTTGGATTAAACTTCTTTGAAGTCAGCGTCGATGACGTCGTCGTCAGCGCCCTGTGATGCATCAGCACCAGCTGCTCCACCCATGTTGCTCATGTCAGGACCTGCACTGGCTGCTCCTGCTGCTCCCTGCGCTGCCTGAGCCTGCTCATACATCTTAGCAAATACCTTCTGTGCACTCTCTGTCAGTTTCTCCTGTGCTGCCTTAAGTTCAGCGACATCAGCCTCTGTCATCTGATCAGCTTCCGGATGTGCCTCAAGGAAAGACTTAACGGCTGCGATATCAGCCTCAACAGCAGACTTATCAGCTGCATCGATCTGCTCGCCAACCTGCTTTAAAGCATCCTCTGTCTGGAATACGAAGCTCTCTGCTTCATTTCTTGCATCGATTGCTTCTTTTCTCTTCTTATCCTGAGCCTCGAACTCAGCTGCTTCCTTGACAGCCTTATCGATCTCTTCATCGGACATGTTAGAGCCGGCAGTAATTGTGATATGCTGCTCCTTACCTGTTCCAAGATCCTTAGCAGATACATTTACGATACCGTTGGCATCGATATCGAATGTAACCTCGATCTGTGGTACACCACGACGTGCTGGCGGAATACCATCCAGACGGAACTGTCCGAGTGACTTATTATCTCTTGCAAACTGTCTCTCGCCCTGTACAACGTTGATATCAACGGCTGTCTGGTTATCAGCTGCGGTAGAGAAGATCTGGCTCTTCTTAGTAGGAATGGTTGTATTTCTCTCAATCAGTCTTGTAGCAACACCACCCATTGTCTCGATAGAGAGTGAAAGTGGAGTTACATCAAGAAGTAAGATCTCGCCGGCACCGGCATCTCCTGCTAACTTACCACCCTGGATAGAAGCACCGATTGCTACGCACTCATCCGGGTTCAATGACTTACTTGGCTCCTTGCCGGTAAGCTGTCTTACCTTATCCTGTACAGCCGGAATACGTGTAGAACCACCAACTAACAGAACCTGACCAAGATCTGCATTTGTAAGTCCGGCATCTCTCATAGCGTTCTGAACAGGGATTGCTGTTCTCTCTACAAGGTCATGTGTCAACTCATCGAATTTTGCTCTTGTGAGGTTCATATCGAAATGCTTCGGTCCCTCAGCAGTAGCTGTGATGAATGGTAAGTTGATATTGGTCGTTGTTGCAGAAGAAAGCTCCTTCTTAGCCTTCTCAGCAGCTTCTTTTAATCTCTGTAAAGCCATCTTGTCGGTAGAAAGATCAACGCCCTCTGCCTTCTTGAACTCATCGATCATCCACTGTGTGATCTTGTTATCAAAATCATCACCACCAAGATGTGTATCACCATTTGTAGATAATACTTCGATGACACCATCACCGATCTCAATGATTGATACATCGAATGTACCACCACCAAGGTCGTATACCATGATCTTCTGTTCCTTCTCATTGTCAAGGCCATATGCAAGTGCTGCTGCGGTAGGCTCGTTGATGATACGCTTTACATCAAGACCTGCGATCTTACCTGCATCCTTGGTTGCCTGACGCTGAGCATCGTTGAAGTATGCAGGAACTGTGATAACAGCCTCTGAAACCTTCTCGCCAAGGTATCCTTCTGCATCTGCCTTTAACTTCTGAAGTACCATAGCAGAGATCTGCTGTGGACTATACTGCTTATCATCGATGGCTACTTTGTAATCTGTACCCATATGTCTCTTGATTGAAGAAATTGTCTTCTCAGCGTTTGTTACAGCCTGACGCTTAGCCGGCTCACCGATCAGACGCTCGCCTGTCTTTGTGAATGCTACAACGGATGGTGTTGTTCTTGCACCTTCCTGGTTTGCGATAACGGTAGGTTTTCCACCTTCCATAACAGCTACACAGCTGTTGGTTGTTCCTAAGTCAATACCAATAATCTTGCCCATTTTCTTGTCCTCCTATATTTATCAATTCATTACTTTGTTAACATGTTTATATTTTCACCATACTAAGATGGGAAAAAGCATTATTCGCTTACCACAGCGACCATACTGTGACGGACTACCGTATCCTTGTACATGTAACCCTTCTGCAGCTCCTGTGCAACCACACCCGGATCATACTCTTCGCTCTCCACCTGCATCACTGCATTGTGAAGATCCGGATTGAATTCCTGTCCAAGTGCTTCGATTGGCTTAACTCCGATCGCATCCAGTTCTGTCATCAGCTGCTTATATATTTTATCCATACCGGTCACAAAAGCGTCATCCTTCTGTTCCTCCGGTACTGCTGCAAGGCCTCTCTCGAAATTATCCACAACCGGAAGCACCTTCTCGATAATGGATCTTGCTCCCATATCAAACATCTGGGATTTTTCTTTCTCGGAACGCTTACGGAAGTTATCGAACTCTGCCATCTGGCGTCTCAAGCGATCGTTTAAATCTTCGATCTGCTCATCCTTCTTGTCTTTCTTCTTTTTCTTGCCAAACAGACCTTTGTCTTTATTCTCCTCTGCACCGGATGCTTCTGCCTCATCTTCCTTCGCAGCCTCATCACCTTGTGCTTCGGTCTCTTTTGTTTCCTCTTCCTGATTATTTTCAGCCGCTTCGGTCTCTGCCTCAGCTGCCTCGTTCACTTCTTTTAATTCTTCATCCATGACGTCTTTCTTTGTCTCTGCCATGCTTACCACCTTTCTAAGAATCACTCTTATCTTTATCGAAGATTCCGTCCAGCTGAGCCTTCAGATTCTTCAGGTTATCTACTACATTTTCGTAATCCATACGCTTCGGTCCAACGATTCCGATGGTTCCCTTAACGCCTTCCCCGAGATCATACGTTGCTGTCACAACACTGCAGTCCTTCATGGTGCGGATCGGGGCTTCATTTCCTATATAAACCTGAATTCCGTTTCCTTTGTCGTTACTGTCATCGGAAAGTGATTCAGTTACCAGGCTTAACAGTTCATCCTTCTCCTCGAATGTGGAGAGAAGATTCGTTGCACTCTCGGAATCGGAAAGTTCCGGATACTTGAGGATGTTCGTCGCACCGCTTGTGTAAATCTGAAGATCCTCATTGTCACTGAGCGTCTGTGCCAGAGTATCAAGCACATCGCTCACGATCGTAGAATGGATACCCGCCTGCTCCTTGAGCTTGGCGATCGTTCCAAGATTGATCTCCTGCAGCGATAATCCGTTGAGTGCTGTATTCAATAAGATGTTCAGTTTCAGGAGTGTCTCATTATCAAGCGGCTCCTCCACCGGAATCATCTGATTCTTAACCATATTACTATTCATTACGATGACTGCCAGGATGTGGGTATCATCCACATTGGACAGCTGAATGAACTTGATCTTATTCGTATTGTATGCCGGTGCCGATACAAGAGTTGCATAGTTGGTATTATTGGCAAGCATCTTAGCAACCTGCTTCAATACCTGATCCATCTTCTCGGTCTTCTCGATGACGAAAGCCTTCATCTCCTTGACTTCCCGATCCTTCTCCTGCATCAGGTGATCCACGTAGAACCGGTATCCCTTATCGGAAGGAATACGTCCCGCAGAAGTGTGTGGCTGTACGATATATCCCAGTTCCTCGAGATCTGACATCTCATTACGGATCGTTGCGGAACTCAAGTTCAGATCCGTATATTTTGAAATGGTACGGGAACCGACCGGCTCACCGGTTGCCAGATAATTGCGGATGATCGCATCTAGTATCTTTACTTTTCTCTCATCTAATTCTTCGTTATCCATTCCCATTTCACATCTCCTGTCATCCGGGATTTTTGTTGTTAGCACTCATTTGTTTGGAGTGCTAATATCTTTTCTGTTAATAAAATAGCACCAAGGGTTTTCATTGTCAACACCTTGATGCTAATTTATTTTTATTTTATAATTCTTCTTTCATTTTCTGTTTTTATTCATGTATAGCGGAGAAAATGAAAAAATTACAACTGCGGTATATAAATTCTATACCTCGTAATCGATACAGGAACGGACTGCAGTATACGGACGAACTTTACTGTCTGCAACTGCAACATGCTTCGGATGGGTGCTGTAATTTTTTAAAGCCTCTGCACTCTCGAACGTTGTGTCAAGCATCACATCCACGGTTGAACTTGGAAGATACTCGGTACGCACCGAGATATCAATCAGTCCCGGGATTTGTCCGGCAAGTCCCTCAAGGCCTTCCTTGATACCTGCACGAATGTCTGCCTTCTGCTCCTCTGTAAATTCATCTTTTAAATTCCATAATATAATGTGTTTAACCATCTTCGTTCCTCCTTATCCGAATACCAATCTATTCCAACTTTCGCAAACATATATGATACCCTTCTAATGCATCACATAATCTACTGTGCAATAAAAAGCACGCCAAGTGTTCCCGGTCCACAGTGACTGGAGATCACACCACCGGCACGCGTCTCAATAATCTCGTTAAAATGGTTCAATCCTTTCAGATACTCACGCACCTTGTCCACCGTTGCTTTGTCACAACCAGAATGTGTGATAAAGACACGATCCGGCTTCGCTGCCCTTAAGGCTTCTTCCATGTCCTTCGTATAAGAAAGAATCACATTGTCGAGCTTGCCACGATACTTCTTTGTCGCATCCATCGCACCATTTTCCACAACAATCTTCGGGTGAAGCTTTAACACACCGCCCGCCATCGCTGCAACCGCACTGCATCTTCCGCCTCTATATAAATAAGTCAGTATATCTACCACGAAGCTGGCACGCACGCGCGGCTTTAATTCCTCTATTGTTTGTGCGATTGTCTGTGCATCCTTGCCTTCCTGTGCCATAAGCGCCGCCTCGATCACAAGATGTCCGATTCCGGTTGACAGATTCGCCGAATCGATCACTGTCACAAGATCTCCTGCCTCTAACTCTTCCGCTGCAAGACGCATTACATTACCAGATGTCGACATACTTGCAGAAATTGAGAAGCAGATCACTTCCGTCTTTGCCTCCACGTATGACCTCAAACATTCTACCGCCTCCACGAGAGATGGTGCTGACGTCTTCGGAGTTGTCTTGTTTTCATCTGACCATGCAAAGATTTCTTCCGGTGTAATATCCGCTCCATCCCTGTATTCTTTGTCCCCAAGTAAAATATGAAGTGGAAGAATCGTGATATCGTATTTTTCAATTAGTGCCTGAGACAGATCACAAGTACTGTCCGATATGATTTTAACCATTCTTTTCTCCTTTATTTATAACAAGAACTGCGCCATCACATAATTGGCAACATCCATACCACGATCCGTCAGATACACTCTGCCCTCCCGCTTCTCAATGAGCTTCTGCGCCTGCAGATCTGGAAGCACCTGTACATACGCAGCCTCAATCGGCATGCCGAAATTCGCTTCAAACTCGTTCCTTGAGATTCCCTCTGTCATACGAAGACCGAGAAACATGAATTCTTCCATCTGTGCCTTGCGATTGACTACCGCGGCTTCCGTATGAAGATTGCTTCCGAACCAGCCGCGTTCCGGGGCATCCATCCCCTCTTCCGGTGCAAACACTTCCGGCGGAAGGAATGTCAGTTCACGGCAGATCTCAATATATTCATACAACTCTCTTGTATTGCTGTACCGCACATTATCGATCAGCGATGCAGCCCCAAGACCCAGACCGAGATAATTCTCCCTCGTCCAATATCCGACATTATGCCGGCATGCATAACCTGGCTTGGCATAATTCGAAATCTCATATCGCTCGTACCCGGCCTTGGCAAGTACCCGCTGCGTCAGTTTAAGCATCTTGTAGGTGTCATCCTCGGTCGGAAGTTCTTCCGTCTTCATTCCCGCCTCCTGCCGCACCATATCAAATTTGTATTTTTCATAAAAAGGCGTGCCTTTTTCAATGATCAGGGAGTACGCGGAAATATGTTCCGGTTTCAGCCGGATCACTCTCTGCAGTGTATCTGCAAACGACTCCGCACTCTGACGTGGCAGTCCGCTCATCAGATCGATATTGATATTGGTGTATCCTGCGTTTCGCGCAAGTTCATACGTCTTTAAGAACTGCTCATACGTATGGATTCGACCAAGCACTTTCAGTTCCTCGTTATTCGCCGACTGCAATCCGATCGACAGACGGTTGATTCCCGCTCTTCGATAAGCCTCAAGCTTTGCGGTGGTAACCGTTCCCGGATTACACTCGATACTGACTTCCGCATCCTCCCGCACATGAAAACTGTTGTACACCTGATCCATGATCGCAACAAGAAGTTCCGGCTCTAGCCAGCTCGGCGTCCCGCCGCCGATATAAATTGTAGAAACCTGATAGCCGCCCATCTGCTCCCCATAGAAGCGGATCTCATTTAACAGGGCATGGACATACTGAATCTGCGTATTTGTATCTGCCGGAAATGACAAGAAATCACAGTATGCACATTTCTTCACGCAAAAAGGCGTGTGAATATAAAGTTCCAAATTATTCTTGTCCATTTAATCCTCATCCAGCTTTAAGACACTCATGAACGCTTCCTGTGGCACCTCTACCGTACCGATCTGGCGCATGCGCTTCTTGCCTTCCTTCTGCTTCTCAAGAAGCTTCTTCTTACGCGAGATATCGCCGCCGTAACACTTCGCAAGCACATCCTTGCGCATCGCCTTCACGGTCTCTCTTGCAATAATCTTACCGCCCACAGCCGCCTGAATCGGGATCTCAAACAGGTGTCTCGGGATTTCTTCCTTCAGACGCTCGCACATTCTGCGTCCTCTGTCATACGCACTCTCCTTGAACACGATAAAGGATAACGCATCGACCATCTCGCGGTTGATCAGGATATCCAGTTTCACAAGTTCTGACCGCTGGTAACCCTTCATCTCATAGTCAAACGAAGCGTATCCTCTCGAACGGGACTTGAGTGCATCAAAGAAATCGTAGATGATCTCGTTAAGCGGCAGATCATACTTGATGACCGCACGCGTTGCCTCAATGTAATCCATGCTCAGATAGATACCACGTCTTTCCTGACAAAGCTTCATGATCGCGCCGACATATTCGCTCGTCACCATAATCTCAGCAGAGACATACGGTTCCTCCATATATTCGATTTCCGACGGATCCGGCAGATTGGATGGATTCGTCAGATCAATGACCTCGCCATCCGTCTTGTGTACCTTGTAGATAACACTCGGTGCAGTGGTGACAAGGTCAAGATTAAACTCTCTCTCCAATCGCTCCTGAATGATCTCCAAGTGTAAAAGGCCTAAGAATCCGCATCGGAAACCAAATCCGAGTGCCAGTGATGTCTCCGGTTCAAACTGCAGCGACGCATCGTTGACCTGCAGCTTTTCAAGCGCATCGCGAAGATCCGGATACTTTGCGGAATCCGCCGGATACAATCCACAGTATACCATCGGATTGACTTTCTTATATCCCGGGAGAGCCTCGTCACATGGTCGCTCACTGTCCGTCACGGTATCACCGACACGGGTATCACGCACATTCTTAATGCTGGCAGCAATATAACCAACCATTCCTGCAGAAAGCTCATCACACGGAATAAACTGTCCCGCACCAAAGTAGCCAACCTCTGTTACAAGGTCCTCGGCTCCGGTTGCCATCATCTTAATCTTGGTACCAACTTTAACCGTACCTTCCTTAATACGACAGAAAATGATAACACCTTTGTACGAATCATAGATTGCATCGAAGATCAGTGCTTTCAGTGGAGCCTTCGGATCTCCGGTCGGCGCCGGAATCTTCGTTACGATCTGTTCCAGCACATCCTCAATGTTAAGACCTGTCTTTGCCGAAATTCTCGGGGCATCCTGTGCCTCAATTCCGATGACATCCTCAATCTCCTGAATGACTTCATCCGGTCTTGCACTCGGCAGATCGATCTTGTTGATGACCGGCATGACATCCAGATCATGATCCAAAGCAAGATATACATTGGCAAGCGTCTGTGCCTCCACGCCCTGTGCCGCATCCACGACAAGAATCGCGCCGTCACACGCCGCAAGACTTCGTGACACTTCATAATTGAAATCCACATGTCCCGGTGTATCAATAAGGTTAAAAATGTACTCATTTCCATCCTTCGCACTGTAGATAATGCGAACGGCCTGGGATTTGATCGTGATTCCACGCTCTCTCTCCAAGTCCATGTTGTCAAGCACCTGCGCCTGCATCTCTCGGCTGGTCAGTGTACCGGTTTTCTCAATAATTCGATCGGCAAGCGTCGACTTACCATGATCAATATGGGCAATAATACAAAAATTACGAATTTTGCTCTGATCAATTGACATATATTTCCTCCTGCCGCTTCCTGCGGCTTCTTTATTCGTTCTTCACAATCCTTTATTATACGGAAAATCAAGGAAACTGTAAACCAGAATATAACGTTTCCAAGAAATTATTCAAGTCTCACTGACGAGCCGATAACTCTTCGAGTTACCGCAAGCAGGGCGATAACGCTTCGCATTACCGCAAGCGATACATCAAAGATGTACCGCATCATTTACATGAGCGGCCAGCGACTGAATACTTCATTCTTGATGGAATCGTCCGCAAAACTCGTAGCAAGTGATGCCATATAGATTTTCTGGCACATTGCCTCCTTAAACATTCCGGCCTCCGTCAGCCGCATATATTCATCTGTGCAAGTTGTATCACTCACGGTCCGGTTGTCCGTGTTGATGGACATTGGAATCCCAGCTTCGTAGAATTTCGTAAATGGATAATCCTCGATGGAACCGATCGCCTTGGTCTGTAAGTTGCTTGTCGGGCAGAGTTCCACTCCAATCTTCTTATCTGCACAAAGCTTCATCACTTCCGGATCATCCTTCATCGCGATACCGTGTCCGATTCGTCTTGCACCGTACTCGATTGCCGTCTGTACATCGAGTGCACTGCCGCACTCCCCCGCATGAATGGTAAAAGGAATCTCATTCTTTCTCGCCCACTCAAACAATTCATGAAATTCCGAAGTTGGATACGCCTTCTCATCTCCTGCCAGATCACAGCCCACAATACCGGCTCCGAGAAATTCTCTTGCATCCTTAAGCATCGCAAGATTTGTCTCTTTGTCAAGGTTCCGCATGGCACAGACCAGGATTCCCGTATGAATATCGCGTTTTGCCTCCGCAGATTTTAAGCCTTCATTGACACTCTCAATAATCTCTTTTACAGAAAGTCCCTGCTGCATCGAAAACGAAGGGGCAAAGCGCATTTCCAGATATTTGACCTGCTCCTTTGCCGCACGCAGCGCCAGTTCTTCTGCCGCAGCACGAAGACCATTCTTCGTCTGCAAACAGCGAAGCGGCAGATCAAACCGCTTCAGGTAGTCCGCAAGAGACGGACAATCCATCGGTGCCGTCAAAGCCTCCTGCAATTCTTCCTTCGTATATTCTTCGCCCATATCGGCAAGCAGCTTCTTTGTCAGTTCGACGCTCATTGAGCCGTCCAGATGACAGTGCAGTTCAATCTTTGGCATATTGTATGCGATAAAACGATTCATCATAATTTTTCTTTCTCCATTTCCATGCATCAGCTGGTTTCATTATATCGCATATTGAAATCAGCCACAACAACTTTGCTCCTGATCAGATCAATTTCACGCAAGCCTTGCTTTTTGTTTTTATTGGGCTATACTATTGTTTGAGAAAAATGAATTGAAAAACTTTGACTCAATGATCGAGTTGATTGGAGGTTATGATACAATGGAAGACATGACAAAAATAAAAGATGAGGCATATACTGCCGCAAAAGAAATATTGGAAAAAGCAAAACTGGAGAAAGGCGATCTCTTCGTCGTCGGCTGTTCCACCAGCGAAGTATGCGGCGAAACGATCGGAACGCATTCGAAACCGGAACTGGCTGATATGGTATTTACCGGAATCTATCAGGCAACGCAGGAATACGGTGTATATCTGGCAGCACAGTGCTGCGAGCACTTAAACCGTGCACTGATCCTTGAAGCCGAAGCTGCCGAGAAATTTGGTTATCCGAAGGTCAACGTTGTACCGCAGCCGAAAGCCGGCGGTTCCTTCGCCACCGCAGCCTACAAGACATTCAAGCAGCCTGCTGCTGTCGAACATATTAAAGCAGGTGCCGGAATGGATATCGGCGATACGCTGATCGGCATGCACCTGCGCGACGTTGCAGTGCCGACACGAATCGAAACGAAACAGATTGGAAATGCGCATGTAGTATGTGCTCGCACAAGACTGAAATTCATCGGTGGCGAGCGTGCCGTCTACGACCACAAATTGATGTAACAAGAACGCCCGGAAGTATCTTTATGACCTTGCGGGCGTTCTTTATTTGTGCATACTTTTTACAGATTCAAAATATCGTCAACGATCTTTCCAAAATTGTAAAAATAAAAAAAAGTATAGCCGGACAAATGATAAACTTCGTGTACAAGGAATCGTTTTGTTTTGTACTATTTTCATAACTTTTATCCATTCATCTGATTCTGCATCATCAACAATATTTCTACAGTTCCCTGTGATCGATCACGCGCTTCGCCTTTTTCTCCGAACGCGGCAATGTTCCGACCGGAACAACTGTGATTCGCGGTGTGACACCAATTCTTGACTTAAACAGTTCATGCAGATGTTCCTTGGCTTTCTCGAAGCTGACGCGTCCTTCTGCCTCGCAGGTGATAAGCATGACATCTTTGTTGATTTCATCATCGTGTGCGATGTTGATGTTGTACTCGCTGGATACACCGTCCACCTGAGAGAGAAGTTCCTCGATCTGGCTCGGGAACATATTGACGCCGTGTACCTTGAACATGTCGTCGCTTCGACCCTTGATGATATCGATTCTCGGATACTTCTTGCACCGCTCACAGTTGCAGCTGGTCGGTACAATGCGCGAGATATCGTGTGTACGGAAACGGATGAGCGGAGCGCCCTCCTTGACGAGTGTTGTGATTACGATCTCGCCCTCTTCTCCGTCCGGCACGGTCTTGCCGGTCTTCGGATCGATGATCTCAATGTAAATATAATCATCCCAATAATGGATTGCCGACTCGCCCGGGCAGTTGATACCGATACCCGGTCCATAGATTTCCGTCAATCCATAGATATCAAACAGTTCAATACCTAAGCCGTCCCTGATGCTTTTGCGCATCTTATCACTCCAGCGCTCCGAACCGATCACGCCTTTTTTCAGGCAGATCTTATCCTTCAATCCACGCTTCTCGATTTCCTCGGAGAGAAGCAAAGCATAAGAAGAAGTTGCGGTAATGACAGTAGACTGTAGATCAACCATCATCTGCAGCTGCTTGTCGGTATTGCCAGGTCCCATCGGGATTGCCATCGCGCCGAGCTTCTCGCAGCCGAGCTGGAAACCGATTCCTGCGGTCCAGAGACCGTAACCCGGTGTAATCTGGATGCGATCCTTCTTCGTGATTCCGGCAGTCGCGTAACATCTTGCGAACATCGTTGCCCAGTCATCTACATCTTTTGCTGTATAAGGGATGATAACCGGTTTGCCGGTGGTTCCGGAAGAGGAATGGATTCTTACAACTTCTTCGTCCGGCACTGCCTGGATTCCGAGTGGATACGCGTTGCGCAGATCATCCTTGCTGGAGAACGGAAGGTTCTCAAATTCCTCCTGACTGGATACGCCTGTGATATTCAATTCCTTATATTTTCTGCCGTAATAGCTGTCTCCGCTGATCAGTTTCTTGATCTGTGCGTCAACCTGCGCCAGCTGTGTGTCATTTAACTGCATGTATTCGCCCTCTCTTTCACGAAATCTTCTTCTCCATCTGTCACCCAGACAGATTTCTACTTGCAAACTGCGTTCGTTCTATACTGCCTGTGCTGCAAATGAGAAACCATCCTCAAATGCCTGTCGGTTATTCTCGATAAATTTCTCCGGCACGCGCGTCTCAATCTCGCGCATGAGTGCTTCCCTGGTCAGTCCCAAAGCGCCGGATCCCGCTGCAACTCCCAGCAGAATCACATTCAGATACTTGTTGCTGCCGTACTTCTCGCACAGAGGCTCGGAATCGACAACGATCACGTTGCACTTCTCCTTCAGATATGCGATCATCTCCGTTCCGTCGTATCCGGTCTCATGCAAAGACTCGGTCGTCGGCTTCACCGGAGACGCATTCACGATCACGATTCCATCCTTCTTCAGATACGAAAGGTTACGAACCGCTTCTGCCGGCTCAAACGCCAGTATCATATCGCCTTTGCCTTTTGGAATCAGTGGCGAAAAAGCCTCACCGATTCGTACATGGCTCGTTACAGAGCCGCCTCGCTGCGCCATACCGATAGTCTCCGCAGAATGCACGGTATTGCCTTCTTCCATCGCTGCTGCCGCGATCAGTTTGGAGGCTAAGACCGTTCCCTGTCCGCCTACTCCACATATCAAAACATCTTTTTTCATCTCTATATACTCCTAACTTACCTGAATCGCCCCGACCGGACAGATCTGTCCGCATAGGTTGCAACCGGTACACAGATTGCTGTCAATCGTTACTTTTCCATCCACTTTCACAATCGCCGGGCAGCCGATCTCACGAATGCATTTGCCACACTGGATACACTTCTCAGAGATTGCTGCTTTCTTCGCGCTTTTGGCAATCGCGATACAAGGGGACTTGAAGATGATCGCCTTCACGCCCTGCTCCGAAGTGGCCTCCTGCACCGTGGCAACCGCCTGCTCAAGATTCAGCGGATCAACCGTCTTAACAAAAGTGAGTCCGATGCCTCTTAGTATATTTTCGATGCTTACTTTCTCAACAATATCGCCCATCATGTTGCGGCCGGTTCCCGGATGCGGCTGGTGACCGGTCATCGCGGTCGTCGAATTATCCAGAATGCAGACTACGATATTTGCCTCGTTGTAGACCGCATTCACAACGCCCGTCATACCGGAAGCAAAGAATGTCGAATCGCCGATGAAGGCGAAAGCGGCTCCTTCCATCTTCGGATCTGACCAATGGAAGCCCTGTGCCATCGTGACACCTGCACCCATGCACAGACAGGTATCGCACATGTCGAGTGGCATCGCATTGCCCAGTGTGTAGCATCCGATATCGCCACAGAAATAGCTTTTCTTGCCTTCCATCGCCTTCTTTACCGCATAGAATGATGCGCGGTGCGGACAGCCTGCACACAGTACCGGTGGACGGACCGGAAGCTGCGGTGCATCCGCAGTATCGATTGCTGCATCTGCAAGATCCAAATCTAAGAAATCACTTAAAATCTTCTGTGACAGTTCGTAGGAGTTCTCTCCACTTGCCGGCACATGTCCGGTCATCTTGCCATATACTTTGATATGTAATCCGTGTTTTCCACAAATCATAAGAAGCTTCTCTTCGATGTATGGGCTGAGTTCCTCCAGTACCATCACTTCTTCCACTCCCTGTAACGCTTCCAATACGAATTTCTCCGGGAACGGGTAAGGTGTTCCGATCTTGTAGACCTTCACCTCCGGGTGATCCGCAAGCGCTTCCTTCACGTAAGCGTAGCTGACTCCGCCGGTAAATACTGCCTTCTTACTATCTGCTGCTCCTGACACTTCGTTGAAGCCGCTCGCTGAAAAATCATCCCCGATCTGCACGTTGCGTTTCTCGATCATCGCATGATTCATAAAGGACAGTCTTGGGAAAATTACCCATTTCTTGGAATCCTTCACAAATCCTTCAAATTCGTGTGCAGTTATATCCGCCGGAGCCTGAATGTTCGCATATGCGTGACAGATTCTTGTTGTCGGGCGGAAAAGCACCGGTGTCTTATATTTTTCCGAGTAAGCAAATGCGTCCTGGATCATGGTAAATGCTTCTTCCGGTGATGTCGGATCGAATACCGGGATTCTTGCGAATTCCGCGAACCTTCTTGTGTCCTGCTCCGTCTGGGAAGAAATCGGTCCCGGATCATCTGCCGATACAACTACCATACCGCCTTTGACTCCGACATAAGCAAGTGACATCAGCGGATCGGATGCCACATTCAGTCCCACCTGTTTCATTGTCACAAGGCTTCTCGCTCCGGAATAAGCGGCACTCGCTGCCACTTCCATCGCAGCCTTCTCGTTGACCGACCACTCAATGTGACGTCCCTCTTTTGGATATTTTGCGATTGTCTCAATAATTTCCGAGGACGGAGTTCCCGGATAACCGGCAACCAGATTCACCCCTGCTGCCAATGCACCGAGCGCAATTGCTCCGTTGCCCATCATATATACATTTTCCATGTGTGTAACTTCCTTTGCATTTTGGTATGTGTCTATTGTACAATCTTTCTCAATACGATGCAATACGTTAACGTGTAAAACTATAAGGATTAGGGTGTCAAAAGCCCATTTTAATATTTGATTTTGCTTGTACCTTGAAAATTTAACACGAATTTGTGAAAGATATGATTTTTGCGCCTATAATTCATTGATATTTCGAAACTGTGGTACATTGATTTTATGCTGTTTTTTTATTTGAAGCATACGAATCTAAGCTATTGGTATAATCTAATAGCTTTTGAAAATCTAATGCTGCTATTTTAAATCCGAAGAATAACCGAGTGCGTTTTTTGCCATGCTCAGGTATCTTGTCCACATGATATCTTCGACGAAGAAGAGAGGGAATTGCTTCTACTCCATTTCTAAATTTTGCATATTCAGAAAATTCTTCCGTTTGCATGTACTGTAATTGTTTTGCACGACCAACGGATTTCCAAGATACTTCCTTTCGGACTCGTGTTTTTAGAAAACGTGGCTGACACCGTTCTTTGTAAGGACATCCTTCGCAGTCACTTATCCGAAAATACGCAACGGAACAATCATTGCCCGGATCATAGATGCAGTCTTCAGGTACACAATTATTCTTACATTTGATGAGATATTTGCCATCATCGGTAAAGACAAAATCAGCATATATTTCATCTGGTTTTCGTCCTGTGAAATTAGTTGTTACAAGCTTTAGATTATGTTCAGATGCTAAACGTGAGTTTTCTTCTCCGCTCCATAAAATCAGATATTTCTTTTGTCATTTTTACAACACATTCATGAATAAGATCAACATCATGCGCTGTTTCGTAAGAAAGAACTCTCGCTCTAAACCTGCTGAGGGTTCTGTCACTAATTGGCTGCTCTTCAAAACTGGTTGTGTGCAGTGCATACTGATAACGGATATCAAATGCCATAGCTTCAACGATCTCATCGTCAGTAACATTAAGAGCTTCTTTAAGAATCAGTGTCCCAACAAACACATTGACCGGGGTATTAGGTCTGGATGCTTTTTCACTGTAAAGAACAGAAAAAATATTTTCATCAATAGCAGGAAAAACTTTGTCAGCAAAAGTTTTTGCCCATGATTTTTCTAACATTCGTTTTTCACGTTCTGTAAGATTAAAAGTACTGTCTAAAACAGTAAGCTATTGATTATCATTTTTAACAAAAGACATATGGATCACCTCATAAAATGCTACCTACATTTTACCAAAGAATCCAATGTTTTTACATATCGTGTTAAGTTTTCAAGGTACAAATTTATATCAAAGGTAATAAACCTTTTAAATACCTGATAAGCCTGCCCTGCATCATATTCTCCTGAAATCATCTTAGACACCACGTCCTTAGAAACAGAGAAGAAGTCGTTTGACGCAATACGTATATACATATGGTTTTCTTGGATCATAGGTTTCACATCGTTCAGATATTTTGTAAGCTTAAAATCCACATCCTGGCTGTAGCTTAACAGATCCTGCCCATCACTAATGATCCTCTTCTGCGCATCCTCTGAAAGCATTGTACTCAGTATCTTCATTGCTTTCTTCCGGCGTGTATCATCCTTTGACAGATCACGATTTAAGGCTACCTGGAAGTACGGCGTAGTCATAATCCACTTTTCACCGTTCTCCTGAAAAAACGGAAGAAACGTTGTGTTGATGCCCTGCTCCTGCATCATTTTTACATCGGCAGAGCTGCCAAAGTACATGGCAAGTTTACCACTTTTAAACATATCCCTCACCGCATCATAGTCCATATCCAGATCATCCCGGCTAAGCCCTGTATCCCGGATGAACTGCTCCATACGTTCAAAAGCCTCCGGCCAGACGGTACGGTCCAGACCTTCTATCTTTGTGTTATCCGGATCACTGTAACCAGTGCGCCACTTACGTCCGTCTGGAGAAGATAACTCTGATGCTGACAAGCCCTGCAGTGTTTCCATACAGGTATAATCATAAAAATAGTCTGAGGTAAACCCACGGATCCCCACTTTGTCAAATGCCTCACAGGCGGAAACAAAACTCTCGTAATCTGTTGGAAGAGGAATATCATACTTTTCAAAAAGATCTTTGTTCACTAAAAAACCATGTGCATCCGCACACACCGGAAGCCAGTTTACACTGCCATCCTCATTCTGAAAACTGTTCAGATAGGTATCATAGACAGCACCTGCCACATTGGTTGTGGACAGATCCATCAGGCTGTCTTTCAGAGGACTTGCATCATGCAGTGAAAAACGACAGCAGGTTATAATATCCGGCAAGCCACCGTTTTCCTTAAGAAACTTATAGAAATCCAGATCATTATTACCTACTACAAATTCAATATTGATATCCGCAAGCTGCTTCTGTATGTATGGTGCATACTTTTCATACAGGTTTGTGGTCCATAAATACACTGTAATGGTTTCTTTGTCTTCTTTTTCTGCACGCTTCCCGCCACAGCCTGACAAAAGTGATAAAGCAGTCACCATCACGAAAAGGACAGACAAAACCCTGTTCCATTTTTTCTTTTCCGTTATGGATTCTCCGTCTTGCTGTTTTCTACTAATTTATAAATTACTTTTAACAGTAATTTTACATCAACAGGCTTAGAGATATGTTCATCCATTCCTGCTTCTTTTGCCTTCAATCTATCCTCCGTAAATGCATTGGCTGTCATTGCAATAATCGGAATCCTCCTTGCATCCTCTCTGTCCAGGGATCGGATCCGCTTTGCTGCCTCGTAACCATTCATCACCGGCATCATGATGTCCATAAGAATGACATCAAATTCACCGGGCTTACTTTTTCTGAATCGTTCAACCGCTTCCTGTCCATTCCATGCTTTTGTCACCTCAGCGCCTTCATTCTGTAGCATAAATTCAGCGATTTCCATATTCAGCTCATTATCTTCTGTCAGTAGAATATGCAGCCCCGTTATAGCTTTTTCTGAAACATCATTCTGTTCTTCACGTTTATCCGCTTCCATATCTATTTTGAACGGAACACGAATCACAAATGTCGTCCCGACACCTTGTTCACTTTCAAAAGTAATGGTTCCGCCCATTTTCTCAACCAGTTTTTTGGTGATCGGCATTCCCAGACCTGTTCCCGCAAATTTTGTACGGCTTCCTGTATGTTCCTGTACAAATGGTTCAAAAATATGTTTTTGGAACTCATCTGCCATTCCGATTCCTGTATCACGGCAGACAAATTCCATTGTTGCCATCCCGGACTGTTTGGATGGAATTTCTATGCAGCTGATATAGATATGACCATTTTCCCTGTTATATTTCACCGCATTCGACAGGATATTCATCATCACACGTTTCACATACTCTGCGCTTCCAATAAAATCCCAGTGTGTGATTTCTCTTTTCTCCCACTCAATTCGGATATTCTGTTCTGCTGCCATCTGCTCGATTACAACAAGTACTTCCCTGGAAATGCTGCTCAGATTAAATGGAATCTCTTCCAGAATCACTTCACCGGACTCCAGTTTACTCATATCCAGAACATCATTTATCAGTCCCAGTAACAGATTCGATGACTCTCTGACTTTTTTCCTGTATTCTGTCTGTTTCTCCGGATCATCCGCATAATAGTCAGCCATATCGACCAAGCCACAGATTCCATTGATTGGTGTTCTAATATCATGGCTCATCCTCTGGAGAAATTCCGTCTTAGCCCGATTGGCTGCTTCTGCTTTTTTTGCTGCTATCAGAAGTTCTGCTTTATATTTTTCATCTTTTTCCTGTTCCATTTTCTGATGCGTCAGATTAATTCTGTATGCCCAAAACCAAAATACACTGAATATCAGACAATAAAGAAAAATGACACCTGTTACACTTAATGGAAGATTATGGAATACCTCCGTATCCGGAATATATGCATAAATATAATAATCACGCTGTTTCAGCATGATTCCGTAGCATCCGGTTCCATCATTCTTCAAATGAAAAATATGCTGGCTGTCGGTGTGCTGTTTCATTGCCTGAATGACCTCGTTGCTTGCAGTATCCTGTCCCATCAGGCTCTCATCATTACTGGCAACAATCGTCCCATGGTCTGCAACCATGATGGTTCCATCTTTCCTTGTGCTATAACCATTTAAAAGACTCTGTATCGTCAGAGTATAGTTTCTGACAAATTCAGGGGGTGTATAATAATAGATTGCTACAATACCCGGTGCATCTTTTCTGGCGCAGGCTGCAATGTCGATATGAGCCCCTTCCTCTCTCGTAAAACGTTCCGAATAAGTTCTTTCTTCATATCCACTAAAATCCATGATAATTTCTTTTTGCAGATACTCTGTAATCTCATTGATCAGAGAGTCATCCGTACTGTATTCACAGTCCGTCTTTCCCTCTGCATCTAGTACAAGGATACCATCCACCCAGAGAGCCTGCAGGTTTTCTTTCAGAAACCCGCGGCTCAGCTGACCACCGTTTTCGATTTCCATGTCGATATTCGTACTCATCTGTCTGGCACTTTCGATTGCACGGAGGAGGCTTTTTGATTCCGAAGATTCATTATAATGGGTGTAGGTTGAGCACTGCACCTTCACATAATTTACAATCTCCACCATTCTTTTCTCGGCTTCCGCTTTCTGCGTATGAAAGAAATAAAGCAGTGAGACTACCACCACACAGATTCCAATCATACCACCAAGCAACTGGATTCTTTTTTCTTTTATCTTTTTCCTAATATCCAAGATCATCCACCTCCAGATACTTCTCGGGATCATCCAGATATTTTTCAATAATTTTCAGAGAGGTGCCATCCTGACGCATCTCTTCCAGTGTCTGATCCATCTGCTCACAGATTCCTCTGTCATCATCTTTTGCAAAAGCAACTCCTATCCCCACAACCATCAAAGGTTCTTCCAGGATGCGGAAGCTTGTCTCATAATCCTTCATATATTGGACAACAGATTCTTCATGTGCGCCAACTGCATCTACATATCCTTTCCCCAGAAACGTATAGATCAGCTCTCTGTGTCCAAGACTGATCAGATTTCCAAGCTTTGGAATTCTCTCATCTGTCCGGCTCAGAAACATCCCCTCCGGTTTGGTTGTAGACTGTACAGCCAGATTCTTTCCCTCCAGATCGCTCAGCTTATAAATATCACTATTCTCATTTACAGCAACTACCTGACGGCTTGCTATGTACGGTCCTGCCCAGCGGTAATCTTCAAGACGCCCCTCCATGGAAAAGCAGCCCATGATACAGTCAATCTCTCCGCTCTCCACCAGTTCTTTTTTCTTTTCCCAGTTGATCTGGACAACATTCACCTGATATCCCATTCTGTTAAAGGCTTCTGTAGCAAGTTCAACATCGATTCCTGTCGGCACACCATCCTCATTCAGATAATTGTACGGGGGATAGCTGTCACTGCCGAGCGTGATGACGGGTTTTTCCGTTTCATTGTTACTGCCATCTGTGTTTTTGCATCCCGCCATGGTGATGACCAAAATCCCCACGAGCAGAATGCCTGCAATTACTCTTTTTCGTTTCATATTTTACCGTAACCTTCTATCCACGACTTACCTCTATTATCTGTTCTTGTTCTACACCATGCTCCCTTAGATAATTTTGATAAATTTCCAATTTTTATACCTTTTCTTCCGCAGAATCATCATTTGATCTGATCAAGAAGCGATGTCCCGATCGTTCCCTCCGGCATCTTCACGTCGAAGTTATCTGCGATCGTTGCACCGATGACCGCAAAGGTATCACTGGTCTTAAGCGCGCCGCTTCCGGTATCGGACGGTGAGTAGGCAAGAAACGGTACCTGTTCCCTTGTGTGATCCGTGCCCTTGTAGGTCGGATCGTTTCCGTGATCCGCCGTCAGGATCAGCAGATCATCCTCACGCAGTACCGGAAGCAGTTCTCCAAGTTTCCGGTCAAACTTCTCGATCTCCTCCCCGTATCCGACCGGATTTCTGCGGTGTCCCCACAACGCATCAAAATCGACCAGATTCGTAAAACAAAGTCCCCTAAAATCGCGTTTTGCAATATCGATGGTCTGCTGCATGCCGTGCACGCTGCTGTCCGAATGATTGCTCTCTGTGATACCTTCTCCGACAAAGATGTCATTTATCTTTCCAACCGAGATCACATCGTATCCGGCATCTTTTAACGCATTGAGCACCGTCGGTCCGGTCGGCTTTAATGCATAATCGTGACGGTTGCTCGTGCGCTTAAACTCACCACGCTTCTTTCCGACATACGGTCTTGCGATCACGCGTCCCACGCGCCACTCGTCACGCATCGTCAGTTCTCGCGCGATCTCACAGTAATGATACAGATTGTCCAGTCCCATCGTTTCCTCATTGCCGCAGATCTGCAATACCGAATCCGCAGATGTATAGACAATCAGCTTTCCCTCGTTGACTTCCTGCTCGCCGAGTTCATCAAGGATCACGGTTCCGCTCGCTGCTTTGTTTCCAATGATTTCTCTGCCACAGCGCTTCTGTAGTTCATCGATCAGTTCTTTCGGAAATCCATGCTCGGTAAATGTAATAAACGGCTTGTCCGTCCGGATGCCCATCATCTCCCAGTGTCCGGTCATCGTGTCCTTGCCGTTACTCGCCTCATCCATCGCCATATAATAAGCGGTCGGTGCATCCACAGGCTTTACCTGCTTTAATGCCTTTAAATTTGCCAGTCCCATTTTCTGCAGATTCGGAATCTTCAGATGCTCCACTGTGTCCGAAATATGCCCGAGCGTATCCGCTCCCACATCATCGAACTTTGCGGCATCCGCCATCGCACCGATGCCAAGCGAATCCAAAACGATTACAAATACACGGTTAAAACGCATGTTACCACATCCTTCCTTCTAGCATTCACCAATCTATCATGCACTCTGTGTCACATAAATCAAGCGTTTCCAAACGCTCTTAGCTGTTTTTCACGATTTTTACAATGCGACTTGTACCGAGTCTGCTTGCACCAAGTTCTATGAAGTGCTCGGCATCTTCCATCGAAGAAATTCCACCGGCAGCCTTAATCTTCACATTCTTTCCCACATGCTTCGCAAAAAGCGCAATATCATCAAACGTTGCACCACCTGTGGAAAATCCGGTTGATGTCTTGATGAAATCCGCTCCCGACTCCGTCACGATCTCACACATCTTGATCTTCTCTTCCTCGGTCAGAAGACAGGTCTCAATAATGACTTTTAAAATCTTCTCCCCGCACGCTTCCTTGATCTCGCGGATCTCGTTTAAGACATAATCGTAATCCTTTGCCCTCAACATTCCGACATTGATCACCATATCAATCTCATCCGCGCCGTTGTTGACCGCATCCATCGTCTCAAACACTTTCGTTGCAGTCGTGTGATTTCCGTTCGGAAATCCGATCACCGTGCAGATCTTCATCTGCTCACCGACATACTCTTTTGCTTTCTTCACATAACAAGGCGGAATGCACACCGATGCCGTACCGTAGCAGATGGCATCGTCGCACAGCGCGCGGATCTCATCCCATGTACTTGCCTGCAATAATAAAGTATGGTCGACCATACTCAGTATCTTCTTTGTATCCATGTTTCTCTCCTTTTGTCCATATACCATTCTTTAACACACTTATTTTCTACTCCCAATATATCCAATGCCATTCAGTTAAGCATCATTTCAGCCTTCTACCGATTTTGATTTTCTTGATGAAAACTGCATGTATTACGATATGGAATTCCGGATTGTATGTATTCGCCTTGATCATCGCCCTCCTCATCATAAGAGAAATCGATAAACACATATTTGAGCAGCCAGAAAAATCCAGATCAGTCACTCACGGGCAGGACAATCCGCGAACAGTAGCGCCGTGCTTCGATCTCCCGCCCCGTATAGGGCGCAACGATACCCAGCACACGCGGCAGACCGGCAGGTGTCAGTCCCCGCTCCTTCACCTCGCGTCCCAGCGTCAGCCATGCCTCATCTACGCCTTCGTCATATTCACCGTAGTACAACACGGACAGCACACGACATGCCGGCAGCACGACTGCGTCCTCCGGTGCCTGTTCCTTTCGAACCGGTACGCAGACCCAGTAGGGATAGGGCTTCTCTCCGATATAGCCCTCCAGATAATCGTTCCGCTCCTGTACCACGAACATCGGCTCATCAGAAAGCACACAGTCCTTTCTGATACACTCGCTGTAAAACCCATACATGACGGCATACTTTTCTTCCACCGTACGTCCCATACACTTCTTCATACAGCAGGTCACGGCGTGGAGTGATGTCAGCTGCACCGACATACCGCTGCGATCCCCCGCCCGCAGCCGCAGCTCCTCCACACCTTGCAAAAGCTCCTGCAGGCGTTCCTCCAACACCGCGAGCAGCCCCGACACCTCGCCGCCCCTGACAAAATAATCCGCGATCTCCTGTGCGCCCAGTCCCATGGATTTGAATTTTTCGATCTGTAAAACGCGCGCGATGTTGTGGTTATCGTAGTACCGCCGCCCGCTCTCCGGCGCGACATAGGCAGGCGCGAGCAGCCCCTTTTTCTCCATGCGCATCAATGTGCTGCGGGAAACGCCACAGGCGTGCGCTGCCTCCGTGATCTGAAAGAGGCTCTTCGTATCTGTTTCCATCCGGTACCTCCTAAAAAACACTTGCTTCGTTCATGGGTGAACGGATTATAGTGATACTACCATTATAAAAAAACATCGGTTGCTGTCAAGTCTGACACAGCAGCCATCAGTTAAACATTAAAGGAGAAGGAGTGAAGAAACAATGAATCTTTGGAAACAATTATTAGCGATCCCTATTGCAGCCTCTCTTGCGATGGGGCTGCTGCCTGCACCTACGCTGGCAGCGGATACATCAGCACACAGCCACCCCATCTGCGGTGCAGCGCATGCCGATATTGGCGACCACACAGGCGATAATTGTAAAGACGCCACATGGACAGCGTAGGATGGAACAAGTACAATTACATACGATACTAACAATACCGCCTATGTCTATCTAGAGAAGGATGCGACACGAGAATCTCGCCTTGAAGTAAAAGCAGGCTGCACGCTCTATCTCTGTCTGAATGGCCAAAAACTGGAAAGTTCCTTAACAAGTTCCGCCGCTTCGCAAGGGATGAGTCAGGTCATCAATGTCTCCAATGGTGCGCAGTTCATACTTTGTGACTGCAAAGGCGGCGGCACGATCACTCACTCGTCCGGTGCAAAAGGAAAAGGAGTGCGGGTTGGCGGGTCAGACCCCGCTGCCGCCACATTTTCCATGTACGGCGGAACGATCAGCGGCAATCATGCCGATGATCCACACTCGGGGGCTGGTGGTGCAGGTGTGGAGATACAAAACGGCACTTTTAAAATGTATGGCGGCACCATCAGCGATAACCATGAGGAAAATACCTATTCTAACTACGGCGGTGGTGGTGTATGCGCGCATAGCAGTGGCACATTTACGATGTACGGCGGTATCATCAGTGATAATCAATCCGTAACAGACGCCGGCGGCGTGACGGTTGTGGGCGGTACTATGAATATATACGGCGGCACCATCAGTAATAACATAGCGAAGGGCGATGGCGGCGGCATCTGGACGAAGATCAACGGATTCATCATATCCGGCAACAGCGTGATTGAAAACAATACGGCTGTAAAGGGCGGTGGTGTTTACTATGGTTCTTCTAGTAATACTATGACCATTTCCGAATCGGCGCGCATCTCCGGTAATACTGCAACCCGTTATGGCGGCGGTATTTATTTCGATAAGGAAGGCACGCTTACAATGAACGGCGGCAGCATCACCGGAAATACTACGACAGGCGACGGCGGCGGCGTGTATTTTACCGGCAATACATTCCGTATTTCCGGTAACTTGGACATCAGTGGCAATAAAAAAGCGAGCGCAGACAACAACGTCTATCTGCCAACCAACAAATATATCACTATTGCGGGTGCACTGACCGGCAGCAATCCAATCGGTGTGACGACGGAAAAGACGCCGGATGCTTCTAACCATGTTCGCATAGCTTCGGGTTCCAAAAACTATGCTGTTCCGGAAAAATTCAGCTACGAGAACGACAGCACCCCTGTCAGTGCGACCAGCCAAAATAACAGCACCGCTGACCTCGTCGTGTGTAATCATAACTGGAATTCAACTTGGAGTTCAGATTCTTTCTCTCATTGGCATGATTGTTCCATCTGCAACGGCAAAGGGGATATTGCTGCGCACACCTACGACCAGCAAGTTAAAACAAAAGCGTATGAGAAATCCTCTGCGACCTGCCTATCTGGGACAACTTACTATATGTCCTGCGACTGTGGCGCAAAAGGCGCGGATACGTTTGAAATCGGCGACAAAGACCCTGCCCACCACAGCGGCATCTTAAATAATGATTGGAAATCAAACGACACCAACCACTGGAAAGAGTATTCCTGCTGTCGTGCCCACGCAGAGGAAGCTGCCCATTCCGGTGGCACAGCCACTTGCCAGAGCTCGGCAATATGCGCTGTCTGTAACACAGCTTACGGCGCCAAGGATATGACCAACCACACCGGCGGCACTGAGGTACGCGACAGCGTAGAGGCAACCACCAGCACAGAGGGCTACACAGGCGACACCTACTGCAAGGGCTGCAATAACAAGCTCGCTGACGGCAAAACCATCCCGAAAAAAGACAGCGGCTCCAGTGGCGGTAGCAGCACCGGCGGCAGCAGCTCCGGTGGCACATCCGGCGGCACTGGCAGTGGCAACTCTGGCGGTAATACTACCCCCTCCACCTCTGTGACCGTCCCGGTATCCGGCGAGGAAAAAACGATCCGGGTGGATTCAACTGTCAGCAGCACGACTGCCACGATTGAAGATATTGACCTCACCAAACTGAATACTGTCATTGGCAATGATGTGAAAACAGGTGTTGTGACCATCGACTTTTCCGTACTTGAGAAACAGATCGATACTGTAAAGCTCCCCGCTAACGTCATAAAGCAGATCGCAGATGCGGTGAAAGACCCGTCCAATGATGCGGAAAGCCTCTCTATCGTACTTACCGATGGTACATCCATTGAATTTGACGAAAAAGCGTTGTCCAAAAAGACCGCACAGACAAACCAGACCGACATTACCATATCCATCAAACGCACCACGGACAGCACCCTGAGCGCCCTACAGCAGCAGGCAGTGGGCAGCCAGCCCGCGTGGGATATCAAGCTCACCAGCGGCGGCAAAAACATCTCTGACATGGGCGGCGTGATTACGCTCCACACACCCTATGAGCTGCGCTCCGGCGAGCAGTCCAATGGAATCGTGGTCTATTATGTAGACGAGAACGGTAACAGGGAAAGCTGTGAAACCAGCTATGATCCGGTAAAGAAGCTGATCAGTTGGAAAACCAGCCACCTCTCCGTCTACATGATCGGTTATGACGAGAACAGGGTGACTCCCGATACGGACACAGAGGATCAGTCAGCGCTCAACGGCAGTCAGGTATCAAAGCTGAAGCTTCCGATCCTGCTCGCAACAGGAAAAGGCGGCAACCGGAAGATCACTATCTCATGGCGCTCCTATGAGGACGCAGACGGATATGACTGCTACTGGTCATACTGTGACGGAAAACGCAGCTACAAGAAGCTCGCCACGGTAAAAGCGGCAAAAGACCGTGTCACCAGCAGACGCTTAGCCAACAACAGACGGTACAAATATTTTGTAGCCGCCTACAAGCTGATTGACGGCAAGAAGGTATACATCGCCAAGTCCAATACGCTCCATGTCGCATTAAAAGACGCGAAAGCAACGAACGCAAAAAAAGTGACTGTCAATCAGACAAACGTCCGGCTCAAAGCAGGAGATACATTTGTGATCAGGAGCCGCACCAGACTCGAAAACACCAATAAAAAAGAGCTGCTCCACGCAGCAGCATACAGATATTACACCTCCGATCAGAGCGTCGCTTCTGTATCGAAAACCGGAAAAATAAAGGCATTGAAATCAGGAACCTGTGTGATCTATGTCGTCGCAAACAATGGTGTTTACGGAACAATTAAGGTTACAGTAAACTAGCATTTTATTTCATATTTTAACAAACACAGCCCCACCGCACAATATTTGCGCCGGTGGGGCTGCTAATCTGGTTTTCTGTCATAGAAAGCCACTGTTTTTATGCCTAAAAACTTTAAAAATATTACAAAAAACCTTATCTAAAGGACATTGATTATCTAATTAACTACATTATTTTCTGTCTAAAATATCCATAAATTCGTCACCTGTAATTGTTTCCTTCTCATACAGGTACATAGCCAGTTCGTCCAGTTTTTCCCTGTTTTCAGCAAGGATTTTTCTTGCTTTTTCCCATTCCACCCATTCCTCTGCTATAATAGTCCTGCAAACAATCTCATAAACAACTGTCCGAGCCGTAAATATGCACTCCGTCCTGTGCGGTACTTTTCGGTCACTTCCCTGCATTCATTCATTGTTGCTCCCAGATCATCTCTTATATCCAAAACTGTCTGACTATCCGCCATAAAACAACCATTTTCAAAGTGGTGATAAAGACTTCTATAGTCAAGATTTATCGTTCCGCAAGTTGCCATACAGTCATCTGCAACACTCATTTTTGCATGACAGAATCCTGGTGTCCATTCATAAATCCTCACACCATTTTTCACCAGTCCATGATAGAAAGAACGTGTAATGCTGTATATTAACTTCTTATCCGGCACTCCCGGAGTGATGATCCTGACATCTACTCCACGCTTTGCTGCCAGACACAAGGCATGTGTCATCTCATCGGTAATGATCAGATATGGTGTCATAAACCAGCAATATCTCTCTGCCTTGTTTATCATACTGATATAGACTTCTTCTCCCACCTGTTCATCATCCATCGGACTATCTGCATAAGGCTGGATAAATCCTTCCTGTGCTGCCTGATAATCTGATTTTACAAGATACTGATCAAAATCTGTATCATTTATATCTTTCATACTTACAGCATTCCACATTTCCAGAAATGTAATCGTCAAAGATCTGACTGCATCACCTTCCAGACGTATTCCGGTATCTTTCCACTGCCCATATGGATGCGTATAATTAAAATATTCATTTGCAAGATTGTATCCGCCTGTAAAACCAATCTTTCCATCGATCACCGTGATCTTTCTGTGGTCACGGTTATTCAAAAACACATTCAGTCCCGGCATAAATGGATTAAACACTCTGCAATGAATTCCTGCAAATTCCAGTTTTTTCACAAAATCCGTATTAATAAATCCTATCGATCCCATATCATCATAGAAAACACGGACTTCCACTCCTGCCTTTACACGTTCTTCCAAAACATTCTGTATTTTCTTCCATGCCTTGTCATCTTCTATGGCATGATATTCCATAAAAATAAACTTTTCTGCTTTCGACAGATCTTCAAGCTGTGCATCAAGCCCTTTTTCTGCTGCATCATAATAGGTAACATCTGTATTCTGATATACCGGATAATGTGCATTTCTCTGAATGTAAGCACTGATATTTCCGGCTTTTGGAATTTTAGCATTCATCTTTTCCAGGCATGCCACATTGTCAGGAAGCAACGGCAATAACTTTCTGTCGATATCTGCATACCGCTCCCGCATCTTACGTGTGCCTCCATTCAATCCGATCAGTAAATATAGTGCTACACCCATGATTGGGAAAATAAGAATCAAAATAACCCACGGCATTTTCATAGAAGATGTTTTATCTGACGCATATAATGCCAGAACCAATACTCCTGCAAATAATCTCGTAATAAGGTTCACGATCTCAGCATATTCATTCAGTTTTGTGATCATCATTACAATAAATGCAGCTTCCAGTAAGATACAAAATACAGAAAAACATAGTCTTTTTACGCCATTCTTTGATCTCGCCCTGCCTTCTAAAGTATCCTTCTTCATGTATATCACTCCTAGTATAATAATTTCTTCTTATTTGATGGTCCATTACAAAAATGAAATCTTCTTGCGATATATCCATCAGCAAGATCCGTAAGACCAGACAGCAATAAGATTTCACCAGCTAACAGAGGATTTTTCTTTTTTAGACATAAACCAATAAAATATAACACAAAATGCTAAAGCAAACACAACACCAAAAACATTTTGAATCACTCTAAGACTAACCGCTCCTTGTAGTCCATAAGTCTCTGCAGCAATGGCTAAAGCACCAAATGTGTTAAATACTGCCTGCCAGCCATATTGTGCTGAAAATCCTACACCGATTCCACCAAGAATTCCTATATATGCATAGATTGACGAAGGAAGCAGAAAATATAATACTGTAAAACATTCAACACCTGCAATATTTCCGACAATCCTTTTACGG